>Ga0315338_1000045_pt1 | contig 609507 bp, 562 predicted proteins | sample ASW8metaG_FD_204518 | JGI IMG/M metagenome (GOLD analysis project Ga0315338, IMG submission 204518) | Ammonia-oxidizing marine archaeal communities from Monterey Bay, California, United States - ASW #8 | ecosystem: Environmental > Aquatic > Marine > Coastal | place: USA: California | collected... | reverse complement strand
GTTCTTCGCAAGATCAACACCGATTGTGATAACTTCGTTCATGGACGGCTCCTGTTTCCCTGTGGTTCATTGAACCACCAGTTTGGCACCTAGATGCCTCCGGGTGGGAGCCGTCCACTGCATCATTTGCGGACGTCACAAGCTATCCGTTGCCGCCTCCAACAGCATCTCGCGGAACAAGGCCAGAAATTTCATATCCAGTTCTTCGGACATTTCGATGGCCATAATTGTGAGCGCTTTTTCCGGTGGCATTGGCGGCTTATATACCCGGCGGTCTGTCAACGCACCAAAGACATCGACGATGGCCGCCATCCGGGCCAGATCGTTTAGCTCGCTTCCCTTTAACCCGTTCGGGTAACCGCTGCCATCCAGCTTTTCATGGTGCTGAGCGGCGATTGTCATCACGCCGTTTGGAATGCCGGAGCTAACTTTCAGATAATCTATGGTGCGGGTAACATGGCTTCGCATGGTCTCCCACTCTTTGTCATCCAGCTTTCCCGGCTTATTCAGCACCTCGAAGGGAATGGACTGTTTGCCCACGTCATGCAGCAACCCACCCGACGACAGCAACAACAACTCATCTCCCCCCATGCCGATGGCATGCCCGAACAAGGACAGGAAAGTCGCCACTCTCAGTGAATGGACATAGGAGTAGTTGTCGTGGCTGCGCACGCCCCTCAGGATGCCCTTGTACTGATTGGTCTGAACCGCCTCGACCAAGGGCGCGCAGCATTCTTGAACCTCCTGATAGGGCAATTGCTGACCCGTGTCGATCAGGTCAGTGATCTGGTGGAACATGGATACGGTCTTCGTCAGCGCCGTTCTTGGGGTCGGCTCAAGTTTTTCCCATTCGGCTTCAACGCCCGCGTTCACCTCACTGGACAGGGCCGTTAAGATTTCGCGGGCTTTGTACGGCTTGAGAATGATGAAATTGGGAATATGTCGCTTCGCCTGAGCGATAAAACCCGCCTTATCCGGAGATGCCGTACAAACAAGCGGAATGCGATCCAATTCGCGATGACGCGCGAGTTCCTTCAACGCAATCTCCCCGTTCATTGGACGAGCATGTTCGTCGACAACGAGAGCGGCGGGCATGCTCGTTGCCATTTTCCCAGCCGCCGCCGTGGCATCTTTGAATTTAGAGACACGATAGAATGAACCGAGAGTCCGAACCATATCAGCCAGATACTGATCGTCACCGGAGATGGCGTAGATATCGACTTTGGATATCGGTTTATTGCTCGCCGTCATATCCGTCCGCTCCCATGCCCGGGGTACACTGTGTCCATCTAATGATTGGGTAAATGAGATTTGAAAGTCTTAAGAACTGTTTCTGAAGCTCCGTTACCGTAAATCCAATCGAACAATTGCCGATTTTCCGACGCGTAATGATAGAGATGATAGAACAACGATAAAAATACGAGATCGAAATGCCGGTCATCGAATAGAAATGATTGGCCTGGCGGGATTTCATTGTTGATGGAGTTGATCAAATATCTTTTCTCTGCGCCCTGCTTTCGAAACTTTAAAATTAGCTCGTAGAGAATACGGATCGCGATGTGGTACCGAAAATCGTCCGCAAACACTCGCTGCCAGAGATCCTCATCAGGACAGTCCGCAAAATCGTTGAGAAGAAATGCGATTTTGTCATTCAGCAGATCATAGGCTTCTCCAAATACGCCTTCGAGAAACGTATCAAATCCTTCGATCACCGAACGGGGGATATACTTTAGGCCTTGAGAAAATGAACTAGAAAAGTTAGCGCAAACCAACCTTAACAAAATTCTTGATCTATTATTTGAGTCATCCATGCCTAAGTATGGCTCACCTCACCTCCTATGCCGGTAACATTGATCAAGCAGTTCTTTTGCTCGAATATCCGCAAAGAGTTCCCGTTCTGACGTTCGCTTTTCATACAGAAGCAGAAATGGACCTGCCGGCGTCGGAACTTCCTAATTTAGCCATTGGCAGAACATTCTGAAAATCACCAACTAATCCAAAATTTTTCCTCGGGAGACAATGGCACGGGCAATAGGTATGCTGTTCCGACCTTATTTCCCGGCGCCTCTCGTATTTGGATCTTTCGCTTTGATTGATGGAACTTAGATATGACAGAAGAAAATTTAACTAAGAACGATGACCTTACCTGTCGCGTTCTTATTGTTGACGATGATGCACCGATCAGGATCCTGCTCAAGGCGATATTGGAGGGTTTTGGGACAGAAGTTGTCGCGGAAGCAGAGAATGGCGAAGAGGCAATACGGGCATTCGATGAATACAAACCCGATCTTATGTTTCTGGACATTCAGATGCCTGTGAAGGACGGCAAAGACGCCCTAAAAGAAATTCTTGAACGGCATCCGGCCGCGCAAATCGTGATGCTTACAGCAACCAGTGACATGAAAGTTGCGGATGCCTGCATTGAAAGAGGGGCACGAAGTTATATCAGAAAGGGGGCCGCCCCTAATGCACTTAGCCTCATGGTCAAGGCACAGATAGACTCATTTAGGGCCGGCTAAGAGTGTATTCTGGGATGCCTTCGGTGATACCTCAAACTCTAAAATGCTACGAAAAGATTTTCACACGTTGCAGAAGTGAAAACTACTTCGCGAAACTTGGGCTACCAGTATGATCGCTTGGGACGACACAATTCTTGTCGGCATCCGGTCAGTGGATGAAGACCACAAGAACATTCTCAATCATATCAACCAATTCATCGGCCATGTAGAAGCAAAATCGGGTATCGCCGAAATCCACGATTCGTTTCGGAGAATGGAGCGCTGTATCTATCGCCATTTGGAGGTCGAGGAACAGATGCTGGCTGCGCTTGGTTATGAGCAAACCCGGCAACACATGTTGGCCCATAGAAAACTCACCGAGGAACTCGATGAAATCTGGGATGACATGTTGGCAGACCCGAAGTTTCGACCTGATGACGCCGCGCGTCGATGGCTTGAGACCTGGCTTTTCAAACACGTCAAAACGGAAGATTTCTTATATCGAGACTGGATAACGGTTCGCACCGGCGCTCACGCTTTGCGCAATTCGCTTTTTGCAATCCTGGAAAACCGCAAAGCCGAGATATCGCCGCGCATGAGCGATCTGATTGTTGGTCTCTACGATGATTGGCTGGGGCTCGATGAGCGCATCGAGATCATCACCGGCGAGATCGAGATGATCAGCAAGAGTGAGGAAAATTGCCAACGCCTGATGAGTGTTCCCGGTATCGGCCCGATCATATCGACGGCGATGGTGGCCGCCATAGGAACAGGTGATGCCTTCGGACGTGGACGTGATTTTGGCGCCTGGCTCGGTCTCGTCCCCCGCCAATACAGCACGGGCGGCAAAACGGTGCTTGGACGCATATCGAAGCGCGGTAGCAAATATCTGCGCACTCTGTTCATCCAAGCGGCACACGTCATTCTGATGCGGCCGCACAATTGGCAGAAGTTCAGCTTTGGACCGTGGCTGACCGAGGCCGCAACCCGGCTGCATCGAAATAAGCTGGCCACAGCCTTGGCCAACAAACTGGCCCGTATCGCCTGGAGCGTCCTAGCCAACCAAAAATCTTTCGACACCAACAAAGATGAGGTCACTGCAATTTAAACCACACGACCCCGGACCCAATACGCGAGTGAGAAAATTTGTATGGAACGGATTAACATAGGCACCCAGAGTCTGTTGACCCGAATGGTCGCCCAAATATCACCGGCTGACCTGTCCGCTAATGAGACCAAACGTGCCTGCGTACTCCCATCAAGGCCACGGCCCGCGTGCCGATCAAACAGGCCGGATACATATCAGCGACTTCCGATATCCAGCAAAATCTCTCTTGCAACTAGCAGCCGGTCCATACATTCGGGTCATAAGCAGCCTAAAATACCATCCCTGAATGAGGTCCGCTCTACCCCCTCATAACGGACATCGAATTTGAAAATTTAGATTTCGTGCGGATGGCTTCCGCTTTACCCCCAACAGCAGTCCAAAATCGGGTGTCGTCAGAAGTTCTCTTCATAGCCAAAAGGAGACATTCGTACGCAGTCGGCGAGCTGACGCCCTGCCAGCGGCAAGAGCGTATGGGGACGGGCAGTATCGTGACGAGGGCTGTGGAGTTCTCAACTTGGCAGCGGCGGCGGCTGGCGGCGGCGCATCAACGGCGTCCTGCGCCGCCATGTAGAATCGGAGCAACGCCGCCGCAAGGGCTAAGTGGCGCGCCGGAACCGGTGGGTCGACCACCCTGCCCCATCAGCAAACGGGCCGCGCCATAGCAGCGCGGCCCGCTGAGGTTTCAAGAGCTGGACGGACCTATTGGCTCATCAGCTTTTTCAATTGAGCTTCGGCTTGTTTGGTCGCCGCCATCATCTTTTTGCTCTGCGCGTTCATGGCCGCCAGCTTCTTCTGAAGTGCTGCGGCTTGCGCCTTCGCCGCCCGTGTCGCTTTGGCGTGATTGGCCAAACCGGCCTTCATGCCGGCGATCCGCTTTTTCAACGCCGCCACTTGCTGGGCGTTGCCCGATGCCTTCGCCGGCGGCTTTTGATTGGTCTTGTAAGCGATGCCGGCGAGGCTGAGCCAACCGTGATCCTTGGCGCCGGCGACCCATAGAATCCGGCCGTCGGGCAAAACATCCACGCGGGCCTGATTGTGATGGTTATTGACGGTGTATATGACCCGCTTCGATGGCGCAAAGCCCTTCGGCAGGCTAGCCAGATGACCGTATTTCTTGCCTTTGATCAGGCCGCTCAAGGTCACCATGTTGCCCTGGCGGCTGGCCGTTGCCGTAGCATAGCCATTGCCGTAGGGAACCCAGCCGTTGACAAGCTTGGCCCGGGCCATGGGCGCGATACTGAAGGCGATGCCCGAAAGGCTCAACCATTTGTGGTCGCGGCCGCCGGCCACCCAAACGATCTTACCGTCCGGCAAGACATCGATGCGGGCCGACTTTCCGTGGTTGTTGAGATTAAAGATCAAGCGGCCGCGCGGCGTCATGCCCTTGGGCAGAGTCGCCAATTGGCCATGCTTGCCATTCTTGATCAGACCGCCGACGGTGACCATGTTGCCTTGCCGGGTAAACGTCGGTGGGGCGTAGGCGCCGCCGTATGGCTGCCAGCCCGACGCCAGCTTGAGCCTGCCGGTCGGCTTGAGGCTGAATTTGATCCCCGATAGGCTGAGCCAGTTATGATCTCGGCCGCCGGCTACCCAAACAATTTTGCCGTCCGGCAGCACGTCGACACGCGACGATTTGGCGTGGTTGTTAATGTTAAACACCAGCCGTTGCCTCGGCGCCAGGCCCTTCGGCAGGGTCCAGAGATGACCGTAGGAACCTCCCTTGATCAGACCCGTCGCGGTGACCAAATTTCCCACCTTGGTGAAAACGGGAGCATCATATTCGCCGCCGTAAGGCGTCCAGCGTTTTGCTTGGGCCGGCTTTTTCTTCGGTGGCGTCTTGCCGCCCACCGCCGTCAGGGTAAAGAAGGTGGCCGGGATGCGCGAGCTGGTGCGCCGAATGTTGCGAAGCCCCGCGCCGCCACCGCGGTCCGCCGACGTCATCAGCGAGAACCGCGTCAGCATGGGATAGAGGTTAACCCGCATATTGGGCTTCAGGGGTTGAGCCCCTTTGATATCGCCATGTGACGTCCGGAAGGCGAACTGGAAACGCCGGTCTCTGGGGTTGATGCGCGCCGCCGTCGCCCGCAACCGGCCGCCATAGAACTGCACGTACCGGCCGTTCGCCGCCTTGATGTTGATTGGCGGGCCAACGCGGGGCGGTTGCCCCTTGTTGAAGGTGAAAAAGTCCACCGTGAAGACCGAATTTCCGCTGCAAGCGCGGCCATTGGCCACCAAGAATCCATCGCTTAGGGCCGCGACATAACTCTTGCCGTTGCCGGTCTTGAAACACATCTTCGTGGGCCGGGCGTCGGCTTGTTGACTGCTGAACGCCAATGCCGCCGTCATCGCCAGCGCCATGGCGCCGGCGGAGAATAATCTGTTCATCATCATGTGCCTCCTCGTGCAAGGGAGCCAGGGGGTCCGCAAAACAGCTGTCCTGTTAACCCGCCATGGCCTTTTCGATAGCTTCGTTCAATTTGCCCTGTTCACAGAGCTTGACGGCTTCGGCGGGCGGTTTGCCGCCGGTCATTTCCTTAATGGTCTCCTGGCAGATCTTGACTTCCTCGGGCGACGCCTTTTGCGCGGCGACGGGTCCAGCCGCCAGGGCCACGAAGAAACCAACCGCTATTGCGGCAACATAAACTTTTTTCATCATACTCTCCCTTAGGATTTTGCGGCTCACCTGTGCGAGCCATGCGGAATTCCATATTCAATACTATGTAACAGATTTTTCTAATAGGTTCAGTATATGTATGTGGCGCCCTTTCCCCCCAACAGCGGACACATATTGAAGGCCGCTGGGACTTCCGCTAATAGCCAAGAGCAGTCATTTTCACTTTTACTCCAAACGTAAATTAACCTTAGTCGTTGTGACCAAGTATCGGCATTGGAAGCCGTTCCGAAGCTTCCACTGCTTCAGAACCAAACGGGATTTGAACCGATACCAATTCGCATCTAGTGTTGTCCTGCGACCACTGAATGAATGTTAACGGAGCACTCATGCGACTGTCAGTGAAATTGCCGGCAATGATCGCAATGGGGGCAATTGCCACTGCCATTCTTATATCCGCCAACGACTATTATGCGGCTATCAACGTCGTCGAGCGACAGGTCACCGAGAATCTCAAGAATGTGCGCAACGGTCGTAAGGCCGAGGTTTTACGATTTTTATCGCGCGTCCATGAAGACCTCGAGTTACTGGCTTCGGGCAACCAAGTCCGAACCGCTCTCGGCGATTTTAGTTCCCAATTCCAGCGCATTGAACGTCAGGGGGAGAACCGCGCCCAATATATGCAGCACCTTTATAATGAAAATGTCCCGACCGGAACGCTTGGATCGACGATTGTCCGCGACCCCGCCATCATCGCCTACGGCGCTCAACACGAAATCCACGACAGTTGGTTTCGGCATATTGTCCCGGTACGGGGATACGGCGATCTCTATCTCATAAGTCATCAAGGTGATGTCGTTTATTCGGTCCTCAAGAAAGATGATTTTGCCTCGAACCTGGCGAAAGGCCGCTGGCATGACACCGGGCTGGCTAAGGTATTCAGGGGCGCTATGTCAAAAGCGGGTGTCGCGCCGCCGCCAAACGAAATGCCGTCGAAAATGGCCGGTATGGCACATGGTGCTGCAACGCAACCCATGGGCCACGGCGGACATGGCGTGAAACCGAGGATCGACCAGTCCTTGGCGCACGGGTCGGAAATGACGCCGAACATGCCCAAGGGTGATCATGCCCAACATGGCGGCATGGCGAAGCAGCCGCCGCCCGACGACACCGGCAATCATACTGGTCACGGCACTTCGCATGGGAAACTTCACAGTGGCCTCGATCACACCGCTCACAACCGAGAGCTATTTCAGGATATCGCCCAGTATCTTCCGGACCACGGCGCGCCGGCAGGGTTCATGGCCATACCCGTTATTGATTTTAACGGGCACGCCGCCGGCGTACTGGCCGTGAGATTCCCCATAGACCGCGTCAACACGATCATGCAGGAGGCGTCGAACCTCGGTCGGACGGGGGATGCATTTCTCGTTGGTTCGGATCACCTCTTCCGTTCCCAACCGCGATTTGGGACGGGGTCCTTCGTGATCAGGAAAATGGCGGAAGGGCAAGTGATCGGAAGTGCACTCCGGGGTGAGGAAGGCGTTCAAGAAACGGTAAGCTACAATGGTAGAAAAGTTCTCGCCGCCTATGGGGCGTTGGAATTTCATGGCACCCGTTGGGCTATAATTAGCGAATTGGATCTTGATGAAATTCATGCGCCAACGGAAGAGATGCGCCAACGGATGATCCTTGTCGGCACGGCGCTAACCACTTTACTCGTGCTGATTGGCATTTTCATGACGCGGACGGTGACGGCGCCTCTATCGCGTGTTTCCGACGCTTTGAACGATTTCGCTGAAACACGAACGGCGACAGAGGTACCAGACGTTTCACGAAACGACGAAATCGGCGACATTGCCCGGAACTTTGACGCGACCGCCCGAGAAATTTCATCATACATTGATGGAATCAATGAAGCGCGCGAAGAACTCAAGCAGGGGGAGAAAGAAATACGTGACCGGGAGGAGCGCATTCGTTCGCTTCTGGAAGTCAGCCCGCTGGGTTTCATCCTGGCGCGACCGTCGGGTGAGATTCTATTCACCAACGACGCGATCCGAAAAATCCTTCGTATCAATGATGATGAGCCGGTGACCTATGATGCTAAAAAGCTTTATCAAAATCCCGATGACCGAAAAGAATATCTCAAAACCCTCCAGAATGAAGGCTCTGTGAGTGGCTATGAACTGGTCTGGCAGCACGCGGATGGCTCACCGTTCTGGGTGACGTTGAGCGCCAAGATCATCGATTACGAGGGCGAATCTGCCGTTCTGGCATGGATCGACGACGTCACGGAGCGGAAACGGGCGGAAAAAGAAATAAGCGAAAATGCTGAGAAGTCGCGTAGCATTACGGAGACGGCCAGTGATGCCATTATCGTCATCGACGAAACCGAAGCGATCATATCATGGAATGCGGCAGCGGAACGTCTGTTCGGATATTCAACTGAGGAAATGATTGGTCAGCGAGTCGACAAGATTGTCCCGCCGGCTAACCGTGAGGCGCATAAACGCGGGCTTGCAAACGCGGCAAACGGAAATGTCGGCTCCTTGTTGGGGACGACGACTGAAATAACGGCCCTGCGCGCCGACGGTTCCGTATTTCCCATCGACATTTCCTTGTCGGAATGGACGGCAGGTGAGAAAAAACATTTCACGGCGTTCATCCGTGACATTACCGAACGGAAAGAAGCCGCCGTTGAATTGGCCGCCAAGGAAGCACAGTTGCGCATGGCCATGGAGAACATGCCGGGCGGCATGGTGATGATCGGCAAGGATTTGAGTATCGGCCCCTTCAACAACAAGGCCCATGAGATATTCAATTTACCCAAGGAGCTGTATGTGGAGGGCAATTCCATCCTCGATGTCAGGCGCTTCCAGGCAGAGCGCGGCGATTTCGATATGATCGATGAGGCACATCTAAGAGCAGACACTACAAAACTTTTCGCCAGCGGCCAATCGACCCAATACGAACGCCTGCTGTCCAATGGGCGGTGGGTTGAGGTGGTCACCGAGCCGTCGCCAGACGGCGGCTCTATTTTGGTGGCCATGGACGTGACAGAGCGCAAACTGGCGGAAGAAATCCTCGAGGACGAGCGCCAATCCCTGCAATTGCTGCACGAGACATCAAAGGCCATTCAAATGGCTAGCGACTTAGATCAAGTCTATGCAGCATGCCTGGAAAATATATGCGTGCACATGGATTGGAACGTCAGTCACGTTTATATCGTCGACGCACAATCACAGACGTCTATTGTCTCGTCGAAGGTTTGGTATTTCGACGACGAGGAACCCTTCAAGGCATTCCGTGACGCCACCGAAGAGAACTATTTTGAGACTGGAAAGGGATTGCCCTTGCGCGCCCTGGAGACCAGAAAACCCACGTGGATCTCCGAAAAACGAAATACTCCCCGGGCTGCCGCAGCCCGAGATGCGGGCATTGTTTCCGGGTTCGCATTTCCCATTATTTTTGGGAAACGCGTCATCGCCGTCATTGAATGCTTTTCCCAAAATCCCATCGAACGCAATGATCGCCTTTTATCGTTATTGGAAAGCGTCGGCAATCAGCTAGGTGGCGCAATTGTGAGGAAGACCGCCGAACTTGAAGTCGCGGAACAGCGCGCTATTACCCAAACAGTATTGAACACCATGGACCAGGGAATCCTTATGGTCGATGGCGAGCGTAATATCGTCATCGCCAATGACCGGTTTGCCGAACTGCAAAAGTTGGAAACCGACTGGCGCCAAAGTTTTCAAACCTTTGACCAGATGATCACCCACGTCTTTGAATCTGTACGCGACGAGGACGACGCTGATGCAATGATCGACCAGGCTATCGACATGGTACAATCGCAAAAGGCCAGTACTGTTGAGTTGGGTTTCCCCGGCAACCGGTTCGTGGAGGTCCGCCAGAATCCACTCGACGCCGGTGGCGTGGTCCGTACTTACACGGACACGACAGAACGCAAGAACGCGGAACAGGTTATCTCCGACGCCATGGCACTGATCAACGGTTCCATCCAGTACGCCAGCCGAATTCAGCGCTCTATCCTACCCAACGACAGCATCCTGTCCGCTGTCACCAACGATCACTTCATCATTTGGGAACCACGCGACGTGGTCGGTGGCGATATCTATTGGCACGGCGCCTGGGGCAATGGCTGTCTGATCATTTTGGGCGATTGCACGGGCCACGGTGTGCCTGGCGCGTTCATGACCTTGATCTCCATCGGCGCGTTGGAGCGCGCCATGAGTGAGGTGGACGGCGGCGACGTGGGTAAGCTGGTGACGCGCATGCATCAATACATTCAAGTTACCTTGGGTCAGCACTATTCGGGCGGTGATTCCGATGACGGCATCGAACTGGGGGCGTGCTACTTTGTCCCTGAAGTACCTGAAATGAAGTTCGTTGGCGCCCGGTTTGAGGTGTTCATCAACAACGGCGACGAAATCAACGTGATCAAGGGCACGAAGAAGGGCATGGGCTATCGCAAAGTGTCCTACACCCAAGAATACGATGAGCATGTTATTCGGGTAATGCCCGGTGATCGTCTGTACCTGACGACCGATGGCTATACGGATCAGGTGGGCGGCGACAACCGCCGCATGTTCGGCAAGAAACGGCTAAAGGAACTGCTGACGTCCATGCAGGACCAACCCATGGCAGCGCAGAAAGAATTGCTGATGGATGCGCTAGAAGTTTATCAAGGTGACGAGGTGCGGCGCGACGATGTCTCGATTATCGGGTTTAAGATGTGACATGGACAACATCAAAATAGAAGCCACCGATCGTTCCCCTGAGATTGATTTCGACTACTCAACGAACAAATTCTCCATCCGCGGCGAATCATACCCGGAAGACGTGACAGCGTTCTATGGCGAGATAATCGAGAACTTAGAGGCTCATCTTTCTGGTCTAGATGGCGGCGCCGTAGAGTTCAATTTCGAACTGATTTATTTCAACTCCTCGACAGCGAAGGTGCTGATGGGGTTGTTCGACATCCTGGAGGAGACCGCTGAGGAAGGTGTCTCGGTGACCGTCAATTGGCACTACGACGCCGAAGACGACACCATGGAAGAACTTGGTGAGGAGTTCGCCGAAGACCTGGAAGCGGCCACCTTCAACATGAAGAAGTTCGAAAGTTAAGGACATTGGCGGCAGTTCGCCATGTCTCCATTGGGTCAGAATCGGAAGTTTTCACGGTCCGATTTTGGAGTCCGCTAAACGCCAGAAAGCGGAAGTCGATTTCCCAATTTCGAAAAAGCAGACATTCGGAGTCTGCTTAACCCCCCAACAGCAGACGTTCCGGCAGGTTGCCGAAAGAGTCCGGGTGTAGCCATTTGTAGACTCTTCCGATCTTTGACTATATCGAGTGTCCAGAAATTCGAGCAGTGTGAAATACAACAAATGGATGTTCGTGTTGATGTCGTGATATATTCGTTGCTACGCAATTTTCATGCTTAAAAATTAATGGCACACTCCGCGAAATGGTCACTTCTACCGCCGAAATATATTTGAAATCGGCTGGTGCCATTGCGACAATCCTGACAACAACCGGCCAATAAATTGGCCCATCATCGATTCACACTGACTTTTTCAAGAAATCGACTTGAGATGCGAACCGATCCATTTTCCGCTTGCATACAGTTCGCGCACTTCTTGCTTGATGCATTCCAGTACTTTTTGACCGGCAAGCGTCAGTGGTTGCTGGGTTGCTGTCGCCAGCACGACGGTCTGGGTGAAGGGCCCGCCTTTAATACGTGACGCTGTCATACGGCCCTGCTTGACCTCGCTGTAGACCGCCGCATAGGGCAGCATCGTTGACCCCGCGCCGTCCTCGACCAAGTCCTTGATCGTGCTCAGTGCATTGATTTCATAGTCGACCTTCAATGAAATGCCATGCCTGATCGAGACGTGATCGACAAGTTCGCGAAGTCCGTGGGGCTGGCTCGGCAATATCAAGGGTTTCCGCGCCAGTTGTTTCATCGTGGCCACCCCAGTCTTGCCTGCTTTGCCGTCTCCCGGTCCAATCAGGAAAAGTTCTTCGACAAGCAATACCTCTGCCGCCAGGTGTTTCGAGCGCGGCGCATTGTTCAGAAGTCCGATATCCAACCGACCCGCCGATAGCCATTCATTAACGTGGCCGCTGAAACCCTCAACGACCTCAAGTGATATTAGCGGATATTTGTCGCGCAGCTTGGCGATCAATGAGCGGGTCAGCACCTGACTTACGGTTGGCGTCAGTCCCAGGGTAACCTTGCCGCTGACAGCACCACCGACTGTTGTCACCTCCAAGATCGTTTTCTTGCATTGCTCCAATATCGTGTTCGCGCGCTCCAGCAATATTCGCCCGGCCTCGGTCGTTGTGACGCCGCGACCGTTACGATACAGAAGATCGACATCGAGTTCTTTTTCAAGGTTTCGGACTTGGCGGCTGAGCGCCGGCTGGGCAACGGAAAGAAAGGCTGCGGCTTTTGAAAAACTACCCATTTCGGCGACATGCTTAAAATACTGAAGTTGCTTGAAATCCACCGCCCATCTCCATTGCTCGGTTATGCCATTTAGACATATCTGATAGCACAGATATAACGTTGGCCGCAGACATATGAAAACATAGAATTATCGACTAATTTGCTTGCCCGTCTCTCCTGAATTTCCGGCTGTCATGTCATTGATGATCACGCTGTAATGCCCAGAATAGGAAACCTCGACCACTGATGATGGCGTTGCCGTCTGGTGCAACTAGGCGGAAAGCTGCCGCCAGCAACGGCATCCCGGCCCAGGCCTATCTCACGAACCAAGAGCGAGAACCGATGCCAAATCCGAGAATTTCCTACCAAATGTCGAATGATCGAAAATTGATCTCGCCGCCTTCAGGCAGGCCGCTGATCGTGCATATGGTGGTCAACGTGGAAAATTGGCGTTTTGATCAGGCCATGCCGCGTAAGATAATCACGGCGCCGCACGGTGCCGAGAGCGTTCCCGACATTCCGAACTATTCCTGGGCCGAGTACGGCATGCGGAGCGGCATGCCGCGCATTCTTGATCTTTTCAAAACGCGCCATATTCCAGCCAGCACGGCAGTCAATGCAGGCGTCATCGAGGCCTATCCGTCCTGCGCCGAAGCCATGCTGAAAGCGGGATGGGAGTTTGTCGGCCACGGTATGCATCAAAAATCCATGCAAGCTGAAAACAACGAAGCCGAGCTGATACAGGCCTCACTTGAGATGCTGAAGGATTTTACCGGCGCCAAAACGCGCGGATGGCTGAGCCCGGGCCTGAAGGAGACAGAAGATACGCCGGATATCCTGAAATCTCTCGGCATCGAGTACCTCTGCGACTGGGTGGTCGATGATCTGCCGTCGTGGATGACCACCAAACATGGGCCGCTATTGTCGATGCCTTACAATTTGGAGGTCAACGACAGTATCATTTACGCGGTCGAAAAACATGCCACCGGTGAAATGTATAATCGCTTCAGGAATACCGTTGCAGCGTTCGAAAAGGAACTTGACCAAAATCCCCGTGTGTTGGCGATCGGCCTGCATCCCCATCTGATTGCCGTGCCGCATCGCTTCGGCGAACTTGAACGTATGGTCGATGATCTACTGGCGCGCGACGATGCGGTCTTCATGACCGGCAGTCAAATCTGCGATTGGTTTACCGAAGCAGACGCCTGAGCCCATCAGGAGATATGCAAGCGGCCGTCACCGGTACGCCAGCCGACCTGCACGGCCTCGCCGGTCTGAACCCCGTGGCTTGCCGAGCCATCCGACAGCTGGCGCACCAGAATCTCCTGGCTATCCGACAATCGGACCAACTCGGAGGTTGTCAGGCCGAGATACACGGTTTCCTGATGCTCGCCGGGAATGAGTTCCAGTCCGCCTGCCGCGGCCGCGTTTTTATCGACAAGCTGAACCAGCTCTGAACGCACCGAAATTGACGCCTTATCACCGACGTCGGGGGACTGGCCGTGCGCGTTGACGCATATGCTGGCATAGCCAAGATCGAGCGTCACCCGGCCATTATCGTCTACGGCTGTAACCTGACCATCAAAAATGTTGTTCTCGCCGATGAAATCGGCTGTGAAACGGTGGATTGGGTTTTCATAAAGATCCCGCGCCTTGCCGACTTCAATCAGTTCACCGCCCGAGATGATGGCGAGATCATCGGCCACCGTCATCGCCTCTTCCTGATTGTGGGTGACGTGAACGAAAGTGATCCCGACCTTCTCCTGAATGCGTTTGAGTTCGATGCACATCTCCTTGCGAAGTTTTGCATCGAGCGCCGCCAGCGGTTCATCGAGCAGCAAAATTTTAACATCGAGAACCAGCGAGCGCGCCAATTGCACGCGTTGCTGCTGACCGCCGGACAATTCGTGCGGCATACGCTCTCCATAGCCGCTAAGGCCAACCAGCTCCAACATCGCGTCGGTGCGCGCCTTGATTTTCGCCTTGGCCATGTTGCGCAGGCGCAAGCCATAGCCGACATTCGTCTCGACGTTCATATGGGGGAACAGGGCGAAGCTCTGGAACACCATCGACGTCGGCCGGCCGTTCGGCGGCAAGTTTGATACTTCTGTGCCGTGCAAAAAGATTTCGCCCGCCGTCGGTCGAATGAACCCGCCGAGCAGGCGCAACAATGTCGTCTTGCCGCCACCGCTGGGACCAAGCAGGACGAAGTATTTACTGGCGCCGATCTGAAGATCGATGGAATTTAAGGCGCGAACGTCTCCGTAGTTTTTGGAGAGCGCTTTGACCTCGACGGCAATGTCGCTTTTTTTGATCATGTGTGGATTATTCTACCGTTAAATGGATTGGTTATCAGGCACCGACCGGCTCGGCCTTGGCGCGGGCGATGCGCTCCAGACTTTCCGAGCGGACCAGCGTAAACAGAATGATCGAACCGATGACGGCGATGGCAATATAACTGACCATACTGCTCATGGCGTAGGATTGTTCGGACATGCCTTCGTTCAGCATCTGTGAGACCAGCACGCCGGTGAAGGTGTCGTAACCGCCTTTGAGCAGGCTGGTGCGGGTGTATTCGTTGAACGTCAGAATAACTGTGAACGAACAGGCGCTGAAAACACCAGCCCGAATTTGCGGGAACTCAATGTGCCAGAAGGCCTGCCAGGCGGTGGCGCCGCAACTGCGCGCGGCTTCCGTCTGTTGTTCCTTGTATCGCGCCATGGTGATCAGGATGACGACGAAAACATAGGGCAGCGTATAAACAATCAGACCAACAATGGCGGAAAAATAACCGAGATCAAACCAGTCATCGAGCCAGCTGACGCCCAATGATTCGCCCAAGGCGGTGCACATTTTGTTGAGGTTCTTGAAGAACACCAACAGGGCCGCCCCGAGAATATCCGCTGGCACGAACAGCGGTGACAGCATCAACGACACTACGACCAGGGGATAGTCGGTGATTTTGTAGTGCTTGGCTGCGATCAGCCCCATGGGCACGACGACAGCCACCGTGATTGCCGCCAGCAACAAGGTGTTGCCGAACGATTCGAGCAACAACAGATCAGAGAAAATGACGACGTACCAGTCGACGGTGAAAACGTACTCACGCGCGCCAAATCCGTTTTCATTGAACGAAATGTACATGACGTAGAAAACCGGCGCCATCAGGGTAAAGACGACCAAAAGCATGTACAGCCACTTCAGCCGATAACCCCAGAGACTGCTGTATTCGTCCTGCATTGCGTCAACTCATCGGTGAAAGAATTTTGGTCAGATCAAATAGCTTGTGACCAATGTACAAAAGGCCCAGCAGCGTCGTCATCATGATGGCGCTGACCGCCATTGCCAGTGGGAAATCAAGGGCGGTGATGGCCTGGGTCGCGATCAATCCGGCATTCACCGCGCCCGGCCCGCCAAGAATATTAGGCAGCAGCGCGACGCCGAGACCGTTGACGAAAATGAAAACGCTGCCGGCGAAGATACCGGGTGCGGCCAGCGGTAAAATGACATCGACAAAGGTGCGGTACTGGCTGGCGCCCAGGTCCTGGCAAATCTCAAAAACGTATTTCGGCACCGCTTCCAACGCCAAAAATCCTGAGAACACGATAAACGGCAGAAACGACATTACCTCGCCGATGATCACACCTGTCGGCGTGTAGAGAATCGCCGTAATAGGTTCCGATATAATGCCAAGTTCCAGCAAAACGCTGTTGACTAGGCCATTTCGCTGCAGAAATGGGCGCAGGGCAAAAATACGGATAATCTCCGAAACTGCAAACGGTAGAATGAACAGCAAGATCACCCGGTGTTGTGCGATTTTCGGAACCCGGCGTCGTATGAAAACGGCGACGGGAAATCCGACAATGAAGGCGACGACAACCGAAATACTGGAATGCCCCATCGAAGCGAGGAAGTTTTCCAGACGCGCCGATGTGAAAAAATTGTGATAGGAAAAAATCGTGAACCCCGGTTTCATCCAGTAAGTGGTGCGTTCAAAAAAGCTCCAGATGTAGGTCAATGCCAAAGGAAGAACGAAAAATATGCCCATGAAAATGACCGGCAGGGCGTAGACGGCGTTGCCAATCGCCCCAGCCAATCGCGGATGCGTCACAAAAAACGACGAGGCGGGATTTCTCCCGCCTCGCGTTTTACCTTCACCATCCGGATTGTTGGAAATCTTAACCGACAATCTGGGCGTCCCTAGGCTGCCTGAACTTTCGCCCACCAATCCTGATACGCGCGAATGTTCTTTGGGAAAACATTCTGCCAGGAATTTCCAGCAACGTTGGCGCGGTCATTCTTGTTCTTCAGACGAGCGGCGATTTCCACCTTGGCCGCCGCATCGAAGTCCTTCGGATGGGCATCCACATATTCGTTGACGCCCTGCATCTGCGGCGTGAAGCCGAGACCTTTCAGGGTCCGGGCGCCAAACCACGGCGACAGGTAAACATTCATCAGGTCATAGAAGGCCTGCTCCTGCCCGCGGGCTTTGCCGCCCTTGGTCAGCATGAACATGTTATTCCAGGTTTGATGACCTTCCTTCATGGTGCCATACCGAAGGTCGAGTTTACTCTTACGTGAAGCAATTATCTGGATCGGTTCCCAACACGAGGCGACCAGAACTTCCTCGCTCGACAAAATCTGCACGCCGTTCCCAAAGCCGTCCCAGAAAGTGCGAAAATGGTCCTTCTTTTTTAGGTCGATCAGAAACTGGCAAACACCCTGCACTTCGGCTGGCGTCATGTCCGAGGGATTGACGATATCCTGCTTGCCGGTCTGCTTGAGATAAATTGCCGTGTTCGTCAGGGTCGGGCCAAAGTCGTTCTGCATGGCGGCGCGGCCACGGAACTGCGAATCGAACAAGGCTTCCCAACTGTTGAGATCGCCGCCGACCTTGCCGTGGTTGTAGGCCAGCGAATCGGCGTTGCCGATGTAGGGTACGGAAACGACTTTGCCCTTGTTGCGGATCGTGCCCGCAGCCAGTCCACCTTCGTTGTAGATCGGCAAAATATTTTTCCAGTTGGGGATTTTTGACGTGTCGAGCGCCTCGATCACGCCTTCGCCGCCAAGGGCGTCTTCCATGCCGCCGCCATTGTCCGACAATGCGTCATAGAGTTTGGAGCCGTCGCCGACGACCATTTTCTGAATAGCTTCACTGGCGCTGCCGCTTTTGGCGTTGTAGGCGACTTTAATGCCGGCCTGGGCTTCCATGGCGCTCCAATCTTTGGCGCCAACCTTGGCCAGGCCGATAGTCCATAGTTTCAGCGGACCCGCAGCGTTCGCGGCGCCCAATGAAAAACCTCCGGCAGCAACGACTGCGGCGGCCGCCGTCATGCTCTTGAGCATTAATCTACGTGTGAATTCTTGCTGGTTCATGATGCCTCCCCTGGATAAGTACCGCATTGTTATGGTGATCCGTATGCGGGACTAGGCGTTAATCGTACCCAATCTCCAAAATAACGACAAATTATATATCCGACCTATCAGATATTACAAAATGGCATATCAATTGACCGATAATGTTTCCCGATTAGCGGCCGATCAACCACGGAATCGTTCAAGCTATCAGTGGCGCCCATTGCGATATCGTTGGATGTTGCGAAGATGCCCAGAACGGGTTGGTAGTGAATAATGACAATTGAACAAGACATAACGGCAGCGGCGGCGGCCTTAGCTGACGGTCGTATCACGGCGAGCCAACTTCTGGCGCAGCATCTTGAAGCCATCGAACACCACCAATCCTCCTTGAATTGTTTTGTCGTTGTCGATGAGGCCGGCGCAACGCAGGCGGCCGTGGCCGCGGACGAAAGATGGCGTAGCGGCACGCCGCTTTCTGCCATTGACGGCATACCCATCGCGCTCAAAGACAACATCAATGTCGCAGGCATGGCGACGCGCAACGGCTCAGAGCATGTTCTCCCGGTGGTGGAGGATGCTGCCGTCAGCCGAAAACTCAGAGCTGCGGGCGCGGTTTTTCTTGGCAAACTTAATATGGACGAGTGCGCCATCGGCGGGACGACGGACAATCCTCACTTCGGCCGGACCCACAATCCTTGGCATCACGGGTATAGTCCCGGCGGCTCAAGCGGCGGCGCCGGAAGCGCTGTTGCCGCGGGCCTTGCCATGGCGGCGCTCGGAACGGACACGCTGGGGTCTGTTCGTCTGCCTGCGGCCTATTGCGGGATTGTTGGTCTGAAGCCAACCTATGGCCTAGTCGAGATGGCCGGCATCGTACCCCTGAGCAAAACCTTGGACCATGTCGGCCCGCTCTGCCGCAGCGTCCGAGATGTGAGGCTGTTGCTTGACATATTGGCCGGCCCGGTTGCCGCCTGTCGGTCTGCGGCGGCACTGGATCAACGGCTTGGCGGCCTGAAGATTGGCGTGCTCGAACAGGTGCCTGGACCGGATTGCGCCGCCGACGTCGTTGACGGATTTGAAAGAGCGTTTCAGGATTTTCGCCGCCTGGACGTTAACATTGTAACGTTGACGGGACTGGACCTGGACCCGCAACTGCTGCGCCGGGAGGCTTTCCTGATTATTGAGGCCGAGGGGGCCGACGCCCTTGCGACGTCAGTGCACCAAGACCCGGCGGCCTATTCGGAAAATCTTAAAGCCATGTTGAATTACGGCAGCAACCTCTCGGAGGACCGATTGCGAAGCGCCTATCGGGCGATTGCATTGGCAAAATGTGACTTGGCGGAATTGTTTGAAACGGTCGACCTCCTGGTCGCGCCGACCGCACCGCAAACGGCGGTTTCCTTCGCGCTTCCGGCGCCGGTCAATCAGGCTGAGATCACCGGACTTGCCAACATAGCCGGTGGCCCGGCAATCTCGTTGCCATGCGGTCTGGCGCCCTCGGGTTTGCCGTTGGCCTTCCAGATCATCGCAGCAACCGGCAACGAGGCGACCTTGCTTGGCGCGGCTGAGGTTTTGGAAAATATTTGGGGCCGGCTAACCCCACCGATGATACCCGATTAGACGACTTGCCGATCTCGCAGGGCTTTGATTTCCGCCTCGGAATACCCGATGTCGCGCAGGATTTCGTCACTGTGTTCACCACATTTCGGCGGCGCCGCAACCAGGTCGCTGGGGGTGCGTGCCAGGGTGATCGGTTGTCCCACCATTTCCATTTCGCCGAGCGCCTTCGATGTTAATTTGCGAGTCAGACCAAGGTGTTGAACCTGCGGGTCGGAAAATGTCTGATCAATGGTGTTGATCGGCCCACAGGGAACGCCAGCAGCATTCAATGCCTCGACCCACTGCGCCGTGGTTTTGGTTTTAGTCACCCGTGCGATGCGCGCATTCAGATCATCTCGATTGGCGGAGCGATTTTCCTCGGAGTCGAAATCCACATGATCGAATAACTCATCAAGACCCAAAGTTGTACAAAAGCGATGCCAGATATCGCTTCCAGTCACCGATATATTGATCTCGCCATCGGCGGTGTCAAACACCCCGGTCGGAATGCTGGTCGGGTGGTTGTTACCGGCCTGCTGGGGCACTTCGCCGTCAACCAGCCAACGTGCCGACTGGAAATCGAGCATGAATATCTGGGCTTCAAGCAAGGAGGTATGCAACCACTGCCCCTTGCCTGATTTCTCGCGCTCCAGCAGTGCCACCAAGATCCCCTGCGCGGCGAACAGGCCGGCCGTCAGATCGGCGATCGGAATACCGACCCGAACCGGGCCCTGGCCCGGCAATCCGGTGATCGACATCAAACCACCCATGCCCTGGGCGATCTGGTCGAAGCCGGGGCGCCCTGCATAGGGGCCGTCCTGTCCAAAACCGGAAATACTGGCGTAGACCAAACCGGGGTTTTCAGCGCTCAGCGTGTCATAGTCGATACCGAGGCGATGTTTCACTCCGGGACGAAAATTCTCGACAATCACGTCCGCCGTTTCCACCAGCTTTTTGAAAATTTCGATGCCTTCGGCGGATTTAAGATTGAGCGACAGCGAGCGCTTGTTGCGGTGCAGGTTCTGAAAATCCGAGCCATCACGGGCGCCTCCCATTTGACCGCCGGCCGCCATGGCTTCGGGCATTTCGACTTTGATCACATTTGCGCCCCAGTCAGCCAGCTGGCGAACGCATGTAGGCCCTGACCGCACCCGAGTGAGATCGAGAACGGTGTATTGGTCGAGAGCCGAAGAAGCGGGTAAATACGGCATCGGAGATTCCCGGTTGTTAAATTATGTAGCAGGAAATGCGCCAAGTTGATGGGGACTGTCAACGGGCATGTGAGACCTGCGCCCTTGAAATAGTCATTCACGTTGAGAGTTTATCCGCAAGTTGAAGCGAACCCGTTCTTTGGATCGCGGAGGTTCGAGTTCGGTCGAAACTTTGCCCTAAACCGGCTGAACGATGCTCGCGAGAAATTGGTCCACATGCAGGCGAAAATAACAGGGTTCGCAATAACCACTGGTGGCCCGAACATCTCCTTGGCGGGTGGGCTGACGACTTCCGGCCTGCGACTGATTTTCAGTTGATGCCGCTGCCATGCCGGAAGGCCGATCTGCTAAATGCCGCTATAGAATTTGAGGCGATCTGGATCGGCTCTCATTGTCCGTTTGAGCAGGGGGGGTGCCCCGGTGTTGCTTTCGCTGCGCGACAGTTGCTATTTGAATAGAGCGGATCGGTTCGTCTGACGACTTCAAGACTTATCGATCCGCGCTGTTAACGAGCGCCGATTGCACCCCGCCTGTATCAAGCGGAGGAGGATCCCATGGACGCCATCGAAATCTTTGCTGACCATGTCATTGGTTCGAGTTATGACAGTCTTTCACGGGAGGCCGCCGACGCGACGCGGATGTTCATCCAGGACAGTTTGGGTGTGGGAATTGTCGGCAGCGCCGCACCGCAGGTCGACGAAATGCGGCGGGCCGCGGCGTTGTGGGGAACCGGTGACGATGCCCGTGTTTGGGTTTCCGGAGAATGCCTGCCGACCCCGTCCGCGGCATTCATGAATGCGTTCCTGACCCACAATTCAGAATTCGATTGCGTCCATGAACCGGCGGTCGTGCATTGCGTCACGGTAGTTTTGGCAGGTTCCATGGCCATTGCGGAACGGCACGGTGGCATTCGCGGTCGGGACTTGATGGCGGCGGTCGCGCTTGGCGTCGACATCGCCTGTGTTCTGGGTGTTGCTGCCACGTCGGGACTGAGATTTTTCAGGCCAGCGACTGCCGGTACGTTTGCCGCCACAATGGCCATTGGCAAACTTCGAAACTTCGACCGTGACGAATTGATCCGTGCCTGCTCCATCGCCTTCGGCCAAGTTGGTGGCACCATGCAAGCTCACACGGAAGGCTCTTCTCTGTTAGCAGTGCAGATGGGTTTCGCTGCGAGAAATGCGGTGATGGCGTGCGATTTGGCGGCCGCGGGCGTCGATGGACCTCGCGAGATCATCGAAGGCGAATTCGGCTACCTCAATTTGATCGAGGATGGGTACGACTTCGGCGATCTGCTGACTAACCTTGGCAAGGATTGGCAGATTACCGGTGTCGCCCACAAGCCCTTTCCGTCTGGACGTGCAACGCACGGCGTCGTTGATTGCTGCCTCGCACTGAGACAAGAGCATAGCTTGGCGGCGGACGACGTCATCTCGGTCGTCTGTGAGGTTCCGCCTCTGATCCACCAATTGGTAGGGCGCCCGCCAAACAAGGCGATGAGCCCCAACTACGCTCGTCTGTGCGCGGCCTATACGGTGGCTCAGGCCCTAACCCATGGGACGATCGACGTAGCGCACTTCAGACCTGATACCATCCCGGACACAGCCATTCACGAGTTGGCATGCCGCGTGGATATGCGGATCGATGACAATCCGGACCCGAACGCGCTGACGCCGGTGCGCGTCGCGATTACGCTGAAGGATGGCATGGTGGTGTCGACAATTACGGAATTCGTTCTCGGCCACCCGAAAAATCCGCTCAGCCGAGCCGACCATTTGGCCAAGTTTCGTCACAACTGCGCATCGGCCCGGCCCAGCATCTCGGAGCTGCAAGCCGAGGCCTTGATCGCGAGCACCGACAATCTAGAAGATGAAAGTGATGTCGCCGGCTTGGTTGACCTGATGATCGCCTGAGTTTGAACCCGCGCACTGGTTGCAAGGACAGAAATCGTGAACAGCAAACCCATATGGCCAAATGGTGCATGTCTCGCCTTATCGCTCGTGGTCAATGTCGAAGAAGGGGCCGAGATGTCGGTTGCCGACGGAGATTCGAGAGCCGAAGCGGTCGACGAAATGGGCATGGCGGTGAAGCCTGGCATCCGAAATTTCTCCAACGAAAGCAACTACGCCTACGGCATCAAGGCCGGTGCTCCTCGAATTTTCGACATGCTGGCGCGGCGCGGTCTCAAGGCCACTTTCACGGCCGCTGCGCAAAGCTTGGAGAGAGCGCCGGAAATCGCCCGGCGTATCGCGAGCGATGACCATGAAGCCTGCGCTCACGGCTACCGCTGGCAGGCCCAACACAACATGGCAGAAGATACGGAACGAGACTTCATTCGCCGCGCCGCCAACTCGATCGAGCAGACCACGGGAAACCGCCCCGTGGGCTGGCTGTCGCGCTATTTATTCACCGCGAATACACGCCGCCTGTTGATCGAGGAAGGCTACCGTTACCACATGGACGATTACAGCGACGACAAGCCGTTCTGGGATACGGAGACGAAACCTGGACGGCCCATCCTGATTCTGCCTTACGCCATTGACACCAATGATATGAAGATGTGGAACGCGGCGGCCTATACGCCGCGGAACTGGCTGGCGTATCTGAATGATACCTTGAATGTCCTCCATGCCGAGGGCACCTCGGCCCCACGCATGATGTCGCTCGGTCTTCACTTGAGGATCGTCGGGCGCCCGGGACGCATGGCTGCACTGGAGGCGTTTCTCGACCGCGCGCAGGCGCTGGACGGTGTGTGGATCGCGACGCGTGCCGAGATCATGGAACACTGGGCGACACGGTTTCCCGCGCCTCAAAGCTGAATTAAGACGTCATGTGACGATCGTCGGCCAGCCGCACCGGCTTTTGGCGGCGGTCGATTTTGGTATGCCGAGCCAGGGCGCCGGGAGCCGCCAGTACAACCAACAAGTCGACACCGATCTTCTGACGCAACAGGGCTCTGAAACGTTCCGCAAGGGCCGGCCACGCAGACCGCGACGCGGTGCTTTCGACAGCCACGGTTATGTCGTCGCGGCCGTCTTTGCGTTGAACCCGGCAGAAGAACTCGCCGGTGTTGTCACCCGCCGCCTTTAGAATTTCGCCAACAGCGGTAGGATAGACGTTGATTCCGCGAAGCTTCACCATATCGTCGCTGCGGCCAAGGAACCCCCTCAAGCGCCGCAGCGTCCAACCAAGAGGCCCCGGTTCGGTTTCGATGGCCGACAGATCATTCGTATTGAATCGGATGTTGGGAAAGATATCGTCCTTGAATAATGCGGTGACGCAGATATTGCCAATTTCGCCGTCGGCCATCGGTTTGAGATCATCCGGATCGACGATCTCTACGTAATGGGCATCTTCCCAGATATGTAGACCATCCTGTTCGGGACCCTCAGCGGCAATGAATCCGGTATCTCCAACGCCGTAGAAATCGCAGACCTCGGCGCCGCCCCAGGCCTCTGACAAGGCAGCGCGGGGGGCGCCACCGATCGCTGCGCAGATCAGTTTAATCCGAATGTCGCGACCAGGCACTAGCCCTTCTTCGCGGGCGACATCCGCCAACTTGCCCAAGTAGTCGGCGAACCCGACAAGAATCGTTGCGCCATAACTACGCATCAGGTGGACCTGCTTTTGTGACGGCGTTTCGCTGCCTGTGCCGGCCGTCAGCAGCAAGGCATTCGTATAATGATTGATGGCTTCTCGGACATAATGGCCGCCGTTGACCGTGCCGAAGCCGAGCACGGAATGGACCAGATCCCCGGGCCCCAATCCCTGCAGCATGAACGCCCGCGCCATCAAAATGTTCTGCACCTCCCGTGATTTCGGACCGAACAAAAGCGGTTGAGGCGTTCCGGTGGTTCCGCTGGTTGTGTGCAGGATCACAGGCGGACGGTTCTCCGGTGCCGCGCCAAAACTTTCCATACCGTGAAAATCCCCGAACGGGGGATATTCTTCGACGCTGCGCATGATGTCGGTTTTGTCGTAAGTCGGCAGTTTCGAGATATCCGCCAACCCGTGGATATCGCCTGGCTCAATCCCACGTTCGGACCACAGCCGATGGTAAAAAGGAATCTGCCAGGCACGCTTCACGCATAACCGGAATTGTTGGTCCTGCAGCTCGTGCAATTCATCCCCGCTGAGGTGTGTGCGCTGCTTCAGGAATTCCTCGCCTAGCGGGTAGTCCCGCAGCAGTTGACGGTGATCGATGACATCGAAATATGTTGGATGCGCCATACGCCGACCATGGCATGCAACGCTCTCAGAAAACAACTGTACTGGCGTGGTAAGGTTTTATTTCGAGCCGTATTTGGTAGTGTCGCCGAGGCCATTCCTTGCCAGCGAGTCTGGAGCTGTCATGTCCGCTGCGGGTCATCAGCGGCTGTCAAAGCCGGTCCCATTTTAGGTCCGCTTACCGCCCGATAACGGAAGTCAAATTTGGAAGCGCAAAATTCTCGCGGATGACTTCTGCTTTTCCCCCAACAGCGGACCAATTTTGCAGGCCGTCAGAACTTCTCTTCTTAGCCAAGAACGGACTTCGCTACTCGGTCGCTGAGAATATCTGCGTCATTTACTTTCACAACCAGTTGCTGCGCGGGAAGCCCCGCCTCGATCTGGCAATCTAGAGTATCCTCGGATTTCTAGAACTCGCTATTCGGCCATTTGTTGAAGCGTTGCACGGATGCTATGTTGCTGATGAAAACCAAAATGGTTGCCCAGTTTAAGGGGTAAGAAATAACGGGGAGAGATTAAGATGGCCGAGACTTCTGTAGATAATGGCGTTAACGTCGAAGCCTTGCTGGGTGCTCGCGAAGCACTGACCGAGGCACCGGAGGCTGCACAGTTCAAGTGGCGTGCATCCTGTGAGTGGAAAAACGGCACCCATAGTCACTCGACCGTCGAGGGATTTTTCGGCCTCGGCGAAGAGCAGGCGCGGAAGACGACGTTCACTTTCGATGCCGACCACCCGGAGGTCTTCGCCTCCGAGGATATTGGCGCAACGCCCGTAGAATACGTGCTGGTCGGCTTGGCGAGTTGCCTGACGGCTGGCGTAGCGGCCGTCGCCCAGCACCGCGAGATTCAACTACGCTCCGTGGTGGCGACGCTTGAAGGCGGCATGGACCTACAGGGGATTCTTGGTATTGATGGAGATGTCCGCAACGGTTTTGACGGTATCAAGGTAACTTACAAGATCGACGCTGACGCGGATGACGATGACATCAAGGCACTTGTCGCTCAGTCTCAGAAGCGCTCGGCGGTCTATGATATTGTCACCAACCCGACCAATGTCACCGTCGAGGTCAACTGAGCCGGCCCGGGTTAGTAATAGGCTCGGTTAACAAGGGAACGCGAACCGTTCAAACGACCACTACCGTAATTATCGGCGCGGGGCACGCCGGGCTGGCCATGAGTCGTTGCCTCGCCGAACGCTCGATCGACCATGTCGTCATCGAGCGGGGCGAGGTTGCGAACTCGTGGAAGACCGAGCGCTGGGATTCGTTGCGTCTGCTTACACCGAACTGGCAGAGCCGGTTGCCTGATTATGGCTACGACGGCGATGAACCCGACGGCTATCGGACCATGCCGGAAGTCATTGAGTTCATCGAAGGTTACGCCGATGCCATCGCGGCGCCAGTCGAGACGAACACGACCGTGACATCGGTGCGCACCAGCGAGACCGGGTACTTGGTTGCGACGGACCGGGGCACATGGCAATGCCGGTCGGTCGTGCTGGCCACCGGGGCCTGCAATATCCCGAAAATCCCAGCACTTGCCGACGCTCTACCGGCCAATATCACCACCTTTACCCCCATGGACTACCGAAACCCCGAACAACTCCCGGAGGGCGGTGTTCTCGTCGTCGGCGCCTCGGCGAGCGGCACCCAAATCGCCGATGAACTGCACAAATCCGGGCGTCCGGTGACCATCGCGGTCGGTGAACATATCCGTGCGCCAAGGCTTTATCGGGGGCGCGATCTGGAATGGTGGATGGATGCCGCCGGCGTCCAGGACGAACATTATACGGAGGTTGAGGACCTGACGCGGGCCCGTCGCGTGCCTTCGCTGCAACTCACTGGCACACCAGGCCGGACGACCCTTGATCTCAATGCGCTGCGCGGTATCGGCGTCAAGATGGTCGGCCGCCTTGCCGGCATCAGCGACAGTAAGGCACAGTTTTCCGGTTCACTGCCGAACCAATGCGCGCTGTCCGATTTGAAGTTGGGTCGTCTGCTCGACACCATCGACGAATGGGCCACAGAAAACGGCATTGATGGGGAGGTCGAGCCGCCGCACCGCCCGGCACCGACCATCGTCGAGGACGCACCGCCGCTTGGCTTGGATTTCGCTACGGCCGACATTCGGACAGTCATCTGGGCGACTGGATTCCGCCCCGACTACTCGTGGCTTCAAGTGCCGGTTTTCGATCGTAAGGGAAATATCCGCCACGACGGTGGAATCGTTGAGGCCCCCGGTATGTATGTGATAGGCCTGCAGTTCCTGCGCCGACGCAAGTCAGCCCTCATCGACGGGGCCGGAGACGACGCTCGCGATCTGAGCGCCCATCTCGCGTCGTATCTGGAATAATGACGGCCGCGATTGGTTCAAAAGGTCGGCTACGGGTCACGAAGAAACATCTTCCGAGGCGACATTCCACGTCTGCTTAGCGCCCAATAACGGAAGTCCGCTCGGCGAATGTCCGGTTACCGCGCAGAACTAGACGTATTTCGGTCAAGTGCGATAGGTCTCTTCATAGCCATGAACGGACTTGGTGCAATTCGATAGGCACGCGTAATCCCGGCAAAGTGAAGGCGATAACAGGGATCAGTGGAACCGTTATTGCTTGCATTCAATTGTATCCGTTTGGCTACCAATTCGTATCCGTATGCCGAATTATCTTCCCGGACCGACTGTGATATAATCTTTCCGGCATAGCCCCGTCTGTCCGGCTGCTTTCACACATGAAGGAGAATTGGGCGTGGAAAGTAACAATGATCGGGAATCGGGATCGCCTGTGGGGATACTTAATTTGCCGAATGACAACGTGTGTTCAGAAAACCGGGTGCTGTACTGATTTTATGTGACGGGTTTGAGATGAAAGCCAAAAAATATCTTTACCTCTCTGGTCTGATAATTCTGACGGTGTTTGTTCTCATACTTGGGTGGGAGTTCGTATTAGAGAAACTGATCGAACCGCTTCAAGAACACCACCAAAGAGAGACTGCATCGGATCGATGGATAAAGGTTTTTCTGGTCACGTCCTTCACAGCATTAGCATTAATCATTCCGGCCGTGGTGTTGCTAAAGGTCAACGCCAAGCGCAAGCAGGTCGGAAAGGCGCTTCACGAGAGCAATGAGCGATTGCGTGCTGTGGTAGACAGTTTCCCCGCGGCCATATTCTTCAAAGACGCGGAAGGGCAATACACGCAAATCAATCAGGTTTTTAGGGATTGGTACGATGTTAAAGAACAGGTCCACGCCGGCAAGTCCCCCACTGACTACTTCTCCGAAGAGGAAGCGGCAGTTTATGCAAATCATGATCGCTTAGTGTTAGAAGAACAGAAGGTCATTGAGGTAGAGCGCCCTGTGCAATATCCGGATGGCAAACTGCGTTCGACGATAATCATCAAGTTTCCCGTATTGGATACCACTGGTAAATCCGTCGGTATCGGAGCGATCAATATCGACAATACCGAAAAAAAGCGGTCGGATGAAAGCTTAAGGGAGTCCGAGGAGCGGTTTCGCGATCTGATCGAAGGTTCAGTCCAGGGCGTGTTGATCCATGACGGGTCAAAATCGGTTTTCGCCAATCGAGCTTACGCCGACAGTTTTGGTTATCCAAACGTCGAGGAAATATTGGCACAAGACTCGCCATTTGACCATTTGATGCCGTACGAGCGTGATCGGATAAAAGAATATTCCAGAATCCGCCTCAATGGTGGTGATGCTCCTATGGCATACGAATTCGAGGGTCGGCGAAAGGACGGCTCATCGGTCTGGCTGGACAATCGGGTTCGCGTAATTTCGTGGGATGGTAAGCCCGCGGTTCAACGGACTGTCGTTGACATTACAAAACGCAAGAAGGCCGAGGAGCTACATGAAGCAGCATTGGCTGAAGCGAAGCGGGCAAATAGAGCGAAATCAGACTTCCTTGCGACGATGAGTCACGAACTGCGAACCCCCCTCAATGCCATAAACGGGTTTTCAGAAATGTTGATTGGTGAATTTTTCGGAAAGCTAGGATCACCAAAGTATATGGAATATGCAGCTGATATTCGTTCGAGCAGTACTCACCTGCTTAGTTTGGTCAGCGATATTCTTGACCTCTCGGTCATTGAGGCAGATGAAATTACACTGAATAAGGAGTATTTGCCCGTAGATGAAATCGTCAGGGATTGCTCGCGTTTTATCATCAAAGACGCCGGCATGCGCGGCATTCAATGCGCCGTCAATGTCGCCACAGGCCTTCCGCCGCTCTTGGCTGACAAAAGGGCTCTCAAACAGATTATCATTAATCTTCTGTCCAATTCCTCCAAATTTACTCCGGAAGGCGGGACAATTTCTCTGCGCGCCAAGGCATCCAATGGTCACCATATCTTCGAAGTTCGCGATAACGGAGTCGGTATTCCGAAAGACATGCTGATCAGTCTGACGGACCCTTTTGTTAGAGGTGAAACTGATCCACATAAATCTCAGGAAGGCGCGGGCCTCGGACTGGCAATTGCGAAATCGTTGGTGGATCTCCATATGGGAGAGTTGATCATCGAAAGCGAGATCGGGCGGGGCACCACTGTGAGTGTGAGCATCCCATCGCAAGAGATGCAGACCGATTGATCCCGTTATTCTTGATGTCCGAGTTGGGTCAAAAAGCGAAGTCAGAGCCGCCCCATTTTCAGGTCCGCTCTGCCACCCAATACCGGACCTCGATCGATCATTCCCAATACGTAGCAAACACCCTTTTAGATCAAAGGCGTTCGTTATCACCGAACTTGGCCGACTGGGGAATATCGACTTATTCCGTTTCCTTGCTTTTGGCCTCCTGATTCTCAGTTTCCTGATGCTGGGCCTTCTGGCGCTGAAAGGCCTGAAACTCCTTGATGCTCTTCGACAGGGCGAGGGACAGGGACACGAGGAGGAGGACGGTGCCGAGGATCACATTGGGGAGTCCCGCGTCTAGGCCCGCTGCAAGGCCCCCATATACCAGCCAGCCGCCAATCAGTCCGTAGCAGACGACGAACACCCACCGAACCCAGCCGTAGCCTTGATAAAGCAGATAGAGCATGCCAATTGAAATGCCCGCTTTGATCAGGATGCCGAAGATTGAGCGGCCTTGGGCGACCAAGGTCGCGATGTCGAGGATAGAAATGATCGCGGTCGCTACGATCACGACCCAGAGGAGCTTCCGCCCTTTTTCGATCAGTTTAGGATCATCTATCACGGTAACAATCCGCTCTCGGGACAGGGACAAACTCCCACAGTATAACGGAATCCACGGGAGGGCGGTAGAGGGTGGCGGATGTGCGGCACCGGGCAACCGTCTTTACCTTCATACGGACGCGCTTCCGGAGCCGGAGAGCCAATACGGATATGTATAAAAAGAAAGGAGGGACAATAGCGTCGCCGCCAAGTAGATCATGAGATTCAAGCTGATTTGAGTGGCAAATTATCTGGTCACTGTGTAATCGAATCCGTGCGCCGAATGTCTGGATGGGGTCACGAAGAGACGTTTTCGAGCACGTCATTTGAGGTCTGCTTTCCCCTCTCATAACGGACATCGAATTTGAAAAACCAGATTTCGTGCGGATGACTTCCGCTTTTCCCCCAACAGCAGACTATAATCGAGTGCCGTCAGAAGGTCTCTTCATAGCCATTAGCGGTTGTAAGAAACGGCTGCTCGCAAGGTCCGCTTTTCGAACGCAAAGCGGAAGTGTCATCGCAGATCATCATACCGCCGCTCATGATCTGAAGCGGGCTTTACGCACTAGGCCGGATAGGTCAGGAAATAGAGTTCTCCCGATATATACAATTTACCCGGCTCGAAACATTGGGGACCGCCTGGGGGTTATTCGCGATGCCATTGAAAGTCATCAGTCAGGGGTAAATCCCAAGGCTCGCCGAAGGTGCGGCCGTTGCGGTTCAATTCGACGCCTTGAAATCGAATTTCAAACGTTCCCTCGGTCAGCTCAATGGGCACTGATCGCCAAGGGCCCAATGTCCCTTCCCGAAAACTGCCAATTACTCCCTCAAACAAGAGAACCGATAGAATACGTCCACTCGCGACGTTTTTGAAAACCAGTTTCGGTTGATCAATTTGAATTGGTCCGGCTTTACCACTCAATCCTGACGGGCCTCGCAACCCCTTACCGCGCAGGGTCACCAACAACTGCGCATCGCGCCGCATAAATTCAAGGATCACGCTGGGTCTATTCGCACCCGTCCGAACAATAAACCAACGCATGCCATCGTCGCGCACAAGACGCACTGAGTTTTTCTGCAATGGCAGAGTGTTCAGTTCATTCTGCAATCGCAGTTCCAAGCGTGTAGGGAGGTAGGAATTTGCGAAACTGGAAAGACAGTTTCCCGAAGGCGTTTGGTAATGCTGATAAATATGATGCTGTGATTGTGACTGATGGAGGAGTCGCGGATTTAGCCTAGAAATCTCCTTGAGATCGAAAGTTTGGTAGTATAATTGTTCGACTGTTTCGCCTGCCCAGTCTTGTTTCCGGATCGCGATGGTGCAGAGATCGGATGAGGTTTTCAATTCGCTGGGGCCAGCGATTTTGTGGAAAAAAGATATTCTGCCATAGTCGTTTTGCAGGCGTGAGTCCGTCAGATTTCTGGGGTCGAACGTCCTGTTTTCAAAGGCTTCGCGATCCGGATAGAAATTTTTTTTGAGGTGCTCGGTCATATCGGCATGTACGGCGTTTATTGGTGCATCCTTTTGTGTCGCCAGCAGCACGGCCGGAGCCGTAAAACGCATCCCCAACAAACCCATGACGCACAAGGCAAGAATAAACCTGAAATCAAAGGACCGGCTTGCTGTCAGCCAATCGATTACGCTTGCGAAGGATATGCCTGCGATGACGGCGGCGGCCGGCACTGCCGCAACCAAGTGTTTGGCGACAACGCCTTTTCTGGCCAGGGAATAGAGCAGGCTATAGAGCAGCAATACGAAAACCATGTGAATAAAGACGGTGCCGCCGCGCCCCAATTCCGGACCGATTTTGATCAAGGGCCGCACGGCGAGGAGAATGACCATGATGGAAACACTCGCGACGACAAGATAGTCGGTGGCGGACAGTAAATTTGAAATTAAAGTATATTTATCTTGGAAAGGTGGCGCGAGGTATTGGCCGCTATCGGCCAAGATTTGCGCCAAACTTTGATATAGAAAATTGGCAGTGGAGGTGATGAAACCCACCGATAACATTCCCGAGTGAAGCACGGGTGCGCCGTCATATGGCCTTGTCATCAGCTGGGTGTTTGCCCACCCCGAAGAGGCTTCGACAAAGACGTAGTGTGCAAGCGGCAGCGAAAACAGTAACAAGCCCAGCATTAGGTGCTTCCATCCCAATTGCACCCGCTTGATGGCGAGGCCCAACAAGAAAACGACCAATAGGAGGCCAACTTGCGAATGGAATTGCATGGCCAGCGAAAGCACTAGCATGAGCGGCGGAAAACTTGCGGAATGGCTATCAATTGCAAGCCGGAGATACAGATAATATCCTGCGACAACGAATAGCGGTAAAAATCCAGGGTTCCACGGGAGGATGACGCTGGGGAGGAAACCGACCGATATGTAAAACGCTGTTGTGATGATTGCTGGGAGCCAGCCGCAGTAACGGTAGGTCATCGCAAGCAGCAATACCGCCGATCCCGTGAACATTGAGATCAGCACCAAATTGATGAAGTCGACGCTGTTCGAGATTTGCAGCCAAACCCAAAGAAAATAATAATAGAAACCACCGGGAACTCTATGGCCTTCACCCGTATGCTCCGGACCAAGGTGCGGGAACGTTACGAATGCGGTTGATGCGCGCCATAAGTCACGGTCTGAAAAAAGCTGATACAAAATATTGTCACTGGTCGAAATCCATAGGCCAGCGAATAGCAAGATCAATACCAATAAGCATGACGAAAAAGTCATAATAATATTTTCGAAAATCAATACTTGGATGCGACGGGGCAAATTTTTTGAACCTCACCAACTATCATCACGCAAACCCTCTGAAGCATTTGCATTGTCTTCACATAGCGTGAAAGCGAAAAATCTCTAAGTCAACAGACGCACCAGCCGCGGAATATTGTCAGTCCCTAGATTAGTTCGCCAGAAATGTCCGCTCTGGGTCATAGGCAGAAGTCATGGGCCACCCGAAAGCACGTCCGCATTGCCCCCAACACCGGACATTAGGCCGTGAACAATCTGCTTTCACCGGCAATACCTCGGCAGCTTAATCGCTGATCGCGCCGCCGCCTTCTCAACTGCCTTATACTTACTCCCGGAATACCGAGGGCAGTGCAGTGCTAGACCCGCTCCGATGATCGCCGCGCCGATGTCCCTATCGCTACTGGCTCCGTTCAGATCGGCGGTGAACAACCAACGAACACCGACCCATTACATGCGGCAGCGTGCGGCATTCATGCGGCACCCACTCGCCAACACAGGCCGGGACGGTCAGGGATTAAGCAGTAAAAACAGCCACTTATAGGGATGGCGTCCATGTCCAGGCAATCATCTGTCGATCGCAGCAAAAACCCGCTAACCTACTGAGTTAACGGGCTTTTTGGTTGGTAGCGGAGGAGGGACTCGAACCCCCGACACGCGGATTATGATTCCGCTGCTCTAACCAGCTGAGCTACTCCGCCCCAAGGAATTCCCTGGGAAGCCCCTGAGAATATGAAAGGGCCTCTGCCCGGCCACCGGCGCGGGACACGGCGTCTTAAGCCGTTGCGCTGAGGGTGTCAAGGGCGCCGGAATTGTGCGGCTGGTTACTTTGCTGCCGGAGCGTTGCCCACCGCCGCCGGCGGCGGATTTCCAGCCGCCAGGGCGGCCTCGATGCGGCGCAGGAAGGCATCGACGGTGGCTGGATCGTCGACCGTCGCGGGATCCGGCGCCAACAGCTGCCGCTCGGAGATCACCGGCGATTTATTCCCGGCATCGGCTTCCGAACCGCCGCCGACCCACGGCCGATCGGCCAAATTTCCCTGCGGTGCCGGGCGCGGTACGGGTTCCGGATCCTTGACCCAGTAGTTGACCGGCTTCGGCGCGAACAATTCGGGCTCGGGCGCCGGCTCCGGGCGGTCATAGCGCTTCGGCGCCGGGCCGAAATAATTGACGATCCGCCGCTCGTCGCGGAAATTCGGTTTGTCGTAGCACTGCACCCCGGCCAGCGACTTGTAGCAATAGACCGGTTCACGATCCTCGACCGCCGCTTCGTAGGCCGACTTTTGGGCGCACGCACCCAACAAAAAGCCCGGCAACACCACCGCCAGCGCGGTCATCAATAAGCGTTTCATCATCTTCTCTCCAACCGTTCCCGTGCGCGCTATTCGTGCCCACTCCAGAAAACAGTGCAGATTTGATGCCAAATCCGGCCGATCCCTGCCCTATGCTGACTCTCTCTTTATAATCAAATGATTACGCTCCATTTCTTCAGGCATTTACATCGATAACCATGCGCCCGCGGACCTGGCCTTGGAGAATCTTGCCGGCCAGATCGGGCAACTGGGCAAGAGGTGCCTCGTTGGTCACGGCGTCCAGCTTGTCGAGCGGTAACTCCGCCGCCAGCCGCGCCCAGGCGGCAATCCGCCGGTCTTTCGGGCAGGTATTGGAATCGATGCCGCAAATATTGATGCCACGCAGCAAAAACGGCAGCACGTTGGCCGAAAACTCAATGCCGCCAGCATTGCCGACCGACGCCACAGTGCCCCAATAGGCGACCGCCGGCAAAACATTGCCCAGCATGGCGCCGCCGACATTGTCGATGACCCCGGCCCAGGTTTCGCGCCCCAGCGGCCCCTTCGGCGCTTCCGCCAACTCGTCCCGCCCGACCAGCGTGGTGGCACCCAGATCACGCAGATAATCATGCGTCTCCGCCCTGCCCGTCCCGGCCGCGACCTTATAGCCGAGGTTAGCCAGCACCGAGACGGCAATCGAGCCGACGCCGCCGGCCGCCCCGGTGACCAAGACGTCGAGCTCGTTGTCCGGGCTCAGGCCGTGTTCTTCGAGGGTCATGATCGCCAGCATGGCGGTCAGCCCGGCCGTGCCGACGGACATGGATTGCTTGAGCGTGAGCCCCGCCGGCAGAGGCACCAGCCAGTCCGATTTCACCCGGGCGCGTTGGGCAAAGCCGCCCCAATGCACCTCGCCGACCCGCCAGCCGGTCAGGATGACCTCGTCGCCGGGCTTGTAGTCAGGTGAATCAGACGCCTCCACGACGCCGCAGAAATCAATGCCCGGCACATGCGGATAATCGCGCACCAGGCGGCCAAGGCCATTGATAATCATACCGTCCTTGTAGTTCAGGGTCGAATATTTGACGGCGATGGTGACGTCGCCATCCGGCAGCCGGTCGTTGTCCAGGGTCTGCAGGGAATGGCTGACCTTTTTGCCGTCGTCGCTTTCAAGCAGAAGGCAGATGAATTGATCGTCGCTCATGGCCGGGATCTCCGATTGAAGTGAGGTGGGCGGCTGAATTTTAGGGCCGCCACTATAGGCCTGCCCCAAGGGCCGTCAACGCCGGGCGGCATGGCCGCATGGTCTCCCACAAATTCTGCGTGAGATCTGGGGATGGTCGGGTCGGCCAGACCGGCGTGTCCGACCCACGTCCCCTACCCTTCGTCATATCTGAGATTGCTGAAAATAGCGGCATTGCGTGCCTAACCCTTTGAAATCCCACAATACCGCCGCCCCGGTCGGATTATGTTGACATAATGTCAACAGGCCCGAGACCAAAAATCCCGAAACTCCGCTGTTTTTTGGCTGCCGGTGCTGTTGCGAAGTTTGCTGATTTGTCGCGGCGGTGCCCCGGATATCTAAGTGAGGTAGGGGGATGGATGTTCCGAGACCGTCGCCGCATGGGCGGCGGCGTAAGCCCAGGGTTATTCCCGCGGCGGGAAGTCGGCCAGACCGGTGTGTCATACGAGGCCTGCAATTTGCCGCGGACGTCATCGCGCTGTTTACATAATGTAATCCACTCGGAAGGGCCGAATGGCGGCTTTCCACCATTTTTGTTGGTTTGGGATGGTGATGCCAAAATTTCATGTCATCTTTAACCTAGAATGTTATTTAAGTTCACTGATAAAGGAAAATATGCCGAATTTAGAATGAAATGTCAAGAAATTTGCACCTCACTTTCGTCCTCATATGCGCAAGGTCAATTGACCGAGCAAGCGGCTCTTACCCGCTTGGTGGCAAGTTCAAGTTCTGGCGGGAGGGGCGAAGAGGACAAATTTGGGCACGGGGTCATACGCGGTGCCTTACCCGGTTCTCATGTCCGAAAACCGCGCTGAAGCGGCCATAAATTGACGGTCGTCAAGAATTCTCTTCATAGCCAGTATCGGTCATCAACAAATTTCAGCCATCAACAAATTTCAGCCATAAGTCCCGGCGCCAAGCCATGAATTGATAATGGTTAAAGACAAACCCGCCTGCCGATATCAATGATATTGGAACATAATAATATACGTCTTGTTATCTTGCCCCCGGGGACGTGGTCCAGAAAGTGTAGGCTTCCGCGCCATCGTGATCACATCCCTGACTACCATCGCGCGGTTGGTGCCGCCATTGATGGAAAAATCAAAATGACTGTTCATGCGACGCGGCCCCGTTGGGCCATTGCCCTCGCGATCTTCACGGGTGTATTTGGCCTTCTGACCGTTAAATCCGCGGGCGAGGTTCTGTTCGTAGAGGGCGCCGCGCGCGAAGCCGCCGGAAACTACGTGCCGTTCGTGGTCTGGTTCAACTTTCTGGCCGGGTTCGCTTATATCGCTGGAGCCACTGGACTAGCCCTGTGGCGATCTTGGATCCGGCCGCTGGCATTCGCTATCGCGGCCCTGACGATTTCGGTATTCATTGTTTTCGGCGTCCATATCGCGATGGATGGCGCCTATGAACCACGCACCGTCGGCGCGATGAGTCTCAGAAGCCTTGTTTGGCTTGGCATTGCATTCGTGGTGCGCGGCAAAATCCAATAGTGAAAGTCTGCTAGGGGTCACGAGCGGCTGTCGGAGCCAGCCACATTCCAATTCCGCTCTACCCCCTCATACCGGACATCAAATTCGGCGAGGCGGATTTCACGCGATAAATTTCTGCTTTGCCCCTGTGAGCGGACTAAAATAGCGAGCCGTCAAAAGGTCTATTTATAACCATCAGCGGACATACCGATACGAGGCCTTAGATCCAAAATCTTCTGCCCTCAACACTCACGGATGTCCATCCGTTCCAAACATGTCGAGTAGACCGGCATTTACTCGGAGAACCCAGCAATTTTGAGACCTTCAAGAAGGCTATCCAGATTGATATAGCGTGAGATGGGATATCTTATCTGAAGTTTGGTGACTGTGGGCTCCGGGTCGAGTTCCCATAGGCGCTTAAGCCAATTGACGGCTTCATCCGTATTGCCTTGCTGCGCCAGAGCAGCAATGAGAACGTGATAGGCGGGAAGATTGTATCGGTGTTTTTCAACCGAAACCCGCGCCCACTGGGCTGCTTCATCGTAATTAGCCAGCTGAAAGTACGCCGTCGCCAGCACGCCGTGGGCAACCCACATGGCCGTCTCCAGTGGGCTTAGCCGGATTCCCCGATTGGCGGCGTCAATTGCTGCATGCGGATTGCCGAGGCAGTTATGCACCATACCGCTTGCTATCCATCCACGGGTCGAGTTGGAGTTGATGGCGAGCGATTGGGCGATCAGCCTTGATGCCCGGTCGAGATCGCGTTCGACTAAAGCGAAGGTCAGGCCCGCCTGCCACAGGATGTACGGATCCGTCGCATCGGCACCGATGGCCAGTTCGGCGAGGCGTAAACTTTCGAGTTTCTGCTCATCGCTCAACATCAAGCCGTTCAATTGAACATTTCGGCGGTAACACCATGACGCGAGGACATAAGCGCGGCCGAAGTCAGGCTCGATCTCCGCCGCTTGGATGAACAACCCAAGGGCTTCCGCCGTCGCCTCGGGCGTCAAACGGTTCATCAGCGAAAGGCCGCGAAGCGTGTGATCGTAGGCGACTAGGTTTTCTGGTCGTTTCTGCTTGATCCGCTCCGCTTCGGCCTTGAGCAACTCTGGTTCAATGGCGCCGACGACGCTCGCAGAGATCTGATCCTGGAGATCAAATATATTGCTCATAGTTCCTTCGAACCGGTCCACCCAAATGTGAGTTGCTGTTGCCGCCTCGACAAGCTGCGCAGATACCCGCACCCGATCGCCTGATTTGCGAACGCTACCCTCCAGCACGTAGTGAACGCCGAGTTCGCGACCAACGGTATTAACGTCCACTGTCCGCCCTTTGTAGGTGAACGAAGAATTCCGCGCGATGACGAGAAAAGAGTGAACACACGAGAGCGCCGTGATGATGTCTTCTGTCACGCCGTCGGAGAAATATTCCTGTTCGATGTCGCCGCTCAGATTTGTAAAAGGCAGGACAGCGATGGACGGCTTGTCAGGTAGTGAAGGAGTCGAAATTGCTACAGGCATTTCGGCTGTCTCCGTCTCACTGACAACGTCGGCAACGAACCGGAAACCTCGCCGGGGAACGGTGCGGATGACCTTTTGATCCTTACCGCTGTCGTCGACGGCGCGGCGCGCTGCATTTATGCGGGTGCTCAGGGCGGCGTCGGAAATGGCCCGGCCTTCCCAAACAGACTCAATCAATTCGTCCTTGCTGATGACCCGGTGCCGGTTCTCGATCAGGCAGAGGAGAAGGCTGAACACCTGTGGTTCAAGAGCGACGACATCCAGTCCGCGCAAGAGCTCGAAACGGTCGGTATTAAGCGAGTACGGACCAAATTGGTAAATCATCACCCCAGACCCACAAAAAAAGGGTTTCTAAAGAAAAAATAAAGCTGGTCTTCAAGCAAACGCGACCAAGTCTGCCTAACCTCCTGTTGACGGGCAACATAATCAAACGCCGAACAGCTTAGAAGGAGATGGGGTATGACCACGCGAAGCTTAGAATTCAACGGCATAACCGGGTTTGCCAGAGAAGAAGGCGCCGGGGAGCCGCTTGTTTTGTTGCACAGTTCAACGGGCTCGAACAAGCAGTGGACGCCAGCCTTCGAGACCTTCCGCGATCAGTTTCTCGTTATTGCCCCCGATTTATACGGCTATGGCGGGACTGGCCCGTGGCGCGGTGTTAGCGCGCCGGCATTGGCCGACGAAGCGGCTTTGGTGGAAGCGGCTATTTCGCATCTGCGTGGGCCGGTCCACTTGGTCGGCCATTCTTATGGCGGCGCCGTCGCATTGAACTTGGCCCTGCGGAATCCCGGCCGGGTTCGAAGTTTATGCCTAATTGAGCCGGTGGCATTCAACACGCTGATGGGCGGCGGCTCAGCTGAGGACTGCCTGCTTGCAGAGGTCAGCCAATTGGCCAGAGATATTATTGAGAACCAGCAAATGGGCAGATCGAAAAGTGCGGCGCGGCGCTTTGCCGATTACTGGTCTGGTAACGGCACATTCTCCGGAATGCCTGCCGAAAAGCGCCGCAAACTTGCCCTGCAGATGCACAAGGTTGCCCTGGACTTTCATGCCACGACCGCCGAGCCGACGCCACTTGAGGCCTACAACCGCATTGAGGTGCCGACCCTCATTCTTTGCGGAACTCACTCGCCGAAACCGGTCCGCCATATCACGCGCCTGCTTGCGGACGTCATTCCCGACGCGCGGCATCGGACTATTCCTTGGGCTAGCCATCTATTGCCCGTAACCCACCCTGTTTACGTCAATGCAGCGATTGGGACGCATCTCATGCGGGCCCTTGATACGCCGAGACGCGAGGCGGCGTGATCAATGGCCCTGGAAAACCCAACGATTTATAACGAATCGGGCCCGGCCAATAAGGAATCCCGTAACAGTCTTGTCGGCGGCTTTAATATGGCGGCGATGTGGGCGGGTCTTACTGCTTTCGTCTGGTACGCCTTTGGTGCCTTGCCGTTGCATCTCGAAATCGCCGGACAGCTCGGTCTTACCACCGGGCAGGCTTCGAGTTGGGTTTTTGTCATCTGGTTCAGTGGCGCGTTATCGTCGATCACGCTATCGCTTTATTACCGACTGCCTATCCCCATTACTTGGACCATTCCCGGTCTGATCTATCTGGGAACGCTTGCGGGTCAATTTTCTTTTCCCGAGATTGTCGGGGCCAACCTAATGGCGGGAATTGCAATCGTGGTGTTCGGCATATTCGGTATTGGCGCGAGAATTATGGCCTGGCTTCCGCTACCCATCGTAATGGGTATGTTCGGCGGCAGTATTCTCGTCTACGTCACGCGCATGGTGGCGGCGAGCGTCGAGGACGTGTTCGTAGCTGGTGCGACCCTGTTCAGCTATTTGATCGGCCGGCTGATTGCCAACCCCCGGGTGCCGCCGATGGGGCTTGCTGTGATCGTCGGCGGCATCGCGGTTTTCGCCTTCGGCGAAACGTCGACGGCAGTGGTCGCGTGGACGTTTCCAGAACTCGCTGTGCCAGGTGTAAACTTTACGTTTGCTTCGTTTGTTGCGGTCAGCCTGCCGATGATAGTTCTGGCCATAGGGTTGGGGAATGTTCAGGGACTGGGGTTTCTGCTGTCACAGGACTACCGTGTGCCGATCACGACGGTAACGATCACGACCGGCCTATGTTCCATCGTCAACGCGTGTCTAGGCGGCCATCCGGCGACCGTTGCCAGGACCGGGGCCGCGATTCTCGCGGGACCGGATGCCGGCCCCAAGGAGGGCCGCTACTGGGCTTGTGTAATTGCTGCAAGCTTGACCATTCTCATCGCCCTGTCGGCAGGAGCGTTATCTTCGTTGCTCGCCATTCTTCCGAGGACGTTTGTCGTGACCTTGGCTGGTCTCGCCATTCTTTCTTCCTTGCAAAGCGCCTTCGAAACGGCATTCGGCGGAAAACTCCGGTTCGGCGCCCTGGCCGCCTTTGCCGTCGCCGCGACGCCGTTTGCGGTGTTCGGAATAACATCGGCATTTTGGTCCATATTGGCCGGGCTCATGGCCTCGCTGATGGTGGAACGACGTGACCTGTTCCAGTTCTGGAGAACAGCCGAGAAACGACAAACCTGACAGGAGGTGATTATGAATAGCGAAGTGTGGCCAAATGGAATGCCCGAAGTCGGTCAGATGGCGCAGCGATCCCGGAAGGTGGAGGCCGGCGATATTGAACTGTTCACGCAAATCAGCGGCGACCGCAATCCCCTGCATTACGATGAAGAGGCTGCCAAAGCGACACCGTTCGGCGAAATTGTCTGTCAGGGCGGCATCACCACGGCGATCCTCAACGCCGTCGTCGCCGAGGACCTGCCGGGGCCGGGCACGGTGTTCCTGCAGGTCAATTGGAAATTCATCGCGCCGGTTCGCCCCGGAGACACCATCACCGGCGAAGTTGAGGTCACCAATTCGCGCCCCGATAAACCGATTACTGAACTCAACACCCGTGTCAGTCGTGACGACGGCACAGTCGTCCTTGAGGGTGACGCGGTCTGTTATACCATGCCGATCAGGCAGTGAGACGCGTCAATAATTCTGACAAATGGTTTTTGCCATGTCCGTACCGGGTCAACAGGAGCAGAAAACGCCTGCCCAGATCGAGGTCTATTTTACACTCTCATAACGGGCGTCGAAACTGAACATCCAGTTTTCGTGCGGCTGACTTCCGTTTTTCCCCCAACAGCGGGCCAAAATTGAAGGCCGTCGGAAGGTCTCATTATAGCCAGAAGCCGACCTGACCATCGATATCCGAGGAATGTCGGCTTTCCGTTCAGATAACGGAACTGACCGTGGAACCGACGTATAGACTGAAAACGATCCAAAGCAGAGATCAATCACGATGCAAATGGCTTAATCTTTTCTTTCAGGGATGAGACAAGAGCCTCAAGTAGCCGCGAGCGAACGCGATCAAGGGGGTACAGCAAGCCAATGCGGTATTCGATTTTCGGATCGAACGCCTTCACGACGAGGCCCTGTTCTTTGAACTTATCGGCCGTAAATGGGTCGACGACCGCAACGCCCGCGCCATAGCTGACGAACGAACACGCCGTGGCAAAGAACTGGGTTTCCGCGACGACATTCCAATTCGCGCCGGCATTGGCGAAGGCATTGGCAATTTGAAAATACGTCTGATGCTCACGGAACAGGGAAATAAAGGGTTCACCGGCGACGTCTTGGGGTTTGATGATTTTCTTCCGCGCCAACCGATGGCCCGCCGGCAAAACGCAGACGCATTGAAAGTCCAAAGGCTCGGTCTGAACAGCCGGGTGGTCGGCCGGAAGCTCGGCGATGGCCAAGTCGAACTGTTGCGTCGGAACAAGCTCACGAACCACTTCCGAACTACGTGAAAGCAGCTTGATCCGCACGTTCGGTTTGTCGGCGATAAATGAGCTGACAATGCGCGGCAGAAAATCGAACGCGATACCAGGATATGAAGCGATGACCAAATTGCCGAGCTCACGGTCGCGAATTTGCCGCGCCGTATGCGCTGTCTGTTCAATGCTGCCAAGGGTTCGATCAACATCTTGATAGAAATAGTGTGCTTCGGGCGTCGGGATCAGACGGCCCTTCGAGCGCTTGAACAGATCAAAGCCGATTTCATATTCGAGGTTGGCGATCAGATTACTCACCGAGGGTTGGGTAATCCCCAAGAAATCCGCTGCCCTGGTCATCATGCCGGTGACCATGACGGCGCGAAAACACTCCAGCTGGCGCATATTCATCGCGGTTTCAAACTCCAATAGTGGTGATTTTATTACATAGTTTTAAACTATATTCAATTGCGTCTACATTATTTGACGAAATACCCTGTGCACCCTCATGCTGAAAATGGAACGGTGAAGCGTCGCGAATTTTGCCGCTGCGCCGTCAATAAACAGCATTCGAATTGTGTTCATTGTTCAGCGAGGTATTGCGTTATGAAACCCACCAAGACAATCGCCGCGGCGTCTCTTTCAACCGGATTACTATTAGCAATGGCGCCGGAAGCGTCCGCCGCCAAACGGTTCATCACCATCGGAACGGGCGGCCCGACGGGCGTCTATTTCGTCGTCGGCAACGCCATGTGCCGAATGATCCATAAGGAAGCCGCCGAAGGCCGCAAGAAAGGCCGCAAGCACGGCATTCGCTGTTCGGCACCGTCGTCGAACGGCTCCACCTACAACATCGCGCAGATCACCGAAGGCGAATTTGATTTCGGTGTCTCGCAATCGGATTGGCAGCATCATTCCTATAATGGCACCTCTAAAAAGGTCACCCACAACAAAGACCTCCGCGCTGTCTTTTCCGCCCATCCCGAACCTTATCAATTGGTTGTCCGGAAAGATTCCGGGATTACCAAGTGGAAGGACATGAAGGGCAAGAAGTTCAATATGGGTAACCCGGGCTCAGGTCAGCGGGCCACCACGGAATTGCTCATGGAACGCTATGGCACGCCGAAAAGCTTTTTCGGCCTGGTTACGGAGATGACATCAACGGAGCATTCCAAAGCGCTGTGTGACGGCAAGATCGATGCCTACGGCTATGTCGTCGGCGTGCCGAACTCGGGCGTTGCGGTGGCCACGGAAGGCTGCGGCGCGAAGATCGCCAGCCTGAATACGGACGTTGAAGCCGCCTTGATGAAACAGTTTCCGTTCTACGGCCCGGTGACCATTCCGAAAGGCGTCTATAAATCAACCACCGAGCCGGTCCAGACATTTGGCGGCTACGCGACCGTGGTTTCCAGCGCCAAAGTGCCGAACGACGTGGTTTACGAAGTTGTCCGTGCGGTCATCGAAAATCTTGATGACTTCAAGAAACTGCACCCGGCGTTCCAACTGCTGACACCGAAAGGCATGATCTCGAACGGCAACTCGGCCCCGATCCACGACGGCGCGGCCAAGTACTACAAGGAAAAGGGCTTGATGTAGTCCCTATGTGATCCCTGGCAAGTGTCGGTGCGAGGCGGCATCCGCTCCCGCCTCCTACAAGTGATGCCCCCTGCACCGGCACGCTCTTTCGATCCACAAAATTCCAAAATCCGTGATCCAATTTGAGGATAAGCGCGATGTCTGAGCCATCCCCAACAACGACCGAAACGGAAACGGTTTCGACCGACGAGCTGACGGAGAAGTTTGAAGCGTCCGGGGCGGCACTGACAGGCCCTTGGGCCGTCGCCGTCATCGTGCTCGGGTTTTCGTGGTCATTGTGGCAGCTTTGGATTGCCTCACCGCTTCCGTTCATCGTCAAAGGCGGCATCTTCGTCGATATGCCGGCCCGTGGCCTGCATTTGGCGTTCGGCCTGGTTTTGTGTTTCCTCATGTTTGGTGCGCGGGAATCCTACGGCCGCACCCGCGTGCCCATCCAAGATGTGGTTCTCGCCGTTTTGGCGTTTTGCTGCGCGGCGTATCTGTGGTGGGGCTACGATGGTATCGTGTCGCGCGACGGTATCTTGCTGAGCATTGACGTTCTCGGCTTTAAATTCCCCTTTGAGGCCATCCTCAGTTTCACCGGCATGCTGCTTTTGTTGGAGGCGACCAGGCGCGGCGTCGGGCTACCGCTGGTCATCATCTGTTTCATCTTTCTGGCCTACTCGATGCTTGGCCAGATCATGCCCGATATCATTTCGCACAAGGGCGTCTCCCTGCAGCGCTTGATCGGTTACCAGTGGCTGACGGGCGAGGCCATTTTCGGCATCCCCATTGATGTGTCCGTGAGCTTCGTCTTTTTGTTTGTGCTGTTCGGCGCACTCATGGACCGCGCGGGAGCCGGAAAGTTTTTCCTCGATCTTTCATTCGCCATGGTCGGCAAGTACCGGGGCGGCCCGGCAAAGGCCTCAGTCCTGGCGTCCGGGATGACCGGCATGATTTCCGGCTCGTCGATCGCCAATACGGTGACCACCGGCGCGTTCACGATTCCGGTGATGAAAAAAATCGGCTACCCAGCGGTGAAAGCCGGCGCCATTGAAGTGGCGGCGTCGACCAACGGCCAGATCATGCCGCCGATCATGGGTGCGGCTGCGTTCATCATCGCCGAGTTCATTGGCATTTCGTATTACGACGTCATCGTTCATGCCGCCCTGCCGGCCTTCATTGCCTATTGCGGGCTGTTTTACATCGTTCACCTGGAGGCCTGTAAGCTCGGGCTTCGCGGGCTGTCGAAAGCCGACATACCCGTCTTTTTCACAGTGTTGATGAGCGGACTGCACTATCTCATTCCGATCGGCGTTCTGGTTTATCTGTTGCTTGTCGAACGCTGGTCGCCGGCCAGTTCGGTGTTCTATTCGATCTTGTTGATGATGTTAACGATTGTCGTGCAGCGCGTCAGGCAGGTTCGCACCGATGGCAATTCCATCGGCCAAGGCGTGACGCTGGGCCTGAAAGTTGTCGCCGAAGCCATGGTCGCCGGCGCCAAAAACATGGTCGCCGTCACGGCGGCAACGGGTGCGGCGGGAATTATAGTCGGTGTCGTTTCATCGACAGGACTGAACAACGCCATGTTGGAAGTCGTCGAGGCGATTTCTCAAGGCAACATCTATATCCTATTGATCCTGACCGCTGTCGTCTGCCTAGTCCTGGGGATGGGGCTGCCGACCACAGCCAACTACATCGTCGTCGCATCCTTAATGGCCGGCGTTATGGTTGAATTGGGTAACGCCGCCGGTCTCGTCCTGCCGCTTATCGCGGTGCATCTTTATGTGTTCTATTTCGGCCTGATGGCGGATTCGACGCCGCCGGTCTGTTTGGCGGCTTTTGCCGCCTCGGCGATCTCCGGTGCCGACCCCATGAAGACAGGCGTCCAATCTTTCCTCTACGACATTCGGACATCGATTTTGCCGTTGGTCTTTATCTTCAATCCGGAACTGCTGTTGGTCGGCGTTGAAAGCATCTGGCATGGGACGTTGATATTTGTCGTCTCGTTGATCGCTATTCTCTGTTTCAGTTCACTGACCCAGAACTACATGCTGGTCAAAAACAAAGCCTATGAGTCGGTCTTGTTGATCATCATTATCGTCGGCTTGTTCCGACCGGATTTCATCATCAATCAGTTCTCCCCGGCGTATGCGTCGCTGAAGTTGGATCGTGTGGTCACCGGCGATGTCTCCCTGCCGCCGGACCGCACGGTCCGACTGCATATCACCCGAAGCACCAATTACGGGGATCGTTATAAACTCTACCGGATCAAATCGCCCGCCAGCGGTGACACACGCCTCGTCAGTGAAATTTGGGGCATCGAACTGAAAGGTGAGGCGGACGGTCAGTACAACGTCGCCAATCTGGCATTCCAAGGCATCGCCGAGAAAGCCGGGGTTGCCTTCGGTGATCAGGTGACGGACATGGATATAGAACAGGTCGGCCGACCACCGAAGGAACTGGTCTATCCAGTCATGCTTTTGCTACTCGCGTTCGTCATTATGGGACAACGTCGGCGTCGGGAAATCGATTGATGCTTTCGCCCAACTCAACATTTCGGAGCCCATTCCAATGACCGCCGCCTCCTCGGCCCGCGACCAGCTTTTAATACGCATTGATGAGAACCAGGACAATCTGATTGATTGCTGTGTCAAGCTGGTCGGCACCAAAAGCGAAAACCCGCCGGGCGACACCAAAGCCCTGGCCGATGTGATCGCCGAACTATTGGAAGGTATCGACGGTCTTGAGGTCGACTACGTGACCGCCGAATACCCCATCGTCAACTTGGTTGCGCGCTTAAAGGGGGCTGAAGCCGGAGAAGGAGAAGGACGACGCTTGGTCTTCAATGGCCATCTCGATACTTATCCCGTCGGTGACGCCAGCCTCTGGAGCGTTGATCCCTTGGCCGGCATTCAAAAAGACGGACGGCTTTATGGGCGCGGTGTATCCGACATGAAAGGCGGCATCGCCTCTTCGATCATGGCTTTGGCCATGCTTTCCGAATGCCGCGACGCATGGGCCGGCGAAGTCGTTCTGACCCTCGCGGGCGATGAAGAAACCATGGGCAAGCTCGGCACTTATCATCTTCTTGAAACCGTGCCCCACGCCCGCGGAGACGCGATGATCTGCGGCGACGCGGGCTCGCCACGCGTACTCCGGTTCGGCGAGAAAGGTTTTGTCTGGGTCGAGGTGTCGGCGACAGGGAAGGCGGCGCACGGCGCTCATGTGCATCTCGGCGACAGCGCCATTGAACGCTTGAACGATGCCCTTGCCGCCTTGTTTACGCTTCGCGACCTCGACGTGCCTACACCGCCCGAAGTCGCCACCGCCATCGAAAGCTCGAAAGATGTTTCGGAAGCACTGTCGGGTGACGGCGAGAGCCGGGTGCTGACATCGGTCACCGTCAATGTCGGCCAAGTTAAAGGCGGGCGGGCACCAAATTTGGTCGCCGATGCCGCCGATGCATTTCTTGATATCCGTATCCCAGTCGGGCTGAGCGTCAATGAAATCGAGCAACAGATCGAGTCCCTTTTGACGCCCATGGCCGGTATTGCCTTCACCATCCAGCGCCGCTATGAGCCCAATTGGACATCTCCGGACCACGAACTTATCAAACTGACAGCCGCGAATTGTGAAGAAGCCCTAGGTGAGGCACCGGTCATCAATATGCGGGTCGGCGCATCGGATTCCCGCATCTACCGGATGTTCGATATTCCCTCCGTCGTCTGCGGCCTGACGCCCTACAACATGGGCGGACCGGACGAGCATGTGTTGTTGAGCGATCTCTATGCCGTCGCAAAAGTTCACGCGCTGACGGCGTTTGATTATCTGCAGGCGTCCGATGAGTAACAGCGCTGGTCATCTGGCGGGTTCTTCGGGCTAGGCCGGTTCAGAAATCATGGTCGACACCGTTCTCCTCGTCAGCGCCGCGTTTCTCGCCGGCGGCATCAACACGATTGCCGGCGGCGGCAGTTTTCTGACCTTCCCGGCGCTGGTGTTCGTCGGCGTGCCGCCGATCTCAGCGAATGCCACCAGTGCGGTCGTCGTGTTGCCGGGGTATTTGGGCGGCGCGTTGGGGTTCCGCAATGAACTTCGCGAACTCGAAACCCGGCGCTTGATCCAATTCGTCGGCCTGGCCCTTGTCGGCGGTCTGGCGGGTTCGCTGTTGCTGTTGGTCACGTCTAGCGAGACCTTCAAGGCGATGGTTCCCTGGTTGCTGTTGATGGCGACCTTCATCTTCGCCATCGGCGAACGCGTGCGCGCGTGGGCGGAAGCCCGCGAGAACTTCCCGAAAATTCCCGAACTCACCAGCCTGTTGGCCGTCTCGGTTTACGGCGGCTATTTCAACGGCGGACTGGGCATCATGCTGCTGGCGCTATTTTCCCTGAACGGCAAGCTCAACCTGAATGCCATGAACGGCTTGAAGAACGCCTTATCATTTCCCCTGTCTTTGATTTCGGTGGTGACTTTTGCCGTTGCTGGAATTGTTGAATGGTCTTTGGCCGTGCCAATGATGATTGCCGCCACCATTGGCGGGTATGCCGGCACCTACCTGGCGCGCGCCTTGCCCAAAACCATCGTCCGGGGAATGATCATCGCCATCGGTTTAACGATGAGTGCCGCATTCTTTTGGAAAGGCTAAGTCCGCTTTTGGCACGTTCCGGCTTTGCGTGGCAGAACACCGGCATGTCCGCAAACTGATCAGAAAGCGGACGCGGGGACACATTGGGCTCGAAGACTGCAATGGGTCATCAGGAGACATTTTCGCGGGCGTCATTCCACGTCCGCTTAGCACCTGACAACGGAAGTCAAGTCGCCGATGTTCGGTTACCGTGCAGAACCAAACGCAATGTGGTCGTGCGCCGAAGGTCCCTGCGTAGCCAAAAGCCGCCGCGATGGGTTGCCGATCCAATAAGGGAATTGATGGGCCGACAGGCTCACGCATATACTGGCACCTGCTCGAACTATGGCGTGATCAAATAGGATAGGCATCATGATCCGATATTCTGTGACAACAAATTTGACCCGCCGCTTTCTCGCCGCGGCTTTCTCTGGTTTCTTTGTGGCCGCGACGGCCAATTATTCATCGGCCGAGGATATTGATTTTCCGGTGCAGACCATGAGCGGAGAGACCATCGAAGGCACCGGAGAATTGGCGATACCGGACGGTGCCGACGGGAAAATGCCTCTCGTGATTTTAGTTCACGGCACACGGGGGGTCGGATACCGGGAGGATCAGTGGTCCGACTACCTGTCGGAACAGGGCTTCGCGACCTTCAAATTAGACTATTTTTCGCCGCGCGGTGTCAGCGGTCGGGGGAGAAACATTCCGAGGCCGCCGGAAGATGTATGGGGTGCGTTAAAAGTACTGGCTGCGAACCCTCAAATCGACGCATCCAAGATCGCGGTGATGGGATTCTCGAACGGCGGCTCGGTAACACGCAGTTCCGCCGAGCTTGATCCGGGTAATGATACAAACGGTATCGTTCCGAAAGCCTACATCATGGTTTATGGCGGCTGCCATACGCCGATTTCCCTTCACAGTACCGATTATCAACCGGCCCTGCTTTATATCGTCGGCAGCGAGGACAAATTGGTGACTGCGGAAACCTGCTCCTCCAGAAAGAACGACAGCAACTCGAAAGACTTGGACGTGATGGTCATTGACGGCGCGTATCACATGTTCGACGGGAACACGTCCAAGAAGATCCGGCATCGGAAGTGGGGAGAGGTCGAATTGAGAGCCGATTCCGGCGCCACGGAAAGCGCACGTAACAGGGTCAGACAACTGCTTAACCGTGTGTTCGAATAACCGCTTGCGATTGTCTCTTTGGGGTCAGGCAGAGGTATAGTGAACCCGGTCACCATGTCTGCTGTTTGGGGTCCACGGGACAACCGGCCGCCTCTGCCCGCCAACCGGCGGTCGCACCGCTCACACGGCTCACACGGCTCACACGGGACACGCGTTCGGGGACTGATGGGGATCGCAAGACACCGTTAGTCGTCGGCCAATTGCGCATAATGATCATTGAGATTGTCATAGTCGCGCATATCCATGCGGTGGAGTAACGACAGGGAAATGATCTTCGTGACCTGGCCCGGTTGATCGGCGACGGGCAATCGGAGGTTGGTCTTTTCGGCCAAAAGGCCGTGTGATTTCTCAAAAGTGGTTTGAAAGGCCAAGGGTTGGAAGGCGCCGACCACCTGGCGCAACTGCTGGAATCGGATCTGGCTGGATCTGGCGTTGCCATGTTTGGACAGCAACGAGCCGGTTTCATCGCGGCCGAAAAGCTGCGTCAGGCCCGACCCCCAAAACCGGTAACGGAAATCATCGCCGTCATCAATCACATCGACGACCGCCGCCATCGGCACCAAGGGCGGCGGAAATCCGGCCAGATCGATATCGCGCCATGTCGGCGCCGGCCGTTCCGCGCACCACTGGCGCCAGATATCCAATGCCGCGTGCAGAAGCACCGGTTGCATCTGGTCAATCGACAAGGATTGAAGGCCAATGCCGCCGGGCTGCGTGTCTGGTTGCGTGCCGGGCATGGTTGGAGCGTCCTGATCGGGTCCGAGGAATTACCGCGGCTATTGTCATGGCTCAACGAAGCGTCGGCAAGACAACTTAATGGGTTGGCTGGAAATTCCTCACCGTTGACTTGCCCGGAGCGTCCCCGGACACTCACCGGCAATGAAATCCCACCCCCGGAGGCCATCATGAGACTTGAAAACAAAACCGCCCTGATCACCGGCGGCACCAGCGGCATCGGCCGGCGGGTCATCGAACGCTTTGTCGAGGAAGGCGCGCGGGTCGCCTTCACCGGTCGGCGCGCGGCTTTGGGCAAAGAGGTGGCAGCGGCCACTGGCGCGACCTTTATTGAGGCCGAGGCCGGCAGCGCCGAGGATGCTGAACGTGCCGTGAAGACCGCCATTGAGGCCCTGGGTGGGCTCGACATCCTCATGAACAACGCCGGCGCGCCGGCCAAGCCGGCGGCTTTTGAGGATTTGTCGTTGCAGAATTTCGACGACACTATGGCCGTGCACGTGCGCGGTGCCATGGCCCACAGCCAGCACGCGGCACGGCACATGCGGGCCCGGAAATCCGGGTCCATCATCAACGTCGGCTCCATCGCCGGGCACCGGGCCGGCTATACGGCGTCGATGATCTATGCCATCGCCAAGGCCGCGGTTATTCACATGACCAAGTGCGCGGCCATGGAACTGGGCGAAGACGGGGTGCGGGTCAATTGCATCTCGCCCGGCGTTATCGCCACGGGCATCTTCGCCAAGTCCTTGGGCATGGATGTGGAAGCGGCGGACGCCACGGTCGAAAAGGTCAAACCGGTGATCGCCGCCATGCAGGCGGTGCCGCGCGCCGGTGAAACGGACGACATCGCCAATGCCGCGGTTTATCTGGGCAGCGACGAGGCCGGTTTCGTCAACGGTGTTGATATCGTCATCGACGGTGGCCTGATTTGGGGCCGGCGGTATTCGGAGACCTCAAAGGGCGGCGGCACCTGGAGCCAGTTATTTGATTGAACGGCTTTCGGTGATCGGCGCCATGTTGGCAGCGGTTCGCGTGACTTGAAAAATCGATAATTTGGGTCCTGGACCTCAAGTGGGTCTCAAGTGCGCCGCAAATGTGCCTCAAGTATGACGCCATGAGACACGGGAATTTGATGCACATTGGCGGGTGATTTTCCCGGTCCGGGCAAGTAGGCTGCCCGGACGATGCCTTAAAACTTGAAAAACTCGAAGGAACCAATCCATGTTTTCCGTGAAGCGCCTTTTGCTCGGCCTTGCCGTGTCACTGCCCCTGTCGACCGGCTTTACGGCCGCAACTTACGCCGAAACTTTTGTATTTACGGCAATCCCCGACCAGGACGAATCGCGGCTGCGCGAACGCTTTAATAAGGTCGCCGATTATCTGTCGAAACAGCTTGGCGTCGAGGCCAAGTATATTCCGGTGAAATCTTATGCGGCGGCGGTGACGGCGTTCCGCAACAACCAAGTGCAGTTGGCCTGGTTCGGCGGGCTATCTGGCGTTCGAGCGCGCAATCTGGTGCCCGGATCGCAAGCCATCGCCCAGGGGTTTGAGGATCAGTCCTTTGAAACCTATTTCATCGCCCATGCCAGCACCGGCCTGAAACCGGCCAAGAATTTGTCGAAAGCCATTGCCGGGCGGACCTTCACATTCGGCTCGAAGGGCTCAACATCGGGGCGTCTGATGCCGGAGTTTCATATCCGCCAGGCTTTCGGCCAGGCCCCGGGCGGCGTCTTTTCGCGCGTCGGCTTCAGCGGCAACCATTCGAAAACCATCGCCCTGGTGCAATCCGGCGCCTATGAGGTTGGGGCCGTCAATTTCCAGGTCTGGCAGCGCGAACTGAAGGCCGGCAAGATTGATCCGACGAAGGTCTCGGTGATTTGGAAAACACCGCCCTACCCCGACTATCAGTGGACCATCCGCGGCGACGTGGACAAGCGCTGGAACGCCGGGTTCAAGGCCAAGGTGACGAAGGCGTTGTTGGGCATGACCGACCCCGACCTGCTGGCGTCATTTCCCCGCAAAAGCTTCATCCCCGCCTCGAACGCCGATTACCAGCCGATTTTGGACGTCGCCGAGCAGATCAAGCTGATCAACTAACGGTGCTGTTCCGCCTCACCAACGAGGATTTAGGATACGACGGAGGTGCCGTGCTGCACGGCATCTCCATCGGCGTTTCGGCTGGCGAACGGGTTGCCTTGGTCGGCAAAAGCGGCGCCGGGAAGTCGACCCTGCTGTCCGTGTTGCAGGGCCGTTATGGTGCCAATACGGCGTTGGTGCCCCAGGACCCGGGTTTGGTCCGCGGCCTCAGCGTATTCCACAACGTCTATATGGGCGGCCTGCACCGCCACGGGACAGCCTATAATCTGTTGAACCTGATCTGGCCGCAGGCCAAGGCCCTGGCCGAGGTGCGGCCCATTGTCGAGCGCTTGGGCCTGGGCGACAAATTGTTTGAACGCACCGGTGAGTTATCCGGCGGCCAGCAGCAACGGACGGCCATCTGCCGGGCCCTGGTGCAGGGCGGCGACGCGATCCTGGCCGACGAGCCGGTCTCGGCCGCCGACAACCACCAATCGCGGGCCATTCTGGACGCCATCACGGAGACCTTCCCGACCGTTGTCCTGGCCATGCACGATGTTGACCTGGCGTTGGAATATTCGACCCGGATCATCGGCATCAAGGACGCCGGCATCGCCCTGGACGCGCCGGCCGCCGAGCTGACCCGCCCGGACCTGGATTTTCTCTACGCGGACCCGTCGTGAGCCTATCGGCCAGCGCCGCGGCGCCGCCGCGCTACCAATATTCACCGGCCGTCAAGGCCAGCCTCGGGTTTGTCGGGTTGGCCGTCTTGTGCCTGCTGTTCGCCGATATTTCCGTCACCACGCTGGATCCCTGGACGGAAATGCAGCGCATGATGTGGGGTGTGTTGACCCCGGATTTCGCCGCCGCCGCCGGTATCGGCATGGCCGTCGTGCAAACCATCGCATTTGCCATGTGCGGGGTTGCCCTGGGCGCCGCCGCCGGGTTCGGGCTGGCGCAGGTCTTTCACGTCGGCCCGGTGCGCTGGGTCTGTGCCGCCGCCAGGGCCGTGCATGAGCTGTTCTGGGCGCTGATTTTCCTGCAAATGCTGGGTCTCACGCCGCTCACCGGGGTGCTGGCCATCGCCATCCCCTACGCCGGCATTTGCGCCAAGGTCTACGCTGAAACCCTGGAAGAGGCCGACTTGCCGGCGCTGCGCCTTTTGCCCGACGGCACCGGGATGATCTCGGCGTTCTTCTATGCCCGCCTGCCGGATGTCTGGGTGCATATCAAAAGCTACACGTCCTACCGTTTTGAATGCGGGCTGCGGTCCAGCGCCGTCTTGGGGTTTGTCGGCCTGCCGACCGTCGGTTTTTATCTGGAAACCGCCTTCAGCGAGGGCAACTATTCGGAAGCCGCGGCGCTGTTGATGATTTTCTATGTGCTGATCGGGTCATTGCGGTTTTGGATGCGGCCGAAGCTCATCGGCTTCTATGTCCTGGCGGCGCCTTTTTTGCTGGGCGGCGGCGCGGCCATTGAAATGACCAACGTGGTCAGGTTCCTGACCGTCGATATCGTGCCCGCACCCTTGCGCGGCAACACCCTGGACACGCAAACCCTGTCTGAACTGTGGGCCTGGGTGCGGATGATGATGAGCGATCAGGCCCTGCCCGGCATCGCCGCAACCTTCATCCTGACCCAGATCGCTCTGGTCGCGACGGGAATTCTGGCCCTGGCCATGTTCCCGCTGATCTCGCAAAAATTCTTCGGCCGCTTTGGCCGGACGATCGGGCATGGGGTGTTGGTGGTTATCCGCTCAACCCCGGAATTCATCCTGGCCTACATATTCCTGCAGCTTTGGGGCCCGTCCATGTTGCCCGCCGTCGTCGCCCTGGCCCTGCACAACGGTGCCATTATCGGCCACCTGATTGGCCGGTTCAGTGATCAGGTGCGCTTGCGGCCCGACAGCCCCGGCGGCTTGACCCTCTATGGTTACGAGATCGTGCCACGCATTTACGGCCAGTTCCTGGCCTTCCTGTTCTATCGTTGGGAGGTGATCATGCGCGAGACCGCCATCTTGGGCATTCTCGGCATTGCGACGCTCGGGTTCTTTGTCGACAGCGCTCTGGCCGACATCCGCCTTGACCGGGCGATCTTCCTGATCGGCATCACGGCGCTGCTCAACATGGGCATCGACGCCCTGTCGCGGCATATCCGCAGCCGTCTGCGTCTGAATTTTCAGGCCGGCGGCGTCGCCTGAGCGCGGCGATTATTTCCAGGCGAACTGCGGCTGATCAAAATGACTGACCCGCGTCGCTTCGCCGCGTAGCGCGACCTCGCGGAACTGGTACAACACGGCGGCCGTCGGTGCATAGACGGAGCCCCCGGTGGTCGGCAGCGGCGCGCTCAGGATCGGGTGCTCGCCGGCGTCGGTCTCGGTGGTTTCCGGCAGCGCCGGGCTATCCAGTTCTTGCAGGGGTATGTGAAAGACCCGGGCGACCTCATTAGGGTCCGGGTTCAATGCCGGATCCGCGCCGCCCCACATGACAATGGGGGAAATGCGCCAGCCCGACCGGGTTGGGTAATCGTCGAGACGGCCAAGCACCGCGTCTTCGGTGAGTTTCAGCCCCATTTCCTCGTGTAATTCTCGGAGTGCGCCCTCGATCGCCGTCTCGCCGTCATCCAGGCGGCCGCCGGGCAGCGCAAACTGGCCGCTATGGCGGTTCAAGTGTACTGGCCGGCGGGTTAAGAGGACGCAGCCCTCGTCTCCTGTGCCGTCGCCTGTTCCGCCGCCAACGATCACGACGGCGACGGCTGCATGACGCAGGCCGTCGCGGTTCAACCGGACCAGCGGAAAGGCTTCCAGGCGCGCGGCAACGCGGGCGCGGAGATCATCACCAAAGATAAAATCGTTCAGGGTCAAGGCGTTATGCTTCTATTCCGCCAGGACTTGATCCATGAAACCCAGTGCTGCCTCGGCAAACCGCCACATGTTTTCTTCGCGGTCGGCCAAGCCGGTCTCCAATGTCATGGCGCGTTCGCTCGGCCCGACCAGGGCGATACACGAATGCCCGGCGGCATCGCCGTAGCGGTTGCCGGTCGGGCCGGTGGCGCCGGTTTCGCTGAGCCCCCAAGTGGCGCCCAGACGTTCGCGCACGGCGCGCGCCATGATCAAGGCGTAGTCTTCCGTCGATGCTCGCATGGTGACGACCTCCTCGGGCAGCCCCAGCAGGCCGCGCCGCGCATCGCGGGTGTAGATGACGCCGCCGCCCAGGAAATAGGCCGAGGCGCCGGGGATCGCCAACAGGGCCGCCGAAATCAGGCCGCCGGTGGAAGATTCGGAAATGGCGACGGTTTCCGCGCGGGCTTTCAGGCGTTCACCGAGCGGCGCGGCCAAGGTGGTCAATCTGTTCATGTCTGCAAATCCAAGTCGTTGGTTCGGGATGTTTGAGATGGCGGCGGCCACTGTACTGCATTCGACGGCGCCGCAAAATGCAAAGCCACGCGGCGGGTGCTGACGCCGGCACAAATTGGCATATCCAAAACCCGAGATTTTAATTTTTTCGGCAATACATGCACTGGTGCGCCGTTTTTCAAAACGCGCTATACAAACTGAATGATCTGCAGGGGGTCATTCGACAAGTACCAAGGGGAGTTCACATGTCCATGGTTTCAAAATTGATGGGATTAACTGGAAATTTTTTCTGTGCCGGTTTGCTGGCGCTTATGCTGGCACCCGACGCCAGCCGCGCCGAGACACCGTTGGAGCGCGGCACCTATTTGATGCGGTCCATCGTCGCCTGTGGCAACTGCCACACGACGCTGGGCCCGAAGGGTGAGCTGCCCAGCATGGAACTGGCCGGCCGGGCGCCGATGGAGAAGACGCCCGCCTTTACCGCCAACGCGCCGAACATCACGCCCGACAAGGCAACCGGCATCGGCACCTGGACGGACGCACAGATCATCGCCGCCATCCGCGAGGGCAAGCGCCCGGACGGCACGATTATCGGCCCGCCCATGCCGATCGGCCTTTACCGCGGCATTTCGGATCTGGACGCCCGGGCCATCGTCGCCTATCTGCGTAACGTGGCGCCGGTGAAGAACGCGGTCCCGAAGTCGACCTACAACATCCCCTTGCCGCCGGCCTACGGCCCGCCGGTAAAGGACGTGAAGGCCCCCTCGCCCGCCGACCAGCTCGCCTACGGCGCCTATCTTGCCGGCCCGGCCGGGCATTGCATCGAATGCCATTCGCCCATGGGTAAGACCGGCCCCGACATCAAAACCCGACTTGGCGCCGGCGGCATTGAATTCCACGGCCCCTGGGGCGTCAGCGTATCGACCAACATTACGCCGACGGGCCTCAACGGCCGCAGCGACGCCGACATCAAGAAAATGATCACCACCGGCAAACGCCCCGACGGCTCGCCCATGCTGCCGCCCATGGCGTATGGGTACTACGCGAATATCAAGGCGGCGGATATGGACTCCATTGTGATGTATCTCCGAAGTTTGCCGGCGAAGTAACAATCAAGGCTCCGCATAAGGACATGTGGTGCTGGCGTTTCAGACCGTCTATGGGCGGTTGCCTCGTTGCCGGGCCTCTGCCACCATCGCCGCCCTAAACCATGGGCAACAATGGCCGAGGCAATATGGACAGCATCGACACCGAAGCCGGCACCTATCTGGTCGGCGTGGATATCGGCGGGACGTTCACCGACTGCGTGATCATCGCCGCCGACGGCACGGTGACCACGGCCAAGGCGCCCTCGACCCCCGATGACTTCGCCCGCGGCATGATTGATGCGCTGGGCGCTGGCGCGGAGACCCTGGGGATCAGCGTTGAGGAGCTCTGCCATCGGACGCAGTTGTTGACCCATGGCACCACGGTCGGCACTAACGCCGTGGTCCAGCGCAAAGGCGCGAAGGTCGGGCTGATCACGACGCGCGGCCACAACGACGTCATCCATATCATGCGCGGCTCGCGCGGTTTCACGGGGCGCGATCTCAGAAAGGTCGTGCACTTCCCGGAAAGCAAAAAGCCCGATCCGGTGGTGCCGAAAACCTTGATCGAAGGCGTCTCCGAGCGCGTCGACTGCTTCGGCGCGGTGGTCGTGCCCTTGAACGAGGATGAGGCCGCCGCCGCCATCGACCGGCTGGTCGGCGAAGGCGTCGAGGCCATCGCCATCTGTTTTCTATGGTCCTTCAAGCATCCCGAACACGAACGCCGCATTGCTGCAATGATCGCCGAACGGGCGCCGGATGTGTTTGTCACCTCATCATCGGACCTGGTGCCGAAATGGGGCGAGTATGAGCGCACCACAGCGGTCGCGCTGAACGCCTATATCGGGCCGGTGACGTCGGGATATCTGGGGCGTCTGGGCGAGACGGTGACGCGTTTGGGCAATTCGCAGCCCATGCAGATCACGCAATGCGGCGGCGGCACGATTTCCCTGACCCGGGCCCGTCAGGCGCCGTTGCTGACGCTGGATTCGGGACCGGTCTCCGGGGTGACCGGATCGCGTTATCTGGGTGACTTACTCGATCAGCCGAACATCATCACCACCGACATGGGCGGCACGTCCTTCGATGTGGGGATTATCCACGACGGCCATCCGGCGTTTTCCTATGTCTCGAACGTCAACCAATACGAATACTTCCTGCCGAAGGTCGACATCCAGGCCATCGGCAATGGCGGCGGCAGTCTGGTCCGCGCCGACGAACGGACCCGCACCCTACGTGTCGGACCCGACAGCGCCGGCGCGGCGCCGGGGCCGGTCTGTTACGGGCGCGGCGGCACCGTGCCGACGGTCACCGATGCGGCGCTGGTGCTGGGCTATATCGGCGCCGAGGCGTTCGCCGGCGGGCGCGTCCAGTTGGACCGAGGCGCGGCGGAAGCGGCGATCACCGCAATCGGCGTAAAGGTCGGCATGGGCATGATGGAATGCGCGTCGGGTATCGTCACCATCGCCGAACACCAGATGGCCGATTTGATCCGCCGCATGACCATTCAGAAAGGTTTCGATCCGCGCGACTTTGTGCTGTTCGCCTTCGGCGGCGCCGGGCCCATGCACGCCGGGGTCTTTGCTTTTGAACTGGGGGTCAAGAAAGTCATCGTACCGCAGGGTCGCATGGCGTCCACGTGGTGCGCCTTCGGGGCGGCGTCGGCGGATATGCTGCATATTGCCGAGCATGTGGATATCATGACGACGCCATTTTCCGCCGATGCCTTCAACGCAAATTTCGGCCGCATGGTTGATGATCTGCGAGCCCAATTGACCGCCGAGAAGGCGCCGCCGGAAACCCAGGTGTTCCGCTGTTCCATCGATGTCCGCCACAAGGGTCAGATTAACGAAGTCGAGGTGGCGCTGGACGGCACGGTCATGTCGGATGATCAGATTGCCGCCATCCACGGTGATTTCCACAGTCTTTATCAGCAGATTTACGGCCAGGGCGCATCGTTCCCGAAAGCCAAGCTGGAGGCCGTGACATTCCGGGTCCGCGCCACGGCGGCGACGGCGAAACCCCGCATGGTGTCCGGTGAAATGACCGAGACCATTCCCGACGCGGCGGTCCTGGACTCGCGGCCCATCTATTGGCGGCAAACGGCAACCCAGACGGAGACCGCCGTCTACCGCGGCGAACACCTGGTGCCCGGCAACCGGATCAGCGGCCCCGCCGTGATCGAAACCAGCGACACGACCATTGTCGTGCATCCCGGACGGCGGGCCGCCATGGACGGCTTCGGCAATATCGAGATGGTTTTGGAGGACTGACATGAGCAATGACCATGGCGTGGGCGAACTCAAACGCATCAGCGAACTCAGCCATCTGGACTTCGACGGCGTCACCAACCCTTACGTGCCGCCCGCCGACCTCACCATTTCCCAGAAACTGAAGCTGCACACGGAACATGATCCGGATATTGACCCGGTGACCTTCGAGGTGGTCCGCCACGGCATGTGGAACATCAACGAGGAACACGGCGGCACCATCCAGCGGGTATCGGGCTCGCCCATCGCCATGTACGCCCTGGACCTCAACCCGACGATCATGACCGAGGATGCCGAATTCGTGTATGTGGGCCCGTTCATGCAATACATGTCGGGCGTCGCCGACACCCAGGTGAAGTGGATTTTGGAAAACCGCGCTGAGAACCCGGGCATCAATGACGGCGACATGTTCCTGGCCAATGACCCCTGGGTTGGTGCGGCGCACCAACAAGACGTCATGCTGCTGTGTCCGGTGTTCTGGGAGGGCAAGTTGTTCGCCTGGATCACCAATTGCCTGCACCAATACGATATCGGCGGCATCACGCCGGGCAGTTTCTGTCCCTCGGCGCGCGACAGCTTCGACGAAGGCATCATGCTGCCGCCGGTGAAGATCCTGGAGAACATGGAGATCAAGAAGGATATCGAGGACCTTTATCTCAGGTCTTCGCGCAAGCCCGATCTGGTGGCGCTGGATTTCCGGGCCCAGATGGTCGGCAACATGAATGCCCGCAAACGCCTGTTGGAGATGATCGAGCGCTATGGCCCGAAGACCGTGAAGGGGGTCATGCGGAAGATCATCGACGATGGTGAGAAGACCTATCTGGACAAGATGTCACGCCTGCCCGATGGGGTCTGGCAGGACCGCACCTATGTGGAATGCGCCCAGCCCGGCGATCGCTCAACCCACCGCGTTGTCCTAACGGTACGCAAGGATGGCCATAAGCTGACGTTTGAGAACCACGGCACGGCGCCGCAATCGGGCGCCATGAACGCCACCTATTCGGGCTGGCGAGGCTCGGTAATCGTCGCCATCAACCAGCTTTTGTGCTGGGATCAGAATTTCGCGCCGGGCGGCGCACTGCGCCATATCACCTTTGATCCGACGCTGGGGACGCTGAACTGCGCGACGCATCCGGCATCGGTCTCGACCGCGCCCATCCAGGCCATGGAAATATCGCTCTATCCCGCCTACAACGCCATTTCGAAGATGATTTACGCCGATCCGGAAATGCGTAAGGACATCATCTGCATCGGCGGCACCAGCCAGTGGCCGGCGACGATCTTCCGCGGCACCGATCAGTGGGGCGAGCAATACGGTTATATCTTGGTCGATCCCATCGGCGGCGCCATCGGGGCGTTTTCCAATGGCGACGGCATATCCACCGGCGGCCAGGCGCGCACCCCGATCTGTAAGATGCCGAACGTCGAGCACACCGAGCAGGACTTCCCGGTGCTGTTCCTGTATCGCAAGGAAATGACGGATTCCGGGGGTGCGGGGAAATTCCGCGGCGGCCTGTCGTCGGAAAGCTGCTTTATCCCTCACAATACACACCACATCACCCACGATACCCTGTCGTCGGGCAACGCGACGCCGACGGCAACCGGCATGATGGGCGGCTATCCCGGCGCCACCAACGGCTATCGGTTCAAGAAGAACAGCAATGTCCTGGATCGAATGTCGGACAGCGCCCTGGTCGAGGACATGGACGAATTGGACGGTGAGGACGTCACGCTGGGGCTGCGCCAGATCGATTTCACCCAGGGCAGCAATGATGTTTATGCGGTTCTGTGCAGCGCCGCCGGTGGTTTCGGTGATCCTCTTGAGCGGGATCCGGAAAGCGTTCGCGCCGATGTCGAGTTCTATTCGGTCACCGCCGACGCGGCGCTGGCGATTTACGGCGTCGTCCTGACGGACGGCGCGGTCGATACCGCGGCAACCGAGGCCATGCGTGCCGAGCGCCGCGAAAGGCGCCGCGGCAACGGCGCGGCGGAGACGAGCGAAGCCCCTATGACGCTGGAATTGACCGAGAACCTGCAATTGCGCGGCGGCGATTATTGCTGCGCCAAGTGCGCGACAAAACTGGCCGGCACCGGCGGCAACTACAAGGACGGTTGCGTCTGTGAAGACACGGACGTGTCCGCCTCAAATCCGTTGATCGGCGATCCGGCCCGGTTCATCGACGACGACCCGGTGTTCCGCCAGTTCTTCTGTCCGGGCTGCGGGACCTTGATCGAAAACGAGATCGCGGTGCGGGCCGATCCTTACCTGATGGACATGGACGTCGCCGTCTGAGGCTCACCAATCAGACGATCACCCAATCCTCGACCACATTGCACCCGGCGGCCCGGAACATCTTGGCGACCGGACAGTATTTGCCCAGATCCTCACCGACCTTGGCGATGTCGTTCGGGCTGGCGTCTGTCTTGATTTGGATGCTCAGGCGGACTTCGGAAAACGGCAGGTCCACCTCCTCCTTCATTTGCGCGCCGAGGAAATGGAAATCGTAGGATGCGTCGATGCCGACAATTTTCAGATCAACACCGTTTTTGGCTGCTGCCCGATGGCCGATGACATTGGTACACGCGATCAAAGCGCCGATGAAAGATTCCGTCGGCGTGAAGCCCAAATTGGTGCCGCCGCGGGCTTGCGGCTCATCGACAACCATTTCGACGTCGCGGGTCGCCAGATCAGTACGCGCATGCGACGGACAGGTCGCGCTCATGGTTACCGTGTTGATGGTTTTCGGTTTGACCTCGGCGATGATCGGTCTCCCTATTAGGCGACCGGCGTGCCGCAGCTCAGTTCAATGACGACGCGGCGGTTTTTCTCGTTCTTGATGGCGTCCAGGGTATGGACATTGAGCCAGCGCTCGCCCCAACTGCGGACGCTACCGATGGCCAATCCGCCGGCCTTCAGCTTCATGGCCACGTAGTCGGCGCGCGTTTGCGACAGGGCCAGATTCTTCTGGTCATTGCCCAGGGTATCGGCAAACCCGGCGACGTCGGCGCGGCAGTTCTCCTGCTTGGCGGCGCGTTTCATCAGGCCGGGCAATACCGTTGACAATTGCGCGTCAATTTTGGCGCCCTTGGCAACACCCAGTGGGAAATAAATGGTCTGCGCCAGCGGCCCCGGCATGGGCGGTTGTGCTGAGGACGGCGTCGGCGCCATCGGCGTCGCGGCGGCGGTCCGCATGGGCTGTCGATCCATCTTGGCCAAACGCTCGACAATGCCCTTTTGTTCGGCATGCAGAGTTTCAACGGCGCGTTTCAACTCAACCAATTGCTTTACCGGCGCCTTGGCGGCGCGCTCAACGCCGGCGGTGATCTCGGCGCCGACTTTTTGAATCTCGGCGATGGTCTCGGATTTTACGGCGCGAATTTCGGCGATGGTCTGGGTCTTCAATTCGACAAATACCGTTTGCGACGCGGGTTCTCCGGATGCTTGGCGGTTATTGAGGAGCATGAAACCGTAATAGCCGGCCGGCAATAATCCGCCGAGCACGATCACCGCGACCAATACGGCATTCACAAAGGGATTGGGTTGATCACTCATGGCAGCCTCTGATGTCTGATGGACATGGCGCCATCATACTCCGGGAATCTCTGCGCGCGACCGGAAAAAACAAGACTGGCGGAAATCAACGGGTTCTGAGGGCGGCAACAGCTCCCATAAACGAAATCTCGCGGCACCAAACGGTAACCGCGGGATTCGTACGGGTGCACTGGTTTTCCGCTAAGCGTGCAGATCGCTTCCGATGGCGGTCCCGCCGCGGGTCCCATGCGTCAACGCCCTTCGTACCGCGTCCGCAACACGCTGGCGGCAACGACAATCACGCAGTAGGTCAGAACGCACAGCAACGTTGCACCCGAAAACTGCAACCGGCCGTCGGCCTGTTGGACGGCAAAGACGAAAACCGGACCCAGGGACCGCATGACGTTGACCGTCAGCGGTGTCGCGCGGGCGACGCCCAACTGCAATAGAAAACTTGGGAAAATAATTAATGTGAACGCTGTAAACGCCAAGATGGCCATGTCGGCCATGGCGGGCCATGCGGCATACTCGCCTGCGTGGCCCATGGCCCACCATTCGCCGGTGCCGGCGGCACCTAAAATGAGAAGGAACCGCCACCCCATCACCGTATCCGAACCCAGGCCCGCATCGGTCATCGTCCGCGCGATCATATGGCTGATAGCGATTGTCGCGCCGCCGGTGACGACGCCGACGATGGCCACGCTTTGTATGGCAAGATCAGTGACCGCCAACCCTGACCGGTCGCTTAACACAACGACGACCAGGGCCGCCAAAGTCAGGCTTAGGGCTACGTAGAGCCATCGTTCGACGATCAAGGTCGCGACCGGCGGACCGCCCAACGCCGTGCCGCGCAGCGCCAGCGCCGTCAGCGGACCAACGCCATTGTACAGGGTCGCGACCACCGCCGGTTCCAAATAGGTCAGGCCAAAGAAAAAACTTAGCCAGGCCAGTCCGGTACTCAGATTGAGCGCCGCCAGCCGTCCCGGCATAGTGGCCATGCGGCGCAGATCGCCGGGGCGGCGCAGGATGCCGACAAATGCGAATACCGCCGTTGCCGTGCTGAAGGCCAGGACGGCGACCAGCAAAAAGCTGACCGATTGAAAGACGTTGCCGAACAGCGCGTCGCGGAGGCCCTGGGAGACGGAAAAAGCAAGCAGGCAGAGTATTCCAGCAACCGAGGTTGACATGTGTCGCTCTCCAATGGGTATTCAGCATTACTGGCGGCTGGTTACGAATCCACCCGGTTCATGCGCTCTGGCGCCGAATTCAGTTTGGGGCGCCATGGCGAGCGCGGAATGAGGCGGTAAAATGGCAGACGGTTGCACGCCTGCGGCAACACCCATTAAGTTAAATTCATGATGGTAGGCACTCGTTTTCAGGGGCAAATTTGGTGATGGCGACCTGCTGGCGCAAGGTGTTGGCCATGTTTTGTGGTCTCGTGCTTGCTGGGTGTGCGACCGATGCCGGCCCGCAACTACACTCGGTCTCACCAGCGATCACCGTTGCAAAGTCCGCAGACATTGCCGGCAAACCTATGGAAATCCTTGGAAAAAATTGTCGAAGCTTCTTCGACAAATATGTATCCCGTGCAGCCAGCAGCAACTTCGGTGCGTACGCATATTCGGGCCAAGGCATCGACGGCGCCTATGTATGCAGCGGCGGTTATGGATGGGCAGTCGAAGACGCCGTCAACTATGCGATTAGTGATTGCCAGCGGCGTGCTCGGCGTTATGCCAGTCTTCGACTTGTTCCCTGCCGTCTGTTCGCCGTCGGGGATAAAATCGTCTGGAAAGATACCGCGAAAATGATGGCGGCGACCAACGGCCTCTATCCGGGGAAGCTGCCTCAATACTATCTCATGAAAATGAAGCTCAACGAGAATAGCCTTTCTGCGCTGGTGACTGTAGAACACGACGAGGAAGTTGCGGGTAATGGTGAGATGCGGTTCGATTTTCCCGGCAAAATCATATGTTTTGGATCATACGACCGCGGCACGAATACAGACGATCAAAAGCAGCCGCGTTGGGAATTCTCGTGTACGAATGATTTCGAAGCGGCCGGCGCTTTTCTGAGTTTTGACGCCGCCGCTGGAGCACTTGCAACAGGGCAATCGAGCGACAGCGACCACGTGCGATTTAGTTTGTTGGCGCTAAATTAGAGTTATCGCATCGCCAACCATCGTTTCCTTCCTGCTTCACATGGCGAAACGGCATCGGCCGAGAAAGATGGCCCTGCTGTCAGGGATATGAGAGGCTGGCCGCCCGTCGCCGCCTGAGTGATCCGCATCATGGTTCAATCCTTCACCGATCTTACCGGATCGCTGTCTGGCCTGCAGTTGGGCCTGCTGGCCATCACCATGCTGGGCGCCGGGTTCCTGCGCGGGTTCGTCGGGTTCGGCAGCGCCTTGGTCATCATCATGGTGTTGAGTGCCTTTTTTGGCCCGTTGGTCGCCATCCCGGTATCGTCTCTGGCCGCCGTGCCTTCGGGGTTGCAGCTTCTGCCCGAGGCCCTGCGGCATTCGGAGCGGAGTTTCGTATTGCCCTTTGGCTTGGCGACATTCGCGGCCGTGCCGGTTGGGACCATTGTGCTGGTATCGGTCGATCCGGCGTTGATGAAAATCGTCATCTCATTGTTTGTGTTGGCCATGGTCGTCATGCTGCATCGTGGTTGGCAACCGAAGCCCGGTCAGGGCCGCGCCCAGTTGATCGGGGCCGGCATCGGTTGTGGACTTATCCAAGGCGCCGCCGGGGTTGGCGGGCCGCCTGTGGTGGCCATTGCCCTGTCACGCCCCGGATCATCGACGGTCCAGCGGGCCAATGTGATCGGTACCGTCACGGCCCTGGCGCTCGCGACCCCGCTGCCGCTTCTGTATCATGGACTGTTTACCCGTGAAGTGATCGTGATGAGCCTGCTGGCCTTGCCCCTGTTCTACGGGGCGACGTGGCTGGGAACGCGGGCCTTTTCGGGCGGCGGTGAGCGGTATTTTCGAAATGCCGCGCTGGCGACCTTGGCCGTCGTCGGGGTGATCACTCTGGCCGTTGCCGTGGGTGATTATTTAGCCGCCTGACGGAAGAAGTTCAGTGCGCGTTGGTCCCCTGGTCCTGACCTTGGGCCTGACCTTGAGCCCAGGCGCCCAGGGCATCGCCAAAGGCCTCCCATGGCCGATAACCGATGGTGACAATCTGGGCCTTGCCGTCCTCGACCGCCAATAGGGTTGGAAACCCGGTGACGCCGGAGGCCTGCGCCAGCCAGAAGTCCCCCTGGGTTTCGGTGACCGTCTCGACATCGTCGAAGGCCGTGCGGAATGCGCCTTCATCGAACCCCTGATCACCGGCGATGGCCGTTAATTCGTCCGGATTGGTGACGTCGCGATTTTCCGCATAAAAGGCCTGATGCACGGCTTTCAGCATGGCCAGCGTCTTTGCCGCGTCCAACCGCCGCGCCGTGACCACGGCCCGGCAAGACGGTTCCGTGTCGTAGACGAAGGTTTGGCGCTCAAAGAAAGCAAAATTGAAAGGCTGACCCGAGGCATCGCGAACATGATCCCAATGATCACGAACTTCCTGGCGGCCGCGGTCGTTCATGGGTTCGGTGGTGCCCGGCCGCAACCCGCCCATGATTGGCCGGATCGGCAACAGATCCGTCAACTCACCAACCATATGATCGACGGCCGGCGAAAACCCCCAACACCATGAGCACATGGGGTCGGCGAAATACAGCAGATGGCGGGCCGGTTGGTTGTCGGACATGCGCCTATCCTAACCGACGCGGCCGGCCAAGGCATTGACAAATCCAGCCTCGAACGCGACTTTGGCGTCCGCGAAATTTCGCAGCATTTCTGGGAACCGCCATGACCGACGCCCTACCCCCAGCCCGCTATCCGTCAACCCGCATGCGGCGCAACCGGCGCACCGATTGGCTGCGCCGTCTGGTCCGCGAAACCCGGTTGGGTGTTGACGATCTGATTTGGCCGATCTTCGTGGTTGATGGCGAAAACCAGCGCCAACCGGTGCCGTCCATGCCCGGCGTTGATCGTCTCAGTGTTGATCTGTTGGCCGGTGCGGTCGGCGAAGCCCGCGATTTGGGCATTCCGATGATTGCCGTCTTTCCCTACACGGACGATGCCCTGAAGACGCCTGATGCCCGTGAAGCGGTCAATCCGGACAATCTGGTCTGTCGCTCGGTGCGGGAAATCAAAGCCACCGTGCCGGACATCGGGGTGATGTGCGATGTGGCCTTGGATCCCTTCAATTCCGATGGCCATGATGGCATCGTCCGCGACGGCATCATCGTCAACGACGAGACCATCGACGTATTGTGTCAGCAATCCCTGGTTCAGGCCCAGGCCGGCTGTGATGTGATTGCGCCGTCGGATATGATGGACGGCCGCATCGGCGCCATTCGCAGCGCCTTGGACGGGGCCGGCCTGCAGGACACGGCGATCATGTCGTATGCGGCCAAGTTCGCGTCCGGATTTTATGATCCGTTTCGCGATGCGGTCGGCTCAGGCGGCGCCTTGAAGGGCGACAAGAAAACCTATCAGATGGATCCCGCCAACACCGATGAGGCGCTGCGCGAGACCGCGCTGGATATCGCCGAGGGTGCCGACATGGTGATGGTCAAGCCTGGCCTGCCCTATCTGGACATTGTCTGGCGGGTCAAACAGACCTTCGGCATGCCGACTTTCGTTTACAATGTATCCGGTGAATACGCCATGCTGCGCGGCGCCGGTGAGGCCGGCCGGCTGGATTACCCAAGAGTTTTGATGGAAACGCTGAGCGCCTTCAAACGCGCCGGCGCCGACGGCATCCTCACCTACGGCGCCGTCGATGCGGCAAAAATACTGAAAGCTGGTTAGGCCTGACCGTTGTGGGGCTTAGTCTCTGAGGTTTAACAGCCGGTCGATGTCCAGAACGACCAACAGATTGGCTTCCAAACGATAGACGCCGTTGGAAAATTCCCGCCATACCGGATCAAGGGTCGCCGGATTGCGCTCGAACAAATCATTGGGTAGGCCCATGACGTCGCCGATGCGGTCAACCAAAAGCGTATAGAGGTCGTGTCCGTGCTCAACGGTGACACCCATGTTTTCGCCGGATTCCTTGTCCTTCGGGGTCAGGCCCAACCGGACACGGACATCGATGACCGTGACGATCCGTCCGCGCAGATTGATCGAACCCGTGACCTCCGGCGGTGCCAGGGGAATTGCGGCAATGTTTTCCGGCGTGAGAATATCCTGCACATTGAGAACGGGTATGCCGAACATCTGATCTTCGATGAAGAAGGTGACGAAATCCTCCAGGTCTTCGCCTGGATGCGTCGCGGTCAGATCGTGACCGTCCGTGGTGGCAAGCGCTTGTGACATATTCAAGTTCCTCTAGCCGGCGCAGCGGGCGCCAATTGATCGTCAGGATATGAATATAACGCGTCGATGCAAGGGCGCGAATTTCATAACATTTCAATACATTTCACGCGCCTGTCCCTTACTGAGCGGGCGGCGGGCACTTTTAAGACGCCATGAGCCAGTTCCGGACGATGGAAATCTGGTCGTCCGACATCAGTGCCGGGGCATGTCCGCAACCGGCAATTTCCACCAGCGATGCCCGGGGCCCCCGCGCCGTCATCGCCGCGGCCGTTGCCGGGTCCAGCAAATCCGACTGGGCGCCCCGGATGACCATCACCGAGCACGTGATTTTGTCCCACAGGCCCCAGACATCGATATCCTCTCCGGTGACCTGGGCGAAGGCCGCCGCGATGGCTGGATCGTAATGAAAGGTCACACCGCCGCCGTCTGCCGGGCGGACACTGTGTTCGGCCATGTGCCGCCATTGCGCGTCGCTTAGCGTGCCGAAAGGGGCGTGAATGTCGCGCAGATAGGCTTCCATGCCGGCCACGTCATCAAAAACCTGACCTTGCGAAAGGTAACCGTCGATCCGCTGCAACGCTGATTTAGGCAGGAACGGAGCGATGTCGTTCATGATCATGCGGCGGATTGGCGAAGTTTTCGATGCCGCCAGCATCAGGCCCAGGAAGCCGCCCATGGAGGTGCCGAGCCAATCCACCGACGCGGCCCCGACCGCCGCCAACAAAGCCCGCGTGTCGTCGACGTATTGGGCATAAGAATAGTCATCCGGGCCGTTCAGCCAGCTGCTGTCGCCGCGGCCCGCCGCATCCGGGCAAATCACCCGGTAATCGGCGGCCAAAGCATCGGCCAGCACGTCGAAATCGCGGCCGTTGCGGGTCAGGCCATGGGCGCAGACCAGTACGCGTGGATTGTCCGCCGCGCCCCATTCCGTATAGGCGATGGCGCGGTCTTTTAAGTCGCCCGGGCCGTCAACACGGAGGATGTGCTGGCGCATGTTTAAATCACGCCTTCGTCGCGCCAGGTCGCCAATTCATCATCACCGGCATCCAGCAACTCGCGCAAAATTTCGTCCGTGTGCTGCCCCAGCATGGGCGGCGGATGGCGATAGGACGGCGGTGTTGCGCCAAGGCGCATGGGGCTGGCGACCATATCCAGGCCGCGCCCGCCGGTCGCCGGGTGGTCCATATGGAGTTTCATCTCGCGGGCCTGGACCTGCGGGTCGTCAAATACCTGATCGAGGCGGTTAATGGGGCCACAGCTGACGTTGCGGGCTTCCAGGCCCTCCAGCCAGTGCTTGGAGGGCTCGCGGGCGACGATATCGCGGAGGATCGGGATCAACTCGGCGCGGTTTCGGACCCGGGCACCATTGGTGGCGTAGCGCTCGTCATTGAACAATTCCATGCATTCGGCAAATTCGCAGAACCGTTCAAACTGACCATCGTTACCGACGGCCAGAATAATGTCGCCGTCGGCCGTCGGAAAGGATTGGTAGGGCACAATATTCGGATGCGCGTTGCCGAGGCGCTTCGGTACCTCATTGGTGGCCAGGAAATTGGCGCCCATGATCGACAGCACCGCCGCCGTGGTGTCCAGCATGCCGATGTCGATGAATTGCCCCTCACCGGTGACCTCGCGATGGCGTAGTGCCGCGTTGATGGCAACCCCGGCATACATGCCGGCCATCAGATCGGAGATCGGGATGCCGGCTTTCTGGGGCTCGCCGTCGGGGTCGCCGGTGGTGCTCATGAACCCGCCCATGCCCTGAATGAGCACGTCGTAGCCCGGGCGTTTCGCGTAGGGGCCGGTCTGGCCGAAGCCGGTGACGGAACAATAGATCAGGCCCGGGTGGTCGTCTTTAAGGCTGTCATAGTCGAGGCCGTATTTAGCCAGACCACCGGTCTTGAAGTTGTCGGCGAAGACATCGCACTTGGCGATCAGGCGCCGCGCCAGGGCCTGGCCCTTGGGATGGTTGACGTCCAGCGTCAGCGAGCGCTTATTGCGGTTGGCGCAGGAAAAATAGGCGCTTTCGCCGGTGTCATTGCCGTCCGCATCGGGCAGGAACGGCGGCGCAAATCGCCGTGTGTCGTCGCCGGTGCCGGGACGTTCGATCTTGATCACATCGGCGCCCAGATCACCCAGCATCTGGGTGCACGTGGGGCCGGCGAGAATGCGCGTCATATCAAATACGCGGATACCGTGGAGCGGGCCGGTCATAAAAATAAACTCCGAAATTTCAATATGATAAAACCTCTCAAAGGCCGTAGTCTGTTCATCGACGCCAGCCCCGGACATCTATCTTGGGCGGGCTTATACTGGAAGTCCCCGCGACGCGCAAACGAGGTCGGTATTTGAGACCCTATAAGATCATTCTGCGAATATTCCTGTTGCTGATTATCGTTGCGGCGGCGGGCATCGGTTGGCTGGTGACATCGTTGTCTTGGACGTCCGGCGAGACGACCGTTGCCGGCATCGCGAAGCCGGTTGATATTTTGCGCGACGATAACGGCGTTCCGCACATTGCGGCCGAAAACGATGACGATTCCTATTTCGCGCTTGGTGTGGCCCACGCCCAAGATCGTTTTTGGCAGATGGAAATGATGCGCCGCTTTGGCGCCGGACGTTTGGCCGAGGTGTTCGGTCCGGACCTTGTTGATCGCGATAAATGGATGCGTACGCTGGGCCTATACCGGTTGGCTGAGAAAATGGTCGAGGACGCAGCACCGCCCGTGCGCTCGGCGCTGCAGGCCTATGCGCGCGGTGTCAATCATTGGCGGCAGGCGGATATCGGTTTGCTGGCGCCGGAATTTGCCTTGTTCCCATATACGCCTGAGCCTTGGAAGCCAGCTGATTCTCTGGTCTGGGGCAAGATCATGGCGGCCCGGCTGGGCGGCAATTGGCGCGGCGAAGTGTTGCGCGCCAAGTTGGCCAAATCCATGCTGCCGGCAAAAGTCCGGGAACTTTGGCCAGCCTATCCCAGCGATGGTCCGACGACAGTTGCCTCTAGCGATGGTCCGACGACAGTTGCCTCTGATGTTTCCGGCACCCACGGCACCTCTGGTTTTGGTGATGTGGTGGCCGGTCTGGACACACTGCCGCCTTGGCCGTTGGGCTGGCCGAAGGGCGCGTCGAACGCCTGGGCGGTGGCCGGCAGCACCGCCGAGGCGGGCGGCGCGATCCTGGCCAACGATCCGCATCTGGCTTTCACGGCGCCTATTTTGTGGTATCTGGCGCGGGTCGAAACACCCGAATGGACGGCCATGGGCGCGACCGTGCCCGGCGTGCCGTTCTTTATTCTCGGCCAGACCGGCAGCCATGCCTGGGGCATGACATCGACGCAATCGGATATCGAGGACCTGTTCATCGAAAAGATCGATACCAACGAGCCTGGGCGCTACCGCACCCCCAACGGCAGCGAGGCCTTCCGGGTGCGCAAGGAAGTCATCAAGGTCAAGGGCGCCGCCGACGTGGCGTTGTCGGTCCGCACAACCCGTCACGGCCCGGTGATTTCCGATCTTCGCCCGCGCATTGCCGGCTTGGTTGACGACACGCACCTGGTGGCGCTGTCGGCAACCTATCTGAAACCCGGCGACCGCACGTCGGATGCTTTTTATGATCTGGTGCGGGCGACCGATTGGCCGGCTTTCAGGGCGGCGCTTCGGCTGTTTCGGGCGCCGCAGCAAAACTTCTTCTTTGCCGACACGGATGGCGAGGTTGGATTTATCACGGCAGGCCGCGTGCCGATCCGTGGCAAGGGCCAGGGATACGTGCCGACCAACGGCTGGACCGGTGAGACGGATTGGACCGGGTTCCTGCCGCTTATTGAGCTTCCACAAGTCGCCGGAATTCCGTTTGTTTTCAACGCCAACAACCGGGTCGCCGGGTCGGACTATGAGCATTTCCTCGGCCACGATTGGGCCCCACCGCATCGTGCTGATCGCATTCGGTCCTTGTTGGACGACGGTCTAGGACGCACCGCCAAGGGCGCCCAGACCATGCAGAGAGATCTGTTTTCCAACATGGCTCGTGACCTGCTGCCGTTGATGATCAAGACGAAGACCCAATCGGCCCGGGCCGGCCGCGCCCTTGCCCTGCTTCGCAATTGGGATGGCGTCATGGCCGGTGAACGGTCTGAGCCGCTAATCTTTTCGGCATGGCTGCTGGCCCTCAACAAGGCGCTGTATGGCGATGAGTTGGCCGACAATCTGCCGGCCTTCTTGGGCAGCCGGCCCTTGGCGGTGAAATCCCTGCTGACGCGGCGGCAGGGCTGGTGCGACAATGTCACCACGACGCCGGTTGAAACCTGCGACGAACAGCTCAGTGGGTCTTTGGAGTCCGCCATTACGGATTTGGCGGCAACCCAAGGCAGCGATGTTGCCGCCTGGCGCTGGGATGCCCTGCATGTGGCACACTTCCCGCACCCGGTTTTCACCCGCGTGCCATTGCTCAACCACCTGGCCGATTTGCGCGTGCCGACCGGCGGCGGTAATGCGACGATCAACCGTGGCGCCATGCGGTTCAGCGATTCGCTTACACCGTTCAAACATGTCCACGGCGCCGGCTACCGGGCCGTCTACGACCTGAAAGATCCAAGCGCCTCGCGCTTCATAATTGCGACCGGCCAATCGGGCAATCCCCTGTCGCCGAAATACCGGAACTTTTTGGAACACTGGGGCGCCGGCGGCTATATCTCGCTGGGTCAACCGCTGCGGGTGCTGCGCGAGGAGGCCCAATCGCGGATGCGATTAACGCCCGTCACCGCGAAGCCGAAATGACGGATCACCGCAAATTGGTTGCGCCCGCCCCGCCCCGGGCGTATGGACCGCCGCCATGAGCATCACCATTGATCACGTCCGCGCCGCCGCAGACCGCATCGACGGCGCCGTACAGCGCACGCCGTGCCATCATTCGCAGACTCTGTCGGCGATTACCGGCGCCGAGGTGTTCGTTAAATATGAGAACCTGCAATTTACCGCGTCGTTCAAGGAACGCGGTGCGCTCAACAGACTGTTGAGCCTGGATAACACGGCACGACAACGCGGCGTCATCGCCATCTCGGCCGGCAATCATGCCCAGGGGGTGGCCTATCACGCACAGCGCCTGGGCATTCCGACAACCATCGTAATGCCCGAAAATACGCCCTTCGTGAAAGTCAGCCATACCCGAAATTTCGGCGCCCGCGTGGTCTTGACGGGCGAAACTATTGCCGAAGGTAAACCCGAGGCGGACCGTATTGCGGCTGAGGAAGGGCTGACTTTTGTCCATCCGTTCGATGACGACGCAATCATCGCCGGCCAGGGCACGGTGGCCCTGGAAATGCTCGAACAGGCAGCGGCACTTGAGATGATCGTCGCCCCCATTGGCGGCGGCGGATTGATCGCCGGTATGGCCACGGCGGCGAAGGCGCTGGACCCGAAGATAGAGGTCATCGGCGTCGAGGCCGCGGCCTATCCGTCAACCCAAGACGCGTTGGCCGGCACCACCACCGAATATGGCGGCCCGACAGTTGCCGAAGGCATTGCCGTGAAAGCCCCTGGCGCGCTGACCTTGCCGATCATTCGTGATCTTGTCTCCGATGTCATGGTTGTCGATGAAGACGTCATCGAGGAAGCCATTAATCTGTATTTCAATGTTGAGAAAACGGTCGCCGAGGGCGCCGGCGCGGCGGCGATGGCCGCCTTACTCGCAACGCCTGAGCGATTTCGCGGACGCCGCGTTGGCGTCGTATTGAGCGGCGGCAACATCGATTCGCGGCTGATGGCGACAGTCATTATGCGTGGTCTGGTCCGTGAAGGCCGCATCGCCCGTATCCGCGTCGTTACCGCCGACATTCCCGGTCAGCTGGCGCGCGTCGCCCAGCTTATCGCTGACGCCGGTGGCAATATCGTCGAAGTCGACCACCAGCGCCTGATGGCCGACGTGGCCCTGAAGTCGGCGGATATCGACGTCACTTTGGAAGCCCGCGACGCGGGGCACCTGAATGACATCGTCGGCAGCTTAGAGGGCGCAGGTTTTCAGGTACGGCGCATGGATGGCGGCGCAGAACCTTAGTTCCGATCTGCGCACCGCATCATATTAGATTAATTGAATATATAGTCGACGCGGTATATGTTGGCGTTTGGATAATTAGACGATGATGCCTGACAGGAGCGTTCGACCATGGCGATGACGCGGCGCGCAGTCTTACTTATATCCGTTCTCTGCCTGACAACTCTTGCCGCGTATGCTGAAGAGGTCCGGATCAAGCACGACGGATTGACGTTGAACGCCCGCGTGACTCTGGCCGACGGCAAGGCCCTCAAGGACGGGGCCGCGCTGATGGTTCACGGCACTCTGGCGCATAATGCCATGGACACCATTCAAAATCTCAGCGATGTCCTGGCCGAGCGCGGGATCAGTTCGCTGGCGATCAATCTGTCGCTCGGCCTTGATGACCGTCATGGCATGTACGATTGCAAGACCGCGCATCGCCATCGCCAGCTGGACGCCTTGGATGAGATCGGCGCTTGGCTCAATTGGCTAAACGGACAAAACGCCGGGCCGGTGGTGTTGTTCGGTCATTCGCGCGGCGGCAATCAGGCGGCCCGTTACGCCGCCGGCGGCAGCCATCCTCTGGTTAAACATCTCGTCCTCATGGCGCCAGCCACCTGGGACCGCGATCGCGCCCAAAAAGGCTTTGAACGGAGCCACGGCAAGCCCCTGGCCGGGGTCTTGGCGACGGCGCGAAAGATGATTGCGGGCGGCCAAGGTGGGCAAATGCTGCGCGGCACCGGCGTCCTCTATTGCCCGGGCGCCGACGTGACGGCGGAAAGTTTTGCCAGTTACTATGAGCCAGACCCTTTGCACGACACGCCGGCAGTTTTGAAAAACATTGCCGTGCCCGTCCTGGTCGTCGCCGCTGGCAAGGACACGGTGGTCCGCGACCTGCCCGCCAAAGTTCAGCCGCTGGCCGATGGCAAGCGCCTGCATTTCGCGGTGGTCGATGACGCCGATCACTTCTTCCTCGATCTCTTTGCCGAGGACTTCGCTGACGTGATCGAGGAATTTATCGGCGCTGGCAGTTAGCGGCGCCAGATCAGCAGAGTGGTTTGCCGCGAATCATCAAGGCTGCGGGTCTCGGTCGGGTCTTCTCCAGGCACGACGAAAGAATTGCTGACAAATGTGCTGCCGGGCGGCATCTCGGTTTTGACTTTATCGAACAGCGCCGGCATGGGTTCGGGCGACAAGAACGCGTACACCATGTCATAAGCGCTCAGATCGATCTTCCAAAGATCGCCGTAGCGTAACGAAACATTACTCAGGCTGGCCAGTTTGATGCGCAGCCAACAGATCGCAAACGGTAGCGGCGCCGATTCTATACCTACGACGCGCATGTCAGGACGTTTTTTCCCTAAATAGACCAAAGTCCCGCCCAGGCCGGCGCCGATATCCAAAAACCGGCCTCCCGGCGTCTCAGGCAACAGCTCAAATAGCGCCTGCCAGGTAGTTCGGTTGCTGAGATAAAGTGGTACCCGGTCGCCGGCGGCATTCCAAAACACCAAGGCCAAAGCTGCGAATCCCAGCAAATACACCCACGATGGCAGGCCCAGTGCCAATGCGGCAGCGGCGGCCATTGGCATCACCATTTGCAGCGGCAGCCACCATCGGGCTAGTCCCCAACGCTGGCTCAGGACCGCGGCGACAATGCCCTGGGCGGCCAGAACCAAGGGCCACTGGGGCGATGCCAATCCGCTGCGCTTCAGAAGTGCCGCAAGGGCGACGCAGAGCACACCGGCGGCAAGCTGAGCAACAAGAGCGACAACAACCGGGGGACGCCGTTTCTGTGCATTAGGTGAAATTTGCTCAGGCAATTGACAGGTTCCCCGTGAATAATGCCGGCCGGATTCGAGGCCGCGGATCGAGTTGAGCAAAAATTGCGGATTCCCGAAACGGAAAAAGTACGCTAAATCTATGCAGTTAGGCGATCCAAGACTATCGCTTGAAGTGAATAGGAAAACACGCCAGATTTGGCGTGGGACAGGAAACGGCAGAATTTAAGGGGCCTATATGTTCGCGATTATCGGGCTGGTCGTCGTATTCGGGTGCGTGTTCGGGGGATACTCGATTCACGGCGACATGGGGATTCTGTGGCAGCCCATCGAATACGTCATCATTTTCGGCGCCGGTTTCGGCGCTTTTATCGTCTCCAACCCGATGCCGGTTATCAAAGGCTCGATCGGTGGGGTCGGCAAGGTGTTCAAGGGGCCATCTTACAAAAAGGATGCCTATGTGGAAGTTTTGGGCATGCTTTACGCGACGTTCAAGCTGGCCAAGGCGAAGGGTGACCTGGCCCTCGAAAGCCACGTAGAAAACCCGCATGAAAGCACGTTGTTCGGCCATTTTCCGACTTTTCAACATGACCACCACGCGGTTGATTTTTTCTGTGATTACCTGCGCCTGCTGACCTTGGGTGCCAACAATCCTTTGGAAATTGAATCGGTCATGGATCAGGAGTTGGAAGGCCATCATAACGAGGAACATGCGGTTGTCGGCGCCATCCAGAATTTTGCTGATGCGACCCCGGCGCTCGGCATTGTTGCCGCCGTGCTGGGTGTCATCGTGACCATGAGTTCAATTACCGAACCGCCGGAGATTCTGGGTGGATTGATTGCCGCGGCCTTGGTCGGAACGTTCAGCGGGATTTTGATTTCCTATGGATTGCTGGCGCCGATGGCCGCGTCGCTGCAGGCGACTTTTGATGCCGATAGCCATTATATGACCTGTATCAAGGTCGGGTTGGTCGGCCACATGCAGGGCTACGCACCGCAGGTGTCGGTGGAATTCGCCCGCAAAACACTGGCATCCCATGTCCGCCCGACCTTTGCGGAGGTTGAGGAGATGACCCAGAACCTACCCGCCGTCGGTTAGCGTGATACGGGAACCCTAATCAATCATGGCAGACGACGCCGCCAAAGGCCAAACCATCGTCATCAAGAAGATCACCAAAGTTTCCGGTGGTCATGGCGGTGGGGCGTGGAAAATCGCATACGCTGATTTCGTCACCGCCATGATGGCGTTCTTCCTGTTGCTCTGGTTGTTGAACTCGGTCACCCAGGAGCAATTGGAAGGTATTTCCAACTATTTCGCACCGGTCAGCGCGTCGACCTCGACCAGCGGCTCGGGTGATATCCTGGGCGGCAAGACGATCACGGAAGAAGGCGCTTCGGAAAGCTCCACATCGCGCGACAGCGTCACCGTTGATCTACCACCGCCGAAAGCCGGCAAAGGTAGCGCCGACAGTCAAAGCGAAGGCGAAGGTGAAGGCGGCTCGGACGGTGAAGCGTCGGCGGAGGCGTTGAAAGAGGCCGAGGAAGAACAGTTCGAGAAAGCCAAGGAGGAATTGGAAGAGACCATCGAGGCTAATCCGAACATGAAACAGCTCAAGGAGAGCCTACTGATTGACAATACGCTGGAGGGCCTGCGCATCCAATTGGTCGATCAAGACGGATTGGCCATGTTCCCAAGCGGCGGCGCTGATATGTTCCTGCACACCCGGCGCCTTTTGGAATTGGTCGCCAAAGCGGTCCTGGAATTGCCGCAGAAACTTTCCGTCTCCGGGCATACGGATTCGGTGCCCTTCCGCTCCGATAACGGCTACAGCAACTGGGAGCTGTCCTCGGACCGGGCCAATTCAACGCGCCGCATACTGCAGCATTTCAAGGTCCCGGAAAAACGCTTCTCCCAGGTTGTCGGTAAAGCCGCGACGGAGCCCCTGTTGCCCGATGACCCGACCCACGCCCGCAATCGGCGTCTTTCCATCATCTTGTTGCGGGGCACCGGTGACGCGAACCCGGCTTCAAAGGCGAACTTGGAGAAAGATACTGCGGCGGATAATGACATCTTACCGGGTTTGGGTGATATCAAGAAACGCCAGCTTGAACAGCAAAGCGCCCCAGCGGGTGTCCCCCTGCCGGTCGCCGGGCCTCAGTTGCAACTGCAAATCCAAACACAGTGACGACCCGCCAGTGAGTTTAGCTGCCGATGTGATTAGCTGCCGATGCGATTAGCTGCCGATGTGATTAGCTGCCGATGCGTTTAGCTGCCGATGCGTTTAGCTGCCGATGCGTTTAGCTGCCGATGCGTTTAGCTGCCGATGCGTTTAGCTGCCGATGCGTTTAGCTGATTGAGTGTAAAATTGATCTGGCGTAACCTTGCTAGTAAGTGGCGAACGGGTCGGTACATCGATTTATGAAGCACAAACCCTATCTGGACGCGCGGTTCTTTTTCTCGACGTCTCCCTTGCCGTGCCCCTACCTGCCGGGCCGGGTTGAGCGGCGTGTGGTGACGGAATTAATCGGCCGCAATGCCGCCGATTTGCATGACAAGCTTTCGGACGGCGGCTTCCGGCGCTCGCATTCCATTGCCTACGCGCCGGCTTGCCCGGCCTGCGACGCTTGCGCCGCGGTGCGGGTCTTGGCCAGGGAGTTCCGGCCAAGCCGTTCGCAACGCCGCGTCTGGAACCGAAATCGCGATGTCCATGTTGAGGAGACACCGGCCATCGCAACCCAGGAACAATACATCTTGTTTTCACGCTATCAGAAGGATCGGCACGGCGATGGCGACATGTCGCGCATGGACTTCTTCGACTATCAGGCGCTCATCGAGGACACGCCGGTGGAAACGACATTGGTGGAGTTCCGCAATGCCCGTGGGACGCTGATCGGCGCCTGCCTGACCGATTTGATGGAAAATGGTTTGTCGGCGGTCTATAGCTTTTTTGACCCTGACCTGAATGGCCGCAGCCCCGGCAGCCATATGATCCTGTGGCTGATCGAACGAGCCCGGCAATTGGACCTGGATCATGTTTACTTGGGGTTTTGGATTTCCGAATGTTCGAAGATGGCCTACAAGACCAAATTCCACCCCATCGAAATCAAGCGCCCAGAAGGCTGGTTCCGCTTCGATGAGGAAACGATGAGTTAAGGATTAACGAGATTTCGCCTGGGCCTTAAGTCGTCGAGCGATTTTTTGTGACGACGTGAACTAATTTGGAAAACCTGTTACTTAATCAATACGAACTCAATATGGAGATACTCATGCAAAGAATTTTCACTGCGGCATTTGCACTTTTGGCGATTGGCTCTCTGGCGGTTAACCCCGTATCGGCACAAAACGCATCGCCCGAAGAGGTCAAGATTTGCCAGGAAACCATCAAGGAAATGACCGGTGGCAAGCCGCCGGCCGAAGCGGTCAAGTTGTGCGAGCAAGGTAAGCTGAACGAGGCCATTGAAAAGGCCATGGCCGGCTGACGCGCCGAACCATCGTATGTGCAAGCGGGGCGGCTCCAGTGCGGAGCCGCCCCGTTTGTTTTTGGGTCGCCTATTTGAAGCGGCTGGCCTTCGGGAAGCCCTTGAACGGTAATTGCCCGGCTTGCGCCCGTTTGCCCAGCCAGTCCTTAATGGCGGTCTCCGTGCGCACGCCGGCGCCCGTCTGCCAAGACAGCCCTTCTTTTAATTTCAAAGTTGTCACGTCGGCCAAGCCGCCCTGGCTGTATTTCTGCAACATGACGCCGGCACCGCGGCTCATTTCCGGCAATTCCGCCATCGGGAATATCAACAGCTTGCGCTTCGTGCCGATCACCGCCACGTGGTCGTGGCCGTCACCGACGAAACACAACGTCGCCGCCTCTTGATCGGGCTTCAGGTTCAAGGCCTGTTTGCCGTTCTTGGTCTGCGCGATGACATCGTCTTCGTTGATGATGAAGCCGCGTCCGGCGTCCGAGGCGACAATCATTTTGCGCCCACCCTGGAAGATGAACATATCAAGGATGTCATCGCCGTTCGGCAGATCGATCATCAACCTGATCGGTTCACCGTGGCCGCGCCCGCCCGGCAGTTTATCGACGCCGATGGTATAAAACCGGCCGTTGGTGGCAAAGGCCAATAACTTATCGGTGGTTTCCGCGGTGATCGCGAACTGTAGCTTATCGCCTTCCTTGAATTTCAGGCTGGCCGTATCTTCCAGATGCCCTCGGGCGGCCCGCACCCAGCCCTTGTCTGAATAAATGATCGTCACCGGTTCTTTCTCGATCATCGCTTCTAGGGGCACGATGACGGCGCTCGGTGCGGCGCCGATGGTTGTCCGGCGCTTGCCCAATTCGGTTTTCTTGCCGAATTGTTTCTTGATATCGGCGATCTCGTTCGAAATGGTCGCCCAGCGCTTCTTTTCGTCACCCAGAAGTTCGGCCAGGCCTTTGCGTTCGGCCGTCAATTCTTCGTTTTCCTTGCGGATTTCAATTTCTTCCAGTTTCCGCAGTTGCCGCAGGCGCATGTTGAGGATCGCCTCGGCCTGGACATCGGTCAGGTCGAAGGCCTTGATCATTCGGGCTTTCGCGTCGTCGTACTCTCGGATGATGCTGATCACCTCATCCAGGTTGAGATAGGCCGCCAGCAGGCCGCCCAGCACTTCCAGGCGGTGATCGATTTTTGCCAGACGATGTTGGGTCTGGCGGATCAGCACGACCTGGCGGTGATCCAAAAACGCCTGCAGGGCGTCGCGCAGGTTCATGACGCCCGGCGTGTTGTTGGCATCCAGAACGTTCATGTTAAGCCCGAACCGGGTTTCAAGGTCGGTCTGCTTGAACAGATGTTCCATCAGCAGTTCGGCATCGACAGTACGGTTCTTGGGCTCCAGGACAATGCGGATGTCTTCCGCCGATTCGTCGCGGATATCGGCCAGCATGGGTAGCTTGCGGGCGTTCAACAGATCCGCGGCTTTTTCGATCAGGCGGGATTTTTGTATCTGGTAGGGGACTTCCGTGATCACGATCTGGTATTGGCCGTGGGCCAGTTTTTCCTTCTCCCAGCGGGCCCGCAGACGGAAACTGCCGCGGCCGGTCCGATAGGCTTCGACGATGTTGTCGCGGGTTTCAACCAGGACGCCACCGGTTGGGAAATCGGGTCCGGGGACCAGGTCGATCAGTTTGTCGAAGCGGACGTTTGGAAATTTGATCAGGTGCAACAGGGCATCGCATAGTTCGCCGGCGTTGTGCGGCGGGATATTGGTCGCCATGCCGACAGCGATGCCGGCGGAGCCGTTCGCCAATAGGTTCGGGAACCGGGCCGGCAGGACCACCGGCTCTTCTTCCTCGCCGTCGTAGGTTTCGCGGAAATCCACGGCATCCTGATCGATGCCGTCCAACAGCGCCTTGGCGACCGCGGTCATGCGCGATTCCGTGTAACGCATGGCCGCCGCGTTATCGCCGTCGATGTTGCCGAAGTTACCCTGCCCATCGACCAGCGGATAGCGTTGGGCGAATTCCTGGGCCAAACGTACAAGGGCATCGTAAACGGACGCATCGCCATGCGGATGGTATTTACCAATGACGTCGCCGACGACGCGGGCGCATTTTTTGAAGCCGGTTTCCGGATCCAATTTCAATTGCCGCATGGCAAATAATAGCCGCCGATGCACCGGTTTCAGCCCGTCGCGCACATCGGGCAGTGACCGCGACATGATCGTCGACAGGGCATAGGAGAGATAACGTTCGCTCAGTGCGTCGGCCAGGCGGGCCTCGCGGATGTCTTCGGCAACAGCCGGTTTACTCATGATCGGCATCCCTATCAGGCGGATTCTCGTCTACAAGATATAGTATCCACCTATACCATTGCGTCAATGAGTAGTGGCTGAAACGGCGAAAAATTCGGCCTTGAAACCGCAATTCCCAAACCCCAATTACCAATCAAAGGCCTTTTGGGAGGTGAAGTTCATGAATTCTGGTACAGTGAAGTGGTTCAACCGCAAGCGCGGTTTCGGATTTATTGAGCCGGATGAAGGCGATAAGGACGCTTTTGTTCATATTAGCGCGGTCAAACGCGCCGGGCTGGTCACGCTTGATGAGGGGCAACGGCTTGAATACGACCTGGTGCCGTTGGACGACGGCCGGGTGATGGCCGATCAACTGAACATCGACGGCGGTGCTGTCGATACGCCGAGCGAACCGATCGCGGTGGCGGCCGACTGATCCAGGGTCGTCGATCTAGCTCGGCAGTTTACGGACCAAGTCTAGCAGGCGCCGCCGCGCGTTGGGGGCTTGGCCGCTTCGGTTCTGCACGAAGACGTGGCGATCCAAAAAGAACCCGGTGAGTTTCAGGCCCTGGAAGATGTCATCCGCGGCACCGGTCCGACCGGTCTCCAACAGAAACGGCGGTAAGCTCAATAAGGCCTTTCGGAAGGGTGCCGCCGCCTCTTCTGACACGGCACGGCCGGTTTTCGGCGACACAAAGGTCAAGTTTTCGGTCGTGCCGGTGGCCGCGCAACATGAGAAATCAAGGCCGAAACCCAATTCCTGCAGCAATCCCAGTTCCCACTTTACATAGACGCTCGGCCAGGACTCCTGGTTCAAGGCGCCAAGTAGAACGCCCAGGCCTTCGTAGACCGGCCCATGCGCCTCGCGTTCCGGCAAGGCCACATCGGCGACGGCACAGGCGGCGCTGAGCGCGGCAAGGCGCAGCCGGTCATCCATCAACGGCGCCGCTACGGCCTCAGTCATCTCACAGGTGAAACTGCCGAGGTGTTCGGCCAACCGCGCCCGCCAGGTTGCCCGAACCATGTTGCCGGGCTGAAAAAGGCCGCGTTTTCGCCGACCCGCCCCGCCCCGCACCAGGCCTAGGTGGCGTCCGTGATGGCGGGTCAACAGCGTCACGATGGCGCTCGATTCGCCATGCTTGCGCGCCGCCAGAACAATGCCGTCGTCATGCCATTCCATGACGCCAACCCACTAAGTCATGCCATTCCATGACGCCAACCCACTAAGTCATGCCATTCCATGACGCCAACCCATTAAGTCATGCCATTTCACGCGATATCGTAACACGGCGCAGGCCTTAGGCGTTGAAATCCAAATCCCAATCACGATAGCGATCCGGGTCGTCACCCCATTTTTGGCGGACTTTGACGAACACGAACAGGTGCACCTTGGTGCCCAGGATGTCTTCCAATTCGGCCCGCGCTGCGGCGCCGATGCGTTTGATCTGGCGCCCGGCCTTGCCCAGCACGATGGCTTTTTGGGTATCGCGCTCGACATAAACGATTTGGCCAATGCGGACACTGCCGTCTTTTTTGTCTTCCCAGGACTCAGTTTCGACCGTGGTCGCGTAGGGCAGTTCCTGATGCAGCTCCAAATACAGTTTCTCACGCGTTATTTCAGCAGCCAGCAGGCGTTCGGGCATGTCCGAGACTTGATCTTCGGGAAACAGCAAAGGGCCTTCCGGCAACAATCCGGTGAGATGCGGCAATAAGTCGGCGATGCCGTCGCCGTTGGCGGCCGAGATCATGAACAGTTCCGTGAACACGTCGGTTTCCTGCAGGGCCGCGGTCAGGGCCAGCAGGTCGGGCTTGTTGACCAGATCAATCTTGTTGATGGCCAATATGGCCCGGCGTTTGCTGCCCTTTAGCTTGGCGATAATGTCGCGGGTATCGGCGTCGAGGCCGCGGGCCGCATCGACCAGCAACAAAATATGGTCGGCGTCCCCTGCCCCGCCCCAGGCGGCGGCGACCATGGCCCGGTCGAGGCGGCGGCGCGGCTGAAAGATACCGGGCGTGTCAATAAAGATCAGTTGGGACCGGCTGTCGCCATCATCGACCATGCAGATGCCCAGGACGCGGGTACGGGTGGTCTGAACTTTTGGCGACACGATGGAGACCTTGGTCCCGACCAGACGGTTGATCAGTGTCGACTTACCGACATTCGGCGCCCCGACAACGGCGATAAATCCGGCCCGTGTGGTGATCTCATTCATGCGCCGTCGATCCGTCCAAAGCCGCCAGGAACCGTTCCGCCGCGACCTGTTCGGCGGCCCGCTTCGACGCGCCTTCTCCGGTTTCCGGCGGCCGATCGCCGACATGGACGCGGACTTCAAAAACCGGCTGGTGGTCCGGCCCTGATTGGCTGATAATTTCGTAGTTCGGCAGCTGATGGCCGTGTGCCTGAGCCCATTCCTGAAGCGCCGTCTTCGGGTCCTTGCGGGGCTGATGATCGGCCGTCAACAAGGGCGTCCAGTAGCGACGGATGAACCGGCCCGCCACCGCCAACCCGGCGTCCAAGTAGAGCGCCGCGATTACCGCTTCGCAGGTGTTGGCCAACAGGCCGTCCTTGTTGGCGCCGCCCGTGTCGCGCTCGCCGTCTGACATGGTAATATGATCGCCCAGCGCAATTTCATGGGCCACCCGGGCCAGCGATTCGCGGCGCGCCAGGGCCGTGAAGCGGTAACCCAGATCGCCTTCCGCTTCGTCGGGGAACGTTTCGTACAGCATCTCGGCGACGACTAGACCAAGCACCCGGTCGCCCAGGAACTCCAATCGTTCGTTTGAATTGATCCGTTCCGTGGTCATGCTGGCGTGGGTCAGTGCGTGGCGTAACAGGCCGGCATTTTGGAAGGTGTGACCCAGGCGGTCTTCAAGCGCCGCGGTCCCGCCCTGGATCATTCGATGCTCTCAAAGAACCGGCGGAACCGTAGCGACCAGGGCCAGTTCCAGATTTTCCAGGCGGCGCCATCAATGGAGAAGAATTTGATCTCGGCGCGGCCGACCAGATTCTGGCGTGGAATATAGCCGACGGCATCCAGGAACCGGCTGTCCTGAGATCGGTCGCGGTTGTCGCCCATGCCGAAATAGTGGCCGGCGGGAACCGTATAGATCTGCGTATTGTCGGCAAAACCGCTATCCGTTTCCTCAAGAATAAAATGCTGACGGCCGTTCGGAAGGGTTTCGATGTAGCGTGGAACGCGGCGGAACCGGCCGTAATTATCATTTTCGACAAATTCGCCGGCGTGTTGGCGTTTAACGGCTTTGCCATTGATATTCAGAATGCCCTTGATCACCTGGATCTTGTCACCGGGCAGACCGACGATGCGCTTGATATAGTCCGTTGTCCGATCCGTCGGCAGTTTAAAGACCGCGACATCGCCGCGTTCCGGCTCCGAGAACAAGACCCGTCCCGGGATCAACGGCAACCCGAAGGGCAAGGAATAGCGGCTGTAGCCGTAGGACATCTTGGAAACGAACAAATAATCGCCGATCAATAGGGTCGGTTTCATGGATCCCGACGGGATGTTGAAGGGCTCGTAGGCAAATGTCCGGATGACCATGGCGATGGCGACGGCGATGACCACCGTCTTCAAGGTGTCTATCCAACCGCCTTCCTGGCTTGCGCCGCCAGCGTCCGAATTGGATTCGAATTCAGAGGCAGGTTCGGCATTGGCGACGTCAGGAACGATGTCGTTGGGATCGATGTCGGCCATTAAGGCGCCACTTTCCTTGAATTTCTTAAAAAACGAAGCCGGCCGTCAGGCCGGCGGAAAACGCCGCCGATATGGCCAGCCAAGGCACCGCCTGTCAAGGAACATCCCCCGCTGAGGCGGCCCGGGCTTCGATGATGACGACGGCATTAGCCATGGGATATTCGTCACTTTGCGAGACGTAGACTTCGGCGGTCATGCCGGGCGGTGTCAGTTTTTCAAGGCGGGCAAGCGCGCCGCCGGTAATTTTCATATAAGGCTGGCCCGTCGGCAGGTTGGCGACCACCATGTCACGCCAGAACACGCCTTGGCGGAAGCCCGTCCCCAAGGCCTTGGCGCAGGCTTCTTTGGCGGCGAAACTCTGGGCCAGCGAGGCGGCCGGATTAGTGCGCCGGAAGGCTTTCGCCCGTTCAGTGTCGGAGAACAGCCGGCCCAGGAACCGCTCGCCGAAACGGTCGAGGGTTTTCTCGATGCGGCGGATATCGCAGAGATCAGTGCCGATGCCCAAAATCATTTTTCAGGCAGATTTTCGGGCGCCGGCATCGGCACGGGCTTCATCCCTGGCGTCGTTCCGGGCTTCATCCATAAGGGCGCGCATACGTTGGATGGCGCTTTCCAGGCCGCCGAAGATGGCCTCGCCGACCAGGAAGTGGCCGATATTCAGCTCCACCACCTGCGGCAAGGCCGCGACGGGCGCCACCGTATCAAACGTCAGGCCATGGCCGGCGTGGCATTCCAGGCCGACGGCGCCGGCGTGGGCGGCCGCGGTGACGATGCGATCCAGGTGTTGTCGGCGTTCGACCTGCCGGGCATCGCAATAGGCGCCCGTGTGCAGTTCAACCACCGGCGCGCCTAAGGCCACGGCGGCGTCCAATTGCACAGGATCTGCCTCGACAAATAACGAGACGCGAATGCCGGCCTTGTTCAATTCATCGATGTAGGGTTTCAGCTGGTTGTGGCCGCCGGCCGCGTCCAGGCCGCCTTCCGTGGTCCGTTCTTCGCGCTTTTCAGGCACCAGACAGGCGGCATGCGGGCGATGTTTGAGGGCGATCTCCAGCATCTCATCGGTGGCGGCCATCTCAAAATTCAAAGGCACGGTTAATTGATCGATGAGGCGTTCGATATCACCGTCCGAGATATGCCGGCGATCTTCACGCAAATGCGCCGTGATCCCGTCGGCGCCGGCATTCTCGGCCAGTTTGGCGGCGCGCACCGGATCGGGGAAGCCGCCGCCGCGGGCATTTCTGATGGTGGCGACGTGATCGATGTTCACGCCAAGCCGTAATGGGCCAATGCGATCACTCATGACATGGTCTCCTTTTCTTCGGCCGTCAGCGATGATTGGCGTTCGGCCGCCTTGCGGGCACGCCGCGCGACCCGTGCCTTTTGATAACCCGCGACCATGGCTTTCAGCGGAAAATAAAAAGCCACCCAGACAAAGGCCATGGTCGGCACGCTGCCGATCAACATGGGCCAGAACACCGGTCCGGCAGTGTCGATCAGAAATTCCATATCACCGGACACGACCGCTTCCAGCATGTTACCGAAGAGCGCGCCGAAATCCAATTGGGTGACGTCTTGGGTGGCATCGCCGCCGATCCCCATCCATTGCCCGCATTGGTATATCCAGACCCAGATGAACGGAAACGTCCATGGGTTGCCGATGGCGGTGCCGATGGCCGAAGACACGATGTTGGTGCGGATCAGCCAGGCCCAGATGCCGCCCAGGATGAAATGCAGGCCGACGAACGGCGTGAACGACACGGCGGCGCCACAGGCAAATCCGCCGGCGATTTCATAGGGTGATCCCGGAATGCGGCCGACCCGGTGTTTCAGGTAGTTGCCGGTCCGGCGCCATCCCATGGTCGGCCAAACAAAGCCGATAACCCGTTGAGGCACATTCGGTTTTTCGCGTCGGTTGAACATGTCGACAATATAACCGAGGAAATCAGAATGTCAGCCCTAGGCTTGCAAGGCCGACCAAACACATAACTGTGTACAATCTTTATGGCCGGGTAAATGCAGGTTCGTGCGACAATTCCTGAAGTTGGAATTTGGGGTCCGGCCCGGCAATCCCGAAATTGATGGGTTTGAATGATCGACGCACAGCAACACGACGCCAAAGTTACCGATCCGGCCACGTCGCTTGGTGCCGCGGCGTCGTTGGAGCACTTGACCGGCGCGTCGCGCGGCATGGTCAGTTGGCTGAACGCCGGGTCGTTGGCCGTTCACCTGAGTGCCCAGAACACCTTGCGGGTTGTCGAAGCCGAGGCGAACGCGCCACCTGACACCGAAATGGCACGTTTGCACCGGGCTAAAGGCAGCTACGAATTGGTATCCGGCGAGGCGCCTGTGGTCTGGGTCAACAGCAAGCCGGTCCGCCGCGTCTTGCTGGTCAACGGCGACATTATCGAGTTCGGTGAGAGCGGTCCGCTGTCGCGTTTCCATCTGCACCGGGACGGTCGCGGCGACAAGCAGACCGTGGCGGCGATCCTGCGCGATGGCTTCGACTATCTGAGGGTCAGCCGCCAGCCCTGGCCAAAGCGGATAGTACGCGCTGTCGCCACATTGGCGCGCCGGTTGCTCCGTGAAACCACCGTGCTGTTTCGCCTCGCCGTTGTCGTCGCCATTGCCGTGCTGGTCGGGGTCGCCTATCAGCAACACCAGTTGAACAGCCGGCTCGAACAGGCGTTGCAAAGCAGCTCGGCGCGGCTGGAGCAGGTCACCTCGGCCCTTGCCCGGGCGCGCCGCGAGGCCCTCAGGGCGAGCGATCTGACCGCTTTGCGCGAAGACATGGCGAAACGCCTGGTGACGCAGACGGAAAGGCTGGCAGCACTTGAGAAACGCTCCGGCGCCAGTGCCCGGGTGATCGCTGAATCCGTGGCGGCGGTCGCCTTTCTGCAGGGCGCCTATGGCTTTCGCGAGAAGAACACCGCCCGGGTGCTGCGCCGCGTCCTGGACAGTGACGGTCAGCCGGTAATTACCCCCTTCGGCCAGCCCCTGCTGTCCTTGGACGGCGACGGCCCGCCGGTCGAGATCGAATATACAGGCACTGGGTTCGCCATCGCCGGAACCTCTGTTCTGGTTACCAACCGGCATGTGGCGCTGCCCTGGGAAGGCGCCTCGTCGTCTCCGGGGGGTGATCTGGAACCGGTCATGAGCCGCTTCCAGGCGTATTTTCCAGGCCGCGCCGATCCCGTCGCCATTAAACTGATCCAGGCCAGCGACGCCGCCGATCTGGCGTTGATCCGGGTGCTCGACGATGCGGTGTTGGGCGGCGCCGGGCTTGAACTGAGCACGGCGCTACCGAAACAGGGCGACGAGGTGATTGTGCTGGGGTATCCGACCGGCCTGCGGTCCCTGCTGGCGCAGTCCGGTGAAGCCTTCATCAAGGAACTGCAGAAAGCGGCGGAAACCGATTTCTGGGAGGTCTCAAAACGCCTGGCGCGCGGCGGTTTCATCGCGCCGTTGGCCAGCCGCGGCATCATCGGTCAGGCGACGAAAGCCGCCGTCGTCTACGATGCGGAAACCACGCATGGTGGCAGCGGCGGACCAGTGCTTGATGTTCGCGGCCGAATTGTCGCGGTTAACGCGGCGATTCTGCCCGAATACGGCGGATCCAATTTCGGGGTGCCCGTGGTGCTGCTGAAGACACTGCTACGCGAGGCTGGCTTTCGTTAATTCAACGAGAGACTTCCTTGCCGTCGCATCTATCTGGCGCTGCCCACATAGGGGGAAACATCGCGCAGATCGAGCAACACATGGATCAGCGCCGGTCCGGCGTGGTCCATGGCGCCTTTCAGGGCGGCGGCGAAATCGCCGGTTTTGGTGACTGTAAACGCAGCCATGCCATAGCCGCGCCCCAGCATGGCAAAATCGGGGCTGACCAACCGGGTGCCGAAATCCCAATCGTCGAAGCGTTTTTGCTGATGCACCAGGATCGAGCCCCAGGCGCTGTTATCGCAGACGATGATCGTCACCGGCAATTGTTCCTGGACGATGGAGGCGGCTTCCTGACCGGTCATTAGGAATCCGCCGTCACCACACCATGCGAAAACCGGCCGGCCCGGATCGGCGATGGCGGCGCCGATGGCGCCCGGCACGCCATAGCCCATGGCGCCGGAAATCGGGCCGAAATTGCTGTAGGGCGCGTTTGAGCGGTAATAGCGGTGCAGCCAGCGCCCGAACGTACCGGCATCCGACGACAAGATGGCATCATCGGGAACCATGTCGGCGAAGGTGGTGATCACCGCCGCCATGTCCACATCACCCTGGACGGCGATTTCACCGGGCGTTGCGTAGGCCGCTTCCTGGGCGTGGATAGCGTCGCGCCAGGTGATGCGGGCGACGGGCGGGGTGAATCCGGCCAGTGCTTCGGTCAGGGCTATCAACGCCGGCTTGGCATTGGCGCCCAACGCCACATCGGCCTGCCATTGGGAAAAGATCGATGCGTCCGGGTAGGCCATGATCATCTTCTGGTCATCGCGGATCAGGGTGAAATCCGCCGACGTGGCGCTGTCCAGGCGGCTGCCGATGTTGATCACCAGATCACACTGGTCCCAGGCTTCGGTCTGAAACGGCAGTCGGTTCAGGGTCAACTGGCCGAAATACGCCGGATGTTCGTTCGGGAAAATGTCCTGTTGACGATAGGCCGTCATCACCCCGGCGCCGGCGGCCTCGGCAAAATCCTGAAGCTCCTGGATGGCGCCTTCGTAGGGGATCATCTCGCCGCCCAGAATGATCGGGTATTGGGCGTCGCGGATCAGCGCCGCGGCGGCCTGTACGGCGCCGGGTTCGGCGCCAAGGGCGACCGGCGCCGGAGGCTTCGGGATCACCGCCTCGCCGGTGACACCGTCCAGGATATCCTTGGCAATGGCGCAGACCACGGGCCCGGGGCGGCCGCTGACCGCCAAATCCAGGGCGCGCGCCGTGACGCTGGCCAGTTCATCGAAGGAATTGACGTCAAACACCGCCTTGGCGACCGGGCTGTACATGCCGAGGTAGTCGATTTCCTGAAACGCCTCGCGGCCTTTCTGGGCACGCGGAATATTGGCGATGAACAACACCAATGGCCGGGACGCCTGCATGGCCGTGTGTACGCCGATGACGGCGTTTGATGCGCCCGGCGCACGGCTGACGAAGACGCACGCCGGCTTGCGGCGGATGGCGCCGTAGGTCTCGGCGGCAAACACCGCCGACGATTCCAAACGCGTCGGCACGGACCGGATTTTGTTTTGAACCCGGCTGAGGGCTTCCAAAACCGTCACATAGGTACCGCCGGGCACGAAAAACACACTGTCGACACCGCGCGACAACAGTGTTTCGACGACCACTTCTCCGCCATTCATCATCGGCTTATTCCTGTCGTGAAAAACAAAGTGCCCCGGTACCGGGCCTTATCAATACCCGGTGCGGCTCATGGGTGACCAGTTTTATTCGCGGCCCAGATGCGCCAAGACGCCAATCCACCCCTATGGCTCAAAATTGGAAGCTTCAGCCCCGCGCCCGCTCCACCGAATTGATGGACGGTGTCGCCCTGAGCGCGGCGATGATGTCGGTCAGGTGTTTCAGGTCGTGGACTTCCACATCGATCATCATATCGAAGAAATCCAAAGATCGATGGGTGATTTTCAAATTTGAAATATTGCCGCTGTTCTTGGCGATGACGGTTGACAGATCGCCCAGGCTGCCTGGCGCATTGAGAACACTGAGCGTGATGCGGCCGACGTGAATATCTTCGTGCGCATCTTTCAAATCCCAGCTGAGGTCAATCCAACGATCCGGTTCCTCGGCATAGGATTCAAGTGTTTCGCAATCAATGGTGTGGACCGTGACGCCGCGCCCGGTGGTGACGATGCCGACGATGCGGTCACCGGGTAGTGGATGGCAACAGCCTGCCATGTGCATGGCCATGCCGGGGATCAGGCCCTTGATGGATACAGCATCCGGGTCCATGTCGGCGGGGCCCTTGGGCTGGCGTTTGCGGGCCTGGGCCAGCGAAATGACGGTTGAATCCTTGTCCGCCTTGGATTTCAGTCCCGGATAAACCGCCTCGACCACGGTGCGGCCGGTCAAATTTCCGGCACCGACCTGGGCACACAGATCCTCGACCGTTGGCTGCTGAAACACCGTGAGCACACCGGCCAGCGCCTTCTCGGCGATTTCATAACCCTCGTCCTTGAAGGCCCGGGCCAGGATCGAGCGGCCCAGTTTTTCGTATTCATCGCGTTCCTGGAGGCGTACGAAGCGGCGAATGCGGGCACGCGCCTTGCCTGTGACGACAAAGCGTTCCCAGGTCGGCGACGGCGTTTGCGCTTTCGAGGTGATAACTTCGACCTGATCACCGTTTCGGAGCTGGGTTCTGAGCGGCATCATGCGGCCGTTGATTTTTGCCCCGACGCAGCGGTCACCAACCTCCGAATGTACTGCGTAGGCAAAATCCACGGGCGTCGCACCGTGCGGCAAGTTGATCAGGTCCCCCCGCGGCGTGAAACAGAACACCTGGTCTTGAAACATTTCCAGTTTCGTGTGCTCAAGAAACTCCTCCGGACCGGAAGCGTGCTCCAATATCTCCAGAAGCTCACGCAGCCAGCGGTATTGCGGGCCGTCGGCGGACGGGCCGCCGTGTTTGTAATTCCAGTGGGCAGCGACGCCGTGTTCGGCCACTTGATGCATTTCCCGAGTGCGGATTTGCAGCTCAATGCGGTGCCGTTCGGGCCCGAAGACGCCTGTGTGTACCGAGCGGTAGCCGTTTGGCTTCGGGGTTGAGATGTAATCCTTAAATCGCGACGGGACGACCGGATAGGCGTTGTGGGCAACGCCCAGGGCCTTGTAGCAGTCCTCAACGCTATCGACGATGACCCGAAAGGCCATGATGTCGGACAGCTGTTCAAAGCCGACCTCGTTTTTCTGCATTTTCTTCCAAATGGAATACGGTGTCTTCTCGCGTCCGGAAATCTCCGCCGTGATGCCGTGCTCGGCCAGCAAACCCTGCATCTCATCGATAATGTGGTCAATCAGGTCCTCGCCCTTGGAGCGTAGGAAATCCAGGCGCTTGAGGATCGATTGGCGGGCATCGGGGTTAATTTCCGCAAACGCCAAGTCCTCTAGTTCCTGTTTCATCTCCTGCATGCCGATGCGTTCGGCCAACGGCGCATAGATATCCATGGTCTCAACCGCGATGCGGTGGCGTTTTTCGGGCCGCTTGATGAAATGCAGGGTGCGCATGTTGTGCAGCCGATCCGCCAGCTTGACCAACAAGACCCGGATATCCTCAGACATGGCGAGAACGAACTTGCGAAAGTTCTCGGCCTGTTTGGCTTGGTCCGACTGAAATTCAATGCGGGTCAGTTTGGTAACGCCGTCAACAAGGCGGGCCACTTGCGGCCCGAATTGTTCTTCAATGTCGTCGTGGGTGACATCCGTATCCTCAATGGTGTCGTGCAGCAGCGCCGTGACAATCGTGTCCGCGTCAAGCTTGTAGCGCGTGAGAATACCGGCGACTTCCAAGGGGTGCGAAAAATAGGGGTCGCCCGACGCCCGGGTTTGCGCACCGTGGGCTTTCATGGCGAACACGTAGCCGCGGTTCAGGATGTCTTCGTTGGCTGTCGGATCATAGGCACGAACCCGCTCGACCAATTCGAACTGGCGAATCATGAAACACCCCCTGCGCGCCAGGCGTGGCGGCCGGCGGGCGGCATATCAAACTTGTCGGATGCGGGACGCGCCGCTTCAACCGAACCGGTTGCGGAGCGTCCGGCCATGGTTAACCCGGCTCTTCGGTGTCTCCGCCGATAACGGCCATGATGTCACCACCGTCGTCGGCTGCCGCGGCACCATCGTCATCACTGGAGAACACGGCCGCCGCGGTCGGGCTGCTGCCCATTTCGGCGGTCAGGTCCTGTTGTATGGCTAACAGGTCCATTTCGTCTTCTTCGGGCTCATCCATGGCGACAAAGGTTTGCAGGCTCTTGATAACTTCTTCTTCAAGATCACTGGGGCTGACCATTTCTTCGGCAATTTCGCGCAGCGACACCACCGGGTTCTTGTCGTTGTCACGATCCACCGTCAACTGGGCGCCGGCAGAGATGCCGCGGGCGCGCTGCGCCGCCATCATTACCAATTCAAAGCGGTTGGGAATCTTATCGACGCAATCTTCAACGGTTACCCGTGCCATATGGCTCTCCAAACTCGATGAGGTTAACCGGCCTTATATATTTCCCCGGTTCCCGGGGCGCAAGACAAATGCGCCGTGGTGGCCATATTTCGACTATTTTTCCGACCGCCATTCCGTCCCGAAAAGGCCGTCGGCATCGGGCAAGTTATGAATTTCCTGCGCACCCAGAAGGTCGTCGCGCAAACTTGCCGCGGATCGACCGAGTACCGGATGAACCCAGTTTTGAGATATATCCAATAATGGATTGATAACAAATAACCTTTCATGCATCCGAGGGTGCGGAATTTGCAGCCGTAATGGAGCTTGCGGCGGCTCGTTGATGATACGGTCATTGTAGGCGAGAAGGTCCAGATCAACGACCCGCGGCGCGTTGCGATGACCTCGACTTCGGCCAAGGTGCGTTTCAATTTTCAAAAGCGTCGTCATTAGGGTATCGGGCGGCAAAGATGTTGTGACCGCGACAACGCCATTCACATACCAAGGCTGGTCTGACACCGGTATCGGCGCCGTTTCGTACCACCGTGAGCGTTGGGAGATGTAAATCGATGATTTTTCAAGGCTTTCCAGCGCCGCACCACAGGTTGCCCGTGGTGGGCCGAAGGTTGCGCTGGGCAAATTTGCGCCAATTCCCAACAAAATCATGCCGATTTCAACCTTGTATTCCCGGCCCATCCGGGCCGTCTACCCCTTGCCGACGCGTGACGAAAGGCATATGTGTAAGAGACGCTGCCTGGCTCCAATTATGGAGGATTCGGTAGGGTGGCGTGACGGCTGACGCGTATCCTTTGTGGTTACCTGTCACATTTTTAGCCGGCTCGAGACCATATTTCAAAAAGGATGTTTCCATGACCATTAATCCCCAGGAACGTATTGCGCTTTTTATTGATGGATCAAATCTTTATGCCGCCGCACGGGCATTGGATTTCGACATCGACTACAAACGATTGTTAGAAAAATTCACCGAAAATGGCCATCTGGTTCGCGCCTTCTATTACACGGCGTTGATTGAAGATCAGGAATATTCGCCAATCCGACCGCTGGTCGATTGGTTGGATTACAACGGTTACACGATGGTGACAAAGCCGACCAAGGAATTTACCGATTCTGCTGGCCGTCGAAAAATCAAAGGCAACATGGACATCGAATTGGCCATCGATGTCATGGAAATGGCAGCGCATTTGGACCACGCCGTTATCTTTTCCGGTGACGGTGACTTCCGGCGATTGGTCGAAGCCGTACAACGCAAGGGACTGCGGGTTACCGTCGTCAGCACCGTTCGATCACAGCCGCCGATGATTGCCGATGAATTGCGCCGCCAAGCTGACAATTTCATCGAACTGGAAGATCTTCGGTCCGCCATCGCCCGTTCCCCCGGTAACCGCGGGCACAATGACGACCACCATCCGCACCGCGACGATCAAGGCCCGGCCCCACGAGACGATGACGACGATTTCGATGATCAAGAGGAAATGGAAATCGCCTGACGGTCGATTGCCGTGCGCAGAACCATGAACACCATCGCCGAGCCCTCAGCGCCTGGACGGGAATGTCCCAATTGTCCGCGGTTGGTTGAATTCCGCCAATCCCATCGGGACAAACACCCGGATTGGCACAATGCACCGGTACCGTCGTTTGGCGGCATGGACGCGCGTCTGTTGATTGTCGGCATGGCGCCGGGGTTGAAGGGCGCCAATCTGACCGGACGGCCGTTTACCGGCGATTATGCCGGGGATCTTTTGTACGCCACTTTAATTGAATTCGGCTGGGCCTACGGCGTCTATGGGGCGCGGGCCGACGATGGATTGCAGTTGGCTGATTGCCGGGTCACCAACGCTGTCCGCTGTGTGCCGCCGCAGAACAAGCCGATCGGTGCGGAGGTCAATGCTTGCCGCCCGTTTCTGGCCGACGAGATTGCTGCGATGTCCAATTTGCGGGTGATTCTTGCCCTTGGCGGGCTTTCCCACGGCGCAGTCGTTGCAACCCTGGGCGAACGCAAGAGCGCGTGGAAATTCGCCCACAATGCAGAGCATCACCTGCCGAACGCGCCGATGTTGGTGAACAGCTATCATTGTTCGCGTTACAACACGAATACGGGCCGTCTGACGACGTCAATGTTCCACGATGTTTTCCAAACAATTCGCCGGCATCTCCCCGAAAATGGTTGAAATTCGTGCGTAAACCGGCGGCCACATCTTCCCTGCCGGCAGGTGTTCGGCTAATCTTTACCGGTCAGGGGGAGTTCCATGCCGGCCGATATCATCCGCCTCAATCAATTCCGGAAAGCCAAGAACAAAGCCGCGAAGCAAGATCGCGCCGCCGTAAATCGCACCCGCCATGGCCGAACCAAGGTCGCGCGGGCCGACGACGAAGCCCGGACGACAAGAACCGAGCACGATCTTGACGGTAAACGGTTGCACGACGACCCGGCCTTTGATGGTGATTAGGTGCCGTCGCGGTCCGGTTCCGCCAGTCCCTGCCGCTGCCCCTGCCCCTGCCCCTGCCCCTGCCCCTGCCCCGGCGCGCGCGGGGTGTTGCCGAAGACGATTAAGTGTTGTGCGCGTTTATGCCATACAGTAACGCTCGGCGAACGGTAAACTCCGGGCTCGCCCGACCGGGCTCTCAATTCAGGAAGGAACGACAATGATTGACGTCTACACATGGCCGACACCCAATGGCCACAAGGTTCACATCATGCTGGAGGAATGCGGCCTGGAGCATGTCATTCATGGCGTCAACATCCGCAAGGGTGAACAGTTCGAAGACGATTTCCTGGCGATCAGCCCGAATAACCGCATTCCGGCCATCATCGACAGCGACGGTCCGGACGGTAAGCCCTATTCGCTGTTCGAATCCGGCGCGATCCTGATTTATCTGGCGGAAAAAACCGGCCAGTTTCTGGCCGCCGACGGCCGGGCCCGTCATGACACGTTGCAATGGCTGATGTTCCAGATGGGTAACGTCGGGCCGATGTTCGGCCAAGCCCATCATTTCCGTAATTACGCGGCGGAGCAGATGGACTACCCCGTCGAGCGATACACCAATGAAACGGCGCGTCTCTACCGGATCATGAATAAGCGCCTGGGCGAATCCCCGTATCTTGCCGGTGACGACTATACGATCGCAGATATCGCCACCTTCCCCTGGTCACGAAATCCACAACGCCGCGGCCAGGACATTGAGGACATGCCCAATGTAAAACGCTGGATGGACGAAATCATGGCCCGTCCGGCCGTCGCGAAAGCCGTGACCGTGCTGGAGGAATACCAGAGCAAGCCGGACGATGTCATTGACGACAAAACCCGGTCGATCATGTTTGGGGCGGCGCAGTTCGAGAAACGTTAGTATGATGATCCGTTCGGTTCCTCAGGGTTCTGTGACAGGCAGACCTTGGGGATTCGGATTTGCCGTCGCGAGTTTCGTCTTTTTCCCCGTTTGGAACGATATTTTCACCCAGCGCGGCACGGCCTTCGATTCTGAGTTCGTCTCCAATCATCATCAGCAACCGCTCTTGTGGAGCATGGATTTTGCCGCCGGATTGCTGTTGATGGCGACGACGGCGCTGTTGATCGGCGCGGTACTTGGGCGAGTTTATCGATCGTCTCCGGCCATGGGCCATAGGGTCGAGCGTCTGCTGGCACTGGGATTGCTGCTGTTCGCGCTGAATGTGGTGCGCGTTTATTTTCTGCCGTGGGCGAGTTTCGCCGCCATCAAACAGGCTTTCGGTTTGCATGCGCCGCTCGCGGTTGGTCTGACCTGTCTCTTAGCGGGCAGCTTGATTCTCATTTGGCGGTTTGTCACGCCGCGGCTGGTCGGGCTGGTGTTTATCGGCGTCCCCATCGGCGCCGTGATCGTGATCAACGGCCTCGCCGCCACTTGGTTGTTGGCCCCCCAGTCGGTTTATGTAGATCCGCCGCAATTGGCCTCGGCCGGCAACTGGACCGATCCCAAACGCCGGGTCGTGTGGATTATTCTGGATGAGTGGGACTACCGTCTGACATATGAAGACCGCCCCGCCGGCCTGCATTTGCCGACTTTCGATAGACTTGCCGCGACAGCGTTCTTCGCCACCCGGGCGACACCGCCCGGCTGGGCGACGCTGCAATCAATGCCGGGTCTGATATCTGGAAAAATTACCGGCCCCGCGACTTATACTGAGGCGGGATTAGTCGTGCAGTTGACTGACCCACCGGAGGTCAAGCTGTTGCGGGCGCTGCCATCGGTGTTTTCTGCGGTTCACGACAGGAAAATCAAGACTATGGCGCTCGCACAACAATACCTCCCCTATTGCCGCGAGTATCATCAGCACATCGCCCAATGCGTTGAAATGGATGAATATTTTCCGACTTCACCAGCGACTCCGTTGGTTCGCCTCTGGCCAATATTGCGCGACGTGATGACCTATTTTCCGGTTATGAACCGCTTGGTGAATAAAGCGCGCTTTGACCCAGGGGAATTTCATACGTCATTTGCGAACAAGGTTGCCGCCGCCCTGCCGTCCGCGGGGGCTGGCTTCGCCTTTATTCATTGGATGGTGCCCCATGAGCCGTATACCTACGACCGCCGAAACGCGAAGTATGTCGATCCGACGCCCGGCCTTTTCGGGTATCTCGATAACCTCGCCCTCGCCGACCGATTGATTGGTGACGCCTTGGACAGCATTGATGGGTCGCCATTTGCGGCACAGACGGCTGTTATTATTAGTTCAGATCACGCATGGCGTCAGGCCAAGGCCTTCGACGGCAAACGCGATGCGCGGGTACCGTTTATCGTACGCCTTCCCGACGCCGGCATCGGCAAGCGTTTTGACCAACCTTTCAACACGGTCGTCACGCGCGATTTGATTGAGGCTTTGCTAGACGGCCGGTTGGCAACCTATAAAGATATATCGCAATTCATTCACCGACCCCGGTTAGGTGACAAAAATTGATACCATCATGAACCAGCCTTGGACGAAAATTGCCCTGGCCATTGCTGTTGGTCATTTCATTAATGCGCCGGCATTTGCCTATATTGATCCGGGTTCCGGCACTTTTCTGGCGCAAATTTTGGGCGCCGCGCTCATCGGCTTCATGTTTTATTTTCAACGTGTTAGGGATTATCTGAAGCGCCTGTTCCGGTTCAATACGCATTCTGATGATCCCGATGACGACTCAAAAACCGGCTGAGCGTGCGTACGCCGCTGCCATCATTCCGTGATCCCGGCGGCCGGACATTGGTCGGCGAAGACCGCGTCGTCCGATTTCTCACCGACGACGCCTGGCAGACGCTGAACGCTTTTGGTCAGTCGGCTGCGGCCATCGATCTCATTGCCGACGGCAGGCTGCCGGCCTGGCATGAACTGCCCCGAGGGGACGCGTTGGGCGCCGCCACCACGTCGGGCCTTGACGACAATTGGCAGGCCGCAGTCACGCAAGACAGAATAGCGTTCCCATCCTATCCGCATGAGTGGCCGGCGGCAATGCTGGCGGCTGCCGGTGAATGCATTCTGACCATCCATTTGCGATTGTTGGCTGACGGTTACGGACTGAAGGACGCAACGCCTTACAACATCCTGTTCCAGGCCGGCCGGCCGGTCCACGTGGATATTCTGTCGGTGGAACAAAGACCGGTCGGCGACCCCCTGTGGCGGGCCGAAGCGCAATTAATCCGCACCGTGGTCTTGCCTTTGCTCGCAGAAACGGCTTTTGGCCTGCCCACGCACACATCGTTTTTTGATAGCCGCGACGGACTGACCCCTGACGCCTTGTACGGTTTGTCGAGTCCTTTGCGCCGGCTCATGTCGCCATTTTTTGGCTTAGTCTCGTTGCCGGTATGGTTGAGCCGCAAGGCCGAAGACATGCACGGCCGCCTTTACGCGCCAAAGCAAATCGACGCGGCGCGGGCGCGCTTCACACTCGAAACACGAGCCCAACGCCTGACCAAGCATGTGAACAGCCTTTCTGCCGCGCGGCGCGTGCCGGGGTGGAGCGACTATGAGGACGCGCATGGGTATTCGGATGCGGAGGTTCAATTAAAAGAAGATTTCGTCACCGGCGCCTTGCGCGATCACAAACCCAAGCGGGTGCTTGATCTCGGCTGCAATACGGGACGCTACAGTGTGCTGGCGGCGGAAGCCGGCGCCTCGGTTGTTGCCGTTGATGCCGAACCGGAAGTGGTCGGCCGATTGTGGTCAAAGGTGGCGGCCCGGCAGCTTGATATCCTGCCCCTGGTCGGAGATATCGCCCGGCCGGTCCCTGCCCTTGGCTGGCGGAACGGTGAATGTCTGTCATTCCTGGACCGCGCCGAAGGGCATTTCGACTTGGTCATGGCCTTGGCACTGGTCCATCATCTGTTGGTCAGTGAGCGTGTGCCGGTGAACGACATTATTGACCTGCTGGCCGATTTGACCACGACCCATGCCCTTGTCGAATATGTGGCGCCGGAAGATCCCTATTTTCAGCGGATTTGCCGCGGCCGCGAAGACTTGTTTGCTGATTTCAATGTCGATGTTTTCGAGGCATCGCTGAAGCGAAGATTTGAGATCGTCGACCGCCGGCCTTTGAAAGATGGTCTGCGCGTCATTTATAATTTAACGCGCAAACCCACATGAGCCGTAGATCACATGCCGCCTAACGGACCGGCGTATCCCCGGAAATGATGGTCCGCCAAAGGGTCCGGTGTTTGGCCGGGTCCAGGTGCTTGGTGGTCGCCGAATGCATCGTCGCGGCGTTGTCCCAGACGACAATGTCACCGGCTTGCCATTGGTAGGTCATGCGGAACTGGTCCTGCAGACAGTGGTGGAAAATTTTCTGAAGCAGTGCATCGCTCTCGGACCTCGGCAGTCCTTCAATATGCGTCGTATAGGCGGGATTGATGTAGATCGCCTTGCGGCCGGTTTCCGCGTGGGTTCGCACGACGGGATGAATGCCGGGATCAGGATAATCGACCTTGCCCTCGACCAGGATATCGCGCTTTGAATGGGCGTAGTCATGCACCGCGTTCAGGTTTTGCAACCGGTCTTTCATGTCGCCTGACAGGGCGTCGTAAGCGGCCGTCAGATTGCAGAACAGCGTATCGCCGCCGCCGTCCGGGACCTCCAGCGAATACAGCATGGTCGCCTTCGCCGGGTTGTCTTGATACGAGACGTCGGAATGCCAAAACGTGCCGGCATCGCGCAGCCCCTTCGGCTTGCCGCCCATCTCGACCCGGTTCGACAGCACGATGATCAGCGGCGTGTCCGGGTGATGGAACTCGGCAAAGGTATGCGGTTCCAGCTCGGCGCCGAAGATCCGGCTGAGGTCGAGTACCTGCTCGGGCGCCAAGCCCATCTGGCCGCGGATCGCCAGCAGATGGTGATCGAGGAACGCCTGATACAGGAACGCCCGGTCATCGTCGCTGAGCGGCGTCGACAAATCGATATCCGTAACCTCGGCACCGAGGTTCGGATGGAATGGGCGCACGTCAGTCATTCGTAGCGCTCCTCCTTCCACGGATCGCCATCGTTGTGATAGCCCCGCGCCTCCCAGTATCCCGGCGTATCGGCGTCCATGAACATCATGTGGCGGACCCACTTGGCGCTTTTCCAAAAATACAGATCGGGAATGATCAGCCGCACCGGGCCGCCGTGGTTGCGGGGGATCGGCGTGCCCTCCCACGAATGGGCCAGCATGACGTTATCTTGTTGCAGACGCGCCAGCGGCACGTTGGTGATATAGCCGTCATAGCCGTGAATGACGCAGAACCTGGCTTCCGGGCGCAACTCCGCGCTCGCCAGCACATGCGCCATGCGCACGCCCTGCCAGGTATTGTCGTAGCGCGACCAGTCGGTGACGCAATGAATATCCGAAACGCTGTCCGTCTGCGGCTGCGCCAGAAAGGTGTCCCAATCCCATTTCAGCGGCCGCTCGACCAGCCCGGCGACGCTCAGTTGCCAGTCACGGGTATCGATGGCCGGCTGATGGCCGAGATCAAGCACCGGCCAGTCCTTGGTCCTATGCTGGCCCGGCGGCAGGCGTTCGTCCGTGCTCTGTTCGGGGCGAGGCTTGCGCGGTTTACCGCCCTCTTTGGCCCAGCGCTCCTTGGCCTCGACCAGTTTTTTCCGCTCAGGTGTCGGCTCCGGCTCGCGAAATTCCCCCAGCACCGATCCCGGTTTGCCGGCGAACAGGGCCTGGAAGCGATCGTCGTCGGTTTGATCGGTCATCGCGCGCCCATCGCAATCTACCCCAAATCCCGCATCAGGCGCTGCTTCTGGCGGCCCCAATCGCGTTCCTTTTCGGTCTGGCGCTTGTCGTAATGTTTCTTGCCCTCGGCAATGGCGATTTCCGCCTTGGCGATGCCGCGGTCGTTGAAATAGATACTGAGCGGGATCACCGTCATGCCCTTGCGCTGGGTGGCGTCCCACAGTTTGACGATTTCACGCTTGTGCAGCAAAAGCCTGCGGTCGCCGCGCGGCGCATGGGTGACCACGTGGGCGCCGTCGTATTCCGGGATATAGGCGTTGCGCAGGACAATCTCGCCGTTTTTCACTTCGGCATAGGATTCACCAATGCTGGCCCGCCCGGCGCGCAGCGATTTAACCTCCGAGCCCTTCAGCATGATGCCGGCCTCAAGGGTTTCGACAATATGATAGTCGTGCCGCGCCTTGCGGTTCTGCGCCGCCGTTTGGCCCCCGGATTTCGAGTGCTTCCTTGATTTGTTTTTTCCGGCCATGGCGACGCCGGCCCCGGCCTAATTCAACAGGCCGACCGCGACCAATGCCGCGCGGACCTTGTCTTTGCTGTCCTCGGCGATCTCGGTAATCGGCAGGCGGGCCTCGGCACTGCATTTTTTCAACAAGCTGGCCGCATATTTCACCGGCCCGGGACTGGCTTCGCAGAACAGCGCCGAATGCAAGGGCGTCAGGCGTTCCTGAATTTCCATACAGCCCGCAATGTCGCGCTCACGCCATTTGCGCTGCATGTCCGAACACAGGCGCGGCGCCACATTGGCGGTGACGGATATGCACCCCGCCCCACCGGCCGCCAGAAACGGCACGGCGGTGCCGTCTTCGCCGGACAGGAAGCAGAAATCGCCCGCCCCATCTTTCCCTTCACCGTTCATGGCAACGCGCGTCACCTGTGGACGGTGCAGATCCATGGTCGCGTCCTTGACGCCGACGATATTCGGCAACTTGGCCAGCTCGGCCATGGTTTCCGGCGTCATATCAACGATGGAGCGCGGCGGAATGTTATAAATGATCACCGGCGCGCCCACGTCCTGGACCGCCTTGAAGTGTTCATACATGCCTTTCTGGGTCGGTTTGTTGTAATAAGGGGTGACGACCAAAACCGCGTCGGCGCCGGCGTCTTTCGCATGTTTCGCCAGTTCGACCGCCTCTTGGGTGGAATTTGATCCGGCACCAGCAACAACCGGCACGCGGCCTTTCGCCTGCGCGATGCACATCTCCGTCACCTGCATATGCTCGGCATGGCTCAGCGTCGGTGACTCACCGGTCGTGCCGCACGGCACAAGCCCGTTCGACCCTTCCTCGATCTGCCATTCGACAAAAGCGCGAAACGCGTCCTCGTCGACGTCGCCGTTCTTGAACGGCGTGATCAGGGCGGGTAGCGACCCCTCAAACATCGATTTGCTCCTCATGTGCGCCCAAGGCCCCAGTGCCATGGGCTAAGGTGGCGGAACATACTCCCGAACCCGGATGTGGGCAAGGAATCTCACCACTTTGGGGCCGCGCCGAGGCAATGCACGGCGTGAGGGATGGGGGTGGCTGGGTCGGCCATCCCGATGTGTCATGTGAGTTGCCGTAGATTGCATAGCTTAGATCAGCATCTAGCCCCTCGCCGCCTGCCCGCCCCAAGATGTCCTGTACGGAAAGTACACATAAGTACGCATTGGTACACAAAAGTACGCATTTTCGCGACGGGCGTTGCTGTGTTTTTAATGAATTCAAAGTGTTAGGTTTGTCCAATTTTGCGAGGGTTTTGTGACTTTCGTCGCGGAAGTACACAAAAGTACACTTTTTTGACGTGGCCGAACGGCAAACGCCGGCGTGAGGTCTGGGGATGATGTTCCGGGACCGTCGCCGCAAACACGGCGGCGTAAGCCGAGGTTATTCCCCGGACCGAAGGTCGGCCAGACCGGTGTGTCCCTTGGCGTTAAGGCACTAAAATTGGCGCCCGCGCGGGCCCTCATGGATACTAATTCCACGGTACTTTTTCTGCCTAAAACCGATGATCCGTTAGTCACGTTTTGCCTTTCGTGAAACTTACACTTCATAAAGGAATAATAGCATATTAAACAGAATATTTCAAGAACAATTAACGGTTTCCCGCACCGGTAAAATACAGATGCGTTGGTTTAGCGCTCGCATGGGCGACAACAGTATGATCGACATGGCTCAATGCCAGATCGGACAAGTGGTGCATCGAAAGAAAATTTGTACCTACGCGAAATTTGCGGTCGGCGGTTTCTCAAGCTTCTCGCGATCCTTCTGAGTGTCCTTTCTTCGGTCATCAACAGTTTTTCGATACGTGTCCAATTCTTCCAAAGTTTCGATCAATTCATCCACGGTCGGCAATTGGCCTTGTTTTCCGGCCGCTTCGTCATGGGCCGTGAAATTCGAGAGCTTCTTCATCGCGAAGTAAATTTGTTGATGATCGGAGTCTTCTACCAACACACCTTTGAGGCTTTGCGTTTTGACGCCGTAATCGAACCGTTCCACCGTCTTGTTCAACAACACCTCCTCGACCATTCGCTCCCACGCCTTCCGGAGATCGGTACAGATACCTTCGACCGCCTTCCTATACTTATCGCTCTCTGGCGGAATGGCCGAGGCTTTCATCACCGCAAGCTGCTTTCTCATTACTTCGATACGTTCGGTTATCCGGGCCGTCAAATCAGCTCTCGACGGGCTCGGATACTATGAAAAGCCTGACTGGGGCATCTCGCCCTATCCTGATCCGGCGATGTTCGATGCCATTGAGCGTTTTCAATCCGATCACGACTTAAAGCGTGATCGGATCTTGAAACCAGGCGGGGAGACGGAACGAGAGTTGGCGGCTAAGTCGCCAACGATCTGGTGTCCCAAATGTGGCGCACCACATGGCGGCGTCGCCGGTCGTCTTTGCCCCGAATGCGCCAAAAAAGAAAAATAAAATTATACTATAAATGATGAGGGCGGCTTTGCTGGCCGTCCTCATTATTTCGGGTTGAACCACCGGTCTAAGAATATTTGTATGTCGGCTTCATCATAACCGAGCAAACGGCCAATTTCCGTTTCCAACTCCGGTGTTGTCGAAACATTTTCGACAAAGATGTCGTGCTCAATCTGGGACAGGCGATCAATGCGCCACTCTTCCTCAGGCAAGGCGTAAAAATAGTATCGCAAATGGGTTTGATCTGGTGCGGATAACGGCACGACAATCTCGCCCTTAACGAACCTGCCCTCGGCCACATAGGGATCAAAAGAAATTTCCGGCGGTTCCATGCCTTCGGGCAAGTCGTCATTGAACATGGCGAGCGGCTTGGTGCCTGCTAGCATAAGCTCCAATTCCCTCCCCTCATGCGGGCCAATCCCCGGGGGTATTTCTTTGCCTTCGTCCATGCGGTCATATTAGCGGTTGGTTGGTGGAAATCACAGGGAGATACTGCCTCATGACACAAGCCGTTCACGCCGCTGGGTTTGCCCGCACGCTGATGGTTGATTGCCTTTTTCAAAGGCGCAAACGAGGCCAATATATGTGCCCAAATTTAACGCGCGCCATTTAACGCCCACCATTTAGTGCACCAACACGGAGACCAATTTGACCCACCCGCTGATCATCACCAATCTGCAGGCCCGCCGCCTTTTACTCGACCGCCAGGGGCTTTCCGACTCGCCCACGCCAAAACTGACGACGGATGGTCTTCTCGCACTCATCAAGTCCTTGGGGTTTGTTCAGGTGGACAGCATCAATACCGTCGCCCGCGCCCATCACATGATCCTGTTCGCCCGCAACCAGACCTACCGGCCGAAACAACTGACGCAGCTTCTGGAAACGGATCGGCGGTTGTTCGAACATTGGACCCACGACGCCGCCGTGATCCCCACCGAATTCTACCCCTATTGGCGGCATCGTTTTCAAAGAGAGCAGGTATCCAGGCTTGATCGTCTGCGCAAACGCGGCGGCGCCGGCTTTGAAGACGTGCTGTCAAAAATTTTGGACAATGTCGCGCGCCATGGGCCAACAATGACGCGCGATATCAGTTCGAAGAGAGCAAACAAGGGTGCGGGCTGGTGGGATTGGCAACCTGAAAAAACCGCCCTGGAATACCACTGGCGGACCGGAAGCCTGGCGATTGCCGGGCGCGCTGGGTTTCAAAAAATTTACGACACCACTGAAAACGTCATCCCCCTGCCGCACAGAACCGGACAGGTTGGGGAAGCTGAATTCATCGACTGGGCGTGCCGCGCCGCCTTGTCGCGTTTGGGCGCCGCAACGTCCGGTGAAATCGCCGCCTTTTGGGATTTGGTGACGCCAAAGGAAGCCGCGGCTTGGACCCGGAAAAACCTAACGGACGGCAACCTCGTTGATGTTCTGGTCGCCGCGGCGGGAGATCGCGGGCCCAGCAAAGCCGTCGGTTTTTCAAGTTTGGAAAATGATCTCGGCCGTTTGCCCGAACCGCCCAAACGACTGCGCATTCTCTCGCCCTTTGATCCGACGATCCGTGACCGCAAGCGATGCGCGCGCCTGTTTGGGTTCGATTATCGAATTGAGGTTTTTGTGCCCAAGGAAAAACGCCAATACGGCTACTATGTTTTTCCAATTTTGGAAGGCCATCGGTTGATCGGCCGCATAGATATGAAGCGTCATGAGGACACCTTAAACGTCACCGGTCTTTGGTGGGAACCGGGCATCAAATTGGGCAAAGCCCGACAAGCGGCATTGGACGCGGAGCTTGATCGGCATCGCCGGTTCGTTGCGGCAAGGACCGTGGAATTCAGGCTCGAATAGGCTGTGGAATCGGGGATCGGGGAAACCGGGGACAGTATTTAAGCCGCCGCCGCCTCACCTGTTCCCAAAAATCGTCGACAGCATACTATTATCTCAATCCCCGTATCTCAGGCTCCGTGTTGGAGGTGGCGATACTGAAAGACATGCGAACGTGGAACCGTTGGTCTTTTGTTTAGGCCCTCAATTGCCAACCATTTGGCATGGGCCAAAATCGTCGGGCGTTCGCTCCGTTCGCTTGTTGTTTAGCCCCTCAAGCGCCGGGCGCTCACGCCGTTCGCTTGGCTGGCGCGCCAGGTGGTGCTGGCGCGCTGAACGAAGGTCGCGTCTATGGGATGGCTGATCTGCGTTGTCGGCGATGGCACAACTGCGGTAGGGTTACGGGCATGGATTGGCTTAAACAGAACGCCCCCATTAGGACAGAGTCTGGACGATGTCAGGGAAATTATTACGCAACGCGATTTTCAAGAAATTCCGGAAGTCATACGGTTCCAGTGAGTCAAAGGCCGCCGCCGCGAGAATGTTGAATTCCGCCATGGCCGGGGCGGCCCTCGTCGCCGTTGCCGACGGTCACGCAAGCTTTGATGAAGGCGCCGAGGCCGGAAATGTTGCCGATATTCTTCAGGCCTTGCAGGTTTTTGATCCGCTGACCGGCGTTGCCATTTACAATGATTACCTTCATCGCGCCCGCGAAAATGAGGAGCAAAGAGCTATTTTGCGCGATATTGTGCAAGGTGTCGCAAATGATGAAGATGAAAGAACCATGTTGATTGAAATTTGCCACGCCATAAGCCGCGCCGACGGTCGGGTGGTGGCGGAAGAACGCCGGGAAATAGCCGATATCGCATCCTGTCTGCGTTTGAGTGCGCACATACAAAAATAATTGTTAGCTGGATTGTGCGATTGACAGAAGAGGTGCTGTCGCACTCTTAATGACACGCCCTGACTTCCGCTTTGAGGGGGTACAGCGGCCGCAAATTGGGTTGGCGCTGACCGCCGATTATCACCCATAGCGGACTTACTTGGCATCACGCAGGCTGCTATTAGGTAGCGATTGAAGCGGACCCCCTGTTCTCCTACATTTAACGTAGAAAGAGAGAGTCACATGTTTGAAAAGATACTTGTCGCAACCGACGGATCAGATCATGGAACCAAAGCGGTTAGGGTGGCCGCGAATATGGCCGCCAAGTACGATGCCGAACTAACCGTTGGGCATGTTCTTTTGCATGGCGAGCCGCCGTCGGCTTTTCGTCGCATGACTGAAGTTGAACACCTGGTACGCGAACCCTCTGTTCAGAAGCCTGAAGTCGCCAACATACCCGGCGGTTTGATCGCGCAAATGGCAAATGCCGAGCAGAATAGAGTTTCCCACGATGTCATGGACGCCCTTGCCGGGCGGATTACAGATCACGCGGTCGAAATTGCCAAGAAAATGGGCGCCAATAAGGTTACGAGCGAAATCGAAGAAGGTGATACAGCTAATCGCATTCTCAAGATTGCAAAAAAAGTGGATGCGGATTTGATCGTGATAGGAACGCGGGGTTTTGGTCCGCTCAGGGCATTACTAATGGGAAGTACCTCGCAGAAAGTCAGCCAACTGGCAGACTGCGCGTGTTTGACCGTTAAATAGTTGGATCAACAATTCGGAATAAGCGGTGCGCACCGAATATCGATGCGCACCGTTCTGTCATCGCCGGACTGAAAATATCCCGATGAAAGACAACGCTGTTCCAGGACGCTGGTAAGGTGATCTCATTGGTGGCTTATCGAACAGTTATATTGCCCCCTTGTTGAGGGCTATTCGCGCCATGACATGTTCTTCAAGGTTCCAATCAACATGTCCCTTTTTGGCTATAACGCGACCTACAACGCCTCACTGAATAACCTCTGGTATCGCCGCGCCAAGCGGACATCATGGACAACGTGACTATCCGGTCTGCAGCTCTTGAGACGGGATGCTCACACTCACAGTGGTACCCTTACCAATCTCGCTTTTAATGATCAGCTCACCCGCATGGAGTTCGACCAACGATTTCACGATCGCCAATCCGAGCCCGGACCCCTCCTGTGCTTTGTGCGGGTCCGATTCACCGCGGACAAATGGGTCCGTCAGCTTGCCCAGCATTTCTTGTGGAATACCGGGCCCGTTATCACGGACCTGGAAGAGGTGGCAGCCATTCGACATTTTTGCGGACAGGGATATCATCCCGCCTTCTGGCGTGAATTTGGCGGAATTGGACAACAGGTTGATAAGAATTTGCGCCAATGCTCTTTTGTCGGCCCGTAGCGACGGAAGACCGGTGGAAATATCAACTGCATATTGAATTCCCTTCATCCCGGTCTCCTTGATAATAAACCGGGAACAGTCCCTGACAATATCATCGACCGGCAAGTTTTCTTTGATCAGAGAAACTTCACCGGCCTCGATAACCGAGAGGTCAAGTATATCGCTGACCAGATTGAGAAGATGGCCGCTGCTTGTACGTATATCGGCGGCATATTCCTTATATTTTGGCGAGCCGTGTGCGCCGAAAAACTCACCGATCAGCATTTCGGCAAAGCCATTAATTGCATTGAGGGGCGTTCGCAGCTCGTGGCTCATTGTCGCCAGGAAATCTGACTTCGCTCTATTCGCCCGCTCGGCGTCTTCGAGAGCTGCCTGAAGCATCGCCTCGGCCTTTTTACGCTGGGTAATATCGACAATGGTTCGTTGCACGGCGGATTTGCCATTCCATGTGATCACTCGAACTCGATTGTCCAGCCAGACCGACGTACCGTCCTTTCGCCGGCCCTCGAATTCGTATGCTGTTGGAACATCGCCACCTTTGAGGCGGGATTTTGAATATTCCCTTATCCGATCTTGCTCATAAGGCATCAAATGGTCAAAGGGCGAACCCTGCGCCAGGATTTCCTCGACTTTTGGATAACCAAACATGTCGGCGTAGGCTTGATTGGCGAAAACCGAATTTGACCCGTCGTGAATCAAGACTCCCTGGACCGAGCCTTCGGTCAGATCACGGAACCGCTCCTCGGACCCCCTGAGCGCCGCTTCAACGCGCTTTTGCTCTTCGGTTTGCTTCCGCAACCTGCGTAACATGATCACGAGCGCAAATCCCGGCAGACAAAACCCAAACAGCATGACCCCGCCAATCTTCAAACCGAACTGCGTGAAATCCGCTCTGATCGCGCCGGCCGTCGCCGTTTCATCGATATACACCTCAGCGATCGCGACAAGCTTGCCATTGCGGACAACCCGCACATAGGTCTCCGCATACAGGTCCGGGCGATCGGCCTTCTGGGTTCCGTTTTCGAGTTGTGTGTAGGGTTCCCCCGTTTTGACGACGGATTTGGCTTTCCAGTTGTCTTCCGCCAAATCCGGGTTATTGGCGAGATCTGTATGCAGATCGTCCGAAATCAACCGAATCGTTCCCTTTCGATCAAAGAGCTTGAATCGAAAAACGTTTCCAAACTTGCGAGCGCCCGCCAGGAAGTCTTGGTCAGCCGGCGTGAGATCGGCTCCGGCAGCGATCTCTTCTATTCTTTCAATCTGCGATCCGATGTATGTCGCCCAGGCTATAGATGTTCGCTCAGCGTGAATGGTCACCATCTTATTTGCCGATACGTTCAGGAAGTAACCTCCGGCCAACACCACAGCAATAGTGCTGACGACGACCAAGGAGATTAAGGCACTCTTACGCATCACGAAATTTGGCATAAGCCCGAATGCTCCCAGGCAAAGTCGATCTCATTGATGGCCGATCACTACATGAATTCAGGATTAGAACATCATTACAATTGTAGTCACAACGTAAATTGGAGAGGTTCAATTTTCTTGGATATATGGTTCAACTTCGCATGGTCTCGAATGTCCGCCCTTGATGCTGTGAATGGCTCCCACCCGGAGGCATTTCGGTGCCAAATGCGGAGCGACAAGTTGAGCCGCAAATGTCGCCGCTTGGCAAGGAAGAGACCTTCTGACGGTTAGAGAATTCCGTCCGCTGAGGGGGGCAAAGCAGAAGTTTATCGCGAAAATACACGCTGCCGATTTTGACGTTCGCTATGAGCGGACCTGAAATGCCAGCCGTGAAAACGTCTCTTCGTGACCCATAGCGGACATCATCGATATGCCATAGTTGCCTGTTGTCGGTAGTTTGTGCAGACTCGTTGAACCTCGCTTGAACGTGGGCTCGGGAGTCCTTCGCTCAGCCTTTGGTTCTCGGTGGAAGCAGGCATCACGGGATATGATTTTTCGGTTTGGCCCCTATTCTCTGGATTCGGAACGTCTCGAATTGTGGAACCGAGACGATCTCATTGCGGTTCAGCCTCAGGTTTTTTCGCTCCTAGTTTTCCTTGTTGAGAACCGGGAAAGGGTTGTCAGCAAGGATGAGATATTTGAATCAGTGTGGGACGGTCGAATCGTTTCCGATGCAACATTGAACGCCCGTCTGAACGCGGCCCGACGTGCGGTGGGCGATAGCGGGAAGGATCAAGACATCATTCGCACGTTCCCGCGAAAGGGGTTTCGTTTTGTCGCAATGATAACTGGGCAAGCGATTGATTTCTCCGAAGACGCCCGGCCTGAACATTTCGACCGGCCATCGGTTGCCGTTTTACCGTTTGCCAATCTAAGCAACGACCTGGACCAGGAATACTTCTCGGATGGTTTATCTGAGGACATCATCACAGCCCTAAGCCATGTTCGCGAGTTCTTTGTGTTCGCCCGGAATACGACATTTGCATACAGAGGCCAGACGGTCGACTTTACGGTAATAGCTGGGCAATTGGGCGTGGATTACCTCCTGGACGGAAGCGTGCGCCGCGCCGACCGCCGCGTCCGGGTCACCGCAACACTGATTGACTGCGAGACCAAGACGAATATCTGGGCCGAAAAATACGACCGCGATCTAGAAGATATCTTCGAACTTCAAGACGATATCACACGCATGGTTGTTGGTGCGATAGAACCGGAGCTCAACCGTCAAGAACAAAGCCGGGCTCGCCGTAAACCGTCGGAGGATTTGGATGCCTGGGACATGTATCAACAAGGCGTATGGCATTGTTGGCACGACACCAAGGATCACAACGACGAAGCAGTGAGATTGCTGACGCAGGCCATTATTCGTGATTCCGAATTTTGCCAAGCTCATGCATTTCTCGCCCTTTCTCTCTGGCGGCGGGTAATTCTGCAACTGACCGCAACGCCACAGCCTGATTTGGAAGAAGCGTTGAGGCTCAGCGAGAAAGCCATTTCGTTGGACCAGGGAAATGCCCACGCCCACTGGGCTGCCGGCGCAGTGTATATGCAATTGCGCAACCACGAATTAGCGCGAGAAGAACTGGGCCGAGCCGTCAGATTGAATCCAAGCTTCGCCCACGCGTATCAATACCTTGGCTGGACAATGGTATACGACAATGAGCCGGAGGAAGGGATTCGCATGGTGCAACTTGCCCAAGCTCTAAGCCCCAATGACCCGGTTGCGTGGGGTATGATCTTGATTCAGGCGCAGGCTCACGTGAATAAAAAGGATTTCGCACAGGCAGAGAAACTAGCCCGGCAAGCCAAATTGCTTGCGGATAACCTTCCCGTAAATTGCACGATCTTGGCCTCGAGCGGCTATACCGGGAATACGAAAGACGCCGGGGAATTGATCGCCAAGGTGATGGAAATCGCTCCGGATTTCGCCGCATCGAAGATCAAGGATGTATTCCCGTTTAAGCATCAAGTAGACATCGACACTTGGACCGCCGGGTTGTGCCTGTCCGGAGTGCCAGAAGGTTAGTTTCCGGTGTTGGCTACAAACTGCTGTTCGTGGCGATCTGAAGTTATGTCCGCTTGCAGGCGCATCAGCGGAAATCAATGTCTGCAATTTCGAAAATCTCTATTCGAGTTCCGCGATGGTGAGGCACAGCGGACCTCTAGATGACGTTGCTCTGACAACCGGTGCTGACCCACTTCGGACTTTGGACCGGAGTGACGTACGACTAAAACCGGTGCTACGATAACGATCTATCTGGTCGGAATGTTTATCAGGAACAAAGAAGATGAAAACGACGCCGTTAGTTATTGCACCGCAGGACTACGGTCGCGCACTTGATGTCGCGGGAACTAAGATAAATGTGTTGGTATCCAACAAAGAAACTGGCGGCTATGAAGTTACCTTTCAGGAAGGCGAAGAAGGAACTGGCCCGCGGTTACATAGCCACGGCTGGGACGAGGCCTTCTTTGTATTGAGGGGCACTGCAGAATTCAATTACGGCGAGGAGACTGTGTTGTGCGAGCCGGGTACGCTGGTTCACCTTCCTGCCGGTACGGCACACGGCTATACGTTCGGACCTGGTGGCGGAGCGGTGCTAGAACTTGCTGGTGAAGGCGGCAACGCGACGCAGATGTTCACGACCATGGATCGGGAATTTCCGCCGGGTCCCCGGGATAAAGAAAAAGCGAAGGCGGTTCTCGCAGAGAACGGCGTTACGCAGGAAGTAAATTCTGCGGGGGAGCGTTAGAAATGTCGTCTTTTGGCTAGCCCCGGAAGTTCTAAGCTTTCGCTAGTTTGGTCCGCTGTTGGGGAGTATGCGGAAGTCATACGCTGAGAATACGGCGAAGTTTACTCTTTCTGCCCGCCCGCCAAATGTATCGCGTCACGGTGATGCAGACCCGCCCCCCCGGCGCTGAACTCTCACCCGTTATCCCGTGCGTCGGCATAGTTGGCGGCAAGGCGCTCGCCGAGATAATCGCCGAACCGTACCGGCGGATAGCGTGGTGGGTTCTTCGGTCCACAACACGCCGCCAACACCTCGATTTGGGCATCGACGTCGAGATGGAAGAAGAACGGGATCGAATACCGCTCGCGCCCGGCGGTCATGGCGGCAACGCGGTGCGGCGTCGAGACGAAACGATCATTGGTCCACCGCGCCAGGGCATCGCCGATGTTGACGACCAAGGCGCCGGGCACGCCTGGTGCCTGGATCCAATGGCGGGTTGCCTTGTCATAGACTTCGAGGCCGCCCACCTCGTCCTGGGCGAGGATGGTTAGAAAACCGTAATCCGTATGCGGTGCGTGTCCATAGCCGTCTTCAAAAGGGGCGTCCTGGCGCGGATAGTGCAGAAGACGTAACGATGTCGTTGGCTGGCGGAAATAGGCATCGAAATGACCGGGCGCCAGATCGAGGGCCAGGGCAAACGCCGGCAGGAATTTTCGGCCGAGCGATTTCAGCACCTCATAATAGTCCAGACAGGCTTCCTTAAAGCCCGGAAGGCCGTCCACCCATTGGTTCGGGCCATGCATGGGGTTATCGGCGATCTCCGCCGGCGCGCCCGGTTTCAGTTCGTCGCGGATCATCAACGATTCGTATTGGTTCCTTTTATTCGCGGCGTCGACCGAAGAGATATTCTGCGCCGACGCGCCGGGGGGAACATAGCCGCGATTGGCGTGATTGATCTTAATCTTCAGCTTTTCGGCGGGCGGCATGGCGAAAAACCGGCGGCTCTCGGCGAACATGCGTTCCATCAATGCGTCTGGGATGCCGTGACCCGTCATGTAGAAGAAGCCGTGCCGTTCGCATGCCGCGCCAATCTCACGCGCCACCGTGCCTATGTCGTCAATTGCGCCGCCGTTCAGGGCCGTCACATCGATGATGGGTAGACGTTGAGGTGCGGACATCAACTTGTTCCTGCTGTAATTTTCACGCCCTGGGCCGAGGCTTCGGTGGTCCTAGCCGCATGTGTCGACAAGCTCAGCGCGAGGATGCCGAATTTCCCGTCAATCCTCCGCCGCCAAAATCTCCGCGACAGCCACATGCCGGCCTTCGGCAACCGACTTGATGCCGGCTTTGACGACCGCCAGGGACTCCGTCGCGCTGTCGCCGCCAACTTCCGGGGCGCCGCCGTTTTGCGCCGCGTCGGCCCATTCGATCAGCTGTTCGGCCAGGGTATCGACCTTATCGACGCTGACCGGCGATTGGCCGGTGTCGCCCTGCTTCAAAGACCGCAGGCCATCGAACAGATTGTAATACGCGCTCATCTTTTTGCCGTAGATATTCATGACATAGTATTCCGACGCCGAGGCGTAACACGTATTCAGCGTCGAGACGGCGCCGTTTTCATGGGTCATCATCAGGCTGCCGACGTCCGGGTTGTCGCCCGGCAGGACCAGCTGCGAAGCCATGCCCGAGACGGTTTTCACGCGCCCCAGCAGCATCATCAACACGTCCACGTAATGCAGGCCGATCTGCAGCATGACGCCGCCCGGCATGCCCTCTGCCGTATAGCGCCAATGGCCGGGCTCGAACTGGCCCAGGCGGTCGCGGCTGATGTTGGCCTCGGCCTGCACCATGACGCCGAAATCACCGGCGGCGATCTTGTCGCGGATCCAGCGGAAGTGCCCTTCCCGGCGGCGCTGATATCCAACCCCCAAGGTGACGCCGGCGTCCTTGCAGACCTGGGTGATCTGTTTGGCCTCGCCAATGGTGTTGGCGATGGGCTTGTCCAGAAACACGTGCTTGCCGGCCGCGGCAGCGTCCCGGGTGGTTTCCAGGTGCACATGGTTGGGCGTCGTGTTGATGATCCCGTCGATGGCGCCGTCGGCCAAGACGTCGTCCAGGCTGGCGGCGGCCTGGCAGGCGTATTTTTCGGCAAACGCCTGGCGTTTGTCCGCCGAGCGGGTGAAGCACGCGGTGACCTCAACCCGGCCGTCGGTGCGGCCCGCCGCGTCGGCCAGCACGTCCGACCACCAGCCGATGCCGATGGAGGCGACCTTGAAAGGCGTTTGAGACATCAACTGGACTCCTTTTGATAAGCGTCGGTGCGTTTTTGATGGGACCGCAACGACCAGAATACGGACAGCGCCGCCAAGCCGAGGAACGTCACGCTAATCGGCGACGAGAAGAAAATCATGATATCGCCTTTCGAAGACGTCAGGGCGACGCGCAGGTTCTCCTCCAACTGGCGGCCCAGGACCAGGGCCAGCAGCATGGGTACCACCGGCATCTTCAGCCACCGCATGGCCAGGCCGACGAAGCCGAAGAACAGCATCACGTAGACATCGAAAAAATTGTTGCGCAGCGCGTAACTGCCGATGACGCAGAGCACCGCCACCGTCGGCATCAAAAACGCTCGGGGGGTCGCCAGCAGCTTGACCAATACCCTGAGGCCGATGATGGCGATGATGAAGTTGAAGATATTGGCCCAGAAGAACGACCAGATCAGGCCATAGGCGAAATCACCACGCTCAATGAACAACAGCGGCCCTGGCGCCAGGCCATGGATGGTCAGCGCCCCGATCAGGATCGCCGTCACCGGGTCGCCGGGAATGCCGAGTGTCATCATCGGAATCAGGGCGCCGCCAGTGACCGCGTTATTGGCCGATTCCGGTGCCGCGACACCTTCGGCGCAGCCGGTGCCGAAGTTCTCCGGGGTCTTCGAGGTCTTGCGGCTGTAATCATAACTGATGAAGGCGGCGATGGGACCGCCGGCGCCGGGCAGGATGCCCAGAAATGAGCCGATCACTGAACCGATGCAGACGGGCAGCCGCATGGCCTTCAAATCCGCCATGCTGGGCAGGATAGAGGTCAGCTTGGCCTGTGCCTTCCGGCCGGCGTCGCTGTTTTTCAGATTGTCGACCAGCTGCGGGATCGCAAACAGGCCGATCATCGCGGTCAGGAAATGCACCCCGGCCATCAGGTTGGCTTCGCCGAAGGTAAAGCGCTGGGTGCCCATCACCGGGTCCTGGCCGATAGTCACGAGGGCCAGGCCAAGCGCCGCCGACAATAGGCCCTTGACCAGGGATTCGGTGGCGAAACTGCAGATGATCGTGAGGCCGAAGAACAACAGCGCGAACATGTCCTCGGTGCGGAAGTTCAAGGCCACGTCGGCCAGCAAAGGGGCGATGAAGAACAGGCACAGGAAACTGAACAGGCCGCCTGTGAAGCTCGCCGTGATGGCAATGCCAAGCGCCCTACCCGCCTCGCCGCGCGCCGCCATGGGAAAGCCGTCCATGGCGGTCGCCGAGGCTGATGGGGTGCCGGGAATGTTTAAGAGAACCGCCGAGAAACTGCCCCCCGTCATGCCGCCCACGTAAAGCCCCAACAGGAGTGCTATAGAGATATCGGCCGGCAGCACGAAGGTGACGGGCAGGACGACGATGATGCCCGTCGAGATGGTCATGCCCGGGATCATCCCGACCACAAGCCCGACGAAAACCCCGATACAGGTCGAGATCAGCACCAGCAAACTGCTGGCCTGGGCCAGGCCGGTTAGTGCATCGGGGCTCATGCAATGATTCCCGCCAGCAAGCCGCGCGGCAGGAAGACGCCGAAGCCGTGCCGGAATACGACATAGAGAACCAGCGTCACGGCAAGCGCGCCGCCGCCGACGAATGCCGGACGCCGTTCGCCGAACAGCACCATCATCACGGCAAAGAACGGCGCCGTCGCCAGGATAAAGCCAAGGCCGGGCAGCAACGCCAGATAGATGATGAACGCCCCGAGCGCCCAGATGACACGGCGGCGCTCTGGACCGGCTTGATCCGGGTTGGCCTCAATGGGACGTTTCAGGCCGCGCAGCAGCAGCCAAGCGGACAAGATGATGATCAGCACCGTGTTGACCCAGGGGAAAAACGACGGGTCCGGGGTGTTCGGCAAGGTCCGCGCCGGTAATTGCGACGTCAGCGCGCCGTAGACGACGGCAAAGGCGATCAGAACCAGCGCGGCGATGATATTTTTTCGGCGCATATTCTATTCGGTTCGTTAGAGGAAACAACGGCCCGCCGGGGTTGCCGGCGGGCCGTCATGTCTCGATAGAGACTTACTTGGGTTTCTTCGATTTATAGAGCCCGGCGCTCTTGAAGATGCCCTTAACTTTCTTGTCTTCCATGGCGAGATACGTCGAAAACGCCTTGTGGCCCATGGGCGCGACGGTGAAGCCCTTTTTCTTCGCCAGACCCATGAAGGCCTTCGACTTGGCGGCTTTGGCCATGGCGTCGGCGAGCTTTTTCTTGACGGCGTTCGGCGTGCCCTTCGGTACGGAGAGGCCGCGGAACAGGTCGAGGACCGCGTCATAACCCGCTTCCTTGGCCGTCGGCACCTTCGGAAACAGAGGGCTGCGTTTGGCCGACGGCATCAGCAGGATTTTCAGCTTGCCGGCCTTGGTCAGGCGTACCGCACCGGTCATCGGCGCGATCATGGCTTGCGATTCGCCGTTGAGGACCGACTTGTTGCGGCCCTTGATGCCCTTCGGCAGGTGGATGACTTTGCAGCCCGCCGCATTCATCAGCATGATGGCGGCCGCGTGGGTCGAACTGCCAGTGCCGGAATTGGCAACTTTCAGGGTGCCTGGGGCGGCCTTGCAGGCCTTCACGAACTCCGCGAATGTATTCCACTTGGCGTCGGCCTTGACGACGAAGGGCTGCGGCTGAAATTCGACGCGGCCAATATGATCCATGGCATTGTAGCCAAACTTGGTGTTGCCGAGGTTCGTCGTGGTTAGCACCGAAGTCGAATTCCAAGCGACCGTGTGGCCGTCGGCCTTGGCGTTGGTGAGGAAGGTATAGGTGATGGCGCCGCCGCCGCCCGGTTTATTGACCGGCGCCAGGGGCACGCCCAGAACCTTCGCCATTTCCTTGGCCAGCAGCCGGCCTTCGATGTCGGCACCGCCGCCGGCGCCAAATGGGATGAGGAATTGAATGGGGCCGTCGGGAAACGCCAATACCGGTGTTGCCGTGGAAACCAGGCCCAGCGCAATCGCACCGGCCATGGCCTTGTTAAACATCTTCATCGCAAAGCTCCTCCTGTTTATTGAAATTATGTGTTTCGTTTTTTGTTACAGCACCGCACCGACGGCTTCGACGGCCGCCTTGGCAATGTCTTCGTCCTGCTGCCAGTCACCGCCGCTGACGCCGATGCCGCCCAGGCATTCGCCGTCGACAATAATCGGGAAACCGCCTTCCATGGCGGTCCAGCGGCCAGTGCCGGCGGCCAGGGAAAGGCCGATGGCGTGCAGCGTGTCCAGTTCCTGGCCCTGCGCGCCCTTGGTCGTCGTCGGGCGTTTGTTGGATGACGCGGTGACCGCCTTGGTGGTTGATGAATGCACTGTATGAAACCGTCCGCCGTCCATACGTTCCAGGACCAGCATGTGGCCGCCGGCATCGACAATGGCGACGGTCACGGCAATGCCGATTTCCTCGGCCTTGGCGATGGATGCCGCCAGCATGGTCTTGGCGCCGCCCGTGGTCAGGCGCTGGGTGGTGGTGAACGGCATTTGATCGGGCCTCCCGAAATTTCGATTATTTATTGATTGCCCGCAATTTAGCGAATTTGTCGTAACCCGTCCACCGTGTTGGTGCGCGCCTTGGCCGCCGCAGAACCGGAACTTGTCCGCACGCGGTGCTGGGCTCCTGTTCGGCCCCGCGCTTTCGCTGGCCTGGTATATTCGTCAGTGAATTTGCAGCTCGGTGCCGATCAGTTTGAACTCCGCCGGGCGGATCAGTTCCGCCGAGGCGACGCGGACCGAATGCAGTTGGCCGTCCAGATTGGTTTCCCAGAAATCCAGGAACCGGCGCAACACCGGAAAGCGCGGCGCCAGATCATGGTCCTGCCAGATGTAGTTTTGAAGAAAATCGGGAAAATCCGGCCGCCGGTAGGTAATTTCAGCGGTGGTCAGGCAATAGCCTTGTAATTGTTTAGCCAGCGACATGATTCGGTCCTCCGTTTAATCTCAGACGAGTACGCGATATATCCTCCCGGCGACTTTTTTGAATTGTGGCTCACATCTCATTGGGCCGTCAATAAAAAACCACATAATTTCAATGCATTAGCAGCCTAAGGTAAAGAGTGCTGCCAAATCCGATTGGTTCACGCCAGCGTGGGTTGTCGGCGTATCCGGCGCCGGGCTACCCTGATTTCCACATGCTGATCGATGACGTGCCGCAAAGGAGCCGGGCTTCTGTTTCGATTTTTGCTGATAGGTATTCTTTTCACCGCCGGGTTTGCGGTGGCGCCAGCGCCGGCGGCTGAGCGAATCATATCTGACACCGATGCCCTGTTAACCCGAAGCGCCTTCAAGGCGGCCCGTGCCGGCGCCTGGAAAGCGGTTAAGGATCGCCAGCAGCGGATCAAGGATCCGCTGGCAAAGAAATTGCTGGATTGGCGCCGCCTAACCGGCAGCGGCGCGGCGGCGGAATTTGCCGAAGTTGAGATGTTTATGATCAACAACCCCGGCTGGCCGAAGCACGAGCGGTTGTTGCGCCGGGCCGAGCAAAGCCTGCCGGCGGCCATGAGCGCGGTGGAAGTGGTTGCCTGGTTTGGCGATCGCGAACCGATCAGTGCCACTGGGTTGGCGAGGCTCGGCGCTGCCGAGCGTATCATGGGACAGGATGAAAAAGGCACGGCACGGGTTCGCAAGGCCTGGATCGAGGGCGATTTCTCGGCTGCTCAATCACGGGGTTTTTTCAAATCCTATCGTGCCCTGCTGGCCCCAGCCGACCACCGCCGCCGCCTAGACCGCTTATTGTGGGATGGCAGCCACCGATCGGCGCGGCGATTGCTGCCGCTGGTGACTAAGGACTGGCGTCATCTTGCCCAGGCCCGCATGGCACTGCGCCGCCGGGCCGGCAATGTGGACGCGCTGATCAAACGGGTGCCGGCCGGATTGCAGGCGCATCCAGGGCTGGTTTATGAGCGCCTGCGCTGGCGCCGGCGCAAGAATTTGGATACCGCCACAGCCCTTGCGAAATCCCTGACGCCGGATTTGCCACATGCCGAGCGCTGGTGGGAGGAACGCAATATCCTGGCCCGCCGGGCACTGCGTAAGGGGCACGTCACGGACGCCTATAAAATTGCCAAGGACAACGGTTTGGCGCCCGGCGGCGCTGCCCACGCCGAAGCCGAATGGCTGTCCGGGTGGATTGCGCTTCGGTTCCTAAAAGATCATGACTCAGCTTTAGTCCATTTCAAAAGGATGCATGGTGCCGTCAAATTTCCGGTCAGCATCGCGCGTGGCGCCTATTGGGCCGGCCGCGCCGCGGAGACCAAAGGTGATGATGAATTGGCCGTCACCTGGTACCGCAAGGCAGCCACGCACCCGTTGACCTATTATGGGCAACTGGCCTATGCCCGTCTGCGGCCCGGTAAAAGTTTAGAGTTGCCCGGCGTGACCAGCCTGCCGGCCGAACCTTTGGAAGAATTCGACAATCACGAACTTGTTAAGGTCATTCGTATTCTCGATGACATCGCCGCACACGATCAGGTCAGGGATTTCGTGCAAAGCCTGATGGCGATGTCCGAAAAGCCGCAGTGGTGGGCACGGACGGCGCAATTGGCCCGCCTCAGCGGCCGCCCGGATTTGTCGATCCGCATCGCCAAGAAGGCTGACCGCAACGGCACGCCGCTGCCCCGCGAAGCCTTTCCGGTCCTGAAATTGCCGGAATTACCGAAAACGGCCTCGTCGAGCCGCCCCGAAGCCCCCTTGGCGCTGGCCGTAATCCGCCAGGAAAGCGCGTTTCGTGTCGCCGCCAGAAGCCATGCCGGGGCCCAGGGGTTAATGCAGCTCATGCCGGCGACGGCGAAACGTGTTGCCCAGCGATTGCGGCTTCGATATTCACGTTTGCGCCTGGTGACCAGCCCGAAATACAACATGACGCTGGGACAAAGCTATCTGGGTGATCTTATTAAGCAGTTTCGAGGTTCCTATGTATTGGCATTGGTCGGCTACAACGCCGGGCCGCACCGGGCGAAAACCTGGATCAAGCTGCACGGCGACCCGCGCGATAAGGACGTCGACGCCGTCGACTGGGTTGAGATGATCCCGTTCACGGAAACCCGCAACTATGTCCAACGGGTTTTGGAAAATCTGCAAATTTACCGTTTCGGACTGGCCAAGAAAGGCGCCGCGCTGGGCCTGGAAAGCGATCTGCATTTCAAGAGTAACTGATTCGTGACGTGCCATCCGGTTGACCTATATCCGTATGCGTGCCACGAACCTTGTGGGGACAGTAGCCGGGTGCCATTGCGCCCATGCGGGAGAAATAACCATGACCGCCACCATGCAGGACATTGATGCCTGCGTTTTTGATGCCTACGGCACACTATTCGACTTTGCCGCCGCCGCGGCGCGTTTTAGCGATGAACTGGGCGACAAGGAAAAGCCGCTGACCGATACCTGGCGGGTGCGGCAGCTCGAGTATTCGTGGCTGCGCAGCCTGATGGGCGAATATATCCCGTTCTGGCAGGTTACCCAGGATGCCCTGGATTACGCCATGGCGGTGCTGGGCATTGATAATCCGGGCCTGCGCAAGAAACTCCTGGATGTTTATTGGGAACTGGACGCCTTCCCTGAAGTTCCCGAAATGCTGGGAAAACTGAAGGCCGGCGGGTTGAAAACGGCAATTCTGACAAATGGATCACCCGAAATGGTCCAAGGCGCCATCGACAGCGCCGGCATTGGCGATGTGTTGGATGAATCGTTTTCCGTCGATACGGTAAAAATTTTTAAACCCGATCCCCGGGTCTACCAAATGGTACCCGATACCTTTGATATTGATGCGACACGGGTCTGCTTCATGTCGTCCAATGCCTGGGATGCGGCGGCGGCGGCCAACTTCGGTTTCCGTGTCGTCTGGGTCAATCGCTACGGTCAACCGCCGGAGAACATTCCCGGCACTCCCGAACACATGTTGCCGACCCTGGAGGGCCTGCCGGCCTTGCTGGGTCTCTAGGAACGAACTTGACTGGTTGCGAACGGCGGATCACGTCTCAGGACGGTTTGAGCCTTTATTTTCGCGATTACGGTCCGCGGCGCGGCGGCGGCACGCCGGTCTTGTGTCTGGCCGGCCTAACCCGCAATTCTGACGACTTCGGACGGATTGCCCGGCGTTTGATGGGCACACGGCGGGTCATTTGCCCGGATTATCGGGGCCGCGGCCAATCCGCTGCCGATCCGAACTGGCAAAATTATCAACCGCCGACTTATATCAACGATATCAGACACTTATTGGCGGCCCTCAACCTGCATCGGGTGTTTGTCATTGGCACGTCCATGGGTGGCCTGCTGGCCATGGGCATGGGAGCCGCCATGCCGACGGCGCTGGCTGGGGTCTTGCTGAACGATGTGGGGCCGGAAATCGGCGATTCCGGGCTTGATAAAATACTGGCGTATATGAAAGACGGCGCCGCGGGATTTGATGATTGGCCGGCCGCCGTGGCGTTCTTGCGCGACCGGTTTCCGGAAATTCCCGCCACAACAGACGATGAATGGCAGTGGGTCGCGCAAGGAACCTTCCAAAAGTCCGCAAACGGCCGGATTGAACACAATTGGGACTATAACATTATCAAGCCCCTGTTGGCGTCGCGCGAGACCCCGGATTTGTGGCCGCTGTTCCGAACCTTGGCGCGGCTGCCGGTCGTTGTGACGCGGGGCGCGCTGTCGGATATATTAAGTGTCGAGACGTTGGCCAAAATGAACGCCGCTATGCCGGCGCTGAGCGCCGTCACTGTTGATGGTGTCGGCCATATGCCGAGCCTGTCCGAACCCGAATGCCAGGAGGCCTTGGATCATGCCCTCGCCATTGCTGATAGAACCCACCATTGACGACGTCCGGGCTGCGGCCCGGCAGATTGAACCCTATGCCGTGCGGACGCCTTTATTGGAGTCGCCGCACCTGAACGACGCTGTCGGCGGACGCCTTCTGATCAAGGCCGAATCGTTGCAACGGACCGGTTCGTTTAAGTTCAGAGGTGCCTTTAATACAATTTCTCAATTACCTGAAAAAGAACGTAAAAATGGCGTCGTCACTTATTCGTCCGGCAATCATGCTCAGGGTGTTGCCGCGGCCGCCCAATTGCTCGGCATACCGGCCGTAATTGTCATGCCCGAGGACGCACCGGCGCTGAAGATTGAGAACACCCGCGGCTATGGCGCCGATGTCATCCTCTATGACCGCTATACGGAAAGCCGTGAGGACATCGGTGCGGCGCTTAGCGCCGAGCGCGGTCTATCGTTGATCAGGCCCTATGACGATCCGGCCATTATCGCCGGTCAGGGCACCATCGGTCTGGAAATTTCGGAACAGATCGACATGCCGCCCGACCAGGTGTTGGGACCGTGCGGCGGCGGCGGATTGATTTCCGGCACCGCCATCGCCATCAAGGCGGCGTTTCCCGACGCCGCTGTATTTGCCGTCGAACCGGAAGGGTTTGACGACACGGCCCGCTCGCTGAAGCAAGGTACCCGCCAGGAGGTTGATCCCGATGCGCGCTCGATTTGTGATGCCTTGCTGCCGCCGACCCCGGGAGAACTGACTTTTGCCGTTAATTTGCGGCTGTTGGCCGGTGGTCTGGTGGTCAGCGATGGGCAGGCCAAAGAAGCCATGCGCCAAGCGTTTTTGCGCCTGAAACTGGTTGTTGAGCCGGGCGGTGCCGTGGCTCTGGCGGCGGCGTTGTCCGGTCTCGTCAATTGCCGTGATCGAGTGACTGTCGTGGTTTGCTCGGGCGGGAACGTTGATGCCAGCCTGTTTGCGGAGATTTTGAGCGACGGATAAAGGGCGCGCCTCAGCGCGCGGCCATCAAGCAGTGGCTTTTGCGGGTTCCGAGGGCTTTTCAGATTTATTGATCTTCTCGGTGGGCGGCTTGGCGGCTGGTTTTTCCTGGATACGCTTGCAATGCCCTTCCAGGAAGGCGCCGGTTTCAATGGCCAAATCTTCGTGCAGGATATCACCGACCATGTGGGCTGTTTTGGCCAATTTCACGGACCGCGCCTTAATCTGGCCGTTGATTGTGCCATGGATAACCACTGAATCGGCGGTAATTTCCCCCTTGATGTGGGCGGTTTCACCAATCAACAGTGTTTTCGAGCGGATATCCCCTTCAATCGAGCCATCCACCTGAATTTCCCCATCGCTGCGCAAATCACCGACGATGCGCAAATCCATACTGATCAACGTCGGCGGCGACGGCTTTGTCGGCGTTGGCGGCGTCGAACTTTGCGCCTCGTGTTTAACCGGTTCCTTACTGTTTTTGGAAAACATACTTGCCCGCCTTGAGGAATTTCATCGGATCAACCAGCCTGCCGTGAAAGACCGTTTCATAGTGCAAATGTGCCCCGGTGCTGCGCCCGGAGTTGCCCAACAATCCGATTTTATCGCGAAATCCGACTTTCTGGCCACGTTTGACGAAGATTTTGTGGAGATGCGCATAACGCGTTCTCACGCCTGAGCCGTGATCAATTTCAATATAGCGGCCGTATTTCGTCTTCCAACCGGCGAACCGTACCTTGCCGGGCGCCGGGGCATAGATCGACTGGCGGATCACGCCGCCGAAATCGATACCGTAATGGGCGCTCCAACGGTTATTGATCGGGTCGCGGCGTTTTCCGTAGCGGCTGGTAATCGCGTAGTTATCGACCGGCGCGGTCAGCGGCAGGCGTTCCATGACGCGCTTTAAATCGTTGAGCCGGTCCAACTGGCTTTCCAGGTTGGTCAGGCTGTCTTTCAGCTTTCCGGCCGGCAACAGGTCCTTGGCGTTAGAGGGAATAAACGGCCCGCCTTGACCAAGCGGCTTTTGGGAATGCGGAACTTTGATTTTCGTGGGATCCAAACCGGCGACATTGATGACTTTTTCCATGGCGGCGATCTGGGCAACGGTTTGTTCGGCCAGACGCTGCGCCGAATTCTCATGGGTTTCCTGAAGTTGGCCCAAGCGAGTTTCCAGGTTGTTCACATAGCGCCGCATGCGGGAGCCTTCAAAAAGCGCCTGATTGCGCTCTGACAAGGCGCCTTGAAGGTCGCCCTCGACGGTGTTCAAGTTGTCTTTAAGGGCATAATTACGGCCACTGAGGGCGCGCATCTCATCTTCAATGGCGGCCAACTTGCGGTTCAGGACAGTCCGCGCTGTGCTGATCTTCAATCGATCATCCTGGGTATTTTCCAATTCCCGGGATACGGAGCGTAAATTTTGTTGCAGCGAGGCATTGCGCTCGACCAGCCCCAGCATCAAAGCGTGATTGTGCTCAAGATCCATGGTGATGGTATTGAATTTGTTCTGGTATTCAGCAACCTCGCTGAGCAGGCTTTCGTAAGCCAGACGCGCGTTGGCGATCAATCCGTTTTTGGCGGCGACGACTTTATCGTGTTCGACATAACTATGGGAGGTAAAGCCCATCCATCCGCCGGTGCTAATGACGAAAATAAGAAATAGTATTTGTGCTGCTGTGGAAACGCGAAAAAAAGTAACCCTGCCCTCGGTCCGCAAGTGGACCTGACGTTCCGGAAACCACTTCTTAATTCGGCTCTTGGTCGCCTTTCGCCAAGACGGCGATTCCTGCTGGAAGTCCATTTACATCCCCTCAACGCAACCTATTGTCTTAATTCGCGTTCTCGCTTTCCGTTGACCTATGAAGCGAGATTACGCGCGGTACTCCCCAATCCCCGGCGACGCGGCACAAAAATCATCTGCCGGGAACCCGAAAAACCTATCGGCAAGGTCATAGCCATGCAAGCCAATATTGCTTGCGCGAAGCGGGTTTCAGGGGGAAAACCAGGGTAATTGGCGATTCGCCCGCTCGGCGTTGTTGCCCAAAGTGGGAATTTGCATAAATTTCATGCCTGATTTGCCGGCCCAGCCACCGAAATCCAGTCTTTTGCGTCCGCCGATTCTCCTTGCGACCTGGTTCGGCGCCGGCCTGCTGCCAAAAGCGCCGGGGACCTGGGGGTCCCTGGCGGCGTTGCCTTTCGCATGGTTGATCTTTGATCTCGGCGGGGTCGTCGGTTTGGCGGTCGCGACGATTATCGTTTTCGGGCTGGGTTGCTGGGCGGCGGACGCTTATGTGCGTGAACTTGGCGGCGACGATCCGGGCCCGGTGGTCATCGACGAGGTCGCCGGGCAATGGCTGACGCTGTTGGTCGTACCGCCGGACCTCGTGCTCTATGCCCTGGGGTTCGTGTTTTTCCGGATCACCGATATCTTCAAGCCCTGGCCGGCGAACTGGGCCGACCGGCAGATCAAGGGCGGCCTTGGGATCATGCTTGATGATATTTTCGCCGCCCTGTATGCGGCAGCGGCGCTTTATGGCGTTCAATATCTGCTATATTTGGGGTGATTTGGAAACGATCAGATGCTTGACCATGAAATAACCATCCAGGCGGGCGATCTGCTGGCGCTTTGCCGGGCCAAGGGACTGCGCGTTGCGACCGCCGAATCGTGTACCGGCGGCCTGATCGCCGCGGCATTGACGGCCGTCGCCGGGTCGTCGGATGTCGTCGACCGAGGTTTCGTCACCTATTCCAACGAAGCCAAGCAACAGATGTTGGGCGTGCCGGTACCTCTGTTCGACAGTGTCGGCGCGGTCAGCGAAGACGTCGCCCGCGCCATGGCCGAAGGCGCGGTGTCGCGCGCCGATGCGCAGCTGGCCGTTTCGGTCACCGGAATTGCCGGCCCTGGCGGTGGCTCGGAAACCAAGCCGGTCGGTTTGGTCCACATCGCGGCGGCAAGGGCCGGCGGCGCAACCCGCCACGAACGGCATGTATTTGACGGCGACCGCGATGCGGTTCGTCGCGCGACTGTCGTTGCCGCACTTGGCATGCTGTCGCGCCTTGCTGAAGGTTAGGGACAAGCCCGATTTAAGGCACTAGGCGCTCAGGCGGAAAGACTGCGGATACTGTGGTGCCTTTGCCAGGCGTACTGTCAATGGATAGGCGTCCGTCATGGGTCTCGACCAGTGACTTGCACAGCGCCAGACCCAGCCCGGATCCGGAATGCCGCCGTGTCATCAGATTTTGAAGCTGTTCAAAGGGGATCATCACCTTGGCCAGGTCTTTCGCGTGAATGCCAATCCCCGTATCTGTGACCGCAAGCGTCAATTCGCCGGACTCCGACAGGCTGGACCACGTCGTGACGGTGCCGCCGGAGGGCGTGAATTTGACGGCGTTACTGAGAAGATTAATCAAGACCTGGGTGATCCGACGGGCGTCACATCGTAGTTTCGGTAAACCTTCGGGGATATCCCGGGTCAGGGTCAGGCCGCCCTTTTCGGCCGCGTCGGCCAGCATGCGAAAGCTGTTATCGACAATTTCATCCATCGTCACCGTTTCTTCGACGATTTCCGTATCGCCGATTTCCAGCCGCGACAGATCAAGCAGATCATTGATAATTTGCAGCAAATGGGCCCCGGAGCTGTGAATGTCGTCGGCATATGAAAGATAGGCGTGGGTGCCGATGGGGCCGAGCATTTGATCGCGAATAAGATCGGAAAACCCAAGAATGGCGTTTAATGGCGTTCGCAATTCGTGCGACATGTTGGCTAGAAATTCGGTTTTCGTTTGATTTGCCGCTTCCGCCTCTTGCTTTGCCACCATAAGGCTCATTTCCGCTTTCTGGCGTTCGGAAACGTCGCGCACTGAGGCGATGTAAATGGCGTCGCGGTTTTCCAGATCAAGGCGGCTGACGTTGGCTTCGACCGGAAATGTCGTGCCGTCACGGCGGCGGTGTATGCCGTTGAAAAACTGAACTTCGCTTGATAGCTCGGCCCACGCGGCCTTAAGGTGCGTTGGACTGGCACCGACTTCGATTGCCGCGACACTCATTGCCAGCAGTTGGTCACGATCATAGCCCAGACTGATGCAGGCTTGATCGTTGACCTGAATAATCTCGCCGTCACCGTCGTGCACGAAAATCGGATCGGGCAGGTTCTCGACCAGTTGGCCGAACATGAGCTGGCTCTCGCGGAGCGCCGTTTCCGCCTGGGTGCGTTCAGTGATGTCCAGCATGATCCCGACCATACCGCCCAGGCTGCCGTCCGGGTTCGCATAGACGGCTTTGTGGAACATGACTTCGTGGATCGCGCCATCGGCATATTTTACCTTCGCCTGGTAGACCTGGGTGCCGCGTTCGGCAAAAAGTTTGTCGTCGGCCGTCCGGTATACGTCTGCCAGTGCCTTCGGCGCCACGTCGTAGACGCTGGCCCCGCGGACGCGATCCTTCGAAAAGCCGATATAGGTTTCGAAGGCGCGGTTACAGCCCAAATAGATATGATCGGTATTCTTGTAGAAAATCGGCGCCGGGATCGCGTCGATCAGGGTTTGCCAGATGTCCAGATGATCGCTTTTCGCGGACGTCGAAGCCATAGGCACCGCGGCCGCGTCGCGCCGTTCCAGTTCGGCGACAAGGTCGGCCTTCTTCATTTTTGACCAATTTGTTGGCCGATTTTTAGATGGTGAGCGCGCCATCGATGCCTCCGCGCGGCATTCTGCATGACTTGTGCACGCGAGTCACCCGGCGACGATCAATCGGCTGAATACAGGGCCCGCGCCCGTACTTCAAAGGCATTGACCATTTTTTGGACGGCTTCGTTGAACACCAGTCCAATGGCTTTTTGCAGGATCGCTGAGCGGAATTCGAAATCAACGTAGAAATCGATCTCGCAATGGCCGTCACCGGCCGGCGTAAAGACCCAGTGATTGTTCAGATAGCGGAACGGCCCGTCCATATACGCGACGTCGATACGATCCGGCATTTGGCAGACCACCCGTGTCGAGAAACGTTCGCGAAATACCTTGAAGCCGATCGCCATGTCGGCCAACAGCAACTCACCGCCGCCTTCATCGGCCGGCGCCGCTTCGCGTTTGCGGATCCGGACGGCGACGCACCAAGGTAGAAATTCAGGGTATTTCTCGACGTCGGCGACCAGCTCGAAAAGCTGTGCCGGCGTGTGCGGTAGAACGCGTTTTTCAGCGTGTGTGGGCATCACGCCTTATGGACTTCCCGGTCTCCGCCGTCAACAATGCGTGCCCCTTGTCCCTGGGAGCCCAAACGTGGCCAGACATCGACGCCGGCAAAAGAAATCACCTCCCGCAAAGTTGCGGCGATTGCAAATATCCGACCTTGGCCGGCGCGGCGAAGGTATCGCTGAATTTGAGGGCCAGCGCATTTTTGTGCCCTATACCCTGCCCGGTGAAGAGGTTGATGCGGACGTCATTGGTGAGCGCGGTGCCTTGCGGAACCTCCGCAAGGCCGCGGACAACAGGGTGGCCGCCCCCTGCCCGCATTTCGGGACTTGCGGCGGCTGTGCCTTGCAGCATTTGGCCGACAATGATTACCGGCGTTGGAAACGGGCATTGGTTCAGAAAGCCTTGGACCAGCGCGGCTTGGACATTGAGGTTGATGATCTGCGCGATGCCCATGGTGAGGGCCGCCGGCGGGTCACCCTGCATGCCCGAAAGCATGGTCGAAAGGCCGACGTCGGATTTATGCGGGTTCGGGAAAACCGCCTGCACGAAATCGATCATTGCCTGATTCTGTCTCCGGACCTGGATACGGTGATCTCCAAGACCGCAGACATCGCCGTGGCCGCCGCCGAAGATGGCGCCACCGTTGACGTCCAATGGACGGCGACGGAGACGGGACTGGATTGCCACATACAAGGCGGCGCCAAGTTTGACTATGAACGTCAAGTCACGCTGGCCGACTTGGCCGAGGCCTTTGACGTGGCCCGGATCACCATGGACGGCGAGATCATTGTTGAGCGGCGCCCGCCCCTGTTGCACATGGACGATGTGTCCGTCTCACCGGCGCCCGGCGGCTTCCTGCAGGCGACGACAGCCGGCGAACAGGTGTTAAGTGACTTGGTGACGGCACATGCGGGCCATGTGAGCACGGCAGCGGATTTGTTTTGCGGCGTCGGGCCGTTTGCCTTGCGTCTTGCAGCCAAGGCCACGGTGTTCGCGGCAGACGGGGATGCTGTGGCCATCGGTGCTTTGGACCGGGCCGTGCGGTTTGCGCAAAACTTGAAGCCCATCGAACGCGTTGTCCGGGATTTGGCGCATGATCCCTTGTTGCCCTCGGAGCTGGCATCCTTTGACGCCGTGGTGTTCGACCCGCCGCGTGCCGGCGCTATGGCACAAGCCGATTCCCTGGCCAGCTCGGCGGTGCCGCTGGTGGTCGGTGTGTCGTGTGATCCGGGCACTTTTGCCCGCGATGCGGCGACCCTGGTTGACGGCGGATTTGTCCTGGAACGCGTCACGCCGGTCGATCAGTTCAAATATGCGGCTCATGTGGAAATGGTCGGCCTGTTCCGGCGTCGCTGATTGCGGCCGTGCTGTGCTATACTGAAGCATGGCCGCAAAACCCGCATCCCGGCGTCAGCCGAAACCGTCCGCCGGAAAAATTTTAACGGCAGCCCTCGATCTGGCCGAACAGGACGGTTGGGCGACTATCCGCATGATGCACATCGCCAAAAAACTGGGGGTCGGCCTGGCCGACATTCACCGGCACCACAACGACATGGACGCCATCGCCAATGCCTGGTTCGACCAGGCGTTCGCCGCGTTGTTGGCTTCGCCACCGGCAGGTTTCACGAAAAGATCACCGGCGGATCGATTGTCCATCGTCATCACCCGTTGGCTCGACGCGCTGGCCGCCCACCGCCGGGTCAGCGCCCAAATGCTGGGCCAAAAACTTTACCTTTCGCATCCCCAGCATTGGGGCCCGATGGTTTTCAGCTTGTCGCGTTTGGTGCATGGAATATTGGACGCCGCCGGGATTGATTCCCACCGCCGGCAGCGTCAGGTCGAGGAACTGGGCACAACATTCATCGTTTTGGCGACACTGCGTATGTGGTGCAAAGACGATAGTGAGGATCAGGAACGGACCAAAGCGTTTCTCCGCACGCGCCTGGCGCAGGGCGACCGCGTCATGGCACGGCTGTTTGGCGGTTCGTCAGGTTAAAGCGGAGCCGGCGCGGCGATCCCGTATTTCTCCAGCAGCGGCGCCATGCGCGGCATGATTTCCGGATGCAGCTCAACCCCGTTGGCGGTCTGATCACGGTAAAGCGCGAAGGCCCGGTCGCCGGGCACGCGCACCGGGGTGTCATCATCCATGGCCGGCGCCGTGCGGCAGATCTCGGCCAAGAACCCGGTTTCCCGGCTGAACGCCTGGGCACCGCCAAAGGCGGCCGGGTTTGTCAGCTGAATGAAAACCGTATTGCCCCCGGCCGGCTCATCCCCCGGCTCATCTCCCGGTGCGCGGCCAAATCCGCTCAGCCCCGATGTCAGCGCTTCGATCAGAAGGCTCAGCGCGTAACCTTTGTGGCCGGTGTCCATGCCGCCCATGGGCAGGATGGCGCCCGGCGGATCGGTGTAAAGGGCATTCGGGTCATCCGTCGGCTCGCCCTCGGCATTGACCAGTGCCGGAAACGCCAGACGGTCCCCTTCCCGCCTGGCCCGTTCAATGGCCCGGTTGGTGGTGCTCGACGTCGCCGTGTCGAACAAGATGGGATGGCCGGGCGCTGGAATGCCGGCGGCGAAGGGGCTGGTTGCCAGGCGCGCCGCCCGGCCACCGGCCGGGGCGACCACGGCATTGCCCGGCGCCGAGGCCGCGACGATGGCCAGATACCCGGCCTCGGCGGCGCGTTTACAATACGTCGCCAGGCAGGAAATGTTGTGGCTGCGCTTGACCGTGGCGGTGACGACCGGATGATCGGCCATGCGCGCCATGCAGGTCTCCAGGGTCTTCACCATGACCCATTGGCCGGGCAGCCAGTTGCCGTCAATGACCAGGGCGGCGGCGTTGTCGGTGACAATTTCCGGCGCACCGCTGGTGGTCCACTTGCCGCCTTCCAAGCCTTTCATATAAGCCGGCACGAACTGCAGACCGTGGGTGGAGTAACCGAGTAGATCGGCCTCGACCAGGATTTCGGCAACCACCCGGGCGATGTCCGCATCCAATCCGCCTGTCGCGAACAGGTCCCGCGTGCAGGAGATCAGGTCATCGGGGGCGTAGTGCGGTTCTATGGCCGGACGTCTTCGGCCGGCTCGTACCGCGACGTACCGGGCACATATAGATCCAGCAGGGTCTCGCCCAGCCGCTTGGAATTGGAATCCTCCAGCCAAAGGCGGACCAGGTGGCGCTTGTGGCTGGCGTTGTCCTGGTAGGCGGTGCGGGAATGCAGGGCCGTGAAGTTGTTGAAGAACAGCATCTCGCCCTTGTGGATGGTGATGGATATTTGCAATTCCGGCCGGCCGACGATGCCGTCGATAACGTCCAGCGCCTCGACCTCCCGCTCGGTCAACGTCATGCCTTCATGGCGCACCCATTCGATGGGATTGCGGTTGTAGCAGCAGTGCAGCAAGCCGTCATGAAAGGCGAACACGGGAATGCGGTTTGCCGACACGGGGGGCTCGTCTTCTGGATGCTGGCGCCGCCGGTGATGGTAGAAGCCGCGGGCGAACAGCGCCAGCAGGTCCGGCCGTTCGGCGGCGATGGTATTGTATACGGTGACGGAACTGACCAAGATCGTCTCGCCGCCGCTTGCGGCTTCGCCCAGCCCCAGCAGCCCGGAGATATCGGCGCCGTCCGTATGGAACGGCAACAGCGCATTGCTCTGATAACCGCGCGACGTATGGGAATAGGGTTTGTCGGCGTCGGTCACGTCAACCACCCAGTCGCCTTCGTAGTTCTGCACCTTGATCTCGCCGAGATGGCTGGCGATCACCCCATAGGCGGCGACGTTCATCTCATAGTCATGATCATCCACGGGCCAACCCCCGATGATCGCGAAGCCCGGACCGTCTTCGATATCTGCGTAGGCGGCGGCCAACATCGGGCCGGCTTTGGGAAGATCGAAATCAGCCCTGCGCCAATGATAGTGGGGCCGCCCGTCCTCCAGCGCGGCCGTCGCCGCGGCGCCGATTTCGGCGACCATAGCTTCGCTCAGCCGGTGATCGGGTTTGGTCTCGTCGGTGAAGTCGGCAGCTGTCCATCGGCACGGCTCCTGGATCGGGGCATCAGTGTGGTGTGCAGCCATTTCGTTACCTCCTCAGCCGTTGTCCGCTTCCAATGCAGCTTGCCGAGCCGCCCTCAAGGCCTGGAAATCATCATCTGCGTGATAGCTCGAGCGGGTCAGCGGGCTTGAAGCGACGTGCAGGAAACCCTTGGCCAGGCCGATACGCTTGTACTCATCAAATTCATCGGGCGTGACGAAGCGGTCAATGGGCGCATGGCGGGGCGTCGGGGCCAGGTACTGGCCGATGGTCAGGAAATCAACGTCGGCCGAGCGCAAGTCATCCATGACCTGCAGGACTTCCGACTTCTCCTCACCCAGACCGACCATGATGCCGGACTTGGTGAACACGGCCGGGTCCAATTCCTTGGCACGGTTGAGGATTTTCAGGGAATGGAAATACCGCGCGCCGGGCCGGATCGCCGGATAAAGGCGCGGCACGGTCTCCAGGTTGTGGTTGAAGACGTCGGGCCGGGCGGCAATGACGGCCTGCAGCGCGCTGTCCGGCTTGTCGCGAAAATCCGGCGTCAGCACTTCCACCGTGGTATCGGGCGAGGTCTCATGAATGCGCGTCAGGCATTGCACGAACTGATCGGCGCCGCCATCGTCCAAATCGTCGCGGTCGACCGAAGTGATGACCACATGGCGCATGCCCATCTTTGAAACGGAGACGGCCAGGTTTTCCGGCTCCAGGGGATCAACCCTATTGGGCTTGCCCGTGGCGACGTTGCAAAAGGCGCAGGCCCGCGTGCAGATGTCGCCCAGGATCATCACCGTGGCGTGGCGCGCCGACCAGCATTCGCCGATGTTCGGGCACGCCGCTTCCTCGCAGACCGTGTGCAGGTTGCTTTCGCGCATCAATTTGCGGGTCTCGGCGTAGGCCGCAGACGTCGGCGCCTTGACGCGAATCCAGGCCGGTTTGCGCAGCACTGGGTTCTCCGCGTTCTTGGCCTTTTCCGGATGGCGCAGGCGGTCGCCCTTACGGGGCAGGTTTTCAATGGTGCTCATGATCTTATACCTAGGCCCGTTCAAGTGATTTGTCACATACGATTGCTGAATGCCGCCGATAAGCCGGGCTAATGACCGATGGTGAAATCATTGCGCCCGCAGGCGTCTTGTCCGGACAACAGATACAGCGGTCGTTTCGAATAATCGTGGGTTGGATTGCCGCTGGTTTCGCCCTTTGCATGATTGTAATGCGAGGTTGCCGGCATAACGCGCAGCACCAGTCCGGCCCGGCGGTTGGGTGAGGTATTGGCGCGTGAGCCGTGGACCATGTAGACATCGTGAATGGCCACTTGACCGGCCTGCAAGACGACATCGACGGCCTTGTCGTCCGGCGCGAATTCGTCATCAATGACCTGGGTCAGGGTCAGATCGGGGCTTTCGTCCCAATGGTGCGGGAAGATGCGCCGCTCCCTGTGCGAGCCCGGGATATAACGCATGCAGCCGTTCTCAGGCGTCGCGTCGTCCAGGGCGATCCACACGGACACTGTCTCCAGCGGTTCTATGGGATAGTAATCGCCGTCCTGATGCATGGGCGTCGCCTTGCCGGTCAATGCCGGTTTGCCGAAGATCGTCAGGCCCCAGAGAATGAGATCGGGCCCCACCAACTGGCCCAGCATGGCGATGATGTCGGGGTTCTTGGCAAATTCCAGCCATTCAGGGTCGCCCTTGATGCCCATGGACCCCGGCACCGACCAGTGCGGGCTGACGAAGAAATTCGGGTCGAACCCCGGCGTGTTGGCGTTGCGCGCAATCAGCCGGTCGTAGGCATCGCGCAGCCGCTTCAGTTCCTGCGCCGGCAAATGGTAGTCCTTGGGAATGACGAAGCCGTTGTCGCGGTAGAAGGTGACGTCGTGATCGGTGAGACGGGCCTCGGTCATGATAGCCTACATATGGATGACGCGGTCGTAGGCGTCCAATACGGACTCGTGCATCATCTCGGACAAGGTCGGATGCGGGAAGACCGTGTGCATGAGGTCCTCTTCCGTGGTTTCCAGGCCCATGGCGACGACATAGCCCTGGATCAGTTCGGTGACCTCGGCGCCGACCATATGGGCACCAAGCAACTCACCGGTTTTCTTGTCGAACACGGTCTTGATCAAACCTTCCGGCTCACCCAGGGCAATGGCCTTGCCGTTGCCCATGAACGGAAAGCGGCCAACCTTGACCTCGTGCCCGGCTTCTTTCGCCTTGGCTTCCGTCAGGCCGACGCTGGCGACCTGCGGGTGGCAATAGGTGCAGCCCGGAATGTGTTCTTTCTTCATGGGGTGGGCATCCAGGCCGGCGATCTTCTCGATGCAGATGACGCCCTCGTGCTCAGCCTTGTGGGCCAGCATGGGCGGGCCGGCGACGTCGCCGATGGCATAAACACCGGGCTCTGCCGTGCGGCCGAAGCCATCAATGACGATGCAGCCGCGGTCGGTTTTGACCTTCGTCGTCTCCAGGCCGATGTCTTCGATGTTGCCGACCACGCCGACCGCCGAGATCACCCGGTCGACGGTCATCTGCTGGGTCTTGCCTTTGGCGTCTTCGATGGTCGCGGTGACGGAATTCGCGGCCTTGTCGAGCTTCGTCACCTTGGCGCTGGTGATGATTTTCATGCCGTGCTTTGTGAACTGCTTGTGGGCGATCTTGGCGATCTCGGCGTCTTCCACGGGCAGCACCTGATCCATCACCTCGACCACGGTCACGTCGGCGCCCAAGCTGTTGAAGAAGCTGGCGAATTCGATGCCAATGGCGCCTGAGCCGATGACCAGCAAGGACTTCGGCATGACGTCCGGGACCAGGGCCTCGAAGTAGGTCCAAACCAGCTTGCCGTCCGGCTCCAGCCCCGGCAGGGCGCGCGGCCGGGCCCCGGTGGCGACGATGACGTGCTTGGCGATCAGACTCGGCAGCGGCTTGCCGTCGGTGCCGACAACGTCGACCTTGCCCGGTCCGTTCAGCTTCGCCGTGCCGTCGACGACGGTCACCTTGTTCTTTTTCAGCAAATGCCCGACGCCGGCGTTGAGCTGTTTGGAGACGCCGCGCGAGCGTGCGACGACCTTTTTCAGATCGAAGGACGCCTTCTCGACACTCAAGCCGTAATCCTCGGCGTGGTTCATGAAGTCATAGATTTCCGCCGTGCGCAGCAACGCCTTGGTCGGGATACAGCCCCAGTTCAGGCAGATGCCGCCCAGGTGCTTTTTCTCGACAATGCAGGTCTTCATGCCCAGTTGCGCGGCGCGGATCGCGGTGACGTAGCCACCGGGTCCCGCACCGATAATGACGACATCGAAGTTGGTATCGGCCATGGCTTCTATCCCTACCCTAAAGCATCAACTGCATGGGGTTCTCTAAGATCCCCGTCAGTTCCTTGGTGAAGGCCGCCGCCGTGGCGCCGTCGATGCAGCGGTGATCAACGGCCAGCGTCAGGCTCATCACCGTGGCAATGCTCAACGCCCCGTTCTTGACGACGGCGCGCTGTTCGCCCGCGCCCACCGACAAGATGCCGCCCTGCGGCGGGTTGATGATGGAGTTGAAGGATTTGACCCCGAACATGCCCAAATTCGATACCGTGAAGGTGCCGCCCTGGTATTCGTCGGGCTGCAGCTTGCCGTCGCGGGCCTTGCCGGCCAGTTCCTTGGCCGCCGCCGAAATGGCGCGCAAACCCTTGCCGCCGGCATCATGAATGATCGGCGTGATCAGGCCGCCCTCGATGGCGACCGCCATGGCGACATCCTGGCGCTTGAACTTGAGGATCGCCTCATCCGTATAGGCGACGTTGCAGTCCGGTTGCAGTTGCAGGGCCAGCGCCACGGCCTTGATGACGAAGTCGTTGACGGAGATTTTGTAGTCGGCGCCATCGCGGCTGTTCAGTTGCTTGCGGATTGCAAGTAAGTTGTCGATCTCGACATCGATGGTGATGTTGAAGTGCGGAATGTCACGGGCCGACTCGGTCAGGCGCGTCGCGATAATCTTGCGCATGGATGAATTCGGTACGGCCTCGTATTCCGGCATGTAGGCCATGACCGGATTGTCCGAGGTGAAGGCCGGAGCGGCGGGTGCAGCTGGTGCAGGTGCTGCTGCTGGCGCGGCCCGCCCGGTCCCTGAGGCCAGGGCATTTTCGATGTCACGTTTGACGACCCGGCCGTGCGGGCCGGTGCCGGCAATTGCCGCGATGTCGAGGCTATTTTGGCCGGCCAGGCGTCTTGCCAGAGGGCTGGCGAAGACACGCGCGCCGCCGGCAGCGGGTGCGGGCGCCGCGACAGCAGGTGCCGCGGCTGCCACAGGGACAGCCACAGGGACAGCTTCAGGGGCCGGCTCGGCAACCGCTTCCGGTGCCGCGGGGGCGACCGGCGCAGCCGTATCCATGCCGTCCATCGCGGACGCGTCCTCGCCGTCTTCAAGGATCACCGCGATGGGGGTGTTGACGGCAACGCCATCGGTGCCGTCGGGGACCAGGATTTTACCCAGGATGCCGTCGTCGATGGCTTCGATTTCCATGGTTGCCTTGTCGGTTTCGATCTCGGCCAGGATATCGCCGCTTTCGACCGCATCGCCTTCGGCCTTCAGCCATTTCGCCAGCTTGCCTTCGGTCATCGTCGGCGACAGGGCCGGCATGAGGATTTGAATTGGCATGATCTGATCCCTCCCCTAAGCCGCGTAGCTGACGGCTTTTGCCGCCGCGACGATCTTGTCGGCGTTGGGAAGCGCCAGGGCTTCCAGGTTGGCCGCGTAGGGCATCGGCACGTCTTCGCCGGCGACTCGTTGAACGGGCGCATCCAGGTGATCGAAGGCCGTCTCCATGATCGACGCGGCGATCTCCGAGCCGATGCCGCAGGCCGCCCAGCCTTCTTCAACAGTCACCAACCGGTTGGTCTTTTGCACCGATTGGACGATGGTTTCCGTATCCATGGGGCGGATGGAGCGCAGGTTGATGACCTCCGCGTCGATGCCCTCGGCAGCCAATTTCTCTGCTGCATCAAGGGCATAGCCGACGCAGATCGAAAAGGCCACAATGGTGACGTCCGATCCCGGCCGTTCGATCTTTGCCTTGCCGATGGGTACGACGAAGTCGGGATCATCGGGGACGGCAAAGCTCTGGCCGTACATAATCTCGTGTTCCAGAACGATCACCGGGTTGGGATCGCGGATCGCTGCCTTCAACAGACCCTTGGCATCTTCCCCGGAATAAGGTGCGACAACCTTGAGGCCGGGGATGTGGGCATACCACGACGCATAACACTGCGAATGCTGGGCGCCGACGCGCGCCGCAGCGCCGTTCGGGCCGCGGAAGACCATGGGTGCGCCCATCTGGCCGCCGGACATGTACAGCGTCTTGGCGGCCGAATTGATGATCTGGTCGACCGCCTGCATGGCAAAGTTGAAGGTCATGAACTCGACAATCGGCTTCAGACCACCGAAGGCCGCGCCGACGCCAAGCCCGGTAAAGCCGTGTTCGGTAATCGGCGTATCGATGACGCGCTTATCGCCGAACTCATCCAACAGGCCCTGTGAGACCTTATAGGCGCCCTGATACTGGGCGACTTCCTCACCCATCAGGAAAACTTTGTCGTCCTGGCGCATTTCCTCAGCCATGGCATCCCGCAGTGCTTCGCGGATGGTCATTTCCGTGGTCGGGCCGGTGTAGGCCTCTTCCGCCGCAACAGCAGGTGCGGCAGGTGCCGGCGCCGCCGGGGCAGCTTCGGCGGTGGGTGCAGCGGCTGGCTCAGATGCCGCTTCAGCGGCGGGGGCCGGCACCGCAGCAACGGAATCGGCGGCGGACGTGTCCTCGCCGTCTTCCAAGATCACCGCGATGGGCGTGTTGACGGCGACGCCCTCGGTGCCGTCGGGGACAAGGATTTTACCCAAAATGCCCTCATCGATGGCTTCGACTTCCATGGTCGCCTTGTCGGTCTCGATTTCACAAAGCACGTCGCCCGACGTGATCGTGTCGCCTTCGGATTTCATCCAGGCCGCAATTTTGCCTTCGGTCATGGTCGGCGACAGGGCCGGCATGAGAATTTGAATAGCCATGTTTTCTCTCCCCTTCCCTAGGCGTCGGCCCGGAGGGCCGCATCGGTATCGGCCCGGAGGGCCGCATTGGTATCGACCAAAATGTCGGTATAGAGCTCGGACAGGTCCGGCTCCGGGCTCTGCTGGGCAAACTCGGCCGCTGCGGTGACCACCGCCTTGACCTCCTTGTCCATGGCCTTGAGTTCGTCCTCGGTGGCCGCCTGGGCATCACCGATACGGGCCCGCAACAGATCGATGGGGTCGCTTTCCTGGCGGACCTTCGAGACCTCTTCCTTGCTGCGGTACTTGGCCGGGTCGGACATGGAATGGCCGCGATACCGGTAGGTCTTCATTTCCAGGATATAGGGGCCCTTGCCGGCGCGGCACCATGCCGCCGCATCGGCGGCGGCGGCGCGGACCTCGGTGACGTCCATGCCGTTAACCTGGGCGCCGGGAATGCCGAAGGAATCGCCGCGCTTGTACAATTCGGTGACGGCGGAGGCACGTTCGATAGATGTACCCATGCCGTATTTGTTGTTCTCGATGACGTAGATCACCGGCAGCTTCCAGAGGCTGGCCATGTTGAAGGCTTCGTAAATCTGGCCCTGGTTGATGGCGCCGTCGCCGCAATAGGCATGACAGACGCCGCCGTCTTCCTTGTACTGGCTGGCAAACGCCAAGCCCGTGCCGATGGGCATCTGCGCGCCGACGATACCGTGGCCGCCGTAAAAGTTCTTTTCGCGGCTGAACATGTGCATGGAGCCGCCCTTGCCCTTCGAATAGCCGCCGCGGCGTCCGGTCAGTTCCGCCATCACCCCCTTGGCATCCATGCCGCAGGCCAGCATGTGGCCGTGATCGCGATAGCTGGTGATCACCGTATCGTTGGGGCCGGCGGTCGCCTGCATGCCGACGACGACGGCTTCCTGGCCGATATACAAGTGGCAAAAGCCGCCGATCAGGCCCATGCCGTACAACTGGCCGGCTTTTTCCTCGAAACGGCGGATCAGCAACATGTCATGATAGAATTTAAGGAGTTCCTCATTGCTGGCGTCCGATGCGGACGCTTTTTTCGCCGCCGGCTTTTTACGTGCAGCGCGTTTTGGTGCGGATTTCGGTTTGGTCGCCATGGGGCCCCCCGGGATGATTATCGGAAATTTTGACCGCCAGCCAATCAGGCCGGCTACCTAAGATTTCCGTTAATTTACCGGAGCGGCATTTTTCCAGCAAGGGATAGTGCTATAATTAAATTGCTGATTTTAATTGGATTTTGTTATATTAACTGTTTTAAGATTAATTATTAACTTCATAGCCGTATTCTAAGCGGCGCGGATCATCGGAGCGATACTGGTTTCCTGGTCATCATCCAGCCAGCGCCAAAGACAGCCTTCGCTGACGATGCAATCGTCCAGGGATATACGGTGCGGCAGCAGATCCGCCGCCGTCTTCTCCCATGCCTTCATGGTCTGGTAGTCTTTCCAGAAAACGATACGGACGCGGCGTCCTTCGGCTGCATCGTCATCGCGCAGCCCCAGAAAGCCGGTCAATATCATGGCCAAGGACAGCATGGTTGAAATGGCGTCCGTATGCAGGCCGCGGTTGACGCCGGGAGCCGGGTCAAGATAGATCGCCGTATAAAACGGCGGTTTGTCCAAATCAGCGAACGTGCTCATAGCCCAATAACTCCGCAATTGCCGGAAAAGCGCTAAAAACTTTTGATCCGATCCCGTCCGTTTGGTGTTCGGCCTTTGGGATTGCCGGCCCGTCGGCGGTCAGAGGTTTTGATGTGAAAACCGGCTCTTCAACTTTCGAGACCCGGAATTTGCAGGCTCTTTCCAAATCCAAGCCGTTAAACAAGCGGGCGACGTGGACCTCGCCGGCTTTGCGCCAAGCCGTGAAACTCTCATGGTCGTGCCAGTAGGATATGGATATCCAGCGCTCCTGGTCGTCACGGGTTGTTTCCAACCCGAGAAAGCCATCCTGTGACGGCGCCAGGGATACCATTTCGTCGCTGGGCGACGGGCCGTCTTCGAAGTCCGCCTGGACGGCATCCAGCATGATGGCGGCGACAAATGGCGGCTTTAAATTTTCAGCAACTGTCTTCATGGCTCGCTCCTTTCTGGAGTTACGTGTTCCGCGTTTTGCGGGTCGAGAATGATGATTTCATCGGGGTGGCCGAGGTTCAGCATCAGCCGGGCGCGTTCATCAAGCATGTCCCGGTCCAGGCTGGCCGGATGCAGCAACCGCACCTGATTTTCCAGATATTGGCGCTCAGCGGCGACGGTTTTGGCTTCCGATTGGATTTCCGTGACCTGCTGGCGCAATTGCGCCCAGGCCATAAGCCCGCGATCGCCGTGGAAGACGTGAAAAACAAAATAAAACGTGGCAGAGACGCCAAGAAACGAAACTGACACCCGCCGAATTCTTCGGCGCAGTGAATGCGATAACATCATCGTAAACCATGGACCTTCTTCCAGGTACTTACCCAATCCACAGTCCCAAACCCGGGAATCAAACTAGAGGGAATTTGTTAACGAGGCGTTACCCGGACGTCTTAGCCTAACCGGTGGCCTAACCGGTGGCCTGACGAATGGCCCGCCAGACGGCTTGCGGCGTCGCCGGCATGTCTAAATGGTCAATGCCGAGCGGCGCCAAGGCATCGACGACCGCGTTCATGATGGTTTGCGGCGCCGCGATGGCGCCGGCCTGGCCCGAACCCTTGACACCCAGCGGATTGGCATTTGTCGGCATGCCATTTTCCAGATGGACCTCCAAGACCGGCAATTGGTGGGCGGCGGGCACCAGATAATCCATCATCGAGCCGGCCATGAGCTGGCCGCTTTCCGGATCATAAACCGCATGTTCGCCGATCGCCTGGCCGATACCCTGGGCGATGCCGCCGTGCACCTGCCCCGCCGTCAGCATGGGATTGAGCAGCCGGCCGTAATCTTCGGCGGTGACGTAGTTCAAGAGTTCCACGGCGCCCGTATCCGGGTCGATCTCGACTTCCGCGACATGGCAGCCGTTGGGGAATGTGAACGGTGCATCTTCGACTTTGGCGAAGGTATCGAGGCCGTGATCCGCCGGGTCTTGCTGACGTGCCGCCGCTGCCACATCCATAAGCGCCGCGGATGAGCCGCTTGCCGACGCCGTAAAGGTGCCGCCCGCAAACGTCAGCGCCGCGGGTTCGGTCTGCAGTAATCCCGCGGCGATGCCCCGGGCTTTCTCCATGACCGCATCCATGGCTTTCACCAAGGCACTGCCGCCCATATGCATGGAGCGTGCACCACCGTGGCCGTGGCCCATGCGCGTCGCGTCCGTATCGGCATGAATGTAGTCGAAGGCGTCGATCGGCAGGCCGAAGTAATCACCGGCGATCTGGGCATAAGTCGTCTCATGCCCTTGGCCGTTGGATTCCGTGCCAACGCGCAGCTCGATGCGTCCGCCGGCCGTGAACCGAACTTCGGCGCCCTCTTCGGGCACGGCGCGGGCGGTCTCCAAGAAGCAGGCTAAACCCAAACCCCGTAGCCGCCCGTTGGCCGCTGACGTCTGGCGTCGCGCTTCGAAACCCGCACGGTCCGCCAGGATCACGGCATCGTCGATATTGTTGCCGAAACGGCCGCCGTCGACGGTAATCCCCAATGCCGAGGTGTAGGGAAACTCAGCAATGGCGTTGCGCCGGCGCAGCTCGACGGGATCAAACCCACAACGCCGGGCCGCGACTTCGACCATACGTTCCATGAGGAAGTTCGCTTCCGGCTTGCCGGCTCCCCGGTAGGCATCAACCGGTGCGGTGTTGGTGAACACACCACGCACGTCCATGAAAACCTGTGGCACTTTGTAGATGCCGCCCATCGCCGTCGGCGCGGATTTTGTCGGAATGTTGGGCGCGACCGAGGAAAGATAGGCACCCATGTTGGAAATCATGTCGGCTTCCAGGGCCAGAAAGTTTCCGTCTTCGTCCAAGGCAAGGCGGGCCGAGACATGCATGTCGCGACCGTGCGTCGCGGCGGCGAAATCCTCGCCGCGCTCGGCGACCCACTTGATGGGCCGGCCCAAATGCCGTGCCGCCCAGGGCAGCAGCACCCATTCCGGGTAGATGAAATTCTTCAACCCGAAGCCGCCGCCGACGTCGGGCGCCTTGAGATGGAAGCGGTCCGCCGGCAGGCCAAAGACATGGGCGATCTGATTTCTGATACTGTGCAGGCCCTGCCCCGTGAAGCTCAGCGTGAAGCGCTCGGTCTCGGGGTCGTACTCGCCGATCCCGGCGCGCGGTTCCATGGGCACGGCACTGACCCGGTTGTTGACCAGATCCAATTCAACCACATGTGCGGCATTTTCAATGGCGGAACGCACCGCCGCCGCATCGCCAGCCTGGAACTGAAACGCCAGGTTTCCCGGCGCCTCCGGCCACACTTCCGGCGCGCCCGGCTGCAGCGCCGCGACCGGGTCCACGATCGGGGCTAAGGACGCGTAATCAATCTCAACAAGTTCCGCCGCGGCTTCTGCCGCCGCCAGGCTGTCGGCGATGACCATGGCGACGATGTCGCCGACATGGCGGACGCGGTCACGCGCCAAGGCCCGGCGCGGCGGGATCACCAAGGGCGATACGGCCTCAAAGGCGGCGTTGCAGGGTAGCGGGTTGAGATTGTCGGTGTGCAGGTCCTGGTCTGTATAGATGCCGACAACCCCGGCGACCGCCGCAGCCGCGTCAACGGTGACGCCCAACAATTCCGCATGGGCATGATCCGACCGCACCATCACGGCGTACAGTTGGCCGTCACGGTTCATGTCGGCGCTGTAGGTGGCGCGGCCGGTTAAGAAACGCGCATCTTCCAGGCGGTGGATGGATTTAGAGGTTGGGAATTTCGGCACGGGCTGGCTTCTCGATTGGTGTGCCCGATTGTGCCCACGTGGATCGGTTCACGGCAAGGCCCGGATGGCGTTTAAAACCGATATCCGTAGCGCAGGCCCAGAGTATCCATGCCTTCGTTGGCGTCCTGTGTGTAGGCGTTGGAGACGTGATCGAAATAGACCGACAAGGCGTGCTTGTCGTCCATGCGGTAGCCGATTTCAATGGGAATATGAAAAAGCAGTTTCGACCCAAGGGCTTTGCGGTCCGCGCTTTTCAAATCCGTATCACCGTTGTGCACGGCGGCGCCGACGCCGAGGCCGAAGAACAACCCGCTGGCGTCTTCATACTGCCAACGCAATCCGCCATAGAGCTTTGAGGTGTCGCTTGAGGTATTGATCGAGGCGCCGACGGCGGGGCGGATTTTACCGCCGAGGATGTCATAGCTCGGTGAGAAGATAGCCTCGACATTGATATCGACGCCCGATTCGCGGTTAAATCCGCTCCATAAGCCGTCCGTATCGTGATGCAAGACGCCGAACTTAACTTCGTTCAGCAACCCCGGCTTGCCGCTGTCGGCGGCCATGACAGGCGATGCTGCGGCAATGAGAAGGCCGGTAAGGATGAGGACGGTGAAACTTTTGCGCATCGTCGATACCTCCGTGCGATAACTTGCTTCTAGCACCAATCGCCGCGCTGTGACCAGAAATTCCCTATCGCAGGATGGACCGGCCGGCGAAGTTGGCGGCCGGGCCCAATTGCTCCTCGATGCGGATAAGTTGGTTGTACTTGGCCAGCCGGTCGGAGCGGCTAAGCGAGCCGGTCTTGATCTGGCCGGCGTTGGTGGCGACCGCGATGTCGGCGATGGTGGTGTCTTCGGTTTCCCCCGAGCGGTGAGAGATGACGGCTGTGAAGCTGGCCTTGTGGGCCATTTCGACGGCTTCCAGGGTTTCCGACAGGGTGCCGATCTGGTTGACCTTGACCAGGATCGAATTGGCGGTGCCCTTGGCGATGCCGTCGGCCAGGCGTTTCGGGTTGGTGACGAACAGATCATCACCGACTAACTGCACACGATCACCAATGGCCTCGGTCAGTGCCTTCCAACCGTCCCAGTCGTCCTCGGCCAGACCGTCTTCAATGGAGATAATCGGGTACTTGGACGTGAGGTCCGCGTAGTAATCCACCATGCCGCCCGAATCCAAGGTCATATCTTCGCCGGCCAGCACGTACATGCCGTCCCTGTAGAATTCCGTCGAGGCGGCATCCAGGGCCAGCATGACGTCATCGCCCGGCGTGTAGCCGGCACTTTCGACAGCCTTCATGATGAAATCCAAGGCTTCCGTGGTTGATCCGATGTTCGGCGCAAAGCCGCCTTCGTCGCCGACGTTGGTGTTATGGCCGGCGTCGGACAAGCCCTTCTTCAGGGTCTGGAAGATTTCGGCGCCCATGCGGATGGCGTCGATGCAACTAGCGCCACCGACCGGCATGACCATGAATTCCTGAATGTCGATGGGATTATCGGCGTGTTCGCCGCCGTTGATGATGTTCATCATCGGCACCGGCAGGGTATGGGCGAAGGCGCCGCCGATGTAGCTGTAGAGCGGCAGGCCCGCCTCTTCCGCCGCCGCCTTGGCGACCGCCAGGGAGACCCCCAACAATGCGTTGGCGCCCAAGCGGCTTTTGTTATCGGTGCCGTCCAGCGCAATCATCGTTTGGTCGATGTGCAACTGATCCTCGGCGTCAAACCCGGAGATCGCTTCGAAAATCTCGCGGTTCACGGACTCACACGCGTTCAACACGCCTTTGCCGCCATAACGTCCTTTGTCACCATCGCGCAGTTCGACCGCTTCATGAGCACCGGTCGACGCGCCCGACGGCACGGCGGCACGGCCGAGGGTGCCGGTCTCCAGGGTGACGTCGACTTCGACCGTCGGGTTGCCCCGGCTGTCGAGGATTTCGCGGGCGAAAATATCGATGATGGCGGTCATGGGAGGCTCCTGCGCTTTGCGGATAAGGGCGGATGGGCAACCTCATAGCCGCTTGGCTCGAAAGCGGCAAGCATCTGTTGCCGGCGCGCGCTGCCGCAGGCTTCGACAGGCTCAGCATGAGGATTTCATCGAAATCCTAAACGGACTATCGACGTGCACAGCTTCATTCCGAGCTTGTTGAAGGATGGCCGCGAAAATTGACGTTGCGGCAACGGTGATCTGTGCCATATCAGGGCACATGAGTACGTTGATCTCCATCGCCAATTTGTCGAAGACTTATGAGTCCGGCTTCCAGGCCCTGAAAGGCGTCAACCTGGATGTCCGCGACGGCGAAATTCTGGCCCTGCTGGGCCCCAATGGTGCCGGCAAGACGACGCTGATTTCGATCATCTGCGGGATTGTTAACGCCACCGGCGGCACGGTCACCGTCGCCGGCTATGACAACGTCAAGGAATACAAGAAAACCCGCTCCATGATCGGCCTGGTGCCGCAGGAATTGACCACCGATGCCTTCGAGACGGTGATCGCCACGGTGAACTTCTCACGCGGCCTGTTCGGCAAAGGCAAGGACCCCGCTGTGGTCGAGCGGGTTTTGAAATCCGTGTCGCTCTGGGACCGACGCGACGGCATGATCATGACCTTGTCCGGTGGCATGAAACGCCGGGTGTTGATCGCCAAGGCTTTGGCGCACGAGCCGCAAATCCTGTTTCTGGATGAACCGACGGCCGGCGTTGACGTAGAACTGCGTAAGGAAATGTGGGAGGTCGTTCGTGAACTGCGCGAAAACGGTGTCACCGTTATTCTGACCACGCATTACATCGAGGAAGCCGAGGAAATCGCCGACCGGGTTGCCGTTATCAACAATGGTGAGATTATCGTCGTTGAGGAAAAGGCGGAGTTGATGCGGAAGCTTGGCAAAAAGCAGTTGTCATTCGAGTTGCCGGAGCCGCTGGAGGCGGTGCCCCCTGCCCTGGCGGATTACAATCTCGACCTTTCCGATGATGGTCTGCGGCTGACGTATACCTACGACATCAACGCCGAGCGCAAGGGCATCACCGCCCTGATGGCTGACCTGGGCGAGGCCGGTATCCGCTACCGCGACATGGAGACCTCGCAGAGCTCGCTCGAAGAAATTTTCGTCAGTCTGGTCCGTGATGATCGGGGGGCCTCGTCATGAACCTGCACGGCGTCCTCGCCATCTACAAATTCGAAATGGCCCGCACGGGGCGGACGATCCTGCAAAGCGTCGTCTCGCCGGTGATTTCCACCTCGCTTTACTTCATCGTCTTCGGTGCCGCCATCGGGTCGCGGATCACGGAGATCGATGGGGTCAGTTACGGCTCGTTCATCGTGCCGGGCCTGATCATGCTGACGCTGCTGACCCAGAGCATTTCGAACGCGTCCTTCGGTATTTATTTCCCGAAGTTCGTCGGCACCATCTATGAAATTCTGTCGGCGCCGGTGTCGCATTTTGAGATCGTCTTGGGCTACGTCGGCGCCGCGGCGACAAAATCCATGATGCTCGGTTTAATTATTTTGGCGACGGCCGGTTTTTTCGTACCGCTGGAGATCGCGCATCCCTTCTGGATGCTGTTATTCCTGGTGCTGACGGCGGTGACGTTCAGCCTGTTCGGCTTTATTATCGGCATCTGGGCCGACAATTTCGAGAAGCTGCAACTGGTGCCGCTGTTGGTCGTGACGCCGCTCGCCTTTCTCGGCGGTAGTTTCTATTCCATCAACATGCTGCCGCCGCTTTGGCAGAAAATTTCCCTGTTCAACCCGGTGCTATATCTCGTCAGTGGCTTCCGCTGGAGCTTCTTTGAGATTAACGATGTCGGTGTCGGTGTGAGTCTTGGGATGGTGACTCTGTTCCTGGGGATATGCGTGGCAATCACCTGGTGGATTTTTAAGACGGGATATCGGTTGAAGAGTTAGTGCCCCAATCCGTGGATACCCGGGTCAAGCCTGGGCATGACGAGGCTGGGCGCCGGGCATGACGAGGCTGGGCGCCGGGCATGACGAGGCTGGGCGCCGGGCATGACGAGGCTGGGCGCTGGGCATGACGGAATTGGGGTCCGGGCACGGCGGGTTGTGGGTTTGTACATTGAAGTGGGTTTGTACATTGAATTGACACTGTGGGACCGTTACCGTTCCCCGTTCAATCGTCAAAGGGAGGACAACACATGCCCATCACCGTTACGGTATCATACCCCAACACGCCGGGATCAAAATTCGACATGGATTATTACATGAGCACGCATCTTGATCTGGTCGGCAAATGCTGGGGCGACAAGTTGATCAGCGCGCGGGCGGTCAAGGGCGTTGCCACGCCCGATCCGAACACGCCGCCGCGCTTTCAGGTGATCGCTATCTTGGAAGTCGAAAATCCCGATGTCTTGCAAGGCATGTTGGAGGCGCACGGCGCCGAGATCATGGGCGATATCCCCAACTTCACCGACGTCCAGCCGGAAATTCAGGTCAGCGAAAACCTCGGTTAATCCACGTTCTTATTCTGCCGCCGCCGGCACCGTTTCCGGTGTCGGCAGTTTTTTTGGCAGGATCATCACCGTACATAGGATCACCAATGCCGCCACCGCCAGAATGCGGAACAGGGTGTCGAAGCCCCAGTTGTGGTAGACGAAGCCGATCAGCGGCAATGTCGCCGCCAGCACGGAAAAGCTGACCACGTAGCGCACGCCGTAGATGCGGGCGCGGTACGGTCCTGACGCGGTCTTGCCGATCATGAAATCATTGATGGGAATCTGCCCAAACGCGCCGAGCATGAAGCCGAGCGCCACCAAGAGCGCTGGACCTTCCGTGAGGCCGGGCATGGCCGTGAAGAAAACCAGCTGAATGGTCGCCACCGCCATGAACACGCGCTTCGGGCCGTATTTGTCCAGCATGGAGCCGACCACCAACTGCGCCATGGAGGCCACGGCGAAGACGACGAAGGCCATGGAGCCGATCATGGTCGCCACGTCCGTGCCCTGCCCCATGGCCGTGTTGTCGAGCCAGGCCGCCATATTGGTGGCGATGCCTTGCAGGCGTTCGTCAAAGATTTTCGGCAACGCGAAGGTCGTCGATTGGAAGATGATCGATGTGACGGCGGTGGTCAGGAAGACGATCACCGAGACGCGGATCAACAGGCGTTTGTATTCCGGCGACGCGGCAGGCGCCGGCGCGCCGGCGTCGATCTTGGCCTTGCGTTCGGCGGTGATGCCATCCCAGCGAAGTGCCGCATAGATCACACCCATGATGATGGAGAAAATGCCGGGCAAGACAAACGCCATGCGCCAGCCGGCGTAGTCGATGAGAAAGCCGGTGAGTAATGCCGCGGCGGCAACGCCCAAGTTGCCCCATACACCGTTCATGGCGAGCCGCATGCCCGTATCCCGCCATTTCGTTGTCACGATAGCCAGCCCGACAGGATGGTAGATGGCGGCGAACATGCCGATGACGAACAAGCCCATGCCGATCTGCAACGGCGTTTGCGCGAAACTGGTGGCGATGGCGGCGCTGCCGATGCCGACGAAGAAGACGCTCATCATGCCGTCGCGGGTCCACTTATCAGCCAGCCAGCCGGCCGGCAGCGAAAACAAGCCGAAGGCGAAGAACCCCGGTGTCGCGTAGGCCAGCAATTCCGCGTAGCTCACGCCCCACTCCCTGTAGAGGGCCAGGGCCGCCACGGTGGCGAAGATCAAGGTGAACAAGTGGTCCAGGAAATGGCCGATGTTCAGGAGCAGGAAATATTGGCGGTCGCGGTCCATGGGTGGAACTCCCCATCTGGGTCATTAAAATCATGTGCAATGTAGTCTTGGCAGCATTGCGTTGTCCTGCCATATTTCGTCGAAATTACGCCAAACGGAATGAGGTGCTGTTTTGACGTCACATCAGCTGCGAAGTACCGATGCCGATGATTATCAGCGATTGCCCCAGTCCGTCAGCGCCATGGCGAAGGCGTTCAACGATGGCGGCGAAATACCGCTGCATGATCATGCCCGGGACCAGTTGCTCTACGCCACACAAGGCATCATGCGCCTGCGCACTGAACGCCAGGCCTGGATCGTGCCGCACGACAGCGCCGTCTATCTGCCGGCCGGCACCCGGCACGCGGTCAGCATGCATGGCGACGTAGACATGCGCACCCTCTACATCGATACGGGTAAACCGCGCCGATTGCCGCCGGCCCTAACGGTGATCGCCGTTTCAGGTCTGCTGCGTGAGTTGATCCTGGCCTTGAGCGAAGAGCCGGTCGATTACGAACCGGGCAGCCGCGCCCAGCAAATCGCCGAGCTGATTGAGGTCGAAATCGGCCGCGCCACGGCCTTGACCATGAATGTCCCCCTGCCGACGGACCCGCGCCTGCAACGGGTTTGCGCGCAACTCCTCGCCGATCCGTCGGACCGCCGCACCTTGGACGCCTGGTCGGATGCCGCCGGTGCCTCACCGCGCACCTTGGCGCGGCTGTTCGAGCGCGATCTAGGCATGAGCTTCAATGTCTGGCGCCAGCGCATCCGGTTTCACAGCGCGCTTGAGGCCCTGTCGCGTGGTGAGCCCATTGGCCGCGTTGCCGGCGACCACGGCTATAAAAGCCCCAGCGCCTTCACGGCGGCCTTCGCCAAGGTCATGGGCGCGCCGCCGACGCGGTTGGGGCTGGACGGATAAGCGGGAGCAACCGATGGACTTGAAGACAATCGACATTTACGACCGCGAGGCTGCCGGCTTCGCCCGCGAATGGGAAGAGGATCAAGCGCCGCCGGATGACCTCCAAGCGGCGGTTCTGTCGCACTTTCACGACGGCCCGACCGTTGACGTGGGCTGCGGCAGCGGCCGGGATACGGCCTGGCTGGTCAGCCAGGGCTTCGAAGCCGTCGGTGTTGACGCCGCCGCCAGATTGCTGACCGAGGCGCGCCGCCGCCATCCCGGCGTGCGGTTCGAAACCGATACCCTGCCGGCCCTCTCGACCCTGGGCAGCCGGTGTTACGCCAATGTCTTGTGCGAAACCGTTATCATGCATCTTGACCACGATACGATTCCGGCGGCAGTGCACCGATTGGTCGATCTTCTGGTGCCTGCGGGTGTTCTTTATCTGAGTTGGCGGGTGACGGAGAGCGGCGACCGACGCGACGATGCCGGCCGGCTCTACGCCGCGTTCGACAAACACGTCGTGTCCGAAGCTTTGGCTGGCACGGACATCTTGCTCGACGAACGCCGGGTCAGCGCATCGTCTAAAAAGATCATTCACCGCATCGTTGCCCGGCGGCCATAGGCTATGACGAGACGTCTCCTTTACATCTCTATGCTGGGCGAGCCGAAACTTTATGACCCGGCGGTTTTCACATCGCTCTGCGTCTCAGGCCTGGAGCGCGATTGGATTGTCGATTGGCACGGAGATGCGGCATCGGCGCAAGGATTTGATCTTTCCGCTGTCGATATTTGCCGGGGCGAGGCGCTTCCTGAACCGGACAGTGTTCATGCGGTCATTTTGGGCGGCACGTTGCACAGTGTCGCGGAAGACCGTGCCTGGATTGATGATCTCAGCCGCTGGCTTCTCCGGTATAGGGCTGGCGGCCAATCGTTGTTGGCGATCTGTGGCGGTCATCAATTGATTGCCTCCCGATTGGAGGATGGAGAGTTGGCATCACGGGCCGACGGGCCATTGATGGGGACGTATGATGTTGATTTGGCGCCGCGCGCCCGTGCCCATGGTCTTTTCCGTGGTCTGTCCGCCGCGCCGCGCTTTCATTTCGGCAATAGCGAATTCGTTCAACCCTCGACCGGCCAGACGGTGCGCGCGCTGGCAACACAGGCGACGCATCCATTGGTGGCTCTGGAACACGGCGGCGGCTGGTATAGCTGCCAATTTCATCCGGAATCGCGGAAGTCTGAATTCGATTGTTATTTCGGAAATCTGGACCCGAATTATGAGAGCCCCTACGCCGAGCAACATGATGGCGCCAAATTCATGGAGAATTTTTTCGCGATTTCAGCGGCGGCGCTATCTGGTTGACGGGCCAAGTCTTGCCACCAGGCGGTCATTGATCGGCAGGGGCAGCAACGCGCTGACAAAACCAAGTGCGATGGCGCCCCACCAGATCGGGTCGTAGGTGCCGCTAGCGTCTAAGATACGCCCGCCTAGCCAGACACCGCCACGCCGAGGACGAACGCGGGGCTTTGCAGCAGTCCTTTCGGCGCCGCGAGATTGCGATCTTTCGGCGGAACGGAGATGGCCGGCTAACCCTTCAACCGCGCATCGAAGTAGGCAAAGAACTTGTCCCAGGCGTCGGCGGCTTGTTCGGGGCGCCAGCGGTCCGGGTTGACGAAGTCCTGAAAGCCGTGGCCGGCATCGTCGTATTGGTGGAATTCGTGGTCGATGCCGGCGGCGGTCAAGGTCGCGTCCAGGTCATCCACATCGGTCGGTGACGGGTTCTGATCCGTATTACCGAAGATGCCCAGCATGTCGCATGTCATTTGGCCCGCCAGTTCAATGGGCGGGGTCGCGCCATCCGACATGGACGCTTTAATGCGGCCGCCGTAGAACATGGCGGCGACTTTGTAATTGGGATTGTGGCAGGCCCCCACCCAACTGGCCCGACCGCCCCAGCAATGCCCCATGATGCCGGTGCGGTTGGCGTCAACAGCGGGGACCTTGATCAGTTCATCGTACGCCGTTTGCAGGTCCAGGACCGAGTTGTCGTCGCGCCAGGCGTCGCGTTTTGATTCTTTGGTGTCGTCGCGCGGCCACCAGTGAAACATATAGGGGATGACCGCGACATAGCCGTTTGCCGCCAGCTTTTCCCCGACATCCAATTGAAACGGATCGGTTTCCAGCCCGGCGTGGGCCACCGGCAGGTGCTGGGTGACGACGACGCCCGGAAATGGCCCCTCGCCTTGCGGCACAAAGGTCAGGATTTCCATGGGGCTGCCGTTCACGTCGACATCGTGTTTTGTGTAATTCATCTCATCCTCCCGGGGGAAATCTTAGACGTGGGGATCGGCGGTCCAGACCACCGGAAACAACGTGCAGTCCAAGGGTCCGCCGGCGGCGATTTCCGGATCACGCAAAATGCGCATCAGGTTGGGACGCGGATTGTAGGTCACGTCGTCGCCGGTCCAGCGCGTCACATAGGCGCGCCGCCGCACGGTGTTGCTGTCATTGCCGGGCGCGCCGTGAACGGTGAGCGCGTGATGAATGGTGCAGTCGCCGGGCTGCAGATCAAACCAGACAATATCGTGGTCGTCGCGGTTGGCCTCGATATCCGGCACCTCCGGCAGGTCTTCCGTATATGTTTCCTTCGGGTTGAAGCTGATCGCCAGATAACGTTCACCCCACAGGTGCGATCCCTTGATGTATTCGACGGCACCGGTGGCGTGGGTGACCGGGTCCAAGGCCAGCCAGATGGTTGATATCTGGTCGCCGGCGACCGGCCAATAGGTGGCATCGTGGTGCCACACGGTGCGTGTCGTGGCGCCGGGGTCCTTGATCAGCAATTGATCAAACAGCAAATTGACTTTGCTTGATCGCATTAAGGTACCAGCCATCTCAGCGGCCGGTGAATGGCGCACGGCCTCGTCGAAACCCGCCTTGTGATGGGAAATGAAGGTATCGAAAAAGAAGCCTTTCTCGGCCGCGTCTTCATCGACGTTTTTGCGCATGGGCGACGGATCGGCCATGTCTTCATCGGCCATGGTGCGCAGGTGTTCGACCCAGTCCATATCAAAGAAGCCGCGCAGGCAGACGATGCCGTCGCGCTGATAGGTCTCGATCTCGTCGTCGGTGATGGGGCGGTGAAGCGCGTTATCCATGAAATTTCCCCGCGTCAGTCCTCGCCGGCGGCGGCGTGGGCCGGGCTGTCCAGGGATGCGCCGACCGCCTCCAAATCCTCGACAACGCCGTCTTCCATGGTGATCTGCAGGGAATCGTTGACCCGATTAAAAAATCCGCAAAGCGCAATACGCAAGGTCAATTCAAAAATCTGTTCCTCGCTGAAATGCGCTTTCAGCTTCTCGAAGATGGCGTCGCGCATGTATTGGAAGTTGTTGGTGACTTCGACGGAATAGTCGCGGACCAGATGGTCAACCTCATCAAAGCCGGGCACGGTATCGTCCAACAATTGGTCAAAGGCCCGGGCATCGAAACCGTGCTTGGTCATCCGCGGCCCGTGGTGGGCGACGCAATAATCGCACGCGTTGATCTTTGAGACGGTGACCAGTGCGATCTCCAGATAGCGTTTCGGCAGCACCGCTTCATCTTGCAGATCCAGCAACAACCCCATGATGTGGCGCAGGGCCGGTGGGCGCTGGGCGAAAATCTTGACCTGGTTTTCAAAGGGCCCGTATTCGCTGACGTAGCGCTCAAATATATCCCGGGCGTCAGCGGGAAGCGTCGCGGCCTCGATTTCCTTGATGCGCGGCATGGTTCCTCCTTTGACCTCACGACGACCAATGTAGCTTTGCGGCCGGTGACCATCACGGTTTGGTGCGGTTCTAAGAAAAGCCTTGTTTGGTGGATCGGTGGTGGAGATGATACTCTCGGAGTTGAGCAACAGACTCAATAATTAAAATCGATCCCGCGTCGTGGAATTTCAGATAATTTTTCCAAAGCGCGTGGTCATTGGGAGGATATCAATGCAGATTCAAAAAACCCTGGCTGGCGCCCTTGTGGGCGGGGCCCTGGCACTCGGCGCAACACAAGCGGCGGCGGAAGTGCAAAAGTACAAGTTCGAGGTGGTCGGCACCTGGGGCTTCCTGGAAAACTGGAAACAGTTTGAAAACGACTTTTGGACGAAGCGCCTGCCGGCGGCGACCGGCGGCAAGCTGACCGCCAATGCCAAGCCGTATACGGAACTGGGTATCAAAGGCTACGAAGTTATGTCGGGCCTGAAAAAAGGTGCATATGACGCCGTGCACGCGCTGACGTCCTACAGCGCCAAGGCCAGCCCGGCCCTGGAAGGCATTGATTTGGCCGGCGTCATTCAGGATTTCGGCACCTACCGCAAGGCGGTGACCGCTTATCGCCCGATCCTGGAGCGCGAAATTGCCGAGAAGTACAATGCCAAGCTGATCAATATCTACACGTTCCCGAGCCAGCAGCTGTGGTGCAACTTGAAGGACCGCAGCATCAAGGACGTGCCGCTGTCCAGTCTGGCCGGCAAGAAAATCCGCACCTATTCACGCACCTTGGGTGACTTCATCGAAGGTCTGAATGCCAGCGCCGTAACCATCGCGTTCGCCGAAGTCGTGCCGGCCCTGCAAAAGGGCGTCGCCGATTGCGGCATCACCGGCACCATGCCGGCCTATAATGCCAAATGGTGGCAGGTCGTGACCCACAACATTCGCATTCGGGTTGGCTATGCGGCGACCTTTACGGCCATCAACATGGACACTTGGAAGGGTTTCAACGCCGATACCCAGAAAGTGATCCTGGCGGAAGCCAAGAAGCTGGAAGACGACATCTGGGCCTTTGAAAGCAGCCTCGATCAAAAGGGCATGGACTGTAACGCAGCCGGTCCCTGCGACAAGGGTAAGCCCGGAGGCATGGTGCCGATCACGCCGTCAGCGGCTGATCAGGCCAAGCTGAAGGACATCGCCCAGAACGTCGTTCTTAAGCGATGGGCCAAGCGGTGTGGCGCCAAATGCGCCGCCGAATGGAACGCCACGGTCGGCAAGATTGTCGGCATGACGGCTTCCGAATAGGCCGCTAGAGGGTATCTTTTAATCGACAGCCACGCGGAGGAATTTTCCTCCGCGTGGTTTTCGGTACCCTCGGCAAATCATTATGTTCGCCTCCATTCATGCCAAGCTGACAGGCGTTTCCCGGGTTGCTGTCTGGGTCGGTGGTGCGGCCTTGCTGCTGTCGGCGATCATGGTGACCGGCGATGTTCTGATGCGCAAAGCCTTCGGGATCACGATTTCCGGTTCCGACGAAATTTCCGGCTACGTGTTCGCCGCCGGCACCACCTGGGCCTATTCCTATTGCCTGTTCACGCGGGCCAATATCCGCATTGATGCGGCCTATAACCTGCTGGGGATACGTGCCAAGGCGCTTTTGGATATCCTGGGCGTGGTCTTGCTGCTTTATTACATTTACCTGCTGACCACCAATGCCTGGGGCATGTTCGCGGAAAACGTCGAGTTCAATTCGACGGCCCAGACAACCCTGGCGACGCCCTTGTGGATACCGCAGGTTTTCTGGATTTCGGGATTATTTTTCTTTCTGTTCAGCCTGGCCTTTGTCGCGGTCTATTGCCTTGCGGCGCTGATTAAAGGTGATTGGCAGACCATCAACGCCATTGCCGGGGTGAAATCCGTGGAAGAGGAAATCACCGAGGAGACTCACGTCTGATGCCTTTCGTGATCCTCGGTATCCTCATGGCCTTGATCGTCGCCGCCGTGCCCGTCGGCGCGGTGCTGGGCATTCTCAGTATATCGCTGGATGAAATATTCTCGCGCGGGCGGCGATCCCTGATGCTCGGCGATTTCGTCTGGGAACAGAGCATCGAGTACATCTTGGTCGCCATTCCCATGTTTATTTTATTGGGTGAGATCATGTTGCGCGCCGGTATTGCGCTGCGCATGTACAACGCCGTGATCCAGTGGCTGTCATGGCTGCCCGGCGGTTTGATGCATGCCAACATCGGATCCTGCGCGATCTTTGCCGCCTCGTCCGGGTCTTCGGTGGCGACGGCAGCGACAGTGGGTACGGTCGCCTATCCGGAAATCGAGAAACGCAATTACAACGAAAAGCTTTTCCTAGGCTCATTGGCGGCCGGCGGCACGCTGGGAATCCTGGTGCCGCCGTCGATCAATCTGATCATCTACGGCCTGCTCACGGATACCTCCGTACCGGAGCTTTATCTGGCCGGCATCTTTCCGGGCCTTGCCCTGGCCGTCCTGTTCATGGGCGTGATTGCCATCGCGTGCCTTTGGAAGCCTGATTTTGATGGCGACAAGATTGAGACCTCCTGGGAATCGCGTATCCGTGTGCTGCCCGATTTGTTGCCGCCGGTGCTGTTGTTCATGGCCGTCGTCGGCTCCATCTATGCCGGCATCGCGACGCCGACCGAGGCCGCCTCCATCGGGGTTTGTTTCGCGTTGATCATCGCGGCCTGGAACAAGGCGCTCAATGTCGAGATGCTGAAGGAGGCGTTTGAGGGCACCATGCGCTCCAGTGCGATGATCATGTTGATCATTCTGGCCGCCGTGTTCCTGAACTTTGTCTTGGGCTTCATGGGCGTGACGCAGGCCATATTGAACGCCATCAAGGAAATGGGCTGGTCACCCATGGAGACCATGCTGGTGATCATCTGTTTCTATCTGCTGCTGGGCATGTTCATGGAAACCCTGTCGATGATGTTGACGACGATCCCCGTGGTCTTTCCCATCGTCGTCCACATGGGATTTGATCCGGTGTGGTTCGGGATCATGATCACGGTGCTCATGGAAGCCGCTCTGATCACGCCGCCCATCGGCATCAACCTCTATGTTGTGCACGGCATTCGGGCGCGCGGCGGGAAGTTCAATGACGTCAGCGTTGGTGCCGTGCCGTTCCTGTTCGCCATGTTCTTTCTGATCGCCTTCCTGTTGTTCTGGCCGGATCTGGCGATCTGGCTGCCGCAGTTGGTCTACCACTGAGGCGTATCACATGACGGATATCGATACCGGCCTCAACGCCTGGCAGATGACGTCCAACCACAACCGGATGATCGAATTGCAGGCCGACACGACGCCGGCCAAGGACGGCCCGGTGGAGATCGCCTATTACGGCTCATCGGCGTTCAAGATCACCTCGCCGAAAGGTGTTAGCGTGATGATCGATCCGTGGCGCAATCACCCGGCGCGCAAATGGGACTGGTACTTCCACGACTTCCCCATCACGGAGGTCGATATCGGCACCTCGACCCATGCGCACTTCGATCACGACGCCCTGCACCGCCTCGACGCCCACGTGTTGCTGGACCGCTTGATCGGTCAATACAAATTCGGCGACATGACGATCACCGGCTATGCCGACAAGCACGCCGTCGATTCCAGCTGCGCCATTTATGACTACAAGAAAATCCATAAGCTGTTTCATGGCGCCGATATCGAACCGCCGGACAACCCCAGGTCCTGGGATCACTGCCTGATCGTCGTCGAAACCGGCGGCATCAAGATCGTCCATTGGGGTGACAACCGCCACGATCCACCGGCCGACATCTGGAAAGCCTTGGGCCACATCGACATCGCCCTGTTGCCCATTGATGCCTCCCAACACGTCATGGGACACATCCACACATCCCACATCATCGAGACCCTGAAACCGCGGGTCATCATTCCGCACCACTATTACATCTGGGACGTGGTGCAGCGCCAAAGCACGCTGCAAACATGCGAAGCCTGGGTTGAGGCCTACGACGAGAAAGAGACGTTCCTGACACCGAGCAAGATTTATGACCTGAAGGGCTTGGAAGGCCTGGACCAAGTCGTTCACTTCTTTGGCGATAACGTGGCCTTTGATAAGGAGAGGTGGTTGAAGGACGGGCGTTAGCCAACTTTCATCTCAGGCCCCTCACCCTCCCGCTTCGCGGGCCCCTCCCTCTCCCCTAAGGAGAGGGAAAACGTGCCGGCGATCAACTTGCTCCTTCGCCCTTTGGGAGAAGGATGGGATGAGGGGATTAGTACAAAGAGCTAATCCGCCAACCGCGCATCCAACTGACTTGGCAAATCCGTGATCAGCATGCTGCCTGGCGTGTGGGTGATACAAATCTCCGGCTTCGCCTGACGGATGGCGTTTTGCGGGGTCACGCCGCAGGCCCAGAAGACGGGGATTTCGTCGTCGGCGATGTCCTGCGCATCTCCCCAGTCAGGTTTCGAGATGTCTTCAATCCCGATCTGTGCCGGGTCGCCCAGATGAATGGGCGAGCCGTGGGTGTGCGGATAGCGCGACGTGACCTCGACGGTGCGGATGGCGTTGCGCGGTGTCATCGGGCGCATGGACACCACCGTGCCGCCGCTGAACGGGCCGGCGGACGTGGTTTCGACACTGGTCACGTACATGGAAACCGTGAGGTTCTGCTGCCAATGCTTCAGCGGCACGCCTTCGTTGACCAAAGCCTGCTCGAAGGAAAACGAACAGCCGATGATGAAGCTGACGAAGTCATCACGCCATAGATCGCGGATGTCGGTGACCGTGTCGGTCAATTCGCCGTTGCGGTAGACATTGTAGCTGGGAATGTCCGTGCGGATGTCAATGTCATGGCCCAGCGTCGGCAGCATGGGATCGCCGGTTTCCGAGACGCCGACCAACGGGCACGGCTTTGGATTGCGCTGGCAGTAGCGCATGAAATCCATGGCCAAATCGGCCGGCAGGATGGCCAGGTTGCCTTGGGTGAAGGCCGAACCCATGCCGCTGGTTTCCCCGGTGATCAGGCCGGCACGGATGGCGCCTCTGACAGCCGTCGGATCACTTTTGTCGAAATCCGCACCAAATGCATGGACGTCATTCATGACCGGAACCTTTCCCATTGTGTAAGCCGATTAGTCTATGAACCCGGCGAAATTCCGTCAACGGCAGCGCCGTTCGATGAAGTCTTTCACCATCCTGGCGCCTTCTTTCGCGTGTGAAAAGGCGATGCCATGCTTGGTGTTCTCGAAGATGTGCAACTCGGAATTGGTGATCTGCTCATGCGCCTCGTTGGGCACGTCTACAGGCAGGAACGGGCTTTGGTCGGGATGCAGGATCAATGTCGGCAGATTAATCCCCGGCAATTGATCGGTGATCCGTTGCGTCATCAACATCTCGCCCAGGCCGAGCGCGGAATCCGGCGCCGACGCCGTCTGTACCTGATGAAACCACTGCCAACGGTCATCGCTGATGGCGCCGTCCATGAACCGATGATCCATCATCTGATCCGACCAGGCCCGCATGCCATTGGCGTTCATGTCGGCGCGCCATTGATCGACATGGCGGATATCCCCGCCCCGGTGGCCGGCACAAAGCGCGGTGATGCTGAGCAACCGGTCCGGGTGCCAGAGCGCCGTGCAATAGGTGGCCGTGCCGCCCAGCGATTCGCCGACCAGATGAAACCGCGCCGCGCCGGCGTCATCGGCGGCGGCCAAGGCATCGGCGACGATCTCTTCCATGGTCCATTGATAATCCGGACCCGGCACTGTGGAGCGACCGTAGCCGCGTACGTCAAGCCGGATAACTCGGTAATCACCGGCCAACACCGGCACCCATTCCGACCATATGCCGCCGTGCGTACCGACACCATGGTGAAACAGAATTGTCTCGGGCTCTTCAACCCACGGCGGGGTCAGGTCGTCGACGGTGTAATGCAGGGTCGCGCCGGCGTGCTCAACGGTCGGCATGAATGGCGGCCTTAGAGTTTCTCGTAGAGCTGATAAAGGACTGATTCTTCTTTTCGGATGCGTTGGCCCAAGACCCCTGCCAACGCGGCGAAGTCGGCTTCGAAATCACCGCCGGGGCCGCCGTCCTCATACTTGGCAAAGAATGCCAGTGCGGCCGTCGCGACGCCGGCGATATCATCTTCGAAGAACTCCAAGGCATCGGCGAAAATGGGATCATCCTCGGCGGCCTCCAGCAAGGCCGGATAGAGGTGATCGTCTTCGCGCTGCAAGTGCGCCAGCAACCCCGCCTTCGCCGCTTCAAGATGTCGCCGGCCTTCATCGTTGTCGATACCCGCGCCGGCAAGCATGCCCAACACCTTGCCGATGGTCGCATGCTCGGCCTTCAAGGTTTCGATCAACTCAGACATGACGCTCGCTAATCCGTTGTCTGGAATAATTATAGATGTATGGCGCCGAAAACCGTAGAGAAAATCAACGACGGACTCAGATGTTGCTCAAACGCTCACCGGCCGCGCCTTGGCGACCCGGTCAAATTCCATAAGCATCTCGATGACACTCTTGATCTGGTCCAGCGGGATCATGTTCGGCCCGTCCGACGGTGCATTATCCGGGTCCTGATGGGTTTCCATGAACACGGCTGCGACACCGACGGCAACGGCGGCGCGGGCCAGCACCGGGGCGAATTCCCGCTGGCCGCCGGATGTGGTTCCGTGCCCGCCCGGTTGCTGCACGGAATGGGTGGCGTCAAAAACCACCGGGCAGCCGGTTTGCGCTAAAATTGGCAGGGCGCGCATGTCGGAAACCAGCGTGTTGTAGCCAAAGCTGGCGCCGCGTTCGCAAACCATGGTGTTCAGATTGCCAGTGCTTTCAATTTTCTTGACCACATTGGCCATGTCCCAAGGTGCCAGAAACTGCCCTTTTTTGACGTTGATGGCCTTGCCCGTGACGCCGGCGGCCAATAGCAGATCCGTCTGGCGGCACAGGAACGCCGGAATTTGCAGAACATCGACGACGGCGGCGACGGCGGCGCAATCGTCGGCCGCGTGAACGTCGGTAAGCACCGGCAGGCCCGTTGTTTCACGGATTTCCTCAAATACCGGCGCCGCCTTGTCCAGGCCGACGCCGCGCGCACTGTCGGCGCTGGTCCGGTTGGCCTTGTCGTAAGAGGTTTTGTAGATAATGCCAATGCCCAATTCAGCGCCGATTTCCGCCAAGGCGCCCGACATGTCCAGCGCGTGGGCGCGGCTTTCCATCTGGCAGGGCCCGGCGATGATCGTCAGCGGCCGGTCGTTGGCGATCCCAAGATTGCCGATTTGAACGGTATGAGGCGCGGTCATCGGTTGTTACCTAAACCAGCCGCGACTGATCCACCGCTGCGCCGATAAACGACTTGAACAGGGGATGCGGATCGAAGGGTTTGGATTTTAGTTCGGGATGGAACTGGACGCCGATGTACCAAGGGTGATCGTCCAATTCGACGATCTCCGGCAGAATGCCGTCCGGCGATTTGGCCGAGAATACCATGCCGTGCTTGGCCAGATCATCCTCATAGGCCAAGTTCACTTCATAACGGTGACGGTGACGCTCGCTGATATCATCGGATTCGTAAATCTGGTGAATGCGGCTGTTGCCGGTCAGCCTTGCGTCGTAGGCACCCAACCGCATGGTGCCGCCCATGTCGCTTTCTTCCGAGCGCTTTTCGATCAAGCCGTCACGTTCCCATTCCGTCAACAGGCCGACGATGGGATTCTGGCAGGCGCCGAATTCGGTTGACCCCGCACCTTTGATGCCGGCCATGTTGCGGGCCGCTTCGACCACGGCCATCTGCATGCCCAGGCAAATGCCGAAATAGGGCACCCGGTGTTCGCGGGCGAAGGTCGCCGCGGCGATCTTGCCCTCGACGCCGCGCTCACCGAAACCGCCCGGCACCAGAATGCCGTGGACGCCTTCCAGATGATGCAGGGTGTCGCCGTTTTCAAAGATCTCCGAATCGATCCAATTCATCCGAACCTTGACGTTGTTGGCGATGCCGCCGTGGTCCAAGGCTTCGGACAAGGATTTGTAGGCGTCCAGCAGGCCCGTATATTTGCCGACGATGGCGATGGAAACCTCGCCCTCGGGTTTCAATACGCGTTCCAAAATGGTGTCCCACCGCGTCAGGTCCGGTGCCGGAACGTCAAGATTGAAGTGCTTGCAGACTTGATCGTCCAGGCCTTCCTCATGATAGGCAATGGGGACTTGGTAGATGGACGGAACATCAAGCGCCGGGATGACCGCGTCTTCGTGGACATTGCAGAACAATGCGATCTTGCGCCGCTCGCCATCCGGAATTTCGCGGTCGGCCCGGCACAGCAAAACGTCAGGCTGAATACCGACGCTGAGCATTTCCTTGACCGAGTGCTGGGTCGGCTTGGTCTTCAACTCACCGGCCGTCGGAATATAGGGCAGCAGGGTCAAATGCAGATACATGGTGCGGTCGCGGCCAAGATCATTGCGCAGTTGCCGGATGGCTTCCAGGAACGGCAGGCCCTCAATGTCGCCGACCGTGCCGCCGATCTCACACAAGACAAAATCCTCATCGGTGAGATCGCTGACCACGAAGGCCTTGATGGCGTCAGTGACGTGGGGGATGACCTGGATGGTGGCGCCCAAATAATCGCCGCGCCGTTCCTTGGCGATGACGTCGGAATAAATACGCCCGGTGGTGACGTTGTCGGATTGCCGCGCCGCGACGCCGGTGAAGCGTTCGTAATGGCCCAGGTCCAAATCCGTCTCGGCGCCGTCATCGGTGACGAACACCTCGCCGTGCTGATAGGGGCTCATGGTGCCCGGATCAACATTCAAATAAGGGTCAAGTTTGCGCAACCGGACCTTAAAACCACGGGCTTGCAGCAGGGCGCCTAACGCTGCCGATGCCAAGCCTTTTCCGAGGGAGGAGACCACGCCGCCGGTGATGAAGATGAACCGCGTCATGGGCCTTCACCATATAGGAAAATCGCCGCCTGCCAAAAGAAAAGAGGCGGAGAATGATCCGCCTCTCGATGTCTTTGATTAAGCCATTGGGATGGCGGGGGTTTTGTCAATTTCCCACCGGCGCGGTGGGCTCTGCCGGGGCCGTCGGAATGGTCGGCGCGGCTGGCGCCTGATCAAGAATTGAGGTCGATTCGCGGCCCGCGCCGCCAAGGATCGCCAGTCCGAAGCTGGTCAGGAAAAAACAGGTCGCCAGGATTGCCGTAGTCCGGGTCAGCAGATCACCGGCGGCGCGGCCGCTTAAGAACCCGCCCATACCGCCTGACCCGCCGGCACCGCCACCGCCGCCCATACCGAGCGCGCCACCTTCGCTTTTCTGCAGCAAGATGGCGCCGACCATGGCGACGGCGATCAACAGATGAATGACAAGTACAACGGTTTCCATGATTTTCCTAAACCCAGGCCCTATTCCCGGGGCCGTCCCGGTAAACTTCAAATATGCCGGCGATTTTTAAACGTCAAGACGACGGATGGAAAGGCTTAGTTTGCGGACTGCGCGCTTACGGTTTCACTGGGCCGCCTGGGCAATACCCCAGAAATCCGCCACCGACAGGCTGGCGCCGCCGATCAGGCCGCCGTCAACGTCCGGCAGGGCCAGCAATTCGGCGGCATTGCCGGGTTTCATAGAGCCGCCGTAAAGGATCCGCATCTTCTCCGCTTCGCCGGTGCCGAGCTTGCTTTTCAGCGTCTTGCGAATGGCCGCGTGAACCTCCTGGGCCTGATCCGGTGTCGCCACCTGGCCCGTGCCGATGGCCCATACGGGTTCATAGGCAATAACCGTATTGGCGGCGGTCGCGCCGGCCGGCAGCGAGCCGCGCAATTGTTTGCGGTTGACCGCCAGGGTTTGCCCCGCCTTGCGTTCTTTCAGGGTCTCGCCTATGCAGACGATGACTTTCAGGCCGGCGGCCAGAGCGGCCTCGGCCTTGGCCTTGATCTGCTTGTCGGTCTCGGCGTGATCGGCGCGGCGCTCCGAATGGCCGACGATGACGTAGGCGCAGCCGGTGTTTTTCAGCATGCCCGCGCTGATATCGCCCGTATGGGCGCCGGCGGCGTTCATATGGCAATCCTGGGCGCCCAGTTTGACGCCGGAACCCTTGATGGCCTCGCCGGCCTGGCCAAGCAGCGGGAACGGCGGACAGATCAACATCTCGAACCCCGGACGGGTCAGCTTTTTCATATTTCGGGCCAGGCCGCCGGCCAAGGCGCGGGCGTCTTTTTTCAAGCCGTTCATTTTCCAATTGCCGGCGATCAGGACTTTGCGCTTGGCGGCCATGGGGCGTCTCCATCAAGGTTATCAGTTGTTCCGGGCCGTTTTCCAAGACACCGGCGGTCTTGTCAATGATCCGCAACTGCCCGCGTTTGACTATTGAATAGCCAAACGCGGCAGGCCACGTTAGTGATAACCGGCCCAAAGAGGCTATCATTGCGTCATTCAGACAGGATCGCACCCACCATAAATGGACATGAAATCCGACCCCCATTTGATGGATTCCCTGTTTCAGCAGGCTTTCGAGCATGCCGCCGTGGGGATGGCCCTGCAATCGCCGGATGGTCAAACCATTGTTTGGGCCAACCCTGCCTTTTGCGATCTGGTCGGCAAACCGGCAGCCGAGCTAATCGACAAACCCTACGGCGCCCTCACCCATCCTGACGACATGGCCGAAAGCCAGGAACGGCGCCGCCAATTGTTCGCCGGCGAGATAGACAGCTTCCAGCTTGAAAAACGCTATATCCATAGCAAAGGCCGGGTCCTGTGGGTCAGTGTCACGACAACCTCAATTTATGGCGAAGACGGCGATGTCCGTTTCTACCTCACCTACGTCAGCGATATTTCCCAGAAAAAGGCGGCCGATACCGCCTTGCACGCCAGCGAGCAGCGGTTTCGAAGCCTGATTGAGGAATCTCAACAAGCGATTTGTATTTCCAAACTCAGTGACCGCCGGCCCCGGTTCGTTAATCAGGCGTTTGTTGATTTGTTCGGCCTTGCGTCCATCGCCGATGCCCTCAACCTTAATTCCACGATAGAAGTGGTTGCACCGGAAGATCGCCCACGTATGGAAGAAGTGCGGCGCCAGCGGTCTTCCGGCGAAATTAATTGGGGCACGTTTGAATTTGTCGGTATTCGCGCCGACGGCTCGCGCATGCAGGTTCACGGTGTCGGGCGCAGCTTGACCTGGGAAGGTTACGACGCCGTGCAAAGTTTCTATTCCGATGAAACGGAACGTCTGCGGATCCAGCGTGACTTGGCCATGGCCAAGGAGCAGGCCGAATATGCGAACCGGGCAAAATCGGAATTCTTGGCCAACATGAGCCATGAATTGCGGACCCCGTTGAATTCCATCATCGGGTTTTCCGAAATTCTTAAAGATCAGGTGTTTAGTCAGATCGGCAGTGTCCAATATCGTGACTACGCCGAAGACATTCATATGTCAGGCCATCATCTGTTGCGCTTGATCAACGATATCCTGGATGTCTCAAAAATTGAGGCCGGCGCCATGGAGTTATCCGAGGATGAATTGAATCTGGCCGACGAAATTGACGCGGCCATGATGTTTCTGCGCGAACGGGCCGCGAAGGCCGAGGTGTCCATGCATCGCGAGATCGATCCTGATCTGCCGTCGTTCATGGGCGATGCGATCCGGATCAAGCAAATCTTGATCAATCTGATCGGCAACGCCGTCAAATTTACGCGGCCCGGCGGGCGGCTCAGCATTGTCGCGCGGCGCGAGCCCGACAATGCCATCTGCTTGGCCGTCAGCGACACCGGCATTGGTGTCGCCGAACATGACATTGAGCGCCTGGTCCTGCCCTTCGTTCAGGTCGCCGACGTGGAACACAACCCGCACCAGGGGACCGGCCTGGGATTGGCATTGGTGAAGACACTCGCCGAGCTGCACGGCGGCACCTTGGAAATCGAGAGTGAGCTTGATAAAGGCTCGACGTTTGCCGTCCGGTTTCCGCCGGAACGTACCGTCGCCTAAGCGTTCGACGCTGCCGTCTGCACGGACCGGCCAAGGCATCCCTCGGCATCATACAAAGTAACCTCGGCGACCCCGGTTCCCTGATGGTCAGCGATAAAGCTGTCGGCGAACCCGAACCACTCGCCGACAGCGGGACGGAACAGGTGCACCGTCGTATCGGTGTTCAGCATGTTGAAGAACTGCGTATTGTCCCAGGCGCCCGGTGGCGATTTGTGAATGCGCCCCGAGACCACGGTGGTCAGGTCGCACATGGCCGCGCAGCGTTGGGCCGGCGTGACCGTTTCGCCACCGATCAGGTCATGCGGCCAGGTCAGCCAGGTTATGGGGCTGTCACCCGGGCCGCCGTGGCGGATGTCGATGCAAAGATGAAAGCCCGGCGGCCCACCGGCCCGGCGCTCATCGGAAACAAGCTGGCGGCGCGGCATGTCCACGGGACCCGGCGGGTGATGGGCCGGGGGCGGAAAATTAGCGGCTTGATCCGGATGGGCCTTCAACAGCACGGCCCGCATGACCGCAACCGGTGCGCCGTCGTCGGTCCTGGCCAGGCTGCCGTCGAAGATTGCCAGGCGCCGGCCCTGGCGGATGAACTCGGCCTGCAGGCGCAACGGTGTCAGGGGCACGGGCTTCAGGATATCGACGCTGAGCCGTGTGACCCGCAACCCGGCCACGGCGGCGGCGCGTTCCGCGGCCCGCATAAACAGCGCGTTGACCGGGCCGCCGTGCTGGGCGGTCTCGGACCAGGGACTGCCGGTCTCGGCCGTCGGGATGAACAGGCCGTCCTCTTCCGTGTACAGGTGGTCCGGCATAGCACAGGGCTTTCCGTCTTAATGATTTCGGGCAATCTTTGTCGGCGACGCCGCCCAGGCTGTCAACGCCGCGCGAAGGCGCTAAAATGCCCACCCCGGAACCCATCGGAGACCATTCATGCCGACCCGCGCCCCCTACTACACTGATCGCCACGAGACCTTGCGTGCCACCGTCATCGATTTCGCCGAGCGCGAAATCGCACCATTCGCCACCGAATGGGACGAAGCCGAAGACTTTCCCCGCGACCTTTATGTCAAAGCCGCCGAAGCTGGCGTCTTGGGCGCCGGTTTCCCGGAAGAATACGGCGGCGGCGGTGGCGATATTTTTGACAAGATCATCGTCAAGGAAGAGTTGCCCCGGGTCGGCTCCGGTGGCGTGCGTGCCAGCTTGCTGTCGCACGGTATCGGCCTGCCGCCCATTCTGGCGCTCGGTGATGCGGCAATGAAGAACCGGGTCGCGCCCGAGGTTCTGTCGGGCCGCAAGATCAGCTGTCTGGCCATCACCGAACCGAGCGGCGGCACGGACGTTGCCGGCCTTCTGACGACCGCCGAACGCGACGGTCATGACTATATCGTCAACGGTGAAAAGACCCTGATCACGTCCGGTTTCCGGGCCGATTACACCACCGTCGCCGTGCGCACCGGGGGGCCCGGCAAGGACGGTTTGTCACTTTTGCTCATGGACCGCGAGACGCCGGGCTTTACCCGGACGCGGCTCAAGAAGATGGGCTGGTGGGCGTCGGATACGGCAACCTTGAACTTCGACAATTGCCGGGTCCCGGCCGGCAACCTCATCGGTGCCGAGAACGAAGGCTTCAAGGGCATCGTACGCAACTTCAACGAAGAGCGTATCGGCAACACGGCAATCATGCTGGGCGCCGCCAAGGCGTGTTTGGAAGCCGCTATTGAACATGCCCAAAGCCGTGAAGTTTTCGGCAAGGTTCTGATGGCCAATCAGGTGGTGCGTCACAAAATTGTCGATATGGCGACCAAGATCGGTGCCACGGAATCGCGCCTCGACACGGTCGCCTGGCAATTCCAACAAGGCGAAAGCCCGGTTGCCGAAATTGCCATGGTCAAGAACCTGGCCGCCGAGACCTATGAGTTCTGCGCCTCGGAAGCCGTGCAGTTGCATGGCGGCGCCGGCATCGTCCGCGGGTCCAAGGCCGAACGTTTGTTTCGCGAATCAAAAATCCTCTCCATCGGTGGCGGCGCGACGGAGATCATGAAGGATCTGGCGGCCCGGCAGATGGGGCTGTAGGCGAACCGACACACAGCGAGATCGACATTCCGTGTGTCTAAAGACCTTCAAGCCAGGTCCGCAACGCGAGGCCCGGGCGGGCACCGAAGTTACTGGCGGCAGCGTTGGCGTAGGAGATGACACCGGTTTGCAGGGCCGAACCGGCATCGCCGATACGCGCCGTCATGGCGTCCACCGTCACTGCCGCGACGCCGCGCGAATCCAGGGCCGGCAGGCGGGTGATGCCGACACCGTCGCGACCAACGCCGGCATCGTTGAAGACGGCGATCTTGGCCAACACCTTGAGGGCGCGGGACGGATTGCCGCCGACCAAGCCGCCGTGGGAGCCGGTGATGAGAATTTCGCCGGCGTCGTCGTCGCTCACCAGGGAGGCGGAATCAAGCAATTGGATGCGGGTCCCCGAGTGCCCCAAAGTGATCTCGGTTCGGGCTTCGGGCACCGGCGGCAGTTGGCCGTGCGGTTGGGTGGCCTTAACCAGCAAGGCGACGGCGTCCGCCACAGTCATGCCTGTGGTCACGCCGAGCTTTGCCGCCGCACCGTTGACGATGCTGATCAAACCCCGGTCAAGGGCATCCTGGGCTGAGCCGATGCGGCAGCTTTGGCAATCCATGGCCACCGCCGCCATGCCGACGTCGGCCAAGGCCAGAACACCGGCGACACCGGCCTGCTCGAGGCCGATGCCGGCGTCGTTAAACAGCGTGGCGCGGAGGTTCCATTTTGACGCCACAGCGGCTGCATAGATGCCGCCGTGCGAGCCCGAGACGGCGACGCGGCCCTGCGATTCCGGGTTCGCGTCGGTGATGGAATCCAGCAATATCGGTGTTTCACCCATTCTGAAACTGTAGTGACCTTGACTTGCTGGGGCCAATGAAATGTTGTGGCACCACGACGCCCCTACGGAGACACCCAAGGCATGACGACAGGTAATTTCGACACGGCGCGGGGTCTTGCCCTGTTGACCACCATGGAGCGCATCCGCGCCTTTGAAGAACAAGCCGTGCTGGCCGCCGAACGCGATAAATTGGTACTGGGCGCCATTCACCCGTCTTTCGGCCAGGAGGCCTCGGCGGCCGGCATCATGTGGTCGCTGCGCACCGACGACTACCTGCTGTCGACGCATCGCGGCCACGGTCACACGTTGGCCAAAGGCGCCGACCCGCTGGCCATGATGCGCGAACTGTTGGGCCGCGAGGGTGGCTGCTGCGGCGGCAAGGGCGGCTCTATGCACATCGCTGATTTCGGCGTCAACATGCTGGGCGCCAATGGCGTTGTCGGCGCCAACATCAACATCGGCGCCGGTGCGGCGCACGGCGTCAAATTGTTGGGCGGTGATCAAGTGGTGGTTGATATCTTCGGCGACGGCGCCGCCAATCGGGGGCCGTTTCTGGAAGGCATCAACTGGGGCGTCATTTTCGATCTGCCTATCCTTTATGTCTGCGAGGACAATCAATACGCGGCGACGACAAAGACCAAATCCGTGACCGGCGGTGATGGGCCGGCGGCGCGGGCCGAGGCGCTGGGCCTCCGGGCTCAAACACTGGACGGCAACGACGTGGAGACCATCTCCGATACCGTGGCGGAAATCGTCCAGCGTATCCGCGGCGGTGGCGGGCCGGAGTTTCTGCACGTCATCACCTATCGCCAGAAAGGCCACACGTCGTTTGACGCCGCCGCTTACCGGCCCGAGGGTGAAGCCGCCGAACAAGTCGCCGGCAATGACCCGATCACCCGCCAGCACGATGTGTTGCGCACCGCCGGCATTGATGAGGCCGAGCTTGCGGCCATCCGCACGGCCGCCGAGGCGGAAATGATCGAGGTCCTGCGGCTCGCCGCCGACACCCCCTTCCCCGCCGATGCGACGGTTTTCCATGACGTTCAGGATGTCGGCTCACCGATTCGGGAGGCGTTCTGATGGCGATGATGACCTACAGCGAGGCGGCCCGCGAAGCCGTCCGCCGGGCCATGCAGGCCGACCCCACGGTCTGGTGCGTCGGCGAGGACCTGGGGCGCGGCGGGGTCTTCGGCCAATACAAGGGCCTGCAGGAGGAATTTGGCGCGGCGCGCATATGCGATGCCCCCATTTCGGAGGCCGCCATCATGGGCGCGGCCTTCGGTGCCGCCATGGTCGGCACCCGGCCGATTGTCGAGATGCGGTTCTCCGACTTCGCGCTGTGCGCCGTCGATGAACTGGTCAACCAGATCGCCAAGGCGCGGTTCATGTTCGGCGGCCAATCGCGCGCCCCCATGGTGATCCGTGAACCCATGGGCATGTGGCGGTCTTCCGCCGCCCAGCATTCGCAATCGCTGGAAAGCTGGTACGCGCACATTCCCGGTCTCAGCGTCGTCTGTCCGGCGACGCCGCAGGATAACTATTCGCTGCTGAAAGCGGCCATCGCGTGTGATGATCCGATCGTCTATTTCGAACACAAGAACATGTGGACCCTGGAGGGCGAGGTCGATCTGGACGAGGACGTGGCCTTCGGCAAAGCCCGCATCCGCCGTCAAGGCGGCGACGTGACCATCGTCAGCTGGTCGGAAATGGCCAACAAGGCGGTGGATGCCGCAGACCAACTGACGGCTGAAGGCATCAGCGCCGAGGTCATCGACCTGCGCAGCCTGTGGCCCTGGGATAAGGCCGCCGTCCTGGACAGCATCGCCAAGACCGGGCGGCTGGTGGTGGCGCACGAATCCGTCGCCGTCGGCGGCTTCGGCGCGGAGGTCGTCGCGACGGCGGCGGAACATGCCGGCGAAACCCTGAAGGGCCGCATCCGGCGTCTCGGCTCGCCGCGCGCCTTGATCGCTTATGCGCCGAACCTGGAAGATCAATTGCGGGTGACGCCGCAGATGATCACCGAGGCGGCGACCGAGTTAATGAAAAGCTAGACCAACGAAGGAAATCCCCATGATCCAGAACGAAACCACCGGCGGCGAAGCGCTGGTCCGCATGCTGATGGCGCACGGCGCCGGGCCGATGTTCGGCATGGGCGGCTTTCAACTGCTGCCCTTCTATGACGCGGCGCGGCGCCTCGGGCTTGGTCATAACCTGATCAACGACGAACGCTGCGCGGTCTTCGCCGCCGATGCCTATGCCAAGGTGTCGGGCCGGGTCGGTCTGGCCGACGCGACGCTGGGCCCGGGCGCGACCAATCTGGTCACTGGCCTGGTCGAGGCCTTGAACGCCGGGTCTCCCCTGGTCGTTATCATTGGCGACGCGCACCGCGACTACGCCGGCAAGAACATGACCCAGGAAACCGACCAGATGTCGATCCTGCGGCCGGCCTGCAAGGAGATCCTGCGCGTCGAGGCGACGCATCGGATTCCGGAAATCATGCGCCGGGCGTTTGCGGTGGCGACGTCCGGGCGGCCGGGACCCGTGGTGGTCGACGTGCCCGAAGACGTCGCCCACGGCACCTTTAACTTCGACGATGACGCCTTCGGCATCGACCCGGCGCATACGGCGGCACCAGCGCTGCGCTGCCGACCCGAAGCCGAAGCCACGGCCCGCGCGGCCAAAATGATTGCTGATGCCGAACGGCCCCTGATGCTGTGCGGCGGCGGGGTCCATATCTCCGATGCCACCGCGGCGGTGACCGAGATGGCCGAGGCCCTGGCCGTTCCCGTTGCCCATACCATGAGCGGCAAGGGCGCTGTAGCCTGCACCGGTCCCATGAACGCCGGCCTGTTCGGGCGCTATGACCGGATCGCCAATGATCTGATCGAGGCCAGTGATTGTTTGATTGTCGTCGGCTGCAAGCTGGGGGAAATCGCCACCAAACGGTTCTCCGTGCCGGCGCCGGGCCGCCCGGTCATCCACCTCGATATCGTCGCCGAGGAAATGGGCCGCACCTATGAACCTGCGTTGAAGCTCTGGGGGGATGCCAAGGCCGGCCTGGAAGACTTGCACGCCGCCCTGGCCGACGGCGCGGCGGCGGCACGCGAAACGCGGGCCGGATATCTGGCCGAGGTGACGGAGAAAATGGCCGCCTGGCGTGACGACGTTTCCGAGCGCCTGCATTCCGAGGAAAGCCCGGTCAACATGGCGCGCCTGATTACCGAGTTGAACCGGCTGTTGCCCGACGACGGTATCTTGGTCGCCGACGGCGGCTTCGCGGCCCACTGGAGCGGTTTGCTGTTCGACACCAAAAAGGCCGGGCGCGGTTTTGTCCCGGACCGCGGCTTTGCCTCCATCGGCTACGGCCTGCCCGGCGCCATGGGTGCGCAATTGGCGGCGCCGGACGCGATCGTGGTCGGGCTGACCGGCGACGGTGGGTTCAATATGGTTTTGGGTGAATTGGAAACCGCCCGGCGCATGGGCCTGGGCGTTAACATCATCGTCGTCAACAACGCCGCGTCCGGGTACGTGAAGGCCCTGCAGCACCTCATGTACGGCGAAGGCGCCTACCAATCCTCGGACCTGTCGGAGACCAACTACGCCGATGTGGCGAATTCCATGGGTTGTCACGGCGTCCGCGTCGAGGCGCCGGATCAATTGGATGCCGCCTTGCGTGCTGCTTTCGCCGAAACCGGCCGGCCCAGCGTCATCGATGTCATGGTCACCCGCGACCCGGCGAAGATGCTGCCGGCCGTCGATAACCGCACGGCGGTGATCAAGAAAGGCGACCGGGTCGCCTAGGCGATCAAGAACAGCGACCGGGTTGCCTGATTGGTTATCCGCCGACCCGAAAATATGCGAACATAGAGCGATGACGACAGATCTCCATCCGTTGATCCGCCTCGCCCGTCCGGCCGACGCCGCAAGTCTGGCCCGGGTTGAGACGCAAACCTGGCGCGATGCCTATCCGACGTTGCTGCCCGAGCAGTTTCTTGTGCGTGGGCGCGGCACAGCGGATAGCTGGCGCCAACGCCTGCGCGGCGAGCCGCGCCGCGTCGTTGTCGCCGAAGCGTCGCGTCGCGTCGTCGCCTATGCCAGTTGGGGCGCGGTCAATTGGGGCGGCGGTACGCATCGCGACCGGGACGCCGCGCAACTGCATGAACTCTATGTCTATGTGGATCACCGGGGCATCGGTGTCGGCCGAAGCCTCTGTGCAGAGGTCGCCCGTCGTCTCCTTGAGGAGGGCCGGACATGGCTCGATGTTGAGGTCCTGGACGGCAATCCGGCGCGCTATTTCTACGAGACCCTGGGCGCTCATCTGGTTGCCCGCGCGCATCACGATTTTGCCGGCCAGCGCCTGCCAACCTTCATATACCGTTGGAACGAACTGGACGCGTTGGCCGGACAGAAAATCTAATACGTCCGCCGCTATGACGGAACCCGGCACGGTGGCTTAAAGCCTACGGCGCCCGCGTCCTGGCGGCCCATTCCGATACAGGCGGCAGCGCCACGGCAAGCCCATGGCGCACACCCGCCTTGTCGGCGCCCAGGGTGGCCACATGGACGGCGATGATCTGCGGCTTGCCGTCCGTGAACAGCAGCACCGGTGAGCCGGAATCACCACTGACCGTGTCGCAGTCATGGTTGACCAACCCGCTGCCGGGTCGAAACTTGCCAAGATGGCAATCAACATGCACCGAGAGGATATGCTTTTTGTCGCGGCTGTAGCCGGCCTGGGTGACCGGGCGGCGGGCCTTAGAGATGTCGGCAATCATCAGCCGCGCATTCAGCGCTGGTGGGATCATGCCGACCTGATCGCCGATGGGATCAGCCAGCGTCAGGACGGCCCAGTCGGTGGCCGAGTCGGCCAATTTCGGCTTTTTCTTGAACCGGTATCCCTGGGCCAGGCGGAAGCCGGTAATCTTCGACGCGGCGACCCATTCACCCAACTGATAGCCGGCGACGAAATGCAGGGTCTGCACCGGCACCCAGGTACGGGTCCGCGGATGCCACAGGCAGTGCGCCGCCGTCAGCACTTTGTCGGGCGCCACCAGGGTCCCCGTACAGTGCCCGCCGGTGCGCTTGTTAACCCGGCCGATGGCCCGCCAGGGATAATCCTTGGTGCGGATCAATTGGCGGTCATCGGCACCCTTGATGCCGGGCCGCGCCGTCGGGTCGGCGGCACCGAGCAAAAACGCGGCGGCGAGAATGAAAACCGTGCGGGATGACTTGCGGCGCATGGTCGTTAAACTACGCCCTGGCCGCGGCTTCGGAAAGGGACGGACAGATGATCGAAGAGACGCTTGATATCATCACCAAAGACGGTGACATGGAAACCTTCATCTGCCGGCCGGAACGCGGCGGTCCCTACCCGGCCGTGCTGTTCCTCATGGACGCGCCGGGCATCCGCGAAGAGCTGCGCGACATGGCCCGCCGGCTGGCCAGTGTCGGTTATTTCGTCGTGCTGCCGAACCTTTATTACCGGGCCGGGCGTGACACCACGTATGGCCCCGACGTGCTGGACGCCGGTAGCGACGAGAATGTCCGCATGCGCGCCGTCCGCACCAAGATGACCATTCCACCGGTGATGGACGACGTCGCCGAGATGATGGCATTCGTCGATGCCCATGCGGACGCCAAGGCCGGCCCCATCGGTTGCCATGGCTACTGCATGAGCGGCCCCTATGCCCTGGCCGCCGCGGCGCGCTACCCCGACCGGGTCGCCGCGGCCGCATCGTTCTACGGCACCTGGATCGTCAGCGATGCCGAGGAAAGCCCGCATCTGACGCTGGCCCAATCGAAATGCGAGCTGTACATCTCATGCGCTGAACACGACGATTTGGCGCCGCCGGACATGGTCGCCGAACTTCAGGGGTTGTTTGAACAATCTGGGACGCGCGGTGAGTTGGAAATTCACCCCGGCGTCCACCACGGTTTCGCCTTCCCGAGCCGCAAGATTTACGACCAACCGGCCGCCGAGCGACATTGGGAGCGGCTGTTCGCGCTGTACGCCCGGAATCTGTAGACGGCGCCGGCTACTGCTTGCGTAGCTGGAAGATTTCGTTCTTGCGGTTGATCGCCCAAACTCCGGTCGGGCCGGCATCGATATTGGTGGCGCCACCGGGCAAAACAATCCGTTTGGTTGTCTTGCCGACGCCGCCGCGCGCCAAAACATAAGTATGGCCATCCTTGCCGGCAATCCAGGTCGCGGTCTTGGTTGCGCCGATGTCGTTGGCGAATGGCAATTTCTGTGCGTCCCAACGAATGCTGCGATTTTCCGTGGGGCGGAGATAAAAGACGCGGCCCCGCGAATCGAGGGCGTAGACGTCCTCGTCACTCGCTGCGACGCGGATGATTTGAGTGCCGCCGATCCGGTTCCATTTCTTACCAATCAGGCGCCATATGGCTTTATCCATGCCGACCACATAGGCCTCGCCTTCGCCGCTGACGGCGATGTCGGTCGCCTTGCCCGAAAGGCGGGACCACTTTTTGCCGTCGTGCCGATAAATGGCGTTCCCCTTGTTGACCCCCCAGGCGAAACCGCGCGGGCCGACCGTCAGACGGGCCAGGCCGCCGGGCATTCTCGCCCATTTGCCGGCGTTAAAGCGATATGGCGCGCCATTGGTGCCGACGACGTAGACCCCCGGCCGCCTGCCCGAACTGACGCCGATATCCAGGGCCTTACCGGCGACCTTCACCCATTTTCCGGCGATCGAGTGAACGCCGGCCGCCTTCTTCCGGGCCTCCAATAGCTTCTTGCGGTGTTCGGCCCACCTTTTTTTCCGTGCGTCGGCGGCCTTGCGTTGGGCTTCGGCCCGCTTCTTACGCAGTTCGGCCACTCGTTTTTGGCGCTCCATGGCCCGACGTTTGGCTTCTTCTGTGGCCTTGCGCTTGCGGTCGGCCGCGACCTTTTTGCGATAGCCCTCGACTGAAAGGCCGGCCTTGGCGGCGCCAAGCTGATCTTCGACGGCTTCCAATTTTCCGCGTTCGGCACCAAGCGCGCCTTCCGCCTTGGCCGCGGCGGCTTTCGAAGCGTTGAACCTATTCAGGGCTTTTCCGACCAACGCCTTCTGCGCTTTCAGCTCGGTTTCCAGTTTCTTGATATCTTCCGCCGAAATGGTTGGTTTCTCCTGCGCGACGACGGTCGTGCCGGGAAAGGCCATAAGGCCGGCGATTAACATGACGCCGAGAAATGCATATTTGAAGTTCATGGGTTCCGCCTCTTGATCGGGGTTGCCGCCACTAGAACTTTAGTAACTGGCGGCTCAAAAGGGTTCAATGAATTCCGCGCTGGCCGCGTTCTTATTCCCGCCTTACGCGCTGTGGACACACCCGCCGAACCTTGTTGATCGGATCGAACTCATAACGTTGCAGGCTGGATAGCGCCTTGCCGTACACATGCAGTGACAAGGATGTGGTTTGGCCTTCGTTGCGGACACTGTGGATGTCATCGGGCAGGAGCACCACGACGTCACCGTTGCCGACGTTCAGTTCTTCCGCCACTTCCAATTCTGCGTAATCCTCGCTCGCGCCGTCATCCGTGCGCTTCCAATTGACATTGACCTCGACCCCTTCGATGCCGACGACGACGCCCCAGGTCTGGTGGTCATGCGGCGCGACGCCGCGGCCCGGCAGCCAGGCGACGGTCTCAACGAAGATCGTGTGATCATCTTCTTCGTTGAGCACGGTAATGCCCATGCCCTGGCCTTCGTCGCAGTCGAAGTATTCCGGCTTCAGCCAACTGGTTTCGGTGGCCAGGCGTTTCGCCACCGGTGCCACGGCGGCAACGATCATCGCCGGGTCGTCGGTGCCGGCAACGGCATCTTTCATGTGCTGGACAAGAAACGCGATATCAGGATGCATGGTCAGGTTTCCCTCTGTCTATGAAGTCAGTTTTCCGGCAGGCCGGCGGCGCGTAAGCCGTCGAGGACTCGTTTGCGATGACCGTCGTCGGCATAGGGATAACGTTCACCAAACTTCGCCACGGTGACCAGCGGATGAATGGCCAGTAACGCCTTGACCTGCTCGGCGGCTTCATCGGCACGGCCCATCTCAGACAGCAAGGCGGTCATCGTCACATGGGCCGGCGGAAATCCCGGCGCGACGTCGATACAGTCGCGCACATGGCCTTCCGCTTCTTCGTGGCGTTCCAGCAAAAACAGCGCGTGGCCCAGGTGATAGGCGCAGTTCGGCGGAATAAACGGATCGAACTTAAGCGCCATATCAACCATTTCGACCCCCCGCTGCGGCCGGCCGGCGAAATTCATGGCTTCCGCATAATAGCCGTAGGTATCCGCATCATTGGGTGCGATTTCAATCGCCTTCTCAAAGTGGGTGCGGGCGTCGTCATGACTGCCCTTGATGGTGTGCACCCACCCCAGCCTTGATTGGCAAAACGCCGAATGCGGCGCCAATTCAACGCCCCGCACGGCGGCCCGCAAGGCCTCGTCGAGGGCATCATCGTAGCCTTCCCACATGAACGACCAGCCGCTTTGGTGGGGAAACACCATGGTCGCGTAGGCATCGGCGAAGTTTGGATCAATGGTGATGGCTTGCTCGGCCAGGTGTACCGTTTCCTTGAACGCCGCCGGAGTGAACCGATAGAACGTCGCCCGCGCCCGCAGGAACAGTTCATAGGCTTCGGCGCTTTCAGTGGTCCGCGCCGCACTTCCCTGCCCCGGTGCCAAGTTGACCTGCAAGGCGGCGACGATCTGCGCCGTAATTTCGTCCTGCAGGGCAAAGATGTCTTCCATCTCGCCATCGTAACGTTCGGCCCAGACATGACCACCGGTGATGGCGTCGGCCAATTGGGCATTGATGCGGACCTGGTTACCGGCCTTGCGGACACTGCCTTCAAGAACATGCGCGACACCCAGGGATTGACCGACGTCACGGATATCCGGCGAGGTGCCCTTGTAGGCAAAGGATGAATTTCTGGCGATCACGAACAGGTCCGTGTTCTTGGCCAAATCGGTAATCAAATCCTCGGTCAGGCCATCGGCAAAGAACGCCTGATCGGGATCGCTGGACAGATTATCAAAGGGCAGGATGGCAATGGACGGCTTATCCAGGGCCAGCGGCACGGCCGGAACAACCGGTGCCACATCGCGAACCACGTTCGGTTCGTCGCCGTCGTCACCCTCAGTGACGGCAGCAACAAAACGGAAGCCGCGGCGCGGAAACGTACGGATCACCTTCTGGTCCTTGCCGTCGTCGCTCAGCGCCCGCCGGGCCGCATTGATGCGGGCATTCAGGGTGCCGTCGGAGACAATGCGGCCGTCCCAGACTTCATCGAAAATCTCATCCTTGGTGACCACGCGGTGGCGATTTTCCAGCAAATAGGCGATCAGCGAAAATACCTGCGGCTGCACATCGATCACGGAACTGCCGGCCCGCAATTCGAGCCGTTCCGTGTCCAATGAAAAGTCCTCAAACCGGTACATTGCTGTTTTTCAATCGTTTATTCATGAAAATTCACGGAAATAAAGCGCCCGGCAAGCAAACGTAAAGGGTTCGTTCAAGCGCCATCGGCTCAGTCTGCCTATGATCACTGACGCTTTCAATCGTTCTAGGAACTCAGGAGATCACCATGTTCATCACCGCCAGCCCCCTCACGGTCATCGAAACAGCTTTCACCACCGCCCTGGCTTCCCTGAGAACCAAAATCAGCGCCATTCATGAACAACACCGCGACACGGCCGCGCAATTCATCAACTCCGGTGCCGAGACGGATACCAAACCCTTTCAAGGCCTGCTGTAAGCGCCGCGAACGAATTTCCCCCCTAACTGGTTTCGCCCGGCGCCTGTTGGGTTGATGATACAAAATCCGGCATCGACTGGGCCCGCTTCGACAGCCAATAACTATAGGCCGGCGGCATCAGGTCATAGGGATTTTCAGCCCCCAGCTTCAAAGCCGCATCGAAAGCCCAGTTGGGATTGTGGATGACCTCCCGGGCCAGGGCGATCAGGTCGGCTTGACCGCTTTGCAAAATCGCTTCCGCATGTTGCGCATGAACAATCAACCCCACCGCCATGGTCGATAGGCCGGCCTCGGCGCGGATTTTCTCGGCGTAGGGCACCTGATAGCCGTAGTCCAAGGGCACCTTGCCCATGCCGACGCCACCCGCCATGCCGCCCGACGAACAATCGATGACATCGACGCCTTTGGCTTTGACGATCCGCGCCAATTGAACGCTTTCATCGGGGCCCCAGCCGGCATCGTCTTGCACGGACAAGCGCAGAAATAGGGGCTTACGGTCCGGCCAGTTGGCGCGGACGCATTCCACAACCTCGACCACCAAGCGCATGCGGTTTTCCAGCGACCCGCCGTAATCGTCGTTGCGCAGGTTGGATAGGGGCGACAGAAACTGATGCAGTAGATAGCCGTGCGCACTGTGAATTTCCAGAACGTCGAAGCCCGCCTTGTCGGCCCGGGCCGCCGCCGCGCCCCACCTTTCCACCAACCCCGGCAGTTCATCGCGGGCCAGGGCGCGGGGCACTGGTTCGCCATCGCCTTTGCCGGCAACGGCGCTTGGCGCGACCAGTTCCCAGGCATCCCAATCGTCAACGCCGGCCGAAGCCTCATCCAGGGGGCCGCGCCCCTCCCAGGGCCGAAAGCGCCGTGCCTTGCGGCCGCTATGGCCAAGCTGAATGGCGGGCACCGAACCGTGCGCGCGAATGAAATCAGCCAAGCGTTTGAAGTACGGGATGAAATCGTCGTCCCACAATCCCGTGTCGCCGACCGTGCCACAACCGCGGCGTTCGACCTTGGTCGATTCAACAAAAACCAAACCGGCGCCGCCAACGGCGTATTTGCCGACGTTCATCAAGTGCCAATCGGTGGGATAACCCCTCTCGGCCGCGTATTGGTGCATGGGCGCGATGACGACGCGGTTCTTGAAGGTCACGTCGCGGAAATTTGCCGGCGCAAACAATTGCGGTGGGGTCATTCTTCGCTTCTCTTGCGCCCCTATTCGTGAATTCGACCGGGCGTCTGCTGTGGGGGATATTACCGACGGCTTGATTACGGGGCAATGGATGCAACGGCATCCAGGCGCGGCAGATTGATTGAAAAATGCACGCCCTCGCCACTGTTCCGCGCGGTGATCGTGCCGCCCATGGCGGTGATGATCGAATAGCTGACCGACAGCCCCAGTCCGGTGCCCTCGCCGACCTCCTTGGTGGTGAAGAACGGATCGAAAATGTTCTTCAACACGTCTTCATCGATGCCGCCCCCATTGTCGGCAACAGTAATGACGACCTGATTGAGGGCGTTGTCTTCCGTTAACGCGACGTTGATCTTACCGGGCGACATGACGGCCGCCGCATCGCTGGTGCGGCTGGCCTCGACAGCGTCGCGGGCATTGGCGATCAGGTTCAAGATGACTTGCTCCAACTGTCCGGCTGATCCCGATACCAAGGCGCTGTTTTCGGGAACCGTTGATTCCAGGGCGATATCGATGGAGGCGAATTGCTTCTCGATCAAATTCAAGACGTTGGTGATGACCTCGGTCGGCATGAACGGCTCGGCCGCCACGTCTTCCTTGCGGCTGAAGATGCGCATGTGATCAATAATTTCTGCCATTCGCAGGACTTGTGCGACAACGGTTCGGAGGTCTTCGGTTTCGACGGTGACGGCAGCGTCGGCCTCATTCAGATCATAAAGGATCGAATCCGTGGTTAGCCGGATAATGTTCAGCGGCTGGGCCAATTCGTGTGCCGTGCCGGCGGCCAGGGTGCCCAGGGTCGCCAGTTTATCGGCCTGCACAAGCTGGCGTTCGGTGTTGCGCCGCGCCGTAATATCGTTGAACACATTGACGAAACCGCCATTCTCCAATGGCGAAAAATGGACCTCGACAATTTTGCCGCCCGGCAACGTGTCTTCGATGGTAGTGGCTTGCTGCCGGCGATAAAGTTCGAGGCGGCGCTCAATCAGAACTTTGGAATCGCCCGGCCCATAATCGCCGCGTTCGGCGCGGAATTTGATAATTTTCGCAGCGGATTCACCGACCCGGACTAATTCGGCCGGCAATTCAAAGGTCGCCGCATAGCTGGGACTGGCCATGCGCACGGTGAAATCACGGTCGATCATGAATATGCCGCCGGTCATGTTATCCAGGGCCAGATGCAGTTCCTGGGTACGCTCTTCGACCAATCTTTCGAGCTCTTCGTTAAGTTGTTTGACCCGGGCTTCGGCATGGCGGCGCTCGGTGATATCTTCCAAGATGCCTTCCACGTAGGTCGCACCGGTACCTTGGTCCTCACCTTTCCATACCGACATGGAGACCCATGTGATGGCGCCGTCCTTGCGGCGCATCTGAACTTCCGCCGTGGTCCGCCCGTCGCGGTTCAACCGGTCCAGCATTTGGTCGCGCTCATCGCCGTTGACCCAAAGCTGGTTGGTAATGTCCGTGACATTGGCGATCATGTCGTCGGGTGACGCATAGCCCATCATCTCGGCGAAGGCCGCATTCAGCCGCGCGAATTGGCCCGCCGGCGTGGTCCGGATGATGCCCTGCACGGCATTTTCGAATATGTCGCGGTATTCGGCTTCGGCCTGTTGGCGTTCGCCGGCGACGGTGATCAGGTCGCGGGTGCTGGTTTCCACGCGTTGCGATAATTGTGCATTCGCATCGGCCAATTCGTTGCCCATGCGATTGATTACCTGAAAACTGGCAAAAGCGCGGTCAACCATGGCATAAAGCGCCGCCGCGGTGTCGGCCAATTCGTCGTCATGGCCGGTTTTCGGCGCCGCTGGCCGGTCTTGGTCGGAATCCAGATCGATTGATGCCAGCCATCGGTCGAGGGCCAGGACGCGGTTCAGGACCAGCCGGTGAACAATGAACATGGTCACGGCGCAGACGAACCCTGAGATAATCAGCACCAGTCCGAATATCCGAAGCACGAAGCTATTTAACGCCGCCGCGATCCATTCCGTATCAAGGCGCGCGGCGACACCGTGCGGCAAATTCATCACCGTCGCCGGCCAGTACACATCGAGATGACGGCCGTCCGGGTCGGCGCGTTGGAGAACCGCTGCGGTGGCTTTTGGAACGGCCATGAACGCCGGCGCGTCGCCGAATGCGCCAAGGCGTTGGCCCGATTGGTCAAACAATGCGCCGCCCTTGAAGTCACCGGCCGCGACCATGCGATTGCCCAAGGCGATTAAGGCCACCGGCGGCGCGTCCCCGGCGGCGGTGCGAAATCCGGAAACGGCGTGGGCACGGCCGGTCCGTTCAACCTGATCCAATAAATCCTGCTGGTGGTTGAGATAGGACGGGAACAGGATCGCCGTTTCGATGGCAACAATACTGAGGAAGACGGCAACCGTAATCTTCAGGCTGAGTGCCTTGTACCATGGGCGGGCACGTGACGTCGGATCGCAGGTCTTCGCGGGATCCATCAAATAAATTTCCGTACTCTCACGCCGCGGTCACGGCAATGCATCGCAACCCCATCATTTTATAATAATCGTAACTATACAGATGGTGACAACAACATTTTCCGGCCAGGCGCGGCATGGGGAACAGTGTCGACCCATTGTTGCACCGCGCGGCCATCCGGATAATCAACGAGAATTCCCTGAAACCAGGGCTTGATAAGGACCGCGAACCGTTATGGAACCGGTTGACCCGTCGGCATTTGTCGGCCGACCATCACGAAGATTTGACGGCGTGAGTGGGCTTCAGAGCGGAAAGACGACGTTCACCTGGCCGGTACCGGAACTTGGGAAATATTCGCCGATCACCTCGCCGCGTCCTTCATATTCATCCCAACCCAGCGCGCCGAACAGCATGGCCGTGTCGTGCATGCCGCCCTCGCCCATGCATTTCTCGGCGTAGTCGGGCAACATTTTCAAGAATGTCGCGATCTCGCCCCGTTGCCATAATTCCAGAACCCGCAGGTCCATTTGTTGGTTGAATTCGCTGGAGATGGTGAAGGTGCCGTTATTGGCTTCGTAAAGCTCATTGTCCCAAATCTTGTGCGACAATGACCCGGACGCCAGCAGCATGACGTTGGCGTCGCTGGCCGCGATGGCGTCGCGGATCGCCTGGCCGAAACGCCGCGATGACTCGAGGCTATGCACCGTGCACCAGCCGGCAATGGAGACCACCTTGAACTCGGCGTCGGGGGCCATATAGCGCAGCGGCACCAAAGTTCCGTATTCCAGATGCAGGCTGTCGATCCGGTGCGCCAGGGTGAACACATCGCGAGCCTGGGCCTGCGCGGCGATCAAGTCACCCAGTTCCGGATTGCCCGGATAATCGTATGTAAGGCCCTGGATGAACTGCGGAAACTCATGGCTGGTGAAGGTGCCCGTGAAGCGCGCGTTGGCATTGACGTGATAGCCAGCGTTGACCAGCCAGTGGGTATCGATGACGACCACCGTATCGACCCCCATGCGGTGCGCCCGGTTGGCGATTTCCCGGTGCCCGTCGATGGCCTGCTGGCGGGTGCCCTGCAGCCGGCCTGGCTGTTCCGACATCAACATGGTCGGCACGTGGGTGACTTTCGCGGCGATGCTCAGTTGTCCCATGGTTCGGCTCCGCTTATTCCCTGACGTCATGTCTTTTGATCCGACACGGTATGTTAGGGCGCGGGCCTACCTGGACGAAGCGAAATATTGCCGGGACAGTCTGCCGTTTGAACTTTGCAAAGATTTCCTGGTCGCCGAAGCCGCACAACCCCGCCATCAGGTGTATTCAACTCGTGGGCTATTGGTACGTCCACAAAGACGAACTGGTACTGAACGGGCCGTCATATTTCAAGGTGGGCGACGTGGCACTGGCGTTTTGCCACGGCATCATGAACGGTGGCGTGGGCGACTTGTTCGTCTATGAGGCCAGTCCTCGCAAGTCCATGATTCTTCGCCGGGGCCAATACGGCTGGTATGTGGCCAAGTCGCATCCGCGCATGAATTTCATTCACGATTCCTACCTGAACTATGAACAACACCGCGAATAGCGCTGGGGCGCCAAAAACGGCGGAATTTCACGGTTCCTCCCGCCCGGCCTGTTTTCATTATGCCTACAAATTCGGTGTTGATAGAGGTATTTAGGAAAATCAAGGGGTTAGGGGTAAAACATCCATGAGTTTTGTAGCATTTCTCAACCCGTCGAGGCCTTGGCGTCCCGCGCCAACGGCGGCCCGCGTCAGAGCGTATTCACGTGTTGCCGGTTCCCGTGGGCGCACCTATGATGCGCGCCCGGCCCTCGGGGCGGGAACTGGGTTTCAATCAATGACGTTACAAACAGGTGTTCCATGCTTCTCCTGATGCGCAAGCGAATCGGCACAATCGTCGTCAAGGTCTTCGCCTTTTTCCTGATCCTGGGCTTTGGTGCCTGGGGCGTGCAGGACATGCTGGGCTATCAGGTCGGCGGCGGCGGCAACAGTGTTGCCAAGGTCGGTGATGTAGACCTGCCGCCGCGCCAGCTCTATTCGGATGTGTACGACGAGGTGAACCGTCTGCGCCGTGTTTTCGGCAGCACCTTCGATATCGAACAGGCGCGCCGCTTCGGCATTGTTGATACGGTTCTGGAACGCCAGATCAACGGCGCCGCGACCCGCGCCGGGGCCAGAGAACTGGGTGTCACCATCAGTGACGGCCTGGTCCGCGCGGCGATCGTGTCGGAGCCCATGTTCAAGGGCCTGGCCGGTAACTTCGACCGCGAGCGATTTCAGCAAATTCTGGAGGGCAACGGTCTGACCGAGGCCAGTTATGTGTCGAAACTGCGCGATGACCTGATGTCCGGGCAGTTGCTGAACAGCGTCAAGGCCGGGGTCGTCGCGCCGGGTCGTTGGGTTGATGTGGTGTACCGATACCGTGAGGAGCGCCGCGAGGTCGATAGCGTGTTCGTTCCCGACACCCGGATGACGGCCATCGGCGCACCGACGCAAGCGGATTTGAACAAGCACTACAAGGACAACGAAAAAGCCTTCACGGCGCCGGAATACCGGGCCTTGAGTTTCGTCCGTCTGGACGCCGCGGATGTTGCCAAGGAAATGGAAGTGTCTGACGACGACCTGCGCGCCGCCTATGATGAACGGGCCGATGAATTCGTCACCCTGGAACGCCGCAAGGTACGCCAGATGATCATGAGCGACGAGGCCAAGGCCCAGGCCGCCGCCACGGCATTGGCCCAGGGCAAGGACTTCGTGACGGTCGCCAAGGACGTCGCCGGGTTGGCCGAGGCAGCCGTCGATCTGGGTGAAATCACCAAAGACGATTTGCTGCCGGAATTGGCGGAACCGGTCTTCAAGCTGGCCAAGGGGACCGTCTCAGCGCCGCTGAAAAGCTCGCTGGGCTGGCACATCATGCAGGCTGTTGATGTGACGCCCGGCGGCACCAAAACATTCGAACAGGCGAAGGACCAACTACAAAACGAATTGGCCCTGCAGAAAGCCGTGGATGCGATATTTGATCTTTCCAACCGCTTCGAAGATGAAATGGGCGGCGGCGCGTCGATTGCCGAGGCCGCCGGGCGGTTGGGCCTGAAGCTGGAAAAGCTGACCGGCATTGATCAGGCCGGCAATAATCCGGCCGGGACCGCCGTGACCGGTTTGCCGGTCGGCAATTTCCTGGCCACCGCGTTCGCCACGGCCGAGGGCGAGGACAGTGCCATGACGGAAGCCGGCGAAGACGGTTTTTATATGGTGCACGTCGACAAAGTGACGGCCCCGGCCCTGCGCCCGTTTGCCAGCGTCAGGGCCGGCGTGACCGCGGCCTGGACGGCCGGCAAACGCCAAGACGCCGCCAAGGCTCTGGCCGCGGTGGTCGTCGGTTTCGTTAATGACAACAAGAAAATGGCCGATGGCGCGGCTGAATGGGACCTCAAGGTCGCGGCCATCAAGGATGTGAAACGCCAAGGCAATTCCGGGGATATGAACGACGCCCTGGCGGCCAAGGTATTTGGGTTGAAACTTGGCAAGGCGGCCATGGAACGGATGGGTGACGGCTACCGGGTCGCCGCCGTGAAGAAGATTATTCCGGCGCCCAGCGGTCCGTCGGAAACCCGCAAGGCCTTGGCCGGCAATCTGGCACAATCGCTGCGCGCCGATCTGGACCGGCAATTGGTGGCGGCGTTGCGCAATGCCGCCGGCGTTGAGGTTAATCGGCCGGCCGTCGAAGCGCTGTTCGGCGAACGCCAAGCGGCGCAATAGTCGGCGCGGCCATATCCTCATGAGCTTGCCCGCCGTTCATCCTACCCAGGACGACTTTGCCGCCACCTATGATGAGAGCCGGACCCAGGTGGTTTGGATGAAGCTGGTGGCGGATTTGGAAACGCCGGTCTCGGCGATGATGAAGATCGCCGGCAGCCAGGCCAACAGTTTCCTGTTGGAATCCGTCGAAGGCGGCGCCATCCGCGGGCGTTATTCGCTGATCGGCCTGCGGCCCGATGTGATTTGGCGCTATGCCGACGGTGTGACCGCCGTCAACCGCCAGGCCTTGACGGCGGATGAGGCCTTTGCCCCCTGCCCGATTGGCGCCACCGACGGTGCTCTGGCGTCGTTGCGCGCCTTGCTGGCAGAAAGCCGCATCGATTTGCCGGACCATTTGCCGCCCATGTCGGCCGGCCTGTTCGGATACATGGCCTATGACGCAGTGCGCTTGGTCGAGCGCGTCCCCGACAACAATCCGAATACCTTGAATTTGCCCGATAGCCTGTTTCTGCGGCCGACGGTGATGGCGATTTTTGACTCTTTGGAGGATTCGCTGACCCTGATCACGCCGGTCTGGCCGGACAGCGAAATCGATGCGCCGGCGGCCTATACGGCGGCGCAATCGCGCCTTGCCGCGGTGGTCACCGATTTGGACCGCACGTTGCCGCACAGCCGTGAACGCAAGACCGCAGGGGCCAGCCCCCTGGTACCGCAGTCAAACATGACGCGTGAGACCTTTCACGACATCGTTCGGACGTGTGTTGACTATATCCACGCCGGTGATGCCTTCCAGATCGTGCCTTCGCAGCGCCTCCGGGTGCCGTTTGAGCTGCCGCATTTCTCGTTTTATCGGGCCTTGCGGCGCCTCAATCCCTCGCCGTTTCTGTTCTTCATGAACTTCGGCGGGTTTTCCGTGGTCGGCTCCAGCCCGGAGATTTTGGTTCGGGTTCGTGACGGCAAGGTGACGCTGCGGCCGCTGGCCGGGACGCGGCGGCGCGGTGCCACACCGGCCGAGGATCAGGCGCTGGCCGAGGAACTGATTAATGATCCGAAAGAACGCGCCGAGCATCTGATGCTGTTGGATTTGGGCCGCAATGACGTCGGCCGGGTGGCGAAAGTCGGCACGGTCAACGTCACCGAGCAATTCATTGTCGAATATTATTCCCATGTCATGCATATCGCGTCCAACGTCGAAGGTGATCTGGATCCCGAATGCGATGCCATCGACGCCCTGCTGGCCGGCTTTCCGGCGGGCACGGTTTCCGGGGCGCCGAAAGTCCGGGCCATGGAGATTATCGATGAGGTTGAACCGGAACGGCGCGGCGTCTATGCCGGCTGTATCGGCTATTTCGGCGCCGATGGCGACATGGATACCTGCATTGCGCTGCGCACCGCGGTGATCAAGGATCAGATGCTCTACATCCAGGCCGGCTGCGGCGTCGTCGCCGACAGCGACCCGGAGTTCGAATACCAGGAAACCCTGAACAAGGCGCAGGCCCTGATCCGTGCAGCCGAAGAGGCGGAAGCCTTCGGCGGCAATGGTTAACTATTGTTAAGTTAATTATCAGAATCGGTTGAGCGGCTGGCGACATCGGCGTCGGCACGGTTCAGCAGCGCCGAAACCGGGACCAGCTGGAAGCCCCGGTCCGCAAGGGTTACAAGCCACGGCGTGATTGCCGCCAGGGTCTTTTCCCGGGGGTGCCCGATGGCGATGGCATGGCCCTGTTTTTTGGCCAGGGCCTCGATCCGCGCCAGTTGTTTGCGGATCGTCTCGATATCGTCCTCGTGATCGATGAACACGTTGCGAGTGGCAAAATCCACCCCCGCCGCCGCCGCCGCCCTGCTGCCTTGCGACGCCCCCGACGTCACCGAGTCTAGAAACGCCAGGCCGCGCGCCTTCAATTCCACCATCACCCATTGCATGCCCGTCGGGTCAGCTGTGAAGCGGCTGCCCATATGATTGTTGATGCCCACGTAGCCGCCAAATTGATCCAAATTCCAACGCAGATTAGTTAGCAGTTCGCTGCGGCTGAGACCGGTCTTGAGCACGTTCGGCCCGGGATCGACCGTCGTCGAAGACGGCTCCATAGGGACATGCATCCAGATTTCGTGCCCCGCCGCGCGGGCCGCGGCGGTCTGATCGGTGAGCCGCGTCGCGTAGGTCAAAAACGACATGGACATGGGCCCCGGCAAGGCGACGGCGCGTCGGGTTCGCGCCTTGTCGATGCCCAGGTCGTCGAACACAATCGCGACCATGGGGCTGCCATCGGGTTTTGCGGCGACCGCGTGGCGCTGCCAGGTGCGCGGGATCGGTGTTGGCGCAACGGTTTCTCGAATTGCAGGCTTCGCCGCCAGCTCAGTCTTTTTCGGAGCCGCCAGCTGTGGTGCCTTCGCCGATTCGGGCGATTTTGCCTTCGGTTCGCTTGGCGGCGGCGCGCGGCGCGCTGGACCCAGTGGTTCCACCGTCACGACGATCTCTTTTGGCAGGGCTTCTTCGTAGGCAAGGACGGGGGCGGCCGCGTCCATACGAACGTCTTCCGGAAGCACGACATTAGGCGGTGGAATTTGTGGTTTTTCTGGCATCGCAGTGCTGGGCGCCGGCCGAGCAGATTTTTCGTCAAACGGCGCCGGTGATGTCGATTTCGCGGTCGTCTGCAGCGATGGCTTTAACACAAAACCAATCCCGTATCCGACAGCTAATCCGATCAATGCCAAGCCGACCAGAATCAATTGGCGCATCGGATTCGGTTTGATTTTCTTTACCGACTGGAGCCTGCTTAACACCATACCGATCCCTGAAATTCGGACGCCGACAGTGTATCGCGTCGCCTGGGGCGCCGAAAGCCATTGAAATCGCGATGTCGGTGGTTATCGATCGACCCTAGACATTGGTTAGCCTGCGTTTCGTCGAGTTTAAATATTATCCCTACCATGTTATGTTTTTATCGTGTTTTCAGCTGTTTCGGTAGATTGGCTTAACCGAGAACGGTTGGGGGTGAAGCTGAAAACCGCTGGTATGTCAGTGATCTGTCAGGTTCGGGCCGTAGAACGCGGACTGGATCAGGGTTTCTTGGCATCAGGCTGGGGTGAATTTTGACGCAGCAAGCCTACGATATTTCAGGGCTCAACGTTCTCGTGCTGGAGAAGCACGTGTTGATCCGCAAATTATTGACCGACGTATTTCGTGAATTCGGCGTGCCGTCGGTGCAGAGCACCGCCGACCCCGGAACGGCCTGGGCATTTTTTCAGCAGTTTCCGGCGGATATTATTCTGTGCGACTGGTGTATGGAATTGGATGGCATGGAATTCCTGGATCGTGTTCGACAGGATCCCGATACGCCAAATCCTTTCGTCCCGGTAATCGTCGTTACCGCAAACACGGAATTGCGGCACGTCTGTACGGCGCGTGACCATGGTATGACGGAATTTTTGGCGAAACCGATCTCGGCCCAGACAATATATCAGCGAATTTGTAACGTCATCGAAGGTAATCGGCCGTTTGTGCGCGCCAACGACTTTTTCGGCCCGGACCGCCGACGCCGTGGCGCTCCAAGTCCCGATGGGCCCGACCGTCGCCGCATGGCTACCGGCTAACGGCGCCTGGCCAAACAAATCTATCCTCAAACGCTATTTCAGCCCACGAATACGTGAACTGCGGGTTACGGTATTCTTTTGAATGCCGAACATGACCTTGTTAGCCTGCTCATTCCAATTTGAGCCGATGGCGAGCCGCATTCGCTTGGCCTTTATTTCACGTATCGGGAGGATACATCATGGAACGTAAAACCGCGCAAGACTTTGACCAAGGGGTTTTGGATCTTTTTGACCTGTATGTGCATGGCCTAATTGAACGTCGGGAGTTTTTGGAGAAAGCTGCCAAGTTTACCGTTGGTGGATTGGGCGCAGCGGCGCTGTTCGACGCGCTGTCACCGAATTATGCGTTGGCCAATCAGGTTGAGGAAAACGACCCGCGGATTAAAGGCGAACACATTGAATATAGCTCCCCCAGCGGACACGGGAAAATTAAGGGATATCTGGTCCAGCCAGCGGCAGGCGGGCGTCGCGGCAGCGTTGTCGTGGTCCATGAAAACCGTGGTCTCAACCCTTATATCGCGGATGTGGCGCGTCGGGTTGCCGTCGCCGGGTTTACGGCATTGGCGCCGGATGGATTGACCCCTTTGGGCGGCTATCCGGGCAATGATGCCGATGGTAAAGTCATGCAGCGCAAACTCGACAAGGGCAAGTTGCTTGAGGATTTCATCGCGGCGTACGGGCATGTGAAAAGCGGTGCTTCATCGAACGGCAAGGTTGGCGTCGTTGGCTTCTGCTACGGTGGTGGAGTTTGCAATGCCATGGCCGTGCGGTTGCCCGAATTGGCCGCTTCGGTGCCCTTTTATGGACGCCAACCGAAAGCCGATGACGTGGCAAAGATTAAGGCGCCATTGCTGATTCACTATGGCGAGTTGGATAAGCGTATCAACAAAGGATGGCCGGATTACGAAGCCGCATTGAAGGCGCAAGGCAAAGAATACACCGCGCATTTTTATCCCGGTGCTAATCACGGCTTCCACAACGATACGACACCGCGCTATGACAAGGCGGCCGCGGAATTGGCTTGGGGCCGGACGGTGGCGTTCTTCAAGAAGACACTCGCCTAGTATAGACATTTACGCTGGATCCAATGGGGGGCGAAATTTTCGGTATGCGGTCCCGGCGGTCGATTTTTCCGTCGGGACCAGTTAATTCCGAGGCATGTCCTTAACCAACAATTACCCTTCACATTGCGAAGATGAACAGCTTGCAGCTCAATGAAGGCTGCGCTGAGCGCATGTAATCCACATGGCGCAGCGAATTCCGTTGCAATTTTGATGGCGGGATATGATATATCATATTCGAATTTTGTATATTGATTGACGGTAGAGGTGTTTGACCAATGAGCGGATTGATCGATGGGTTTCCGATGGACGGCATTGTCACCATCAACCGAATTGTCCTCAAACCTGCTTATGATATGGATGACCTGGAGGAACGGGTTGCGATGCTTTGTGAGAACGTCAAGACCTACCATTCGGATACCGGCTTCATCGGCGGCATGGTCCTTCTGAACAGCGGGCAGGTCTCCAATGAAGGTAGCACTGTCGGACAGGCGGTTGAGTCGCCGCTAAAGGATCGCGAAGCGCTTATCGCAACGTTTTGGAGAAGTTTCGAGGCGCACGAAGAATCGCACCGAAGTGAGACTTTTCAACCGCTATTCCAGCAGGTTCTTGAAGTCTGCGAAAACGGCAATGAAGAAATTGCCTACGAACAATTGTGGTCCGGCCGGGCTTATTCTCCAGAAGATGCCGTAAAGGCGCGGGAAGCCAAACGCAACTTTGCGGCGTAAGTTTCTTGTTGTTCGTCCGCAGTATGTCGTGAAGGATTTCTGCCCATGGAGAGCATACGTAAATCAAGATCAGAATATGATCGTGAAACGCTTACCAAGGCGCAGGGTTTGCTTGCTGAATACGGCGTTGTCGCCGGGTGCGAATATATCGCGGAATGTATCGATGAAATGAAAGCGGTAGGTGACGAAAGTGCAGTTGTTGCCTGGAAACGGACGATGACCGCATTGATTGATCTTAGCGATATTATGCTGCCGGATGATATCGTTCACTGAATTTCGCATCAATTTGTGGGTCTGAAGTGTATGTTCGCGGACATACCAAACTATCTAGTTGTTAGTGGGTTGGGCATCCTCATTGGGTTTGCCTTCGGCGCGATTGCTTGGCGGACCCAGTTCTGCATCGCCGGTTCGGTTTTCGCGGCTGTGGGCGGCAACGATCGGCGCGGGCACCGGGCGATTTTCCTAGCGACCGCAACGGCGTTGATTCTGACCCAACTGCTGCACACCCAAGGCGCCATCGATATCAATGCCTCCATCTATCGGACGGCGACGTTTCACTGGTTTGGCGCAATCGCCGGTGGGTTCGTTTTCGGTTATGGGATGATATTAGGCAGCGGTTGTGGTGCCGGGAGTCTGGTGAAACTTGGCGGCGGTGATCTGCGCGCGATCATCGTGCTGATTTTCATTGCCGTGTTTGGCTATATGACGTTGCGTGGATTGACGGGCATGCCGAGGGTCGGGCTGGAACAAGCGTTGGATATTGATCTGTCATCTTTCGGAATTGCATCGCAAGGACTTGAACACATTGTCGGTGCGGCTTGGCAAGGTGATCCGGAGTTATCCCGCTGGCCGGTCACGGTTTTGGTTGCCGCGGGGTTACTGGTCTATGTCATGGCGGATCGGGCGTTTCGCGGCTCTGCGGTTCACATTGTCTCGGGTCTTGGCGTCGGCGGTCTTGTGGCTGCCGGCTGGTATGTGACGGGGTATGTCGGTGCCGACGAATTCGAACCCGCCGCCGTCGCGTCACTGACCTTCGTTGCGCCGGTCGCCAATACGCTGCAATACGCGATGACGTATACCGGTTCGACAATTAATTTTGGTATCGGCACGGTGATCGGTATCGTCCTTGGCAGCGCTTTTATGGCGCTGCTCCGCAAAGAGTTTAATTTTCAATACGTCGATGGTGATCGAGACTACGTCAATGCGATGGTTGGTGGCGCGATGATGGGCATCGGTGGCGTGTTCGCGTTCGGATGTTCCATTGGCAATGGGTTGACCGGTATCTCGACGCTGTCGCTAGGCGCGATATTGGCATGGGCGGCGATACTGACCGGCGGGTATCTGGCGGCGCATCGAATGCTTCGGATTAACGATTAATAGCCAAGCGTTGGTTTGCGCGGCGCGCAATGGCGATAGATTACGACTGTTGGGCCTCAATCCATTTGCGCAACGACCCTTTCTCATAACCTTTTTCAATAACGTATTGATACACGGCCAGTAACAAAGGCGGCGGCGCGTAACCCGGCATGCGAAACACTTCTGTACCCTTGGCATCGAAGAATAGCATCACCGGGGTCCCGCGGACGAAGCGACCCCGCGCAATGGTTTTCTCTGAGCGTTTCTCGCCATCAAGATCCATGAATTCGCGATCACCCCAGAGGTCCATCTGAATGGTATGGAAATGCTTTTTGCCGAGGCCAACGATATCGGCGTCTTGGAAATTAACGGCATGAAGTTCGCTGCAGTAATGGCAACCTTTTTGCTCCCACAAGAGCGCCAGATATTTTCCTGAAGCGGCTGCGGCAGCCAAATCCTTGGATAGATCCATAGATGACTTGGCGAACCAAGGTTCCGGTGCAAATCCGGCAATATGGGTGCCGGCAGCAGTGCCCGAGCGCCACGTTAGTCCGGCCAAACCGACAGAACCGATACCGGCGATAACGTGTCGACGATCCATAATCATGGCGATCTCATATTCACGATATTGAAACTGTATGTTAGGCTAGCTGCCTAACCTGTGACCGACAATTCCGAATCGTATTTTCTCACGTAGGTGTGATTCTCCGTGTGGTTAATTCCAACTGCGGTACGAGACGGAGAATCATCTATTGCCGTTTCCGATAATGCCAATCGTCGGTGGAATTGGTAGGGTCTCGGGTTAGCGAACTGGTGATGTGTGATGATATTTCGAATTCAACTTGTGGGTCTGCAGATCGTGATGCTGACGGTTCTGTTGGCGACCTCGGTCATGGCCGCCGAGCGTCACCGAATTGGTATCTTGGCTTTCCGGGGTGCTGAGCACGCCGTTCGCAGTTGGCAGCCGACAGCCGACTATTTAAGCGCTGCAATTGACGGCAGTGAGTTTGAGGTCGTTCCCCTGCCCTTGGCGGAATTGCGAAGCGCGGTCGCGAAAAAACAGGTGGATTTCGTGTTTACCAACAGCGGCCAATATGTCGCCCTGGAATCCGAATACGGTATCAGCCGCATTGTTACGCTCAAGACTCATTTTGGCAGCGAAATCCGAAACGTCTTCGGCGCCGTTATCTTCGCCAGGGCTGATCGGGCCGACATCCGGACCTTGGATGATTTGCGCGGAAAATCCTTGGCGGCTGTCCGGCGGCGGGCCTTCGGCGGTTTTCAAATGGCGTGGCGCGAATTCAAGGACGCTGGTATTGACCCTTTCACCGATATGCAGAGGGTCGAATTCATGGGCTTGCCGCAGGACAATATCGTTTTCAGTGTCCGCGACGGGAAAGTAGATGCCGGTACGGTGCGGACCGATGTACTGGAAACCATGGCGGATGAAAATGTGATCCGGTTATCAGATTTCCACATTTTGAGCGCGCAGGCCGTTCCGGGACACAACGTCCGTCTTTCAACCCGTTTGTATCCCGAATGGCCGTTTGCGACGATGCCGGAGACGTCACCGGAGTTGGCGGAAAAGGTCGCGATTGCGCTGTTAAGTCTTCCATCAGACAGCCCTGCCGTCAGTGCCACGGGATATGCCGGATGGACCGTGGCGTTGGACTATAAACCGGTGCACGATCTTTTCCGCGAATTGGAGATCGGCCCTTATGCGCGCCGCGAGATCGGCTTTCGAGAGTTTTTGGAACAGAACTGGGAATGGGCGCTGTTTGCATTTCTGCTGCTCATTCTTGTCGGTCTCCACGGTGTGCGGACCGAATATCTTGTGCAAAGTCGAACCCGACAGCTTTCGGCGGCAAATCAGGTGCTGGAGCATGAAATTGAGGAACGCCAACGCGCCGAGGGGCTGGCGCGGCAACATGAAAGCGAACTGGCCCATGTGTCACGGGTCAGCGTCATCGGTGAAATGACATCCGGATTGGCGCATGAGCTACGCCAGCCTTTGACGGCCATCAACAATTATGCCGAAGGCGGCATACGACGGCTCGATCGCGGCACAGGCAATGGCGGAGATTTGCGCGAAGCCCTTGAACTGATCGGCGAACAAGCACAGCGGGCCGGACAAATTATTTCGCGGGTCCGCGGCTATATGCGCAAGCGCGAACCGCAACATGTTCCCATCAGCATCAATCACGCCATCCGCGAAGCTGCGGCACTGATTCGGCAAGACGCCAAGACCCACGGGGTCGATGTTCAATTGGATATCCGAGATGACTTGCCGGAGATTTCGGGTGACCTTATTGAAATTGAGCAGCTGATTATTAATTTGGCAAAAAATGCGATTGAGTCGATGAGCCAGCCACCTGCCGCGGTTCGACGTTTGACGATTTCGACAATGAATTGTGACGGCGGTGTTTGTGTTCAAGTCAAAGACACTGGCCCGGGCCTTGGCGACAATGACATGAAGGCCATGTGGGAGCCCTTTTACAGCCGTAAATCCGCAGGTCTCGGGCTTGGTCTTGCCATCTGTCGAACCATCGTTGAAATGCATGACGGGCGGATTTGGGCGGAAACGACCGCAACAGGCGACACGTCATTCATTTTTGAACTCCCGGCATCGGATCAGAGGACCCATGGCGCCACGACGCATTGAGGTATTCGTCGTCGAGGACGACGAGGCCGTCCGTAAATCGCTTTGCTGGCTGATTGAATCGGCGGACCATCCGGCGCGCGGATTTGAGTCAGCCGAGGCCTTGTTGACGGTGTTTGACCCGCAGGGCCCCGGCTGTGTCGTTACCGACGTTCGAATGCCAGGCAGAGATGGTCTCAGTCTGCTGCGCGAAATCGTCGTGAAGAACCGGCTTGTCCCGGTGATCGTCATAACCGGGCACGGCGACATTCAAATGGCCGTCAGTGCCATGAAGGACGGCGCTTTTGATTTTGTTGAAAAGCCCTTCGACGAGAAAGCACTGCTTGCGGTAATCGAGCGGGCCATGGGGGAAAGCGCACGGCGCTATGCGGCGCGTGACCGGGATCAAGATCTTTGGGACGGATTGGCACGCCTGACACCGCGTGAGCGGGAGGTCTTGGAATATATCGTCGATGGGCGCCCGAACCGGGTGGTCGCCGTGGAAATGGGGATCAGCGAGAAAACCGTTGAAGCTCATAGAGCCCATATTATGGAGAAAATGGAAGCGACGTCTTTCGCTGATCTTATCGCGCGCGTCATTCAGGGACGCATGCTGGACAGTGACGCGTGAGCCGGCGCCTATAGGGTATTCCCCAATATTCACAAAAATGCATGTGATCTAGACTCTGGGCCTGGGGTATGGAGGGGCAAGATCAACATAATCTCCTCAATAGCCTCGCCCGCAATGCCAATGGGAGGCATTCTGATCGTCATTAGGAGGAAACCAATGCGGTATTTCGCTTCAGCACTTAGTATTCTTGCTCTTTCCGTTCTGTTCCTGGCGCCGATAACGGATAGCCAAGCCGGTGAGCGCTACGGCAAGCAGAAAGTCGTCTATCACGTCAATTATCCAGGTGGCCCGGAGAGTAAAAAATACCGGGGCGCCATGCGCAACATCCAGAACCATATCAATGCGGTCGGCGCCGACAATCTTGACATCAAGGTCGTCATTCATGGAAACGGCATCGCCATGATGCAGTCCGCCAACAAGAAAGGGAAGCTGCAGACGGCGGTTGCCAACTTGAAAACTCAGAACGTTAGTTTTCATGTCTGCAACAACACACTGAAGGGCCGCAAGATTTCTTATAAGGACCTCTACGAAGTGTTCGATGAAGATATCGTGCCGTCGGGTGTTGCGGAACTCTCACATTTGCAGCAGTTGGGATACACCTACATCAAACCTTGATGTGTTCAGCGCAGAAAATAGAATATTGAATCGAGGCCGGTTTCACCGATGGGGTGGAACCGGCCTTGTTCGATTCAGGAACATGAACAATTTCCACTGTGTCCGCGTAATACTAATCGTTGCCGCACTTTCCGTCGTCGTTTTGCCGACTGTCGCGGCAGACCGTCCCGAGCGTGCCGTAATTCTGAAGACGTTTGCCAAGGTGGCGGTTACGGCGGGCAGCGGACCGACGTGGTCACGCACGCGGCGATGGCCTGATGCGATCCGTATCGCCATTGACGGGGATTACACGACGCAAGACGCGACGAAGGTTGCCCATACCCGAGATCTGATCCGCCGCGTCATACAGCGCCCGATGCCGATCTTTTTCAGCCCACTCAGCCCGGCGGAGATCAGCCGGACACATGTTGTCGTGGCGTTTCGCGAACCAGCGATGATTTCTACTGCGAAGGCGACATTGCAACGGACTTTCGAGCGCGAGCAATCTCCGACAGTGTACGTTGACGAGAATGATGGTTGCGTCCTGGTGCTTCACCCGGACGGCGAACGCCAACTTGCTTTTGCGATGGTTCTTGTCGCCACCGGATCAGACGATGCGGCGCGTCACCACTGTATCAGTCTAAGATTGACCCAGGCCATGGGCCTGCCTGGCAGCTATCCGGAGGCGTCGGGAAGCGTCTTTGATTCGAGCCAGCGAAACAAGCATACGCTTTTGGACCGCGCAATTCTTTGGCTGCTCTATCATCCCGAAATGAATGCCGGCTTGGACCGCGAACAAGCGTTGAAACGGATTAAAGAGCTACTTGTTCGTGAGGGCCTGAATTAACAGAGCTTGAACGGCGGCACGAAACTCCAATGGCGATGGCTGGATTTTCAACCGGCCTCCGGGTTAGGTTGGCGAGACCATGTCACCAGCCATCGACCATTAAAGGAGGAGTCCCGCCATGTCAGAACCGTCCCCTGCCCTAACATTTTCCGTCGACAATGGGGTCGCGACGGCAACGATGATGCGCCCCAAACAACGCAATGCATTTACCGCCGACTTTCTTGAATGCATCCGCGAGATCATTGCGACGTGCCGGGAACGCAAAGATGTCGATGTCTTAATACTAACCGGCAGCGATGGCGTGTTTTCCGGCGGCGGCGATGTCAAAGGGATGGTCGAACGAAATAAAAGCGGCGGGCTGCCCCCTGAAGATATTCGCGAACGGCTCTACGACTTGAACGACTGGCTGGGCCAGTTTCGAAATCTCGAAATTCCGGTCATCGCCGCCGTGGACGGCCCCGCCTATGGGGGTGGATTTGGCTTGGCGCTTTGTGCGGACTTTATTTTGGCCTCCGATCGGGCGCGGTTCTGTTCTGTTTTCTGTCGTATCGGCGCGGTCCCGGATTGCGGCGTCATGTACACCCTGCCGCGTATGATCGGCATGCAGCGGGCGAAGGAGCTTATGTATACGGGCCGCCCGGTACCCGCGGAAGAAGCGAAAGACCTGGGCATTGTTATGGAGGTTTATCCACCAGAGGGATTAGCAGCGGCGGCCCAGGCGTTAGCGCGGCGGATGCAGGACTCGAGCCGCGCCGCATTTGCCATCACTAAACGCGTGACCAATCAGGCCTTCGACAACGATGCCTCGGCAGTTGTCGAGATGGAAGCGGCCGGTCAGGCGGTTTGTCTCTCCGGCAGCTACCATAAAGATGCGGTGCAGCGTTTTGTTGATAAGCAACCCTTGCGCTTTAACTGGGAGGCCAGTTAGGGAGAAGCGGCGGACAGTAAACAACAGTCCTGTTGCCAAATATTTCGACGCCGGGAGCCTTTCGGCATCCCGGCGTCTCAAGTCTCTAACCGAACCAGGGGGTCGGGATGTTCGGTTAGGCTGCCGATCTAGGCTGCCCGGACTTGTTCCATAAATTTTTGAGCTTCGGATTTCAAAATTTCCGACTCGCGCAATAAAAGAGCCGGCTTCAAACGAACCCTGTGAGCCGCTTCAACAGTGCTGCCTGCAAATCAGCACAATCCGGGCACCGAGAACACGCGGCATGGGTATACTGTGGCGGGTACTAACGGATACCTATCGGTCCATAAGTATACCGGTGGAAAGGCTGCCCACCGTCGGTGCGCTTGTCAGATGCAGCAGATTGAGGCCAACCGTACGGCCTTGCCCGGTTTGACGCATTCCGATGAATCTCATACGATCCGCCCCCTCAGCCGATAGTGAGAACCGATGGTAGATGACTAGGCGCGCCTATTATCGACAGTCCGCGGCCGTCCAAGATTAAGAATGCTGAAAACTGTTCAATATCGTTGGCGGGAATTGCCGGGTAACGTTCGCGGGTCGCTTTGGGTATTGCTGGCTTCGTTGATCGGTGCCGTCATGGGTGGCCTGATCAAGTTCGTCGGCCAACGTATTCCCGTGTTTGAGATCTTGTTCATTCGCCAACTTTGCGTCATTGCCATCCTCTCGCCGATCATCGTGCGCAGTTATGATACGGTGTTCAAAACGGGCCGCCTGAAACTGCATATTTTTCGAGGCACCTTCGCCGCGGTTGCGATGGCGACGGGATTTACGGCGCTGGTCCATATGCCGTTGGCCGAGGCGACAGCGATCAGTTTTGCCCGGACCCTATTTACGACCCTTTTGGCCATATTCTTTCTCAACGAGGCCGTCGGCCTGCGTCGGTGGTCAGTGACCATCATTGGATTTATTGGCGTTCTGATCATCATCCGGCCTGGCACGGAGAGCATAAACGCCTATGCATTATTGGCCCTGACGTCTTCGTTGTTCGTCGCCGGCATCATGATCGTTCTTCGAAAACTTTCACAAACCGAACCGGCCTCGACGATCATGGCGTATCAATCTTGCTTCGTGACCGCCATCATGGCCGGTCCGGCGATCTATTTCTGGACCACGCCCAGTTGGCAGGAAGTTGCATTGATCCTTATTGTCGGCGGCCTGATGTCGATGATGCAGTGGGTCTATATTCAAGGCATGAAGGCGGCCGAGGCGGTCGCCGTGGCGCCGGTTGAATATGCCCGATTATTATTCGCGACGATCATCGGTATCTTTGTATTTGGTGAAATTCCGACAACCTGGACCATAACCGGCTCGGCTATCATCATCGGATGCACGCTCTACACAATCCGCCGCAATGCGTTGCGCCGTCAGCAAGGCGACGATGCCTGACTTTTTGTAGGGCCGGGTCTCCCATTCGCGACCCGGCGGTTTAGTGATGTCGCGCTCGCCCTATAGGGATACATGCTGTCATTCGGGCGCGGGCCCGGTTAGTCGACTAATTCGTCAACCGCTTTAAACAGCCGTTTGGCGTCTACCGGTTTCGTCACATATCGATCGCACCCGGCATCATGTGCTTCATTGCGATCTTCAGGGCTATCGTGTGACGTCAGCGCGATAACCGGAATTTTGCGGGTTTCCGGATGTGAGCGCAGGACGGGAAGAATTTCGAACCCGGTCATACCAGGAAGGTTCATATCGAGAACGATCAAATTCGGGGTTTCCGCGCGCGCCAATGCGACGCCCGTATCGCCGTTGTCCGCATCAATGACCTCATAGGCGCGTCCCTCGAATTGAACGCGAAGCAACTCGCGAATGACTTGATCGTCATCAATGACGAGAACTTTGATCATGACGTCACCTCAGAAAACACACGCAGTAAGGATAGACAAACTGACCTCGGGCCAAAACTGTTTTGTTCACTGGAACGAGCGCTATTCCTCAACGAGCCGATCTGAGGCTTGTATTACTCTGTTCGAACAGAATCGAAGAACTTCTGCATTTCCTTCCGGAACGAAGCAACCGTCGTCTCAAGGGCGTCCGCTTCCCACAACATTTGGATCGCTTTCCCGGAAGACCTGGCTGCTGACATGGTCACAGCGCCGACGCTCTCCAACACGACCCCCGCATCTTCTGAAACGCTGGCTGCTGTCCGGGCGATCTCTTGCGTCGTCGCACTCTGTTCTTCGACGGCGCTGGCAATACTTGTTGCCATCGAGTTGATTTCACCAATCACCGTACCGATTTGCTCAATGGCGCCGACGGAGTCTCCCGTCGCGCCTTGTATGGTGCCGATCATATTGGAAATCTGTTCGGTCGCCTTGGCCGTCTGGTTAGCAAGATTTTTAACTTCGGAGGCAACGACCGCGAAACCTTTCCCTGCGTCTCCGGCGCGGGCCGCTTCGATGGTCGCATTCAGCGCCAGCAGGTTCGTTTGTTCCGCGATATCTGAAATTAATTCAACAACTTCACCAATTTTTTGGCTTTCTTTATCCAGGCTTCTCACCATGTGTGTCGCTTTATCGACTTCGACGACAGCATTGGCGGCAATCGTCGTCGATTGCGATGATTGAGTAGCAATATTGGATACCGAAGACGCGAGTTCTCCAGCTGCAGAAGCGGTTGAACCAACATTTGTCGAGGTCCGTTCCGCGGCAGAGGCAACTTCAAAAGATTTGCTGCCGGTGGACGAAGTCTCAGAACCCGACGATTGCGACGCGCTACCGATGCGGGTTGCGGCTTTCGCGACTTCGGAGATCAATTCTTCGGCGTGGCCCTCGAATTCCGCCAATACGGTTTCAATGTGATCCGCGCGTTGGCGTTTTGCGTCTTCAGCGCGTCGCTGTTCATCGGCCAATCGTTCGACTTCCTTGGCCGAATCGCGGAATACGACAAGCGCTTGAGCCATCTCGCCAATTTCGTTTTGCTGATCCTGGGCCGGAATATCGGCTTCCAGATCGCCGCCGGCGATTTCCTGCATGGACGTGGTCAGGTGCTTGGCCGGGCGGGCCACCATGTTGCTTGTGTACACGGTGATGAGTGTCAGTAGAATTCCGATCACGACGGTGGCAATGATGACCCGATTGGAAACTGCGGCGCCATGGTCCAATTGATTGTCGATGACCGCGGCGACTTCCAGGACACCTCTGACATCGTTCAGTTTCCAATCGTCTTTCGGCGTGTCGGCGCGGCTGTTGTGACAGTTGACACAACCTTGGGCGACCATGGTATCGGCGATGCCAACGCGGATGATCTCGCGGCCATCGCGGGTTTCCTGGCGCACGTACTCACCCGTCGGGTTCTTGACCAGGTGTTCCCAGGCGGCGTTTTGAAAGTCGTCAAGTTTGCGGTCAGCCCGGTTTGGGAATGGGTAGATACTGTATAGCTTGACCGACGTGTCCTTCTCCGCCAGCAACTCACTCAGATCATGAATGAGGGTCGCCGGCAGCGGCACACCCTTCTCCTCTGTTTTATGGTTGAAGGACGGTTTTAAATTGCCGTCCGCGAGGACTTTTTTGATGATATTTCTCGTGTAATAGCCACGGATTGTCTTGAACTGACCGGCAATTTGTTTGGCCGACGACACCGAGTCCTGACGCACATTGTCGGCGATGAAGGAGGGCAACAGCAAGGCGCCGACAATGGCGCAGATGATGATTGTTACAGGGACGGGAATAACCAGCATCCACACGATACTGCGGTTCAATTTCAAGAAATCCATTGTTTCCTCCGCCCCGCATGCACTGGCAGCGATTAACGTATCTATGTGCATTCATTCAATATTCATGATGCATCAATTTGAAACGCAATACACCACACTGCATATTTCTATATGTTTCAGGTGTGTGGTGATTGTGACGTATTCAAAGCTAATATGCGACTACGAAAATAAATAGATGTGGGCGTCAACTTATTTCCAGGGCGGCGTATCCAGGCGACCCGGTCGCGCAAGCTCAAGTGCGGCGCCGTTGAAAATTCATTCATTGGCAGCGCAGATCAGGTGGCATTTTGACGCAGTTCACCGCTACGGGCCGGAACGCCGGCCGGGCTTGATCAATTTCTCTCTGCCCCGGCCAAATCATCTAAAATAGGACAGTCGGGGCGATCATCACCGTGGCATTTCTCGGTCAGTTCCAACAACGTGTATTTGACTGATTGCAGCTCGGTGATACGGGCTTCGATTTTTTCGACATGATCCAGTGCCAAAGCCTTGACGTCGGCACTGGCCCGTTCCTTATCGTGCCAAAGCGTCAACAGCCCGCGGACCTCCTCGAGGGAAAATCCAAGCGCCCGAGCCCGCGAAATGAACTTGAGAACCGATACGTCATTGGGGCGATAGGCCCTGTAGCCGTTGTTCCGGCGTGCCGCCAGCGGGATGAGGCCGATGCTTTCATAGTAGCGGATGGTTTTTGACGTGACCCCGGTTTCACGGGAAATCTCACCGATGTTCATTAGCTTTGCCCTCTCTTAGCCGGGCGCCAATTGCGCAACAGCAACGCATTTCCGACGACGGAAACACTGCTAAAGGCCATGGCCGCGCCGGCGGCGACGGGCGTCAGTAGGCCGAACACTGCCAGGGGTATGGCGACAATGTTATAGACGAAGGCCCAAAACAGGTTCTGGCGAATTTTTCGGGTCGTTGCTTGGGAAATATCCAGCGCCGCCGGAACCAGGGCCGGGTCAGCGCGCATTAAAGTAATTCCAGCCGTTGCCATGGCGACGTCCGTGCCGGTGCTCATGGCCAAGCCGACATCCGCCGCGGCCAATGCCGGCGCATCGTTGACGCCGTCGCCAACCATGGCAACGACGTGACCCGCGGCCCTCAACCGATCAATGGTCGCGGCTTTATCTTCCGGCAGGACTTCGGCGCTAACATCTTGGATGTCCAAGACTTGGGCGACGGCTTGAGCACTGCGGGCGTTATCGCCGGTTAGCAGAATGGTCATCATGCCGGCATCGTGCAGTTCAGTGACAGCTTCTGCCGCTGATCCCTTAACCGTGTCGCCAACCGCGAGCATGCCGCATAATGAACCCGTATCAATGTCGGCGACCCAGCTCACCGTGAGGCCGGCAGATTCCCACGTCTCCGCCAGCGCCCGGCCGGCATCGGTCGGTATTGCCAATTCCGTCATCAGACGTTGGGTGCCAATTGCCAGCTGGCGGCCATCGACCGTTGCCGTCAATCCTTTGCCGGGCACAGCTTCTGCGATTTCGGGGGCGAAGATCGCTAGGCCTTTCTCTGTTGCTGCCGTGACCATGGCCCGCCCGACGGGATGCTCGCTGCCCAATTGGGCAGACGCCGCCGCTGCCAACATGGCGTCCGCATCGCCATCCCAGGCTTCCATGTGGCGCAAGGTCGGCCGTCCCTCGGTGAGGGTACCCGTTTTATCGAATACCACGGCACTAACCCGATGCGCGATCTCCAGGGCTTCGGCGTCCTTGACCAGGATACCGTGGCGCGCGGCTGCGCCGGTGCCGACCATAACAGCGGTTGGCGTTGCCAGTCCCAACGCGCAGGGACAGGCGATGACCAGCACGGTTACCGCATGGATCAGGGCCTCTTGCCAGACCGAACCATAGATCATCCATCCGGCGAACGTCAGGCCCGCGACAACAATGACGATGGGCACGAAAATCGCCGCGATTTTGTCGACCAAACGCTGCACCGGGGCCTTTGAGCCTTGCGCCGCATGGACCAGGGCGACCATGCGGGCCAGCACGGAATCGGCGCCGACAGCCGTTGCCCGGATCCGGAGCAGCCCGGCGCCATTAATGGCACCGCCCGTCACCGGATCACCTGGGTTTTTCTCGACCGGTAAATTTTCACCGGAAATCAGTGATTCATCGACCTGACTGCTGCCGGATTCAATTGTTCCGTCAACGGGCAGCCGTTCGCCGGGCCTGACGACCACTAAATCGCCCCGCGCCAATGCATCGGCTGGAATAGTCTGTTCAGTCTCTCCGACCAAGATGCGCGCGGTTTCCGGTCGAAGATCCATGAGCGCGCGGATGGCCGTTGTTGTCGCTCGTTTTGCCCGGGATTCCAAAACTTTACCAAGCAGCACAAGCGTTGTGACCATGGCCGTGGCTTCGAAATAGAGCGTCGGGTGATCGGTGCCTGATGTGAGCACGTTATGAACACTGAGCCCATAGGCCGCACCGGTGCCCAACAAAACCAAAAGATCCATGTTGCCTGTGCCGGCCATCAAGGCGCCGACCGCCGGGCGCAGGAACTGCAATGCGGCAACGATTAAGACCGGGGTTGCCAACATCCATTGCCAGTAGGCTGGCAAAAGCATGCCATAGCCACCGGCCATGCCGGCCATTTCAACGGCGAAAGGAAGTGTGAACAAGGCCGCAGCGGCGAACCGCAGGCGCAAACGGCGAACGCCGACGTGATCTTCCTGCACGGCATCGGCAAGTGGGTCGGTGACTTCCCGGGCGTCATACCCGGCTTTTTCGACGGCCAAGACCAGGTCACCTGCGTGAACTTCGTCATTTGCGACAGTTACCGAGGCCTGATCCGCCGCCAGGTTGACTTCGGCGCCGATAACGCCGTCGACGGCCGCCAACGCTTTCTCGACACGCCCAGCGCAGGCAGCGCAAGTCATACCCGTGATCGCAAACGTCTGGCGCCGCCGTTGATTGATGGCCGGCGGCGTTGGTGATTGGGTTTCAGCAAGGGCAACTGTGGACATGACAACAAACCTTCTAGTTCACTATAAGGTAAAGATATGGCTTCCTGTGAGGGTAAGGTCAAGTCGGCGAAAATACGCGCACCGCTTGACCCGACTTCGCCGACGTTCCATTGTGGCCGGCCCGAATATTTGGCCGTCAAACCGGTCGGATAGACACCTTAGGAAAAACACATAAGTATCTGTAATGTTTCTATTAATAGATAACTACGACAGTTTTGTTTATAACCTTCGGCACTTCATGGGCGAAGTCGGTGCTGATGTTGTTGTCCATCGCAACGATACGCTGACGGTCGATGAGGCGATGGCCCTGAAGCCCGCCGGAATCGTCTTGTCGCCGGGCCCCTGCTACCCCGATGACGCTGGTATTTGTTTGGATCTGGTTGCTAAGGCGGCAGGAAAAGTGCCAATTTTTGGCGTTTGCCTGGGGCATCAGTGTATTGCGCAACATTTTGGCGCTAAAATCGTTCGTGCGCCGGTGCCAATGCATGGCAAAATGAGCACCATTACTCATCGTGGTTCGGGTGTTTTCTACGACCTGCCATTGTCATTTGAGGCAACGCGATACCATTCGCTGACGATTGATCCGGCGTCAGTGCCGGCATGTCTGGAAATAACAGCCGAAAGCGACGACGGCGTGATACAAGGGATTTCACACCAGGCATTACCCATTCACGGGGTTCAGTTTCATCCGGAAAGCATCGCGTCGGAACATGGACACGCCTTGTTGAAAAACTTCATCAATATGGCCGAGCAGAGGAATGCCGCATGAGTGATGACCTGAAACCGATTCTGGCCCATGTGGCTGATGGTCACGCCCTGACCGCGGCTGATGCGGAAAAAGCCTTCGACATCATCATGTCCGGCGAGGCCGAGGATTCGCAAATGGGCGCTTTGCTGATGGCGCTGCGGCTGCGCGGTGAGGCAATTGAGGAAATCACCGGCGCCGTCAGGGCCATGCGGGCCAAGGCATTGGCCGTAAAAGCGCCCGATGATGCCATCGATATTGTCGGCACCGGCGGCGATGGGCTTGGTACCTATAACATTTCCACGGCGGCAGCCTTGGTGGTTGCCGGCTGTGGTGTGCCCGTCGCTAAGCACGGTAACCGTGCCGTGACGTCGAAATCGGGCGCCGCCGATGTCCTGACATCGCTGGGTGTCAATTTGGATTGTGACGTGGCCTTGGTTGAGAAGGCAATTGCCGAGGCCGGCGTTGGTTTCATGATGGCGCCGCGCCATCACAGCGCCATGAAATATGTGATGCCGGTCCGCGCCGCCATGGGCATCCGGACGATTTTCAATAACCTGGGACCGCTTTCAAACCCCGCCGGCGTGAAGCGCCAGTTTTCCGGCGCCTTCGACCGCGCCTGGATTGAGCCCATGGCCGAAGTGCTCGGCATTCTCGGCAGCGAGGCCGCCTGGGTGGTGCACGGTGCCGACGGTATGGACGAAATGACGACAACGGATAAGACTTACGTTGCCGCCCTGGAGAACGGCCAGATTCGCACGTTTGAGGTGACGCCGGAAGACGCCGGCCTGCCGCGGACCAGCCTGGACCAGTTGAAGGGCGGCGATGGTCCCTATAACGCAGCGGCGATAAATGCACTGGTTGATGGCACTGCCGGACCCTATCGGGACATCGTGTTACTGAATGCCGCTGCCAGTCTGATCGTTGCTGACAAGGTTGACGATCTTAAGTCCGGTGTTTCCCTAGCCGCCGCCAGCATTGATGACGGCAAGGCTCGAACGGCGCTGGACAGGCTTATCAAGATTACCAATTCGGGCGGATAAATCCGGCGTATGAGTGACATTCTCGCCAAAATTTGTGCGGACAAGCGCCAACACGTCACGGCGCAACGTGCGGTGCGATCAATCGGCCAAGTTGAGAGTGCCGCGAAAGCGGCGTCCGCGCCGCGTGGGTTCGCCACACGCCTCAAAGCTGTGTCACAGGCCGGCCGGTATGGGCTCATAGCTGAGATTAAGAAGGCCTCGCCTTCGAAAGGTTTAATTCGCGCCGATTTCGATCCCCCTGCCCTGGCCCAGGCCTACGCCGCCGGCGGCGCGACGTGTCTTTCCGTATTGACCGACGCGCCTTATTTCCAAGGTGACGATGCTTACCTGGAGGCTGTGCGTGCGGCGGTCGAACTGCCCGTGTTACGTAAGGATTTCATGCTTGAGCCGTACCAAATCGTTGAATCGCGAGCATTGGGCGCAGACTGTATTCTTTTGATCATGGCGGCTCTTGAGGACGGACAGGCGGCCGAGTTGGCCGCAACCGCAGCCGAATGGAACATGGACGTGTTGGTCGAAGTTCATGACCTGGATGAATTGGATCGGGCCCTGACATTGGGGACGGAATTGATCGGCGTGAATAACCGCAATCTGAAGACCTTGGATGTGGATATCGCGATGACTGAGGTGCTGGCGTCAAATGTGCCGGCCGAACGTATACTCATTAGTGAAAGCGGCCTTTATACACCGGCTGATTTAGCGCGTATGGCGGCGGTCGGTGCGCGGTGCTTCCTGGTTGGCGAAAGTCTTATGCGCCAGGAAGATGTTGAGGCCGCAACCCGAGCCCTTTTGGTTCAAGAGGTTAAAGCCGCATGAGCCAGTTCACGCATCTTGATGAGGACGGCAATGCCGTCATGGTTGATGTTTCCGCGAAGCCGCAGACGGAACGCAGTGCAACAGCGAAAGGCCGTGTGCGCATGGCGTCCGACACCATGGCGTTGATCCTCGATGGCGGCGTCAAAAAAGGTGACGTTCTGTCGGTCGCTCAATTGGCCGGTATTATGGGCGCCAAACGAACGCCGGATCTCATTCCGCTTTGTCATCCGTTGAATTTGTCTTCCGTGAAAGTTGATTTGACCTGCGACGCCGACGCCAGTGCCGTTGAAATTACCGCGACGTGTAAGTTGACCGGCCGGACGGGCGTTGAAATGGAGGCGCTGACCGCTGTCAGCGTGGCGGCGCTGACGGTATATGATATGTGCAAAGCGGTCGACAAAGGGATGCGGTTGACCGACATCCGATTGGTCCACAAAGCGGGCGGTAAATCCGGCGTATTCGAGGCCGAATGAGCGATTTTCGCGAAATGTTGAGTGTTGCCGAGGCTCTCGACCGCGTCGCTGCCGGGTTCTCTTTGATTGCCGCGGAACAAATCGCTCTGGCCGATGGACTTGGCCGGGTGCTGGCCGAGGACCTGTCGGCGCGGCGTACCCAGCCGCCGGTTGCGGTTTCATCGATGGATGGTTATGCGGTACGCGCGGCAGACGTATCGGAAGTGCCGGTCACACTGACGCAAATTGGTGAATCTCAAGCCGGATCGGGATTTGCCGGCACAGTGGATAACGGGCAGTGCACCCGGATTTTCACCGGCGCACCGCTGCCTCAAGGTGCCGATGCCGTTGTCATTCAAGAAGTCACCAAAACCGACGGCAAGATCATAACAATTGGCGAGACGGTTAATGTCGGTGCTGATGTGCGTCCGGCCGGATTGGATTTTGGCGAGGGTGAGGTTCTTCTGACAACCGGCAAGATTTTGACGGCACGCGATATCGGTTTGGCGGCGGCCATGAACATTCCCTGGCTGCGGGTCAGGCGCCGGCCACGGATTGCCTTTGTGGCGACGGGCGATGAGGTCGTCATGCCCGGTGATCCCGTTGGCGCGGATCAGATCATCAGTTCCAACAGTCTGGCTCTTGACGCTTACATTCGGGTCTTGGGCGCGACGCCGCTAAATCTGGGAATTGCCCGCGATACTGAAGAATCATTGCTGAGCACGCTTGCCGGGGCCAAGGGCGCCGATGCCTTGATCACTATCGGTGGCGCTTCGGTTGGCGATTACGACCTTGTTCGCCAAGTCATGGGGGCGGATGGACTCAATCTTACGTTCTACAAAGTTGCCATGCGGCCGGGGAAACCGTTGATTTTTGGCGAATGGAACGGAATTCCCGTGCTTGGATTACCTGGAAACCCGGTCTCCGCCGGCGTCACATCAGCACTTTTCCTACGCGCCGCGGTGGCCGTGATGCTGGGCACTGGCGACGGTGGCTTGGTGACGGAAACGGTGCGTCTTGGCCGTGATTTGCCGGCGAACGGCAGTCGCCAGGACTTCATGCGCGCGACCCTGCGCCCCGACCCCGATGGCCATCTTACGGCAACGCCTTTTGAGCGCCAGGACAGCGCCATGATGGCCCGGTTCGCCGAGGCCGATTGCCTGGTTATTCGGGCGCCGGCCTCACCACCGGCGAAAGCCGGAGATTACGTTGTTATTACACGCCTGGACGCCGGGCTTTCGGGATTTTGAGAGAAAATATGACGGAATTGATGTCCATTCACTTTGCCCATTCAGCCTATCAGTTCGCGACCTGCTTTGAAGCTAGAAATACCGGGCATCCGCATTTCCAAAGTTGGACAGCGTTGGAAGCGGAGGCGCGAATTGCCGAGGCCCGGGTCATTGTGGCGACCGGATTTTGGGAAAACGACTGGCTGAAGAAGGCTGAACGTCTCGAATACATCCACGTTTGCGGTGCGGGTTATGATCGGTTTGACGTGGCCGCCATCAAGGACCGGGGCGTCCGGTTGTGCAATTCCAGCGGCGTCAATGTAAATGCAGTAAGCGATCATGCCATGGCGCTTTTGTTGACGCTGACGCGGCAAATTCACCTGGCCCGGGACCGCCAACCCAATCGGCAATGGCGGGGAATGATCAGTGACATCGGGCAACGCGAGGATGAATTAGCCGGTAAAACGATGTTAATCTACGGTTTGGGCGCCATCGGCAGTCGGCTTGGCCGGCTCGCTCAGGCCTTCGGCATGCGGGTGATAGGAATCCGGCGCAGCGACGGTGCGCCGCCGGCGGGCGTCAATTCGGTTCATAAGCCGAGCGCCTTCCTCGACCTGTTGGGAGACGCCGACGTGACGGTTCTCACCTGCCCGCTGACCGAAGAAACCAAAGGCTTGGTTGACGCGACCGCGTTTCAGCGTATGAAGCCGACGGCTTATCTGATCAATGTCGCGCGTGGTCCGGTCGTTGAGGAACCTGCGCTTGTTTCCGCGCTCGAGACAAATGCGATCGCGGGAGCGGGATTGGACGTTTTTGATCCGGAACCGCTTCCCGAATCGTCACAATTATGGGCCTTGGAAAATGCCGTTTTGACCCCTCACACAGCCGGCGAAACACGTCTCTATGAGGAAAATGTATTGGATTTTCTTGTTGAAAACATCCGCCGGCTTGAACAGGGAGAAACCGATTTGGTCAATCAGATCGTCTGAAACCCCGAACCGTTATCGTCTAACTGATTGTAAAATATAAATTTCTAATATTTTGATGCGGCGACATTATCAACCCATGTGATTGAAGATGTGGGACCTACAACGAACATGCCACGATAGAACGGCCTTGACACTCTTCGTGAACTTTAATAGAACATATGCGAACGTTTTACTTTTGTTCAGATAAATTGATGGTGTATCGATGTGTTCCAACTGCCGTTCCATCCCCAAATACGGCGAACAAATTTTTGAACACCATGGCTTTTCTTATGGTACGGCGTGCACGGACGCATTCCGCCAGACTGTTGGGAACATGAAGGGAATGACCCAATGTTGACCCGAAAACAATACGAACTCCTGACTTTCATCGATAAAACGCTACGCGATACAGGGATTTCGCCCTCTTACGATGAAATGAAAGAGGCATTGGACTTAAAATCGAAGTCCGGTATCCATCGCCTGATCACCGGACTGGAAGAACGTGGATTTATCCGCCGCTTGCCGCATAGGGCACGCGCACTTGAAGTGTTGCGCTTGCCCGAAAATCGCGAAGATGCGCCTGTTTTGCCGGTAAAGCGAAAACCCGGTTTTACGCCAAATGTGATCCGTGGCAGCTTTAAAAGCGATTTTAATCTTCCCGGTGCGGTGGCCTTGGCTGATTCCGAAGCCCTACAGTTGCCTCTATACGGCCGTATTGCCGCCGGAACGCCCATTGAGGCCTTTCGTGACACGTCGCTGACTGTTGATGTGCCGGCCGGTATGTTGAGCGCGGAATCGGAACATTATGCGCTCGAAGTCGATGGCGATTCGATGATTGATGCGGGTATTCATGATGGTGACACCGTTGTTATCGAGCGCTCCGACACCGCCAACAACGGCAGCATTGTCGTTGCGTTGGTCGAAAATGCTGAAGTTACTTTGAAACGATTGCGCCGCAAAGGTGCGTCTATCGCGTTGGAGCCGGCAAATAAGGCCTATGAAACAAGGATATTTGGTCCCGATCAGGTGAAAATACAGGGACGTCTCGTCGGCTTGATGCGCCGGTATTGAGTTATGGGCTGCACGCTGATATCGCGCTCAGCTGCCTGACTGCGGTGCCTTAGTCGGCAAGGGTATGCGGGGGACCCAGGGGCGTTTCCCACGGGTTTCAGCAACAGTTTGGACGATGATCCCGATCTCGTCCATCCAGATCGCATGGGCGCCGTAGCGCCATAGATCAAATCTATCGACGACATGAGTTGAATGACATTTGCCGCGCAGTGGGATCAGGCTGACGATGAGATCGACGTGGCCGCAATCGTCGAGGGCGGCGCTTTCGTCGCGCACAAAAGTTGTGGTCAGGCCGTTTCGTCGGAGTATGCATCCATGGGTGTCGCAATTTAGGCGACCACCGAGCCGCGCGCCGTTAACCGGAAGTACATCTGACGTTTGATCACCGCCTAACAAGCGGGCCCAAATCTCGCGCTGGAATCGGGCGCCTCGAGGTGTCGAGACAATAAGATTATTGAATTGGTCCCGAATTGCCAGGATGCGGCCTTTGCCATCAATGAGAATGTCGGGCTGCTGCACGATAGCCAGCGCGATAAGGCCCGCGAAAATGCCGACGCTTCCGGTCAGACGCCATGAACGGCGCCATAGACAAATCCAAAGGCCACCGATGCTCACTGCGACGATGCCCCATATGGGCATGGCCGGGACAATTGTTACGGCGCCTGGCCAACCGGCAACGGTTTCCGCAACCCGGATGATGAAGTCAATTCCCCAGGCCATGGGAATAAGCGCAAGGCCTTCAAACCCAAATGGCATCAAGAGGAGCGCGCCAATTGCCCATGGCATGACCCATAGGCCCGTAGCAGGAACGGCCAGTAGATTGGCAATCACGCCATAGTCGGCAATGCGATTGAAATGATAGACCGCGAACGGCGCTGTCGCGGCGCCGGCGATCAGCGTCGTTAGTGCAATTCCAGCCAGATATCTGCCGGCAAGTCGGCCAAAATTCCCGTGCCCATTCGCATGGTGATCGAACCGGCGGCGCTCGGCCAGATATTCATACCCCGCGATAAGGGCGATGACGGCGGCGAAGGACATTTGAAAGCTCGGACCGAGAAGACTTTCGGGTTGTATGGCGAGGATAACCATGGCGGCCCAGGCGACGGACCGGAGCGATAGGCCCCGACGGTCCAAAATAACGCCGAGCAGTGCCAGACCAATCATCAAAAATGCCCGCTGTGTCGGCAATGTCGCGCCGGCCAGAATGGCGTACCCGAAAGCACCGAAGATGGCCACCAAGGCCGCCCATTTTTTGACCGAAAACCTCAAGGCGACGGCCGGTATCAATGCCAGGCAGGCCCGTAAGACGGCAAAAATGATTCCAGCGACCAGGCCAATATGCAGTCCTGAAATAGCGAGGAGATGGGCAAGTCCCGAATCTCGAATCGCATTCATGACATCTTCCGGAACGGCGCTACGTTCTCCGGTTATTAAAGCCGCTGCGACACCGCCGCGGCTGTTCGGCAATGTCTCAAGTATTCTGCCGGTGACTGCCGCGCGGATACTGGCAATGAACAGCCTAAGGTGAATGCCTGGACTATTGTTGGCGCGCGCCGTGATTTGCACCTCGCCCAGGGAAAATCCGACAGCGCCGATGCCGAGGAAGTAAGCGTGCCTTTGAAAATCAAAGGCTCCCGGCGCCACTGGCGGTGACGGCGGCGACAGGATCGCCCGGAGATCCACCCAATCTCCGGGCTCGATCTTGTTGACGTTTGCGCGGATTCTAACGCGTATGCGCGCCGGGGTTTGATGGTTCGCAAGGCCGCCAATGCGAAGTCGTTCTAACACGACGCGTTGGCTGTCAGGGAACGATTCCAAGCGGGTGATTTGGCCTGTCACGGACGTCGGACCGATCCTTTTTTCCAGCATCAGCGTATTCATAGAAAGGGTACGCCACTGGGCGACAGCCGCGCCGACGGAAATGATTGCCGCGATCAGCCCGATCGCCATTGCAGACCTAGCCAGATCGGATCGCCGCCATGCATATCCGATCAACCAAAGGCTGCCGGAAACTCCAATGAGGCAGGGCAGCAAGAGGACGGGCGGCTCAGTATGCATCGAGAAATAGGCGCCTATACCGGTACCGAAAAGTACCGGAATCCACAGCGCCCAGCGCTCTCGCTCAGCGCTAATCACGTCAATCAGATAGGCCATAAGGCCGACTTTAAGAGGTTTGGCCGCTTAAGGTCCAGGTATCAGCGGCTGTTCCATCGCATCGGCTAATAGACATATGCCAAGCCAACAGCGCCATTCGTCGTAATTTCTGTCAGCATAGGAGCTACGAGAAACGTCTCATGGTAATCGAAATAACCGGTCTCGAGCGGAACCAGATGAATTTCAGAGGTCTTTTTGGCGCTTACAGCAACGGCTTTTAAGCAGGGTGCTACAACCTCTTTGCCTTCGTGAATCACCTTTAATATGGAGGATTTTCCAAATAGTACCGGCGCCCGAAAAGAGCGCGTCGTGTCATCTTCGTTGACGATCTTGATGATATGGGGTTTGCCAACTTGCAGGGTAAGCAAACCCAACTGATAAATTTCGTCCTTTATGGTCTCCTCAACCACGATAGCCGTTTTCCAATTCGCGTCTTTTGCGGTTTTTTCCTGATCGGCGGCACAGTTCCAACTATAGGGAAACGATTTATCGACGCCAGATTGGGCCACGAAACGCGTTGGTTCAGATACAAGGCATCCAGAAAGGACGCTCACTGTGAGAAGGCTGAGAATGGAACGCAGGTACATGGCTCACCTCAATGCGAATTGTCATCATACCTGATGAGACAGTGTGGCACAGTTTAGCCATCGATGGTTGAGTGACAACCTGAATATGCGGGTGGCGGCATATCGACCTTTCGGCACCAATGATCTAGCCGTGGGCTGATGAAATTTTAATATTATATTTCAATGGTTTAATCTTAGAGTGCGGGGCACAGATAAAATTACAACACCGTTGCTGCAACCGCGAACATAATGTGTTAAATATCCCCCAATCTTAAATGTTGACCGGAGCATGAGCGCAAAAACATGAGCGTCGTCACCCGATTCGCCCCCTCGCCGACAGGTTTCCTCCATATTGGCGGTGCCAGAACAGCGCTTTTCAACTGGCTTTTTGCCAGGCATCACGCGGTACATGGCGATGGCGGAACGTTCCTCCTTCGGATTGAGGATACAGATCGCAAGCGTTCAACCGATGCTGCGGTTGAGGCCATATACGATGGCCTGTGCTGGCTGGGTCTCGACTGGGATGGCGACGCCATCTCGCAGTTTGATCGGGCCGACCGGCATCGCGAAGCCGTTGATCAATTGATTTCGGCGGGCCGCGCTTATAAGTGCTATTGCACGCCGGAGGAACTGGTTTCCATGCGCGAGCAGGCGCGCGCCGAGGGCCGGCGCAAGATGTATGATGGTCGTTGGCGTGATCGCGACCCCTCTGATGCGCCTGGTGGTGTCGCCCCGGCGGTCCGGCTGAAGGCCCCGGCGGATGGTGACACGGTGATCCAGGATTTGGTTCAGGGCGAGGTTCGGGTCGCCAATGCAGAATTGGATGATATGATTTTGCTCCGCAGCGATGGTACGCCAACTTACATGTTGGCGGTCGTCGTTGATGATTACGACATGGGAATCACGCATGTCATTCGTGGCGACGATCATCTGACCAACGCGTTCCGGCAAACTCAGCTGTTTCGAGCCCTGGATTGGGAAACGCCGGCGTTTGCGCATATTCCGCTGATTCATGGATCAGATGGCGCAAAAATGTCGAAACGCCATGGTGCGCTGGGTGTCGATGTGTACAGGAACCAGGGTTTCTTACCGGAGGCCGTTTGCAACTATCTGCTCAGATTGGGATGGAGCCACGGAGATGACGAGACGATCTCCATGGATCAAGCCATTGAGTGGTTTAATCTAGACAGCATCGGCAAGTCGCCGGCGCGCTTCGATGTTGATAAGTTAACGGCGCTGAATGGCCACTATTTGAGAAATTGCAGCGACGATCGCTTAGCCGGCCTACTGCTTCCGGAATTGACCGAGCGATTGGGTGGTCAACCGTCGGAAATCGCCTTGGATCGTCTTACGGTAGGCTTGCCAGGGCTGAAGGAACGTGCGAAAACATTGCCAGAACTTATTGATAGTTCTATATTTTATGTAACCGAACGCCCCATTTCGTTAAATGATAAAGCAACGAAAGTTATCGATGGGGATGCCCGACTGAACCTGCGGTCCATTCACGATGGATTTGCGGGTCTTGGAGAGTGGACCGCGGATTCTTTGGAATTGTGGGTCCGGGAATTCTCCGAACAGACGGAAATCAAAATGGGTAAGGTGGCTCAGCCAGTGAGGGCCGCACTGACTGGAACAACGGTATCTCCTAGTATTTTTGAGGTGCTCGAGATTCTGGGACGTGAAGAATCATTAGGGCGAATTGGCGATGTTATTGAAAGTTCTCAATGAACCCAAAAGGCCCGCTTGAGAAAAGTTAAGGTGTTACAATCTAAACAGCCAAAAATGACGCCAAATAATCAATTAGCGCAACGAGATGGAGAGGGTAAGCATGAACGCCACTGACAGCGGAAAAAATGCGACATTCACATTAACGGACAATCGTTCCGGAGACGCCTATGAATTACCGGTGCTTACCGGAAGCGTCGGCCCGGAAGTCGTTGATGTCCGGAGGCTTTACGCGGAGACAGATTGCTTCACTTATGATCCCGGTTACACATCGACGGGAAGTTGCGAATCTAAAATCACCTACATTGACGGTGAGCAAGGTATTCTGCTGTACCGTGGCTATCCGATCGATCAACTGGCTGATAATTCAGACTTTCCGGAAGTTTGCTATCTGCTGTTGTACGGTGAACTGCCGACCGAAGAGCAAAAACAAAAGTTTGAGAAAGGTATCACCTACCACACGATGCTGCATGAGCAGCTCAACTATTTCTTCCGCGGGTTCCGGCGCGATGCACACCCGATGGCGGTCATGTGCGGTATCGTTGGGGCGCTTTCGGCATTTTATCACGACAGCTTGGATATTTCTGACCCGAAACACCGCATGGTGGCGTCGTACCGGCTTATCGCCAAGATGCCGACGATTGCCGCCATGGCTTATAAGTTCTCCATCGGCGCGCCGTTTATATATCCGAGGAATGACCTGAATTACGCCGAAAACTTCCTTTATATGATGTTTTCCAATCCTTGTGAGGAGTATGAAGTTAACCCTATCCTTTCAAAAGCCATGGATCGTATTCTCATTCTCCATGCCGACCATGAACAAAATGCTTCAACGTCGACGGTTCGCCTGGCCGGTTCAAGTGGCGCCAATCCGTTTGCCTGCATATCCGCAGGGATTGCATCTCTCTGGGGACCGGCGCATGGCGGCGCGAACGAGGCGGTGCTGAACATGCTTGAAGAGATCGAGCATCCGAAAAATATCGCTAAATTTGTCGAAAAAGCCAAAGACAAGGATGATCCGTTCCGGTTGATGGGATTTGGCCATCGGGTCTATAAGAATTTCGACCCGCGTGCCAAAGTTATGCACCAGACCTGCCACGAAGTCCTTGGCGAGCTGGGCATAACCGACGAGCCGTTGCTGGATATTGCTGTTGAGTTAGAGCGTCTTGCGCTGGAAGACGATTATTTCGTCGAGAAAAAGCTCTATCCCAATGTGGATTTCTATTCGGGTATCATTTTCAAGGCAATGGGGATTCCAACCAGCCTATTCACAGTGCTTTTCGCCGTCGCCCGAACCGTTGGCTGGGTGGCGCAATGGAACGAGATGATTGAAGACCCATCCCAGAAAATTGGCCGGCCGCGCCAATTATATACGGGCGAGACGTCACGCGATTTCGTGGCCACGGCTGATCGCTGAATTTTTCAATCAGGTTTTTCGAACGGAACGGCGCTGCAGTTACGTGGCGCCGTTTCCATTTAGACCTGAAACCGACAAAATGGCTTTCGCTGCACGCTGACTGGCCGGCTCGCCACCAAGGCCGAGGGCGCCGAGTGCGTCCACATAGGCGGCTTTTTGTGCGTCGCGCGCCGTGGCATTCTGAATGAGGTTTGCCAGTGCCGGGCCAATTAATTCGGCACGGCAATCAGGAGATAAAAATTCCGGTATGGCCATGCGATCAAGGATAATGTTGATGAGATTGGCATAACGAACTGAAACGACTTTCTTGACGAGCCATGCCGTCAGCGGATTTATTCGATAGGCAATGATCGCCGGTGTACCGGCAAGGGCCAATTCCAAGGCCACGGTACCGGACGCCGCCAAGGCCACATCGGCAGCCGCAAACGCATCAATTTTGTCTTCGGGGTTATCGATAATCATCGTCTCGATAGGCGACCCGGCAGCTGCCGTTGCCACAAGACTGCGGCATGATGGTGCGGTTACCGTAATGTGACGAAAGTTTTCACACGTCGAACTGAGGCTTGATAACGTTTCTTCGAATACCGGCAGATGACGGGTCACCTCCCCTCTCCTGCTGCCAGGCAGAGTTAGCACGACAACCTCGTCAGAACCTATACCGTATTTTTTTCGAAATTCCGCGCCATCGCCCTTATCTGCGCCGCTTTCCAGCACCGGGTGACCGACGTAGGTTGTCGATAGGCCGACCCGCTCGAAATATGGCGGCTCGAATGGCAATAAAACCAACAAATGATCAAGAAACCGGGCAATCTTTTGCGCCCGGCCGGGCCGCCACGCCCACACGCTGGGCGCGACGAAATGAACGATGGGCAATCCCTTACCTTTTAATCTGGTCCCGACACGAAAATTGAAGTCCGGGGAATCTATGGTCACCACGACGTCCGGTTCGGTGGCAATAACATCTGCGACGGTTTGCAGAATGCGTCGTCGCAATTGGGGTATTCGCGGGACAATTTCGGCCAGTCCCATAACCGCAAGATCTTCCATTGGAAAGAGGCTGTTTTGACCTTGCCGGGCCATCGCCGGCCCGCCGACGCCGGCAAATTGAATTTTGCCCGACGTTTCCGCTTTCAATGCGGACATCAGGCTGGCGCCAAGCGCATCGGCTGATGGTTCACCGGCAATGATGTAGACCAATGGCGTACTTTCGGATGGTGCCGGGTGTACGCCAATGACAAACAGCCCGGCTTCATCGGCAGTCTTGAGCATGGCTTCCCTGTCGATAATCAAAGAGCCGCCCGCTTCGATGGCGATACCGCGAAGCCCTGCAGCGATCACCGCGTTGATTGTTCCGGGCCCAATTGTCGGGAGGTCTGCACGGCGATCTTGATTGGGTTTCAGCGTTTTAACCAGGACACCGTGTGGCTCGGATGCAGTATTGATTGGAAGGCCGGCAAGCATGGCATCGGTGCCGGCTCGCCCTTCTTTCGCCATGACCCTGCCGTTTGCGACCACGACCCCCTGGCCCAGGTCCTTGGCGCCCAGGTCCTTGGCTGCCGCGAACCCGACATCAATATTGGACATATCATCTGAAGACGGTGCAACTCGGGTCCAGCATCCCTCCTCGGCGACCAATGTAGGCGCCAACTCCGCAACGTCGATGACCCGAAAACCCGCTGTTCTTTCCAGGTGGCGAATTATCGAACGCAGCAGGCCGTCGTCGCCTTTGTAATAGGCGCCTGACGTTGCAAGAAACTTGGCCGTCCACATATCGGGGCGAAGATCGGTCGCCGATGGCCGCACGACCGCGCCGGCCATAATAATTTCGGCCACTTCATTGTCCTGCAGATACTTCAGGGCTTGGCCGGCCGCGCCGAGCCGCACCCAAATGTGAGTGTATCCGGCCACGGTTTCCGGCGCACATTGCCCCTTTAAGGCAACGACCACGAAATCGCGGGATTGTCTCAGGCATTGCTGGATGAGAATGGACGGCAGCCGGCCACCACCGGCAATAATCCCGAGTTTAGGCTGCATCATCCATGGCAGGTTGGCAGATGGCACGGGAAGAATCGGCTCGGATGAATTGCAGAATTTCCGAAACCGCTTCATTCTCGCCGAAATCCTCGGCCACATCATCCAAACGTTCGGCCAATGTGCCTTCAGCGGCAAAAATAAGACGGTAGGCCTTGCGCATTTCGTGGATATCGTCGCGTGAGAAATTGCGCCGTCTCAAGCCGACGATATTGAGACCCTGCAGACGAGCCCGGTTTCCGGTGACGGAACCGTAGGGAATGACGTCTTGTTCGACGCCGGACATGCCACCGATCATTGCATGCTTGCCGACCCGGACGAATTGGTGAATTGCCGATAAGCCCCCGACAATAGCCCACTCTCCGACCTGAACGTGGCCGCCCAACGTCGCGTTGTTAACGAGAATGACATGATCGTCGATCACACAGTCATGGGCGACATGTGCGCCCACCATAAACAGGCAGTTATTGCCGATTTTCGTCAGCATGCCACCGCCCTCGGTTCCGGGGTTCATCGTCACATGTTCACGAATGACGTTGTTGCACCCGATTTCCAGGCGCGACGGTTCGCCATGGTATTTCAAGTCTTGCGGGCGATGGCCAATGGATGAGAATGGAAAAACGTGTGAGTTTGCGCCAATTCGTGTGAGGCCGTCGACGACGACATGGGATAGAAGTTCGACACCTTCATCCAAAATCACCCCATCGCCAATAACGCAATAGGGACCAATTTTCACGCCATCGCCAACTTCCGCTTTGGGGCTGACAATGGCCGTTGGGTGAATATCAGTCATCTTCGTTTTCCACGATCATTGCTGAGTAGGTTGCTTCGGCGACCAAGATATCATTAACCCGCGCTTCGCCCCGAAATTTCCATACATTGCCACGGCTGCGTTGTTTGGCGACGTGTAATTCCACTTGATCACCTGGGCCAATGGGTTTGCGAAAACGCGCCTGCTCGATTGTCATGAAATAGACGACGCTGCCGGTTCGCTTGCCGGTCGTTTCAATCACCAAAATAGCTGACGTCTGGGCCATCGCTTCAACAATTAACACACCGGGCATAATAGGATGGTTCGGGAAATGGCCCTGGAAGAAGGGCTCGTTAATGGTCACGTTCTTGATCCCCACGGCCGTTTGATCGGGTACAATTTTCGTGACCTTATCAATGAGCAGAAACGGGTAACGGTGCGGAATCATTTCCATGATTTCGCCAATTTCGATGGTCCGTCCGCTGTCCGATGTTTCAATGTCCATTGATGATCAATTGCCCTTGTTCTTCATGAGCCGCTCGATGAAGGCAACCTCCTTCAACCAATTCCGCATTGGCTTCGCCGGATAGCCGCCCATCTTTGCTCCCGGCTCAACATTTCTCATAACGCCACTTTTCCCTGCAATCTGCGCACCACTACCGATTTTCAGATGGCCCGTCAATCCGGCCTGTCCGCCGATCAATACAAAATCGCCGATCACCGTACTTCCTGAAATCCCGGCCTGGCTGACGATAATACAGCCTTTGCCTATTTGGACGTTATGCGCGATCTGGACGAGATTGTCGATTTTTGTGCCGCTGCCGATAACGGTGTCCGGCCCGGCGCCCCGATCAACAGTTGAATTGGCGCCGATCTCGACGTCGTCTTCGATGATGACCCGACCCAGTTGAGGAACTTTTTCGTGCCCGGCCGGGTTCAGCGCAAATCCAAAACCATCTTGGCCGATACAAACCCCCGGATGGATAATCACCCGTTGACCGATGCGACAGTGAGAAAGCGTAACGTTTGCGCCGATCGACGAATTTTCCCCTATGACGACGCCCCGCCCAACAACGCTTCCCGCACCGATATAACAACCATCTGCAATTTCAGCGCCGGCTTGAACCACCGCCATGGGTTCGACTCGGACGCTGCCCGTGATCGATGCACGTGGATCTACAGCAGCCTGAGGTGAAACCCCGCCTGTATTTTGGTTCATGGGATAGAAACTGGCGGCAATTCGGGCATACCCGAGGTATGGCTCATCGGTGATGAGGAGTGCCATTCCATCGGGCGCCTTGGCTGCATTCTCGCGTCGCACAACGCAGGCGCCCGCGGCACTGACCGAAAAGGCATCCAAATATTTTGTGTTATCAAGAAAACTAACGTTCATTGGCCCGGCATCGTGAAGCGGCATAACGTCGGAAAAATGGCGTGATGGATCAACATTCCCCGCCAATTCAGCATTTGCTATGGTGGCAAGATCCTCAAGCAATAGCGGTTTTGATCGGCGAAAAAACCGCGCGTCGGCCATTTTATTTACTTCCGGGTTTTGCGACCGCGACCGTTTTCAATTCGGCATTGAGGCGTTTCAGCACATCGTCGGTCATATCCATGGATCTGTTCGCTAGAATGGTGTGCTGGCGCCGCAAAACCAACGAAGCGCCGATCTTCGTGGCGATATCGGCCATAATGGCATTCATCTTCCTTTCCACGACCAGCATGGATTTGGCCAAAGACCTGTCCAATTCGATTTTCCGTTGGCGAACTAATTTTTGTAATCCAACAACTTTCTGCTCAAACAGGCGGCGCTCCTTTGCGAACGCTTCGGGCCCCAGCAAGGTCCGTTTTTTCGCTAATTCCTTGTTGGCTGATTGCAGGGCATCCTCTTCCTTCTTGATGTCCGCCTGGAACTCTTTCCGGTATTTGGCGATTTGCGCGCGAATATCCTTTATGGCGACGGCTTTCTTGCGAATGGCCTCTAGATCAAGGATGGCAATTTTCAAGGGAGCTTGCGCGAATGCCGGATTGATCGGCGTCCCCGATATCGTCAAACCGGTGATATAAAGAAACGTTGCAAAAAATAAGCGGTAGGGCACGACGATCTCCTAAAAACGGGTTCCGAAATTGATGCGAAAGACTTCGGTCTCGTCAAAATCTTCCTTAACCAATGGAAATCCGGCATCCACACCAATAGGACCAAGCGGCGAAACCCAGGTCAATCCCAAGCCTGTCGATACACGTATGGATCCCGTATCCTGAACGTCCGAATTGCTCGGGCTGATTGAGCCACTACTTCCGAAATCCGAGAAAACTCTCCCCATCACGCCCAACTCGGCCGGTAGGCCAAGCGGAAAACTAAGCTGGAGCTTGCCGCCGAACATCCACTCACCACCAAGCGAGTCAGCAGTTACGGAATCTCTTGGCCCGACCCCCGCCGTTGCAAAGCCTCTGATATCGTCACCGCCAATAAAATACCGTTCCAGAAAATGTACGTCCTTTCCGATACCGACGATGTAACCGGTCTTTCCGCGCGCAGAAAAAACGACGTTATCAAGTACCGAGGAATAAATATCGCCTTGCAAGGTATTGCGAAGATGTCTGATCGAACCACCAAGGCCGGCCAAGTCGGTTGTTAAGTGAACGTTATGACCTTCGGTTGGGGCGATCTGACTGTCCAACGTGTCATGAGATATGGCATGCGTAACTTGGGAGGTATATTCGGTTCCCTCCTGATCTTGGGTTAACTGGGCAGCGCCAGTGGCGACTTCATCTATCTTTCCTTGCTTAATCAGATACGCCCAGCGTTGCGACAAATCATCGGTGATCCTATAACTTGCCCGCAAACGAAGACCCGTCCTATTGGAGTTTATCGAGCTGAAATCCTGGAGATCCTGGCGGATATGAAAGACGTCGAAACCGGCCGCGATATCTCTGTTGAGGAAATACGGTTCCGTAAAGGCGAAATCGATTTGACTTCTTTCTGCGGCCAAGGAAAATTTCAGCCGAACCGACTGGCCACGGCCGAGAAAGTTTTCTTCCGTAAGAGAAATCTCTCCAAGCGGGCCGGCGGATGAGGAATATCCGGCACCGAGAGAAATTGAGCCTGTCGATTTCTCTTCGACCTCTACTTTGACAACAGCTTTGTCAGGCGCGCTTCCGGGAACTTGGCTGAGACTGACCTTTTCGAAGAAATTAAGTCGCTGAATACGGGTGCGGGACCGCCTGAGCTTTGCAGAGTTGAAGGCATCGCCTTCAACCAATTGTATTTCCCGCCGGACGACCTTGTCCAAGGTTCGCACATTGCCGGATATATCAATTCGTTCAACGAAGACCCGCGGCCCCTCTTTGACGTTGAACGTGACATTGATGGTCTTGGCTTTTTTGTCTCGTTTGATTCGGGGGCGAACGTCGACGAACGCGAAACCCAGCTCACCGACTTTTTGCGTAATGGCATCAATGGCTGTGTCGATCTCCCTGATATCATACCAATCTTCGGGTTCAATCTCGACAACGCGCTCAATGTCCTTCGCGTCCAGGTCGCGGAGGCGGGCGTCCACACTGATTTTACCAATTTTATAGCGATCGCCTTCATTGACGCCAAATGTCACGAAGAAATCTTTTTGATCCGGTGTTAACTCGGCAATCGCCGAGGTGACACGAAAATCAGCGTAACCATCGGAAAGATAGTGGCGCCGCAACAATTCGCGATCAAGCGTCAGGCGGTCCGGGTCGTAGACGTCATCGGTCGATAAGAAACGGTACCAGGCCGATTCTTTTGTCCGGACAACTGTACGTAGGTCACGGTCACTGAATTCCCTGTTGCCGACAAAACGAATACGCCGAATAGTCGTTGGTTCGCCTTCGTCAATTTCGAAAGCCAGATCGATACGATTTTGAGGGAGTTGAATTACTTTGGGTTCGACGCTGACAGCAAATCGACCTTCCCGGCGATACAACGTCAGGACTCGCTTCACGTCATCTTGAACTTTTGAACGGGTGTAGATGATCCGCGGTCGTAAGGAGACCTCGGATTGCAGCGTCTCATCCTCAATAGCCCGATTGCCCTCGAAGGCAATCCGATTGATGATCGGATTCTCAACAACATTGACGATCAATGTTGAGCCCTGACGGGCGATATTGACGTCTGCGAACAATCCCGTCGCAAATAAGCTCTTCAAAGATCTATCCACGCGTAAGGGATTGAATGTATCGCCTTCACGAACCAGCAAATAGGATTTTACAGTTGCTGGCTCAACGCGTTGCGCACCGCTCACCGTAATCCGTTCAATAACCGCGCTTTGGGCAAGCTCTAGGGTGTTCGCAGGGGTGGCACGAACCGAATGCCATGGTGACAGGACCAATATGCAATAAAAAACCGTCAATATTGATAGATAACGAGTCAAGTAATCCCCCGGTAGATCGATTCTTATACAAACAATTCTTTTATGAATTCGATCACTCTCAAGTGCACGAGATCATTCCAGGTCACGAACACGAACAGAAGCAATACCAGAGTCAGTCCGAATCGGAAACCGTATTCTTGCGCTGTCGGTCCAAGTGGGCGTCCGCGGATCGCTTCCACGGCATAGAAAGCCAAATGGCCGCCGTCCAGCATGGGAATAGGAAAAAGATTAATGAGTCCAAGGTTTACCGACAACATAGCCATAAGGAGGATAACCTGAGAAAGGCCCAATTGCGCCATGTCTCCGGAAATCTTTGCAATGCGAAGCGGACCTCCAAGATCGTCTGTATTTCTTGCACCGCTTATCATTTCGCCAATATAGGCAAGTATTCGATAAGTCAGTACGAATGTCCGCTCAGCGCCGAACCAAATCGCACTCAGCGGATCTTGGCGGTCATAGCGAAGATGATCCAAGTGCGGCCGTATGCCGAGGCGGCCAACGGGTTCACGATTTTCTTCGGCAGGGCTCGCCAATTTCGGCGTGGCCGGCAGTTTGAGTATTTTATCTGCACGCTGCACATCGAAAACAAGACGGCGTCCCGGATTCTTAATGACTATTTGGCGAAGATCCTCAAATGTCACGACTTCACGCGAATCTATTGCCAAAATCTTATCGCCCGACAGAAAGCCTGCGTCCGAGGCTGCACTCGATGGCAGAATTTCCCCGACAACGGCCATCGGAACCGGGTTTCCCTCAAAAACGGCAAGGCTGGCGAAAGCCGCAATGGCAAATAGAAAATTCACGATTGGCCCCGCAGCGACGATAGCCGCGCGCTGGCCGAGGGTCTTATGATGAAATGAAACTGTTTTCTCTTCGTCGGTCAGCTCAATTTTTTCGCCGTCTTCTTCCCGGCTATCTTCTTCGCCGAACATTTTGACGTAGCCGCCCAACGGTATGAGGCCAATTTTCCACCGTGTACCCGCAGCATTATTCCAACCGAAAACCTCCGGTCCAAAACCGATCGAGAACACTTCGACCCGCACGCCGTTGCGCCGCGCGACCCAATAGTGGCCCCATTCGTGAACATAAATAAGAACCGACAAAACTATAAGGAAAACAATGATATAGTTCCAAGTGAAGTCAAAAAATTCCATAATGATGCTAGTTCCGATTAACCCGTGAAAATCATCAACAATACAACGTGGGCATTGTGGTTGAATTATGTCATCTGCGATGCGATCCGCCGAGATTCCTGATCGGCGGCGTTCACATCTGCGAGCGTATTGATGGCTGTGTTCGTGATTTTCTCAAGTGTTTTCTCGACTATCCGTGCAACGTCGAGAAAACCGATCCTGCCAGCCAAGAACTGTTCAACTGCCACTTCGTTTGCCGCATTCAAGATTGTTGGTGCGGACCCGCCTGTTTCAAGGGCCTCGCGGGCTAACCGCAACGCCGGAAAGCGCTCAGCATCAGGCGCTTCGAATGTTAGATTTGCGACCTCGGCAAGATTTAAACGCGGTGATGGGGCGGGCATGCGTTTCGGCCAGGCCATGGCGTAGGCGATTGGCGTACGCATGTCAGGCGTTCCTAATTGCGCAAGAACAGACCCGTCGATGTATTCGACCATACTGTGAATAACGGATTGCGGGTGTACGAGAATTTCGATTTGAGATTTTTCGACTGGAAAAAGATGGTACGCCTCGATCAATTCCAGGCCCTTATTCATCATTGTCGCAGAATCCACCGAAATTTTGGCCCCCATGTCCCAGTTTGGATGTGCAACCGCCTGTGCCGGCGTCATCACCTGCATTTCCGCTCGGGAGAGGCCCAAGAACGGCCCGCCGGATGCTGTTAGCGTAATGCGTTCCACACGCTCAGCTTGGTCGAAATCGAACACCTGATAAATCGCACTGTGTTCTGAATCGACCGGCAAAAGCGTCGCGTTATGGGTCACCACCTCTTGCGTAAAAATATCTCCGGCGGACACCAGGCACTCTTTGTTGGCGAGCGCGACTGTGACACCGCGTCGGACGGCCTCAAGCGTTGGGGCCAAGCCGGCAGCACCAACAATCGCCGCCATCACGATGTCAGCCGGTCTTGCGGCCGCTTCAATTACTGCTCCCGGACCGGCGGCGCATTCAATATCGGTTCCGGCAAGCGCGGCCTTTAGATTTCCGTACTGTGCGTCATCGGCGACAACCGCGAAGCGGGCGCCAAAATCTCGCGCTTGTTGCGCGAGCGCATCAACATTGCGAAAGGCCGTAAGCGCCTCGACTGTGAATATTTCCGGATTTCGTCGCACCAGATCCAGAGTGCTGGTGCCAACGGAACCTGTTGATCCAAGCACCGATATTCGTCGCGGGGCCGCCATGGGCGCCTGTTTTGGAAGCGTTACAGCCATTTCAAGAGTGACTCCGTCGTAACCAAATCAGTGATCCAGGCGCCGATAGCCGCAGCGACCAAACCATCTGCCCGATCAAAAAGACCCCCGTGCCCTGGGATTAAGGCACTCATATCTTTCTTATCGAATCGTCTTTTGATCCAAGATTCAAGCAAATCTCCATATTGGGAGAGGCCACCAAGAAAACCGGAATACAAAGAGATCGGCAATATCGCATCTTTTTCCAGGATATAGCCAGCAATGCCGCCGGCAATGCCGGCGAACAGCACCGCGCCGGCAAATCCCGACCACGTCTTTTTGGGACTGAGCCGTGGCGCAAACTTTGGCCCACCGATACAACGCCCCACCAGATAGGCCCCCGTATCAGCGCTCCAAACCAGGACGAACAGCCAGATGACCGTTTCCAAACCAAAGAGGTTCTCGGCGCGCAGGCTGATGAGCGCATAGGATGCGAACATAACGTAGACGGCACCCGCTAAGGTCCATCTGAGTCGCTTACCGGTCACAATAAAGAGCTCACCAATGAGAATGACGGCGCCAATTCCGACAAACACCTCAAAATATGGAGAACCGAAATAGATCGCGGCAACGACTGGCGGAATAAGCACCGCCGCCGACACAAGGCGCGTCAAAAACTCCTTGGAAGGCGTGCTAACCTCCTGCTGCGCCATATCTGCGATCGCGTAATCTAAACTCTTGCAATGCGTCGCGGAAGTCATCGTGGCTGAAGTCAGGCCAAAGCTTATCCATGAAAACCAATTCCGCATAGGCCAACTGCCAAAGTAGGAAATTGCTGATGCGTTGTTCTCCGCTGGTCCGAATTAATAGATCAGGATCAGGAATATCGGAGGTATAGAGATGCTCAGACACGGTTTGTTCAGAAATTTCATTGGGAATAATTTGACCGGTGGACACCTTTTCGGCAATGGATTGAACGGCGGCGGCAATCTCAGCACGGCTACCATAACTTAAAGCGATTATCAGATCGAGGCGCCGGTTATTCTTTGTCGCCGCTTCAGCCCCTTCAATGAGCGTCACGATGTCCTCGTCCAGGCGGTTGCGGTTGCCAATTACCCGAAAGCGGACTTCCTCTCGATTGAGTTTTCGCACCTCGCTTTTCAAATAGAACCGCAAGAGGCCCATTAGATCTTTGATTTCAGGGGCAGGCCGTTTCCAGTTTTCTGATGAAAACCCGAAAAGTGTCAGGTAGCGCACGCCTTCCTGGAGAGCTGCTTCAACCGAACGCCGCACAGCTTCGGCGCCACGCTGGTGGCCAGCCGTGCGTGGCAGTCCTCGAGCCTCAGCCCATCGCCCGTTACCGTCCATGATGATGGCGACATGTTCGGGGGGAGACGGACCTTCGGCGCTTTTGAGAGGGGCAGCTTCCATAATATCAGACCTGCATTATCTCTTCTTCCTTGTGCGCCAAGGTCTCGTCAATTTTGCTGATATGTGTGTCGGTCAAATCCTGCACTTCTTTGCTGTAATCATGATGCGCGTCTTGCGAAATTTCACCGTCTTTTTCGGCTTTTTTGAGATCGTCCATGGCATGCCGGCGAACGTTCCGGACGGCGATGCGGGCTTCTTCGGCATACTTGCCGGCAACTTTAGCCAGTTCAGCGCGGCGTTCTTCCGTCAACATGGGAATGGGAACCCGCACAACCTGCCCTTCCGTTGCTGGGTTCAGTCCCAAACCGGATTCCAAAATGGCCTTCTCGACCGCCTTAACCAGTCCCTTATCCCAAACCTGAACAGTCAACATCCGCGGTTCAGGTGCACTAACAGTGCCCACTTGGTTCATCGGCATTTCCGATCCATAAGCTTGAACAGCGACGGGCTCAAGAAGGCTGGTGGCGGCGCGTCCCGTGCGCAAACCGCCAAATTCCTGATGCAGAACCTCGACCGCGCCTTCCATGCGTCGGTGGATATCCTTTTTGACTGCGTCAATATCGTTGAACGTCACGATGGCCTCCCTTGACGGTTCGTGTCTCGCTGTCTACGCGATGATGGTGAACGTTCCGTTACCTTGGACAACTTCGCTCAGACCACCCGGATTGTGAATTGAAAACACCAAAATGGGAATTTCGTTTTCGCGTGCCAGGGCAATTGCGGATGTATCCATGACCTTTAAGTTTTTGGCGATGACATCATCATAACTCAATCGGTCAAAACGATGCGCATTTTCTGTTGTTTTGGGGTCGGCATCGTAAACACCGTCAACCTGCGTACCCTTAAGAATGGCATCGCATCCCATTTCGACCGCACGTAAAGCGGCTGCGGTGTCGGTCGTGAAAAAAGGATTGCCTGTTCCGGCGGCAAAGATCACGACACGGCCTTTTTCCATATGGCGCATCGCGCGGCGACGGATATAGGGCTCGCATACGGTGGCCATGGGGATGGCGGATTGGACACGGGTCGGTACATCCTTGGCTTCCAGAACACTCTGAACGGCCAAGGCGTTCATGACGGTTGCCAGCATACCCATATAATCGGCGCTGGTGCGCTCAATACCGATGGCGGCACCGGCCATGCCTCGAAATATATTGCCAGCCCCAATGACCAGGCATACCTGGACGCCTTTTCGATGGACATCGACGATTTCGGCGCAAATACGATCAACCGTATCCGGATCAAGCCCTGAACCCTTCGGGCCCATAAGAGCTTCACCCGAGAGTTTCAACAGAACGCGCTGGTATTTGATGTCCGTAGGCATGCCCGTCCTTTACCTTCGCGCCCGGTAACCTGACCCTACAGCCGCATAACACATACCGTCGATCAGGCCAACCAGCGTATCTGGAACCGGCAAAAATCAGCCGCCGGCGGCGGTTGCGGCCACTTCGGCGGCGAAGTCCTCTTCCTTCTTTTCGACCCCTTCACCAAGTACCATCAGAGCGAAACCGCTGATTGAAATGGGTGCGCCAAGATCATTGCCGGCGTTTTCAAGCACCTTGGCGATGGTCGTTTCACCATCAATAACGAACGTTTGGTCCAGAAGGCAGACTTCTTCGTAGAACTTACGCAACCGGCCGATGACCATTTTTTCGATAATTTCCTCGGGCTTACCAGATTCGCGCGCTTGATCAGCCAAGACGGCCTTCTCACGCTCAAGTTCGCCCGGGTCCAAATCATCCTGGGATATGGCGAGCGGCTTGGCAGCGGCGATATGCATGGCGATCTGTTTGCCAAGTTCACTGAGTTTCTCGCCGTCTGCTTCCGATTCCAATCCGACCAGAACGCCAATTTTACCCATTCCCGGGGCGATCGCACTGTGCACATAACTGGCCAATGCCCCGCCGCTGACGGAAACCGTCGCGGCGCGGCGCAGCGTCATATTTTCGCCGATTGTCGCGATAAGGTGCGTCAATTCATCAGCAACATTACGTTCGCTGCCGGGGACATCGGCGCCATTGATGGCATTGAGATCATCGCCGGTTCCCAGTGCGATGCCCGCTACGGCGGCTACAAACCCTTGAAACGTCTCATTGCGGGAGACGAAATCGGTCTCGGCATTGACTTCGACCAAGGCCCCATTATTGCCATAGACGGCGAGGCCGACCAATCCTTCGGATGCCGCCCTGCCCGCTTTTTTCGCGGCGGCCGCCAATCCTTTGGTCCGCAGCCAATCGACAGCAGCCTCAACGTCGGCTTCCGTTTCCGCCAACGCCTTTTTGCAATCCATCATGCCGGCGCCTGTTATTTCCCGCAATTCCTTAACGAGCGCGGCTGTAATCTGTGCCATCTTCGACCCCGATATCCAAACGTTGAAAGTAAATGACCGCTGCGCCGGTGTCAGGCAGGCGCCTTGGCGGCATCTTCGGATTCTGAACTGCTATCGGCAGTATCAGTCCCAGTATCAGTCCCAGTTTCAGCCGCCGCGGTATCATCGCTCGGCGTCTCTTCGGTGGTCGCCGGTGCCTCTTCGGTGGCTGCCGGTGCCTCTTCGGTGGCCGCCGGTGCCTCTTCGGTGGCCGCCGGTGCCGCGGCAGCTGGTTCCGCTTCCGCTGCAACGTCGACCTTTGCATCGGCGGCAACCGGTTCCGCGGCCGGAGTTTCCGGCAGGATTTCTGCCGGTACTTCCTCGGCCGCGCCGATGTCGCCACCCGTTCCGGTGATTTCCGCCTGCAGACCGTCGAACACCGATCCAACCATCAGGTCGCAATACAGTCCAATGGCGCGAATGGCATCGTCGTTACCGGGGATGGGGTAATTGATGCCATCAGGATTACTGTTCGAATCGATAATGCCAACAACAGGAATCCCCAGTTTGTTGGCTTCGGCGATGGCAATGGATTCCTTATTGGTGTCGATGACGACCAAGATGTCCGGCAATCCGCCCATTTCCTTGATGCCGCCGAGCGCGCGGTCCAGTTTCTCGCGCTCGCGGGTCAAACCAAGCGTTTCCTTCTTGGTCAAACCTTCCGTTTCGCCAGCCAATTGTTCATCCAACGTCCGCAACCGTTTGATGGAATTGGAGATGGTCTGCCAATTGGTCATCATGCCGCCAAGCCAACGATGGTTGACGTAATACTGGCCGCACCGCGCTGCCGCTTCGGCGACGCGATTGGTCGCTTGGCGTTTGGTGCCGACAAACAGCACGCGACCACCGCCCTTGACCGTGTCGCGGACGACCGTCATTGCCCGATGCAGCATCGGCACCGTTTGCTGAAGATCGATGATGTGGATACCGTTTCGGATGCCGAAAATGTATTGTTCCATTTTCGGATTCCAGCGGCGGGTGTTGTGGCCAAAGTGAACGCCTGCTTCAAGCAGCTGACGCATGGAGAATTCAGGAAGAGCCATGTTTTCGGACCTTTTTCCGGTTGAGCCTCCGTGGACAACGTTCGAATTATTCGAACACCGGAGCGACCTTCGGCGAATTGGCGCCGGGGCCGCAAGCCCACGTGTGAAATCGCGCGTGTTGTACGCGTTTGGTGCCGGTAATGCAAGCGGCGCGATGGCGAATTAAAGGCGCGGCTCGAAGGTCTCGACACGCTCGACGCCGGGCAGATTGCGCAAAGCCAGATGGGCATCGGGAGAAAGCGCATATCCGGCCCCCAACTCAAGATCGGCTTCCCACGTACAATCGTGCGGCTTGGCATGAATGCGGACCCGGCCCGGCCCGGATTTCTCGTCCGCCAGAATGTCGCGGATGGCCGGCACCGCATTATCCGAGGCGATAAAAATCCTCAAATGTTCGACCGTACGGGCGGCGGCGGCCTCCAAGGGCATAAACTCGTTCGCTAAGAAACGTATCGAGTCACCGTCGTCCATTTGGGCCGTCGCTTTGATGAGCACCGATTGGCCAACCTCCAGGAACTCCCGGGCGGCGGCCAGGGCATCAGAAAATACCGTCACTTCGTAGGCTCCGGTGGCGTCAGAAAGACCGACGAAAGCGTACCGGTTGCCTTTTGCTGATGTGCGTTCCTTCTTGGCGACCACGGTGCCGGCCAACGTGACAGCCGCGGATTCCGTACGGGCCATGGCCCGGGCCACGGTTTCGACGCCCAACTGCTTTAGGCGGCTGCCATAGGCATCAAGCGGATGGCCCGATAGATAGCAGCCGAGCGCTTCGAACTCTTCATTCAGGCGTTCCATGATCGGCCAGTCCGGAATTTCCGGTAGATCGATTTTCACCGATGATCCAGCCTCCTCCGAAAACAGACCGATCTGATTGCTTTCGCGATCATTTTGGGCCGCCACGGCGTGGCGCATCATGGTCTCAATGCCGGCATGAACCTTGCGCCGGTTAACATCCAGGCTATCCAGTCCCCCGGCGCGCGCTAGATTTTCCAATTGGCGCTTGTTGACACTGTGCGAATCAAGGCGGCCGACGAAATCGGATATATCCTTGAACTGCCCGTTATCAGTGCGTTCCGAAACCATCGTCGCCATGGCGGCGCCGCCGACATTTTTAACCGCCGCTAAGGCGTAGCGGACCGCCGGTGTGTCGCCAACGCGCTCAACTGTAAACATCACGTCCGATGTGTTGACGTCCGGCGGCAGCACAGGAATATCAAGGCGCTGCAATTCCTGGCGGAAGAAATTCAGCTTGTCCGTATTGCTGATATCCAACGTCATCGACGCGGCCATGAATTCAACCGGATGATTGGCTTTCATATAAGCCGTCTGGTAGGCAACCAGGGCATAGGCGGCGGCATGCGATTTATTGAAGCCGTAGCCGGCGAATTTATTGACCTGATCGAAGATTTCGGACGCTTTGGCCTCACCGACACCCTTGGCGACCGCGCCTTCGACAAAGGCCTGGCGCTGTTGGTCCATCTCCGCCTGGATTTTCTTGCCCATGGCGCGGCGCAGCAGGTCGGCACCACCCAATGTGTAACCGGAAAGCTCCTGGGCAATCTGCATGACCTGTTCCTGATAGATCATGATGCCGAAGGTCTCTTTCAAAATCGGCTCCAGGGTCGGATAGAGGTAGTCAATTTCCTCTTCGCCGTGTTTGCGCTTTACGTAACTTGGGATGTTGTCCATGGGCCCTGGTCGATAAAGCGCAACGACGGCGATGATATCTTCGAAAGTATCGGGTTGCAGACCTCTCAAGACATCGACCATGCCCGAACTTTCCAACTGGAACACACCGGCGGTTTCGCCGCGGCTGATCATCTCAAACGTCGGCGGATCATCCAGCGGCAGCGTGGCCAAGTCGATCTCAACACCCTTTGCGCGCACCAGTTCTTCCGCCATTGTTAAGACGGTCAGCGTTTTCAATCCCAGAAAGTCAAACTTCACCAGGCCCGCCGATTCGACATATTTCATGTTGAACCCGGTGACCGGCATGTCTGAGCGCGGATCGCGGTACAACGGGATCAATTGTTCCAGCGGACGATCACCGATGACGACGCCGGCCGCATGGGTCGACGCATGACGGTATAAGCCCTCTAATTTTTTCGCCATGTCCATGAGACGGCGAACATCCGGGTCATCATCTATATATTGCCGCAACTGCGGCTCACCGGCGATGGCTTCCGGCAGGCTGGTTGGGCTGGCCGGATTGTTGGGCACCAATTTGCAAAGTTTGTCGATATACCCGTAGGGCATTTCAAGGACGCGCCCGACATCGCGCAACACGGCGCGGGCCTGAAGTTTTCCGAAGGTAATAATCTGTGCAACGTGATCGCGACCGTATTTATCCTGCACATAGCGGATGACTTCGTCGCGACGGTCTTGGCAGAAATCCACATCGAAGTCCGGCATGGAAACACGTTCCGGATTAAGGAATCGTTCGAACAACAGACCAAACCGCAGCGGATCGAGATCCGTAATCTGCAGCGACCAGGCAACCACCGACCCTGCCCCGGAACCACGGCCCGGGCCGACTGGAATTCCCCGTTCCTTGGCCCAATGAATGAAATCCGCGACAATCAAAAAATAGCCCGGAAAACCCATCTGATTGATAACATTTAGTTCGTAATCAAGGCGCTCAAGATACGGTTTGGCCGCCGTTTCGCGCTGCTCTGGCGTCATTGCGTCCGACAAAACCTGGTTTGCCAGACGATCCTCCAGCCCGGCTAAGGCTTGGGCGTGTAATTCATCTTGCTCGCTTCTGCCCTCACCGCAATCGTAGGGCGGTAGGATGGGATCCACATGTTCGACCATGTAGGCGCAACGCCGGGCGATGACCAAGGTGTTATCGACGGCCTCCGGAAGATCGGCAAAAAGTGCGCGCATTTCGGTGGCGTTCTTGAGGTAGTGGTCTGGCGTCTTGCGGCGGCGGTCCTGTTGCGAGACGTAGGCGCCCTCGGCAATGCAGATCAACGCGTCATGGGCGTCGTACATATTCTTTTCGGCGAAGAAGACCTCATTGGTGGCGACTAGAGGGAGGTCTTGGGCATAGGCCAAATCCAGAAAGCCTTCTTCGGTGGCCTGTTCATCGGGCAGGCCGTGGCGTTGGATTTCCATATAGAGGCGTCCGGGAAACATCGCCGACAGGTCTTTCAAGAAATCTTCGGCCAGGGGCCGCTGGCCGGCCACCAGTAACCGGCCCAAGGGACCGTCGGCGCCACCGCTCAAGGCAATCAATCCTTCAGCGTGGGCACTCAGCACATCGAGCGGCACATGCGGATCGTGCGCATCATCGGTTTCCAAATAAGCATGGGCCAGCAACTTCAGAAGGTTCCGATAACCGGCGTCATCCTTGGCCAGAAACACCATGGAGCCGGAAATTTTTGAGGGTTCCGTCGGTCGGGCATTTGGTTGCGCGTCGGCACTGTTCTCAATGCGCAGTTGGCAGCCGACGATGGGTTGTACGCCGGCTTTCGCGGCGGCGCCTGAAAACTCCAGCGCGCCGAACAGGTTATTGGAATCCGTAACCGCAACCGCCGGCATATTCATTTCACGGCAGTGCGCGACCAGATCTTTGACATGGATCGCACCCTCGGAAAGAGAGTACGCGGAGTGGACCCGTAAATGGACGAAATCTGCATGTGCCATGGCATTAGACTTTCATAGTTCCGGCCGCGGTAAAATGGCCAATCCGCCAGGCCATCCACAGGCCGGACATCGGAGGTGGATAACTCTGTGAAATAGCTCGGAAATTTTGAAATTGTGATCTCTGTCATGGGATTTGGTTGCCGCCGGGGACGGCCCTGTGGCATGCTGAATGGGTAAGACGCTTGGCGCGAATTGATGCGAATCGGAGACCCGCCGTGCCCCATGACGGACATGACCATACTGAGCCGCCGGATGACCTGACGCTGCGCGTCAAGGCATTGGAAAGCCTGCTTGTCGAAAAAGGCCTGGTCGACCCGGCCGCGCTGGATGTGGTGATCGACACTTATGAGCACAAGGTCGGCCCGCAAAACGGCGCCAAGGTTGTGGCCCGCGCCTGGCTGGACGCGGATTTCATGGCAGCGATCAAAGACGACTGCTCGGCGGTGATTGATGAAGCGTATGGCTACGGCGGGCGCCAAGGCGAACATATCGTTGCCGTCGAAAACACCGACAGCGTCCACAATGTCGTCGTTTGCACATTGTGCTCATGTTACCCGTGGACCGTCTTGGGATTGCCACCGGTTTGGTATAAGTCCGCCCCCTACCGGGCCCGCGTGGTCCAGGATCCGCGCGGCGTGTTGGCGGAATTCGGTACCCAAATTGCCGACGAAAAGGAAATCCGTGTGTGGGATTCAACCTCGGAAATGCGTTATCTGGTGGTGCCCGAGCGTCCCGCCGGCACCGACGGCTGGTCCGAGGAAGCCTTGGCCAAATTAGTCACCCGCAATGCGATGATCGGCGTTGAGTTGGCCAAACCCGCCGATCAGGCCGCGTCATGAACGGCCCGCACGATTTGGGCGGCCAACATGGTCTGGGGTTGATCGATCCCGAACCCGAGACCGATGAGCCGGTATTTCACGGCCCGTGGGAGCGCCGGGTCTTCGCCTTGACCATGGCCTGCGGCATGTTGGGCCGCTGGAATATCGATGAGGGCCGTTTTGCGCGTGAAAGCCAGCATCCGGTCGATTATCTGGGCAACACCTATTACGAAAACTGGCTGGCCGGCCTGGAGACCCTCCTGGTCGAGAAAGAAATCATCAGTGCCGAGGAATTGGCTTCCGGGCACGCTGCGCGTAAGGCCGAGGGGTATCGGGTTCCGGACGGCGACGGGGCCCTTAAAATCCTCGCCAGCGGCGGCCCGACCCGCATGCAATCGGATGTGACGCCTGAGTTCGACGTCGGTGATACGGTCCGGGTTCTCAACAATCACCCCCTGACCCACACCCGGGCGCCACGCTATACGCGGAACCACGCCGGTATTATCGCCCGCAAGCACGGTGTCCACGTGTTTGCCGACGCCAACGCCCAAGGCCGCCATGAGGGCGCGCATCTCTATAGTGTCCGCTTTGAGCCGGCAGAATTGTGGGGTGCCGATGCGGCCGGCCGCGACGCCGTCTACGTGGATCTTTGGGAGCCCCATTTGGAGGCCGCTTGATATGACATCACGATCCCCGTCCGAGACCCCGGCTCCCCTGCCCCTTCAGCCCCATGATCACGACGGGCCGGTTTTTCGCGAACCCTGGGAGGCCCAGGCGTTTGCACTGACCCTCAAGCTCCATGAGAACGGCGCCTTCACCTGGCCTGAATGGACCGATGCCTTGAGCGGGGAAATTGCCACGGCCGCGTCGAATGGTGATCCGGATCTGGGCGATACCTATTATCACCATTGGCTTCGGGCCCTTGAAGCCCTGGTCGTCCGTAAAGGTCTTGAGACTGTGCCGAAGATCAATAACCGCGTTGATGAATGGCGCCGCGCCTATCTGGCGACACCCCACGGCCAACCCATTGAATTGGACGCTGGTCGAAAATAGCATCTGGCATCATAAACAAACTGATAAATCAATTCGGCTGACATTTCTGTATGTGCAAGCATACGCCGGGAATACGCGCGAATAGGCGGGCTTGTCGTCGGCCCCTGCTGTACTAGCGCTCAGGCTTCGACCAAATGCCCGTTTTCGAGCCGGACAATGCGGTCCATGCGGGCCGCCAGGTCGGGGTTATGGGTGGCGATGACCGCCGCCAGTTTGGCGCCGCGGGCCAGACGCAACAGAAGATCAAAGACCTCGCCGGCGGTGTGCGGGTCAAGGTTGCCGGTTGGTTCATCCGCCAACAGAAGGTCCGGTGCGGCGGCGATGGCGCGGCCAATGGCAACGCGTTGTTGTTCACCGCCGGAAAGCCGTGCCGGGCGATGGTCGGCGCGTTCACCCAGGCCCAGCCAGTCGAGGATTTCCCGGGCCCGGTCGCGCGCGTCACGGCGTTTGTGACCGGCAATGATTTGCGGAATGACGATGTTTTCCAGCGCCGTGAACTCAGGCAATAGGTGATGGTATTGATAGACAAAGCCCAAATGCTGGCGGCGGATGGTGGTGCGCGCCGCGTCGCCGAGACTGGCACAGGCATTGCCACAAATTTCAATGGTCCCCGTATCGGGGCTCTCCAACAGCCCGGCAATATGCAAAAGCGTTGATTTGCCGGCGCCGGAAGGACCGACCAGGGCGACGATTTCACCGGAGCGTACGGTCAAGTCGACGCCTTTTAAAATTTCTAAATCGGCGCGGCCCTGTTTGAAGGTCCGGACCACGCCGGACAATGCCAAGACGCTGCGTCCGCCGGCGATGGCGTTTCCATTAACCTCACTCATACCGAAGCGCTTCGGCGGGGTCCAGGCGGGCCGCCCGCCAGGACGGATAGAGGGTCGCCGCGAAGGACAGGGCCAGACCCATGATGACAATCGTAATCACCTCGGTCGGATCGACCACGGCAGGCAGTTGCGAGAGGAAATAAATTTCCGCGGCGAATAGATCGCTGCCGGTCAAGCCCTGGATCCACTGGCGGATGCTCTCGATGTTTTCGGCAAACGACAGCCCGAGGACAAACCCAGCCAGCGTGCCGATGGTGCCGACGCTGGCGCCGGCCAGAAAGAACACCCGCATGATCATGCCGCGCGTTGCGCCCATGGTCCTCAGGATGGCGATATCCCTGCCCTTATCTTTGACCAGCATGATCATCGACGAGATGATGTTGAAGGCGGCAACCACGATGATCAGGGTCAGGATCAGGAACATGACATTGCGTTCGACTTGAATGGCATTGAAGAAACTGGCGTTGGCGCGCTGCCAGTCATGGACCCGCACCTTACCGGCCAACTTCATCATGATATCGGTGCCCAGCTTCGGCGCCGTGTCGGGGTTGGTGCCGAAAACTTCCAGGTTGGTCACCGCGCCTGGGTGCCTGAAATAGATCTGCGCCGCTTCCAGGGGCATGAAGACGAAGCTCGAGTCATATTCGAACATGCCGATGCTAAACGTACCGACCAAATTATAGGCCTTCAACCGTGGTACCGTACCGAACGCCGTGATGGTGCCGTTCGGCGAGATCAGAGTGACCTTGTCACCGACCCGAACGCCCAGTTTCTCGGCCAACCGGTCGCCGATGATAATGTTGTTCTTGCCCTTGAAATCGCTCAGGGACCCCAACTTCATGTTGTCGGCGATGATTTTGCGTTTGACCAAATCGGCGGGCCGAAAGGCCCGGACCACACCGCCTTGGGCGACGCCGCGGGCGGTCACCATGACCTGGCCCTCAATCATCGGGGTTACTGAGACAACGCCGTTGATGGTGCGTATTTCCTTGGCCAAGCCTTCGAAATCCTTGATCGAATTGGTCTGGCCATAGACGCTGAGGTGGCCATTGAGGCCGAGAATACGGGTCAGCAGTTCCTGGCGGAATCCGTTCATCACCGACATGACGATGATCAGGGTCGCCACGCCTAGCGCGATCCCCAATAGGGAAAACCAGGCGATGACGGATATGAAGCCTTCCTGGCGCCGGGCCCGCAGGTAGCGCAGGGCCATCATCCATTCAAATCGGGTGAACACCGTAGGCTACCCTAGACCAGAAGACGCGTCAGGGCGCCTTCCAGGCTGATTTCCTCGCGTTCGCCGGTGGCCCGGTTTTTCAGCTCAATGGTGCCGGATTTCAAACCGCGCGGTCCGATGATCAACTGCCAGGGCACGCCAACCAAATCCATGTCGGCGAATTTACCGCCCGCCCGGGTCTCCCGGTCGTCGTAAAGGACTTCGACACCCTTCCCCGTCAGATTGGCGTAGGCACTGTCACAGGCGGCATCGCAATCGGCGTCGCCGGACTTCAAGTTGATCAGCCCGACCTTGTAAGGCGCCACGGATTCCGGCCAGATAATGCCGTTGTCATCGTGCGAGGCCTCAATGATCGCGCCGACCAGCCGGGAAACACCAATCCCGTAGGAGCCCATTTCCGGAATCACATCTTTGCCGTCGGCGTCCGTCACCTTGGCGCCCAGGGGTTCCGAATATTTGGTGCCGAAATAGAAGATGTGGCCGACCTCGATGCCGCGCGCCGTCACCAGATCATCGCCAAGCGCGGCCTCGGCGGCGCTGTCGCGTTTCTCATCCGTTGCGGCATATTGGCTGGTGTAGCTGTCGACAATGGGTTGCAGGTCGGCGTCAAAATCGATCTCCGTACCGGTCAGACGCCGATCCAGGAAATCCTTGTGGCAAGCGATCTCGCTTTCGCCCGTGTCGGCCAGGATCAGGAATTCGTGGCTCATGTCGCCGCCGATGGGACCCGTGTCGGCGGCCATGGGGATAGCGGTCAGGCCCATGCGTTCGTAAGTGCGCAGGTAAGATACGAACATCTTGTTGTAGGACCGGCGGCCGGCGGCGGCATCCAGATCGAAGGAATAGGCGTCTTTCATCAAGAATTCGCGGCCGCGCATGATGCCGAACCGGGGCCGAACCTCATCGCGGAACTTCCATTGGATGTGGTAGAGCATTTTCGGCAGGTCACGGTAACTGCGCGCACTGGCGGCGAAAATTTCGGTGATCTGTTCTTCGTTGGTGGGCCCGTACAGCATGTCGCGGTCGTGGCGGTCCTTGATGCGCAGCATTTCCGGGCCATAGTCGTCATAGCGGTCACTTTGGCGCCACAAGTCTGCGGGCTGGATCGTCGGCATCAGGACTTCCTGGCAGCCGATGGCGTCCTGCTCTTCACGGACGATCTGTTCGATGTTTTTCAAGACCCTGAGGCCCATCGGCAACCACGAATAGATGCCGGCGCTGGACTGGCGGATCATCCCGGCCCGTAGCATCAGGCGGTGCGAGGCGATCTCCGCCTCGGCGGGGTTTTCTTTCAGCGTCGGCAGGAAATAGCGCGAGAGTCGCATATGAGCCTCATTGACCTAGCCCGCGACCATGACGGCAGCGGTACTAAAACCGCAAGCAATCTAGGCAAAGGTACTGGCAAAGACAATGACGGGGCGGAAATTTTGCCGCCTCTTTGCGACATTTGATGCCGCGCGGCTGAATTCTTGTCGGGTTTCCGTGAAGAGATGCATGATCGAACCAAATTTTGGGCCGTCGGGCGGGTTGAATTGGCGTCGCGGCGTGTAGAGTATTTGACATTCCAAGCTGCGGCTTCTTGGTTAAGGATTGGCCGGTGGGCCAGAGGCCGGCAGCCCAATGTCCAGGGCCGGAAATTTGCAGACGGAGCGCTTTGCCCAGCATGAAAAAAGCACGGTTCATATTGTGCGCAGCCCTCGTTTCCGTCAGCCTGTATGCGGTGCTGGATATGACCTTGGCTTGGGCCTGCAAGGACCTGTGCGCCGCCCTGTGGACGCGCGACCATCGGCTGAAGTTCCGGGTCAGAAACGACATCTACCACCATACCCTGGCGCCCGGCGTTTCGGTGATCGACCGTTGGGGTGATCATTATTACCCCCTGGCGACCAATAATCTGGGGTTCCGGGATTCCCGGCCGCGCCATGTCGATCTTCGCCGGGCCGGTCGGCGGGTCCTGTTCATCGGCGATTCTTTCACCGAAGGACAGGGCGTGAGTTGGCAGGAAAGCTTCGTTGGGCGCATCGCGGCGCGGCTCAGCGCGCAAAACATCGACGTCCTGAATGCGGGTGTGGCCTCCTATGCGCCGGCCGTTTATTACGCCAAAATCCGCCACTTCATCGAAGACCGCGGGCTTAGCGTGCAGCGGGTGTTCGTGTTTATTGACATCAGCGATATGCAGAACACCGCCAACCAATACCTGTTGACGGATGACCACCGGGTGCTCGGCCGGTTCGATGTTCCGAAACCCGACCCCTACTACACCCGGCGGGTCGGCCAGTGGTTGAAGCAGAACACCATCACCGTCGCCTTCATCTATAAACTGCGCGACTTCCTGGCCTATCGGGTCAAGAAAGCCAAACTTTCCGACGTCTATGGCGGCCGCGATCACGCCATCGACCGCGAACGGCTAATCAAGGCGACGGAAAACAACGCCGATTCGCGATGGTGCTTTCCGCAAGAAAAAGGCGCGCCACGCCTCGCCTTTGATGTCCCAGAAAGTGTCGCCCTGGCCCACCGGCAAATGACGGCGCTGCACGAGTTTCTGACACAGCGCGGGATCGATCTCAGCGTTGCCATCTATCCGTGGCCGGCCAACATTCTGCATGGCGGCCGCGGCCTGGCCTGTGAAGCGGTTTGGCAGTCCTGGGCGACGTCCCGCGGTGTTGATTTGATCAACCTATTCGATGTGTTCATGGTCGGCCCTGACCCCATGGACACCATCCGACGCCACTTCATCCCCTATGACGTTCATTGGAGCCCCGAGGGCCACAAGCTGGTCGCCGACGTCATCCTGCGGCGGATGCGGGCGGCACCATTGCTAAGCGGCAAAGATTGAGCCTTAACCTTCCCCCTTGGCCGCGGTGCAAGGAGGTCTGGTAATGCACCGCGGCCGGGGTTGCCCTAGAGTTGGGTCTGGGGCTGTGGAAACCGTCGCCTGGGATTCCTTCCTGGGAAACCTGGGGAACCGGCGAACAAATTCATCTCGCCGCGCTCTATGACGCGGTCAAAACAGCCGCTAAGGCTGCAAAATCATCGAAGTGGGACGTGAGCACATAGCCGCCAGATAAACGGCGTCAGCGGTATTTTTCATTTTATTGTCCACTTTCTGTGGAGAGGTTTTTCTAGAATCGAAATTAGTCGCAGCGGGTTTAAGAAACGGTAAACGTAATTCCGGGCCGACGAAAACTGGCGGAATTTAGCCATAGACGCTTGGATCTGAGCTCGCTCAAGCCGGCATTCTGGATTTAACTTCGACGAAAACCGTGCAACTTTTCACATGTGCGCCGGGCAGATACCCCGTACTCATGAGAAATTCTTCGGTAATCTCGCCGCCCGTAAACTTGAAAGTCTTTTTGAACAATGTCACCCAATCGGCTTTGGCCAGCGGGTCGCCCGGCGCGGCGTCGCCGCAGCGTGTCGCTGCCCTCTTCCTTGTGTCTCTTTGAGCCTTGGGGCACGGTACTTGGCGCGGCATAGCGTATGTAACTCTCGGATGTAAATTCATGGAATTGTCGGTCAATATTGCGCGCTTCGGCGGCCCGCGGCCTCTGGCGGTGGTGATCGGGCACGAGCGGTCGGGCAATCATTTCCTGATGAACGCCATCGCGGCCTGCTGCGGATATACCGTGACGCCGTACCTGGATTTGGATCATGCCGACGTAAACATCAACTTTCACCACGCCGAGATGCTTGAAAACGTGCTGACCGCCCTGGCCGGCCAACATACGGCCAGTGTGGTGAAATCCCATCATCATCACGATTTCTTCGCCGACGTACTTGGTCAGTTGAATGATCAGGTTCAGATATTCTACATCTTCAGGCATCCGGTGCCGGTCCTGGAGAGCTTTTGGAAATTTGTGCAAAGCTGGCCCTGGCGCGAAGGGCCGCCGGCCGCTGATGTCCTGTCTTTCGCCAAGGCGCCACCGGCCGGACGCTTGCTGCGGTATCAAATGGATCAAACCGAGACCATGCTCAAACGCTGGGAAAGCCACGTTACGGGATGGCTGCATGCCGCGTCGGCATTTGAAGCTATTCACCCGGTGTGTTACGAAAATTTACGCGATGACTACGCCCAGGTGATGACCGATGTCTGCGCCACATTGGCCTGTCCCGTCCAGGACTTCCCCCGCCCGGGCCGCGATGATTACATCAAGGCCGCCGGCGAACCTGGCCCCGCTGTCACCGAAACGGAACGCGCCGTATTGCGGGAATGGGTGTGTGGCGAGTTGAGCGCTGAGACGCTGAATATGCCCGAACTTCGCGGCTTATTCGCGGAATGAAATCCAGCCCGAGTCCATGACGAAATAGAAGATACTGAACAGCACCAGCGAGACGCCGGTGGTGATCACGAACTTTTTCAACAGTTGCGGCTTCGCCGGCGCGCCCGGATCCTCGCCCGGCAGCAGGTCGTCGGGATCAACCCGGGTGACGCCGAAGGGCAGCACCATAAACAGGGTCAGCCACCAGATGACCAGATAGACGGCAAGACTTGCGGCGATGCTCATGGCATCTAGGCCTGTTCCAACTCGACCAGGGTGCCGCAGAAATCTTTCGGATGCAGGAACAACACCGGTTTTCCATGCGCCCCGGTCTTCGGCTCGCCGTCGCCCAGTACCCGGGCACCTTCGGCCTTCATCTGGTCACGGGCCGCCAGGATATCGTCAACCTCATAGCAGACGTGATGCATGCCGCCCGACGGATTTTTGTCCAGGAAGGCCTGGATCGGCGAGTTTTCGCCGAGCGGGTGCAGCAACTCAATTTTGGTGTTCGGCAGTTCGACAAAGACCACTGTGACACCGTGGTCGGGCTCGGGAATTTGTTCGGACACGCTGGCGCCGAGGGTATTTTTGTAGGTACCCATGGCGGCCTCTAGGTCCGGAACCGCAATGGCGACATGGTTGAGACGGCCGATCATCATCAATTCTCCTGCTCTCTCAATCCAGGCGGATCAAATGTACCCGGGTGATGGGGCGCTTGTCGAACAGTCCGCGGAAGGCCCGCCGGGCGGCGATGCGGGCGGTTTCCGAAACCACCAGATCGTCGGCCTGATCGGCAACGGGCGACAGTCTATCGATGGCATCGCGGACGGCAAGACGAACCGTGTCCAATATGGGGTCGTCCTCGTTCTCCAGAAGGCCCGTGGTCGAGATCAGCATCTCGTCATCGACCTCGCCGCCGTTCAAGATCACCGTGACCACGGCAAAGCCGTGCCACATGGCCCGGATGCGGCTTTTGACGATCTCGCTGCCGACGGGGACCAGACGGTTGCCGTCTGACGTCAGGCGGCCGACGGGCACGTGGTCGATGACGCCCGGTTGACCCGGTGCCAAACGCACGGCGCCGCCGTTTTCGTTGACGATGGCATGCGGCACCTGACAGGTCCGTGCCAATTCCGCATGCGCCGCCAAATGGCGCAACTCACCGTGCACCGGAACCGCGATCTGCGGCCGCAGATGCTGGTACATGCGGGTCAGTTCGTCGCGCGCCGGATGACCGGACACGTGGATCATATGGTCGCTGGCGGTGATCACCCGGATGCCGCGGCGCAAGAACTTCGCCTGCAATTCGCTGATCACGCGCTCATTGCCGGGAATGACGCGTGACGAAAAAATCAGCGTATCGCCCGGGTTCAGATTGATCCGCGGGTGATCATTAGCGGCGATGCGGGCCAGTGCGGCGAGCGGCTCGCCCTGGCTGCCCGTACAGATGATCAAGGTTTTTTCGTCCGGCAGGAACCCGGCGTCCTCTTCCATGAGAAAACCCGCGACGTTCTGCATATAGCCGTTTTCCCGGGCGGCTTCGGTAATCCGTTTCAAGGACCGGCCGGCCAGGACCACGTCGCGGTCGTTGCGGGCCGCCGCCGTGGCGATGGTTTCCAGGCGCGCCACATTGGTGGCAAAGCAGGCGACAGCGACCTGGCCCGTGCACTCGGCGATGATTTGGGAAAGATTATCCAGGATATCCGCTTCCGAGCCCGAATCCCCAGATACAAACACATTGGTGGAATCGCAGACCACCGCCAAGGCCCCCTCCTCGCCGATCCGGCGCAGCGTTTCCTCATCCGCCGGCTCACCGATTACTGGATCCGGATCGAACTTCCAGTCACCCGTGTGCAGGACCGTGCCCAAGGGCGTCCGCAAGGCGATGGCGTTGGGTTCGGGGATCGAATGGGTCAGGGTCACCAGTTCCAGATCGAACGGTCCGATGGAGAACTGGCCGGCCAGGGGGACCTCGATGATTTCCACCTGATCGGCGAAATCCGTCTCGGAAAGTTTACGCTTCAGGACCGAGACCGTGAACGGCGTCGCGTAGATGGGGCACCTGAGGCGCGGCCACAGATAGGGCACGGCGCCCAGGTGGTCTTCGTGGGCGTGGGTCAGCACCAGGGCCGCCAGATTGTCGCGGCGGTCTTCAATGAACGTCGGGTCGGGCATGATGACATCGACGCCGGGCAGTTCGCCGTCGTTGAAGGTGACACCAAGGTCAACCATCAGCCAGGTTTCGTCGCCGGGCGGGCCATAGCCGTACAAATTGAGGTTCATGCCGATCTCACCGGCACCGCCCAAGGGCACGAAAAGTAGTTCGGCGTTGCCCGAGGTCATCCGGCGTTCCGCTGGTGGATGATCAACAGGCCGCGCAGCGTCAAATCCGGGTCGGCCACCTGAATGATGTCCGTGGCTTCGGCAAACAAGGGCGACAGACCGCCCGTCGCGATCACCGGCATATCGGCGCCGAACTCTTTGCGAATGCGCGCCACCAATCCTTCGATAAGGCTGACATAGCCCCAATAAATGCCGGTCTGCATGGCCGGCACCGTGGCCCTGCCAATCACCTCGTCCGGACGCTCGACGGCGATTCGCGGCAACTGGGCGGCGGCCTGATGCAGCGCCTCAAGCGACAGATTGACGCCCGGCGCGATAACGCCGCCCTGGTAGCTGCCGTCCTTACCAATCACATCGAAGGTTGTCGCCGTGCCGAAATCAACAACGATCAGCGGGCCGCCGTATTTATCATGGGCGGCGACCGTGTTGACCAACCGGTCGGCGCCGACGTCATCGGGCCGGTCGACCAGAACCTCAATACCAAGCTCGACATTCGTCTCGCCGACCACCAAAGGCTCGCAGTCGAAATATTTCCGGCAAAGCGTCTTCAGGGAAAACAGGGTCGCGGGAACAACGGTGGAAATAATCGCCGAATTGATGTTGGCGCGTTCCAGGTTCTGAAGCTGCATGAGTTGTTCAAGCCAAATGCCGAACTCATCGGCGGTGCGGTTGCCGTCGGTGGATGAGCGCCATTCGCCACGAACCGTGCCATCGGCGGCGAACACCGCAAAGACGATGTTGGTGTTTCCGGAATCGATCGCCAGTAACATCAGATATCCGTTCGCAGGTTGGGAAAGAAAACGTCGCCGGCGGAGATTCGTTTGACCTCACCCTCTTGATCCAAGACCAGCGCACCGTCGTCATCCATGTCCTTGAATATACCGTGCAGAGTTTCACCGGCCAAGCGTACCTCGATAGGCTCGCCGATGCCCATGGCGCGTTGCAGCCAGGTGCGGCGGATGGGTGCGAACCCCTCCTCGACCCACCGGTTGGCCCAGCCGATGAAGCTGCGCGCGAAGGCTTCCAGAGAGTCCTCAACCGTTGATGACCAGTGTTCGGCGCGCAGCGACGTGGCCGGGAACTCGGCGTCGTTGGGGAAGTGCTCGACGTTCAAACCCAGGCCGACGATGACCCAATCGGGGTGATCTCCGGCGCTGCCTTCCGATTCCAGCAACAATCCCGCGACCTTTTTCTCCTGCAGCAACAGATCATTGGGCCACTTCAGGTGAATTTGATGTCCGGGCTCGCTGATGTTGCCAAGCGCGTCATAGAGCGCCAGAGCGGCAACAAAGCTGAGCTGCGCGGCATCCCGGGTCGGTACCTCGGGGCGCAGAATGAGCGACAGATACAGATTGCCGCGCGGACTGACCCAGGTGCGCCCGCGCCGGCCGCGCCCGGCGGTTTGCTCGCGGGCCCAGATCAGCGTGCCGTCGGGGGTATTTTCTTCGCCCTGGCCTGCCAGCTTGCGGGCCTCGTCGTTGGTCGACGCGACACTGTCGAAGGTCACGAGGTTATAGACCGAGGGCAACCGTGGCGGGGTCATGATGCAAGGGGGCTCAGCCCGCGAAGAGCGAGGCCGCTGCCGTCGCCGCGTTGGTGACGACGGGGGCCGGATAGGCGAAGAACAGCACAATCAACAGCCCGGTGAAGGCCAAGACCACGCCGATCTCTTTATCAACCATCTGATCCAACGGGTCCTGGACGTCATCGAAGTACATGATCCGGATGATCCGCAAGTAATAGAAGGCGCCGACAACACTGGTCAGCACGCCGATTATGGCCAAGCCGTAGAGTTCCGCCTCGATTGCCGCCATGAAGACGTAAAGCTTACCAAAGAAACCGGCCAACGGCGGAATACCAGCCAAGGAGAACATGAAGATCACCAGCGCCAGGGCGACCAGTGGATGGGTTTTGCCAAGCCCCGACAGATCATCGATACCTTCGACCATTTGGCCGCCGCGGCGCATGCACAAGATGCAGGCGAAGGTCCCGATATTCATGAACAGATAAATTGCCAGATAAATCAGCACGGCGCGGACACCGGCCTCGGTCCCCACTGCCAGTCCGATCAGCGCATAGCCGACATGGCCGATGGAACTGTAGGCCATCAGGCGTTTGATATTGCGTTGATTGACCGCCGCGAAGGCGCCCAGAACCATTGATGCAATGGAGATGAAAACAACGATTTGCTGCCACTGGGCCAGGAGATCACCGAACGGCCCGACCATCACCCGCATGAACAACGCCAAGGCGGCAATTTTCGGCGCCACGGCGAAGAACGCGGTGACGGGTGTCGGCGCGCCTTCATAGACATCCGGCGTCCACATATGGAACGGCACGGCGGATACCTTGAAAGCCAGGCCGGCCAAAATGAAGACAATGCCGAAGATCATGCCGGTGCCGGGCCCTTCGGGGCCGGTATTCGTGAACATTTTCGCCAGCACGTCGAAATTCGTTGTTCCGGTGAACCCGTAGATCAGCGACATGCCGTAAAGCAGCATGCCCGATGCCACGGCGCCCAGGACGAAGTATTTGAGCCCGGCTTCCGTCGAGCGCGTGTCGTCGCGCTGGAAGGCGGCGATGACGTAGAGCGACAGGCTTTGAATTTCCAGACCCATATAAAGCGCCATGAGATCGTTGGCCGAAATCATCATCAACATGCCGAGTGTCGCGAAGATGACCAGGATCGGATATTCGAACCGGGCCATGGCCTGGCGTTCCAAGAACCCCTTAGCGATGATCAAGGTGCCGGCGGAGCCCAGCAACACCAAGATCTTGCAGAACACCGCATAGCTGTCGGATACGAACATGCCGCCGAAGGTCACCAGGCGTTCACCGGCCAGCATGCTGGCCAGCAAGACGGCCAACAGCAACGCGACAACACCAATGAAGACGACATAGCGGAAGGTCGTGACGTTTTGTTCGTCGCGGCCGCCCTTTTGGAACACGCCGAACATCAACAGCGCCATGATGACGACCGCCAGGAACAATTCCGGCAGGGCGGGGACCAATTCAGGGTATGCGGCGTTCGCCATGTTATCCAGTCTCTCTCAGTCCAACGATCCGGCCAACTACTGCCCGGCGACCATGATTTTCGCCGCCGCCGCCTGTGCCGTCTGTACCTGATCGATCAGGTTCTCAACCGACACATGCATGATATCCAGGAACGGCGTCGGATAGATGCCCATCCAGAATGTCAGGATGATCAGCGGCGCAAACACGGCCCATTCGCGCGGGCTCATGTCGGTGATTTTCTTCAATGTGTCCTTGGTCAGCTCACCGAAGATGATGCGGCGGTAGAGATACAACATATAGGCCGCACCCAGAATGACGCCCAACGCGGCCAGCGCACAAACCCAGGTGTTGACCTGGAAGGCGCCCAACAGCACCAAGAATTCACCGACGAAGCCGCCGGTGCCCGGCAAACCGACCGAGGCCAGCATGAAGAACATAAAGGTCAAAGCGTATCCCGGCATGCGATGCACCAGTCCACCGTAGACCGAAATTTCGCGCGAATGGATGCGGTCGTAGACGACACCGACGATCAGGAACAACGCCGCCGAGACGATGCCGTGACTGAGCATGACATAGATCGCGCCCTCAATGCCCTGAACGGTCAGGGTGAAGGCGCCAATGGTGACGAAGCCCATATGTGCGACGGAAGAGTACGCAATCAGTTTCTTCATGTCTTCTTGGGCCAAAGCCACCAGGGACGTGTAAATCACCGCGATGATGCTGAGCGCGTAGATCAGCGGTGTGAAGTCCGCCGACGCCAAAGGGAACATGGGCAATGAGAAGCGCAGGAATCCATAGCCGCCGAACTTCAACAAGACACCGGCCAGAATGACCGAGCCGGCCGTCGGCGCCTCAACATGGGCGTCCGGCAGCCAGGTATGGACCGGCCACATGGGAACCTTGACCGCGAACGACGCCAGGAATGCCAGGAACAGCCAGGTCTGCAGCCCGGCCGGGAAATTATGGCTGAGCAATGCCGGGATGTCCGTGGTGCCGGCGTCCAGGTACATGGCGAACATGGCCAACAGCATGAGCACCGAGCCCAGCAGCGTATAAAGGAACAGCTTGAAGGCCGAATAGACGCGCCTCGCCCCACCCCAGACGCCGATGATCAGGAACATCGGGATCAGCACGCCTTCGAAGAAAATGTAGAAGACCATCAAGTCGAGGGCGCAGAACATGCCGACCATCAGGGTTTCCAGGATCAGGAACGAGATCATGTATTCCTTCACCCGGGTCTGGATGGATTCCCAACTGGCCAGAATGCAAATTGGCGACAGCAACGTCGTCAACAGGACGAACAACATGGAAATGCCGTCGACACCCATGTGGTACTTGAGGCCCAGGATCGGCATCCATTCGACCTTCTCGACGAACTGAAAGGCTGCCGTGGAGGGTTCGAAATTGAACCACAGATACAGGGACAAGAGGAAATTGATCCCCGTCGTCCACAGCGCCACACTGCGGGCGTTGCGCGCAATAACCTCGTCATCGCCACGGATCGTGAAAATGAAGACCGCGCCCACCAGGGGCAGGAAGGTCAGTAGGGAAAGGATGGGAAGACCGCTCATGTTCTATTCATTCCTCATCCCACCTGCCGGAACAGATACCAGGTAATGATGACGACAACGCCGATCAGCATGGCGAAGGCGTAGTGGTAAAGATATCCCGACTGCAGTCCCGCGACACGACGCGCCATGATCCGGACGGCGCTTGAGATGCCGTCGGGGCCCAGACCGTCGATGATCATGCCGTCAATGACTTTCCAGAAGCCGCGGCCGAGCGCGAAGGACGGGCGGACAAACAAGAAGTCATACAGCTCATCGAAGTACCACTTGTTGAGCAAGAACTGATAGACGCCTTGGTAGGCGTCGGCGATCTTGCCCGGAATGTCGGTCCGTTGAATATAGAGCACGTAGGCCAAACCGATGCCGACCGCGCCGACAACCAACGGCGCCAGCTTGACCCACAGCGGTACATGATGAGCGTTTTCCAGGGCAGTGTGCGTGGGGAGCACCAGAATGGCATCGCCCCAGAATTTAACGGTGTCATGGCCGACGAAAAGCTCAAACCCAAGAATTCCAGCGAAACACGCGCCCGCTGCCAAGACGAACAATGGCAGGATCATCACCTTCGGGCTTTCGTGCACGTGGGCCATGGTTTTTTCGTCGGCTCGCGGCTCGCCGTGGAATGTCATGAACAATAACCGCCAGGAATAGAATGCGGTCAGGAAGGCCGCCGCAATGCCGAGCCAGAAGGCGTACATGCCGATACCCGTATGCGCGCCAAACGCAGCCTCAAGAATGATGTCCTTCGAATAGAAGCCGGCGAAGAATGGAACACCGGCAAGGGACAGAGAGCCGATCCACATGAGCGCGTAGGTGACCTTGATGTGTTTCCAGATGCCGCCCATCTTGCGCATATCCTGTTCGTCCGACATGGCGTGAATGACCGACCCCGCGCCCAAGAACAACAGCGCCTTGAAGAAGCCGTGGGTCATCAGGTGGAAGATGCCGGCGGAATAGGCCGACACACCACAGGCGAAGAACATGTAGCCCAATTGCGAACAGGTCGAATAGGCAATGACGCGTTTGATATCGTTTTGTACGCAGGCCACTGTGGCCGCGAAAATCGCCGTCGAGGCGCCGACCAGGGTGACGACAGTCAGCGCGGTATCCGAATATTCGAAAATCGGTGACAGGCGCGCCACCATGAAGACGCCGGCGGTGACCATGGTCGCAGCATGGATCAACGCCGAGACCGGTGTCGGGCCCTCCATGGCGTCGGGCAGCCAGGTATGCAGGCCCAACTGCGCAGATTTACCCATGGCGCCGACGAACAACAGCAGACAGCAGGCTGTCAGGGCATGGAATTCCGTGTCGAAGATGATGAAGGTCGCGGCCTTCTTGCCTTCGGCGGCGGCGAATATGGTGTCCAGGTTGACCGTCTGGAACAGCATGAAGACGGCGAAGATACCCAGCGCGAAACCAAAATCACCGACCCGATTGACCAAGAACGCCTTGATGGCGGCGGCATTGGCCGACGGCTTATTGTACCAGAACCCGATCAACAAATAAGACGCCAGACCGACGCCTTCCCAGCCAAAGAACATCTGCACCAGATTATCGGCGGTGATCAGCGTCAGCATGAAGAAGGTGAACAGGCTTAAATAACTCATGAACCGGGGGATGCAGGGATCGTGATGCATGTAGCCGACGGAATAGATATGGACCATGGCCGAAACCACGGTGACAACAATCATCATCACTGCCGTCAACGTATCGACCTTCAGCGCCCAGGAAACTTCAAGCGCGCCAGAATCAATCCATGTGAACAATTCGGTGGTCCGCGCGTTACCGCCCAGCGCCACGTCGGCAAACACGATGATCGCGAAAATCATCGACAACACCAGCCCGCCGCAGGAAACCCATTGGGCGGCCAGATCAAGCGAATGCTGCTTGGCGTCGTCGGCGGCCGGCACAAAGACGATAATGCCGGCGAGCACCGATCCCAACAGCGGCAGGAAGACGACGAGGATATCCAGCATAGTCGGTCCCTCAGCCCTTCATCACGTTAATATCTTCAACCGCAATGGTGCCGCGGTTGCGGAAGAAGACGACCAAGATCGCCAGGCCGACGGCGGCCTCGGCGGCGGCCACGGTGAGCACGAACATGGCAAAGACCTGGCCGACCAGATCGCCCAGCTCGGCGGAAAACGCCACCAGATTGATGTTTACCGCCAGCAACATCAATTCCACCGACATGAGGATGATGATGACGTTCTTACGGTTCAGGAAAATCCCGAAAATGCCCAGCGTAAACAACACCGCGGCGACGCTGAGGTAATGGGAAAGGCCTATATCCAGCATCAGATGCCCTTCCCCGTCTCGATCTTACGGACCTGTACGGATTGTTTGGCGTCGCGCGCCAACTGGTCGCCGATGTTCTGTTTTTTGACCCCGACGCGCTGGCGGTGGGTCAGCACGATGGCGCCGATCATGGCGACCAGAAGGATCATCCCGGCGGCCTGGAACAGATAAACATATTGGGTATAAACAATTTCACCCAGCGCATGCGTGTTGGAGGTCACATCGGGTGCCGGTGCGGGCGCGGCGCCGCTTTTCGCAGCCTCCGGTGAAATGCCCCAGCCGCCGACCAACACCAAAAGCTCAACCAGCATGACGATGCCGATCAGTCCGCCGATCGGCAGGTATTGCAGGAAACCCTGGCGCAATTCGACAAAGTTGATGTCCAGCATCATGACCACGAACATGAACAGCACGGCCACCGCGCCGACGTAAACGACAACCAAAATCATCGCCAGGAACTCGGCGCCCAACAGCACGAACAAGCCCGCCGCATTGAAAAACGTCAAGATCAGGAACAGCACCGAATGGACGGGATTACGCGCCGAAATAACCAGCACGGCGGCGGCCACGGCGGTACAGGCAAACATATAAAAGGCCAGGGCTTCAATCATCTTGCGTCGTCTTCCTTGTTCGTCCCTTGGTCGTCACATGGTCGTCCGTCAATCTTCCGGCGCCTATCGATACGGCGCGTCGAGACGCAGCCGCTCGCCGATTTCCGTTTCCCAACGGTCGCCATTGGCCAGCAGCTTGTCCTTGTCGTACAGCAATTCCTCACGGGTTTCCGTGGCGAATTCGAAATTCGGTCCTTCGACGATGGCATCCACCGGGCAGGCTTCTTCGCAATAGCCGCAATAAATGCACTTCGTCATGTCGATGTCATAGCGGGTCGTCCGCCGGCTGCCGTCGTCGCGCGGTTCGGCCTCAATGGTGATGGCCTGGGCCGGACAGATGGCTTCACAAAGCTTACACGCAATGCACCGTTCTTCGCCGTTCGGATAACGTCGCAGCGCGTGTTCGCCGCGGAACCGGGGGCTTAAGGGCCCCTTCTCATAGGGATAATTGACGGTCAGCTTCGGCTTGAAGAAATACTTCAGGGTCAAGGCCATACCGGACAGCAGTTCGGTAAGGAAGATCGCTCTGGCGCCTCTTGAGATATAACCCATGGTCGTTCCCCTAGCCTTTCACCGGCAGCCAGTCAAAGGCGATTAACGCGCCGGCAACGACCGCCACGGCGGCTAATGAGATCGGCAAAAACACTTTCCAGCCCAGGCGCATGAGTTGATCGTAGCGATAGCGCGGGAAGGTCGCCCTGACCCACAGGAAAATGAACAGACAAAAGGCAATCTTGCCGGCCAGCCAGATCGGTCCCGGAATCCAGGTAAACGGCGCCATGTCGAAGGGCGGTAACCATCCGCCCAGGAACAATATCGTCGTCATCCCGCACATCAGGATCATGTTGGCGTATTCGCCGAGGAAAAACAGCGCGAAGGCCATGGCCGAGTATTCGACGTTGTAGCCGGCCACCAATTCAGCCTCCGCCTCCGGCAGGTCGAAGGGGTGGCGATTGGTCTCGGCCAGGGTCGAAATGAAGAAGATCACCGCCATCGGCAGCAGCGGGAAGACGTACCAATTGAACATCCCGTAGTCGCCTTTTTGCGCCATGACGATTTCGGACAGGTTCAAGGACCCGACGCACAAAAGCACCGTAATGATGATGAAACCCATGGAAACTTCGTAAGACACCATCTGCGCCGCCGAGCGCATAGCGCCCAGGAATGCATAGCGTGAGTTCGATGCCCAGCCGGCCATCAGGATTCCATAAACCCCCAACGACGATATGGCGAAAAGAAACAGGATGCCGACATTGATATCGGCCAACACCATCTGGTGATCAAACGGGATAACCGACCAGGCGACCAGCGCCAAAATGAACGTCACACAAGGCGCCAATATGAATACGCCGCGGTTCGCACCGGCCGGGATAATGGTTTCCTTCAAGAACAGTTTGAGGCCGTCGGCGATAGGCTGCAACAGGCCAAAGGGGCCGACCACGTTCGGTCCCTTGCGCAGGTGCATGGCGCCGATGACCTTACGTTCAAAGTAGGTCAGGTAGGCCACCGACAGCATGATCGGGATGATGATCGCGACGATCTTGATGACGATCCAGGCCGTCGGCCAGATAAACTCGTTCCAATATTCAGCCATTGGTTCCGGTCTTCCTTTCGTCGCCGGCGCCAAAGGCGTCCGTGCAGCGCGCCATGGTCTCCGAGGCGCGGCTGATCGGATCGGTCATATAGAAATTATTGATCGGCGAGAGCAGTGATGCCGCTGCGACGTCGCCGTCCTCGCCGAAGTCTTGCCATTCGGCGGCGTTGACTTGGTCAACATTGAGGAAATTCGCATTGGCCTGGACCAATTGCGCGCGGACGGCGCGTAAGTCGTCATAGGGTAGCTTATGGTCCATGGTCTCGGAAAGCGCACGGACAATGGCCCAATCCTCACGCGCGTCGCCGGGCGGGAAAATGGCGCGGCGGGCCAATTGGACCCGGCCTTCCGTATTGACGTAGGTGGCGTTCTTTTCCGTATAAGCGGCGCCCGGCAAGACGACATCGGCGCGATGCGCGCCGGCGTCGCCATGGTGGCCCTGATAAACAACGAATGCATCGCCCAGGCGCTGCATATCTATTTCATCAGCGCCGAGCAGATAGACGAATTTGATGTCGCCGCTTTCCGCACCGTCAAGGATGCCGCCGACGTCGCGGCCGCCATCACCGGGTACAAAGCCCAAGTCCAGGCCGCCAACCCGTGCCGCCGCCGTATGCAGGACGTTAAAGCCGTTCCATCCCGGCAAGACCATGCCCCTGTTGTCGGCGACTCGTCTGGCCAGACCAAGCACGGCGGCGCCCTGCGGTCCGGTCAGCGCGCCTTGACCGACAATAATCATCGCCTTCTCGACATCCTTCAGATGCTTCGCGAAATCCGACCGACCGGCGGCGATGCCTTCCAGGTCTTTGATGTCGGTGCCCAAGTGCTCGGTTTCGTAGGTCAGATCGACATCCGCACCAATGACCCCAACCCGAAAGTTTCCGCCAACCCAGCGCTTGCGAATGCGGGCATTCAGAACCGACGCTTCAAGGCGCGGGTTGCAGCCGACCAATAACAAGGCGTCGGCCTCTTCAATGCCGGCGATTGATGTATTGAACAGATACGACGCGCGGACCGAAGCATCCAATTTCGCCCCGTCTTGCCGGCAATCAATATTCGCCGATCCCAACGCCGTCATCAGATCCTTCAGGGCCAGCATGGATTCACAATCAGCCAGATCGCCGGCGATCGCCGCCATGGCGGCCCCGGAAATGCCGCCCGCCGCATCAGCAATGGCGGCAAAGGCTTCGTCCCAATCCGCTGGCTGCAGTTTGCCGTCGCGGCGCACGTAGGGTTGATCCAGGCGTTGGCGCCGCAGGCCGTCGCAGGCAAAACGCGATTTGTCGGAAATCCACTCTTCGTTCAGATCGTCATTGAGCCGTGGCAGAATGCGCAACACTTCCGGTCCCCGCGCATCAACCCGGATATTCGAGCCGACGGCGTCCAGAACATCAACGGATTCGGTTTTCTTCAACTCCCACGGCCGGGCGGCGAAGGCATAGGGACCCGACGTCAGGGCACCCACCGGACACAAATCGATCATGTTGCCGGACAGTTCCGAACTCAGGGCATGTTCCACGTAGGTGCCGATTTCCGTGTGTTCGCCGCGCCCCGTGGACCCCAGTTCCGGCACGCCGGCGATCTCCGTGGCAAAACGCACACAACGCGTGCAATGAATGCAGCGCGTCATGATTGTCTTGATCAAGGGGCCGAAGTCCTTGTTCTTAACGGCCCGCTTGTTGTCGTGATATCGGCTGTGGTCAATGCCATAGCCCATAGCCTGATCCTGCAAATCGCATTCGCCGCCCTGGTCACAAATCGGACAGTCCAGCGGATGGTTGATGAGCAGAAACTCCATCACGCCTTTGCGCATTTTCCGAACTTCCGGCGTGTCGGTGGCAATCACCATGCCGTCGGCGACCGGCATGGCGCATGACGCCACCGGTTTCGGCGAGCGCTCCATATCAACCAGACACATGCGGCAGTTGCCGGCGATAGACAGGCGTTCATGATAGCAAAAGCGTGGGATTTCGATGCCGACATACTCACAGGCCTGCATCACGGTCATGCCCGGTTCGACTTCGTGCTCGGTGCCATCAATGGTGATCTTGACCATGTGCGTTTCCTCAGGCGGCGACGTCGGACTTCGACGAACGCTGGGTGATCCGTCGTTCCATTTCAGGGCGGAAGGCGCGCAACAGGCCTTGGATCGGCCAAGCGGCAGCGTCACCCAGGGCGCAGATCGTGTGGCCTTCAACTTGATAGGTCACCTCTTCCAACAGATCGATCTCCTCAAGCCTGGCCTCGCCGCTGCAAATGCGTTCCATCATCCGCCACATCCATCCCGTGCCTTCGCGGCACGGTGTGCATTGACCGCAGCTTTCGTGCTTATAAAACGCCGATAGGCGGGTAATCGCGCGCACCACATCGGTTGAGGTGTCCATCACCATCACCGCCGCCGTGCCCAGGCCCGAGCGCAATTCGCGAAGCGCGTCGAAATCCATGGTCACCGTCGAACTTTGTTCCTTGTTCAACAGGGGCACCGAGGCGCCGCCCGGGATGATGGCGAGCAAATTATCCCAGCCGCCGCGCACTCCACCCGCATGTTTCTCAATGAGTTCCTTCAACGGAATACCCATTTCTTCCTCAACCGTGCAAGGTGCGTTTACATGGCCGGAAATATTGAACAGCTTGGTGCCTGTGTTGTTGGGTTTGCCAAGTCCGGCGAACCATTCCGGGCCGCGGCGCAGAATTTCTGGTGCAACGGCGATCGATTCGACGTTGTTCACCGTGGTCGGGCAACCATAGAGACCGACGTTGGCCGGGAACGGCGGTTTCAGGCGCGGTTGGCCCTTCTTGCCCTCCAGGCTTTCAATCAACGCGGTTTCCTCGCCACAAATGTAGGCGCCGGCACCTCGGTGCACATAAAAATCGAACTTGTACCCCGACCCACAGGCATCGTTGCCGATGAGGCCGGCTTCGTAAGCTTCATCGACGGCGCGCTGCAGGGCTTCGGTTTCGCGGTAGAACTCGCCGCGGACGTAGCAGTATGCGGCATGCGCACCCATGGCAAAGGACGCGACCAAGGCGCCTTCGATCAGCGTATGCGGATCATGGCGCATAATCTCGCGGTCTTTGCAGGTGCCGGGCTCACCTTCATCAGCATTGATGACTAAATAATGCGGGCGTTCGCCAACTTCCTTCGGCATGAACGACCATTTCATGCCGGTGGAAAATCCGGCGCCGCCGCGTCCGCGGAGGCCTGAATTCTTGATTTCGTCGACGATGGTTTCGCGGCCTTTTTCCAAAAGTGCCTTGGTTCCGTCCCAGTTACCGCGTTTGCGCGCGCCGTCCAGGAACGGATCGTCGATACCGTAAATATTGGTGAAAATGCGATCCGAATCTTTCAGCATCAATCGCCCCCCACCTTGGCATTGCGCATCTCGGCTTGGCTTTCCAAGCTGGTCAGGCCGGTTTCCGGCTCACATGTGAATCGCTTGATCCGCGATCCGGTTGCCGGTTGATTGCCGGCTTTCAGTTCCGACAATATGGCCAAGGTCGATTCTTCATCCAGATCTTCAAAGTAATCATCATCAATCTGTATCATCGGTGCGTTGACACATGCGCCCAGGCATTCAACTTCGGTCAGCGTGAACATGCCGTCCTCCGTCGTCTGATGATTGTCGATACCCAGGAACTTCTTGCAGGCGCCGACGATCTCATCGGAGCCCCGCAACCAGCAGGGAAGATTTGTGCAAACCTGCACGTGATGTTTCCCAACGGGTTTGAGATTATACATGGTGTAGAACGTCGCAACCTCGTAGACCCGGATGCGCGGCATATCAAGAAACTCGGCGACATAATCCATGGCCGCCTGCGACAGAAAATTGGCATTCTGGCGTTGCGCAATATCCAACAGCGGCATCACCGCGCTGGCCTGCCAGCCATCCGGATATTTGGCGATAATGGATTGCGCCTCGCTCAAATTCTCGGGCGAAAACGCAAAACTCTCAGATTGCTGTTTATCGTCTGTCACGGCCATTATCGATCAATCTCACCAAACACGACGTCTATGGAACCGATATTGGCAACTACGTCGGCCAACATGTGTCCCTTGGACAGGAATTCCATGGCTTGCAAGTGCGCGAACCCCGGCGCCCGAATTTTGCAGCGGTAGGGCATATTAGTACCGTCGGCCACCATATAGACGGCGAATTCACCCTTCGGCGCCTCGACTGCCGTATAGGTTTCGCCGGCCGGCACCCGCACACCTTCGGTGAACAGCTTGAAGTGGTGGATCAGGGCTTCCATGGACTGTTTCATATCACCGCGCGATGGCGGCGTGATTTTGTGATCATCAGACTTTGACGGCCCGTCCGGCATGTTGTCCAGGCATTGATGAATAATCCGCAAGCTTTCGCGCAGTTCCAGCATGCGAACGACATAGCGATCATAGCAATCGCCGTGTGTGCCGACGGGAATGTCAAAATCCATTTCCGCGTACGCGTCATAAGGCTGAGCCTTGCGCAAATCCCAGGGAACGCCGGACGCCCGGATGTTGGGGCCACTGAAACCCCAATCGAAACATTGCTCGGCGGTGATCACACCGATATCAACGGTGCGTTGCTTGAAAATGCGGTTTTCCGTGAGCAGGGTCTCAAGATCGTCGATGACCGAGACGAAATGTTCAGCCCATTCCTGGATGTCGTCGGACATGCCGTCCGGCATGTCATAAGCGACCCCGCCGATCCGGAAGTAGTTCATGTGCAGCCGCGCGCCACTGACGCCTTCACAGAACTCCATCAGGCGTTCGCGTTCCTCAAACCCCCACAGCATGGGCGTCATGGCACCGACATCCATGGCGTAAGAAGTTACATTCAGGAGATGGTTGAGAATGCGGCCGATCTCACAGAACAGAACGCGCAGGTATTGACCGCGTTTCGGGACCTCGATATTCAAAAGTTTTTCGGCGGCCAGGACGAAGGCGTGCTCCTGATTTTGCGGTGCCACGTAATCCAGGCGATCAAAATAGGGCACGGCCTGGGCGTAGGTTTTATATTCGATGAGTTTCTCGGTGCCGCGGTGCAGAAGGCCAATGTGCGGGTCGGCGCGGTCAATGACCTCGCCGTCCATTTCAAGTACCATCCGCAACACACCATGCGCGGCCGGGTGTTGGGGGCCGAAGTTGAGGTTGTAATTCTTGATTTCGGTTTCAGCCATCAAGCATCCTCCCCGGCGGCATCTTCGGGCAGTTCGGCCTTTTCGTCCCCGGGCAGCAGGGGCTGAACACCTTCCCAGGGGCTTTGGAAATCGAAGGTGCGAAACTCCTGAGTCAACTTGACAGGCTCATAGACAACCCGTTTCTGTTCATCGTCGTAGCGTACCTCGACATAGCCGGTCAGTGGAAAATCCTTGCGCAGCGGGTGACCTTCGAAACCGTAATCCGTGAGAATGCGGCGCAGATCGGGATGATCCGTGAAATAGATGCCGAAAAGATCCCAGGCTTCGCGTTCCCACCACCCGGCGGCGCTGAACAATCCCGTCGCTGACGGAATGGGCGTGTTCTCGTCGGTCCAGGTTTTGACGCGGATGCGATTATTGTGGGTGAGGCTCAGAAGATTGTAGACAATGCAGAACCTGTGATCGTGTTCCGGATAATCAACGCCGCATAAGTCCATCAGTTGCTTGAACTGGCAATTGGCGTCGTCCCTGAGGAATTTCAAGGTGCCGATCAGGGCGTCAGGCTTGACGGTGATCGACAGTTCGTCCAGCCGCACCTCTGATTCAGAAATCGTGTCGCCGAGCGCGTCGGAAATGTAGTCGCCGAGTTCTTTGATTGCCAAATTCATCGCTTTGCCGAACCGCTATTGACGATCTTCTTCACAACCCCTGGCACTAACGCCAGAGCGTTCCCGTGCGTCTAATTTTCTTTTGCAATTGTAGAATTCCGTACACAAGCGCCTCCGCCGTCGGCGGGCAGCCTGGTACGTAAACATCTACCGGTACGACGCGGTCACAGCCGCGAACGACGGAATAGGAATAGTGATAATATCCGCCGCCGTTGGCGCATGAGCCCATGGAGATAACATAGCGGGGCTCGGCCATTTGGTCATAGACCTTGCGGAACGCCGGCGCCATCTTGTTGGTCAAGGTGCCGGCGACGATGATGACGTCCGACTGGCGGGGGCTTGGCCGCGGCACGACACCAAACCGGTCCAAATCGTATCGTGGCATGTAGGCGTGAATCATTTCGATGGCGCAGCAGGCCAGGCCAAAAGTCATCGGCCAGAGCGATCCGGTCCGCGCCCAGTTGACCAGGTTATCGACGTTCGAGATGAGAAAGCCTTTCTCATGCAATTCGCCGGTGACCTGACGGAGAATCATGTCTTGATCCGGACCGGGCGGCAATGGTGCCGAATTGCCTTGCGGGTCGATCACTCCCATTCCAAGGCTCCTTTTCGCCACTCGTAAACAAATCCGATCGTCAATATCCCGAGAAATATCATCATCGACCAAAAGCCGAAAACACCGATTTGGCCAAGGCTGATGGCCCAGGGAAACAAAAATGCGACCTCAAGGTCGAAAATAATGAACAGAATGGCGACAAGATAGAACCGCACATCGAACTTATGACGGGCGTCCGTAAAGGCCTCGAAACCGCATTCGTAGGCCGATGTTTTCTCAACGTCGGGTTTTTGCGGCACGATGATCACGGACGCCGTGACGGCGATGCCGGCAACGGCTACGGCGATACCCAGGAAAATTAAGATCGGGAGGTAATTGGCTAGAACTTCTTGCAACTCCCGCGCCCCTTTAACCGCTGCCAAAAAAACGGCGACAGATGGTGCCGCACACTGAATTATACCCTGCCCTACCTTATCGGCGTAGGCAACCATAAAGGCATGCTGTCGGCCAATTCGAGCCGCCGGCAAATGCCGACATCATGGTTTCTTTTGCTGTGCGAAAATCGACCGAAAATGCTGAAGATCAATGAGTTTCAGTTTTGCCGACAGCCCCGTGTAAACAACACCAAAACCGAAACCGCCAATGACAAACGCAACCGGATCGACGAAGCCGTATAAATGATCGTATGCGGCCAGCGGGATACCACAGGCGATGGCAACGAAAACGATTTTTATGATCAGTTTGACGTGGCTGACTTGGTGCGCGGCGTTGACGATGAACGCCAGGAAGGCCAGGACAACAGCCTGGGTGATGAGCGTCGCAATGGCCGCCCCTTCGATGCCAAATCGCGGGATCAGCAACAGATTGAGGCCCAAATTAACCAGCGCGCCGATCATAAGAATTTTGACATAGGCCCGGTCGCTCTGCCAGGCCAGCAACGGTGTGCCATAGGCCAGCGTGAAATAAGCCAACCCGGCGTTTAATAACAATACGGCCAGCGCCAAGTTTGCTGCAATAAAAGCCTCACCAAACAGAATATGCAAAATGGGTTGTGAGAAGATGGCGCCCGCGACGCCGACGCCGCCGCCGACAAAGCAGATAATCCTCGCGTAGTTGTTGGCCGTATGATGTTTTTCCGCCTCGTTTTCCGCGACTTCTGACATCGCCGGCAGAAAAGCATTATGAAGCACGCTGGAGATGACCAGCATCATGATGAACACCCGGGAAGCCGCGGCGTATAGCCCGACCTCTTGCTCGGATCGCATGACGCCTAAAATGATAATGTCCAAATTGACATAAATCGTATTCAGGGTGCCCATGATGGCGACCGGCGCGGCGCGGCGAAGAAATTCGACGTACCGGGAGAGCTGGTTGGCAATCTTTATCCGAAAGCCGGTCGTCTTGAAATGAATGAGCAGGGCGCCAGCCGTCAACAAATTGGCGGCAATAGGAATCGCGGCGGCGATGTACAGATCGTCTTCGTTGGAGATCAGCAACAACGTTGCGGCGACCACAAACGCGCCAGCCGTCATCTGCCGAACGGCCATGGTCGTCATGCGTTGCAGACCTTGGTAGGCGAATTCCAAATTCAGCGCGACAAAGAACAATCCGGCGCCTTGAATGATCAGAACGGAGCGTGTGCGCACCGGCATTTCGACATTCGTGGCGATCAGATACAGCAAGGCGAAAAAAACAATGGCAAGACAGGTCCGTGAGGTCAGAACAATGCCGACGACGGCGCCGGTTTTTGTCTCGTCTCTGGAAATCTCCCGGACCCCGTGGGCATCCATACCGAAGTTGGTCGCCAGCCCAAAATACGACAGGACCGCCGCGCCAAATCCCAAGACACCGTAGGCTTCCGGCCCAAGCGCCCGGGCCAAAACGATGACCGTGACAAGCCCGGTGATCATCGTGAAGCCCTGGGCCAGCGTCAGGGCGGCGAAATTTCGGAAAATACGGCCGGCGTTCACTGGATTTCCTCTCGCCCTTAACCGAGCCCAAATCAGGCAGGCCGAACCGTGTAAACGGACGTACCTGCCGGCTACATACTAAGCGGGCCGGCGTATTTCACAACGACGTCGGTTGGCTACGGTTGGGGGAAGTGGCGGGAGTGACGGGACTCGAACCCGCGGCCTCCGGCGTGACAGGCCGGCGCTCTAACCAACTGAGCTACACCCCCCGCTGGGTGTCGGTCACATGGGTGACCGGGAAGCGTTCATGTAGTCTAGGGCCGATGGGGTGTCAAGCATACTTGACGGGGCGTCGCGTGATATGAACAGAAGGCCTGCCGATAGGCGGTAATTGAAGGCAATGACGGGCCCCCTCCGGAGATTCATCACCCTCAAAACTGTCCTCCAGAGAGGTGTGTGCGGCGAAGCCGGAGCACCCCCTCATGGAATGAAAAAATACGGGCCTCCTCCGGAGGATCAACATCCTCAAAACCTTCCCCCGGAAGGTTTTGTCCGGCGAAGCCGGACCGGAGGTTGATGGTGGGCGGTGACGGGATCGAACCGCCGACCCCCTCGGTGTAAACGAGGTGCTCTCCCAGCTGAGCTAACCGCCCATCGCGATGACGGCGCGTATCATACGCAGCCATTTGAATTAGACAAGCGGCCACAAATGCAAACCGGCCGCCCTGGTGGACGGCCGGTTCGGTAACACAGTCCGGGTCAATTAGTTGACGGCGGACTTAAGTGCTTTGCCAGCTTTGAACTTCGGCTGGTTGGATGCCGCGATCTGGATCGATTCACCAGTCCGCGGATTGCGGCCGGTGGTCGCGGCGCGGCGCGATACGCTGAAGGTACCGAAGCCGACGAGGCGAACTTCCGTGCCGCCCTTCAATGAGCTAGTGATGGCGTCGATCATGCCGTCCACGGCTTTCGCCGCATCAGCTTTCGACAGTCCTGAGTTGCCGGCTACGGCCGCAACAAGGTCATTTTTGTTCAATGGAAAACCCCTCTCAAAATGTTCGTCGGTTTCATTAATGCTACGGATACCGGGACGTTCCGCCATCCGAATGTTCTCGAATCAACGTAAAGTCTATAGAGCGCTAAATTCCGGCGTCAATTGAGGAAAGCCCGGAATTCCGGGGCTTTGCGGTGTATGCGGGCTAAGTGTCGGGGGATAAACGATTTAATCGTCTTTCAAATGTCGACTTAGCATCGAAGAATGCCAGAGTTTTTTGCACCGGAATAGTCGAAAACCGCAGAAAACCGGCGAATCGGCGGCCCCGATTCGGCCCACCATCCTCGCGCGGGCGCAGTTCACACTTAACCGAGATCGCGAAGTGATCCCGGTTAAGTGTGAGAATCTGCTCTAAACTTTATGATCTGATCTAGTGCTTAACGACGCCGCCGACTTCTTCCTCGTCGGATGATGCAGACGCCAGTTGGTCGGCATTCATCTCGTCTTCCTCATCCCATTCAATGGGCGTCAGGGGTGCCGTCAGCGCATGCTCCAGCACCTCATCGACAACCGCGACCGGAATAATCTTGAGGCCGCGTTTGACGTTGTCGGGGATGTCGGCCAAGTCCTTTTCATTGTCCTTGGGGATCAGCACGATCTTGATGCCGCCGCGCAGCGCCGCCAGCATTTTTTCTTTCAGTCCGCCAATCGGCAGGACGCGCCCCCGCAAGGTGACTTCGCCGGTCATCGCAACTTCCTTGTTGACGGGGATACCGGTCAAAACAGAGACAATGGAGGTGACCATGCCGACACCGGCTGATGGGCCGTCCTTTGGCGTCGCGCCTTCCGGTACGTGGACGTGGATGTCTTTCTTGCTGAACATGGTGGGTTTAATGCCGAATTCCACGGCTCGGGATTGGACGTAGGATTTCGCCGCCTGGATCGATTCCGTCATCACATCGCCAAGCTTACCGGTAATCGTCATCTTGCCCTTACCCGGCACCATGACGGCCTCAATGTTCAGCAACTCACCGCCGACTTCCGTCCATGCCAGGCCGGTGGTCACGCCGACCAGATCATCGTGTTCAATCTCACCGTGGCGGAACCGTTTCACACCGAGATATTTCTCGACATTACGCCGGGTCACTTTGATGCTGGTGGTTTCCTCCATGAGGATGTCTTTGATGGCTTTGCGGGCCAGATTGGCGATTTCGCGTTCCAGATTACGGACACCCGATTCTCTGGTGTAGTGACGGATCAGCTCACGGATGCCGGCTTCTGAAATGGACCATTCTTCGTCCTTCAGACCGTGTTTTTTGATCTGCTTGGGGATCAGGTGGCGGATCGCGATCTGCACCTTCTCGTCTTCCGTATATCCGGACAGACGGATGACCTCCATGCGGTCCAGCAACGGTGCGGGCATGTTCATGGTGTTGGCCGTGGTCAGGAACATGACGTCGGAAAGATCGTAATCGACCTCCAGATAGTGGTCGTTGAAGGCGCTGTTCTGTTCCGGGTCCAAGACTTCCAAAAGCGCCGAGGCCGGGTCGCCGCGCCAATCGTGGCCCATCTTATCGACCTCATCGAGGAGGAACAGTGGGTTCGAGGATTTGGCTTTTTTCATGCCCTGAATGATCTTGCCGGGCATGGACCCGATGTAGGTGCGCCGGTGACCGCGAATTTCAGACTCATCGCGCACCCCGCCCAACGACATGCGGACGAAATTACGCCCCGTCGCCCGGCCGACCGACTTACCCAGCGACGTCTTGCCGACGCCCGGCGGTCCGACAAGGCACAGAATCGGCCCGGTGATCTTATTGGTGCGGTGCTGAACGGCCAGATATTCGACAATCCGTTCCTTGACCTTTTCCAGGCCATAGTGATCCATATCCAAAATTTCCTGAGCGCCGCGTAAATCCTTCTTCACACGGGTCCGCTTCTTCCACGGAATGGACAGCATCCAATCCAAGTAGTTGCGGACCACCGTGGCTTCCGCCGACATGGGGCTCATGGATTTCAGCTTCTTCAACTCGGCCAGTGATTTTTCACGGGCTTCCTTGCTGAGCTTTGTCTTGGTGATGGATTCTTCCAATTCGGCCGTTTCATCCCGGCCGTCATCGGTTTCACCAAGCTCCTTCTGAATAGCCTTCAATTGTTCGTTCAGATAGTACTCGCGTTGGGTCTTCTCCATTTGACGTTTGACCCGGTTGCGGATTTTCTTTTCGACCTGAAGCACGCCGATTTCGGCTTCCATGTAGGAGAACACGCGTTCCAGGCGCTCCGTCACTGAGGCGATCTCAAGCAGTTCCTGCTTTTCGGAAATCTTCAGCGCCAAGTGCGAAGCCACCGTATCGGCAAGCTTTTCAACGTTCTCAATCTGATTGATGGAGACCAGGACTTCCGGCGGGATCTTCTTGTTGAGCTTTATGTATTGCTCAAACTGCGTGACGACGGAACGCGACAGCGCCTCGACGTCTTCATCATCAACCGGCGGCTCATCCAGGAGTTCCGCTTCGACCTGAAAGAAATCGGGGTTATCCATGTAGCGCGTGATCTTCGCCCGCTGTGAGCCTTCGACCAGCACTTTGACGGTGCCATCGGGAAGTTTCAGCAACTGCAACACGGTCGAGATGGTGCCGACTTCATAGATGTCATCAGCATCCGGATCATCCTGGGCGGCGTTCTTTTGGGCGACCAGCAAAATCTGTTTGTCGTCCTGCATGACGTCCTCAAGGGCGCGCACGGATTTGTCGCGGCCGACGAACAGGGGAACGATCATATGTGGAAACACCACGATGTCGCGCAGCGGAAGGACGGGGAATTGTTGCGTTGGTTTGGTCACGTTGGGCCTGCCTTACTGTCTCTTCGGTTGAATGTGGTCGGGCTTTTTTGATCAAGGCGTTGGGGAACACCTTCGGAAGAGATTGTCGTGTTGCGGTCTCAGGTCAAGCCCAGTCCTCCAAAATCCGCGTCAGGCGGAGGTTTCCACGTCTTCCTTGCGATCGGAATAGATGAAAAGCGGTATGCCGTTGTCATCCGCGACTTCGCGATTGATGACCACTTCCTCGACGCCTTCCAATTCCGGAAGGTCAAACATGGTGTCCAAAAGAATGTTTTCCATGATGGACCGTAGCCCGCGGGCGCCGGTTTTGCGCTCCACGGCCTTTTCGGCAATGGCTTCCAGAGCACCATCTGAGAACGTCAATTTCACGTCTTCCATTTCGAACAGGCGCTGGTACTGCTTGACCAGCGCGTTCTTCGGCTTCGTCAGAATTTCGACCAACGCGCTTTGATCCAGGTCTTCCAAGGTAGCGACCACCGGAAGGCGGCCGACGAATTCCGGGATCAGACCAAATTTCAATAGATCTTCCGGCTCGACACCGCGCAGAAGTTCACCGGTCTTGCGTTCTTCCTCAACGGCCACGTCGGCACCAAAGCCGATGGAAGTGCCCTTGCCGCGTTGCGAAATGATCTTGTCCAGGCCGGAAAACGCGCCGCCGCAGACAAACAAGATATTGGTGGTGTCGACCTGCAGGAATTCCTGCTGCGGATGCTTGCGCCCGCCCTGCGGCGGTACACTGGCCACCGTGCCTTCCATAATTTTCAACAGCGCTTGCTGAACGCCCTCGCCCGATACGTCGCGGGTGATCGACGGATTGTCCGACTTGCGCGAAATCTTATCGACTTCATCAATGTAGACGATACCGCGTTGCGCCCGTTCGACGTTGTAGTCGGCGGACTGCAGAAGCTTCAGGATGATATTTTCAACATCTTCGCCGACATAACCGGCTTCCGTCAGCGTTGTCGCGTCGGCCATCGTGAACGGCACATCCAGAATACGTGCCAGGGTTTGGGCCAGCAGCGTCTTGCCGCAGCCCGTCGGGCCGATCAGTAAGATGTTGGATTTTGCCAGTTCCACATCGGCGTTCTTGGTGGAACCGTGGCCGAGGCGCTTGTAATGATTATGGACGGCCACCGACAGCACCCGTTTGGCGCGGTCCTGGCCAATCACGTAATCGTTCAAGACCTGGCAGATATCGGTCGGCGTCGGCACACCGTCGCCGGATTTTACCAAGCTCGTCTTGTGCTCTTCGCGGATGATGTCCATGCAAAGCTCGACGCATTCATCGCAAATGAACACGGTCGGTCCGGCGATAAGCTTGCGCACCTCATGCTGGCTCTTGCCGCAAAAGGAGCAGTAAAGCGTATTTTTTGAATCGCTGCCGGCCGATTTACTCAAGGGACACTCCGTCTATAACTTCCGGCTTTAGGCCACGTTATGTTAGCCACACCGAACCGGGACACACAATGCCTTATAGGCCTTATGGGCCTCTATCAAACGCGGTACCACCCCCGGTCCCGCGACGCAAGCAAACAAAAGAACGGGTTCAATTGCTTGCACTTATTCAGGTGGTCCGCTGACCTCATGCGCGCACTTTAACGCAGATAGGTTGCGGATTCCTTAAATCAGTCTCAATCGTCGGACGTCTCGGACTTCTCTCCGCCGTCGCCGTCATCATCGGCCGCCGGACGTTCGGAAACAACCTCATCAATGAGGCCGAAATCCAGCGCTTCCTGGGGGTTCATGAAACGGTCGCGCTCCAGCGCCTCTTCGATGACCTCAAGCGGCTGGCCCGTATGTTCGACGTAAATCTCGTTCAAGCGCTCGCGCAGTTTAAGAATTTCCCGGGCTTGGATTTCGATGTCCGTGGCCTGCCCCTGGGCACCGCCGGACGGCTGGTGGACCATGACCCTCGAATTCGGTAGCGCATAGCGCTTGCCCTTTGATCCGGCGCACAGCAACAGCGATCCCATGGACGCCGCCTGGCCGATGCACACCGTCGACACGTCGGGGCGGATATAGCGCATGGTATCGTAAATCGCCAAACCCGACGACACGATGCCGCCCGGCGAATTGATGTAAAAGGCGATGTCCTTGCTGGGGTTTTCCGATTCCAAAAACAACAATTGGGCGCAGACCAGGCTGGAGACGTAATCATTGACCCCGCCGGTCAGAAAAATGATGCGCTCCTTCAACAGCCGCGAATAAATATCGTACGAGCGTTCGCCGCGGTTCGTCGTCTCGACGACCATGGGGACCAGGGTGTTCATATAGATGTCGTGGGGATCACTCATGTCGGCTGTGCTTTCCATTCCAATTGGCCGTTGCCGGCGGGGGCGCGGCATTATCTGGGCGTTATCTCGGCGTTATATGGTCTTATTCGTCGCCCGCGTCAGTAGCTTTGGCGGATTTTTTCTTGGCGGCCGGTTTTTTCTTTGCCGCCGGCTTCTCATCCGTGTCTTTTTTTGCCGCCGCCTTTTTCTTCGCCGGCTTCTTCTTTTTCTTCTCTTTTGCCGCTTCTTCTTCGTTGTCTTTTTCAAGCGTTGCCATGAAATCCGCGACGCTGACCTTCTTGTCCGTCACGTTGGCCAGTTCCAGGATAAAATCGACGACTTTTTCCTCATAGAGCGGTGCCGTGACGTTTTCCAGAGCCTGCGGGTTTTCCTTGTAGAATTCCAGTACCTGCTGCTCCTGGCCCGGATAATTACGGGCTTCTTCCATAATCGCCCGGTTGACTTCCTCCTGGCCGACCTGAATTTCGTTTTGGCGGCCGATCTCAGCCAGCAACAGACCCAGACGCACCCGGCGCTCGGCGATTTCGCGATATTCGGCTTTTTGTTCTTCTTCTGGCACGTCGTCGGCTTTCGCGTCGGCGGCCTCGCCGTCTTCGCCTTGCTTTTCAGCTTCCGCCTGTTTTTGCTGTTCGTATTGAGCCCAGATCGAATCAAATTCCTGGTCAACCATACGGCCCGGAACCTCGAACTCATGGGCTTCGAACAGTTGGTCGAGCAAAATCCGCTTTGCCCGCATGCGTGCGACGCTGGTGTATTCGCGGGCCTGTTCTTCGGAAATGCTGCCCTTCAGCTGATCAAGGTTTTCCATGCCGGTTTTCTTCGCCAGTTCGTCGTCGATGGCCGCCGGTGTGGCTTCGCGGATTTCTTTGACGGTGACCTTGAACAGGGCGTCCTTACCGGCCAGGTCGGCAGCGCCGTAGGCCTCGGGGAAGGTTACCTTGACCTCGGTCTCATCGCCGGCGCTAACCCCCAACAGTTGATCTTCGAAGCCGGGAATGAAGCTGCCGGAGCCTAATTCCAGCTGATAGTCCTCGGCCTTGCCGCCGGGGAATTCCTCGCCGTCGACGGAGCCGACGAAATCAATCATCAGAATATCGCCGTCTTGGCTCTTGCGCGCCTTGGTGATCGGCTCCGATGTCTGGTGCGCCTTGGCGATGTTGGCCAGCGCCTCTTCGATGTCCTTCGGATCGGCCTCAGGAATGAGGCGTTCCAGTTTGAACTTGCCCAAGTCCGTCAATTCGATATCCGGCAGGGTCTCGACCGCCATGGTGTATTCCAGGTCCGAGCCGTCTTCGTAGGACGTGATCTCGATTTCCGGCTGCATGGCCGGGCGCACACCCTTCTCAGATAAGGCTTGCTGCGACGAATCGCCGACAGCACGTTCCAAGACCTCGCCGAGGACCGACGGACCGTAGCGTTTGCGCAGCACCGGTACCGGGACCTTGCCCGGGCGGAAGCCGGGAATTTGCGCCGTACGCTGAATTTCCTTGAGTTTGTGGGAGACTTTCTCTTCGATCTCAGCGGCCGGGAGGTTAATGGTGTATTCCCGGCTCAGGCCTTCGGACTTGGTTTCTGTAATCTGCATGGCGCACCAATAATTTCATAGAGTTGGTCGACGGGCGGCGTCTTGCGGGGCCGTCGAAATGAGTTGTTTCGTGCCGTTCTGCGTGGCGTTGCGTCGGAGGTTGTCGTGGTGCGGGCGGAGGGACTCGAACCCCCAAGGCGTTGCCGCCACTAGGACCTAAACCTAGCGTGTCTCCCAGTTCCACCACGCCCGCGTCCGACGATATCAACGGCCATTCTGAGCGGTGCGCCACTCTAAGCATTTCGTCCCCCCTGTCAATCAACGCCTGGGCTAATGCGTGGGGCGTTTCAAAAGCCTTACAGGTACTTGATCGCCGGACGATTTCGACCGATGCTCTGCCGCCCATTTGGACGGAGGAAGACGAATCATGATCGTGGTCATGCCCGACGCCCGTTTTGCGGGCGAGGCGGTAATCGAACAGGAAATATTTGGCAGCCGGGCGAAGCTCATCCCGTTCCAGGCGCCGACGCAAGCCGACATCCCCGCCGACGTCTGGGAATCCGCCGAAGCGCTGATGATCTGGGGCCGCATGCCCTGCGACAAGGCCATGCTCGACCGCTGCCCGAACATGCGTTTGATCATCCGCATGGGGGTGGGTTTCGACGCCCTCGACATCGAAGAAGCCGGCAAACGCGGCATTCCGGCCTGCAACGTGCCCGATTATGGCACCACGGACGTCGCCGACCATGCGATAGGATTGATGCTGGGCCTGACGCGCGGCATCGTCCAGCGCCACAACGATATCGCCGCTGACCCCGTCGGCAATTGGAAAGTCATGGATATCCCGGTGATGCGCCGGAGCCGGGGCACGACGTTCGGCATCGTCGGCTGCGGGCGAATCGGCACGGCGGCCGGCCTGCGCGCCAAGGCCTTGGGCATGAACGTAATCTTCTATGACCCCTATGTTCTGGACGGTAAGGACCAGTCGGTCGGGTTTGAGCGCCGCGAAACGCTGGAGGATCTGTTGCGCGAGGCCGACGTGATCAGCGTGCATACGCCGCTGACGCCGGAGACCAACGGCATGATCAACGGCCAGGCCATCTCGTGCATGAAGGAGACGGCCATCTTGATCACCACGGCGCGCGGCGAGGTTTGCGACCTGGACGCCGTCACCGATGCCCTGAAGAACAACCGCATCACGGCGGCCGCCCTGGACGTGCTGCCCCAGGAACCGCCGGATCCGGACCATCCCCTATTCGTCGCACTCCGCAACAACGAGGATTGGACCATCGGGCGCGTCATCGTCACCTCCCACGTCGCCTGGTTCAGCCCCGACGGCGCCCGCGATAACCGCGAAAAAGCGGCCCGGACGGTGATTAACTATCTCGCTGATGGGGTGTTGAAGAATTGTGTGAATGAGGAGTTTCTGGTGAAAGGCTGACAGGCCTCACTGCATACTCAAGCGTGAGGTCCGGGGATGGTTGGGTTGGTCAGACCGGTGTGTCCGTCCTCAATAGGTGACGAGCGATTGATTTTTTGCTCCGTGCCGCGCCGCCGCATGTTTCGACAAGCTCAACATGAGGATTTCCACGAAATCCTGATATGCCCATCCAAGCGCAACACCTCATCTTCAGCCTGTCGAAAGATGGGCGACGACGATCGGCCTTTACGAGCTGCCTTCAACCTGACGCCGTGCTGCGTTTACCGGAAGCAGAGGTAGTTTACTCGATCCCTCAACTACCCGGGAAAACCCCGAACGGACGAACCCGCTCATAACGTCGTTATCGGGCTTGACCCGGTGATCCTCGTCTTTACTGCTCGGCATTCTCTGCGAGTCGTGGATGCTTGGATCAAGTCCGGGCATGACGGCCGCTGAGGCATCAAATGCGGAAGTTCACAGCCTTCAATTGTTGAGTCCGCAATTAGCCAGCAGCGGTACTATTGATCAAGGAACAAACTGGTTCGGATTGGCCATATGCGATGGCAATTCCCGTTGCAACACCCTGGCAACATCAATCACATAGTCAGCGCCTGCCATTGGATACCGTTGGGCCGATTGCAAATACCTGGCGATACCCGGGTCATTTAAAACGCTCTCGTATAAAGTATCTATCAGGCGCGTTGCTGAGAGAATTTCCGGACACCATTCCAGATATGTGCTTAATGCCTCAGCAAGCACGACATCGGCAAATGTGATGCACGAGCCGACGCAGAAGCCCGTACCGTTTTGGGCCAATCGCGCCTCAAACCGAGGTCCGAACTTTTCAAACCTCGCCTGCAGAGTAGATACCGCCGTCTCCGCTGTCGGCTGGAAGGCAGCCTGCAATGCGCCCTCCGCGAAATCTGCGACAGCCCCGGCAATCATGTCGCACCAGAGCGCATCTTCGTCTGTTTTACCGTAAAATCCGCCACGGCGGGCCAAATAGCGGATCATCGCAGATGACTGGCTAAGATTGAGGCCGTCAATCTCCAGCAGGGGCATTTGATCAAACGGTAAATTCCCTGATGCGCGAAGGGCAGCAAGTGCTTCCGGCGTTTCAACTGACACATTTTCGAACGCGATTTGGTTGACTGCCAGCATCCACCGCGTCGTCTCTGCGCGACCCCGGCCCTTGAAATAGTGAAGTCGCGTCATGCCTATCCTAACGTCACTCTAAATCGAAGTGACATATGCCTCAGGTTCCACTACGCCACAACCTATAAAATGTTATTCATGTCGCCCTCTTAAGTCCTCATTCAATCAGCCTAGTCTACTGTCTCACGGCGGTATTCGACTGTCTCCTCAGGGTCAGACTCGGACCAACTCCGCGTTGTCAAAATCCGTCTGCTTCCGGAGTATCAGCGGAATGCTTTTGGCTTTGATCAATTATGAGCCCATGGCCTCGGCACCGCCTTCTTTAGCATTTGAGACCGTTCCCAGGGCGCACGTTCGCTCGACCCAACATCCATCCGGAATGCGCGTCGTCTAGGATCGCTAGGCGGGCCGTTAGCCCCCCTGCCGGCGATTGTCCTTGGGCTGGCCTTCCGGGGCGCGGTATTCGGGATAGAGCTGATCCAGCGGGACGGACCGGCCGTTGGCTTGCACCATGCGGCAATGATAGCGGCGCAGGCGGCGCGGTTCGGTGACGCCGCACGAATGCGCGATGATGGCGACGGCATGTTCCAGGTTCTTTTTGTAATGCGCCACCCGCCCGGCCTTGTTCGTCGGGTCCAAGCCGCGCTGAAGTTTCTTGTTGTGGGTGGTGATCCCCGTCGGACAGGTGTTCTTATTGCATTGCAGGGCTTGAATGCAGCCCAATGCGAACATGAAGCCCCGCGCCGAGACGCAAAAATCGGCACCCATGCTGAGTGCCCAGGCGACGTCGGCGGGCGTTACCAATTTGCCGCTGGCGATGACTTTGACCCGATCTTTCAAACCATGTTTGTGGAGAATGCCGACGACCATCGGCAGGCTCTCCTTGAGCGGTATGCCCATGTAGTCGATCAGCGCCACGGGGGCCGCGCCGGTGCCGCCGTCGGCGGAATCGACGGTAATGAAATCAGGCGCCGATTCCGGCCCCCGGTTGTTGATTTCGACGCACATGTCGTCGAGCCAGGCATAGGCCCCGAGCACGGTTTTAAAGCCGGTCGGTTTTCCGGTGACATTGCGGACCCGGACGACGGTATCGAGGATGTCGGCGACGGTGTCCATTTCCGGATGCCGGTTCGGGCTGATTGAATCCTCGCCGATGGGAATGCCGCGAATGGCGGCGATCTCCGGCGTCACCTTGCCGCCGGGCAGGATGCCGCCTTTGCCGGGCTTCGCGCCTTGGCTGAGTTTGATTTCGAACATCCTGACCTGCTCATGGGCGGCGACGTCGCGCAGCTTGTCGTCGGACAGGTCGCCGGCCGCGTCGCGGACGCCGTACTTCGCCGTGCCGATCTGAAAGACGATGTCGCCGCCGCCTTCCAGATGATGCGGTGACAGGCCGCCCTCGCCGGTGTTCATCCAGGCTCCCGACATGCGTGCCCCGTTCGACAGCGCTAGAATGGCCGGCTTGGAGATCGCCCCATAGCTCATGCCGGATATATTGAAGATCGAACACGTCCGGTAGGGTTTCTCGCAATAGGGGCCGATTTCCACCTCGTCGGCCTCGGTCGCGTCTTCATCCAAGGTCGGGAACGCCGTGTTGACGAAGAATATGGTGCCGGTCGGGTTGAGGTCGCGGGTCGAACCAAACGCAACGGTGTTGTCGATGTTCTTGGCGGATCGATAGACCCAGCTGCGCTGGGCCCGATTGAACGGCATCTCTTCGCGGTCCTGGGCAAAAAGAAGTACTGACGGAAAAACTCGCCCATGTGCTCAAAGAAATACCGGAAACGCCCGACAACGGGGAAATTACGCCGCACGGCATGGGTCGTCTGGGTGATATCAACGATGTACATGATCACGACGGTGATCGCGCCGATGCCTAGCAAAAAGATGAGGATGGTTATTAGAAAACCGCTTGCCGTTTCGACAAACGACATGGCGTCGTTGATCATGTGCCGTTGCTCCCTTCCCGAGACTGCAGCTGGTACCCCGAATCGAACGTGTGCAACTTATCTGTCACGGGTTAACAAAAGGATGCCAAATCCGGTTGCTCTCGCGAATATGTTGCGCGGTGCCGGCAACGGACCGAATGTGCCGGTCAATGTCTTGGTATGACCGCCCTTATGGAAAGTCGATCCGGTTCTCCAGCGTGCCGTCCCTGAAGAAGCCTCGCAGATTATCGAACAATGCGTTCATCTTGGCGCTCATGGCGTCGCGCGTGCCGGCCGAGATATGCGGCGTGACGACGACGTTATTGAGCCCGAACAGCGGATTGTCGGCCTTCGCGGGCTCGGTCTCGAAGACGTCGATGCCGGCGGCCAGGATGTCGCCGGCTTTAAGCGCGGCGGCCAATGCGTGCTCGTCAATGATCCCGCCGCGCGCCGTGTTGACGACGATGCAGTCGGGTTTCATCTGTTTGATCGCGCCGGCGTCGATCAAGTTGCGCGTCCCGTCGGTCAGCGGCACGTGAACGGACAGGAAATCGGCGCTCGACAGCACGTCTTCAAGGCTGCCGGCGCGCAGACCCAAGGCGGCGGCCTGATCGGCGGGCAACTCGAACATCGGATCATAATAGATGCCGGGGGCGCCAAAACCCTTGAGACGCTCGGCGACCGCCTGGGCGATGCGGCCCATACCGATGTAGCCGATGGTCTTGCCGTAAAGCTCACGCGAGACGCCGCGGTAGGTGTTGGTGTGCCAGATCCCCTTGCGCAGTTCCGCATCCACGTGCGGCAGGCGCTTCGCGGCAGCTAGCATCAGCAGCACCGTGTGTTCGGCGACGCCCAGCGTCGTGCCGGCGGTGGTGATGGCCAGCGGAATGTCGCGTTTTTTGATTTCCTGCCATGGCGTCGTGTCCTGCCAGCCGACGCCCTGATGATGGATGACCTTGAGGTCTTGGGCGGCGGCCAGGTGGGCTTCGTCCAGATAGACGACGGTGGCGAGAATGACATCGACGTCGGCGACCTTTTTCAGGCGCTCGTCGAAGTCGTCGTTGTCCAGAAACACCATCTCAAAATCGTCGCCGGCGGCGTCCCGGATGATCCCATAGACATCGGGGGCGGCGTGGCTGTAGTACATGACTTTGGCGAGTGTGCTCATTTCGGTATTTCCTTGGTCGTTATGTCCCGGGGATTATTCGTGCTGTTGATGCGGCCGGTTGCAGCAGCGCGAGGCTGTTATGCGGCGATGATTGCATTGGCGCAAGCGCCGTTTCTCCATTGGTTTATTCCAATTTTGAATTATTCCCTGGAGGGGTCCTCAGCGTGTTCTGGCGTTGGCGGAAATGTTGTTTAACACATCGGTCCCGCCGAGGATTGCGCATCGAAGATGCACAATCTCGCTCCCGGGGCCATCCCGGGACCTCACGCTTTGCGATGCCGCACTGCCCGTCAGCTACTCCGCCGCAGCCTGCTTCGCCATGGACGCATCATTCTTGACCACCACCTTAATGGCGTCCTCAACCCGGTCCTTGGCGTAGCGGATGGCTTCCGGCAGATCATCCATGTGGAAGGTATGGGTGTGGATCAGCGTCGCGTCGAAGCGCTTCATCTCCATCAGGGCGGCGGCGCGCTTGGTGCCGCTCTTGCCCTCGCCGCGGATGCCGTAGAGATAGATGTTGTTGGCGACGATGTTCATGACATCGACGGGCACCTGCTCCGAGGGGAACGCGGCTAAGCAGATCTTACCGCCCCGGTTGACCATGTAGCCGGCCTCGTTGAGCGCATTGGCGGCGCCCGAGCACTCCAGCACGAAATCGGCGCCGATGCCGCCTGTCAGTTCCTTGACCTTGGCGACCACGTCTTCTTCCTTGCGAACGTTGATCACGTGATCGGCGCCCAGCTTGGTGCCGATAGCCAGACGGTTGTCCCGCGTGCCGCTCAAGATCACCGGTGAGGCGCCCAAGGCCTTGGCAACGGCAACGCCCAGAAGCCCGATGGGCCCAGGTCCGGTAACGACCACACTGTCGCCGGCCATCAAACCGCCAAGCTCGGTGAAGCCGTACATGGAGGTGCCGGCGGTGACCACCAGGGTCGCTTCCTCGTCGCTCATCTCGTCGGAAATTTTGACCATGGTGTTGATGTTGTTGACGTTGTATTCGCAAAACCCGCCGTCGGTGGTGAAGCCGTTGGCCCGGTGGCCCTTGTCGTGGCCGTCGAAGTTCATGCCGTAGTTATGGCACGACGTGTACATGCCTTCGCGGCAGCGCTTGCAGCGCCCGCAGCCGGCGTGGATTTCCACGGTGATCCGGTCGCCGATGTCGAATTCGTCCACACCCGGTCCCAAGGCGACCACGGTGCCCATGTATTCATGCCCCGGCGTCCAGTTCTTGTTGTGCGGCCCGCCGCCTTCGATCAGCGCCGGCGGCCCGTGATAAATCACCTCAATGTCCGTGCCGCAGACGGCGATGGCGTCAATGCGCACCAGAACCTCGGCCTTGTCCGGCACCGGGATCGGTTTCTCCGTGTGGATCAATTCACCGATATCGCCCAGAACCCAGGCTTTCTGGGACTCGGGGATGGGAAAATCGGTGCTGGTGGTGACGGTGTCGGGCATGGCCATGGCGTTGGTTTCCTTAATCTCGACGGCGGGCGCTTTATCTCGTGGTTGATACCTGGGAAGCCGATGGCTCCGGATCAACGAAACTTATCGTAATTTCGCACGGATGCGAAAAATTGTCGATATTCCGTGTCATCCCGGATTGAGCTGTATTATGGTCGGGCAAAGTTCACGATGGCTAACGGACAAACAGGACACGGCAGGCATGGAATTCGGCAAGGTCACCATCCCGACAGAGGTTTATCTGGATTTTCTGGGCGAGACGATCCCCATCCATTGGGACAATCACGCCTATCTGATGGCGTTTGTTTGGCTGGTCATGGTGCCCATTTGCGTCATCGCCATCCGCTTCGGCAAACCGGAACCCACGGAAAAAGGCATCGAAACGCAGATCTCCATCTTCAATCCCAGATGGTGGTGGTTCTCGGTTCATAAATACGGGCTTTATGCGGCTGTCGGCCTGGCGATCTTCGGCGGCGCCCTGGCCTATACGGTCAGCCAGGGATTCAGCGGCTCGCTGCACGCCTATTTCGGCACGGCGACGCTGATTTTCGGCGTCTTTCAGGTCGTCTCAAGCTGGTTCCGGGGCCGCCACGGCGGCAAGTACTATTACACCGCAACGCCGGGCGAGCCCGACACCTATTGGGGCGATCACTACAACTTCACGACGCGGCGCCGCCTGTTCGAGGCTTATCATAAGACCGCCGGTTATGTGGCCGGCTTCATGGCCTGCGGCGCGGTCGGGTCCGGCCTCATGCAATTCCCCCTGCCCGGCCTGGCGATCGGCGTCTTCGTGCTGATCGCGATCTATGTGGTGATCTGGATGGTCCTGCACTACATGGGCAAATGCCACGACGGCTACCGCGCTGTGCATGGGTATGGGCTTGAGCATCCTTATAATAAAATGCGGGAAAAGCTTTGAAGCCTCGGCGTTAGGTTTTGGCGTAAATTGCCCAGGCGTTTCTCAGAACCGTCAAGTCATCAACCGATAAGCCTCAACATTACTCTCCCGTCCCTTCACCGCGAAGCTGCCGACGTGCATATAGGGCATGCTGGCCGGCAATTGCTTGGCGACGGTATCGCTGATGACGATGGTGGCCGTGCTGGAACTGTCGATTTCACGGCCGAGGCTCTCAATCCGCTGACAGGTATTCACCGTGTCGCCGATGATCGTGTAATTGACCCGGCCCTTGGCGCCGATATTGCCGACCAAGGCGGTGCCCGTGTGAATGCCGATCCGAATGCGGATGGGCGGCAGGCCGTCCTTGCGGCGGCGGTAATTATCGCGTTCCAACGCATCGACCATGGCCATGGCGCAGTAACACGCGGCCGACGACGCATCCTCAATTTCCTCAGGCGCGCCCCAGAACGCCATCAAGGCGTCACCGATGTATTTATCAATGGTGCCGCCGTGTTCCTCAACACAGGCGCCGAGGATTTCGAAATGTTCGTTGACCAGTTCGGCGACTTCCGTTGCCGATTTGCCCTCGGCGATGGTCGTGAAGCCGACGATATCGGTAAACATCACGGTCATCTGGCGCTCCGATGAGACGACAAAGCTGTCATCACGCGACGTCAAACGCCGCACCAGGGAGCGCGGCACATAGGTTTCGAACACCTTGAGGGCGGCGCGCATGGAATTGAACGCGAAGGCCAGGTCGTTGATCTCGCGGATCCGGCTGGGCGGCAAATCTGTCGTGCCGTCCATGTCGGCGTGACTGATCGCCGTGACGGCCTGTGCCGTATGGCGTATCGGCCGGGAGATGGCGCGCCCGGCATATACTGACGTGATCAAGGCCAGGATGATCATCGCGACCGCGAACCAGGCGGCGATCACCAGACGTTCGTCGTACAAATTGACATCGGTTTTTTCGAACCAGATTCCGAGCGTCCAGGGGACCGCCTCATAGCGGAATATTTCGCGGAAAAAACCAACGTAGTCCTTGCCGTCGATGGTTGCCGAGACCGTCGTCAAGTCGGAGCTTAGATCTTCGCTGACACCGGTCTTCTTGGCCTGCTGCCATATACCGTCGAGGACCAGATCACCGACGCGGCCAATTCGGACGGTCGGGCTGATGCCTGATTGCTCCGGATGGCGTGACATCAGATTGGCGTGCGCCAACACGTGGTCCTTGCCGCGAATGACAAAGGCGAACCCGTTCATGCCGTCGCCGACCTCGGTGACGGCCTCTGAAATGGCGGCCAGCGATACGCTGGCGTACCAGGCGCCGGCATATTGATCGTCGTCGCGAACGGCGTGCCAAACCTGCAGGATTGAGCTGTTGAGGACGGTGTCAAAGGCCGGCGGGCTCCAAGTCGGCTCGTTCGCCCCGGCCAGCAGCGCGCGAAGGTTTTCATAATAAGGCGTGTTGGCGCGATGATATATCCGGTGCCGCGTATCATCGGCGAACCGGTCAAACCGGAAATCCAGACCGCTATAAAACATCATCCCGGAATTGACGATCTCCGGCGCCGCGGCGACCGATGCTTCCATGACACCACCGCCGATGGTGCTGTCTTCACGGTGCCATCCAGCGGCAACGGCGACGTTCGCCATTTGCTTTACATAAGCCGCGGCCGGACGAAGGAATTGATCCAGATAGGCATCGATGCGGCCGATGGCCAGAATGCCGTTGCGGTGGGCCAGTTCTTCCGTATTGCGGTTCGCCGCCGTCCATTGCTGCCAGGCGACCGCCGTGATGCTGACCGCGACGATCAGCATGATGCTGGCGGTAATTGTCAGCGTAATACCGAAAAACGGCCTGGAAGACGGCGCTGCATCGATATTATCTTTTGCATGTTGTCCGGCATGACCGGGAACCGGCTTTTTCATTGCTGCATTCAATCTATTTGATGGCTGTGGTACGGGGGAGAACCCTCAGATATCGCATCGGATTTCCGAACCATGAGGCCCCCGCGCACGTTCAGCTAATCGATTAATGACGGTAATTCGATCTGGATCACATACCAACACCTGAACGTCACGGATTAAACCGAATTCCTATCGCTTCCTCAAGCGTCAATCGCGGCGTGTTGGACTGCCGCCGCATCGCGCGACCTTGGATGATGGGCCGTAGATGGGCGAGCGATGGGCCGACGACGGGCGTGAGCACCCGCATAAGCGAAATGCGGAAAAAGCGCTGATAGCCGGTTGACGAATCTTCCGTCAAACGCCAGCGTGATAACAGCGGACGGTCGGATCAGCCAGACCGTTCGCCCCGAGCCATCAAATAACCAAGGAGGTTCCACCCCATGTCCAGTCACGCAACCGGTGACGGCGGCATTCCGCCCCGCGACACGACCAAAAAAGGACTGACGCGCATCATGACGCTCGGCGGCGCCTACGGGACGCGCAATTACACGGTCAAGGATTTGCGCGATCAGAAAGGCAAGCGCGTGTTGGTGGAAACCCTGCCGTTTTCCGTCGAAGAAGCCATCGCCGCCGAAGCGGCCGGCATCGACACCATGAAGGTCCGCTTCGATCCCAATCACCCCGAACCCGCCGCCGCCATTCGGCAAGCCGCGCCCAACACGTTCATGGCGTTTTCCGTGCCGCTGCTCGCCGCGGCCTCGGCGGATGAAGCCGTGCGGCTCGGCTATGACGCCATGGCCATCGGCGCCGACGCGATCATGTGCCAATGGAGCCCCCGCTTCGTTGAAGCCGCCGCCGAGGCCGGCATCCCGATCCAGGGCCACGCCGGACTGGTGCCGCGCAAGAGCACCTGGACCGGCGGCCTCCGCGCGGTCGGGAAAACGGTTGAGGAGGCCCGCTGGGTCTACGACGAGATCAAGGCACTTGAGAACGCCGGGGCCTACGCGGTCGAGGTTGAGGTGATCCCCGACGAACTGCTGGTCGAAATCTCCAAGCGGACCAGCCTGATGACGTCGTCAATCGGGGCGGGCAGCGGCGGCGACATCCAGTTCCTGTTCGCCGAGGACATCCTCGGTAACAACCCCCCGCCCTACCCGCGCCATTCCAAGCAGTACCGCAAAATCCACGAAATGCTGGCCGCCGTGCAGCGCGAGCGGGTGGCCGGGTTCGCGGCGTTCATCGACGACGTGCAGGACGGCCGGTTTCCGGCGGCGGATCATGTGATCAAGGCGCCGGCGGGGGTGGTTGAGGAATTTTTGAAGGGGGTCGATTGAGAGGGAGCGGATTCAATGGGAACGGACGCCTTTATGTATTGCAGAATTAGGCGGCCTTGAAAGTTGCGTCGCGGCGTCTGCTTTGGACGGAAAACCAGTCATTTGATGTTCCGTCGTGGGATGTCCCTTTATGACCCAAAGCGGACTCGCGCTTTAATTCCAATTGAGGTTGTCTGCTCGTCATGGTGATATACCGTTCGTGTTCAATGCTCCGAGATCGAAGCTACTCAGCAGAGCATGGTCGGTACGTCCCATTAGCCGACTAATTCATTTACAACAATTGATTTCGAAGGCCATTAGGTGGTGTGTATTTGTCATCCAATGCCAAAGTGCTTTCCGCTATAAATTTGTAAATCTCCGAGAAAACACCGGCAAACATGACCGAAATGAAAACGTGGCCACAAATGAGTATCGCTAAAAGAGGAACGGAGAAGAACAACATTTCAATACTCGCGGGCAAATGAAAAAGCGGCACAATTGAAATCAACTGTCTGGTCATGAACACCGCCACACCAGCGACAATGCTTAAGTAGGCGGAAAAAATCGCGCAATTTATCAAGATGATCGCCGCGAACCTGATGCGATTTTTTGATAGGTTCTGCCACACGGAATGAGGCGAAACCCCGGCGTCGGAAATTGCAACGGCGGGAAGAAAGGCGTGAACCCATATATTGAACGTCACCGCAATCATCATGAGGAGCGCGTAAATCCCGGCGCTATCAACCCCGAGGATGCGCGGAACATAAAAAGTCGCCACCAGCCCAACAAGAATGGCGATGTAGCGAATTTCCGTCCGTCCAAACCTGAAAATTTTAAGCTCATTTTCTTTCAGCAGGATGGCCCGCTGAATGCCGACAGATACATGGCCGGCCATGAAAAGCGCCACGATGGTGACGATCAATTCAAGATATGGCGGCGGTGGGGCGTAACTTATATCCCCAAAAATCAGCACCCCGCCACATGACACCATGAAGCTGGCAAATATGATCGAGGGCGCGGCAATTCGACATACCACGGAGAATTCTCGGAACACGAACAAATGGCCATCCCGAACTGTCGCCCAAATTTTCAAGGTGTGGTGATTTGACATGATCACGAACAATAACCTGCGCACCGAAAGACCGCACATTAAATCTGGTCTTTCAACGAAACACCGGATGCACCATCATATGGTGCGCCACTGCCATACAAAAGCGTGATCCCGAAATGAGGCCGCAATACCGATGAAAAAGTTTATCAACCCGGCACCGTGGCGGCTGCGCGCGTTCCGGGCCGGCGCGATTGCATTGTTGGCTCTGACGATTTTGTCAGTCGGTTCCGAAGCGCTCCACGCTGAGCAACCACGGCCATTCTATGTCATCGCCCATCGCTCAAACTCGGTGGAGGCCGTCGAGGCAGCGCTTGCCGCGGGGGCCAACGCGGTCGAAGTCGACCTCAAATATGATCACGATGGTGAGCGGCATTGTGTCAACCATGACGTGACATGGTTCTGTGACGAAGAAGATTTGGTCAAGTTTCTCGACGACGTGCGGCCTTTGGCGCGACGCTACCCCCATTGGTCAATGATCATTTTCGACAATAAGGATCCCGTCGACGGCGCTAAAGGCCTGGCGCAAATCCAAATGATTCGGCGCCATCTTACGGATCACGTGCCACTCGCCTCCGTCATTTCCGTCTCTCAACTGGACATGATTTCATTGTTTGATCGCCTTGGCCCCAACGGTACAGATTTGCGACCGAACGAGATGTTATCGATTGATTATGAAAATGACCCGACCGAGACGCAGGCTTTTTTCAACGCGCAAGGCCTTTCCAACCAAGGTTATGCCAATGGGGTCACCACCTACTGCTTTTGGTGCGTGTTTAGCTGGAATGCCCACATTTTCGATAGCGTCGCTGAAGCCGTGTCTCTCCGTGACGCAAGGCGCGGGATCAAATTCGTCTACGTCTGGACGCTGGGGCGTCGGCAAACGATGGCAGAGTACATTGATCTCGGCGTCGACGGCATTTTCGTAAATCAAAACCTGATCGAGCGGCTGTTGACGGAATTACGACAACGACCGGAGCGCGTGGTACTGGCGCCCAGAAACGCCCGGCCTTTCGACCGTTGAGTCCTCACGCGGCATAGCATTTATGATCTCTGCAAAAACGCCGATCTATCGATTTCTGCAAAATTGAACAATCAGGTCGAATTCCGATTTTATTTCCTCTATCGCTTCGCTGAAGGCATTCCAATTTTCACTTGAGGCCTCGACTTCGAGATCTTGTAGCAATGAGGTTAAACGGGGGGCGGCTATGTTGCTGCTGGTTGATTTTGCATTATGGGCAGCATTGCGAAGATCCATCGGCTGTTGGTTCTGGATCGCACTTTCGAGTGGAGGCAGCATATGCGCGAAAGAATCGAGAAAAAGGAATAACCATTCCGACAGCGTATCCTCTTCGGTAGTCCCCAGTATCTCAGCAAGTAGATTTAGATCGATCGGCGATTGCGCCTTCATTTTGTGCCCTCCTAGACGTGCCGAGGCCAGTGTCAGCTTTTGGAAAATGTCGGCGTACAAGATCTTTTCTGCTACTTGAGAAAATCTTCTAAACCGAGCGCAAAAAGCGCCGCACCGCCAACAACAAAATGAGCCACCGAGACGCCAACAATCGACCGATGTCGATGGAATTGCCAGCCGAAGAACAAGCCACCGAAAAACGTGGCAAGAGCAAACCCCGCATTGAGGTGAGTGTGGGCGGCGGCGAATATGAAATTCGACACCAAAATTGCAATAACAGCACGACGCCCATCCGATCCATAAAGGAATTCAACCAACAGAGATTGAATGCCACAGCGCGCAATAATTTCCTGTACCGGCACAAACAGCGTGTAAATTCCGAAGTTGACTGCGTAGTACATCCAGTCGTTTTCTCCAGCCGGTGTCAGACGCGAGAAATCCTGGGAAAGGGCGAAAATCGGTAGTCCCTGAAACGTATCGGCAAACGTCACCAAGAGATATTTGGCGCCGATGAGCACGCCGACAAATATCGAAGACATGACCAGCGCATTAATTGCCGCGGTCCGTGCACCACGGAACGTCAGCCCAAGGCTGACAGCCTTTATCGGGCCACTTCGCAACATGATGATAATGGGCATCAAAAAAGTCAACATCATGGCGACGGAGCTTATCTTCCAGGCAGCACTCTTTAGCTCCAGGTCAAGCATGATCCGCACGGCGAGCGTGTAAATTGCCAACAGGACAAACATCATGATGACGTATCCGCCGGCGGTCCGTTTGATCCTGGTTTCCGCAAGTTGTTGAGTTAAGGTCTCGGCCATTGCCTTGTCGGCATAGGTGACGCGTCGTGCCAAGATCCGTCCGATCGTCAGTTCTATTTTGACTCTGATTTGGCTCATTTTGGAATTCGGGTCCGGATCCTCAAAATTCAGAACGACGACCTCTGTCGGGCGAGTCGTCCGGACTTTGGGATGTACGTAATCGTCCGGCAGTGACATGAAATTGAATGTGCCGAGCGCGTTGCCGGCCTCAAGTTGGGCGACCCGATGCTCGACCATTTCCCCGTCGGGAAGCTGCGACGATTGCAAAAATTCTGCATCGCCTTTGACAATCAACGGCAGATGCGCTGTTCCAAAAACATCACCGTCAACAACTACATTGCCGGCGTAGTAGATCATGTGGGCGCGTTCGCTGAGTAAATCCAACTCGCGGCGTTCCAGACCTTCAAGGATCGGAACGGCGCCGAGAAACGTGACGAGCTTCGCTGGGTCTTTGGTTATATCTGACTGTTTTGCCCGCTCAAATGCCTCCGGCTCCAGTAATCCGGAAATTTCGACGGCTTCGTATTCGGCTATTTGCCGTATTGATGATTTACCCGTTTGTTGATCCGCTTCGACCTGCGCCCAAACGTTTGCCAAACTGGATTTGGTCGCCGGCTTGGAGATGGCGCCAGAAACGTCGAGAGCCTCAAGCGCGTCCTGCACTTCATCTACAATGGCCCCAGATACAATAATGAAAGGTATGTCGCGGTCTATGGATGTTTGGCCCGTGCGGACCATCTTCAACAATTCCAGGCCGCTTGGAGATGGCATCATTATATCCGCGACAATGACGTCAATCGTATCATTGCTTTCGATGGCTTCGATCGCTTGTTCACCGTTTTCAACTTCAATAATCGTGCAATCTTCGACCGATTGAATGGTTTGCGCGATGGTCAATCGGGAAAACGTCAAATCTTCTGCGAGTAACACTGTTCTCAAAAGTTCCCCTCCTTAAAGAATCCATCCTTGATACACGAATCTGTCACTCCGGTGTAGTCGTCGCAATGACTTTGGTTGGCAGCGACCGGTTCCAAACGGTGTCGTCTGCAATCCTCACCGGAAGGCACACATTGTCCGTTTTTGCCGGCTTGGCGGCGGCTTCGGGATCCGTGCCGTCATTCATGATGTAGAGATTGCCCGTCACGGTATATTCGGTGACCCGGTGGATATTCTCTTACGCTGGTGCTAATTGCATTTGGCGAAAACTCTTGAACGATATCAGGCGCTGCTCATTTTCGTCCCAGAGGGCAAGGCGGAAGCACGAAAGGCTCTCACGAACGTTGATGTGGTTGAGGATTTTCAGCGCCGGGATATCGGCCAGACAGGCGCTGAGCCGATAGTTGGGAATACGAGAAGACAAGTGATGAATATGGTGGATTCCAATATCTCCTGAAAACCAACGTATCGGCTGCGGCAGCTCGTAATAACTGCTGGCCAATACCGAGGCCTCATGGAAATCCCAAAGGTCGGTTTCTCGCCAATAGGTGCGTTCGAACTGGTGCTGAACGTAGAACCCCCAGACAGCAGCGGCGGAAGAAAGCCAGATGATCGGAAGATGAACCATCAGCACCTCGACAAAGCCAAAGCTATATCCAAGGCCCAGCCAGATGCCGGCAATACTCAGGTTGGTTGCCATGACGCCGGTCAACAGTCTGGGATGCTGACGAATCAGATCAAGGGGAAGGCGGTATTTTATCACGAACAGATAGATCGGCCCAATGCCCAACAAGACGGCTGGATTGCGGTAAATGCGGTAGGCCAGCCGTTTCCAGCCGGGCATGGCCGTGTATTCCGCCACGGTGAGGACGGTAACGTCGCCGATTCCGCGTTTTTGCAAATCGCCGCAGGTGGCGTGATGAATATTGTGGGCAAGGCGCCAATATCCGTGCGGGACAAGGGTAATCGTCCCGATCAGCGTCCCCACCAAATCGTTGAGGCGGCGGGACCTAAAGAACGAGCCGTGGCCGCAATCGTGCTGGATGATGAATAACCGCAGCGTGAACGCGGCGGCGGGCACCGACAACAACAGTGTCAGCCAATAGGCTTCATTGACGCTGAATAACATGGCTGCCCACAATCCCACCAACGGTATCACGGTAGTCAACAACTGCCCGATGCTGCGCGCCGCATCTGATCGGGCGTAGGGGCGGGCTAGATTCAACCATTCTGGGTCGTAGTCGCGGGGTGCTGTGATGTCGGGGCGCGAAATGTCAGCAGCCGATGCCTGGCCACCTTGCGGTGTATTGATGGGGATAATCTGTGTCCTGCTCTTTCAATGCCGGTAATCTTCTATATAGAGCAATTACGCTATAGGCAATTACAGTGAAGAGAGTGATGGAAGACCTCACCACAAATGTAAGGGCTGTTGCTGAGCTAGAAAACTAAGGCCCTCAACATCACATTAAGAGCAATCAATGCGGTCTGGACTAGACTGCATTTGACGTCCGCCCTTGGCTAGGAAGAGACCTTCTGGCGGCCTTTGATTTTGGTCTGCTCCCGAGGGCAAAGCAGAAATTAATCCAGTTAAATCCGCGTCGTCGATTTTGAGGTCCGTTATGAGGGGGTAAAGCGGAAGTGAAATCGGACTGACCCTGACAGCCGCTCGTGACCCAATTCGGCCATTTCAGATCATATTGCTAGCCGGTCACATTTCTCTCCGCCGAGAAATTATGTGGCTCGCTGACACGCCCAGCTGCATCGTAAACCGCAAAATCAGAAACTCGACGAACTCATGCCTTGGCGTTACGCTCAGACCTGAGTGCAATAGCCACGATACTCCCGTGATAGGGCGGGTTCGCAGGACGCCTGATCATTACGTAGAGGGAAGAAAATATGCTTTCTCATCTTGGACAAGTCGCGTCGGCAGCAGCTGATAAATTTGGCGACAAGGAAGCTCTCGTGTTTGAGGGCCGATCTTTTTCTTTCAGTGAAATTAACACGATGATCGAGGCCGCCGCCGGTGGCCTGGCCGATCTTGGCTTGGCCAAAGGCGATGTGATCACGCTATATAGCGCCAACTCGTGGCAATGGATCGTCAGCTACTACGCAATCGCCCGCTTGGGCGCGGTCATCAACCCGGTCAATACCATGCTGACGCCGGATGAGATCGACTATGTGGTGAAGGATTGCGGCGCTACGGCTATCATCGCTTCGCCCGAAAAAGTCGCCGCAACCCTGGCCGTTAAAGACGGCTCAGACGTAAAGGAAATCATCTCCTTTGGCGATCAGGTGGAGGCCGGCGCAATCGCCTTCAATGCGCTTCTGGAGAGTGGTGCCGTCGCCCCGGAGGCAGGCGATATTGACCCGGCCTCGCTTTCAACTATTGGCTATACCTCCGGCACAACGGGTCATCCAAAGGGCGCTATGCAATCCCACCGCGCAGTGATTATTAACGGCGCTATGACAAGTCAAACGCATATGCGTGGCGAGAATGACGTTGTGGTGAGTGCCCTACCGTGTCCGCATGTATATGCCAATGTTTTGATGAACGGCATGATGATGTTCGGCACAAAACTGGTGCTGCACAAGACCTTCGAGCCGGTGGCTGTGATGGACGACATCGCCGCGCACAAGGCCACCATATTCGATGGCGTGCCGACAATGTATATGTTCATGCTCAACAGCCCGGCCTTCGCCAGCGCCGACCTCAGCAGTCTGACGCGCTGCTATGTGGGCGGCCAGACCATGCCGGTCGCCACCATGAAGGCGGTGGAGGAGGGCTTCAAGGTGCCCTTGATCGAGCTTTGGGGGATGACGGAAATCGCCGGCCTGGGCTCAACCCATCCGCTATACGGTACCAACAAGCATGGCTCCATCGGCTGTGCCATTCCCTATTCGGAACTACGCATCGCAGATGCCGAGGATGCCGCCAAAACCATGCCACGCGGCGAGGTGGGCGAGCTAATGGTGCGCGGGCCCATTGTTATGATTGGCTATTTCGGCGATGACGAGAAGACCCGTGAGACGCTAGAGCCGGACGGCTGGCTCCACACCGGCGATCTTGGCACCATGGACGAGGACGGCTGTGTCTATATCGTCGACCGCAAGAAGGACATGATCCTAACCGGCGGTTACAATGTTTACCCCGCCGAAATAGAACGCATCCTCGCGGGCCACCCCGCCGTCGCCTTAGCCGCCGTTGGCAAGCAAGAGGACGAGCTAAAGGGTGAGATCGCCAAGGCATATGTCGTTCTCAAGGAAGGCGAATCCGGCGACGAACAGGAAATGATCGCCTTCTGCCGCGAGAAGTTGGCGGCTTACAAATGTCCAAGAAAAGTCCAATTTGTGGCGGATGTGCCCAAGACCAGCACAGGCAAGATCATGCGGCGGGAATTGTATACGCTGGACGAGGTCTAATGCAGAAATTCCGTTTCAGCGCGGTTTCTCGCTACAAACGGATATTGGCTTTCGGGGATAATGATGTCCGTTCACGGACACTAAGCAGACCAAATTCCGAGCCGACGTTTTCGGCTGCTGCTGACCCAAAGGAGACATGACGAACTGCTGCCAGCGTCCTTAACTTTCGAATTTTCTCATGTTGAAAGTGGCCGCTTCCAGGTCTTCGGCAAACTCTTCACCAAGTTCTTCCATGGTGTCGTCTTCGGCGTCGTAGTGCCAATTGACAGTCACCGATACACCTCCCTCAGCGGTTTCCTCCAGGGTGTCGAACAACCCCATCAGCACCTTCGCTGTGGAGGAGTTGAAATAGATGAGCTCGAAGTTGAACTCAACCGCGCCATCATCCATGGATGATAAATGGCCTTCAAGGCTCTCGATCATCTCGCCATAGAATGCGGTCACATCCTCAGGATAGGATTCACCTCGAATTGAAAACCGGTTGTTTGAGAACTCAAAGTCGATCTCGGGAGACCGATCTGTAGCTACTATTTTGATGTTGTCCAAGTGTCGATACCTTCAGTTGTCGTGCTTTAGACATATGCTTTCAAAACAAAGAACGAGTGTTTGTCGTCAAGTTCCAAAAATCCAAAATTAATGATCTCGGAAGAACGGCGCGCGATTTCAATAAAACCAACGCCGGCACCCTTGCTCGTTTCTTCCGTCGGATCACGCAGCTTTTGCTTATAGAGAGCTTTTAGGTCTTCGGTGCTCATCTTTTGCAGAGCCACTAGACGGATGTTCAACCGGTCCACATCCGATGGAATGATCTTGTTGCCGCAAGTCACATAAAACTTGTCGTTCTCCTTGCCGATATTGAGAACTCCATAGCGAAGATCCCTCTCACCCGCAATCACGTCTTCTTTTGGTAGTTCAAGCTCGGCTGAGTAGCGAATGACATTCTGCATCTGCTCGACGAAAATGGCGAAGATGTTGCGCATGGTCGTCTTGTCCGCTTCCTCTAGATAGAGCTTCTGCTTTAACGCTTCCCCAATGCCGAAAAGAACAGATTCCGTAATGTAACCGCTATAGCTAAAAATAATGCCCTGATCTTGGACGATATTCCGCAGGTCATAAACATTCTGAGCCAACACCATAGCGAGCATCTCCTAAACTTCGGCGATATTACAAGTGAGGCTTGAATCCGACCATTGAGATATCGTCTCGGCGCACCTCTTTGTGTTGGTGCTCTTCGAAGGCACGAAGAATATGAACCCCTTGATTAGCCATTTTCATCCGTGAGTAATCGAGGATGAGCCCTTTTAGGCGTCGCTTACCAAAAGCGCGACGTTTTTCGCCACCTATCTGATCGACAAGGCCGTCGCTGGTTATGTAGTAACTGACACCTTTTTCAATCGGCATAATATGATTGTCGAAAGCACATACCATATCGGTGCGGCGATATCCGATCCCAACCTTGTTCCCCTTAACCACTATGAATTCCTCGCCTTTGACGCACCAGAGCTCGAAACGCGCCCCTGCATAGGTGATCATCTTCGCCGTTTCGTCGATCAGACATAGACCGCATTCGAACCCATCGTCCGATTCACCCTCTGTCGAATCTTGTCCAAGAACCGCCTTCACGAGTTGATTGACCCGCGTCAGGATCGCCGCCGGATCGCCGGAAGGGATTTCAATCAGCGCCTGATCAAAGGCGCCGGTAGCAATCATTGTCATGAAGGCACCGGGGACACCATGACCCGTGCAATCGATCAAAATCAACAAGTGCCCTCGACCGCACTTGCGGTACAAATAGACATCTCCGCCGACCACATCTTTTGGCTCCCAAATGACCAAGAAATCCGCGAAAACGTCATCAAGAACTTTGGGGTCAGGCAGAACCGAGCGCTGAATACGGCTGGCATATTGAATGCTCTCATGGATCAAGTGCATGGCATCGGCGATGATACGCTCCGCTTTCTTACGTTCAGTTATGTCCGTATAGGCGATAACCAAACCATCATCCTCAGTCCGCGTACTCTGGATATCGAAACTACGCTCGCCGCCGAAAGATATATCGGAGTGATGGTAGCTCTGCCATAGGGCGTCGACGCGTCCATGGGCGAGTTCTTCGGGGTCGCCCTCCCCGTAATCTCCGCGTTTCGCGATTGTCATTGCGATGTCAAGAAGAGGCACACCCGGTTTGAGAAAGCTATTCTCCATGTTGAGGATCTCGGGATATGCGGTGTTACAGGCGACGAGCCGCCTTTCACAGTCAAACAGGACGATCCCTTGGTGGATGCTCTTCAGAATATTGTCGAGTTGAGCCCTTTGTCCTTCGATTTCAGCCTCTGCTTGTTTACGCGCGGTAATATCAGTGGCGATACTGATGGTTCCCTCCGCCAAAGTAGTTTCACGAATCAGTAGCCATCGGCCGTCTGACAATTCGATCTCAAGGGTTCCTTTATTTCGCTGCCGGAAATCAATTCGTCTTAGATGGTGCGTGGCGTCAGCAGCGACAGTGCCGCGTTCTTGGTCCAATTTGACGAGATCTTCAAACCGAGTGCCTGGACAAGTATCGTCTTCATCGTAGTTGTAGAACTCCCGGTATTTCGAATTACAGAACACCAGTCGTTGATCCGCATCATAGAACACCAAACCTTCCGTCATATTTTCGAAAACATAGGATAGTTGCTCCTCAGCGGCCCGCGCTCGCGCTTCACTCTGCTTTGTTTTCTCCTCCATTGTCGTGCTTGCGGTGATGTCAAAGTAAGTGAGCATTCGGCGCCCGTCCGGTAGGGCGATACACTGATAGCGAAGAATTCGTCCATTTTGTTGCCTGACTATCGTCGGAGCAACATCGCCTCTTCGGATGTTTTCGGTGCGCGATCGTACAAATTCATCGAAGTCTTCATCCGTGACGTCATAGAACCCCTTACCCTGATTGTAACGGATCAGGTCTTCGACGCCCGGATCGGAAGCCGCAATACCTTCCTTGATACCCCACATCAATTTGTACGCGGGGTTCATGACACGGACCTTTAAGTCCGGATCTAAGAAAAGAATGCCGTAATCGACGAATTCTAGCACTGTGCGGATGCGCTCCTCGCTTTCGCCAAGTTGCTCCCGTGAAACGGTCGTCGATTGCAACCTTTCAGTCATGCGATTGAGGCTGGACGCCAACGCCCCTACTTCGTCATGTCCGATTTTGGGAAACCGGAAACCCAGATCGCTCCCGTTCATCTCTTCGACGCCGTTATAGAGAACCAGCAGCCGGTTCAGCAGCGTCTGGCGCAGGACGACGTACAAAACGGCAACGAGCAGAACTACGCATAGAACGAAGATGAGCGACAGGAAGAACTGCGCATTGGCGAGAGGTCTGTTGATCTCATTTCGGTCATCAACAACAATCATCTTCATCTTTGTCGCGCCGAATGAAATATCACTATTTTTCCAAATCATATTCTCTGTAGGTGAAAAGAACTTACCAGCGGCGTGTTCGCCGACCACGACTATATTGTCTTGGTCAACCAAAAGAGCTTCTCTGGTCGGATGACCAATGGCATTGAGGTGATCGATAGTCCTCATCAACAGAGCCGTCAGTTCGCGCTTCCAGTCATAGTGCAGCACAATCCAACCCTTAAGTTTTCCGCGCTTTCGGACGGGCGTGATGAACCACTGTCCGATACTCTCTTTTCCTCCTATCAATTCGATGTAAGGATCATGGTTCGGGTTGCCAATTGTGGTCTCTGTCAGTGATCCTTTTGTGTACATAGGGTTTTTACGGACATCGAGGTTCAAGAGTTGCTCCCCAAGGATTTTTTTTCCTCGATTATCCCGGGTACTGGCGGCAAAGACCACGTTGTCCAAATCAACGACCATGATATAGCTGTAATATGGGTAAACGACGATTAGGTCGTTAAGAATTTGATTTACCCCTCTACTCGAGTTGCGTGAGAGCGCCTTGCGAATGTCTCTATTGCGGGCGATCACCTCTGCTGTTCGTTGGATGTCCTGTGATGTTTTCAAGATTTCCGCTGTAGCGAATGACAGATTCGTGGCACTGACGCGCTCAATCTGATCGTAGACCAGTTCGTTGGTTTGATGCGTCACCAAAACACCGATCCCCCCAACCACCAATATGACGGTAGTTGTTACCAGCAGGATTATCTTCGTTACAATTTTCATTACTACCGATGCAGCAAGTCACTAGAATTACGTGATCGATTATCGCTCAGCCGTGCTTTCAAGGAACCATCGGCCGCCTGTTCAAGCATCGCAAAATGGTTTCCGCCAACTCGTATCTCTGTAAATTTTGACTTGCAAATACAATGCTCGGAACAAATTGAATCCAAGGGTCCGCACCACTATTCAGCATATCGGAAGGATTTTAATTTTTCTTCCGGGATATTGATCCCTAGCCGCTCTACGCTAGCGCGATTAATCAGGATTAGGGGCGGATCCTGGAGCTTTGATTCCAAATCCTCGGGCGACACGCCGTCACGCAAAATCTTCACGGCCATTTCACCAGACAATTTACCAAGTTCATAGAAATCAACCACCGGCCCGAATGTCGATCCAGACATAATACCGGCCTTGTTGGAGCTCAGGATGGGAATTTTTCTGTCTAGCGAAACTTCAATCAATGCGTCTTCGCCACCACCCTGTAATAAGGTATCGGTTGTCGTCATGAATACACTTGCTTCACCGGCCAGCGCGAGCGCCATCTGGCGGACCTCCTCCACTGAGCTCGGTTCACGATCAATGACCTGAATATTTGCTTTCTTCATCAGGCGGATAATGCTCGTTGCCTGGATTTTCGAATTCGGTTCGCCCTTACGATGGAAAACCGCAACCGACTTTGCATCGGGGAGAATGGTCTTCAAAAGTTTCACATACTGGCCAATTGAAACATAGTTACTGGTTCCAACCAGATTGTTCCCAGAATAATCGAATGATTCAATTAGTCCCGAATCTGCTGGATAGGTGACGATGGAGAAGACGATAGGTGTCTGCTCTGGCAGAACCTCCTTAATGATGCTCGTCCCTGGTGTCGTCAGCGTATAAACCAAGTCAACGCCGGCTGCTTTAAAACTCTCAGCGATCTGACGCTGTTTTTCTTTGCTAGCCCCACTTTTACCGTAGAGATAATGAACATTTTTTCCCTCGATGAACCCCCCAATCGCCATGGCCTCTTTGAAGCCTTTGATATTCGCGGGATAGCCGGTCCAGACAGAAAGGCCGATAGTGTAAGTTTTGTCGCCCTGAGCGAACGATTTCGGCTGGGCCGCAAAAGTAAGGATCAAACAGCACACAGCGATCAGTAGAATTCGTAGTTTCTCAATCATCGCGTTCTCCGTATTCAGGTTCCTCAGTTGAGTTCAAACATTATCGTATGTCAAATTAGGTCGATAAATATTCCCAGTTCGATGGTCAGGAAAGTTTGGTTGGGTCATGTTCGGTTTCGAATGAGCTGTCGCAAGTCTGGGTTCGATGCCATAGACGGCCACAACCAAAGGCATCTAAGCGTCTATTTAGTGGCTCTGTATGGCTGTTCGCGAATGACGGCTTTTGGCTAGTTTCAGACCTTCTGAGAAAGGGCAGAGCACGTCCGCTCTGCCCCCCTAATTCAGACATCAATTGCAGACGATTTACAGGATTCACAATACGTCTAGCTTGTCGCATGAAAATTCCCCTCGATGGGTTGACATTCTTATCTGATCTGCCCATCTCCCTCTCATGCGCTGCGGAAGACCGGCAGTTGCACGCTATTTGACCTTGTGAAGATGACCCCGTTTCGGCGCTTTGGCCCATGCCACATGGTTGGCAATTGCCGGGCCGGGGACCCGCCGGGCTGATGCGGCTGTAATTTGAGGCGTGTTAGGGTTGGCGGTTAAAGTTACGTGATCCGCGCAAACGTTGGATTGCAGGGCATAGAGTGTGCCTGAGTTTAAGTACATCCCCTCACCCTCCTACGGCCGCCGGCCGCGGGGCCCTCCCTCTCCCCATGGGAGAGGGTAATTCTCAGCGGTGCGGCAAATGACTCCTTCTCCTTTGGGGAGAAGGTTGGGATGAGGGGATGACGAACCTGGCGATCTGGAAAATGTGTACTTTCGCGATCAAATGCGATGGATTTCACAAAAAAGTACACCAAAGTACACGGCTATAAGGGACTGGAATTATTGGGTTCTCGCCAGGACCATTACCGAAAATGTGTACTTTCGTGTACCAATGCGTACTTCCGTGTACTTTTCGTACAATCAATCCGTGACCGTGGCGACTTAACGTCGCCGCGTAAGCTCGGATTGATCCCCCGGAGGGAGCCCTCAACATCGTCATAGCAGTGTTGAAATGTTGCTGGACACATCGGGATGGCCGACCCACCCATCCCCATCCCTCACGCTGAGTATGACGCGAGGTCCGTACGGCGGTTACCCGCCGTACTCGAGCACATATAGCCCCCCATTAAAGTCGTTCGTATAAACCAGCCCATCCGTCCCGACCCACACATCACAGGACTGAATAACCTTATTGCGGTTCGGCCGCTTATCAGCCAGTTGCGCCGGCTCCGGCGGCACGAACGCCGCGACTTCCTTCGGCGCATAGGCGTTCGAGATATCATGCACCCGCACCCCGGCGTTCTGGTAGGTCGAAAAGATGGTGGTGTCGCTGACCAGCCCGTCGGGGCGGTTTTCGTAGATGTTGTGGGGGCCGAAGTGGCCGCCCTTGGCGACGTAATCGGCCTCATCAGGTGTCGGAAACGTCGCGATACTGATGGGGTTCGAGGGCTCGCGGTTGTCAAAGACCCAGATGTATTTGATGCCGTCGGCGGCGTGATCGAGCACGGCCTCGTCGACGACGATCAACAGATCGCGGTCCGGCAATGGCAGGCAGTTGTGGGTGCCGCCGCCGTAGGGCGGTGACCAGTTCTTGTGGCAGATCAGGCTCGGATTGGTCCGGTCCTTGATGTCCATGATCACCATGCCGGCATCGCGCCAGGCGCCATAGGCCGTGTCGCCGTGGATGATGGCGTGGTGCAGGCCGCCGCGCCGTGATTCGTCGTCGACCACCTCGCCGGCCGCCGCGTTCATGCCGGGCAGCCAGTAACGCCCGGCTTCTTTCGGGTTGGTGGGATCGGAGATGTCGATGGTCATGAAGATGTAGTCGGTGAAGCCGTCCAACAAAACCGAGGCATAGGCCCAATCACCGCCCGTGTACCAAAGCCGGTGGATGCCGCCGCCATCGACCGGCATGAAGGCGATCTCGCGGGGCGCGGCCGGGTTGGCGATGTCATAGACGCTCATGCCGGCTTTCCAGTTGCGCTCACGCGACGCATCCGCCGTGCCGACCTTTTCGCCGATCTGGCCGGAATAGTATTCCGCTTCGTCCTGGAATTCTTCCGCCGCGAACATGTTCTTGGCGTTGATCACCAGCATCAAGTCGCCGGCGGTCTGCAGGTGAATGTTCCAGGTGTTCGGCGCGGCGGGCTCATAATGCACGGGCTTCGGATTGCGCGGATCACGCACGTCGATGACGCTGAACCCGTCCGAGAACATGTGCCCGGTGATGGCAAAGCCCTTATTGACCATCAACTGGACCCCGTCGGGCCGCCCGCCCTGGTCGGAATGTCCAATGATCTCAAGATTATAGGCGTAATCAGGTTGTGGAAGGTCTTGGCTGCTCATGGGGCGGACTCCTGTGTTCTTCGGCGATCAAATTTTTAGGGCTAAAGTTGGGCGTATGGTCGGGCATCGCGCCCGGCTCGGCAATAGCCCGGACTATGCCAATTTCTCATGCCAGAATGAGCGGACATGTCGCCATATCAAGCGGCGCGCCGCGATGTTCATCGGCCGGCCTTTTCAAGGATGTCGATGCGGTTCAATAAAGATTGCGGCGGCAATCCCGAATGAACGGTTCGGTCCCGTGCGATAGCCGCGAGATTTTTGGCGGCGTCGCTGCCCTGAATTTTCGCGAAAATCGCAGCAAACGCCGCCATCTCCGTCAATGCGCGCAGGGTGTCTTCACTACGCCCGTCGGTGCGTTGCAATCTTTCGATACTCCGCCAAAGACGATCAAATGCGGCTGCGGCTTTGTTGTCACTCAATAGCGGTCTTTCCGCCGCAGCCATGATCCGCGTTTGATCGGCGAATTTAGTGATCGGCATATCCTCAAGTTTATAGGGCGGGTTATACTGATAATACGCGCCGACGCCCGCGATGACGGCTAAAAATGCGGCGGCATACAAACTCGACGGACGAAACGGATGAACCGCCCTTAACCAGTTTTGCAGGCCGCGCGATATGATCTTGTCGAGCACCGACATAGGCTCATAATTCCAATATTTTGAAGCGCATCAATGCGGAGACAAAGGTCGAAGGTCGTGGTCTTAAATTAGGCCTTTAATCTCCGTCGACACGGTAACCCGGCCAGCGCCCGTGTAGGCTTCGTGGTTCTCGTCAATGCGGCTCAAATCGTAGAGGTAATTGACCATCAGGCCGGCCGATTGGCCAAAACCGTTGTCCGACTTGTCCCCGAGCCAGTTGATCCGTTCGATGATGGCGCCGTTGGACAGGTGGAAATGCGCCACCGGGTCGCGGGCGCGGTTCTCGTCTCGACCCTTCTGTTCGGCCAGATAATGCGCCGCCAATCGGGTCAGCGGGCCCCTCAAGGCCTGTTCAATGCCGGTGTCCTGGGCCCATTGGCTGTCGGCGAGCAATGATTTGAGGGTGCCCTTGGCGCCGCTGCGGCCGGCGGCCTCGGTCAAGGCCTTGCGTTCCGCGGGTTTCAGCAGGTTGGCCTTGCCCTCGGCAATGGCTTCGTTCAGCCATTTCATGTAACCGGGGACCGGCGACAGGGTGGCAAAGGCCTTCAATCCCGGAAATTCATTGGCCAATTGCCCGGCGACCCGTTTGATCAGGAAATTGCCGAAGCTGATACCCGCCAGGCCTTTTTGAGCGTTGGAAATGGAATAAAAAATGGCCGTATCGGCGCTTGCCGGGTCCTGCACCGGGGCGTCTTCGTCCAACAGCGCCTGGACATTGCCGGCCAGGCCGTTGACCAGCGCGACTTCGACAAATATTAACGGCTCATCGGGCATTTTGGGATGGAAATAGGCAAAACAGCGGCGGTCGGAATCGAGCCGGTTCTTCAGATCATCCCAGCTTTCAATGGCGTGCACCGCTTCGTAGGCGATCAGTTTTTCCAACAACGCCGCTGACGACGTGTCCCAGGTAATGCGGCGCAATTCCAGAAATCCGATATCAAACCAGGATTTCAGCAAATGGCGCATGTCCTGCTCCAAAAGCGTCAGTGACGGCTGTTGCCGAACCAGCCCTAACAACTCGGCACGCATATCCACTAAAAACTTAACGCCTTCAGGCAAATCATTGAATTGGCGCAATAATCTCAGGCGAGGTGATTCCAGCGCCTTACGCATCTGGGCTTCCGCGGCCTGGCGCGCATTGGCATCGCCGGCGCGTCGGTAGTTGCCGATGGCAGCCTCGACTTGGGCTTCGTCGGGGCCGAATTCATCATTCAGGGTTTGCAGGAAACGCTGACGACCCATGGCGTCCAAGGCCAGATATACGTGACCCAGCGCCGCAGCGCGGGCACGGGCCGAAACCTCGCCGCCCTTGCCTTCCAGACAGGCCGCCATTTGCTCGCGCAGCGCCGGCAGATCGTCGTCCGGCAGATCGGGCCGATGCGAAGCGGCTTCCGCGTCATAGCTGGTGCCGGCGATATTGCGCCAGCCGGTGCGCAGGTTGCGCAGCGTACGGTCGAAAATGCCGGCTTTCGTTTGAATGCTCATGCTATCCCAGAGATCGGTTTGTTGGGCCCCACGGTCAAGCCTTCATACACTGAAATCGACAATTTCTCCAAGCACTTCGGGGATTAATCCCGGCAAATCCTCGGCAATCAGCCCGGGCCCGAACCGATCGGCACAGCGCCCCTGCATCCAGGCCGCCGCACAAGCCGCCTCGAAAGCCGGCATGCCTTGCGCTAACAGGCCCGTGATCATGCCGGCCAGCACGTCGCCGCTGCCGCCTGTCGCCAGATAGGGCGTTCCGGTGGAATTGATGGCGGCGCGGCCGTCCGGCGCGGCGATCACCGTGTCGGCGCCTTTCAACAAGACCACGGCGCCGCCGGCGGCAGCGGCCTGGCGGGTCCGGGTCAGTTTATCACCACCGGAATCGAACAAACGAGAAAATTCACCGTCGTGCGGGGTTAACACGCAGTCGGCATTCAAACCGGCAAATAACGTGTTGGGTGCACCCTCAAAGGATGTCAATCCGTCAGCGTCGACAACGGTTGATTTGCCGGCTTTCAGCGCGGTCAGGACCTTGTTGCGGGTGTCCGCGCCGACCCCGGCGCCCGGTCCAATCAACACGGCGTTGCGGCGTCGGTCGGCCAAAAGCTCTGTGAAATCGGCGGTGCTGACCAAATTGCCGGGATCCGACGCCGCATAAATGCTGAACGCGGCTTTTGGCGTGGCAATGCTGACCAGTCCGGCACCGACCCGGCGTACGGCCTGGGCCGCTAGGCGCGCTGCGCCGGTCATTTCCGCGCCGCCGGCGATCAACGCATGGCCGCGCCTGTATTTGTGGCTGTCCATGGTCGGGACCGGAAAGTCGCCGCGCCAATTCCCCGGGGCGTTCAAGACAGTTTGCGGCGCCATGTCATCGATCGCCGCGTCCGGAATACCAATATCGGCGACAACCAACTCACCGCAGCGTTCGCGGCCCGGCAGCAGCCAATGCCCCGGCTTGGCCCGGCAAAAGGTTACCGTCAAAGCGGCCTGCGGTGCGGTGCCGAGGATTTGGCCGCTGTCGCCGTGCACGCCACTGGGCACATCGACTCCGACAACGGGCACGTCGATGGCCTTGATCACAGCCGCCGCAGCGCCTTCCAAGGGCCGCGTTAAGCCGGCGCCAAACAGCGCGTCGATGACTAATTCGGCGCCGGCCAGGATGTCCGGGGAAAGCGTTTCGGTCCGGCCGGTCCAGCGCCCGGCATTCGCCTTGGCGTCACCTTTCAAGTTCGCCGCCTCGCCCAACAGCGCCAGGCGAACCGTCCAACCCTTCGTCGCCAGTAATCGCGCCGCGACAAACCCGTCGCCGCCATTGTTGCCAGGCCCACAGAGGATCGCCACCGGTCGCGGTGCCCAGCGGTCTTCGACGGCCCGAACAATGGCCTGACCGGCATTTTCCATGAGTGTCAGGCTGGCGACGCCGACCGCGACGGCCAAGGCGTCGGCGCGGTACATCTCGTCGACGCTCAACAGCGCGTGTTCGACCATGGTACTTCCCGTTGTCAGGCGATAGTTTGGCAATCATAGACGCAAGGCGGCGGCCTCGAAATGACCTTTCTCAGGCCGCCGGCAATGAAACGGGCAATGCAATCAGGGAGCCGCCAACGTGCATGTGATGGTCTGCGGCGCCGGGGTGATCGGCATAACGACGGCGTACTACCTGGCCAAGGCGGGTCATCAGGTAAGCGTTGTCGATCGGCGTGACGGACCCGGCGAAGAGGCCAGCTTCGCCGATGGCGGCCTGATCGCCCCCAGCCTTGCTGAACCCTGGGCCTCGCCGGCCAACGTAAAGCGCTTGATCGGCGCGCTGGGCCGCCGTAATGCGCCCTTGGTCTATCGGTTGCGTCTCGATCCGCCGCTTTGGGAATGGACGGTGCGGTTTTTGGTCAACGCCAACGCCGTCCGGCAAGCCGTGAACAGGGAACGCATGTTACGGATTGCCCTGCACGGCCGGGATATGTTTCGCGAACTGCGCGACGCCCCGGGGATTGATACGGGGATTGATACGGGGATTGCCGACACACAGCCCCGCCAAGGCACCCTCCACATCTTCCGGTCTCAATCGGCGTTTGATGCGGCTTGCCGGCAGGCCGATGGGCTTAGGGCGCTGGGGATTTCACGTCATGCCGTCGGCGCCGATCAATGCCGGACCCTTGAGCCGGCTTTGGGCGCGACGGACGGGCTGGTCGGCGGATTTCATTGCCCTGATGATGAAACCGCCGATTCCCATGCCTTCACCATGGCCCTGGCGCGGCGCTGCGAGGACATGGGCGTGCGGTTCTATTACGACATCTCAATCTCGGCTATGAGCCGCCGTGATCGCAACGTCATCGACGTGCGCACCACCCGCGGGCCGTTCCGGGCCGACGGCTTCGTGCTGGCGCTGGGTGCGTTTTCACCGCTGATCGCCAAGACCGTTGATCTGGCCCTGCCGGTACAGCCGGTGAAGGGTTATTCGGTGACCATTCCCGTTGCCGACGACGCCAAGGCGCCGGCACTTGGCGTCATCGACGCGGAACGCCAGCTTGCCTACAGCCGGCTGGGCGATAAGGTGCGCGCCGCCGGCCTGGCCGAGATCGGCGGTTTCGACACCTATGTCGACCGGGCCCGCGCCGATATCCTGCGGACCGAGGCGCAGGCGTTGTTTCCAGGCGGTTTGGCGGCGGACACCGCCAGCGCCTGGGCCGGCCTCAGTCCACACACCCCGGACAGCGTGCCGATTATCGGCCGCACGCGGCTGGATAATTTGTTCATCAATACCGGCCACGGCGGGCTCGGCTGGACCATGGCCTGCGGCAGCGCCAGCCTGATTGCCGAGATGATCAGCAACCGGCCGCCGGGAATTGATACGGAAGGCCTGGGCCCGGCGCGTTTTTTCGGGCTTAATCCCGGCGCCGGTTCTGGAAAGCGTTCAAGAAAAAAACCGTGAACGGGGAGAAGATATGGCTGAGATCGAATATTTCTACGCGACCTTTTCGGCTTACGCCTACATTGGTTCGGCGAAACTGACGGACATCGCGACTGCCGGCGGCGCGCGGATCATCCACCGGCCCTTTGACTGGCGCCCGGTTGTTGAAGCGTCATCCGAGGCCCCAACAAATGGTCTCACGGACAAACGGCGCGCCTACTTCTCGGGCCGCGAAATCAAGCGCTGGTCGGAATATCGCGGTGCTGAGATCATGGACGGCATACCGACCCACCATGCTAACCCGCTGACGCTGTCGAGCGGCCTGGTCATCGCCGCCATCGAGGCCGGACATAACGTCGATGCGCTGGTTCACGCCCTTTTCCAATCCCATTGGCGCGACAATTCCGACCTCGCCGACGCCGGTATGCTCAGCGTACTGACCCAGTCAGTCGGCCTTGACCCGGTTCCCCTCCTCGCCGCCGCCGAAACCCCTGACATCCAAGCCATCTACGTGGCCAACACCGCCGAAGCCATCGACCGCTCGGTCTTTGGGTCACCCACCTACTTCGTCAATGGCGATATGTTCTACGGGCAGGATCATCTGGAGTTGGTGGAGCGGGCGCTGGAGAAGTCGTTTTCGGGTGATTGGCCACCGGTTTAACTATTCCCCGTCATTCCGGCTCCCTCTGTCATTCCCGCGAAAGCGGGAATCCAGAGTTGCAGCCGCCGAGGTACGGCATAAAGCCGGAAAGTTTTGAAAGGCGAAAACGTAGCCTCTCCAAATGGTCGGCCAAATCGCTAGTTTTTGATTTGTGGGCACAATCAACCCTCAGGCTATTTACAGTTCAGGTTACCTTTTTAGGTGTCTTGTCCAGGTGAGTGATTGATTGTGCGATTGGGCTCTTGGGTGTTTTTCCGCCAAAACCAGTTGACACTGTGTTGTTCTCAATATAGAACATGATGAGAACATAAATAGATCATTAGATGGACAAACTCATGATAATGCCCGGCACGACCGGTCGGCAAGGGCCGGCTTTACCTTCCGACTTGCAGCATAAGATCGACCGCCTGGAACGCCCGGCGCTGGCCAAGGCGGTGCCCGGGAGCGCACTTACTTTGGGCGTGCCGGAAATCGATGCGCGCCTGCCCTGGGGCGGGCTGGCGCCGGCGTCGTTGCATGCGATCAGCGGTGCCGCCGGCGTAACACCGGCCATCGGTTTCGCCGCCGCCCTGCTTGGCCGAGCCGTGCGGAACGGCGCAAAAGACACGGTGCTGTGGTGCCGGCGCGGGCGCGATCTTTACGCACCGGGCTTGTCGGCTTTCGGGCTGAGTGCCGGCAATCTGATCGTCATTGATGTGGCCGAAGACCGCGACATGCTGTGGGCCATGGAGGAAGGCCTGCGCTCAGGCGCGGTGGCCGCCGTTTTAGGCGAGCCGCGAAGCCCCTCGCCGACGGCGCTGCGCCGCCTGCAATTGGCCGCCGAGACCGGCGGCACCATGGCCTTGCTGCTGGCCGGCGGCGGCAAAGGCGGCGGTTCGGTTTCAAGTATGGGCACCAGCATGACCCATTGGCGGGTCGGCGCGGCGGCGCGTGACGGGGTTCATGAGATGGCGGGTGCCGGTGGCTGGCCGGGGCCGAGCCGTTGGCGGCTGGATCTGCTGCGCTGCCGGGGCGGCGCGGCAGGGTCGTGGCTGGTTGAATGGCTGGGGCAAGGTCAAGAGGAACAACAAAGAGAACAAAAAGCGAAAATGCAGGAAGGTTATGCCAACGACAACACGGGAGTTTCAACGCCAACCCTTGGGAACCGGATCGGCGCGCCGGGTCGTCTCCGTTTGGTTGAGCCGCTTCGCCACGGATCGGATCGGGCGGCGGCGGATGCAGACCGAGCCGTCGCTGAACCTGTCCGCGTGGCGGTCTAGCCCCTTGGTGACGGTCAGTGCCGAGCGCGGCGGCTGGACCTTGGCCGCCGTCAACGAGGCGGCGGCGGGTGCCGGCTTGCGTCCGGGCCTGCCCCTGGCCGATGCGCGCGCCCTGGTGCCGGGCCTGGAAAGCCTGGAAGCCGACCCGGCCGGCGACCGCAAGGTCCTGGCGGCGCTGGCCGACAGTTGTGGGCGGTTCACGCCCTGGGTCGCCGCGGAAGGCGGCGCGCGGGTTAACGATGCCGGTCTGTGGCTGGACATCAGCGGCTGCGGGCATTTGTTCGGCGGCGAGGCGGCGTTGGTGGATGATCTTCGTGCCTATCTGAACGGTCTTGGCTATGCGCACCGCCTGGCCGTTGCCGATACGCCGGGCGCCGCCTGGGCGGTGGCGCGGTTTGGTGGCCAGGACCTGGAAGCGATACCGTCCGGCGGTCAGGAAGCCAGGCTGGCCGCCCTGCCCGTCGCGGCGCTTCGGGTGCCGCCGGCGGCCGTTGAGGGGCTGCACCGCATGGGACTGCGAGCCATCGGTGATCTCAGCGGCGTTGCCCGCGGGCCCCTGGCGGCGCGGTTCGGGGCGGTGGTCCTGGAACGCCTTGATCAGGCGCTGGGCAAGCGTCCGGAAATCATCACGCCGCGGCGCCCGGTGCCGGTCTGCCGGGCGCGGCTCAGTTTCGCCGAGCCCATCGGGCATCGGAATGGCATCGGTGCGGTGTTGGACAAGTTGTTGGAAGCCCTGTGCGCGCAACTGGCCGAGGCGCACGAAGGGGCACGGAGTGTGGTGCTCATGGGCTACCGCACCGACGGCACGATCGCCGAGCTGCGCGTCGGCACGGGCCGGCCGGTGCGCGATCCGGTGCATCTGGCGCGCCTGTTTCGCGAGAAACTGGATGCCTTTGACCCTGAGTACGGCATCGACGTGGCGATCCTGGCCGCCGAGACAACGGACCGTCTGGTGCCGGATCAGGTGCCTTTGGAGGCAACGGACGGTCAGGCAGACGAAGATTTGGACTACCTCCTCGACCGCCTGGGTAATCGGCTTGGCCCGACGCGAGTGCTGCGCCTTAAACACCAGGAACGCCACCTACCTGAACACGCCGCCGCCGCGATACCTGTTTCCGAAGGACCGGTTTCCAAAATTTTTGAAGGCGGCCCGAAAACTCCCCCAAAAGCCCTCCCTAAAGCCCCAAGGCCCTTGCGTCTGCTCCCCACGCCTGAGCCGATCCAGGTAATGGCGCCGGTGCCGGATCATCCGCCGGTGCTGTTCCGCTGGCGCCGCCGCCCCTACCGGGTGGTCCGCGCCGATGGCCCCGAACGCATCGCGCCCGAATGGTGGCGTGAGGACCCCAGCCAACTGTTCAGCGGCGAGCGCGACGCCCGCGACTATTACCGCATCGAAGACGAGGACGGCGCGCGCTTCTGGATCTACCGCGAAGGCCTCTATCGGCCGGATCGTGTGGTGCACTGGTATATGCATGGGTTCTTTGCGTGATGACGTGCATAACCACATCTGCCGGCATGAGGTCTGGGGATGGCTGGGTCGGCCAGACCGATGTGTCCTCCTCGCCTGCCCAGAGCTCAGCATCCAAAGGATGACAAAGTGCATGCAATTCGATATCATTATGCCATCAATTTGCATGCATGGAGAAAGTGATGGCTAATCTGACCGTTCGAAACCTTGATGACGGCGTTGTGGAAAAGCTGAAAGCACGGGCAAAGAATAACAACCGCTCACTGGAAGCCGAAGTTCGCCACACATTGGCAACATCCACGCAGCGGCCATGGCGCGGTGCCGAATTGGTCGCGCGCGCCGACCGTATTGCCGCGATGACCCCCAAAGGCGTGACGCAAACGGATAGCACACTGCTCATTCGCGAGGACCGTGATCGATGAGCTTTGTCGTTGATGCCAGTGTCGCCATCAAGTGGTTCGTGCCGGAAATCTTGCACGACAAGGCACTGGCATTGCTCTACGTCCATGGCGGTAATTTGGAGGCGCCGGATTTCATCCTTGCCGAAGTGTCCAACATCGTTTGGAAAAAATCACGCCAAGGTACGCTCTCCGATGGTCAAGCCGAGGGAATCCTTGCGGAAACCGAGGAATGCTTTGCCGCGTTTCATACCGTACCGGAGTTGTCGGCGAGGGCCTTGGAACTGGCGCTGGCGCTTGGTCACCCGGTTTATGATTGTCTTTACCTAACGTGCGCCGAACGAACCGGGCGAATTCTGGTGACGGCAGACAGAAAACTGGTTAACGCGGCTGAGGATACACCCTTCACTGATCTTGTGATCTATCTCGATGACGTTCCCGTTGAAAACTTGCTGTAATATGACGGCAGGCTCCATCCCCTACGCCGAACTGCAGACCGCCAGCAATTTCAGCTTCCTGCGTGGCGCCTCGCATCCCGAGGAATTGATGGTGACGGCGGCGGCGTTGGGGCTGGCTGCCATTGCCATTACCGACCGCAATAGCGTTTCCGGATTGGTGAAAGCGCATCTGGCAGCGAGGCAGGCCGGCATCCGGTTGGTTGTCGGCTGTCATGTGGAAATTGCCGACGGGCCGGACCTGCTGATCTATCCCACCGACCGGGCCGCCTATGGCCGGTTGACGCGGCTGCTGACGCTGGGCAAGCGCCGGGTGCCGAAAGGCGAGTGCGAGATATATTTAGCCGATATTTTGGACACTGAGGGGATCTTCATCGGCGGCGTTGGACAGGTGGCTGCCGTGGTACCGCCGGAGGATATGGCCGAAGCCTTTGCGGGCAACCTGTGCGAATTAACAAACAGATTCAAAGGAGAGCTTTATCTTGTTGCATCTTATCAGTATTCGGGCCTCGATGGTCCGCGCTTGAAAGCTTTGTCGGCACTGAATGTGCCACTGCTTGCGACCAACGATGTGCACGCCCACGCGCTCGGCTGCCGGGCGCTTCAGGACGTGCTGACCTGCATCCGCGAAGGCTGCACGATTAACCAGGCCGGGTATAAGCTGCACGCCAACGGCGAGCGTCATTTGAAGCCGCCGGAAGAAATGGCGCGGCTGTTCGCCGATTATCCCGAGGCCATTAAAAATACCCTGCGGGTGGCTGAAGCCTGCACCTTCAATCTGGATGAATTGCGTTATGACTATCCCGTCGACCCGGTGCCGGCGGGCGTGACGGCGCAAGAACATTTAGTGAATATGACTTGGGACGGCGCGGAAGCCCGCTATCCGGACGGCATTCCCGACAAGGTACGCACACAATTGGATCATGAGCTGACGCTTATCGGCCAGTTGAATTTCGCGCCTTATTTCCTCACCGTCCACGATATCGTCCTATTCGCTGAACGCCGCGGTATTCTTTGCCAGGGGCGCGGCTCGGCGGCCAATTCCGCCGTTTGTTACTGCTTGCGCATCACCGCCGTTGATCCGGCGCGTCTGGATTTGCTGTTTGAGCGCTTTATTAGCGCCGAACGCGGCGAGCCGCCCGATATCGACGTCGATTTCGAAAACGGCCGGCGCGAGGAGGTTATTCAATACATCTACGAAAAATACGGCCGCGACCGGGCCGCCATGACGGCGACGATCATCACCTATCGGACGAAAAGCGCCATCCGCGAGGTCGCCAAGGCCATGGGCGTTTCCGAAGATACCATCATCGCCCTGCAGGAAGCCGGCTGGCGGCGGTCGTGGGAAGATGTGGGGGCCAAGGAAATCCATGACGTGGGCCTCGACCCGGCCGATCCCATGGTCCGGCGGATTATGGCCCTGGCCGGCATCCTGCGCGGCTTTCCCCGGCATTTGTCCCAGCATTCCGGCGGCATGGTGATGACCCGCGGCCTGTTGGAGGAGATGGTGCCCATCGCCAACGCCGCCATGGATGAGCGCACGGTGATCGAATGGGACAAGAACGATCTGGATGCGCTGGGGATTCTTAAGGTCGATATTCTGGCGCTCGGCATGCTGACCTGCATTCAGAAATGTTTCCAGCTGCTCGATACCCATCATGGCCGGCCCCTCACCTTGGCGACTATCCCGGCCGAGGACCCGGCCGTCTACGACATGCTGTGCGCGGCTGATTCCGTCGGCGTTTTCCAAGTTGAGAGCCGGGCCCAGATGAGCATGCTGCCGCGCCTCAAGCCGCGCCGTTTCTATGATCTGGTGATCGAGGTGGCGATTGTCCGGCCCGGCCCCATCCAGGGTGACATGGTGCACCCCTATCTGCGCCGCCGCGACGGCAAGGAAGCGGTAGAATTCCCTTCAGACGCCTTGCGTCAGGTTTTGGGCAAAACCCTGGGTATTCCGCTGTTCCAGGAGCAGGCCATGAAGATCTCCATCGTCGCGGCGGGGTTTTCACCGGAGGAATCGGATGGCCTGCGCCGCGCCTTGGCGACCTTCCGGCGCATGGGCGATATTCACCAGTTCGAGGACCGGTTCCTGCGCGGCATGCGCGACAATGGTTATGAACAGGATTTCGCGGTGCGCTGTTTCAAGCAGATCGAAGGGTTTGCCGATTATGGTTTTCCGGAATCCCACGCCGCCAGTTTCGCCCTGCTGGTCTATGTTTCATCATGGCTGAAGTGCCATTACCCGGCGGCCTTTGCCTGTGCGCTGTTGAACAGCCAGCCCATGGGATTCTACGCGCCGGCGCAAATCGTCCGCGACGCCCGCGACCACGGCGTTGAGGTGCGCCCGCCGGACATCAACGACAGCGATTGGGATTGCACCCTGGAGCCCCTGCCCGGCGGCCATGTGGCGCTGCGCCTGGGGTTCCGGCAGATCAAGGGAGTTAAGGCGGCGGATGCAGTGACGTTGATCGATGCCCGAGACAAGGCTTTCTCCTTCCCCCTTGATGGGGGAAGGCCGGAATGGGGGTGTGAACCCGAAGGGGAAGAAGGCTCATATTCCGCGCCGGACGGCGCTTTCACCCCCGCCTTGATCCTCCCCCATCAAGGGGGAGAAAAAAGTAAGAAGGGACGTGAGGTTGCTGCTGCCGTTGCGTCTCCGTACACGTCCGTTGCCGACCTGTGGCGCCGCACGGAATTGTCGAAGGCCATGCTGGAACGCCTGGCCCGGGCAGATTCCTTTACCTCCATTGGCCTGGACCGCCGCCAGGCCCTGTGGGCCGTCAAGGGCCTGGATGACACGCCCCTGCCCCTGTTCCGGCATCTGCAGGAGCCCCGCATCGAACCTGCGGTGATTCTGCCGGCCATGCCCTTGGGTGAACACGTCGCCGATGACTACCGGGCCCTGGCGCTTTCCCTGAAAGCCCATCCCCTGGCGCTGTTGCGGGGTGAACTAGCCGGGCGGCATTATCAGCCGAATGATTGCCTGGAACAGCTACCTCATGGCCGCCGGGTCCGCATCGCCGGTCTGGTGACGGCGCGCCAGCGTCCCGGCAGCGCCAAGGGCGTGTTGTTCGCGACCATGGAAGACGAAACGGGGATCGCCAACATCATCGTCTGGCCGAAAATCTTTGAAGCCTTCCGCCGCCCGGTGCTGCGCGCCGCGCTGTTGGGGGTGAGCGGGGAAATTCAGAAAGAGGGCAAGGTTATCCATGTGATCAGCGAGGGCCTGGAGGACCTGACCCCCCTGCTCGCCCATCTGGAGACCGCCGGTACGCCGCACGATACAAGCTCCCTGCGTCTCCGGGCCCGGAACTTTCATTAGGGCCAGTCCTCACGTTGCGGCCCCCCCTTCGACAGGCTCAGGGTGAGAGCGGGGGTTGTTGAGATCGGGATATCTCTGGCGCCCCATGGCCAGCCTCCCCTCACACCTCATGCTGAGCTTGTCGAAGCATGAAGCGACATACCCCCTTCACAGATAGCATGGACGCGCCAAGGGCCGGTCGTGTATGACTGAGCTCATGTTTAATCTTACCGATTATGCCGACGTGAAACGGTTGCTGGACGAGCTGAAATCCCTTGAGGACCAGTTGATGCCCAACGAACTGGAAATGCTGCACAGCCTGCGCGACAAATATACGGAACCGATCACCATCGATCCTTTCGACACGGCGGCCCTGAACGTCATGCTGCGCAACATCGAAGTACGCAAGGGCTTCAAATTCGACGTCAAGACGGATTCCGGCCGAGTTATCGATCTGCCGCGGCTTGACGACGAAGAATGACGCCTGAGGACATTCCCAAGCTTTTCGCAAAACATTGGAACACCGGTGATGCCGACGGCCTGGCCAACCTGTTCGCCGAAGATGCTGATTTCGTCAACGTGGTCGGGCTTTGGTGGCGGCGCCGCAAGGATATCCGGAAGGCCCATGCCTACGCTCTGGAACGTTATTTCCAAAACACCCGGATCGAGATCGAACGCATGGAGGTGAAACACATTCGCGAAGGGGTTGCGACCGTTCATGTCCGATGGACCATGTTGGGCCAGATCAACCCCGATGGCCGCGCGGCCTCGCGGCGCGGCGGAATGATGATCTTCGTCGTCGAACAGCGCGGCACAGACTGGGTTGCCGTTGCCGCCCAGAACACGGATATTTCACCGGGCATGGAAACCAACTTGGCCGGCGATGGCAGTCTTGAGGCCGTCTCGTACCAAGAAAACGCCGGCAACAAGGAGACCTGAGCATGACCATCAAAGTGGGCTATCTGCTGCCGACCCGCGAGCGGGTAATGGCCGACGTGCACGAAACGGGACCGATCCTGGCTTGGGCTGAAAAGTGCGAAGCCGTGGGATTGGACTCCGTCTGGCTAGGCGATTCCTTGCTGGCTAAACCGCGCCACGAGCCGCTGACCCTGATGAGCGCCATCGCGGCCAGGACGGCGCGGGTTGAGATCGGCACGGCGGTACTGCTGCCCATGCTGCGCAATCCGGTGGTCATGGCGCAACAGGTGGCAACGCTCGATCAGGTCGCGGAAGGCCGGATTATTCTGGGTCTCGGGGTCGGCCATGACATCCCAGTGAACCGCGCCGAGTTTCAGGCCGCCGGCGTGCCCTTTGAAAAACGTATCGGCACCTTGCTGGAAGGCATACAGCTCTGCCGGGCCTTGTGGAGCGGCGAGCCGGTTGACTGGGACGGCCGCTGGCAGATGCAGGGCGCGGTTCTCGGCCCGAAACCTTACCGTGCCGGCGGACCGCCGATCTGGGGTGGTGGTGGCGTTGATGCCGCCTTGAAGCGGGCTGGCCGGTATTGGGACGGTTGGATGCCGTCGGGACCCGATGACAGTCGTGTCTACGCTGAGGGTTGGGCTGAGATCGCTGGCCATGCCCAAGCCGCCGGCCGTGATCCGGCCGACATCGTCGGTTCCATGTACCTGACCCTGGCGGTCGGCCCGGACGACGCGGAGACCAACGAACGGATCAATACCTACCTTGAGACCTACTATAATCAGCCGGCCGACAAGCTACGCAAATACCAGGGCACGTTTTCCGGCACACAAGAGGCCGCACTGGCCTGGCTGCGTGGTTTCGCCAATGCAGGCGTTAGCCATTTCGTCTTGCGGTTTGTCGGCGATCACGATCAAAACATCGATTTGGCGGCTTCCATTAGGGCCGAGCTCAACGCCTAAAGCAGTCAGGCTGGCCGTCTTAGTGTCCGCATGCGATTAATCATCAGCCAGCCGGCGATCGACATATTGACCAGGTTGAAGATGATGCCATTCAGGAATGCCGCGTCATAAGACCCGGTGATCGCCTGAATTTCCCCCGACATCCAGCCGCCGATGGCCATGCCGGCGACGGTCATCATCAAAACCAGACTGACCCGTGTTGCGGCTTCACGGGCCGGAAAATAGTCACGGACGATCAACGCATAGCTGGGCACGATGCCGCCCTGGGCCAGGCCGAACAGGGCCGAGACCATGTAAAGCGACGTCAGGCCATCGAAGGGCAGAAATAAAAGCAAGGCAAAGCACTGCAACATCGTCCCCAACATCAACGTCCCGAGGCCGCCGATATAATCCGCGATGAACCCCGACGCGATGCGGCTGACGACCCCAAACCCCAACATCAGGGCGAGCATTTCGGCACCCCGGGCGGCGCCGTAGCCCAAATCAACGCAATAGGCGACAATGTGGACCTGCGGCATGGACATGGCGATGCAGCATGAGATGCCGGCAATCACCAACAATATCTGCAAGGTCCGCGGCGACACCGGCAGGGAGGCCGCGGCGGCCGGTGTGCTGGCGGCGGCAGCGCTGTCCAAGGCTGGCGGCCGGCGGCGTAAAATAAACGTCAGCGGCACCATGATGATGATACAGACGATACCAATACCGATGTGCGTCTGACGCCAGCCGAATTCGTCAATGCCATATTGCATAATCGGCGGCCAGAACGCGCCGGAGAGATAATTACCACTGGCGACGATGGCAACGGCAATGCCGCGCCGGCGCTGAAACCACATGGATACGTCGGCGACCAACGGCCCCAAAAATGCCGAGCCCCCGAACATGCCGATGAACACGGCCTGTACGGCAACGAACTGCCACAAACTCTGCGCCTGCGCCGCCAGGACATAGCCCAATCCCAACATGACCGTACCGATCAACAAAGGGACGGTGACGCCGAAGCGGTCGGACAGGCGGCCCATCAAGATGCCACCCGTGGCAAACCCAGCCATGGTTGCCAGATAGGGTATCGATGCACTGCCCCGATCGATGGCGAATTCCGCCTCAATGGCCGGCAGGGCGACCACTGACGACCACAACGAGATTCCCCCGACGGTGCTCAGCATCAACGAAATCGCCAGCCGCCACCAAGCATAAGGGCCGTCGATGTTGTCGGAATCTTTGAGCGCGGGCGTCATCATGGCGGCACTGTTTCCCAGCCGGCATGCCGACGCAAGCGCGGAATTGTTATGGTGACATCCTTATGGCTGATGGCCCTGTGTGGATCTGATGGTTAATCAACGGCAGTCATCAGGGCGTCGATATTCTCGGCCTTATCCAGGGCGCTGACAATGTCCAAAGTCTCGGCTGTCCGCTCGGTACCGACAATCGGCTCGGCCAGACGGTTGAACTTGGCGGTCAGGCGTTCTTCCTGGGCATCCACATCATCGGCCGGCGCGCCGACGTCAAAGAACTGTACCAAACTAGTGCCGTCATTGAGATTGACGACGACTTCCGCAGCGTGGCGGTTGTTATGGATCTTGTCTTCCAGGTCGACCTTGCGGCGCAGCTCAATGAGGTTGTCCTGGTTTGCCAGCGCATCCGTATAAATGGCGCGGTCGCCGGTGTCTAAATCCATTAAGGCCATCGCGATGCAATGGCGGATGGAGAACTTGATCTCCAGGCCGGTCGCCGGCTCGGGAATATCACAGACCTTGCGATGCTGGGAATCCACCCGGGCCCGGACGCTGGCGACGTCATCGGCGCTAAATCCATGGTCCGCCTTCAAGGCGCTGATGGCTTCAATGCTGGAATGGGTCAGATAACAGGCCGCGTGATACTTGAAGAGGTTTTCCTCGACGGCAAACGGCGCATTGGCGTCGGGGCGCACGGGCAGCGGTTTGAACGCTGTCGATTGGGTCAGGCCGAAGCCCTGCGGGCATTCCAAGGCATCATCGCGGCTGGTGAAGCCGCGCGCCGCCCAACGCGCCGCCATCATGCCGTTCATGGCCGCCTTGCCGGCGTGCAACGGCTTGCACATGGTGCCGAACATGGATTTCAAGCCCGCCGCCTGAGTTGCCGCAATACCCATCGCCATGGCGGCCTGATCGGCGTTGAGGCCAAGTAATCTTGCGGCGCCCGCCGCGGCGCCGAAAGTGCCGATGGTCGCCGTCGCGTGCCAACCATGGTCATAATGGGCCAGCCCCATCATTTCGCCGATCAAACATTCGACTTCGTAACCGACCGCGAAGGCTTCCAGCACGTCGCGCCCCGACGCACCGTTTTGTTCGGCAATCGCCAGCAGCACCGGCACCACGGGCACCGTCGGATGACCGTGCAGACGTTTGTTGACGTCGTCGTAGTCCAAGGCATGCGACGCCGCACCATTAATCATGGCGGCGAAGGTTGGTGTTGTCCGCGCGTGCCGGCCGACCAGCCGGGATCGGCCGGCTTCGCCGGCACTGATGGCATCGGAGACCAGAATATCGACCAACGGATCTTGCGCCCCGGCCAGGGTAACGCCCAGCCAATCGAGAATGGCATGTTTGGCCCAGCGGATCGGTCGGCCGCCCAACTCGGCACCGTCAAACTCTGCAATCCAGCGGCCGATTTCGCGGGTCGGGTCGGGTGTTTCCGATTTGGCGGCAATCTGTGATTCACTGTCCGGCATGTCGGTCCTCTTTACACTCACGATCAAATCGAGCCGGATACTAGGGGAATGTTGATGTCGCCTGCAATCCCGGCCTTTTCAAAAAAATCACGCTCAGGTGCCTCGTTTCCGCCACGCGGTCATGCAATGCTCAGTCTACTGTCAGATTGAAGATATATAACTTACACCCTGGACCGATCTATGAGAGAACAAATCGCCATGAGACGGATGATCCTCTTCGTTGCTGCACTTGGTATCATGTTCTTCGCGACAAATGTAATGGCGCAGTCACAAGGCGTTGTCGTCAAGCAAAGCGCATTTTCGGTCGAAGAGACCCTCGACCGCCTGGAGGGCGTTCTTAAGCGCAAGGGTTTCGTGGTCTTCGCCCGCATCGATCACGCTGCTGCGGCGGAACGTATCGAAAAGCAGTTAGAGCCGGCAGAAATATTGATCTTCGGCAATCCGAAGATTTCCACACCTCTGATGCAGGGCAATCCGGTCGCCGGATTGGACTTGCCCTTGAAGGCACTGGTGTATCAAGACGCTGATGGCAAGGTGTTCTTAGTCTACAACCACCCGGCCTATATCTCGCGCCGGCACGGCATTAAGGGCCTTACCAAGTTGTCCAAGGCAGTCAGCCGCATTCTTACCAACTTGACCGATCAGGCGGTTAAAAACCAATAATTCATGATGGTTTGAGCCGGCTTTCGATGTGCACTTCCGAATGCAGGGTGCGGTGCACCGGGCACATATCGGCAATTTCAGCTACCCGCTGGCGTGTTGCCTCATCCAAATCACCCTCAATGCCGATCTCGATCTGAATATCATCGACCTTGCCGACGGTGGTTTCGCAGTCTGCACAATCTTCGGCGTGAATTTTGTTATGGCGCAGCGTTACCGTCGCGCGCTCAAGCGGAATGCCTTTGCGGTCGGCGTACATGCGCATGGTCATGGATTTGCAGGCGCCGAGCGCCGACAGCAGATAGTCGTAAGGCGTTGGACCCGTATCATTGCCGCCGTAGGTGACGGGCTCGTCGGCCCGCAGGGCGTGCACCCCGCCGACCGAGATGGCATTGGCGAATTTACCCTCACCGGTTTCCTGGACGACAACGCTGCCGGCTTCGGCGGTGAGGGCCGGCGCTGCGGCTGCCCTGCCCTCGGCCTCGATATACCGCGTCGCCCAGGCGGAGATGACATCAGCCACATAGGCCGCGTCGGCGCGCTTCGAGAGCAGATGATCGGCGGTGTCCAGTGACACGAAACTCTTCGGATGCTTGGCGGCCTGATAGATGGCGCCGGCGTTCTCGACCCCGACGGTCTGATCGACCGGTGAATGAAAAACCAGCAAGGCTTTCTTGAGGTTGCTGATTTCGGCTTCAAGCTTTTGCGTCTCAATGTCTTCAAGGAACTGTTTTTGAATGCGGAAGGGCCGCCCGACCAAAAGAACCTCGGCCTCGCCTTTCGCCTCAATTTCGTCGCGGGCGTCCTGGAAATGATGTGCCACGTGGGCTGGGTCAGCCGGGGCACCGATGGTGCACACGGCCTTCGCTTCGGGAACGCGGCCCGCCGCGGCCAGCACCGCAGCGCCACCCAGCGAATGGCCGATGATGATCGCCGGGGCCTGCAGGTTGGCGCGCATATGATCGGCGGCGGCGACCAGATCACCGACGTTTGATGAGAAGTTGGTGTTGGCGAACTCGCCGTCGCTAGCGCCCAATCCGGTAAAATCAAAGCGCAGCACAGCGATGCCGTGGGCGGTCAGGCCTTCGGCAATGCGCGACGCGGCAAAGATATCCTTCGAACAGGTAAAACAGTGTGCGAACAGGGCGTAGGCTGCAGGCGGCCCGGCGGGCAGGTCAAGCCGCGCCGCCAGGTTTTCGCCCAGGGCGCCGGTGAAGGTGATCTTTTCGCTACGGGTCGGCATGGCAATCTCCGATCTGTGTTACGCCATCATATGGCCTGTATCGTCATTGAGTCCCGTACTCTCACGCACCCGTGTACCAATTTGCGTCGCGCTTTTCGCGGAAACTGGCCAACCCTTCGGCGGCCTCATCTGTGCCGCGTTTGCGGGAGTGATCGCGAGCCAATTCCAGGGCCTTCGCGTCATCGATGGCAAGCCCCGATGTCTCAAAGATAATGCGTTTGGTATCGGCAATGGCCTCGGGGCCATTTTTCAAGATCGCATCAATGATCGGCTCCGCCGCTTCGTCCAGTTCGCCCTCCTCGCAAACTTCATGCACCAAACCCAACTCCCAAGCCTGGGTCGCGTCAAAGCGCTCGCCGGTCAGGGCGAAACGACGCAGATTGCGGGTGCCGATGGCGGCGCCCAGTTGCGGCAATATGGGCCCCGCATGAAGCCCCCAACGGACTTCGGCAATGGAGAACATGGCATCTAACGACGCGATGACGATGTCGCAGGCCGCAACGATTCCCGTACCGCCGCCGACGCAGGCGCCGTGAACCAGCGCCATCGTCGGTTTTGGGCAGGTATCGAGAAAGCGCACGGCGTCGGTGGTTTTTTGCGAAACGGCCAAGTTGTCCTCGTCGGAGCCCGCTGAAACTTCGTTGATCCATTTCAAATCGGCGCCAGCCTGAAAATGCCGGCCATTGCCGCGCAATACAATCATCCGGACATTTGGGTCAGCGCCCAGGGCCTGAATGCCGTCAATGAGGGCGTCGATAACGTTGCCGTTGTAGGCATTGTTGACCTCGGGCCGGTTGAGTCGCACCGTGGCGACACCGCGCTGGTCGGTATCAGATAAGACAACGGGTTCGGTCATGGGATCCTCCCTGATAGGGCACATATCGACCGCCCTTGTAGCCCGTGCGGTTTGCCTGGACAAACAGGGGGTGAGACCGCACAAAGACGGCGCCATGGACAAGTCGATAAAAATGACCGCCGCCGACGTTGAACTCGTCACCAAGGAAACCCCTTTCAACGGTTATTTTAGGGTTGATCGCTACCATTTGCGGCATCGCCAGTTCGAAGGCGGCATGGGTCAAACCGTGACCCGGGAAATATTTGAACGCGGTCATGCGGTGGGCGTCTTGCTCTACGATCCGGACCTTGATGTCTTGGTCTTCATCGAACAGTTCCGGGCCGGTGTCTACGCGGCATTGGCATCGCCCTGGTATGACGAAGATACCTCGCCTTGGATGATTGAGATCGTCGCCGGCATCATCGAAGAAGGCGAAAACCCGGCTGACGTGGCGCGTCGTGAGGTTGTCGAGGAAGCCGGATGCCAAGTCCTCGAATTGGAACCGATATGCCATTATTTTGTGACGCCTGGCGGCTCGACGGAATCCGTGTATGCCTATTGCGGCCACGTCGATGCTTCTGCCGTCGGCGGCATTCACGGCTTGGCTGCTGAAGGCGAAAATATCCGGGTCTTCACAATGACACCCGATGAAGCCTTCGCTGCCCTGGATGAGGGCCGTATACAGAATTCCATGTCGATGATTCCGGTGCAGTGGTTCCGATTACATCATCAGCGTTTGCGCACGGCGTGGCGGCAGGCTGAATAGGGTTTCACGTGTCCGTGCGCCGTCTTGAACACGGCTGCCCGGCGACCTATCTTCCAACAAGTGCATATCAATCGTTTAAACGTTCCCGGGAAAACATCATGGATATCCGTAAAGGCTTCGTCGGCTCCGTCGGCAATACGCCGCTCATCCGTCTGAATAGGCTTTCCGATGAAACCGGCTGTGAGATTTTGGGCAAGGCGGAGTTTTTGAATCCCGGTTGTTCGGTCAAGGATCGCGCCGCGCTGTTCATGATCCGGGATGCCGAAGAACGCGGCACCCTGAAGCCCGGCGGCCATATCGTCGAGGGTACGGCGGGCAATACGGGCATCGGCCTGGCTTTGGTTGCCAATGCGCGTGGTTATCGCACCACCATCGTCATTCCGGAGACCCAAAGCCAAGAGAAAAAGGATATGCTGCGGCTTTGCGGCGCGACCTTGATCGAAAACCCGGCCCTGCCTTTCAGCAACCCTGACAACTACCAGCATGTCGCCCGGCGTCTGGCTGAAGAACTGGCAGAGACCGATCCAAACGGTGTGATTTTCGCCGATCAATGGAACAACTTGGCGAACCGGCGGGCACACTATGAGACAACGGGGCCCGAAATCTGGAATCAGACGGACGGCGGCGTTGACGGTTTCATCTGTTCTGTTGGCACCGGCGGCACCATTGCCGGCACCTCGACCTTCCTGAAAGAAAAGAACGCCGCCATCACGATTGGTTTGGCCGATCCCATGGGCGCCGCCATGTACAGCCATTTTGCTCACGGTGAGATCAAGTCCGACGGCGGTTCAATCACTGAAGGCATCGGGCTTGGCCGGGTGACGCCGATTATTGAAGACATCACCATCGACAAGCCCTACCAGATTGCCGACGAAGACGCGCTGCCGATCATCTTTGATCTGCTGGAACATGAAGGATTGTGCCTGGGTGGTTCCAGCGGCATTAATGTCGCCGGCGCCGTCCGGCTTGCCAAGGACATGGGGCCCGGACATACGATCGTGACGATCCTGGCTGATTATGGGACCCGCTATCAATCGAAGCTTTTCAATCCCGCGTTCCTCCGCGAGAAAGGGCTTCCTATTCCCCATTGGCTGGATTGAAAACCATGACCTACGCCAACCCCGACGCCCTGGTCAGCACCGAATGGCTGACCGAACACATGGATGCCCCGGACGTGCGTGTCGTCGATGCGACATGGTATCTGCCAAGCGATGGCCGCAAGGGCATCGACACCTATAACGAGGGCCACATCCCAGGTGCGGTCTTTTTTGACATCGATGAGATTGCCGATACGGAAAGTGATCTGCCGCATATGCTGCCGAGCTCGGAAAAATTCTCGTCACGGGTTCGCAAATTGGGCCTGGGCGACGGCAATCGGATTGTCGTTTACGATGCCAACGGCGGCTTCATGGCAGCCTGCCGGGTGTGGTGGATGTTCCGAGCGTTCGGCCACGACGACGTCGCCGTTCTGGACGGTGGACTGCCTAAGTGGGAAGCCGAAGGGCGATCACTGGACGATCTGCCGACGGTGACGCAGGAGCGCCACTTCACAGCCCGCCAAAACAACTTTTTGGTTCGCAATGTTGATCAGCTGATCACAAATGTGGAAAGCGGCAAGGAACAAGTCATCGACGTACGTAGCCCCGGGCGCTTTAACGGCACCGAAGCCGAACCACGCGCCGGGCTGCGCAGCGGGCATATTCCGGACAGCATCAATATTCCCGTGCCGGCGGTTATGGATCCGGCGAACGACTTCGCGGTGCGCCCGGCCGCCGACCTGACGGCAGCCTTCGATAACGCCGGATTGGACCCGAGCCGCCCACTGGTCGCGTCGTGTGGGTCCGGCGTCACCGCTTGCGTAGTCGGTCTTGGCCTCTACCTGTTGGGGCACAAGGAAGTCGCGATCTATGACGGGTCCTGGACCGAATGGGGCGGCCGCGACGATACGCCCATCACCCTCGACTAAAGTTTTATGGAAACGGCACCCGACACGCTGACGACCGTTGTCACCTATCTGGAGATGACCGCCAAACCAACCGCGCCCACCCTACCCCATCCGGCCCAGAAGATCGCGCTCATGCGTGCCGACCACCCGCCCGTCGCCTTTTACCGGTATCTCTACAACGCCATCGGCGAGGATTGGCTGTGGTACGAACGCCGTATCGTCGCGGATGAGGACCTTACCAATATCATTCACCACGACAGGGTTGAAATATATGTCCTGTACGTGGGCGGCGTACCGGCGGGATACGGAGAACTAGACCGGCGCGCGAGCGATGAGATCGAACTGGCCTATTTCGGATTAATGCCTGAATTCGTTGGCCGGGCCTTGGGCGGCTATTTCCTGCGCTGGCTGATCGATCAGGCCTGGACCTATGAGCCGGCGCGGCTATGGCTCCATACTTGTGATATGGATCACCCGAACGCACTTTCCGTCTATCAAAAATCCGGGTTTTCGCCCTATCAACGCGAAACGGTGACATTTGCGGACCCCCGTGCTGAGGGGCATTTCCAGAATTGGACGGACCGACGTCCTGGCGCCGGCGTGTAAGTCAGTCGGCCAGGCAAACGGCGCCGACGGCCATGGCCGTCGCGGCTTGCACTGGATCGATGACCGGTATGTCCAATTCTTCCTCGAGGCGCGCGCGGTGCGCCGCCATCCCGGCACATCCCAAAATTATACTTCGGGCGCCATCTGAATCCCGCAATTGTGAGCCGACATCGACTAACCGGTCAAAGGTGTCACCCCCGGAAGCCGATTCAGCTACCGTCATATTGATTGCCCGATCGCCGGCACAAAAATGGGCCATGCCGCGGTCTTCCAGGTGTTTCATGTGGCGCGGGATGGATTGATCCATGATCGAGATGACACCAAAACCGCCGCCCCGTGTTACTGCGGTTAGGATGGCGCTCTCGGCCATGCCGAAGACAGGGCGGGATGTCCGCGCGCGGGCTTGAAGCAGGCCGGGGTCGCTGTAGCACGCGATCACGAAGGCGGCGGCATTCGCATCGTCGGCAATTTCATCGGCGACCAGCGGCGTCACGGCGCGCACGTCGTCGTCGCTTTCGATCCCGTAGGGGCCATCAGCCAGGGTGACGCAATCAATGGCCGGACCGTCGGTCAGCCGCAACGGGTCAAGGGCGGCGCTCATCGCCAGGGTGACGCCGTTGTTGGAATTGGGGTTGATGACGCGAATGACACCGTTCATGACCTACAGGACCTTTGCGCCGAAATTGCGTTTCGGGTCCAGTTCCATCTCCAAGGCGCCGGTTGGCAGCGCCGCGTCGTGGGCCGGCTTGCGTTCAAGAAACTTCCCGCTGCCGGGTTCCACCTGCAATTCGCCATTGCTGACGATGACCCGGCCTTGGTTGATTACCGTCTCCGGCCAACCGGCCAGTTCCATGCCTTCATAAGGCGTGTAATCCATATTATCGTGCAGCATGTCATGGCTCACGGTGACCGGGCGTTCCGGGTCCCAGATCACCAGGTCGGCGTCGCTGCCCACTGCGATGGTACCCTTGCGCGGGTGCAGGCCATAGATCTTCGCGGCGTTCGTTGCTGTCAGGGCGACAAATTCATTGATGCTTAACCGGCCTTTTCCAACACCTTCCGAAAACAGCAACGGCAGCCGAAGTTCAATACCCGGCACACCATTGGCGACCTGTTTAAAGGTTGGGTTCGGCCCGGCCCGCAGCTTGCCTGTGTCATCAAATCGGTAGGGTGCGTGATCGGACGAGAACACCTGGAACGTATCGTTCTTCAGGCCACGCCAGATGGCTTCCTGGTCGTTGGCGTCGCGCGGCGGCGGACTGCAACAGAACTTGGCCCCATCGGCGCCGTCCTTATCCAGATCGTCGGCGGTCAGGAACAGATATTGCGGACAGGTCTCGCCATAAATTTTGAGGCCCTTATTGCGGGCCGAGAGAATGGCGTTGGCGGCTTCTTCCGTCGATACATGAACAATCAGGATCGGCGTATCGACCAGGCGCGCCAATTGGATGGCGCGCTGCGAGGCTTCCGCTTCGGCGATGCGGGCGTGCGCCATGGCGTGGAATTTCGGCGCCGTGTTGCCGCCTTCGACCAGTTTCGCCGCCAGCCAGTTTATGACCTCGTTGTTTTCCGCATGCACCATGGTCATTGCGCCGTGTTCGCGGGCGACGGCCAGCACGTCGAGCATCTGGCCGTCGTCAATCTTCAAAAGCTCATAGGTCATGTAGACCTTGAACGACGTGTAGCCGTCCATGATCAGGGCCGGCAGTTCCTGACCCAGCACCTGTTCGGAGGGATCGGAGATGATCAAGTGAAAGGTATAATCAATTACCGATTTGGGCTCGGCCCGCTCATGATAGGTCTTGACCACGTCGCGGAGGCTTTGACCCCGATGCTGGGCGGCGAAGGGAATAATCGTCGTGTTGCCGCCGAAAGCCGCCGAGATGGAACCCGATTTGTAGTCATCGGCGGTCATGATTCCGGCGGCGGATTCTTGCTCAATATGGCAATGCGCCTCGACGCCGCCCGGCAGAACCATTTTGCCGCTGGCGTCGATGGTCGTGGCGGCGCCCGACAGGCCGCGGCCCAGCGTTGCGACGCGGCCGTCCTTGATACCGATGTCACATGTGAAGGTGTCAGAAGCCGTGGCAACGGTGCCGCCGGATACAATCAGATCGAAGTCGCTCACGAAATTCCCCCTATGCAGAAGGCGGTGATGTCACCACCTGCCCTGCCGACGGTCAAGCGTCATCAAACGACGCCTTTATCCCGCAGCGCTGAAATTTCCGCATTACTCAGCCCGATCTCATCGGCGTAGACCTGATCGGTGTGGGCGCCGTGGGCCGGGCCGGCATGCGTCACGGTTCCAGGCGTCCTCGATAGGCGCGGCGTCACGGCCTGCATGCGGACCTCACCCAACTCATCGTCCGGTACCGGGATGATCATCTCATAGGCCTTATAGTGCGGGTCTTCGAACAGCTCATCGATGGTCTTGACCGGTGCGTTGGCGACGCTGTTTTCGTCAAAGATGCGGCACGCGTCGACGGCATCGCGCCGGCTGATCCAGTCGCCGATGGCATCTTCCAGAACCTGGGCATGGGCCAGCCGATCAACGTTGGTGGCGAACCGGGGATCGTCAATGTATTCGGGCCGGCCGACCGTGCGGATCAAGCGTTCGAACAGGGCCTGGGTGGAGGCCGGCACGGTAATCCAGCGGCCGTCTTTGGATTTGTAGACGTTGCCCGGCGCCGCGTAGGGATTGCGGTTGCCTGTGCGGCCCCGCACCTCGCCGAGTTGATCGTATTCGATGGCCAGGAATTCGGTAATCCGGAACATGCTTTCGGCTAGGGACACATCGACCACTTGTCCCGGCGCGCCCGGGTTCAAGCGTTGCTCCATCAGGGCCACCAAAATGCCCATGGCGCCGAACATGCCGGTAACCGCATCGGCGATGGGATAGCCGACGTGCAAGGGCGCCCCGTCGGGTTCGCCGGAGATCGATTGGAAACCGGACATGGCTTCGCCGACACGGGCGAAACCGGGCCGGCTGGAATACGGACCGGTCTGACCAAAGGCGGTCACTCGAAGGATCGTCAGGTTCGGGTTGATGGCCTGCAGGACGTCTGGGCCGATGCCCCACCGTTCGATGGTGCCGGGGCGGAAGTTCTCCACCAGGACGTCGAAATGCGGCACCATTTGCTTGATGATCTCGGCACCTTCTTCAGTGCGCATATCCAAGGTGGCGCATTTCTTATTGCGGTTGGTGACTTTCCACCATAGTGGCACACCGTCCTTGTGCGGACGCAGTGCGCGCAGGCCGTCGCCGCCTTTCGGCATCTCGATCTTGACCACGTCGGCGCCGAAGTCGGCCAGGAACGTCGCCGCCAGGGGGCCGGCGATGATGGTCGCGATGTCCAATACCCGGAGGCCGTTCAAGGGCCCAGCGGATTGCGGTTGTTCAGCCATGGAAACCTCCTTGGGAAATCAATATGCGTTCACAATGCCCGCTGCATACGCCCGAGCAAGGGCAAAGATTGAAACGCATTGCAGCGGTTGGTCGGCGCCAGAGATTGGGTCATAATAGGCGCGCCATGGATATCACAGAATTTCAGGAAACGATCCTCAATGACCAGCCGCCGGAGGGGTTATCAGCTGCGCTGCTGGCACTCTGGTGGGAGGCCAACGGTGATTGGGACCGCGCCCATGTGTTTGCGCAGGATGACAAGACCACCGAAGGGTCCTGGGTCCACGCCTACCTGCATCGGGTCGAGGGCGATTTAAGCAACGCCGGCTATTGGTATCGCCGCGCCGGCAAACCGGCATCGCAGGCGGCCTTGCCCGACGAATGGCGTGACATCACCGCGACCCTACTGTGATCTGACAAAAACAATCGGCCCGCTGTTGCCAGTGGGCCGATTGCTTCCTCCCCGGTCTCCCTCCACCGGCTTGGGGTGTGACCCCGGGCCGGCGGCGTCCACTTCTTCAGTGGGCCAGGATCTGTGACAAGAACAATTTGGTGCGTTCGTGCTGGGGGTTTTCGAAGAATGGCTCGGGATCGTTTTCTTCGATAATCTCGCCGCCGTCCATGAAGATAACCCGGTGCGCGACGGTCTTGGCGAAGCCCATTTCGTGGGTCACGCAGAGCATGGTCATGCCGGTTTCGGCTAGTTCGATCATCGTATCCAGAACTTCCTTAATCATTTCCGGATCGAGCGCCGATGTCGGCTCATCGAACAGCATGATCTTCGGGTCCATGCAGAGCGACCGCGCAATGGCGACGCGCTGCTGCTGGCCGCCGGAAAGCTGGCCTGGATATTTATTGGCCTGTTCGGGGATTTTCACCCGGGACAGATAGTCCATGGCAACTTCCTCGGCTTCCTTCTTTGGCGTCTGGCGCACCCAGATGGGTCCCAGCGTGCAGTTTTCCAACACCGTCAGGTGCGGGAACAGATTGAAGTGCTGGAAGCACATGCCGACCTCGCGGCGGATGGCGTCGATCTGCTTCAAATCGTTGGTCAATTCGATGCCTTCGACGATAATCTCACCTTGCTGGTGCTCTTCCAGCCGGTTGATACAACGGATCAAGGTTGATTTACCGGACCCGGAAGGTCCGCAGATAACAATCCGTTCGCCGCGTTTGACGTTCAAATTGATGTCCTTCAGCACATGGAACTCACCGTACCATTTGTGCATGCCGTTGATCTTGATGATGTCGTCCTCACCGGCGGCGGGGGCAGCGTTTTCCGTGGTAGCAGTTTGAACTTCCGACATGATTTTGGTCCCTGTCTGGATGATTTTTTGATTAGTGTTTGTGACCCGTGTGCAGTTTCTCCTCAAGATAGATGGAGTAGCGCGACATGGAGAAACAGCAGATAAAGAAGAATATGGCGATGGAGAGATAGACCTCGGACGACAACCCGTTCCATTTGGCGTCCGCCAAGGCGGATTTACCCACACCAAGGATATCGAGCATACCGATGATGATCACCAACGTGGTATCCTTGAACAGGCCGATGAACGTGTTGACGATTCCCGGAATGGAAATCTTCAAGGCTTGCGGCAGGATGACCAATCGCATTTGCTGCCAATACTTGAGACCGATAGAATCTCCGGCTTCGAACTGGCCGCTCGGGATCGCCTGTAGACCGCCACGGATGACCTCTGCCATATAGGCGGACGAGAACAGTGTCACCATGATCAACACCCGTAACAGGAGGTCAAAATGGGTGCCCGGAGGGAGGAAATAGTTGAGCATGGTCGAGGCCACGAACAACAAGGTGATCAGTGGAACGCCTCGAATGAATTCGATGAAACAAACGCAAATCGAGCGCACGATCGGCATGTGGGATTGCCGGCCCAAGGCTAGGAGAATGCCGATCGGCAAAGAGAAGGTAATACCCGTCACGCCGACCAAGGTGTTCAGCATCATGCCGCCGAACTGATCGGTGGTCACCGGCTTCAGTCCCATGCCACCCAACAATAGCCATCCGGCGATGAGCGGATAAGCACAGGAAAACACCAAGCCGTATTTTCGGTGCGGAAATTTATCGAACAATATGGGCAATAGCGCCACGATCAATAAGACGAAAGCAAGGTTGACCCGCCAACGTTCCGGTTCCGGAAAGAAACCATACAAGAGAATTTTGAAACGCTCGCCAATGAATGCCCAACAGGCGCCCGGTGCGATCGCTTTGCATTCCTTGCGGCTGTTGGCGTCAAAAACCGCATCCAGAAAAGCCCATTCCACTATTGGCGGAACGGCTTTCCAAAGAATATAGATCGCCAGCAAGGAAAGCGCCGTATTTGCCCAAGATGAGAACAGGTTTTTCTTTACCCAGAATATGGGCCCCGACGTGAGAGCCGGCGCCGGCATGTCTGGGTGGGTGCCGGGCTCGTAGGTTCGTGCAATTGTCTCTGACATGGCCCGCCTCCTATCTTTCCACCAGTTTCATACGTTGATTGTACCAGTTCATGAACGCCGAAATGATCAATGAGATGACAAGATAGATGGCGATCACAATCAACATCGTTTCCATCTCTTTACCCGTCTGCATCAATGAAATTCCGCCGAGGGTTGCGACAATGTCCATATAACCGATGGCGATGGCTAAGGAAGAGTTCTTAGTCAAATTTAGATATTGGCTGGTGAGTGGCGGTATGATCACTCGCAGGGCTTGCGGGATAACGATCAGGTTTAGGGTCCGACCACGCCGCAATCCCAATGCAAATGCCGCTTCCCATTGTCCCCAGTTGACGGCGAGAATGCCAGCGCGGACGATTTCGGCGATAAAAGCGGCCGTATACATGGACAAGGCCAACCATAACGCTAGGAATTCCGGCAACAGCACCATACCGCCTTTGAAATTAAACCGGCCCAACTCAGGGGTGTTCCAACTGATGGGCAGTCCGGTGATCAGGTAGGCCAGGATGGGGGCACCAATAATCGCGCCAAGCAATACCCAAAACACCGGATAAATCTTACCGGTGCTTTCCTGCTGGGACCTAGCCCACCGCTTGAACCAGATTGCAAATACGACCCCGAGGCCAAACGTGATGATTGTCACCCAGAACAACGGTTCGAAATCCGGCCTTGGCGCAAAAACTCCGCGGTTGGTAAGAAAGAAGGCATCCAAAATACTCCAATCACCCATCAATTCGGGGTCCCTGAGGGATCTTGGTTCGGGTAGGGTATGCACGACCATCGCGTGAATGAGGATAATATGCAGCAGCACAGGCACATTTCGGACGAATTCGATGTAGCAATAGGCAATCCGATTGATCAGCCAGTTTGGGGACAACCGAAATACGCCAAGAATGAAGCCCATAATGGTCGCCGCTACAATACCGCAGGCGGCGACTAAGGCCGTGTTTAAAAGGCCAACTACACCGGCGCGAAAATGCGTGTCTTGTGAGTCATAGGAAATCAAGCTCTGGTTGATATCGTAGCTGGCCGGTGCGCTAAGGAACTCAAAGCTGAAGGTCTTGCCGACCTTAGCCAAATTGGCGACGGCGTTGTCGATAATGAAAATAAAGAACCCAAGTAACAGGGCCATGGTCAAGATTTGCAGGATGACGGAGCGGGTCTCGCGATTGTTCCATAGTTTGGAAAGCGCGCTGCGCTGGTCGTCCTGGGCGGTCGCGGATGCTGCTGTATTCATTGCCGTTCGGTTCCCCAATAGTCGCGATGACTGGTCACGAACGGGCTTCTCGCTGCCCCATAGTCGGCGGTTGTGAAGCCCCTGTCATAAATTGATTTTACCCAGCCTCATTTTTCGGACCAGGTTCAAGTGAAACCAAACGGGGCGGCATCCGGAATGTCCGTATGCCGCCCGCGTTCAGTATTCCAACTTTTAAGTACTCAGACCGCTCGACTTAACGGAACGGCGGTGAGTACTGGAGGCCACCTTTCGACCAAAGCTGGTTGAGGCCACGGCTGAGGCCAATCGGGGTTTTCACGCCGATGTGACGCTCAAAGATTTCGCCGTAGTTACCGACGGAACCAATGACTTTCTGACCCCAAGTTTTATCCAGACCGAGCATCTTGCCCAGGTCACCTTCGGTGCCCAGCAGACGCTTGATTTCCGGATCATTGGTGGTGTTGCCGATGGAGCCAGCGTTGGCTTTCGTGATGCCCTTTTCTTCGGCCACGATGGTCGCGTTCAGAACCCAGCGGATGATGTCACCCCACTGGTCGTCACCATGACGCACGGCCGGTCCGAGGGGCTCTTTTGAGATAATCTCGGGCAGCAGGACGTGATCGTCGGGCTTGTCGAAGGTCGCCCGCGTCGCCGCAAGGCCGGATGCATCCGTGGTGTACACGTCGCAACGGCCGGCGAGATAGTTGGTGCGGGCTTCGTCGTTGGTTTCGATGGGAACCGGCTCATATTTGATCTTGTTAGAGCGGAAGTAGTCCGCGAGGTTGAGCTCGGTGGTGGTGCCGGTCTGGATGCAGACCGTGGCGCCGTCAAGTTCCTTGGCGCTTTTGACGCCCAGCTTCTTCGGAACCATGAAACCCTGGCCGTCATAGTAGTTGACGCCGACGAAGGTCAGTTTGACGTCCACGTCACGGACATAGGTCCACGTGGTGTTCCGCCAAAGCACGTCACCTTCTTTGGAGTTCAGGATGGTGAAACGGGTTTTACCGGTGGCCGGCACGAACTTCACTTTGTTCGGGTCGCCCAAAACGGCCGCCGCAGTGGCGCGGCAGTAATCGGCATCAAAGCCCTGATACACACCCTTTGAGTCGGTGTAAGCGAAACCGGCGAGGCCCGTGCTGACAACGCAGCGCAGCTCACCTTTGGCACGGACATCTTCAAGCGTTCCCGCCTGCACGCCCGCGGCCACAACAACGGCCGCAGCCGCTGTCAGCAGTCCAAGAGTCTTCTTCATGTTAATTTCTCCCTGGCATTCAGAATTGGCCATAAAAACATGGCCTATTAGTCTTATCAATTTAACCGTTACATAGAATGTTACGCGGAACAAGAAGAAACCTGAACGCCTAACATTAGTATAATCAATAGCCCGCATAGCGTTGATTTACAGCCGCTCGGGGTGTATCTCCGGGGCGCGGTGACGGTCGGCCGTGGACGGTTGCGGGAACAGACAATATGAAAAAAGATACCTTGGTGACGGCAAGCGGTCGCGATCCAGAATCCAATCACGGCGTCGTCAATCCGCCGGTTTATCACGCCTCAACCATCACCTATCCGACGCTCGCCGATTTCCGCAACCGCGACGGCTCTATTTTTGGCGCAACCCAATACGGTCGAACCGGCACGCCAACCCAGTTTGCCTTTGAAGAAGCTATTACGGCGCTGCATGGCGGCTATAATACCGTCGCCTACCCTTCTGGCCTGGGCGCCATCGCCGGCGCTGCCATGGCGTTTTTGAAACATGGCGATCACATGCTCATGGCGGATACGGTTTACGGGCCCAGCCGCAGCCGCGTCGCCGGCAACATTCTGGCCCGCGCCGGTGTCGAAACGACGTTTTTTGATCCCGCGCTCGGGGCGGATATCGACGCGCTCATTCGGCCCGAAACCAAAGTTATTTTTATGGAATCCCCGGGTTCTCTGACGTTTGAGATGATGGATGTGCCGGCGGTTTGCGCCGTTGCCAAGGACCGCGGCGTCTTGACCATGATCGACAACACCTGGTCGTCGCCCTATCTGTGTCAGCCTATCGGTCTTGGTGTCGATATTGTTATCGAAGCCTGCACCAAATACGTGGTTGGTCATTCGGACGTGATGATGGGCAGTGCCACCGCTGCCACGGAAGAAAATTACCGGCAACTGAAAGACATCGCCAACGCCTGCGGCTACCACGCCGCGCCCGATGATTGTTACCTATCCCTACGTGGCTTGCGCACGATTGCTGTACGCCTGCAGCGCCATCAGGAAAATGCCATGAAAGTCGCCACGTGGCTGCAGGGGCGTGCGGAGATTTCACAGGTTCTTTACCCTGCCCTGCCCGATCATTCGGGGCATGAACTGTGGCAGCGCGATCACGCCGGTGCTTCGGGGTTGTTCACGGTAATCATGGCCGCCGGCGATTGGGACGCCGCCGCGGCGATGATCGATGGCTTGGAACGCTTCGGCCTGGGCGCCAGTTGGGGCGGATATGAAAGCCTGGTCATTCCGGCGCACCCGGAGAAAGTTCGGACCGCTACGCCTTGGCCGCATGAGACACCGGCGTTGCGCTTCCACATCGGCCTGGAGGACCCGGATGATCTGATCGCCGACCTGGAGGCCGGGTTGGTGCGCTATCAGGCCGCGGTCTAGGGGGCGTATATAGATGGAGAACAACATGAGTGACACGGTATCCGAACCAACCATCGACGAGGTCGTCGACGCCCTGAAATACAATGACGATGGCCTTGTCCCGGCGATCTCCCAACAACATGACACCGGCGAAGTGCTGATGATGGCCTGGATGAACAAGGATTCCGTTGCCGAAACCCTGCGCACAGGGCGCGTTTGCTACTGGTCACGGTCGCGTCAAAAACTTTGGCGCAAGGGCGAAAGTTCCGGCCAAGTCCAGACCTTGAGGGATTTCCGCTGGGATTGCGATGCCGATACCCTGCTGCTTCAGGTTCACCAGGAAGGCGTCGCCTGTCATACGGGGCGGCGCAATTGCTTCTTCTTGGCAGTTCGCGATGACGCGATTGCCGAAATCGCAGACGTTGAGGTTAATCCGGACGAATTGTACGGCTGAGGCATTTCTGACAAGCTGGCGGTTGGCTTGCGGCAGGGGAGCACCGACGGCATGGGTAAAGGCATCGGCATCGGTTTGCTGACCTTGGTGATGTGGCTGGGGACCGGTGTCGGGACCCGCGCCGAACAACCGATCACCATCTATGCCGCCGCCAGTTTAACCAACGCCATCAATGACATTGCGGGGCGTGCCGAGCAAACGGGACTTCCGTCCTGCCGGTGCGTCTACGCCGCCAGTTCGGCGCTGGCCCGCCAAATCGCCAATGCGGCGCCCGTTGACATTTTCATTTCCGCCAACCGCGAATGGGTGGATTACGCCGTCGCCCAAGGTGCCTTGTTGGGCGCGTCGCGCCGGATCGTCGCGCGCAACCGATTAATCCTCATCGCGCCGGCCATGGCGCCGTTCCAGTTGTCGTCTTGGAAATGGCCGATTGTGCGCGAGGCCCTGAACGGCGGTTGGTTGGCGCTTGGCGATCCCGATCACGTGCCGGCCGGCCTTTACGCCGCTGGGGCGTTGAAGAACATGGGGCTTTGGTCACATTTGGCGCCGCGGCTTGCCCGTGCCGCTAATGCGCGCGCCGCCCTCGCCCTGGTGGCGCGCGGTGAGGCCGCGGCGGGCATCGTCTATGGATCAGATTTAAACGTCAGCCAACAGGTACGGCTGGCCGCCGAAATCCCCGTCGCCAGTCACCCGACCATCGAATATTGGGCTGCCCTCGCTGTTGCCGGAACCGGCGGTCGGGGGCGCGACTACCTGGCCTATCTGCAATCCGCTCCGGCGCAGGCGCGTTTTCTAGCGCACGGCTTTATGGCCGGGCACGGATCATAGGGACGCGCCATGTTCTCGCTGTCCGCCATGGAATTGAGCGCCCTTGGTCTTAGCTTGCAGGTTGCGGTGACAGCTGTCGCAGTGACCCTGCCCATCGGTATCGGTATCGCCTGGGTTCTGGTGCGGCTGCGGTTTCCGGGCCGTCTGTTGCTCGATGGCATCGTTCATCTGCCGCTGATTTTGCCGCCGGTCGTCATCGGGTATCTGCTGTTGATCGGTTTCGGCCGGCGCGGTGTCGTCGGATCCTGGTTTTGGGAGACCTTCGGCCTGTCCATTGCCTTCACCTGGAAAGGCGCCGCCATGGCAGCCGGCGTGATGGCTTTTCCTTTGATGGTGCGGGCCATCCGGCAAGCTCTGGAAGCTGTCGATCCGAAATTAGAACAGGCAGCGCGCACCCTCGGCGCCAGTCCTCTGTCGGTTTTCCTTACCGTCACGCTGCCGTTGATATTGCCTGGCATCTTGACCGGCGTCATCCTGGCCTTTGCCCGCAGTCTTGGCGAGTTTGGCGCCACCATCACCTTTGTCTCGAACATTCCGGGCGAAACCCGAACCTTGCCATTGGCGCTTTACACCGCTGTCCAATCGCCGGGCGGCGAAGAAGCGGCGCTCCGTCTCGTGGTGATTTCCGTTGTCCTGGCGTTGGGTGCACTGATCGCCTCGGAAGTGCTGTCGCGCCGCGTCCGCGCCCGGCGGGAGGACTGATCCGTGAGCGAAACCGGAAATCTTGAGGTGGCGATCGAATACCGGGTTGGTGAATTTCATGTCGACGCGCGGTTTGCCGCTGCGCCGGGGCTGACGGCGTTCTTCGGCCGCTCGGGCGCCGGCAAGACGACACTCGTCAATCTGATTGCCGGCCTGAGCCGGCCGGATCAGGGGCGAATCTCGGTCGGCGAACGCGCCCTGTTCGATTCGGCAAATCAAATCAATCTACCGCCGGAGCAGCGCCGGGTTGGGTATGTGTTCCAGGAAGACCGGCTGTTCCCCCACCTGTCGGTGCGCGGCAATCTAAGTTACGGTGAGCGATATGTGAGGCGCGACCAGCGGCGGCACGGCTTCGACGATGTAGTTGCGTTGCTTGACCTGGGTAATCTGCTGGACCGCCGTCCGGACAATCTGTCGGGCGGCGAACGTCAGCGCGTTGCCATTGGCCGGGCTCTGTTGACCTCGCCGCAGTTGCTGTTGATGGATGAACCCTTGGCATCGCTGGACAGCGCCCGGAAGAGCCAGATTTTGCCATTTATCGAACGGCTGCGCGATGACGTGGGGATACCGATCATCTATGTCAGTCATGCCATCGATGAGGTCGTCCGTCTGGCCGACACCATGGTTATCCTTGATCACGGCCGCACCGTCGCTGCAGGCCCGGTCGAGGAGATCATGAGCCGGTTGGATTTGCGACCATTGACGGGCCGCCATGAGGCCGGCGCGGTGTTTGCTGTCACCGTCGCCGGACAGGACAAAACCTATGGTCTGACGGAACTGGCTTTCACCGGGGGTCGGCTGTGGGTGCCGGGACTGTCCCAGCCGTTGGGCCATCGCCTGCGCATGCGGGTCCGCGCCCGCGACGTTTCCTTGAGCCTGTCGCGGCCTGTCGATTCCAGCATCCTTAATATCCTCGAAGGCAGCGTCATTGAAATTGGTGACGGCCAAGGCCCACAAACCGATGTCCTGGTTGACGTCGGTACCTCGTTGATGGCCCGCGTCACGCGAAAGTCCGTTGCCGCAATGAATTTACAGCCGGGGACTCGGGTCTATGCATTGGTAAAAGCAGCGGCCATCGACCGCCATTCCCTGGGCCTTGGCGGCACCCGCCCGCGCCAGGCGCCTTAGTCGAACAGCGCATTGATTTCCTTGAACGGCGCCGCCTTGGCAGCGTAAGTAAAGGTGCCTTCGTCCATGATCTCCCGGGCGCCGCCCAATGCCGCGCCGAACGCCGTTCGGAACAGATTGGCCCCGATGCTGATCCGTTTGGCGCCAAGATCCGCTAAATCTGCAACACTTAAATCCATGCCCGGTAATCCGGCCAACATGTTGACGGGCCGATCAACCGAGGATATCAGGGTGCGGATATCGTCGCGGGTCTTCGGTCCTGGCGCATAGAGGACATCGGCGCCGGCGTCCTGATAGGCTTGCAGGCGCTTAATTGTGTCATCCAGGTCCGGATTGCCGTGCAGGTAATTCTCGGCCCGTGCAGTCAGCATGAACGGCCGGCCCAGGTTCCGCACGGCCTCTGCCGCTGCTGCAACGCGCTCAACGGCGCGGGACATCTCGTATATCGGCGGCCCCCCATAGACGTCGACGTCCTCGATGGAACACCCGGCAAGACCGGTTTCAGCAAAGCGGCGAATGGACTCGGCCACGCCGTCCGGCGTTTCCGCGTAACAGCTCTCCGTGTCGCCATTGACCGGCAGCGGTGTCGCATCGACGATCATCCGGCAATGTTCGATGACGCCGTCCAAAGTGGCGGTCCCTTCTTTGCGGCCGTCGGCAAAATCAAAACCGGCACTGGTTGTCGCCAGGGCTTTGAAGCCAATCGCCTGAAGCATGCGGGCGGACCCCCGATCCCAGGGGTTGGGAATGACGAAGGTCCCCGGCTGTTCGTGGAGGCCCTTGAATTGTTGAAACGCGTCGGATGTCATGGCGATTAATCCTGTGTTGGAAGGTAATGATCGGCCCATTTGAGGACGATGTTGAAGCTGATGGAGACCCGGGTTTCCTTGCTCAAATTCGGGTGCACGAAATGATTTAAAAAAGCCGGCCAGAGCATCAACAATCCCGGTGCCGGCATCACCGTAAATTCGGGATCAATATAAGGGTCATTTTTGATGGAGACCATGTTGATGCCCGGCCGGGGATCGTAAAAAGTGATCCGGTTGGGGCGCACATCAGACCGGCTGCCGGCTTCCTTGGCGGAAGGCATCTTGACGTAATAGGTCCCCGACAAATAACAGTGCGGATGATTATGCAGGTCATGATAATCACCCAACCGATTGATGTTGGCCCAGGCATGGATCTGCCAATCTACGGGATAATCGATGTCGATCGCCTGCAGGTATTGGATGACCGATCCGTTAACCCCTTCGCGCAGCCAGTTGGCGCCGGGATGATCCTGATTAAGCAGATTATTGTCACGATAATCCGTGGTCAGGTTCTTGTTGGCCTTTTCCATGTCGCGGATCAGCTTCAGTAACTGCCGGTTCGGCTCCTCGTGGTCGGGAAGCTGGCGGCGCAACATTTTCGTCGGCCACAAATCGATGATGCCGTCTTGGTTGGCGGTCATGGGGTGGTGGTCCGAAGGGTGGTTACTGGGTCTGGCGCCGCGGCGTTGGTGCGGTATACACCTTGCAGTCCGAATAGCCCTGATTGAAGAAGTGATAAGTTGTTCTTGGTTGGGCCAGCCCCGTCGGGTCATAGAGATTCCAGGTATTGGTCGCGATGCCGGTCACGGCTTGGCCTTGCCCGCCGACGAACCCGATGGTTCGGCGATGATGCAGCCGCTGGCCGAATTCATGGCGTCGGCACGCCATGCTGAGAGCCTGATTGAGCGTACCGACCCGCCAATAGGGCTGTTGGCTTGTCGCGTACTGATTGCGCGTTCGGGTCGCCTCAGCAGCGCTAGCCGCAACAAGGAAAATGCCGGCAAGGATCAAAATTCGAATTTTCATAACAAGCTATTATACACAGACTGCGAATCGGGCGAAAGAGTATACCGATCACAGTTTATATTGGCGGCTGCCTAGTTTTTTCGGCTACTCCATTCGCCCAGCGCATGCCGGCCCTTGACCGCAGTTTCGGCGCGGGCGTCAGCACTGTGATCGCCGACCAGGGCGGTCAGTTCAACAACGTAACCGTTCGGGTCACGGAAATAGATGGAATGAATGAACCCGTGGTCGGCCGGGCCGCGAACCTCGCGCCCTTCCGCCTTGCCCTTGGCCAGCATGGCGTGCAGATGGTCCATCTCGACCCTGAGCGCAATGTGCAGGTCGAAATCATGCTGTTCTTTGAAATCGAAGGGGTTGTCCGGTGCATCGAAGAAGGCCATGAATGAGCCGTCATTCATCTCAAAGAAAACATGCAGGACGCTGGTGTCGCGGCCGGTCTTGGTGGTCTTGATTTCAAAGGCATCGGCCAGCGGCAAGCCCAGGAAATCTTCATAAAACTGCCGCGTTTCCTCGGCATTCCGACACCGGTACGCATTGTGATGAAGGCCTTGAATATCAATCTTCGTCATCGTTCCCTCCGGTCCATACCGACCTGTTTCAAACCTATCGCCGCCGCCCCGGCTCTGGCAATCAGAAATCCGCTGCGCCATGGGTAATCCGAAGCAACACAGTTGGCCTGGTCACGGCTTCAGCATAGTATCGGCGGCATCAACGACGGTTTGAGGTGCCCAATATGTTTCCGCCAAACACCGCGATGCCCGAAGGAGTCCAATGGCCCGGCGACGGTCTGACGGACGTTCCTTATGAGGTTTACGTCAACGCTGATCAATACGCGTTGGAAAACGAACGCGTCTTCAAGGGACCGACCTGGAATTATTTGTGCCTGGATGTTGAGATTCCCGAACCCGGGGACTTCGTCGTCAGCGGTATCGGTGAGATGACCATCATTGTCGTCCGCAATCTGGATGGTGGCGTTAACGCCATGGTCAATCGCTGCGCCCACCGGGGTGCCATGCTGTGTCTGAAACGGCGCGGCAATGCGCGGAAGTTTTCCTGCGTCTACCACGCCTGGTCATATGATCTGGATGGCAATCTAACGAATGTCGCCTTTGCCAAGGGCATCAAGGGCGAAGGCGGCATGGCGGAAGATTTCGATAGGCGCGATCACAGCCTGCGGCGACTTCGCGTGGCCGAATATTGCGGCCTGATTTTTGGCTCATTCGATACCGATGCGCCGCCAATCGCGGACTATCTGGGTCCTGCCATCCGCCCGCATGTGGAGCGGGTTTTGAGCCGGCCGGTGCGTGTACTCGGCCGTAACACGCAGGTATTGCCCAGCAACTGGAAGCTCTACATGGAGAACGTCAAGGACAGCTATCACGCCAGCATTCTGCATCTGTTTTTCACCACCTTCCGGCTCAATCGGTTGACCCAGAAAGGTGCTATTGTCGTTGATGAAAGCGGTGGCAACCATGTCAGCTATTCGATGATTGACGGCGACATGGATAACTCGGTCTATGACACGGACAAGGTGCGATCGGACAGTGCGTCGGTACACCTGAAAGACCCGTCCCTGTTGACGGGGTACGACGAGTTCGGCGACGGCATCACCCTGCAAATCCTGTCGGTGTTTCCAGGCTTTGTGCTGCAGCAAATCCGCAATGCCATCGCGGTTCGTCAAATTCTTCCCTGCGGGCCCGGCCGAACGGAATTGGTTTGGACTTATTTGGGGTTCGCCGACGATGACGCGGCCATGACTGAACACCGTCTCAAACAATGCAATCTGGTCGGTCCGGCGGGCTATATCTCCATGGAGGACGGCGCCGTCGGCGACTTCGTGCAGCGTGGCATTAAGGGGGTCAGCGAAGACACCAGCGTTGTCATGATGGGCGGCCATGAGGCGAATTCCGATCCCTCACGGGTCACCGAGTCCTCGGTCCGCGGGTTTTGGAAGAAATACCGCGCTTTGATGGAAGGACCGACTGCGTGAGTGAGCCGGTGCCAACACAAACCCTACATTTTCTGATCCAGGATTTGCAGGCCCGCTATGTATCGGCCATCGACAATGATCATTTGGAATCATGGCCGGATTTTTTCCATGACCAGTGTCACTACCGGATCACCACAAAATCGGATTTTGATGAGGGCCTGCCGTTGGGGATCATTTATGCGACGTCGCGCGACATGCTGATCGATCGGGTAACGTCGCTGCGTGAAGCGAACATTTACGAAGATCAGGGATACCGCCATGTCATCGGCCCGACGTTGATTCTTGAGCAGGATGCCGATGAGGTGCGGACGGAGACCAATTTCATGGTTGTCCGCACCCGTCATGACGGTGACATGGTGTTGTTCGCCGCCGGGCGTTATTTGGACCGCATCACGATCAATGACGGCGCGGCCCGGTTTACCGAGAAAGTCGTCATTGTCGACAGCGCCAAGATCGATACCTTATTGGCAATTCCGCTGTGAGCGATTCCCCTGCCCTTATCCCACGAATTGCGCTTCCGATTGGCGATCCGGTCGGCATTGGCCCGGAAATCATCCTCAAGGCGCTGCGGCGCACGGAAATAAGGTCTCTGTGTCAGCCAGTCGTCGTCGGCGATGCTGAAGTACTGCGGCTTCAGGCACGTCTGGCCGGTGTAGACATGGTAATCACCGGCGACGAAATTCGCTTTCCGGGATTGACGCCGGTGGCTCTGGTGTCGCTGAACGTTATGGACGTGTCGGCCATGCGGATGGGCCGCGTCGATCCCGCCGCCGGCGCGGCGTGTATCGCCTATGCGCGCCGGGCCGTTGAACTGGCTCAGGCAGGTGTGGCCGACGCCGTCGTCGCCGCGCCGCATACGGAAGAAAGCATCAACCAGGCCGGCATCGCCTTTCAGGGCTATCCTCGACTGGTGGCAGAATTGACCGGCACGGATCCCGATCAGGTGTTTTTGATGCTGCTGTCGTCAGTCTTTCGGATCGTCAACGCGACTTTGCACATGCCGCTTGCCGACGCCATCAAAAAACTGGATACGGCGTTGGTCCTGCGTGCCATTGAGGCGGCCGGTGAGGCGATGGCGCGCATGGGCTTCACGACCCCGAAAATCGGCGTCTGCGGGTTAAACCCCCATGCCGGCGAGAACGGCTTATTCGGCAGCGAAGACGATGCCCTGGTCCGTCCCGCCGTGGACATGGCGCGCGCGAAGGGCTTGGACGTGAGCGGCCCGGTCGGCGCCGATGCCTTGCTGGCGGCGCGCGCGCACGACGTTTATATCGCGCTCTATCATGACCAGGGCCATATCCCCATCAAGGTGACAACGCCACACCAATCTTCGGCTATCACCATCGGCACGCCGGTGTTGTTCGGCTCCGTCGCCCACGGCAGCGCACACGACATTGCCGGCCAGGGTAAAGCCTCGGAGGCAGCCATTACCGGTGCTATTGAGCGGCTGGCCGGGCAGTTCTCGGCAAGGCCCAACTAACACTCGATCGACGTTACAGGTGTAGCAAGTCGGTGTGATCCAAAATCGTCGGGCAGCGTTGACATCGTGGGCGAGGAATTTCCCGGCGCCCTGTCGGCCACGGTCTATCGGCAGAGAATCGAAACAGCGAAACCCGTCGAAACAGTGAAACCCGATCGACAGGTAAAGGGAGCAGCTTAAACTAAGCCCTTATTGGTCCACGATATAGGAAGTAGCGCAGTGAATTAATCCGGAGGCTGCGCAGCAACGATGCGTGCTGGTGAGTTGAATTCCTCGCCATTGTTTGGATAAGAGCTCGCCCACTGCGCCCTCATAATTCCGGACAATTGAGAGAAAATTGCGGAAAATCCGTAGAAAATCGTGGAAAACAGCAACATCAATGCAGCCAGCAACGCCATGTAAATGGCCACGCCACCATCCATCAATCTCAATATTGCTGCTGTCAGAAAAACTACTGAAATCAAAAAAGATAACAAAGAAAATAGGCTGAAATATCTTACAGGCTGAGAGATAGATAAAAACAAGAGGTGAGAACCTATGGTTTTTAAAGGAACGGTCGAATTTACCTTGTGCCGCGATTTTTGCCGGCTAGACCGAAACTCCCAGCTGATCGTGGCTGGAATTTCCTTGCAACGAAAGCCCAACGATATGAGCTTCAGCAACACCTCCAAATGAAAATCTTTCTCGGTAGCAATCGTTTGAAGCGGTTGAATAACACCGCGGCGATAGGCGCGCGTCATCCCGGTATGCATGGTGACGCCAAGACTAAGCGCAGTGCGGAGCGCGAGGTTCCCCAGATAACTCAATAAAATTCGGGATCTAGGGACTTCCTTAAATCCACCGCCCGTTTGATGTGGTGACGCCACAACAAAATGGTATCCGGGATTATCTTCGAGCGCTGAGACGAGCCGATGTACTATGTCGTTGCCCCAAGACAAATCGACTTCCGTCGTGACAATTATGTCGCCTTTTGCCTCTTTGATCCCGGCACGAAGTGCGTGCCCACGGCCGCGATTATCCGGATAACTTAATACCTTAATGTTCACAGCTGTCGAAATATCTTCAAGTGTCTCGATTAGCCGCGCCAAGCCATCATCCGTCGAGCCATCATTCACGACGATGAGTTCAATGTCTCCAGGGATGGAAGTTAAGTATTCGCCCATGCGTTGGACGGCTTCCACAATGATCGTCTCTTCATTGAAAAACGGGCATACAACCGAGACTTTCATGGAAAAATATCCTAAGGACGGTAGATAAACGTCAATTTCATATCGGAAGTGCAGGCATTCTACGAACAATGGCACATTGTTACAATAAGGTGGCCGCGTGTCTCCGTACTGTACATGAGATCAGTTAGGCTCCATATATTTACCAGATTACTGTCGATGATTGATAGTTTGCGAGCCCGCTATGTCTGACGATTTAGATAAAATTTCGATAGATATTCATATGGACTCAGTTGCCGAAGTTCTTGGGTTCGCGGAAGCCATGGAGGACCCCTGCTATTATGCCGTGATGGATCGTTTCCTCCGAATTGCTGACAACCGCAAATTCAAACTGTCGATATTTGTAATTGGCCGCGAATTGGAAGATCCGCGAAAATTTACTCGGGTTGGCGAATGGCACGACATGGGGCATGAAATAGGGAATCATTCATATGGCCACCATGTCGATCTCTCGCAGTTCGACGAACTTGCCTGCCACGACGAAGTACATCGTGCCCACCAGCTCATTGAGGCGGCCAGCGGCGTCACTCCGGTTGGGTTCATATCGCCTGGATGGGGCGGCTCGAAAAGCCTATGGACTGTCCTTTCAAAACTTAATTACAGCTATGATACGTCTGTATTTCCATCGTGGTTGATGCTGCCGCAATATGCATTCTGGGTCACCCAATTCTTCGGAAATCCTCGGCATCGCCAATTTTTACGACGCGGGTTCGACGTTCACAGAAACCTGTTCGCGTCACGCCAACCATTTGCGTTTAAAGGCGACGGTCCAAAGCATCTGCACGTACTGCCGATTCCGACGACATCTTACCGGGTAGCTTGCTGGCATTCTCTGGCGTTTTATATGAACTGGAACGTCTATGAGCGATTGCTCCGATCAGCATTACGTTCAACCAGAATATTTCATTATGTGATGCATGTGGGAGACATGTTTTGCACTGACGATTTGGATGACCCGCATTTTAGCCGTTCCATGCCGCGGGCAGACCGACCGGTGCAGGAAAAGATCGATATGTTTAACAGAGTTTTGGATATTTTCGAATCTGAGGGAAAACAAATTACAACGACCAAGAACCTTGTTGCCGAAGCATTCAGCGAAGCAAAACCGTAACTCCTGTTACGGCGTTACGTGGCAAATTATTTGAGAATTGAAGACACAATCGGTACAAGGGCTGCTCGGTGAAAGTTCAATGGCGATGCGCCGGCCAGATTACTGAAATTAATTCCGTTATCCGTAAATCACTGGCGATAACTTGAATATTTGATCCGTCGGGAGTGAAAACATCGACATTAAAGTTAGAATTTACAATTCAATGCCGGGCGTCGTGAAGGATCTTTTGACCGGCGCTTACATCCCGTACCGTCGTATTATGGAAAACAGTTACGCGGCTCGCCTGAGCCGACAATTGTCCCCTACCGAAGGAGCTTTACGGGTTGTATATCTCAGCGGCTTTCCAAGAACGGGAACCACGGCCTTAAAATATTATTTCGCCGACTATCCGGGGCTCGTCATGTTTCCGTTCGACCCGGCGGGTTTCTTTAAAGCCTGGCAACATACTCAAACGATCAGTGATTCTGAGATCGTCGTCGATAAATCCAACCACTATGTTCAAGCGCCTGATATTTTGTTTCGCGGTTTGGGACAGCGCGCGGCCCTGTGCGTCATTGTCCGTGATCCGCGCGACAGTTTATTGAGCCTACAATCATTTACCGAGAGTCGCGAAGCACCCCGAGATATCCAATTCTGGGATTATTGGGCGAGAACATATTCAAAGTTTCTGAAATTTGCATCGACATCGCAATTTGGAAAACGTGTTTTTTTATTGCGGTACGAAGACTTTATCTCCAATCCATGTGCCGCCAAGCGTCGTTATCTTGGATGGATCGGAATCGATCCCACTGTTGTTGAAATTACCAATCAATATCCTCTACCCGAGCGCCGAGAATTTCTTTCCGATAAAGTACACGCTTACACCGAAATCAAAGCGGGCGGCATCGAGCGGTGGAAGGATTTTGCAGGCTCTTCAGATGTCTCTGTTCTTCTTAACGGTTGGCGCGAGCATAGTGATGCGCGCCAAATAATGGAGAGATTGGGCTACGGTCCGGACGGAATAGTTCACCCTATCCTTGATCATTCAAATTTTAATTTTTTTGACCTGCCAAATTCCACGGACGCACAAAATGCAGTAGCGGAAAGTCAATAAATTGACTGAAGTTCCCTTTATCCTCCGATCACGTGTTCTAGCCAATATGTTATTAATGTTGTGCGCGACCATTGCCGCAATCGTCGCCGTCAGCAGCGACATTGTTTTTGTTTCCGGCGTAAACGTTCTTGGCGTATTGAGCGGAGCTACGATATTTTTAGGGATGCAGGTATTCAACGGCTGGCGCTGGCAGCAAAATTATTCGATTGTCGTTGATGACGTTCCTTTAAAATCAACTGCCGACCCAATACCTTCACTTGGCGTTTTTGTACGAATCATTTTTCTTGGGAATTTGGTTTCGCTATCTATTCTGCCATCATTCGTCGGGCAGGATGCGACAAAACTGTCGCTCTATCGATGGTTGGGAACTGACTTAAAGCGTGTCACTCAATCCATAGTGTTGTCACGTCTTTCGGGACTATCCGGAATTTTAATTTTCGGGATCGTTGGGCTAATTTACCTGATTAATGCCCCTGTTTGGGATGCAATTAATCGAGATGTTTTTGGGTATGGACTGGGCCTAGAAGTCGATGATGCATTGGTATTCATCATTGCGGGCCTCATTGGTTTGATTATCTCAATATTGTGTTGGAGAATCATCCGCCGTCAGAAATTTCTCAATAGTGTTTATGAATTTGTGCGCTTTTTAAGATGGAGAGTTTTCCTTTCCGCATTGGTCGCCCAATTGATGCTTATTGCCTCTTCCGCGGTAACAATAATGGCCGTTGGGCCAATTGAATTTTTGGAAGCTTGGTCATTTGCAAGCGTTTCGGCATTGGCCAAGATCATACCTTTTTCGTTGCTCGGCCTTACCTTGGGAGAAGGTGTATTGGTGGGCCTTCTGATGGCGGTTGGTTGGGGTGCTGACTATTCCATTATGGCAGCAGGATTGATGGTCGCATTTCTTTATTTGACCGCGAGCATCGCTTTCAGCAGCGAATTGCTTCGCCAAGCCATAAATTGATAGCACGCGCGCAACTAACAATTTTCGGCAGGTCTATTTTATATAAACGGATTGCGCCAACTGCATTCCCATACGGGCTTTGCGCTGAAATTCCGTGAATGAGCCAAGGTTAAAGAGCTCTCGCAACACATATCGGGGCCGGAAATAAAAGCGCTTCACTGCCTCATCCCGAATTTCCAGAAGTGTATCCAGGCTGGCGTGTTCTTCGATTATTTTTGGCGGTAGAAAATTAGCGGTCGGATTTTCCGCGTATTCTTTCCAGTAGTCGTATCCAATTGTGCCATTCTCCAATGCATTTAAATATAACTCAGTTCCCGCATAGGGAATCGTAATGGAGAATTGCGCATAATCGGCATTCAACGAAATTGCAAAATCGATAGTTGCTTTCATATCTTCGACGGTTTCATCTTCATTTCCGAACATGAAATATGTCAAAACCGTCATGCCGGCTTGTTTGGCCATTTCGACAGCGTTCTGCGCCTGCTGCAACGTGATACGTTTCTTCATCCCATCGATAATGTTTTGGACGCCCGATTCAATGCCAAAGTGAATACGACGGCAACCGGCCTTGTACATGAGTTCCAGCAAATCATCGTCGACGGAACTCGAACTGACACGGTCTCTTACGGCCCATTCGACATTCAGGTTTTCCGCGATCAACCCCTCACAAATTTCCCGAAGTCGCTTACGCGACCACGTGAACGTATCGTCGTAGATTTCGATCTCGCGAATGCCAAGGGCATGGATTTCCCGAAACTCTTCAATGATACTTTGCGCGGATCGCGCAATATTCTTCTGAAAATTCAGTTTGCAAAATGTGCACTTATGCGGGCAGCCGCGGCTTGTAATCATCGTTGTGACAAGTGTGTCTTTGGCGAGAACCGAACCATAGGCCGTCAAGGGCAATAACGTTCTGTCGGGGCGGGGAAGACCATCTAAATCCTCGTGGATATAAAAAAGCTCTCCACCTTCCTTGACGCCAAATTCAGACAGATGCAGGCCTGGCAGAGAGTTATCCAGGGATTTGTTGGCGATCATATTACATAGATACAGGAATGGAACCTCGCCATCCCCTACGATAACACTGTCGGCGACGCCACTTTTGAGTGTCTCATGCGGGAAAATCCCGACATGCGGTCCGCCCATGCAAATGTGGGTGTTCGGGAGAGCTTGTTTCAAATTACTTGCAAGCAGGCGAGCAGGATACCAAAAGTCGGTCCACACCGAAATTCCTACAATATGCGGGTCGAATGCTCGTAATTCGGATACCGCCATTTCAACGCTCATGCCGGATGCTTGTGCATCAATTACCAATACTTCGTGTGGTGATCGCGCCTTGATCATAGATGCGACAAACAATATGCCGAGAGGCGGTTTGTGGCCAATGCCCTCGCCGCCATCATTATCGACGTGAGACAGAAGCGATTGTACGCCTTCGGATACCGGCGGCTGTATGATGGCAACACGGATTGGATGTTCTGATGCCTGCATATGCGGCGGCGCTGAATCCATAGCATTCGATGACCGCAACAGTAGGTCCTTGAGATCGCTACTCACGATTTTTAATCCGTCTCATTCCAATGGGAGATATGTTTCTTCGGAGGCCGAATTTCAATTCCTTGTTCCCATGTGGGCAAGGTTCGATTTGCGAAAACGGCCAAGAATGAAGAAGACATACCCGGCCCACAGGTACCTCAGGGCGCGCCGGAACGGCAAATACCAGAAATTTCGAATTGCCCGACCAATGCTTGCAGGACGAAGATAAAACTTCCGCATAGCCGTATCGATCCACGCCTTAAGTTCGTCCCGGTTTCTTCCGTTCGGGATCCATACGGCAGCGTTCTCCGATAACAGATTGTTTTTATATTTTCCGGTATCGTCAAAATGTCCGTATTTCTGTGCATCAATCCACAATTCCGTTCCCGGATACGGTTCTGTAATCCCGAATATCGCGTAATCAATTCCCGAACTGATCGCAAATGAAATTGCGGCTTCAGTTTGCTTCGGTGTTTCCGTTGGTAGACCGATCATGAACGTCCCGGCAACTTCGATTCCCGCATCTTTGGTGGCTCGAATTCCATCCCAATTAGATTGTACCGTCAGATTTTTCTTGATTAGCATTAACAATTCGTCATCCGCAGTCTCGACCCCAAAGCTAATCATGTAGCATCCGGCGCTTTTCATTAGTTTCAGCAGTTCCGGTGATACAGTGTTTGTTCGTGTGTAACACATCCACTGTATGTTCATCCGACGATTAAGAATCCCGTTGCATAATGTGGATGTCCGTTCTGCATTTGCAGTGAAAATATCATCGTAAAACTGAAAACTATCATAGCCTAAGTCGATCAGCCGTTGAATATCATCAAGAATTCTCTCAAGCGAATGAAACCGCAAACTTCGGCCAAAAGTCAGCTTGGTTTCACAGAAGGTGCACTGGAAAGGACAACCTCTCGATGTCAATAGATGGGCAACGGATTTTCCCCTGATGTAAACCGGGGGGAAATATTTCTCCATTTCAAACATATCAAGGGCAGGAGGCGGGAAGATATCCAGGTTATCGACCAGAACTTCGCGTTGATTCTTATGTATGCTGCCGTCCTCGAGGCGACGCCAAATCCCTGGAACCGCAAGTAGTTTCTCTTCATTTCCCAAGGCATTCATCAAATTTCGGATGATGATTTCGCCTTCTGATAACACGACAACATCAATGTCTGGGCAGTGAAATGCTTCTTCCGGAAAAATGGTGACCTGTGGCCCGCCGAGTACGACCATCGTTTCCGGTGACCATTGTTTGGCAATATGTGCCACCGAAGCACAACGTCTCATGTTCGTGATATAGGCCGTCATGCCGACAACATCGGGTTTGTATTCGGCGATGTCATTCCCGACCTTGCTCATCGGCCAGCCGTTGACCTCATAATCGACGATACGAACCATATGGCCCTGGTCGCGAAGTGCCGCTGCAATATAAGCAAGCCCAAGCATTGGAAGTTCTCCGGCTGCGCCGGATAGCCGTCCAACGTGTTCCTCCATCGTGCCTGGCGGAACGATAAGCATCACCCGCTTAGGCGTCGTTTCAAGCGGTGGCAGTGCTGTAACGCCGCTTACCGGTTTGATCGCCCGCACGATTGATTTCTTCATTTCCGCTGCCGCGGCTTCATCGAAATCGGATGTAAGCGGCGCAACTCCTTGGCCGCTAGCCACATCCGCGATCAGCTTACTATCTTTTAAAAGGTTCATTCAATTACCCTTTGGCATACGCGTATATGCCGACTCGCAGATGAGGAAACCTATCAGTCAACGGATCGCTATCGACAAATGTGCGAAACCAAAGTTCGATCATGCTCATCGAATATATCCGATGGGCCCGGGCATAGTCCAACAACATGTCGCCACGGCCGGATATGTGAGTATTCCACAATTTCAATAGATACTCCTTTTGAAATATGCCGCGATCCATCGCGTTCTTTGAAACGAGGAGGTCTGCCATAAATTCTTTGAGCGGATTTTGTCGATACCATTGAGCATAGGGTGTTGGAAAACCTCGCTTCGGAAGAGAAAATAAGATGGCGGGAATTTTTCCGGACATCGCTGCTCGTGGCACTGCCTTAAGGCGCCCGCCGAAAAGTTTGTTCGCAGGCCCCAACTTTGACGCAAAATCTATTAAAGAATGGTCACACAAAGGTATTCGTGCCTCCAGCGAATGCGCCATGGCAACTTTGTCTTCCTGAATAAATAGGCTTGGTAAGTACGATTTCAAGTATAAATACATGAGGCCATCAACCGTGCCGCGCTGTTCCCGCGGCACAATGCGGTCAAGAGATTCGAATGGATCGGTGCCCGTCTGCAGGCCTAAAAAATCTGGACTAAGTTGCGAATGACGTTTTTTCTTCGGGGTCATGACGAACATGCCATGGCGCACTTCCGGATAAACGAATGGAAAAACCAAGAAATACATAATTCGCGTCCATTCGTCGCGACGGAACTGCGCGAGTTGTCCGAGCGCGGCGACTGGGTTTTTTGCCAGCGTCTGGCGTAAAAAGGCGGCTTTGTTGACTTGATATCCGCCAAACAACTCGTCGCCGCCATGTCCCGTGAGCACCACCTTGACGTTTTTCGCAGCCAACTCAGCGGTTCGATAGTGCGGCAACGCGCCCGCCCCGACGGTAGGCTCTTCGAGGTGCCACATGACGTTGCCGATATCGCGCAGATAATCGTCAGGCCCGATCATTGTCTCATGATGATCGCTGCCAAGTTGCTTTGCGACCGCTTCGGCCCCCGGACGTTCGTCATAATAGCTACCTGCCCCATGAAACGCGCCGGTGAAGGTATGAAAGGGGCCAGACAGCTGCTCTCTTGCAGTTGCGGCAACTGAGGATGAATCGATACCACTGCTTAAATAACTACCCACCGGCACATCAGAAACCAAGTGTCGGCTAACAGCGTCGGTCAATTTGTCTTGATACATTGCGACAGCATCTGAATGACTAATGTCTGATTCGTGATTTATTGAAACTTCCCAATATTTTCCTTTGGTGATTTCCCCGCCAGTCCAGATCATCCAGCTTCCGGGGGGCAGTTTTGAAACGCCCGTAAAAAATGTCTGATCATCAATGACAAGTTGCATGGTCAGGAACTGAAAAATTGCTTCTGAATTTGGTCTGACCGCATCCATCCAAGGCAGAATTGCCTTGATCTCGGATGAAAATATCATCCGACCGTGGGATCGCATGAAATAAAGTTGTTTTATGCCCAATCGATCACGGGCGAGGAGCAAAGATTTCTCTACTGTATCCCATAGGGCAAACGCGAACATTCCATTCAGGTCCGCTAACCCGTCTCGTCCGTGCTCTATCAGCCAATAGAGAAGAACTTCTGTATCGCTATTTGAGACAAAATTGATGTCAGATTCCCGAAGTCGCCGCGCCAATTCACGGTAATTGTAAATCTCACCGACGAAGGTCAGCACATATCGTCCGTCCCGCGATTTAAACGGTTGCGCGCCTCCGACAACATCAATAATCGATAGCCGTCGGTGGCCCAAAGTAACCGAACTATCTGCAAATACCCCTGAGCCGTCTGGACCACGATGGGCAATCAGCCTCAGTGCAGTTTTCACTTCCTGAGGGCAATATGCACCTGCAATTCCCAAAATTCCGCACATGTATCCCTCAACGAGTTATCAATCTATTATCCCTCAACGAGTTATCAATCTATGTAAAATTAATGGCCATTAGTCGAATTTCGCGTGTTGACTCTCGACGCTGGCCATTGTCGCCGCGCACCACAAATTCAAATTGGAAATTTTTTTCAGTCAATCGGCGATATGAAACACTGAACCAAAAAAAACGACTTGCCCAGTGGCCATCATTAGAAGTTGGGTCCCCATTATTGATTTTGCAACTGGGCGTCGTTTGCCGGCTTCCGGGCAGTGATTAGCCAAAAGTACCCAAGCGGTGTTTTTCCATTGCGTGAATAATGAACAAACGGGAGGTTGTAACCCACTCTAGATATTTCGACTTCGTGAAAACTACTGAATAATTCACAGATCTCCCGACGGGAGAACCACCAAATCCACTGCACGCCAAAGCATTCATGGAGCATCGTGCCAAAAAACCATGGCAATTTCCGGTCTTTCAAAGCTCCATAAATTGATCTCTCGCGACCGAGAACTTGGTCAATAGACCATTGAAATCCGCGTAAAATCTTCGCAATACCGACCTTGATGGAGGGCCTTGCGTACAGGGCAATGTAGGCTGTCCCGTTTGGCTCTAATACTCGGAATACTTCCTTGACCGCCTTCTTTGGGTCGGCTGTATGGTGCAATACCCCAATAGAATACACACATTCCTGGGTACTATCTTCAAATCTCAAATCTTGTGCATCGCCCAACTCGAAAGAATGATTGGCCAACTCGCTCAGAAAAGCGGCCGCCTCGGTGCGCGATTGCTCGGCGCGAACGATACTTTCCTTGGAATAATCGATACCGATATATTCTCCATCCTTCGGCAACAATGCTGCTAAATGATACGCATCCACGCCCTGCCCGAAACCAATCTCTAAAATTCTGCGGTGCCGCTTCACAATCTCCTTATGAAGTAACGAAATCCATGGTTCTTTTGCGTACTTTAACCATGTCCGGCGAGCAAATTCACTCTCGCCGCCGCAAGGATTTTGGCTCCAGAAATCTTCCTGCTCAGATGAAATTTTTTGGATCATCTATTCAACACCATATCAGAGTATAAGAATTTCTTGATGATTGCTTCATACGAATTACCTGACTTTATGATCATTTCAGTTGCGAGCGGGATTGAGGTTAGCCCGACCGCACATAATTACCAGCGATAGAAGCTAGATTAAATTCTATTGATTTCGACCTCGACGGTTTTTCAAATATTCGATGACCTCTGAAAAACCGCTCGGCCGATGATAACTGAATTTTACATTTTGAGTTTCCGGGGGCACCGAAATTGACATATGCATACCATTTGTTCGAACAATCTCCAGCGGCAAACCATCACCGCTTGCTTTCCAAAATGGTGACCAGAAATAATTGACGGTCAGCAGGCCGCCTTCGGGGGCGGCAATAGACAGGTCGATACCGTTTTTGATTTCGCGATATCCCGATACGTCAACGTGGCCATCATGGTGAATAAGTCGACGAAAATCTGATGATTTTACGACAGACTGCAGGGCCGAAGCTTTTTCCCCCGCCAGACGCACAAGTTCTTGGGCGCTCGTCGTATCCGGGACGACTATCAATTTCTTTGGCGAATAGTATCTTGGGAGCGCATCCGAAAGCTCGTAAACGAATATTTCTCCATAATTGAAAAATTTACTAATTCTCCACTTATAGTGGAGAAATTTTTCTTGCCAATTTTTCACAAGATAATGGAACGCGGGTGACGGTTCCGGCAAACCTGAAATTTGTTTTAGATTCTCACCATGAAGACGTAACTCGCTAATGATATATTTAACGTTCGCAAGTCGAAGGATGTCCGTCGACAATTGAGCGTCTACATTGAACCTGAATTTTTCCCACGAGTAATGGTCGAATTTCATGTGAACCATTGTGCTGTGATATGGTGCATTCGGGTTTTCGCGGAACCAATATTCCAATTGGGACCAAAATGCGGATTGCTCCTGGGAACGGATGTTTATCCGTCCTCCAATCGTATCGAGTCCGTAAAAGCTGGTAACCAGCAAGGAAAGAGGAAACCGACTCCCCGTGGTTAGGGCGCGAAAAGATTCCCTTGTCTGCCAACTGCGATCCCGCAAGTTCGCAATGCCCGAGAAATACCCTTGATTGCCTTGATGCATCAACACCCTGTAATTATAAAAATGAATATCAACGAGAACCAACAATATTGCCAGCATCGTGATGATATGTTTACGAGAATATAAATATTTTATACAAATATACAGGGTATTAAGCCGATCTTCCAGATAAAAACCAAACTGAAATAAAAAAGTACAGATTATCAATATTGAGAGAATATTAAGGGGCGCCCATACGGCCCCCAAAGGTTTGTGAATAAAACCCATCCCCAAATCTTGCCAGGGGATAGACAATGCCGTCAGAGCTACAAGTATAAATGCTGTATAAACTAAAATGAATTTGATTACTCCACGATATTTCAAGAGCACCAGACCGACAAGACTAAACAATCCCAGCGATTTTAGGCCTAGGGCAGTATATTGACTTACAATCATAGTTACTAAAGTATCGAACTTATAGACGATGTATTCAGTAGCTATGCCAGTACTACTGAACGGCAGAAGGATATACCAAGCAATGAGGTGTTCGTGCCAGTTAATGACGGTTACGATGATGCAGAAACTTGAGAATATACAGGAGCGGCGGATACTGAACTGCCCAAGCATCAATGGGCCGAAGAATGAGGCTAAAACAATGCCGATAAGGGAATGAACAGGATTGCCGACGGCTGAAAGTATAACTGTTGCAATCAAAAGCCAAATTGCGTTCTTATTATCCCAAGGTATTGAGCAACAATAAACAGCCAGGGGAAGTAAAAAATATCCAAATCTAAATATAGATTCAAATGGCCCGATAGTTACCCAGCAGACAAAAAGAAATGCTGAAAATATAGAAGGTAAATTTCCAGCATTAATAAAACGGCGGGAAACTAAATACACTCCCCCAAAAGACACAATAAACACTATAATTTTTTCAATGGCTAAAGCCGCCGATACTGGAAGTATCGACCGCATAAACTTGTAAATTGAAAAAATCTCAAGTCCGGCGCCAAATGCGCCAATATCTCGCCCTGCGCCAACTTTATGGGCGAATTCTCCACCTGGATGAATTTTTAGAAAATACTCATATATGGGAATCACATGATCAGCTTCATGTGGCTCCACAAAGCTATATGGTCCCATTAAAACTGGAAAATATATTGAAACAAAAAATATAAAAAATACTAATTTGGTATTCTTAAAATACCGTTCAATTATGTATTCAATTTTCATCATAATATTTTCATGCAATATTATTAAAATTAATTATTAATGTTATATTTTCAGAATAGTAATGTTACGCTGAATACTCGGTCAAAATTTCTTAATATCTATTCATCGACAATTTGTAGAAATCGTCTTTCAAGCATCCAATCTCAAATTTCTATAGAGATGATTTTTCTGGACCGGTCAATGGTATATGCGGCACCTGTTGACCGTGTCCCTGAACGTGGTACGCCCTTAGAGTAATGATCTGGTTCAAATTGACCTTTAAGGGAGGACGACTTTAGCCGGAAGACATACAAATCAGAATAGATCATCGCCAAGTTGCGCGAAGCCAAGTTTCGACCGGGCCAGAGTGCGATCGTAGGCGAAGTTTGCCGCGGTTTTGGCGTGTTAGTGCAGAGTTATTACAGATGGCGCAGTGAATACGGCGGCAAGGCGATCAGCTAGGCCCACGAGATGGAGGAACTGGAGCGCGAGAACGGACATTTGCGCCGTGCCGTTTCAGACCGGATCTTGGACAAGATGATCCTGCACGAAGCGTTGGTGAAAATGTACTGAGCCTTTCGCGCCGCCACGGTTGTGTTGATCACATCATACATGCCCTGGTCAAAGCGTTCATCCAGCAGCACCCCGGTCAGTACACAAAGACAAGCCTCCGCGATACGCAGGGGGGAAAGTCAGGCCACTTTAAGGTCGGCAAGAACCAAGTCGCCGCATCCGTCGAAGACCTCTTGGCATTGGGTGATCTGAGACTAGTTCCTCCAACAGATGCGCAGCGCAAGACGTTTGGCCATCGCGCACAGGTGACGCAAGTTTTGGAGGCGGTGTAATGGAAAGTTTCTTACTTTTGCCACTCCCGCTCGCCGCATTGCGCTGTGTTGGTGCAAAAGAGTCTGCACCTAGCGTGTCCATCAATTTATTGAGGGATATGCCATTCCCCATTGAACCCGCCACGAACTCGGCATTGTGGACACGAATATATCTGGGCCATGTCTGCTTCCAAGGCCGGAGCGCAATGTCGTCGGGGGAGGCATCGTCTCTCCCCGGCACGTGCTTCATTCCTATGGCTCGACCGAATACAAGGATGTCTTTTGGATCTCGCGTCAGTCGTGCGATAAAAATTACAGCGTCATCCTCGACACCACTTGGCCTCTTAGAAGCCGGATAAGCAACGGCCCAGTGACAGCCTGCTATCCGAATTTCGTCGATTGTGGAATATGATAAAGGAACCCGATTACCACTTTCGCCAAGAAACTTTACGAAGGCTTGCCTAGCATTAGCGACTGCAAATGGCGTGGACTCAGGCGGCGTATCAACGATCCCCGCGTTCACGCCGAAATCGCCTAGTCCCGTCGGATTAGTGAACCTGCCGCCTAAAGCGCGGAATTGGGTGACGGTCTCGTCCCAGGCATTAACTTGATCCCATGTAAGATTGGAACCGCTACGCTGCCACAGATCATCAAAATAGGTGCGACAAGCCTCAATGGTATCCGCGTCCTCTGCAACCACACCAAATTCATGATTTCGTGTAAGACCCGCTTCGGTAAGATTAGCCGAGGTTATAATCGCGCGGCTTGAGCCAAAAAGGTAAAGCTTGGCGTGGAGATTTCGCACTCCTCTCACATTAGCATCAACGTCGAGGAGCCTTCGCATGGCCGCCACATCGCTGACGCCTTCAGCGAAATCCGTGAGATTGAACCGAGTAATGACGTTAATGTTTGCGGGATGATGGGATAAAAGACGATCAAGTGCGTTCACTTTAATAAATGGGCAGATTATCCGAAGTTCGCTGGAGTCCAAACGCAGGGCCTCTACGAATTCCACATCCCATCCAGCATCAACCAGTTGGATCATAATCTGGCCCTCACAAAATCGCTCACAAAGAATAGCGTATAGGGAACTGTAACATAGATGGGTGAATTCGTAGCCCGCCTTCAGGGACGCTACAGTGCCCGCCCACACCCCATGAACGTCGGCACTGCACTTCGCCAGCTTGGGTGGCAGCAACGGCGCGACTGGTCTGTGCAGGCGGCAGGTCGTCGGGTGTGGCGCAAGAGGCAGGGCTAAACTCAATGTCCGCTGTCAGGGGCTAAGCGGACGCGAAATGGCCATGCGAATTACTTCGCCTTTTGACCCAAAGGAGACATGGCGAACCACCGCCGGTGTCCTTAACTTTCGAACTTTTTCATGTTGAAGGTCGTCGATTCCAGATCTTCGGAGAATTCTTCACCAAGTTCTTCCATGGTGTCGTCTTCAGCGTCGTAATGCCAATTGACGGTCACCGACACACCTCTCTCGGCGGTCTCCTCGAGGGTGTCGAATAGCCCCATGAGAACCTTCGCTGTGGAGGAGTTGAAATAGATGAGCTCGAAGGTGAACTCGACCGCGCCATCTTCCATGGATGATAAATGGCCTTCAAGGTTCTCGATCATCTCGCCATAGACGGCGGTCACATCCTCGGGATAGGATTCACCTCGAATTGCAAACTGGTTATTTGAGAACTCGAAGTCAATCTCGGGGGACCGATCTGTGGCTTCTATCTTTATGTTGTCCATATCACAGCCTGAACCCGATGACCGCCACGTCGTCCCGTCGGATTTCGTCACCTTGGTGTTCAAGGAGCGCCTGATATATAGCTTCTTTTTGGTCTTTCATGGGTTTCTCATGGTTTTCTCGTAAAAGGCTACGCAAACGCTTTTTGCCAAAACCCCGCCTCCTTTCACCTCCGACTTGATCTACCAGTCCATCAGTGGTTAGGAAGAATCTTTGCGCCGAATTCAATTCAACAATCGTTTCGTCATATTGTTGAGAATATGAAATGCCCCTATACCCCAGACCTTTCTTGGTTCCCTTAACTGAAGTGACTTCCGCACCTTCGGCAATGAACAATTCAAACCGAGCGCCGACGAATGTCATCTGCGGTTGATCAGGTTCAAAATAACAAGCCCCGAGTTCAATCCCGTCGTCCGAATCTCCACCCTCGTAATGCTGGCTCAGGGTTGCCTGGATGTATTGATGCATACGGGTGATCAGATTTCCGACATCGCCTCCCTCAACTTCAGTCATTGCACGTTCCAAGGCACCGATTGAAATCAAGGTCATGAAGGCTCCAGGAACACCATGGCCGGTGCAATCACCCAAGAGAATGAGGCATCCGTTCCCCCAGGCGCCAACCCAGTATAAATCACCCCCGACCACGTCACGTGGCTCCCATAAAACGAAATGGTCCTTAACGACGGCGGATAACATATCCTGATCCGGCAACACTGAACGCTGAATACGGCTGGCGTAGTCGATGCTGCTTGAAATTACGCTGAAAGCGTCCTGGAGTTTGGCTTCTGCTTCCCTTATGGCTGTGATATCCGTCTCGACGCCGCCAAAGGCAGTGATCTTGCCGGAATCATTGAGGACGGGGAACAATTGGGTGCGCAGGATGGATTCCCGACCCTCGTTGTCGATCAAGGTTTGTTCTTGCTCAAAGTGTCCACCCGATTCAATAGTCTGCTTATCGAAGACGGTTAAACGATCAGCCAAGGCTTTGGGAAGGAAATCGTAGAGGGTCTTGCCGGCGATGGTATGGCGATCTGGACCGTACTGATCTTGATATCGCCGATTGACCCGGATGAAATGACCCTCGAGGTCTTTGAGAAATACGATAGCTGGCATGTTGTCGAGGATTGTCGTCAGGATACTCTCGTTTTCTTTGATTTTCTCCTCTATTTGTTTGCGCAAGGTTATGTCGTAGTGCCAAACCATATGTACCCGTTCACCCCATGAATTGACCGGACGCCAGGATTGCAAGCACCACCACTTGGCTCCGTCCAATCGTTTCCGATGCACCTCTGCATCATGGAAGAACTCGCTCTCCAAAGTGACTCTCCGTATCTCTTCCAATTCCTCAGGGTTTACAAAGGTATCGACGACGCGAGCACCGGCGAGTGAAATATTTGGATCGCCGCTAAATAGCTCGTTGAAGCGCGGATTGGTGTAAAGTCTTTTCCCTGTGTCGTGGGAAACGATCGAGACGCCGACTGGGCTGTTGTCCAGAATTTCGTTGACTCGTTCTTCAGCCTTTTTCCGGTCACTAATGTCGAAATGCCAACATATGAATGCGTCGTCACCCCAAAGGTTGATGGGCCGCCAGCTATGTGAACACCACCATGTGGTGCCGTCGAGGCGTTTCCTCAACACTTCGGCCTCGTGGCTATAGGATTGGTCGATCAATATCTGCCTAATCTCATCAAGATCATCCGGGTTTTCAAATGAGTCTGCGATATCCATAGTGACGACTGACGAATCTGAATCACCCGTCAGCATCTCATTAAATCTGGCATTCGCATAAAGTCGCTCGCCAGTTGAATGCGCGGTGATGGAAATACCTGCCGGGCTGCTCTCGAGGATCGACCGAACCCGTTTCTCATTTTCGGCAACCTCGGCTTCAATCCGTTTTCGTTCATCGATATCGACCACCCAGACCACCCGTGCGTCCCGCCCCTGGAAACCGCGGATCACACTTTGCGAGATCAACGACCAGAATGTCGCGCCGTCGAGCCGGCGGCGGAGCACCTCTTCGTTTTCGACAACACCGCCATCCGCAATGGTTTGATATATCCGCTTCATTTGGTCCGGGTCGGCGAAACTCTCGGCAATGGCCTCTGGTGAAAGTTCGTCGGCGGATGTTGCGCCGAGAATCTCAACAAGGCGGCGGTTGATGAACAGGCGCTCCTTAGTCGCGTCATCTACAACGGTGATTCCGATGGGGCTTGAATCCAGCAATTCACGGATTTTGGCTTCGCTTTCCTGGGTTTCAATTTCTGACGTTTTTCTGGCGGTGATATCCGAAGCCCAGGTCATGAAGGCTTCGGTACCGTCATGGTCAATAATTCTGGAATTGAGGGAGGCCCAGATATTGGTTCCGTCACTTCGGAGCATTTCGACCTCAAAGTCCGAAACCGATCGATCAAGCGTCAATGTCTGGATAAACCGCTCGCGGTCTTTGGCGTTGCGGTAAAGTCCGACGGCGCGTGACGCCTTGTACTCGTCAAGGGACCGCCCCGACATTTCGAGCAGGGCGTCGTTGACCATGAGAACTTCGCCGTCGGGACGATTGAGCGTAAAGCCGATGGGACTGATATCGAGAAGGGCACGAATCCTACCCTCGCGGTCCAGGATTTCTTTTTGGCCCCTTTCCAACTCTTCTCGTGTGTTGTTGATTTCATTAATGTAGATCGTCACTTCCTGGGCAGCGGCTTGGAATCCTCTTGCAATTGCGCCGATTTCGTCGTTCCGAGTAGCGTGCGGGACATCGATGGCCGTTCGGGTGACGCGGAACTCTTCGATCGCTTCCCGCAACTCGGCCATTGGTCCAATGACGGATGATCGCAGGGAATAAAACGCCCATCCTCCCAGGGTAAAGGTCAACAAAATCGAGATAACGGCAATCAGTTGGGATCGGTAATGCTCGTCACGAATGGCGGTTGTTTGTGACATAGTGCGGGCATCTAGCAGTTGGAAAAACTCCTGAATGGGCTGCATGATCTTAGCCTTAGCGACATGATAGTCCTCGCCAAATAACAGTCCGAGCGCCAGACGCTGGTCCGGAGGACCGAGAACCGTGAAATCCCCGCCGTTGTCCTTGAATTGCCCAACGACTGCATTCATGGCAACTTCTTCAAGATTCACGAGGTCGTTCGAGTTCTGCTCGGCCACTCGCAGCTTGGCGAATTCGGCCTCATTGAAACCAAGTTTCCGCATGCGATCTTGCAAACTGATCGACGTTCCGTCGTGGCGGAGACGCCGGTTTTTTGCAATGACGAAATCCCAGAAAATTCCTGAATAACCATCTGGATAGGGGATTTCACCAGCGCGAATGTCGAGGATGTCCTGGAAATAGGTTCGGAACCTGCCATCGCGTGTTGCCGCGAAACTCCGTGCCATGCGAGTCAAATCGTCCGAGCTTTGTCGAATCTCGTCGGCCAGCAGATAGGACGCAAAGCGCCGATCTTCCGTCTGGGACAGCCGTTCAACCGTCCCTATCGCCCAAATATTGAAGACGCTTACTAGCGCCATCGCACCTAATAACACTCCAAATATCACCTGGAACCGAGCTTGAATCGTCATGTCAATGTCCCACCATTAAACCTGCGATGGTCATTATATTCGTTCATCCATTGAACGAAAGCGAGCCGACGACATTCCGGTATGAAATTCTCAATCGCGCTGTAAACGCAAAGAAAGATAGATCAGTTAATTGTCTCTTCTTGGCTAGACTCGGACTCTTTCGGCAGCCGGCCAGAACGTCCGCTTTCAGGGGGCTAGACGAAGCCCCGATCTTACCGAAGGCCTCCCGCAGGGTCGTTGTTGTCTGAGCCTTGCCAGCCCGTTTGTCAGGCCATACGTGTGTTCCCTTTATTTTCCTCCCAAAAACCTTATTTTTTGGGTTTTGAAAAATAAGGTTTTCTTTGAGTAATGCTAAAAAATTGTTTATTTTCAATGTTTTAAATGGCGCGCCCGGGAGGACTCGAACCCCCAACCTGCTGATTAGAAGTCCACAGTCCATGCGTAACAATACATAACATTCCATCACATTTTAATGGCCATTAACTATTGTTTTTATTGATTTAATTGCAAATGTTATGGAATGTTATTAACATTAGGCAACAGTATATACCACTCACATTTTGGTGCCTATTGGTGCCTTTGAGGAAAGCTGATGCCTAAGAAGAAGTTGACCGATGCTGCCGTTTCCCGCCTCACCCCCCCAGCGTCAGGGCAGATAGATTTCTGGGATGCCCTCACCCCGGGATTTGGGGTTCGTATTTCTCACGGTGGCACACGTACATGGCTGGTGCAGGCCAGAATTCTCAAGAACGGATCGTGGAAACAGACCCGAATTACCTTGGGCCGTTACCCAGCAATGACGTTGGGTGAGGCACGTGAGGCGGCACGTGATGCTCAGAAGGATGCCCAGGCCGGGAAAGACCCCCGAGGCCGTGCCAAGCAAGACAAAGCCGCTTTGGAAGAGGCATCCCGGAATACATGGGCAGCCTCCGCAGAAATGTTCTTGGCAAAATACCCCAAGAGCGAAGGTCTTAGGGAAGCAACTGTCAGGGATTATCGTCGCGCCCTTCAAGGTCCGGACGTTCAGGACTGGGCAGACAGACCAGTAGCGTCGATCAGCCGCAAAGAGATTAAAGCCCGGTTGAACACCGTAGCGGACCGGGCACCTACCCACGCCAATCGGCTGCGGGCTTACTGGGGGAAATTCTTTAATTGGTTGGTTGATAATGACCGGATTGAAGCTAGTCCGGTCATAGGAGTTAAGCGACCTGTTAAGGAAAAGCGACGTGATCGCTTCCTTTCTGAACTAGAAATACCCGATGTCTGGCAAGCGTTCGACGCGGCTGGTACCGCATTCTCTAGCATGATGAAGATACTTTTATTAACCGGACAGCGTGAGGGTGAGATCGCCGCGTTGACGTGGTCAGAGGTGGTGGACCTTGATGGCGACGACCCTAGGATCGAGTTGTCTGCGGAGCGGACGAAAAACGGTGAACCCCATCTCATCCCCCTCCCCCCTCAGGCCGTAGAGATCATTCAAGCCCAGTCCCGGTTGAAGCACGGCATCTATGTGTTCACCAGTGACGGCGGCAAAACGCATCTGAAGGGGTTCAGCAAGGGTAAGGCGAAAATCGACGCCTCGTTGGAAGACGCGGACATTCAGATAGAGGCATGGCGTATTCATGACCTCCGTCGGACTGTGGCTACGGGGTTGTCTGAATGGTTAGAAATCGAACCACATATCGTCGAGAGCATCCTAAACCATATCTCCGGGTTCAGGGCCGGTGTCGCGGGCACCTATAACCGTGCGCTCTATCTACCCCAAAGGAAGGCATCTCTAGCCTCGTGGGCCAATCATATTGACGGCCTGCTTGGCAAGGCTGCCGGGGGCAACGTGGTTACGCTCCGGAAGGGGCATTGACCATGCCGACGAAGACAAAGCGAAAGCCTTGGAGGCGCAAGGGCCACGTTGTGGATCAGGTGCTACCTAAACTTGGTCGCCGAACACCGAAACCGAAGCCTTCAATACCCAAGAGCGTGTGCAATCGCATTATTAAAGATCATCTAAAAAGGTTGTCAAAGTCGGAAAGGCGAAAAGCCGCCGAAGGTATCGATTTTGCTGTTCGAATTTTTATTGTCGCTGCCAATGTTGATGCTCAACCACTCCCGGAAAATATCAGAGCGCAAGCGGAGGATCTGGAAAAGGCGGCTAGGGTTTTGCTGACTGAACTCCGGGATTGTGATGACTTTACTTGGTCGATGATCGCCGAAAAGGCCGAGACAACTCCACCGCTACCGGCACCGAAACCTGCCCCAAGAAAGAGATACTTATTAGATTATGTGTCCGTCCCCCTAAAAAACGAACCGATGGACCACCCGGACAGAATAATTAATCAACTCCGGCAATATGCACCGATGTTCTCTGAGATTGCGAAGGATACGGAGGCCTTAGAGAGAAAACGAAAGCGCACAGCGTTCCCAACTCTTGTCAATGAACTCAATTCGGTTTGGATTGGCGCGACAGGTAAGAGCGGTAAGAGCGTTCCGGCCTTTACAGACTTTGCCATGGCTGTCGCGAATACGAAGCCGGTGCGCGATATCACCCCCCCGGTTGAAGATCAGCGGCGAAAAATACAACGCGCCATCAAGTAAGTTTCTAACTATCAGTTCGCCAATTGGGCGGGCAGTTTTGCCCGTCTCTTTGCCGTTCCCAACACGTCGCAACTTGTGGCTAACTTCCGCATCAAATCGATCAAGCGGAGGTCCAAATGCCCGATACAGTCCAAACCGAAGCCCCTGACCCGTTACTCAGCGGTCCCGCACTGCGGCAGCTTCTTAGTGTCTGCGCGATGACCCATCATCGCTGGGTTCAGGCAGGCAAGTTCCCTCCCCCCGACCTCCGGATCAACGGGCGCAAATACTGGCGCGAAGGGACATACGCTAAGTGGATCGCGGCTCAGGCCGAGGTCGAAGCAATGCGCAGGAGTGATGAAAATGGATGAGGAAAATCTCCTCGATAGGCCGGGCCATGTCGCTGGCGACCTTCCTTTCCCGGACGATCAGCCCGAGCCAAGTCATTTTTCTCCTGCCGAAGCTGACGAAGTTGAGGCAATCGAACTAGAGCCGCACCCATTCGCCGATATGTTCCCCATGATGAATGGTGAGGACTTCGACGCTCTTGTCGTCAGCATCCGAGATGACGGGCAGGAAGAACCTATCGTCACATATGAAGGTAAAATCCTCGACGGGCGGAACCGTCATGCAGCCTGTATAGCGGCTAACGTCGATGCAGAATGTGTCAAATACGAAGGTGATGATCCGCTGGAATTTGTCCTCCGCAAGAACCTACACCGTCGTCAATTGAAGACGTCACAAAGGGCGATGGTCGCTGCCAATCTAGCGACTATGAAACAAGGCGAACGCACAGACTTGGAACCTTCTGCAAATTTGCAGAAAGTGTCCGTTAAAGATGCCGCCAATACACTCAAGGTATCGCCCCGTTCTGTTGAGGATGCCAAAACCGTGTTGGCCTGTCGTGATCGTGGACTGATCAAGGAGGTCGAGAGCGGCAAGAAGTCCGTTTCAGCAGCGGTGAAGCAATTAGCGGAGCCCTCCGAAACCGATGCAACTCCCCCTGACGGTAAACGGGAATGCGAGCGGTTGCGGAAGCAATGGAATAAGACGGGAGACGAGGGCCAGGCGCTGTTCTTGAAAGCTATAGGGGCGACGATGGCATGAGTACTACGACAGCCATGCCTCAAACACCTCCGCAGCCCCCCCTTGAGATCGCTAGTGACTACTTTAGCCGTGGTTGGCAACCAATCCCAGTTGCCTACAAGGGCAAGAACCCGATTGCGGGCAAAGGGTGGCAAAACCAGCGCCTCACGGAAGAGGACCTGCCGAACCACTTCAACGGTAAACAGTGCAACATCGGCGTCATGCTCGGTGATCCATCTAAGCTCATTGATGTTGATTTGGATTGCCCCGAGGCACTGGGCCTCGCGGATGGATACCTACCGGATACAGGAGCAGTGTTTGGGCGGAAAAGCTCGCCATCTTCACACCGGCTGTATGAAGGGGTAACAGAAACAGCGCAATTCAAGGACCCGGTAGACGGCAACTCACTTGTTGAACTTCGGTCAAATTCTAGCAAGGGGACGCCACACCAAACTGTCTTTCCTGGATCGATCCATACCTCCGGCGAGGATATCGAATGGGTCTCTGACAGTGAGCCAGCGACAGTTGATGTAGTCGCACTAAAGACCTCTGTTCGCCGCCTCGCTGCCGCCTCCCTTCTATCTAAGCATTGGCCCCAAGGAAGCCGCCATGATGCCGCCCTCGCCCTAGCTGGCGCACTTCGCAGAGCCGGTTGGACGAAGCAAACAGCCTTAGACTTCTTGACGCCTGTATTTTCTAACGATGACGAGTACGCGGATCGCGTTCAATGCGTCGAAGATACATATGCGAAGGGTGACGATGAAAATCTGCGCGGTATCCCCGCACTTAAGAATTTCATCGACCCCCGCATTATCGACAAGGTGTGCGAGTGGTTAGGGCTGAGGTGGGCCGAGACGAAGGATGAGCCGTGGGTCGATGAAATGAACGAGGGGTTCATGGTCGTCAATGAGGCTGGAAAAATGGTTGTCTACCGACCTGCAACCGACCCCATTCTTGATCGGAAATACTTGGAAACCGTCAGCTTCGAAGATTTGAAGAAGATGTATCTAAATGACCGCGTGGTCGTAGGCACCTACCAAAATGGAAACCCGATATACAAAACGAAAGCCGAAGGTTGGTTGGAGCATGAGGAACGGAAGCAATATCTCGGCGGCGTAGTATTTGCCCCTGGTCAGGGCGTTCCAGCGGGTACGTTTAACTTATGGCGGGGGTTTGCAGTTGAGCCAGCCCAAGGCGACTGGTCACTCATGGAACACCTTATCAGGTGGGTGATCTGCAACGGCGACGGCAAGCTCTACGACTACCTTATGGGCTGGATGGCGAGGGCAGTACAGGAACCGGGTACACAGGGTGAAGTTGCTATCGTATTACGCGGTGAGCGCGGCACAGGAAAAGGTACATTTGTTAATTGGTTCGGACGGCTTTTCGGTCAGCATTACATGTACCTCACCAATGCCAAACATCTGGTAGGTAATTTCAATGTTCACTTACGTGATGCCGTCCTGGTTTTCGCTGATGAGGCATTCTTCGCTGGAGACAAATCACACGCTTCGGTCCTCAAGGGCTTAATTACCGACCCCTTCATAACCATCGAAGCCAAACACAAGAACGCGGTCACGGCCCGCAACGTAACGCACCTGATATTGGCGTCGAATGATGATTGGGTTGTTCCAGCGGGGTTCGACGAGCGGCGTTTCTGTGTCCTTGAACCTTCCTCTAGTCGCAAACAGCAACTCGCGTATTTCGAACCAATTCATAAGCAAATGGAAAATGGTGGTCTTGCTGCGATGCTCTATGACCTCCAGGGCCATGACCTGACCGGCTTCAACGTTCGTGCAGTACCGCCAACAGATGCCCTCATTGATCAGAAGATACGATCTCTGCGAGGCCCCGAAGCGTGGCTCTATGACTGCCTGCAACGCGGGGAGATTAGGTGCCACCCCTGGAATACCGACGGTCTGGAAGTCCCAAAGAGCAGCGCGTACGACGACTACAAAGACCGCCACCGCGACTTCCGGGACTATGCACCCAAGGACATTAGTTCGTGGGCAAAATCGGTTCGCAATATCATGCGCGGTGCTGTTTCGGAAACCCGGCCAGAAGTTAATGGAGATCGAGTTCGGAACCTCGTGTTCTCCCCTTTGAGCCAATGCCGCACCGCGTTCATGTGCCATCTCGGCCAGAAGCGAGGACGGGAGCATCGCTGGGAGACGGATGATGAGTGAACTCTGGTCTCCGTCCAACGTACAGATGCGCGCGTCCAGGGGGCGTCCAGCGTGGTCAAACTCTGAAGCCCGCAGAAACACTGGTTCCGTCCAACCTGTCCAACCTGTCCAACCTTTTTTAGAAAATAATAAGGAGAAATTTATCCCCCTTTCGTGTGAGAGGGGGCAGCAATATTTCCCAGAAAGTTTTTGCGAAAATACGTTGGACGCGGCGGGTAGGTTGGACAGGACCTTATTTTTCAATGGGTTAGAGAAAACTTACGTTGGACGGACCTTGGACGGAAACCCTCAACGCATGAAAGGTATCAAAATGTACGACCTACAGCCCACTACCGAATACGAATGGAAAGAAACCGCAAATGGCAACTTTGTTGGTATCTACGACGACGAGTTCGTAGCTACTGTGTTCAGCAAAGCTGGGGGCGGTGTATGGCAGATCATCATCAATGGTGATGGCGTTGGTCGTATTGTCGCCGAAGAGGCCTTTGCTGACCCTGACGATGCTATGGAGCGTGCGGAGGAGGTGCTAGCTGGCGCTGACTGCACCCTTGTCGTTCTGAAGCCTAATGCCAGCCCGGGGACTACAGACTGGAAACAGCAGAAAACTGTTGCCAACGGAGCGCCAACCTTCGGACGCAAGCAAGACGGTGTGGGCGTCAGCGTGAAGAAGGCGAAATCAGGCAGTTGGTTCTACAACGTGCACGGCTCAGCCCCACAGGGGTGGTACGACAGCGCTGAGGGGGCCATGCAAGCCTTCGACGCCGAGCACGGGTAGGAAGCCACCAGAGGAACTTATCAATGGGGTATATCGAAAAGTTGAAAGCTGACACTGCGGAAACTAATCGCCTGCAGGAAGAGAAAGCCCGCCCCCCTGCTGACCCGCGTATAGTTTCAGAGACCCCGCTCAAACAGCAAGTTCAAGAATATCTGCAATCCCAACCGCCCATTATGCGTAACAAGCCGATCTCACTGATGGCTCTCCGCGCGCAGTTGCAAGGTAGGTACAACGCGAGGCCCTCGGCTGGCGATCTGGGTGTCGCACTTACTTCCCTCGGGTTCACCCGGAAAAGGGATTTCTCGAATGATGGAAATGGTCGTCGGTTTTGGCTGCCCCCTTAAGGTTTTAATAGTTACGGCTTGCGCCGCTAGCAAACGACCATGAAGCGGTCATGGGGTTTTTGCCGTTTTAGGGTGAGGTTGGTAGGTTTGTATTGTGCATTACCACGGGGCAACCGAAATGAACCGACTACTCGTCCTACCTGTTCTGCTGCTGACCTTGTTGATTGCGGGGCACGTGTTTGCTGCTGATTTTCAGAAGGGTTTGGAAGCGTACGAAAAGGGGGACTATTTGACTGCCCGACAAGAGTGGCAACCGCTGGCGGAGCAGGGTCATGCTGATGCCCAGTTCAACCTGGGTATCGAATATGAAAGAATGGACAGCCATAAAGACTCAATCAAACTATTTAGACTTGCTGAGGAACAGGGGCATCCAGCCGCTACGCACTGGGTAGGCCTAGCATACTCATTAGGTCACGGGGTTCCGCAGAACCTCAAGACGGCAATCAAATGGTTCGAACTCGCTTCAAAGCGCGGTAATGTGGGCTCCCATTACGTTTTAGGGAAAATTTACGAGTTTGGAGAAGGTGTCCCGCAGGACGACAAGACAGCAATGAAGTGGTACAGACTTGCTGCTGAAAACGGATACCTAGTTGCCCAGTTTGTTCTAGGGCTGAAGTACCGCTACGGAACTATGATCCTCCAAGATTTCACCCTAGCTCATATGTGGTTTAATATTGCCGCCTCCCGGGGTCATGGTGCCGCGAGTGGTAGTCGGGATCAGGTTGCCAAAGAGATGACCCGCACCCAGATCGAAACCGCCCAACGCCTTGCCGGTGAGTGCGTGGCGAAGAAGTACAAGGGGTGCTGAGAATGAACCCCCTTGGTCGATGTATGAGTTTGTAGCCCGCCTACAGGGGTGTTACAGCGCCCGCCTGGTTAGGCCCTGCACAAGCAGCTAGGACACGAGGCAGACGCACTAGCCGCTGCCAAAGCCTACATCAGTGGACAGTTCCACGAGGAAGGGTCAGACGTTTTGAACTTGGCAGCAGCGGCGTTGCGGTGGGCGGGATATGAGGCGGATGTCAGGTTGCCGATGTATGTGGTGAAGACGTGAGGCTGTCAATTGCCAAGCCAATCGGGCCAACTTTTCCAATCGTCCCGGTAGGCTTCATTAGGATACTTTGGTAAATCTTCTGGAAATACCGGTTTGTCACTCAACTCCCCATTTGCCCATGCTCTATACTCTTTATTTGTTCTAAAGCCCAAACTACGCACGTACAATTTAGCAGGATGAAACAACCTCCATTCGGGTTTCACGTTCTTCGGTTTTTCTTTGCCGATCCAATCCCACATCCCGATCCAGTCATCGGAATAAACGTTATCAGGACTTGTCGGTATGTCGTTCGGTTTGGTTACTTTAATAATTGGGTGGTTGCCCCTTGCCCACTGGAACCATTCCGTTTGATTTCTCAAACCAAGACTTTGAACAAACGACCTTGCTTTATCAAAAGATCGCCAAACCACAAAATTATCCCCGAGCCAATCGCCCCAGCTAATAAACTTAGACTGATACACCCGTTCGGGATGAAGCGGAATATCGCGAGGGCGCACCGGCAGGCCATCTATGTTTCCATTGCACCATAATGAATATTGTCTACCGCTACTCAAACCCAATTTGAGGACAAAACTTCGCGCATCTTCAAAATTTCGCCACCCACCTCTAAAATGTTTTGTTCCAAGCCAATCTGGGAAACCCTTCCATTCGGAATAAGTCGAATTTGGGTTTGCGGGGATATCAACAGGCTTTAGAGGTTTCCCTGTTTTATCCAGGTTCTTTGAATATTCACGCCATTGCCGATTGTTTGAAAAACCTAGGCCTCGGGCAAACTTTCTCGCTTCGGTGAACGTCCGCCAGCCTCCAATTGCTTTTGGCTTACCTAACCAGTCCTCCCAACTACTCCAATCCTTTGCGTATACAGTATGTGGAGCAGAAGGAATATCCACCGGGCAATTTGGTAGGTTCTTGTGATGCGTTTTTCCAGAACTCCATTGCCACCAATCGACGTGACTTTTCAAACCAAGGTGTTGGACAAAGTCCCTAGCTTCCTCAAATGGCCTCCAATTCAGCTTCGCAACCTTATCCCACACCTTCAAATTGAGGTTCTCAAGGAACACTGCCGCATCAACTTTCTCCGCGAGGACTTCCGTAAACTCAGTCTCAACCCGCTCCCCGACATCAACCGTCTTGCCCGTCGAGATCACCCTCAGATACTCAACGATCCGTTCGTCCTCAGCCGCTAGAGCCTTAATGATCGTCACCACATTCGCGAAGGCAGTCGTGTCGGCGAAAGTTTCCAAGTCGAGATCGTCGGGGACGACCAGTGGCACAATGATAAATCCGTTCTCCTTCCCATCAGCCTTCCGCATGGCGCGGCCAGCCGCTTGAACGATGTCCACCTTGCTCTGGCGCGGATCAGCAAAAAGGACGCAGTCAACGGACGGGATATCCACCCCCTCAGTCAGGCAACGTGCATTGGTGATTAACCCGCGATCCGCGTCCGCAAAATCACGCAGTTGGACATTACGCTCTCCTGTTGAGGTCTTGCTGGATACATGGAAGCAATCGACCTCTGTTAGTTCGGGAAACGCTTCGGCTAATCGCTCTTGTTGGTCTTTAAACCGGCTGGCCAGCTTGATGGACTTATGAAACGAGATCGCCCGTTGGACGCCAAGTTCGGCGTAAGCTTTCCGCAGCGCCAAGCCGGATGCGAGTGACCGCGTAGTATCTTCATCAAGTTCCGTCCCCTCGACCCGCAGGTAGTCATTGTTCTCCCACAGTGCGGTGATCTCAGACTGGGCAATGCCAATGGTGACGAACCTGTAGTCGCAGATGATATTGTCAGTTTCGATAGCTTGCTTGAACGTCAACAGTTCAAACGTATCGCCATACAAGTCAGGATCATCCATTGAGATGATCTCTTGCGAACTACCACGATAGAACCGCTCTGTAGCGGTCATGAAGACTCGCCTGTGTATCTTGATGTTCTTTTGGTCAACTAGGTGGGCAAACACCTTGTCCTTACGTCCCACCGTCTTGTGGGCCTCGTCCATGATGCCGAGGTCGAACTTGTGTTTGATAGACTTCGCAGCCTTCGCCAGCACCTGTCCACTTTGGTAAGTCGTGAAGATGATACGGGGCTGGTCTGATTTCTCCTTGAGAAACTTCTTGATGGCCTTCGGGTCCGTGACGCATGGAACACCAACGTCGTATAACTCGGCAGTGAAGCTATCCTCATCTACAGTGCCGGCGGAATTGTCGCTGCACACTGCCAGCCACTTCGGCTTTATACCGTGGGCTAGATACTCGCGGGTCCATGTGTTCAACGTCTGCTTGATCAGCGCCAAGCTGGGAACGGCGACGACGATCTCTTGGGCATCCAAAGCCTGTGCTATCCAGAAACCTGTCAGCGACTTACCTGTGCCGCATGGCATGATCATTTTGCCACGGGCGTTGTCCTCTTTGACGAAGTGCTTCTTAGCGTTGCGGATGGCGCGTTTCTGATGCGGGAGTGGCGTGTATTTTCTGGGCGGCTTGGGTTTCCCCTTCAGCCCCTGCTTGAGCCGCTTCCATCCCTCGTCATCGTCAAGTTCCAGCAGATCACCGTAAAGTTCGAACCCCACATTGCTGCCGGTCAGGTGGGTCTTCTTCAGTGGGCGGTTGGTAGTCGAGACGACAAGGCCATAGGCGATGTTCTCACAGGTCGTGAACGCCAGCGATGTGAAGGTCGATAGACCGCCCTTCCCGCCCCATGACAGCCTGTGAGCGGGATCGCTTCGATACTTCGCCTGTATAGCCCAATAGGTGCCGTCCACATGCTTGGCGATCAGGTCGATGCCTTCATCGGCGTCAGGTAATTCGAGATGCTTACGGACATCGGCAGGGACTTCCGTGAGTTGCCATACCTCATCCAGTTCGCTTGCGTACTTTGGCTTCGACTGCAGGTGTAGTTGAACGACACGTTCGAACGCATCACCACGTTCCTTGTTGGTGAGTTCCTTGGCTTTCTCGAAGAAATCCGAGAAGGAAGCGGACGAACGGATGAAGCCTTCGGTGTTCAAGCTGTTTCTCCTCCCGAGAAGCCCTCAAGATACTTCACCAAACTCTTCCCACTCAGCTAAGATGTATTATTTCGAATAGCGCCTGTACCGTCGATAAAAAACAACTCTGATGATCAGCCTTGATTGATATCAGGCATGCGGACATCCTAATTGCAGGTCGTAATTTTGGTCCAGAGGTCAATGTATACTCTAATTGTATCTCAGCAAGTTGGGGAGAATGCGGAAGGGCCGTTCGATATCGAAAGAAGTCGTTTTCTTGAATATACGAGTGAAATGATCTCGGTTCAGATCCGGCCTCTCTCGGAAGAAGCAAAAGAATGCATCAGGTCGTGGCCATGTATCTTGATGCAGGAAGGTCGCGGACAAGAAGAAGCGTTTGTTGGGCAAATCAGGTCTATTGAGGGCGCGGGTGCTAGCATAAGAATGGAAATCTCTCGCCTTCCAACCGCCTCTTCGATCCATAATGAAGCCCTCTGGAGGATCCGCACAGATCTTGACATCGAACAGTTTGAGTTTGGTCGCAATCATTTGGCTATCAAAGACCGCGATCTCTTCGAAATTGTTGCCGACTTGGGCCACTCATTCGATACCTCTGTAATTTCTCTATTTGAAAACAAGCCACTACCAATGCCGTCACGGGCGGATTTGATCCGTGCACGAAATACGATTTCGGAATTTAGCCATACAGAGATTGACGACCTTCTATTGGAAGCTGGCGTGGATGGTTTGGTTGTTGATAGATCTGCAGGCAGTCGGCGGGATCGAGCTAATGCAATTATCGGTTTCGCCGTTGAGAACCAAACAACGACCACTGCTGAGAACTTCCTGTTCTCAGCGTATTTAGTCGAAACGACCACCTCTCAGATCAATGGCTTAGAAGACCGCAGCGATGTAAGCAGCGCCGAAGATACTGTGATTGGGACCCAAGGAGACGGAGCAGAAAGACTATCTGCTGACCGCTCACCAAACCGAGTTTTTGTGGTCCATGGGCATAACGAAACGGCCCAATCATTGATTGTTTCATTTCTTTCGAGCATCGGCCTAGAGGGAATTGTTCTCCACGATCAACCAAACATGGGACGGCACTTGCTGACTAAGTTCATTGAGGAAGCTGAACTCGCCACTTTTGCGATCGTGTTGATGACCGATGACGATGTAGGTGGAGAGAACACATCCGCTTTGGCACCCCGCGCCCGCCAGAATGTCATTCTTGAACTAGGATACTTCCTATCGCATCTCGGTCAGGAACGGGTCTGCGCGCTCATTACTCCTGGGTTGGAGGCCCCTTCCGATTTTGATGGGATTGTTTACATCAGTATGGATGAGGATGGTAGATGGGAAATCGAATTGAGGCGTGAGTTGCAAGCCGCTGGAATGCCTTTGGTCGATGGATGAATTCGTAACCCATCTACAGAGACGCTACAGCGCCCGCCCACACCCCATGAACATTGGCCAAGCCCTTACGGTGCTTGGAATGGGTACGACGGCGAGACTGGACGCGTGATGGTGGTGGCAGACAAATGTGGGTGGCCAATTAATCGGGTTGATATGATGTCTTATCCAATAGCGAGCAACTAAGAGAATGACTTCAAATCATCCTTCACCAAATTGAGAAAACCGTCTGCAGCCTGTCTTCCTTTCGTGATAATGCCATGCTCGACGTTCTCGTTCACAATGCCCTCTTTGTCTATGCGCAGACCTTGTTCGTAAGCAATAGCAAAACCTGTGAACCAGGAATACGACTTCAAAACGCTGTGAAACCCCCCTATCGCGAGCAATTGATCCGGTGTTTCAATTTCGACAAACATTGCCTTAGGAAGATTTAATTTGTCGCGCCCAACTCCCTCATGAAGATCAGATATAATCCTCTCAGCCACCTGTGCCTTCGGTTTGCCACTTTGGGGGAAATTGGTTTCAATAATTAAATGTTCGTAGAAAGCTAGAACGATGAAAATATCGGTGTAAAAGTACCTAAACTTGCCCCCCTTCTTATCGATATCAAATTCTGTCAAAATTACCCCGCCACCAAGACCAACGCCGGTGGGCGAATGCTCGAACCCAAGCTTTTCTGCAAAAAGGTGCGTGGGGCGCAATAGCCGTTTATTAATTTTCCAAGACTTCGTCCCCGAGGATTTAGCAACCGTCTTTAATTGGAACGGCCTTTGCCAATCCGCATCATCGATTATGACATCGTAGCCCCTAATATCGACTTCTGGGCGAAAGATGGCTAATTCGATCTCGGCTTTAACCGCTGACAGCTTGAGATCGTAGCTCAAGCGGTCAAAAAACAAACTTTCAATAACTTTAAAATTTGCCTCATCTTCGAGAAATTTTTCAAGAGTCATCGAATAGATCCTCTTAATTGAGAGCAAAGCTGCGATGGCGAACTGAGTATATATGAGGCCGTGAAAGTCAGCCCTCTACGCTAGCGCCCACCCCTGCCGGACCATCTTAGTGTTGAGATTAACGGAACCACTATAGTAGACGGCGATCAACCGCATATACCGGTCATGGGTATCCCCCTCGCAGCGCACAGGCCCAGAGTCCACGAGGATGCGCAGTGAGTCCGTTGAGGCTTCACCGCAGCGGTAGGGGACACCGTCCCGACCTAAGCACTCCTGACGAGTCTCTGGGGCATCTATGCCATGCAGCCTGATCTTCGTCTTGCCGATCCAGATGGTGTCGCCGTCAACGATGCGGCCTTGGCCGGATAGGTCGGCGGCAAACGCTGAGCCAGAAAAGAAAGTAATGAGGAAAAATAACCACAAAATATTTGCCATCACTGCTAGATTGAAACAACATTTGAGATACTTCAAGTATCAGCGGCTCTTAGGATATTTATAACCGGCAGCTAACGAAATGAACCTGCTTACATCTAAGCAATTTGTAACCTTCCGAAGGGTCGTAGCCCTTTTGCTCGTTATGATGTTCACCAGTGCTGCTTCAAACCAAGTGACGATAACTTTTACCGCGAATTCTCCCGGGGCAACCCTTGTTCAAAAGGGCAAGCTTTGGGGAAAGCTACCGTTTCCCCTCACATTTAATATTCCATATGCAGATCAACAAAATGGTGGTGTTTGGATTGGTGGTGGCTATGCGGAATGGCCCAACGGAACCAGATCAAATTTCGACAAATTTTATTTGGACCTGAGGCAAGGGAATACTTTCACCTATACAATCGCTTCTCCTCAGAACAACGCGCAGGCACGGTTAGAGCATCAAAGGCGCGCAAACTCAGCATTGGAAAAATGCAATGCTGCTATCATAGATTTAAGTGATTTTTGCCCCAAACAGAGTCCTGTTTACAGTAACCTTTCTTGCTACCACGCATACAGAAGCGCAGAAAACAATTGCTATGTGGAGCCCCTTGCCCCCCTTCGTTGTAAGATCGCGAGAGCCCATGCCAAAGCCATTTGCTCCAGAGGTCGCGATCAGAATACTTGGGCTCGGGGTGGGTGTTCAATTGTAATGGATAAAGTCAACCGTTGCTTGCTAAATCGAAGATAATAAATTTCTTAGTTAGGCCATATGGTGGAGCTTTGATGTGTTTAAATTTTTTTTATTAGTCACACTATTCCTGTTTTTGGTCAGCATCCCGGACGGTCCATCACATGCCTTTGATATGCAACGTGCTCAGTCGAATTATCGAGCTATCATTACCGGCCAAAAGACAATTCGCTCCCTTCCCAAGGAACAGCAAACAGAAGTCTATATTCTCATGAAAATGATAAGAGGTTCCGCTCCCTCGAATGCTAGTTCAGACTGCAAAGACGCTTGGGATAATGCGAGTAGTTCGGCCAGTGACGTTGCTTCGTATGCGAAAAGGCTTATTCGATGTGTTGAGGGCGGAGATTACCACGATGATTGCTACAGCGAGTTCCGCCGCGTGAAGTCCGCGCATAGCGACTACGAGTCTGCCGCAAGCGGTGTTAGTTCATATTGCAATTGAGAGAACACCAAACTTTACAGCTTTCCAAAAATCGTATTTTGCAGTGAGGGGCCGTCCTATGCAGGGCCGAGGTCACGCTAGCCAGTCCAAGGGGGGCGGGTCGAAACCTCCTTCCTTGCCGTCGCTGTTAAGTTTGGAACGGCAAGACATGGATGGATCGGTTGGCTCCAAGCCGGGAGTCGAACTGACAGCGGAATAGGGGAAGCGTTGGTAAGTCGGCCAGGTGACCATGAGTCAGCGACTCAATTCTTTGGAAGCGGGAGAAATCTAAGGCTTTCATTACGCATCAGCCTCGATGCTGAGAAATAGGCAACTCATAGGCACCAAATGGTCACGATAAGGTTCGATTATCGGAGCATGGCACTAGGCCTGAATTGTTCCTAGAGCTGCCAAGGCTAGCCCCAAGAAAATAAGTACATGTCCCGCTACCTGACGAAAATCCTTTGATCTGCCATAATTACGCCAACTTCGATATGCCATAAATTGCTAACTAATTGTTGAGCAATCGGGTTACCCTTTGTTGTTGGGCAGGATCACAAATGACGGCACGATCAGAAAATGGGATCATGGGAGAGAAAATCGTAACCGCGCGATTGATTGAAAGGAGTTGGCTTATCGAGAACGCCAACGAAGTAATTGGCCCCAATTGCCCAAACTTCGACCTTATAGCAACCAAAGGGGAGAAAACGATACGAATTCAGGTTAAGTCCAAGAAGCATAAAGAAAAAACTACTCTTTGCGGCTCTTGGGCCTCCACATCCAAAACCTTCAATAAGAAAGCGAACTTTCCGATAGCTGGCTTCTTAATAATGGTTCGGTTTGATGATGAAGGCGATGAATGTTTCGTTCTTCCAATTGACGAAGCTGAGGAAATGGCTGGTTGGTTTGCTGGCGAAATGGCTAAGTTGGGGAAATCACCCAAGCATTTTTATCCGTACGTATCGCCCCGACGACGTAACACAATTTATGCATTCAACACCAGGGAGGTCTGGGAAAAATATTCGGAAAACTGGAGTTGTTTGAATGGGCCGAATAGTTGATCTCCAGCTACAACTCACCGCGTCAAAATTCTGCATTTAACATACTTCTCGACACTAGTTTTGGTAGGCAAGACGTTTCCCAATGCAGCGATGTAAATTCAAACTCAACTAGTTGGACGTCGGCAATTGAGACGAAATATGAACGAAGAAAGCCCAATAAGCACAACCAAATACACCTCGATTTATCGGTTCATCGCGTTCTCTGTCTTGTTCGTTCCTTGGGCAACTTTCTTCTCATATGCAATGAACACCTACGGAGAAATATCGATCTCCAACACATCCCTTATTGCAGCTGCCGGGGCAATATTATTCATCATTGCACCTCTTCTAATTTTTCTGTGGAGCGGGGATTTAGAAGCTCCAGCATGGTTCATAAAGATTTGTAAAAACGCTGAGAAAACCGCACTTGTGAGGTTCTTGTTCCCGGTTTTCGAAGTTATCGGGCGCATAATTTCGTTACTTTGCTTGCCATTCAGAAAGGTTCAGAATTTACGAAATTCCTTAACGAACAAGGTTACAAGTAAAGTTTCAAAAGTGTTGGTGGATTTAACACTGATCGCAATCGGATTGTTCGTATTTGTAATAAGTTGGAAGGTTTTGAAGCTGATTTTCTGGCACAACTAAGAACCAAATTGACCCATTTTCAGCGGCAGGAATTGCGCTTTGTGAAGCATTTTACCATCGGTAAATAGTGAAAGATCGATGACAGCCAATTCCAATGGTCGTGACGAGATGTGCCGATAACGCCCTATTATCGGAACATTGAACCAACGGGAAAAGGTGGCATCGATTTGCATCGCTCGCTACTATCTCGGGTGGAATAGGGGGAGACGCAGTCGAGTACCGGAAGCCAATTAGGGTGAACAATATGGGGCCTATTCTTCAATATGTGGTAGGAGTGCCATTCGGGTTATTTATATTTTTTTTAGGCCTTTATGGCGCGTACGCGGCCTTCACGAATACCGCGGAAGAAGACAAAAATAATGGTTTTGGTGCAGGAATAGCTGCTCTTTGTGGTGCAGCCTTCGGCGGGGCGATATTGTGGGCCATACTTTTCGAAGGACTGAATTTCGGAGGCCCGGGACGATATTAAAGAAGGTGCATTCGATATTATGCGGCACGGGATCGCCTGCGCCGTCACACGCAGCACTTCGATACCACGATCACCAAGCATCAATTCCGTGACGGCTACTACCCTTTGAACAATGTGAATGATACGCCTGCAATAATTGCACAAATTACGAAAAGTTTTTGAAAGCCTTTATCCAATCGTTCGTGTGCTTTTTTATCAACCATATGAACGACCATCGAAATGCCCACGGCAAGAGATCCACCACCAAAAAACGCAAACGCCAACAATGAAAAAATTCCCTCCATTTTATTTCCCGTTCACTAACTGCTTTACGCCGGTCCTTTGACAATACATCGGAGTGGGTAGACGCATCAAATTGTCGCGAATACGCTTCAGTATGGAAACATCGCATCTTTCCGCAAAGCTGACACCTGTTGCAGCATCATTTCGAGAAGTCGATCACGCGCGCTTTCTCGCCTTTCTTCGCCAGGAAATCGTTCAAGGCTTCGGCGGCAATTTTGGTGCCTACAGTGGTGCCTATATGCGATTTAGAAAAAATAAGCTCCAGCTGTTTCCAGCTAGAGCCTTGATTATATATTTAATTTTAAATGCTTAAATGGCGCGCCCGGCAGGACTCGAACCTGCAACCTGCTGATTAGAAGTCAGCTGCTCTATCCAGTTGAGCTACGGGCGCCGGGGTCGTCGGTTACCGAGGGCGGACGGCTATTTAAACCGGAACCGCGAGCTGTAATTGTCGGAATAGTTCTTCGGCTTGATGCGCCGGCGTCTCGGTTCCGCGATCTGATAGCTCAACCCTTCGCGGTCTGCATAAGCGATCGCGTCTTGTTTGCTCGGGAAATTCAAACAAATCTGACCGGCCGTATCACCGGAACTGATCCAACCCATCAAGGGGTCAGCCCGGCGCGCCTCAGCGGGTTCGAATTCTAAAATCCAGCTGTTCGTCTTGGCACGCCCGGACTGCATGGCGGTTTTCGCTGGCTGGTATATCCTTGCTTCGCTCATTGTCGCCTCGCATCACCATCGGACCGGCAGGCCACCCCAATCGCAAAGGCACATACCTAGCAGAGGTTAACCCATGGCTATCAAACTAACGTCTTTTCGGGCCATTTCAATGGGGTTTCTGATCTCGTTTGCCGAACCATCCGCAACTTAAAAAAAATGGTCGGGGAGACTGGATTCGAACCAGCGACCCTCTGCTCCCAAAGCAGATGCGCTACCAGGCTGCGCCACTCCCCGACGCCTGGGTTTCTGCGCTTTTCAGCATGATCTGTCAACCAAGGAAACGGCACATTTCGACAACTTTGGGCGAATAAATCCCGAAAAGTCCCGAGATATCCCCGAGGGGCGTTCTTACCGTGTTCCCTATCAGTAGGTACCGTCATGACCGCCGCCGCGTCCCAATTCAACGGCATCCCGGCCTGTCTGGCGCGTTTCGCTAGTCCGGAGCGCTGGGTGGCCTGGTCGGGCGATCCAAAACGTAAGGCACCCCTGTCACCTACTGGCCGAGCTGCCTCAAGTAGCGACCAGGCGACCTCGGGGACTTTCGACCAGGTCCGCACTGTCGGCGGCGGCGTCGGCATCATGCTCAGCCCCGGCGATACGCCAATCGACCTGGTTGCCTTCGATCTAGGCGACTTCCGTGACCCTGAGACGGGGATGATCGATCAATGGGCTTTGGACCTGATCAATCGCGCCGGTAGCTACACAGAGGTGACGCCGAGTGGAGGCGGCCTCCACATCCTTGGGACGGGTGCTGTCCAAGAATTTGGCGGGAGCTTAGACCGACCGAACGGCGGACACGCTGAAGTCTACGCCCGGACGGGTCGCTACATCACCGTGTCCGGCCAGCACCTGGAAGGGAGGCCGACCGAGTTGGCTGACGTGAGCGCGTTATTTCTGGAACACATACAAGAAAAGCGGCGCCCTGCCGGCCCCGACCCTTACCACACCTTTGCCCAGAATGCGCACCGGGGGAACGGTGCCGACAACGCCGGAACCTGGCTGTAAGGGATGCGGCAGCCAGGCCGCTGGCACGACGGCGTGATCCGTTACGTCCGGCACCTCGCCGCCGCAGACTGGCAGGACCATCAAATCCTCGAAGCGTCGACCGCCTGGACGATGCCGGAGTTCACCCGTGAGCAGACTTGGCGAGAGGTCAAGGTGGCAATCGACGGGGCGCAGCGGCGGGGCTTTGATATGCCGACGCAGCCTACGGCGCCCTCGACCCAGCCCCCCCTACAGCGCCGTTTCGCTTCGTGCTGCGCTGACGAGCTTCTCTGTGCTAGCTTGCTGTTCCTCGGTCGACTTTCACGTTCGCTCTACCCCCTCATAATGTACATAGAATTTGAAAATTCAGATTTCGTGCGGATGACTTCTGCTTTGCCCCCAACACCGGACTAAAATCGAGTGCCATCAGAAGGTCTCTTCGTAGCCATTACCGGACATATGCGAAAAAGAACTCGCCCAATTTTCACGCCTTCGACAACCTGTGACTACTCGGGCATACCGGCTTTGCGCAAAGCAGCCAATACCTGTCCCAGGTCATCGGAATTCTTGTAGAACTCACCTTCGGCATACTGCTTCAAAGTATAATTCGGGTGGGCATCCATGAATGTCCGCATGATCTTTCTGGCGTCATCGTTTCGATCCAATGCAGCGTGAGAAGCTGCCAAAAGAATTTGCGCTTCGCCGCCGTCAGGGTTTCGTTGCAGATGCTGTTCCAGGGATGCAATGGCGTTGTCAAATTCACCGGCCTGAAAATAGGCTCGTCCCAATTCTTTAAGAAACCAATCCGGATAATAAGGACTGAGGCGCATAGCGCTTAATACGGTTGCGATGGCGTTCTTGGGCTGACCGGCATAGGTCTCATTCATTCCGAGGCTCGCCTTGGCACTCGCGTAACTGGGGCTCAGATTGATCGCTTTTCTCGCGAAAGCCAAGGCGTCATCGTGACGCCCGAGATAAAGGGAAATCGCGCCCAATACGTTGTAGGCAACAGCATAGTTGCTATCCAAAGAAAGTGCCGTTTTAGTGAGTTCGACGCTGCGCTTGAACGCAAGGCCACGGTCCGAGACCCAGCCGGCTTGATATTCGGTCAAATAGGCGCGGGCCAACCGAATATAAGCATCCGGATATTTCGGATCGAGATCAATGGCTCTTTGCGCCAAATCCTTGCCCTTCGCATTCGCCTCCTTGGTGAGTTGCTGGAACTGCGCCATGCTCTGATTGACGAGGAGCCAGGCTTCCAAGTTGTTGGTGCCGCGCCGCTGAATGTGCGCGATTTCGCCTTCGGTGAGTTTTACTTGAAGCGAAGTCACGATGTTCAGGGTGATCTCGTCTTGCAGGGCGAAAATGTCTTTTGATTGGCGATCGTAGCGTTCGCTCCACATTTGGCGACCGCTGACGGCGTCGATGAGTTGCACGGTAATGCGCAATTTGTCACCGGCCTTTTGCAGGCCGCCGGTCAAAACGTATCGGATCCCCAAGTCCGCCGCCACCTGTTGCACCTTCGCCGACCCGCCTCGATACCTAGAGACCGAGTTGCTTGCGATCACGAACATCTTCGGCGTATTCGAAAGCGACGAGATAATGTTTTCCGTCAAGCCGTCGCTGAGATGTGCTTGGCTGGCATCGTCACTAAGGTTCTCAAAGGGCAACACGGCAATCGAGGGCTGCTCAGGGAGTGGAAAGGCCATCATCTCGACAGAGGTTTTTGGGAACGCCGGCTCGCCGAGTCCGTTGACAAACCACCATGAGGACAGCCCAGCAACCGCAATAGCGAGGCCCGCGGCGACAAGACCCGCCCCTTTCATTCGCTGCCCACCGGACCGGGTCACATGATCGGGGGCTGCGTCCAACCGGACTTGGTACACGTGAACCGGATCCGAAATGTTCTTCAATTTTTGCTCGCCGAGATCGTGATAACCAACGTCAAGACGCGCATGGATTTGTTCATAAACCGAACCCGCGATGGCGATGCCGTTGGTTTCGGCTATGCTTTCAAGCCGTGCGGCGACGTTCACCCCATCGCCAAAAATATCACCATCGTCGACGATCACATCACCGAGATTGACCCCGATGCGAAAACACAGGCGAGTTTCCGACGACTCACCTGCGCTCCGCTGAATCATCTCACGCTGCACGGCGATGGCGCAGCGCATGGCCTCAAGAACGCTGGGAAACTCAGCCAATAGGCCGTCGCCAATTGTTTTTACGATGCGCCCTTTATGCTGGGCAATGGAGGGGTCTATCACCTCGCCGTAGACGCGCTTGAGCGCGGCCAGGGTACCGTCCTCGTCGGCCCCCATGAGGCGGCTGTAACCGACCACATCGGCCAACATGATGGCGGCAAGTCTACGCTCGACATCGGGTTCATTCATGAGAAACCGATCAAATGCCCGACATTTGGCGTTCGACGCGGCTGTCTGCCAATGGTGGGAGCCGGGTTTTCACAAGCGTGGCGATCCCCGGTACGGTTGCTATTTGGCCATTTCGGATTTGATTTTATCCAAGATCGAGATGGCTTCTTTCATTTTGTCTTTGTCTTTGGACGCGTGCCCATCTTGATGAACGGTATATCCATCCTCAAGCCGCTTCTCGTAAGCCTTTTTGGCCACGGGTTCCATCTCCATATTTGCCAACTGCTTCATGGTGTCGGGGTATTCCCACAGGCCACGGCAGGCCGACGCCTGTGAGGCGAGCAAAACGAAACATGCGCAAGTAAATAATACTAGTCTCATTCCTATTCTCCCAATCACACGACGTGTGCTCGGCAAATCAGAGCCGAGATTGTGAATAGCATAGATTATGTGGCAATTGTAAATTGATCGCTTGAGAACACAGCCAAGTGAACCAAACCTCGAGCGGATTTTGCTGTATTCCGTTGTTATTTGACGATCTACCGCTTCAAGTAATTATCCCTGCCAGAGTCTGCAATGGGTCAAAACCCGACGTTTCCACGGACTGATTTTAGAGTCCACTAAACGCCAGAAAGCGGAAGTCGATTTCCCAATTGCAAAAAAGCAGACAATTCGAGTCCGCTTAGCTCCCTGAATGCGGACGTTCTGGCAGATCGCTGATTGAGTTCGGGTGTAGTCATAAGCTGCCTTGCGCAGTCACCCGAGAAACGTCGACTATTTGGTCAGTGAGCGGAAGTAAGCGAGATTCCACCGCATGGGCCGAAAATGCCGCGACGGAGACTGTATCGCATCTATCAGACTATGTCTCGAGCGTGGCATTAACGGGCATCGCCTGCATCTAATTCTCGGGCCCATTCGACGTTCGAGAATTCCTCAGCGATATCGAGAAATGTGCGGACAATCCTAAGACGGCGGCGTCCCGGCGCGAAGACGAGGCGTTCGCTGATCTTGAGATCGGCGTCGCGGATCGGCAGCAAACGAAACCGGCCCCAGGGATTGGCGCCGGCGTCGGTGAGCGAATAAACGGTAACGCCAAGACCGGCGGCCACCACTTCGCGCATGGACTCCCAATCATCAATCTCCATGATCCGTTTCGGCGTCAAGCCGGCATCACGCATAGCCTGATCCAAGACCCCGCGGGTCGCGGTGCCGACTTCACGCAGAACCAATGGCTCGGCTGCCAGGTCCGCCAGCGTGATGCCGTCACGTTCGGCCCAGGGATGATCCGTGCCGACAACGGCGACGACGGGATCAACCCGCAAGGTCAACGCATCCGGCCAGTCGCCGCCCATGGGCGCGGCGACGACCGCCACATCAATCTGGCCGTCCTTCAGATTACGGATCAATCCAGCCGTGTTCTTCACCACTAAGGACAATTGCGGTCCCGGATAACGCTCAGCGAAGCTCTGCATTAGCGGGACGATGAGATGCGCGCCTGTCGCGCCCAGCCGGAGGCGACCCGATTCCAGGGTGCGGCTTGCCGAAAGCACTTCTTCGACCTCTTCGGCAACGGCGAACATACGGGCCGTTGTTTCCAATAATTCGCCGCCAAAAGCGGTTAATTCCACACCGCGGCCGCGCTTTTGGAACAGTTTGACGTCATAACGCTGCTCAAGCGCTTTCACCTGCAAAGACAGGGTCGGCTGCGCAACGCCCAGGATTTCCGCGGCTTTCAGGTAGCCGCCTTCCTGGGCGACAGCATGGAATGTGCGAAGATGTGCAAAATTGATAGCCATAATAAATACAATACATAAAAAACATATATTTGTTCAATATAATAAATTTTGCGATTGTCTGGTCATCGAAACAACACGCTCTCAACCATCACCAGATCAGGAGTTAGACAAATGACCGCCACGACATTCAGCCCCGAAACCACCGCCGCTCAGTTCAGCAACACCAACACCCGCCGGTTCTTCGTCGAATGCACCGGTTTCTTCGCCGGACTGGCGCTCATCGCGACGATCACCGCCGGCTCCCTGACCGGTAGCGGCCAGGCCGTCCAGGTGCTGGATTTCATCAAGTTCGTTGCCGGCGTCTGAAGCCTGAAAACGCATCAACCTCAACTCATTGCTCAGAGGAGTTCGTTCGATGAAAGCCATCAAAAAATTCCCGGAACTCGCCGCCGCCATCACCCATGAATTCCGCATCCTCGGCATACTGATCATTCTCCCAGGCGCCGTATCGCTGGGCGCCGCCTTGATCATCGGCACCGTCAATGAGTATGGCGCGCCGGACGCCTGGCATGCGGCCTTACAAGGTATGGGGCTCTAGCGCCCGCTACGGCGAATAACCCGAAAATCTTCGACCTCATCAAAGGGACAAACCCATGACAAGCCATCGGAAAAATATCGGACTCGTCACTCTGGCAGGCGCTCTGCTGATCATGGGTTGGGCCATGGCGGAAAAGCCGGCGGACATCAATGACGAAACAACGCTTTGCATTGCCGCGGTCACCGAGTTGAGCGGTCATAAACCGACAGCGGCCGCCATCAAACTCTGCCGGCATGGGCGTTCGCACGCCGCCCTGCAGGCCATTGGCTTTTGAGCGGTCGGCGACCGGACGCGCGGACTGAGGAGACCCACCATGATTTGCCATCACAATAATGACAACAGGGACACGGGACGCGTTCGCACTGTCAGGGCGCGCGGATCAAACGGTGCCGGCGGCAGCGGAGGCGGCATCGCACTTGATGGTGTCGGAACCTTAAATAAGGCGCCCATTTTCACGGACCTTCCCGACGCCGTCAAACGCACCACGGCCCGCCACCTCGTGTGGACTGCTTATACCGAGGGCGCCGTCATCCTATCGCGGGCCGAGGCGAGCACGCAGGTATACCTGTTGGCCTCAGGAACAGCTCAGGTGGTTAACGACGAACACGCCGAACGCCGGATTATCCGGGCTGAATTGAACCCCGGCGACATTTTCGGAGAACTTGCGGCCATGGGTACCGGCGCGCGTTCATCCGCCGTCGTCGCCCGGACCGACTGTGTATCCGGGGCCATGCCTCAGGATGTGTATATGAAAATCATAACGACCCATGAAACCGCTGCACTGGCGACGATGAAACAACTGACTGGCGCGCTCCGCGCCGCCAACGAAAACATCGAAAGCATGTGTGTTTTGGATGCCCGCCAGCGTCTCGCCCGCGAACTGAGCCGTCTGGCCGAAACGGACCCCAGCGACACAAGCCGCCGACGCATTCATCGGATCGCGGCGCAGATCGATATTGCCGACACGCTCTGCATGGCCCGCCAGACGGTGGCACGGCTGTTCGGCGAATGGCGTCGCGCCGGCATCATCGAGCGCCTGGGCGACAGCCTGATCATCCACAAGCCGGATGAGTTGGGACAAATCCATGAAATTTGAGGAACCCGATCGGCGTGCCGCCCGGTGACTTGCCTTCGAGCGTCGCGGCGGTACCGTGGTCGATATGACCCAAGCCTAATTTTGTGTATATTTTAGTCGAGGATACGAGATGTTTGATCTCGCGCTATCCGCCAGATCGGCAGGGGTGGTCAAAACAGGGGAAAGCCATTGACCGCGATGTTAAATTCCATTCCCGCCGCCGTTTCTCGCCTGGGAATAGTAATCACCGGCCTGCGGTTCATTTATCTTTCGATCCAAATGCTTTTGACCGGATGGCCGAGGTCTTGCAGGTCGATAAGGATAGAGATAACACGTCCCGAGACCGCGTAGCCGGCACTCATGAACAGCCGGCCATCGGCCGTATAGACATCCCGGGCCAACACGGCGCCGACCGGCACATCCTCCAAAGGGCATTCAAAGCCACCGGTCTGGGGCGTAGGTGCATCAGCTTTCTCTGGCGGTTTTGTGGCCTCGACCGCTTCTTCAGGCGGTGCGGCATCAGTTGAACTGTCCTCCAGTGCCGATGGGGTTTCCGGTGCCGGCGGCGCCTCTTGTACCGCCGTCTCAGCCACATCCGAGTCCGTGGGCGGGCTGACCAACGGTTTACCTTTCTTCATGACGGCAACGCCGCGGGCTTTCTGGGGCGGCTTTTTGGTGCGCCGGAACCCCATTATTTCTTCCAGGGCCTCGGCGACCTCAATTTCCTGGTATTCGTGCTGCGGCTTTATTGATCGATCCTCCGGCAATTGCTGAAGCATTTTGGTTAGCCGTGACTCCAGGGCGTTTTTTGACGCCGGCTTGACTAGAAAGGCGCTGACATCAAGCGCCAACGCCAGATCGACCAGATGCTTGTCGCCATACCCGGTGAGTAAGGCAAACGGTATGTTGCGGCTGAAATTGTCGCCGCCCATGCGCACGGATCTCAAAAAATCAAGGCCATGCTTCCTGGGCATGTTGAAATCAGAAATGATCAAATCAATTCGGTATCGACCCGAACTCAAGGCCTCCAAGGCCTCCTGTCCGTCAACGGCCTGGATGACATTCGGCTTGCCCATATCGTCGAGCAGTCGGGTGACCGTTGTCCGGCTGAACATTTCGTCATCAGCCAGCAAGATCGTTTTACCGCTCAGATCAAGTGTCATATTCCCCCTGCCCACTCTGCCGCTTTTCACTGCGCATGCCGCCAAAGGCATCAATGCGCGCGTATTCCGATTCTATCCTATCCAACTGACTTCGGAAATCCCTCCAATTTTCATCGATCGCATCGTCCTGCAATTGACCAAGCATAACAGCCAATTGGCCGGCGGCGGCGTTATTTGCCGCGCCCTTCGCCTTGTGGGCCGCATCGTGGACGGCGCGGGCATTCCGGGCGCCGATGGCGTCGCCGATTTCCGAGATCAGCGGCGGGAATGCCTCGATAAACAAGTCGAGCGTTTCATTGATGCGTACCGGGTTGTCGCCACCAATGAGGGCCGCGAGTCCTTCCAAATCAACGGGTGGTGAGTTCCCGCCAATTTCCTGTGGTGCGACTTGCTCGATTGCCGTCGCTGGTGGATGACCACGTAGAATTTTTTCCAAAGTTTCCGGTCGGACCGGCTTTTCGCAGGCCCCGAGATAATCAAGCCCCCCCGACCTTGCGAGAGTTTGGGCATCATCAAGACCAGCGACATTCTCGCCGCTCACCAAAACGATGCCACCGTCGAAGCGGCGTGCGGCAAGTTCTTGAATAAAGGCGGCGCCATCCATCCCGGGCATATTCAGATCGCTGATCACCGCATCGACATGATTGCCCGCAAGGTGACGCAATGCGGCCACACCGCCGTCAACGGTGGCGACATTGGCAATTCCGATTTTGCCGAGGGTCATGACCAGCACACGGCGCGAAAATTCGTTGTCGTCAACGACAAGAATGCTCAGTGAACCGAGATCGTCCATTATGAAGACCCACTGGAGGCCGGCGCGCTGTCATCAAGCTCCCCGGCTTTTTGAAAGGCGGCGTCGATCTGTTTGCGCAAGCCGGCCAATGAGAACGGTTTGACGATATACGCAAAAACCCCGGATTCCTGCGCCTCGCCCACATGGGTCATGCTGTCGTTGCTGGTCAGCATGACGAACGGCACGCCCGGCCAGCGTTGTCGGGCCGTTTTCAAGAGATCAAGACCCGTGACCTTGGGCATGTTCCAATCCGAGATGATCAGTTGGAAGTGAGGGTGGTTTTCCATGGCCCGAATGGCCTCTTCGCCGTCACGGGCGACCACGATGGTCTCGAAACCCAGTTCACCAAGCGCCGATTTGGCAAGGTTCAAGGCGAATTTATTATCCTCGACCAGCAGCACCTGCATGTTCGAGAAATCGAGTCCACCGCCGTTACCAATGGCCATGCCGATGTCCCATCCTGTTTTCAGTGCCGCTGCCGACGGCGCCCTGAAAGATTACTCGACCTCGATTTCGCCCTCAAGGTGCCCGAGTCCGTCAGCCAGCAATTCGCTGACCGTATCGGCCAAATGCTCGGCATCGTCAAACTTGTTGGCGATGCAATGATTTTCAATATCAAGACATCTTTGGGCCAGCTTCATCAGCCCCATGGTGCGGGCGTTTGATTTCAAATCATGGGCTGTGCGTTGCAATGTCTCGGCATCACCAGCAATGGCGGCCGCGGCAAGATCGCTCGCCGTTTGCGTACAAATTCTCTGAAAATCCTCAACCAGCGTAACCACCATGTCGTTGCCGTAATCGGCGCGCAAGGCGTCCAAGGCGGCAATGTCGAAGACAGGTTGCTCACCCTCGCCGGACCCCGGAGCCCTGTGTGCCCCGGTGGATGCGGCGTCCGCGTTCTCCGGATGCGCATCGGATTCACCGCGCATCACCCGCGCCAAAGTCGCGTCCAAGGCGGCGGGGTCGATAGGTTTGGTGACGCAGGCATTCATGCCGGCGGCAAGACAGGCCTCGAGTTCCTGAATATTCGCCGCCGCGGTGACGCCGATGATCGGAATGGCTGCCAACTCGCCGTCCATGGCGCGAATTCTTTTCGTTGTCGCGATGCCTCCCATGACCGGCATGTGACGGTCCATGAGGATCACGTCGAAGCGTCCGGGTTTCAGGCGCTCCAAGGCTTCGGTACCGTTGACCGCAACCTCGACCCGATGGCCTTGCTTGCCCAACATCCCAATCGCCACCTTGCGGTTGATCTCATTGTCCTCGACCAGAAGGATATCAAGCGGCACCTCCAACTGCGCCTCACCATGGCCGGCCCCGGCATTGATGCTCGTTTCCATAGCGTCCGGGTCGATCACTGGGAACGGCACGAGCAGGCGGAATGTGCTGCCAAGGCCGAGTTCGCTTTCCAGTTCGATGGTGCCGCCCATCAGGTTCGCTAGCCGCCGGCAAATGGCCAGGCCAAGTCCCGTGCCGCCGTATTTGCGTGCCACTTCGACGGAGCCCTGGGTATAGTCCGAAAAAAGCTTCGCCTGGGCATCGACGGATATCCCGGTCCCCGAATCGGTGACAGCGAAACAAACGGTGGCGACATTGTCCAAGCGCTTAACCTCATCGGCGCGCACCGTGACCGTCCCCTCGGCGGTGAATTTCACGGCATTGCTGACAAGATTGAGAAGGATTTGACGAAGCCGGTGCGGGTCGCCCATGACGGCCGCCGGCAAATCGTCAGCCACATGGCAGATTAGTGAAATACCCTTTTCATCGGCGCTCGGCGCCATGACGGCAACGGCATCTTCCGCCGCACGGTCCAGGGCGAACGGCACGTTCTCCAAATCGAGTTTGTCTGCCTCCAACTTCGAGATATCTAAAAGATCGTTCAAGATTGTCAGCAGCGCGTCACCTGATGCGACGATGGAATCCACGTAGTCCCGCTGTTCCGTATCAAGGTTCGTATCCTGCATCAGCCGCGCCATCCCAAGAACACCGTTCATGGGGGTGCGCACTTCGTGGCTGACGACGGCGACGAAATCGGATTTGGCATCGGCCATTCGCTCGGCCTCGTCCCTGGCTGCTTTCAACTCCTCCTCGACACGCTTGCGCTCGGAGATGTCGTAGACCCATCCGAAATAGGCGTTTCCGTCATCCATCGGCGCTGGCTCAAACGACAAGAGTATCCAGAAGGGCGTGCCATCCGCCCGTTTGAGGCGTGCCTCCACATCACGCAAACGTCCCTCACGTTGGAGGCGTTCGCTGATTGCATCACGTTCGGCGGGGTCAGCGTAGAAATCGCGTGCCTTCGCGCCAAGCAACTCCTCTTTCGAAACGCCGACCATTTCGGCGGTCCGCGAGTTGACGAAATCAAACCGGCCGTCATTACGCACAATAGTTGCCCCGATTGGGCTGGATTCCAGGATTTGGTATAGGCGCTGCTCGCTTTCGCGGACTGCCTGTTGGGCCTTTTTTTGATCGGTGATGTCGGTGACGATATTGACGACACCGCCCGATGGCGCCGGCGCCGTGTTGATTTGAAGAGTTTTACCGTGAACGGTTGTTCGCTCCCAGCGTTGCGGTTCTGTTTCGACCGGCAACTCGACCAACCATTCGTCGGTGAGTTCCGCAGCATCGCCATCACCGAAATCACCGCGTTCGGCTTGGAACAGGTTTTCGACACGGTTCGACTCGCCGACCTTCAGAAGGCCGTCTGGAAACCCGTACAAATCGGAATACTGTTTGTTGAAGAAGACATAGCGCTTGTCATTATCTACATAGCGGATTCCTCCGGGCACGTTGTCGAGGACGACACGGAGTTGCGCCTCACGCTCTTGAAGTGCCGCTTCCGCGCGTTTGCGTTCGGTAATGTCTGTGGCCATGGAGCCAATGGCGGAGATAGACCCGTCTTTCGCGAACACCGGGTATTTGACGAAGTGATAATCCCGCTTCTCACCGGCGGCGTTGACGAAATGCGATTCCGCTTCCAGCGATTGCCCCGTATCCAGGATAAGTTGGTCCGATTCGTCGAACTGCCGGGCGACTTCCGGTGAATAGAAATCATGCGCGGTTTTGCCGACGATATCATTGGCGGCGACGCCGCGTTCCTCGACGAACGCCTTGTTGACCATCAGATAACGCAGGTCCGGATCCTTGATAATGACAATGACATTTGCGTAATCGAGAAACCCCGTCAGCCGGGCCTCACTTTCCTGAAGCGCTGCCTCGGTCCGTTTGCGGTTGGTGATATCAATGCTTACGGAACCAATGGCGATCAGCGTGCCGTCCGCCGCAATGACCGGAAACCGGCTGACCAACAAGTCATGGATGGTTCCGTCTGCCTGTGTAACCTGAACTTCGGCCTCCTGACGCTGACGCGTTGTCATCACTTCCTTGTCGGCACTGTCGAAGGCCGCAGCATGTCCATGGTCGAACAAATCGCGGGACGTCATGCCGATCATATCGTCGGGCGAAAGACCGCGATTGTCGGCGAAAGCCTTGTTGACCATCAAATATCGGCCTTCGGCATCTTTCACGAACATCGGTGACGACGCGTTGTCGAGGAATGATTTCAGCAAAGCCTCATTCTCGCGCAGTGCTGCTTCAGCGAGTTTGCTGTCTGTGACGTCTGTGATAATGCTGACGTAGCCGCCGTGTTCTGTCGGCTGTGTCCGGCAATCCAGCGAACGGCCGCTTATTGTTGTACGTTCCCAGTTGGCCGGTTTATCAAATGATCCGAGCGATTTAAGCCATTCCTTGGCCAGCGTTTCCGGATCACCCTCGCCAAATTCGCCGCGTTCTGCTTGAAAAATATTTTCAGCAATCACGGATTCCCCGACTTTCATGAGGTCATCGGGAAAGTCGAACAATTCACCATAGCGTTGATTGAACAGCACGTTGCGCCGTTCCTTGTCAACCAGCCGGATGCCTCCCGGCATGTTGTCTAGGGCAACACGCAACAGTGATTCTTTCTCGGCGATTTCCTCTTCAGCGCGTCGCCGCTGAGTGACATCGGCATGAATACTGACCGTGCCGCCATCCGACGTATGGCGGTCGCGAATTTGTATCCAGCGGCCGTCTGCCAAGGGCACATCGTACGTCTCGTCGGTTTCGCCGTAAGTCCGTGTGCGCCGGTTCATGGCGTCAACCGTTGCGCTGTCATCGGCGAACGCCCCGGATTTGATGTCGAGGGCAATCAACTCTGCCAGGGGCGTGCCCGGCGGCACGTCATTCTCGGCATAACCATACATCTCTCGATAGCGGCTATTTGACATGACCAAATGATCATCGGCGTCAAACAACGCAAAACCTTCCGAAACGTTCTCGATGGCATCGGTCATCCGTGCTTCCGCCGCGGCTGCTGCATCCTTGGCGGCAAGCACCTGGGCCTCGGTCAATTTGGCTTCCGTGATGTCGACCAAGACGGTGACATAGTAAGATGGGACGGCATCGGAATCGCGGACCAGCGATGCCCAAAGATTCCCCCAGACGACCTCACCATCCTTGCGGCGATACATCTTCTCATTGACCATGTCCTCAACTTCGCCTTCGCGTAACTGGCGCAGGTTTTCTTCGCTCACGTGTAAGCGGTCGGGGTGGGTCACATCGCGGAACGTTTTGCCGATCAACTCTCCCGGATCAAAGCCGAGTATTTCCGAATAGCGGTCGTTGACCCGCAGATAGGTGCCCGTCAAATCGACATCCGCCAGCCCAACCGCCGCGTTTTCAAATGTGACGCGGCTCCGTTCTTCACGGTCACGCAATGTTTCTTCGACCAATTTTCGTTCGGTGATATCGGTGCGAATGCCGACCAGACCACCGTCCTTGGTCCGACTTTCGCTGCACAGAAGCCAGCGGCCGTCACTTAAGTGTTGCTCGTGGTTACGCCGGCCCTGGCGGAACTCCGCCAGACGGTTGGCAACCCATCCTTCAATGTCATTGATGGTGTCCGCATCCTGACCCCGCTCGGCCGCCAGACGGGCCACCTGCTCAAGTTGGACCCCGGGCGCCAATACTTCTTCGATCCATGGATAGAAATCCCGGTATTTCTGATTGCTCAGGACAAGTTTCTCGTCGGCATCATAGTAAATAAAGCCGTCAGAAATACTCTCAATGGCGTCCTTGATACGTGCCTCGGATCTCTGCAATTCCGCCTCAACCGATTTGCTCTGGCTGATAACGGTCAAGGAAGCGAGGACCGCAGCCTCGCCTTGAAACGCGATGACACGCGCGGCCAGAAGCACCCAGAATTTTTCACCGTTGCTCGATTGAAACTCAGCCTCGAAACCGTCCACCTGACCGCGTTCATCAAGTTCAGCAACGAAGCGCTGGCGATCTTCAGGGTTGGCGTAAACCAGTGCCGCCTCCGAACCGACCAGTTCGTTGGACGCAATGCCCAGCAATTCGGCGCTCGCCTTATTGCTGTACATAAAACGTCCGCTGTTTTGCGACACAACGGCTATTGGGATCGGAATGGTTTCCAATATGGTGCGTTGGGCGCGCTCGACGGTGTCGGCCCCGACTTCCCGGTCTCGGTGCTGCAGCGCCGCGATCAACTCGGCCTTCTTCATGCGATGATAATTCGGCTGTCCGCCGACGCCTGTCATCATGTCCCGCTCCTGTCTCGGTGCCTGAGAGCATTCCGCGCCATCAGATAAGGATTATCCCACGCCTGTGAACATGGCACCATATTGACGTTTCCGGGAGTCGCCTGGGCGACATGGCACACAGTAGGTGATCAGCAGGGTGTAAAAAGGGATGCCCGGGCTGTAAAATCGCTTGTGTGAATCAGACGGACTTCCTGTAAACTCGGTTTCGAAGCAAGACAGATTTGAGAAGTTCAGTTCATGCCCGACCGAAAATCAATCGACCTCGACACCCTTTCGTTTCTTGTCATCGAGGATGACGCTTTCGCCCGATCTTTGGCTGTCGGTTTGTTGAGAAAAATGGGGACCGAGAAAGTGGACGTCGCGGAAAATGGCGTTGCGGCGCTCGATTATCTTGCCCGTGGGGATGCGCCACCCGATGTTCTGCTCGTCGATCTCGGCATGCCGGACATGGGCGGCGTTGAGATGATGCGCCTGTTGGCTGAAAGTACGTATGAAGGCGGCATTATTCTGGTTAGCGGTGCGGAAGAGGAAACCTTGATCATCGCACAGGAACTAGCCAAATCGCGCGGCCTTAACGTTCTTGGATTAATCACCAAACCTTTGACCGAGGCAGCGCTTATGGAGGCCCTGAGCACTTAGTGCTAGTCGCGTAATCGGTATGGTGTGAGGCGATTTCTGATTGATTGTCTGGGTTTGCCCCCGGCCCATTGGATGCAGACACGACAATGTTTGAATCTCGTCCTCACAGCTATCATTCCATTTCGAATCATCGTTCGTCCGCTATTGGTAAATGGTGCCGGTCCAGGCCCGGAAGCCAGCTACCGGAACTTCCACTTAACCCCTGGCAGGGGACTAAATTTGTGGGCCGGCATATAATCTCTTTCTAACCAGACCCAGAAATTGACCGAAAATCCGACACGCGAGTCACCTCAGTGACTAGCCAAGAACTTTAGAGCCTCTAATGTACGCAGACGCTCAATACGGTATTGTGACACAATGCCTGTTGAATTCGGGGACGAGCCGCCAACGCATTGGCCAGCCGGTGAGACGCGGCAACAAAGGAAAAAGCCCATGACCAAGATAATGAAATCCGCCTTCGCCACCGCCGCGGCGTTGATGTTTACGTTTGTCGTGCTGACGGCCGGTGTCACGTTCACGACTGGGCCGGCCCAGGCCATGAGCTTCAAGGACGCGGCCAAATCCGGCGCGATAATCAAGATTGATCAGCTGGATCCCATGAAGGGGTTCTTGGCCAAGGCCGCATCGAAAGCCATTTCAAAGCTGCCCCTGACCAACGTCAAGGCGGACGGCGGCGGCTTGACCGGCGAGGTTTCCATGCGCGGGCTTCAATGGACCGTCATCGTCAATGCCGGTGACGATGCATCAACCAGTTTCATCGCTTTCGCGCCGAAGACGAAGTTCAAGTTCTCGCATCTGATCGGCAACAACCCGGCCGCAAAGATGTTCGACCTGATGACCTTCGATCGTCAGATGCTTCTGATCGCGGCCGCCGACGTGGAACTGGACAGTGGCGACATGCCCGACAACGTCAAGGCGGCGTTGGCGCCCCTGTATGATGACGCCTCGGATTTCACGCTTTCCCTCGATGAAGGTTTCAGCCTGCTCAGTTCCCTGAACATCGGGAAATCCAAAGTCATCAAGGCATCCCTGGATTTCCTGGGCGCCAAATCGAGCGTTCTGCAAATGAAGGGCGTCTTGAGCGTGACCATTCTCGATTCCATGGTCGAGGCACTGAGCGCACCGAAGACGCCGACGCTCAAACTCGTCGCCGTGGTGCCGGAATTCCGCCCGAAACTCGGCGGGCTTGTCGAATTGCCGGCCGATATTCAGTTCAATTACGTCGCTGAATTGGAGAAGGGCGGCAAGCCCGTCCTCGGCATGGAAGGCGAAACCAAGTTCTCCATCGGCAGCCAGGATATGAACATCGTGCTGTCCAACTCCATCAACCTGGGCAAGGGAGCGCCCGATTTCGTCGTCTCGGCGACCCTGTTCGATGGGCTTCCTTATGAGAAGGCCTTCGGCATCAGTTGGCTGACCATCGCGAACTATAAGATGGTCTTCAAATTGAACGCATCAGGCACGCTCGTGGTGCAATTCGAAGGCGACACATCGATCGGCGAAAAAGCCGTCACTTTGGGCGGCGGTTTAAGCATCGGCACCAAAACCGCCGGCCTGCCAATCCCGACAAAACTGCTGATCAGCATTGATGATGGACCTGACAAGGTCGGCTCGCTGGGGCTCAAGGATATCCTCGGCATTTACAACGCCATGGCAAAAGCCACGGGCAACCCGGCCACCGTGCCACTGGACCAGGTCCCCGACATTTCCATCGCCGGCACCGGAAAAGGTAAGGAAAACGGCCCGAAGATCGAGTTGCTCATGGAAGGCGGCGGCGATGACGGTTTTGATATCCGAGGCAAGCTCCGCATCTTTGGCGCTGATGTGGCGGTCATCGACAAGGCCTATGTGAATGCCGGCGAGGGCATTGATATCCGTGCGCGGGTCAACAAGTTCAAGGCCGGACCGATCACCTTGCCACACGGTGACGCGGAGATCGTCATCAAACTGGAGCAAATCACCAACACGGAATCACAACCGCATGTGCTCATTCGTGCCAAGGGCCTGTCGTTATTCGGATCGAAGCAGGAAATGGAGCTGTCGCTCTATTTGGCGAAATCCCACTTTATCGCCAAGCAACATCTCGGCCACTTGTTTAAGTTCGATTTCGCGGCTCACGCCGTCGCACCAGACTTTTCGTCCTTCGCCGGTCTCGGTTCGACGCAATTCAGGGTTGACGCGAAGCTGTCGTCCGATCCCGGCTTGTGGATTCGCACGGCCGGTAAGAAGGAGGCCAAGCAATATCTAGAAAAACTGGACATCGGTGCGGACGTGGCCCTGAAGGCCCTGGACGCGGCGAAGAAAGAAGTTGCCAGATTGGACCGCCTCATCGTCGACGCACGCGCCAAGGTGAAGAGAGAGCGCGAACCGGCCATCAACACCCTGAAACGCGCCGAGGCCGAGGTCAAGCGGCTGCAGGGTCAGATTGACAAATTCGAACGGCGCCGGGTGGAATTCCGGCGGCAAATCAAATCTTGCAATCAAACCCGCAGGATTTGCGTACGTATCGGTCTGCGTCGAACCGGCTGTTATAAGAGTGTTGCCGGCCATTGTGTGATTCCCAGTTATTACGGCTATTGCGCCGCACACGCGAATATTCCGAACTATCCCGCCCGCGGCGTCTGCGAAGCCAAGAATACCAAGCCGCGCACGGAAATGGCCTGGGCTGATACCAAGAAACACGGCCTCAAAGTCGCCAAGGCCGCCGCTGTTGAAACCGTCGCCGGCATCCGTAAATCCATCAACAAGTTGCCGGTTGAACTCGACCCCCGCGTCGCCGCCCTGATCGCCGCGAAGGAATCGGCAAATATTTGGTTTATCGCCGCGAAGGAATCGGTCAAGGGTGTCCTGCAGTTCGGCGAGATACTGAACAAGGGCATCCAAGCCCTCGATGCGCCGGATATCTTCGCGCTGGAGAAAAGCGGCATTGAGGGTGATTTGTTTCAGGCCATAAGTGGCGAACCGGTGATCATTGATATGAACTTCCGGGTCAAGGGCAAGCCCTTCAGGAGCCGGTTCTCGTTCTCCATGGACCTGGCCAGCCAGAAGGACAACGTCCGGCGCTTCGGCATTCTGGCACTCGGCATTGCCGTCAAGGAAGTCATCAAGATCGGAAAAAAGATGAAGGTCATCCCGCACGATGCACTGGATCGGGTCGAAGCATTCTACTTGGACAAACTGGGGGACCTTGACGAAGAGTTGAAGAAAGTCACCCAAGCCAACGAAACCGGCAACATCAAGCTCGCCGAGACCGTCGACGCCAAGAGACCGACCATGGCGCAAACCATCATTGCGGATCAAACAGTGCGCCGCAAAGACGCGGCAATCGAACAGGCGCGGCTGATCAAGTTGCAAAAAAACGCTGTAGAGAAGCTGAGCAAGGCGCGCCTCGCCCAACTGAACAGCCTGCTTCGCGGCAACAAATGGAAAAAGATGCCGGGCCAGGCCAAGGATATCACTGCCGGCGCCAACGGTTCCGTCTGGGCCATCGGCCAGGATACGACGCTTTGGTCATGGAACGGCAGTAACTGGAAAAAGATGCCGGGGAACGGCTTGCGCATTGACGTTGGACCCGATGGCCGTGCCTGGTACATCGGCACTGACAATACTGTCTACAGGGGCGACGGCAAAACCATTACCAACATGCGTGCCCAGGCTGTCGACATCGGCGTCGGCGCCGACGGCTCTGTTTGGATTATCCGTGCCAAGGGCGGAAAGTCCGCCGGTATCTCGCGCTGGAACGGCTCGAAATGGACGAACATTAAGGGCGGCATCACCACGCCGAGTTGGCCGAAATCCCCGGACGGCCGCATGTTCAAGCGCCTCGCCCATACCCATGCCTGGAAATCCGGCATCAAACGGATTGACGTTGACGACAAGGGCCGCGCCTGGATCGTTTTCGGCAACAATTACATGGCCCGCTGGAACCCGAAGACGAACAAGTGGAACGGCATTGCCGGGCACGCGCTGGATATCGGTGTCGGTGCCGACGGCACACCGGTCTCCACCCGGTTCGATGAAAAGGTTCCGGGTCAAGACTATGCGCCCTTTGTCTGGGGCGGCAAGAAATGGAGCCGCCTCTCCGGCGGCATGAGCCAGATTACCGTCGATAAGAACGGTGACCCCTGGGGCATCGACGCGGCCGGTAACGTCTGGGCCTGGGATGCTGCGGCAAAGGCCAAGGCGGCACATATCACCAAGGCGCCAACGCCGCCAAAGCCGCAGACGGGTGGCGGCTCACCGGTGCCCGGCAGTTTCGGCAAACTTCCCGTCAATAAGGTGATGGCGTTCCAGGTCAAGCACGCTGGCAAATGCATTGATACGACCAAGAACGGTGCGCAAGGGCTGCAGACTCAGATTTGGGATTGCGTGAACAACCTCAATCAGCAGTTCAACGTCGTCTACAAATCGGGTGAGTGGTTCAATCTGGTCAATAAGCGCACCAAGCGATGCCTGGATGTTGCCGTTGCGTCAAAAAATAATGGCGGCATCGTCCACCAGTGGTCGTGTCACGGCGGCACCAATCAGCAATGGCGCAAGGTCGATCAGGGCGGCGGCTGGTTCTTGCTACAGGCCAGGCATTCAAATAAGTGCCTGGACGTCGCCAGTGCTCTGAAGCCAAACGGCTCCAAATTGCATCAGTGGGATTGCCACAAGGGGCCCAACCAGCAGTTCCGGATGAAGTAGGCACGACGCCCTCGTGCAAACCGGCGGCGGCCCCAGGCATCCCGGGGCCGCCGTTGTGTTGGGAAGTCATGACCGGGTAGCCTCGACAATGACCGCGTTGGGACTTGGCCGTGTAACAACGTTTCGGCTGAACGATTTTTTATGGACCGACGAGAATGGCCCTGAGTCCATTGCCGAAGTCGTTCAAACATCGATCAAAGCTGTCGGCGCAAATGGGCTTTTGGCGGCAATTGCGTTGACGCTCATACTTGGGCGACGGATGATCAGCGATGGCGCCTGCCGTTTCCGATAGCGGGAGATTCGCCGGAGGATAATCATTGAAAACAGTACTTCTCTGCGAGGATTTAGCCTTCTCCCGCGCCACCATGGCACGGACCATTCTGTCCATCGAGGCCTGCTCGATCATTGAAGCTGAAAACGGCACCCAGGCTGCCGACGAGATTGAAAATGCCCCCGGCTTGGATTTGATCATCGCCGATCTCTTGATGCCACGGCCGAACGGTCTGGAACTGTTGAAGATGGTCCGCGCCGGCAACACCGCGGCACCACGCGACATTCCGTTCATCGTCATCTCCGGCGCCATCACCGATGAGGTTCACGACGTCCTCGCCCAGCTCGACGTATCGCGTGCCATCGCCAAGCCAGTGACCCATGCCGGCTTGGCCGACGTGGTCGCCGGGATCGGGCCGGATGGTGGAAGATCAATGAGTTGGAAGACAACGGAAACAAGCTCCCCTACACGACCATTTATGGGCTGCCAGAGGAAGGCGCGGAGCTTGCGCCCGGTCGACGCATACCTGCTGTGATCGTGCCCGGCACTTTATTTGAAGTGCTTACCAAAATTACGGCGGATGCCGATGCACCCGCGCCGGAGAAAGTCGATGTATAGGTCCAATCCCGAAATCCCCGAGGCCACGAAAGGACGTGATGGATAGGTCATGTCCCCCTGACATAGCTCTCCAAGAATGGCCAATCGACCATCCCATATCGCCGAAGACGGCGGCGCGGTATGTCCCAACGACCGCGAAAGGGGTGCGGCGATTTATGAAGAACACGAAGCTAGGTTTTCTACGGATCGAGGGGCGGCGGTTCACGACCCATCGAGATATCGAAATGTATCACGAGGCGAACAGGAGCGAACCCTGTCCCTCTACAAGCGCGCCGTCTCCCCGTACTTCCACTTCGACTTCCAATTCCAGGGTCGTCGCTTTCACGGCTCGACGGGAGAAACAGATCGGCGCAGTCCAGCGCATAAAAGAGGCTGAAAAGACTGCCCGGCGGACCGAGCTTGACACTGGTGCTCTCAAAAAGTCGGTCACGCTTGACCACGCCGCCGGCGCCTATTGGGGGCAAGTCGCTCAGCACAAGCCCTCGGCGTTGACGGTGGAGTATCAGCTCGAAAATCTAATTCGGTTGATCGGCGGGCAAACGAAGCTGGAGAAGATCGACGATGGCGTGGTCGCCGATTTTGTAGCGCATCGATGTGGCGAACCAAACCGGAAATTTAAGGATGCAAAGGCCGCGCCGTGCGTTTCTGTATCGTCGGTGAATCGGGAAGTCGACCTGCTGAAACGTTGGGCGCCGGCACATCATGCCGATCAATGACGATCCCCTCGTAATCTTGGCCAACCAAGAGCCAAAAGATTCAGGGTCAATGTTCACCTATTGGTCGCCGTGTAGCTGCAACTTCTGCAAACACCAACGGGAACAGCGGTAGGCCAGTTACGTCGATCAGGACGGCCTGGGAGGGCGCTATGAGACGTGCCGGCATACCAGAGTTCCGGTTCCACGATCTCCGACACACGGTCGGCTCGCGTATTTTGGCGCTGACCAAAGACCTGAAAGCGGAGATGGAGTACTTGGGCCACACCGACATCTCGACCACGCTGAGATACGCGCATCATGCCAAGGGCCATAAACTCGAATTGATGGACACACTTTCACGTTCAAAGTCCCGAGCAATCCCCGAGGTCGTTACGGAGAAACAGGCTAAGTGACTGAAACTATATATATAAATTTAAGGGGCTCCGATAATCCCAAAGCAGACGCGCTACCAGGCTGCGCCACTCCCCGGACCGCCGGGAAACTACGTTTCCCGTACCAAATTGGCAAACCGACAATGATCCGGCGCAGCGGCTATCTCTCGAAAATAGCGTGCAGAACCGTATCGCCGGCGCGCAGGCCCAGTGTCCTCGCACTGCCCGCCGGCAACTCAAGCACGGCCCGGGCTGGGCCGGCGGACGGAATTGTCTTGGTCGAATGTGGCGTTGTGTTGCGTGCGATATTGATGATTCGTCCAGCCTTTTCGATGAATAGCATGTCGAGCGGGATATAGGTGTTCTTCATCCACATGATCACTTGGTCATCTTTTTTGAAGTCAAACAACATACCGCTGCCCGACGCCAGATGTTTACGCCACATGAGACCCTGGGCGCGTTGGCGGGGCGTTTCGGCGATTTCGACCTGCAAAGCATGGCGTTGATCGGATGAGACGATGGTCAACTGATCGATCCGGAAAACGGCGCCGTCTTGGGCGGTGACCGCCGTTGGCAGCAGCCACAAAATGGCCAGAGCGATTCGAAGCCCGGTCGCATGATTGAGGCAAATCCGCATTACCCGTCGTGTTGCGGCGATAGACCGAACCATACGGAAGACGCGGGAATCCAGGGTTTTGTTGATCAAATGACGAATCATACGTTTTTTTTACTGGCCAGGGGATCACAAGGATTTATTCTTGCACATTAGCAGCTTTAATTCGCCAACCAACACAAGTTGACAATCGGCGAAGCGCTCGGGAAGGCGTCTGGAGGGAGTTCGGGAACGTGATTCATACGTTGGCCTTGGCAGCGGGATTAATCCTGCTGTGGTTGCTATCATCGGGATTCTTCGTGCCGTTGATCCTGAGCTTGGGTGCGGCATCCATTGTCGCCGTCATTTGGCTGGCCCACCGCATGGACGTTGTCGACAACGAAAGCCATCCCCTGCACATGGCGCCCAAGGGCTTGCTGTATTTCCCCTGGCTCATGTGGGAAATCGTTAAATCCAACATTGATGTCGCCGCCGCCATAATTAGGGGCAGCGATGCCATCGCGCCGAAAACCATGCGCGTCAAGGCGTCCCAGCAATCGGACGTCGGCCGGGTGACTTACGCCAACTCGATCACCCTGACGCCGGGCACGGTGACCTTATTTGTCGACGATGACACATTTGTTGTCCACGCTCTGACGAAAGGTTCGGCGGAAGGTCTTGAAACAGGTGACATGGACCGCCGCGTCAGCGCTCTGGAGGGTCATGTGGAACGCGGCACGGAAGGTGTCGGATGAGTATGTTCGCGGCAGCCGGTGTCGCCGTCCTGGTCTCCATGCTGCTGGCCCTGGTAAGGGCCTTGAAAGGGCCGACGGTTTACGACCGCATTCTTGGCGTCAACACGTTTGGGACCTTGACGGTGATGTTGATCGCCGTGCATGGATTTCTGGCCGGCCGCCCAGAATTCCTGGATCTTGCCTTGGTTTATGCGCTGATCAATTTCATCGGCACCATTGCTGTCACCAAATATGTCGGTCTCAAGGAACTGGACCCGGCCATCGACCGCCATAAGGGCGATATCTGATGGCGATGATATTGGATATCCTGAGTTGGGCGTCGATCATCGTCGGCGGGGTGTTTTGCGTGATCGGCGCTGTCGGCTTGATCCGTCTCCCTGATGTCTATTGCCGCATGCACGCGGCCGGGATCATCGATACGGTCGGCGTCGGTTTGATCTTGTTAGGCTTGGCCTTCCAGGCAGGTCTGACACTGGTTCTTGCCAAACTAGTGATGATTTTCATTTTCATCCTGTTCACCAGCCCGACCAGTTGTCATGCGCTATGCCGGGCCGCGTCTTACGGCGGCGTGCATCCGATACACGGCGAACAGAAATCCGAAGATCAGCCCGATGATGTTTCTGGCGGCGACGCGGAGGTAGCACCATCGAAGACGTAATCATCATTTCGCTGTTGGTGTTCATGGCGGTAACGGCCATCGCGATCGCCCGCATTCACGATCTTTTCGCGGTCGTCATGCTAACGTCCATCTTCAGTCTGTCGGGCGCGGCAGCCTATGTGGTCATGGATGCAGTCGACGTGGCGTTCACCGAGGCCGCTGTCGGCGCCGGTATTTCCACCGTATTGATGCTTGGCACCTTGGCATTGACCTCAAGCGAAGAGAAACCAGCGGCGCGGCGCAATGTCATCGGGGCTTTGATTGTCGTGACGATCACCGGCGCCGTGCTGATTTACGGTACCTTGGATATGCCCTTCTACGGAGATCCCAACGCGGCCATTCATCTGCACCCCATTACGGATCGATTCCTGAACCAGTCAGCAGCCGAGATTGGGCTGCCGAATGTCGTGACTTCCGTGCTGGCCAGTTATCGCGGCTATGACACCTTAGGTGAGACTTTTGTCATCTTCACGGCCGCCGCGGGGGTTTTGGCCATCCTCGGTCGGGTGCGCATCGCGAGGCGCCATCATGACGATGACGATGACGCAGCCGAGACAAAGACCACCGACGCATCCGAGACGCCGGAGGGACCGCCCGCATGAGGCAAAAAATTATCCTCCGGGTGATTTCGAAGTTTCTTATCCCCTACATTCTTCTGTTTGCCCTTTATGTGCAGTGGCACGGTGATTTTGGGCCCGGCGGCGGCTTCCAGGCGGGAGTTATCTTTGCGGCCGGCTTTATTCTCTATGCCATCATTTTCGGCGTCGCCACGGTGCGCGATGTGGTGCCAGCGACAGCAACGCGGTACTTGCTGGTCATCGGCGTACTACTCTATGCCGGTGTCGGGGTGGCTAGCCTGCTCATGGGCGGCAACTATCTTGACTATAACGTGCTGGCCCATGAACCGACCCACGGCCAGCACCTAGGTGTTCTGTTGGTTGAAGCCGGTGTCGGGATCACGGTGGCGTCGGCAATGATTACGATCTTCTGCACTTTCGCCGGCCGCCGGCCGGAAGAACACGAAGACGCCGGGGAGGCCTGAAGCAATGGAATTCCCAGGCCTGCTCAATTACTGGCTTGTCATCGTATTGATGATGATGGGGTTCTATATCGTCATCGCGCACGGCAACTTGATTAAGAAGATTATTGGGCTCAACGTTTTTCAGGTTTCCGTGTTCTTGCTCTATATCACCATGGGCAAGGTGACGGGCGGCACGGCGCCGATCCTCGATAAGAATATCGAGGTCTATTCCAACCCCCTGCCCCACGTTCTGATTCTGACCGCCATTGTTGTAGGAGTCGCGACGACGGCGCTGGGGCTGGCGCTGGTGGTCCGCATCCGCGATGCCTACGGCACCATCGAAGACGACGAGATTGATACCCTGGAGGATCAAGCTTGATCGCCCAGCATCTCCCCGTCATCCAAATCATCCTGCCGCTGATGGCGGCCCCCATTTGCATGATCATCCGCCATCCCCACGTGGTCTGGATCTGGGCGACGCTGATTGCCTGGCTTTGTCTGCCGATCTCCATTGCGCTGCTCATGCAGGTGATGGAATCGGGCGTCATCGTTTATGAACTGGGCGGCTGGGCGGCGCCCTGGGGCATCGAATACCGCATTGATACGCTGAACGCCTTTGTGCTGGTGATCGTTTCGTCCATCGGCGCTGTCGTGATGCCCTATGCGCGGTGTACCGTGCATGCCGAGATCCCGGTCAGCCGCATTTATCTGTTCTATACCATGATGCTGCTGTGTGAGACTGGGCTCATGGGCGTTGCCATCACCGGTGACGCCTTCAATCTGTTCGTATTCCTGGAAATCTCGTCTCTGTCGTCCTACGTGCTGATTAGTTTCGGCGCTGACCGCCGGGCGCTGACTGCCGCCTATCGATATTTGATCATGGGCACCATCGGCGCGACCTTCTACATCATCGGTGTCGGCCTCATGTACAACGCCACCGGCAGCCTTAACATCCATGATCTCTCAAAGCTGATTCCGGAGATGGGCGGCAGCCGGACGGTCCAGGCGGCGTTGGCGTTTTTGACGGTCGGGCTAGGGCTGAAACTCGCCCTGTTTCCACTGCACATGTGGCTGCCCAACGCCTATACCTACGCACCCTCGGCGGTCACCGTGTTCCTGGCTGCGACCGCGACCAAGGTTGCCGTCTATGCCTTGATCCGGGTCACCTATACGATCTTCGGCACGGTCGATATTTTGGACATCGTGCCGGTCCGCGACATGCTCATGACGATGGCCTTGATGGCCATGTTCGTCGGCTCGCTGGTCGCCATATACCAGGTCAACGTCAAACGCATGCTGGCCTATTCGTCAGTGGCGCAGATCGGTTACATGGTCCTGGGATTGAGTTTCGACACGGTCACCGGTGTCGCCGCCGGGATCATTCATCTGTTCAACCACGCAGTGATGAAGGGCGGTTTGTTCATGGTGCTGGGCGCCGTCAGCTACCGTATCGGCTCGGTGCGGTTGGGTGACATGGCCGGGCTGGGCAAGAAAATGCCGCTGACCATGGCGGCCTTCGTTGGCGGCGGCCTGAGTTTGATCGGGGTGCCGCTGACAGTCGGGTTTGTGTCGAAATGGTACCTGATCCAGGCTGCTCTGGAACAAGGCTGGTGGCCGGTCGCCGTGCTCATTGTCCTGAGTTCGCTGCTGGCGGTTATCTACGTCTGGCGGGTGGTCGAAGTGATTTACTTCCAGCCGGCCAGCGACGCCGCCTCTGAGGCCAAGGAAGCACCCCTGTCCATGTTGATCCCAACATGGATATTGATCGCCGCCGCCATTTACTTCGGCATTGACGCGACGACCACCCTGGATGTGGCGATCATCGCCGCCAAGGGCCTGTTGGGAGGTGGTGGATGAGCGCCGAACTTACCATCCTGTTGGCCATTGCGGTGCCGCTGGTCGGCGCGATCTTTATCGTCGTCACCGGGCGCAACCCGAACCTGCGCGATGGCGTAACCATGGTTACCGCCGTGATCACCTTCGGCATCGTCGTGACCTTGTTCGACGACGTGGCCGGTGGCGGGCGGCCCAGCATCACATTGTTCGAAATGCTGCCGGGCCTTGGCTTCACCTTCACGGTGGAGCCATTGGGCATGCTGTTCGGCGCCATCGCCAGCGGCCTGTGGATCGTCACGTCGGTCTACGCGGTGGGCTACATGCGTGGCCACCACGAGATCAACCAGACCCGATTTTATACTTGTTTCGCCATCGCCATCGCCAGCGCGCTCGGCATCGCCTTCGCCGGCAATATGCTGACCTTGTTTGTCTTCTACGAAGTGCTGACACTGTCTACGTTTCCGCTGGTCACGCACGCCGGCACGGAGGACGCGAAGCGTGCCGGGCGGGTTTACCTGGGCATTTTGATTGGCACCTCCATTGGTCTCCAATTGGTGGCGGTGATCTGGACCTGGAATATTGCAGGGACGCTCGATTTCACCGATGGCGGCATACTGCCGAAGACCATCTCGGCCGGGTTGGTAACGGTGCTGGTCGGGCTCTACGTCTACGGCATCGGCAAGGCCGCCGTGATGCCGTTTCACCGCTGGCTGCCCGCCGCCATGGTTGCGCCGACGCCGGTCAGCGCCCTCCTTCATGCCGTCGCCGTTGTGAAGGCCGGCGTGTTCTCAGTGCTCAAAGTGACGATCTACATCTTCGGCTTCGATATTCTCGCCGACACCGGCGCCAGCCAATGGTTGGCCTTTATCGCGGCAGCGACGATCCTGATCGCTTCGTTGGTCGCCATGACCAAGGATAACCTGAAAGCGCGGCTCGCCTATTCGACGGTCAGCCAGCTTTCATACATTGTGTTGGGTGCCATGTTGGCGTCGGGCATGGCCGCCGTCGGCGGCGCCATGCACATCGCCATGCACGCGTTTGGTAAGATCACCCTGTTCTTCTGTGCCGGCGCCATCATGGTCGCCAGCCATAAAACGGAGGTTAGCCAGATGAAGGGCCTGGGCCGGAAGATGCCGATCACCTTCATCTGTTTCCTGATCGGTTCGCTCAGTATCATCGGTTTGCCGCCGCTTGGGGGTGTATGGAGTAAGTGGTATTTGGCCTTGGGCGCGGCGGAGACGGACCAGGCGATTTTCATCGCTGTCTTCATGATCTCATCGCTTCTGAATATCGCCTACCTGGTGCCCATCGTCATCCGCGGATTTTTCTGCGCGCCGGATGAAGATGATCACCACCACGATAACCATGATGACGCCCATAGCCATGCGGCCGGCGGGCCTGGCGACGCCGGCGGCCCTAACCAATGGAAGGTGCGCGGCTGGGAGGAAGCGCCATTGCTATGCGTCGGCGCGCTCAGTTTCACGGCGTTCGGCTGCTTTGTCCTCTTTTTCTACGCCGACGCCCTGTATCAGTTCTTGTTGCCCCTGGCTGGCGGAGGTGCGCCATGATCGATCATCAACACAAAGTCCCGGGGGACAAGGCGCACTGGCTTGATCAGCCGTCCAACATCAAGAAGTTGCTGACGGGATTGATCGGTTTCGGCGTGTTGCTGTTCTTGGCTGATGCCGTTTATCACAAACACGTGCATTTTGAGGCCGAGAACCTGTTCGGTTTTTATGCGCTTGTCGGGTTCTTCGCGTTCATCGGAATTGTATTATCGGGCCACGTACTGAGAAAGATCCTCATGCGGCCGGAGGATTACTACGATGACTGAGTTCAACCCCGGCCTGATCATGATGCTGGGCGGCCTACTGGTGCCGCTGGTCTCCGGGATGGCACGCAAGGGTATCTTGCTGGCACTGCCGGTCATCGGCTTCGGTTACACCATTGCGCTCGATCCCGGCATGTCGGCGACCATGGACATGTTCGGCTATACCCTGGAACACTTGCGCGTCGACAAGCTGGCCCTGGTGTGGGGATACATTTTCCATATCGCGGCGTTCCTGGGTGCCCTGTACGCCATCCATGAGGACGATGCCCTACAGGGTACCATGGCGCAGATTTACATGGGCAGCGCCGTCGGTGCGGTGTTCGCCGGTGATTTGATCACGCTGTTTGTGTTCTGGGAACTGACTGCGATTTCGTCGGTTTTCCTGATCTGGGCATCGCGCACCGAGCGCGCCTTCCGGGCCGGCATGCGCTATTTAGTCATTCAGGTCGGTTCGGGTGTGCTGCTGCTCGCCGGTGCAATTATTCTTTATACTGAAACCGGCTCGATTGCGTTCAACCACATCGGACTTGAGAGCCTGGGCGGTAAGCTGATCTTCATCGCCTTCGGAATAAAATGCGCCTTTCCTTTCCTGCATAACTGGCTGCAGGATTCCTACCCGGAAGCGACCGTGACCGGCACCGTGATCCTGAGCGCCTTCACAACGAAATTGGCCGTTTATTCCCTGGCCCGCGGCTATGCGGGCACGGAGATATTGATTTACATCGGCGCCGCCATGACCGGCTTTCCCGTGTTCTTCGCGGTGATCGAGAACAACCTGCGTAAGGTCTTGGCCTACAGTCTCAACAATCAGCTCGGGTTCATGGTCGTCGGCGTCGGCATCGGCTCAGAGTTGGCTTTGAACGGCACGGCATCGCACGCGTTTTCGCACATTCTCTATAAGGCGCTCTTGTTCATGTCCATGGGCGCGGTTTTGTTCCGCACTGGCACGGTGAAGGCGTCGGAATTGGGCGGGTTGTTCAAGTCCATGCCGTGGACGGCCGGGTTTTGCATCGTCGGCGCCATGTCAATCTCAGCCTTCCCGCTGTTTTCGGGTTTCGTGTCGAAATCCATGATTTTGACGGCCGCGGCGGAAGAGCACCGCTGGATCGTCTGGACGGTGCTGCTGTTGGCGTCGGCCGGCGTTATGGAGCATTCGGGCATCAAGATCCCCTATTTCGCCTTCTTTGCCCATGACAACGGCATGCGTGTTAAGGAAGCGCCCCTGAACATGCTCATTGCCATGGGTATCACGGCGTTCCTGTGTATTGGCATCGGCGTCTATCCTGATCCCTTGTATGCCATCCTTCCTTACGAAGTGAACTACCATCCCTATACGATTGGCCACGTCATCACCTCGTTGCAGCTTTTGGTGTTCGCTGCGTTGGCCTTCCTGTTCCTGATCAAGACCGGCTGGTATCCGGCGGAGACGCCGTCCACCAACTTGGATTTCGATTGGCTATATCGCCGCGTCCTGCCGCGCTTTATTGCCTATCTTAAAGACGGCTGGGATGAGGTCGACCGTCAAGGCCGTCAATTCCTTCTCGGCATCGTCGCCGACATAATGGCCTGGGTCCACAAATACCACGGTATCAACGGTATGATGGCGCGCACCTACCCGGCCGGGACCATGGTGTTTTGGACGCTGGCGATGTTTGTCGTGTTCCTGGTGTTTTATCTGGTCGGGTAGTTCCCATATATTCGCCAAGTATATCATTGCGCAGTTTAACAGGAGTACGGCAAAGTGAGCGCCGATCTTACCTATAAAGGTGTGTTCATCACCGGTGCCGCCGGCGGCATTGGACGCGTTCTTGTCGACGCATTTCTAAACGTCGGCGCAACCGTGATCGCCGCCGATATCAATGAAGCGGGACTGACGGATCTGGAACACGCATCGTCGTCCGATTTGTTGTCAGTCCAAGTGCTTGATATATCCGATCAACCGGCATGTGCCGCTGCCATTGCCACGGCCGGAGACGTTGATATCCTCATCAACAATGGCGCTGTCGGCATGGGCGTCATCCGCGATGATCATTTGGATAATCTGGTCAGTATGGATGAGATCGGACCCGATGTCTGGGACCGCTTCGTGACGACCAATCTGTCCGGTGCCTGGTATCTGACCCGCGCCGTGGTCCCGGGCATGACGGCCCGGGGATGGGGCCGGATTATCACCGTGACGACGTCCATGTTCACCATGCTGCGGCCCATGTTCCACCCCTACGGTCCCGTCAAAGCCGGCCTGGAAGCCATGTCGGCCGGCCATGCCGGTGAATTTGCCGACACCGGCATTACCGTCAACGTGGTCGTACCGGGCGGCCCGACGGATACCCCCTTCGTGCCGGCGGCAACCAAGATAGACCGTGCCGCTATGATCCGGCCCGCGGTGATGGCGCCGCCGATGCTGTGGCTGTGTTCGGAAGCGTCCGATGGCGTGACCGGCAACCGGTATATCGCCGCCGAATGGGATCCGGCAGCATCCATAACCGAGGCCCGCGCCGCTGCCGAGGCCCCTATTGGTTGGCCCAGTTTAGCTGGGGCGCCGGTTTGGCCGGGCGGTACCCCAGACACCTGACGAAGGAGAGTTTCTCATGGGTAGATTGGACGGCAAAGTGGCCTTCATCACCGGTGGCGGCGGCGGTATCGGCCGCGCCACAGCGGAACGTTTCGCCGAAGAAGGTGCCAAGGTGGTGATCGCTGAGATCGATCCCGGCGTCGGCGAGCCGGCCGCTGAATCTGCTCGGAGCATGGGTGGTAATTCCGGTGGTGACGCGCATTTTGTCCTCACCGACGTCACTGACGAGGCCAGTGTCCAGGCCGCCATCGCGGAGACCATGGATCGATATGGCCGCCTTGATATTCTGCACAACAACGCTGGCGGCTCGACCCTGCAGGACGGTCCGGTGACCGAAGCCCCGGTCGAGGAATTTTGGCGCTGCATCACCTTAGACCTGTTCGGTACGTTCCTGTGCTCTAAGTATGCGATTCCGAAAATCGCTAAATCCGGCGGCGGGTCAGTCATTAATATGTCGTCCAATGTCGCCTTGATGGCCCTGCCCGGCCGTGATTGCTATACGGCGGCGAAGGGTGCCATTGCATCGATGACACGTTCTATGGCCGTCGAATACGCACCCGACAAAATCCGCGTCAACGCGATCGCGCCGTCGGTGACCTTGTCTGACCGGGTCAAGAAACTGTTGGCAGCAAGTCCGGAGATCGAGGCGATTTCCGAGACCCACCTCTTGGGCCTCGGTCAACCCATCCACATCGCGGAATTGGCGGTCTATCTGGCGGCGGATGAATCGGAAATCACCACAGGCCAGGTCATTTCCGTCGACAGCGGCGTGACCATTGTTTGACGCCGTCACAGGCGGAGCACTATGTTTAAGCAACATGAAGATTTTAAAATGGGAGGCTAGCAATGTCCGATAAGGCAACAGAGTGGAATTTCGTTCATAACTTGGCGGAAGGGGCTGAATGGACACCGGGCCTGCGCGAAATCTTCGATTATCGGGATCTGGGTATCAAGGACGGCACCAAGGGTGATTACGTCGCCCACATCATTAAGGCCAACGGCAAGGAACAGAAGGACAAGGTGCAGGACTGGCATCTGCACGAATGCACGTTTCAGTTCGTCCTTGTCCTCAACGGCTGGGCGATTTTTGAATACGAAGGCGAAGGCGTGAAAACGATCAAGAAAGGCGACGCCATCAACCAGCGTCCCTGGATCAAGCACCGCGAGATTGACTGTTCACCGGATTTCGAGGTTTTGGAAATCGTTGCACCGGCCGACTTCAAGACCCGCATCGTCGAAGGCCCCGAGGAAAGCGCCGCCGCGGCGGAGTAACCGAAGGCGTATTTCAAGGCCGCATGACCCCGTCCGGAGGTCTGGGCGCAAAGGTTTTACGAATCAACCTCGCCTTTCCACGCCGGGTTGGGCAGTTCATCGTAGAGCCGACGGAGCCCTTCGCCCCATTGATCGCTGATCATTTGGAAATACCGGTCGTCCTCGGTGATCCGTTGATGTGTCGCGGTTGCCATCGTATCGATCTGGTAAATCAGAATATCCAACGGCGGCGCAACCGAAACGTTCGAGCGAATGGTCGAGTCCATGGAAACCAAGGCGCATTTGGCGGCACCCATCAAACCCATGTTCCTGGCGACGACGCGCTGCAAAATGGGCTTGCCGTATTTTGCCTCACCGATCTGAAGGTAGGCCGTGTCCTCGGTCGCCTCGATGAAGTTGCCGACCGAATAAACCTGAAACAGGCGCATGCGCCGGCCATTAATTTGCCCGCCGACAATGAAAGAGGCCGAGAAATCCGTATCCGCATCGGCGGCCGGGTTGTCGTCTTCGGTCGCGGACTGGGCATTGCGTGCGGCCTTACCAACCAGCTTGGCCGCTTCATACATGCTCGGCACCTGATGCAGCGTGTCGTTGGGTCCGCCGCCGTCCAATCCCTCTTCCATCTGGGTGATGACGGCCTGCGAAGTGGCCAGATTGCCGGCGCTCAGGACAACAATCAGCCGCTCGCCTGGGGTCTCAAAAACATGCAATTTTCGAAATGTCGAGACGTTGTCGACACCCGCGTGAGTTCGCGAATCTGCCGCAAAAACGATGCCGTCATCCAACATGATGCCGAGACAGTAGGTCATCGCGCAGGCGCTCCTTCGAATAAACTTTTAGCTTTGCTGTTGTGACACCTGGACCCGGACATTCAAGCTTTCCGTGCCGCCGCCCTCGCGGACGCCGCGGATCGGACTGGCACCCAGGTAATCGCCGGCAATGGCCAGACGCACATAGCCCTCTGTCGCAGATTGCCGGTTTGTCGGGTCGAAGCTGACCCAGCCAAGACCACCGATGTGGGCTTCGGCCCAGGCGTGACTGGCCAAATGGCTGTCATTGTCGCGGCCGGCCAGCAGGTATCCGCTGACATAACGCGCCGGTACACCCAAAACGCGGGCGCAGGCGATGAACAGATGCGCATGATCTTGGCAGACGCCTCTGCAGGCGTCGAGCGCATGGGCGGCGTCGGTCTCCACCGTCGTGGCGCCCGCTTCGTAGGTCACGGTATCGGCAATTCCGCCCATCAGAGCATGCATCCCGGCCAGGGGGCCATCGGTATCGATGGCGCCTTGAAAGTCACCGGCGAACTTCGCGATCCCGTCCGTCACCCCGGTGAACGGTGTTTCGCGCAAGAAGATGCGCGGCGGCAGGCCGTCGTCATCGGGGACAACGCCGTTGGTGTCCCACGTTTCGACGACGCCGCGCACCTGAACAGATATTTCCTCATGCGGACCGTCCAGAAACGACACGTGGCCAGTGTTGTCGAAGCCGTCGGTCCACGGCGCCAGACGGCCCGGCGCGGTGACCGACCACTCAATCGTTCGTTGGCAGGCATCGGCGCGCGGGGTCAGGCGCAGGTATTGAACCGAATGGTTGGCCGGGGCATCGAACCCATAATGGGTCTCATGTTCGATTTGCAGTCTCATCGGATCATCATGAAATCGGTTTGAATCTGCGTGCCCAGTTTGTCCGTCTGTTGGCGGAAATCGGCCAAGAAACCTTCCAATCCGGTTCGGAATATTCGGTCGATGCGCCCCGAGACCAGCCGACCTCTGAGTTCATTGGCTTGGCGTGTGCCATTTGCCGGAGCGTGTAGATGTTCAAGAATATCGCAGAGCTGATCCAGGCAATAGCGCAATGAGCGCGGCACTTCCGGGTGCAGCAAAAGTACTTCGGCGACTTTTTTCGGCTCCAGGGAACTGTTGTAGATTTCCCGATAGGTTTTGTAGGCATTGACCGAACGCAGCAGCATGCCGAGTTGGTAATAATCCGACGTCCGTTCCGGGGCGCTGCCCGGGCGGTGGAAGGTCGGCGCCCGCGCCGCCACCAGTCGCGCCGTGTTCTCGGCCCGCTCCAGCACCGTGCCCAAGCGCCAGAAGGCGTAGGCCTCGCCACGCCGCATGGTGCCTTCGACCATGCCGCAGAACAGGTGCGAGCGCTCCTTCACCCATTCGATGAAATCATAAAGGCCCATATTCGCCAGATCGTCGTGGGTCATTGCGTTGAGGTCGAGCCACGTGTGATTGATGACCTCCCACAATTCGGCGCTTAGTTCATGCCGGGTCGCGCGAACGCTTTCGCGGGCCGCCCAAATGCTGGAACGGATGCTGGACGGGTTGTTCTGGTCCAGGGCCATATAGGCAATCACCGAGGCCGGGTCGAAATCTTCATAGCTCTCCAGAAAGACGTCGCGCTCGACGTCGGAAAGGTACAAATTTTCCCAAGGCGATTCTGAGCCAATATCGCCCGACGGCAGCAGCGAAACGCGATAGACACCGCCCAACATGCGTGCTGTATTTTCGGCACGCTCAAGATAGCGTGCCATCCAATAAAGATTATCGGCGGTACGGGCTAGCATCCCCCCTACCCCCTCAGCACCCAGGTATCCTTGGTTCCGCCGCCCTGCGAAGAATTGACCACCAACGACCCCTCCGTCATGGCGACGCGGGTCAGGCCGCCGGGCATCACCGTGGTGCGATGGCCGGAAAGTACATAGGGCCGCAGATCCACATGGCGCGGCGCGATGCCGTTATCGACAAAGGTCGGGCACGTGGACAATGACAGCGTCGGCTGGGCGATGTAGTTCTCCGGACAGGCCTTGATGCGGTCGGCAAATTCGGCGCATTCCTTCTTTGTGCTGGCCGGACCGACCAGCATGCCGTAGCCGCCGGACCCGTGCACTTCCTTGACCACCAACTCCGGCAAGTTCTCAAGGACATAAGCGCAATCTTCGGTATGACGCAGGTTGTAGGTCGGCACATTGTTGAGGATCGGCTCTTCACCCAGATAGAACCGGATCATCTCCGGTACATAGATGTACATGGCCTTGTCGTCGGCGACCCCCGTGCCGATGGCGTTAGCAAGCGTGACCCAGCCGTTCCTGACCGCAGCCAAAAGCCCTGGCACACCAAGCGCAGACTCAGGCTTGAAGGCTAAGGGGTCGATGAAATCATCATCGATTCGGCGATAAATCACATGGACTGGTTTCGGGCCTTCCGTGGTTCGCATATAGACACCGTCGTCACCGACGAACAGGTCTTGGCCTTGCACCAGTTCGACACCCATTTCCGTGGCCAGGAAGGCGTGCTCGAAATAGGCACTGTTGTAGACGCCGGGAGTCATCACGACGACGGTCGGCGAGGCTACGCCGGCCGGGGCCACGGAAGTTAGATTCCGCAGCAATTCGTCCGTGTAGCGGTCAACGGGCGCGACCAGGCGGTCGGCGAACAGCTCGGGAAACAGGCGCATCATAGTTTGCCGGTTCTCCAACATATAAGAGACCCCCGACGGCGTACGCACGTTGTCTTCCAGAACGTAGAAGTCCTTCTCACCGACCCTGACAATATCAACACCGGAGATATGGGCGTAAATGTCGCGCGGCAGATCAACGCCCAGCATTTCCGGACGATAGGCCTCGTTGGTCAGGACCAGATCGGCGGGAATTTTACCGGCATGCAGAATTTCCTGATCATGATAGATGTCATGGAGAAAAGCGTTCAGGGCGTTGACCCGTTGAATGACACCGCTTGATAGGAAATTCCACTCTTCGGCATCCAGGATGCGGGGGATGATATCGAAGGGAATAAGGCGCTCGGTTCCCTCATCCCGGCCGTAGACCGTGAAGGTGATCCCTAAGCGGCGGAACATCATATCGGCTTGTTCGTGCTTGCGGGTCAGGCGTTCTGGCGCCGTCGCCTTCAGCCAGGCCCCATAGGCACTATAAGCGTGCCGCGCCGCGCCATCGCCGGCATGCATCTCGTCAAAGAAATCATTGGACGGCTTTTTCGCCATCATTCCCTGCCTCTCCGTATACCGGATCGTATTTCAAGCCAGTATGCAGGGGCCGCCGGGTGCCAACAATCAGTTTCAGATAATACCCTGTTCCCGATAGGGCATCCCGGCGGCAATGCGGGCATATCCCATGCGGGTCAGATCCAAAGTTTGAAAACCGCCGTCCAAAATCAGTTCGGCAATGGCCTGGCCGGATGCCGGCGCATGCATGATCCCGTGGCCAGAATATCCGGTCGCCACATAAACGTTCTCCATGCCGCCGGTCCAGGGCCCGATGATGGCAGTCAGATCGAAGCTGTTGCGGGCATAGTGGCCCTGCCAGACGCGTTCGACCTTCAACGTTTCGAAGGCAGGGATGAGTTCGGCCAGCAGCGGCCACAGTGTTTCTTCGAAATGGTCGGGCATCTCATTGAAAGACCAACCGGCTTCACGGCGCCAATCCGGCATGCCGCCTGAAAACCCAACGGGTTCCGGGCGGATGGCCACGTGCTTCTCGGTCTTGACCAGCGGCAAGGGTTCCAGTTCCCGGTCGCATTTGAAATGCCGACAATCCCGGGACAGAGGCTCGACCGGTAATTCAAACCCGATCATCCGGCCCAGCTTGGCGGACCAGGCACCGGCCGCCAACACAAACACGTCGGCTTCCAATGTTTCACCGGACTCCAGGATCACCCGTCGGGCCAAACCACCGTCACTCTCCCAATTTACGACTTTGTCGGCGATATAGGTGGCGCCGTGATGGCGGGCGTTTTTGCGAAACCCCATCATCGCCGCATAAGGGTCCAGCCAACCGTCATCGGGGGAATGCACGGCCAGCACGGCATCGGCGGATTGAATTGACGGGAAACGCGCCCGCAGGCCGGCCTGGTCCAAAAGCTCAACTTTCGCGCCGTTGGCCCGTTGGGTGTCATAGTTCGCTTCCATTTCAGCGTGCCCGCCGTTGTCCGAAACGAACAGATAACCGCCGCGGTTGAAGGAGATGGGTTGCGCCTCCCCGTCCACCGCCATGTCGGTTTCAAAGCGGCTGTAGAAATCCAGACCAAAGCCGCCCATGGATATGTTTTCGGGCAGGCTGAACAATTGACGGACGCCGCCTTGTGAGCGCGGCGTTGCGGCGAATTCATAGGTTGGGTCGGGCTCAATCACCGCGACTTTGCCGCCGCGGCCTTGGCGGGTCAGAAAATAGGCGATCGATGAGCCGATGATGGCGCCGCCGATGATCGCGATATCATAACGCTGAGACATATGTTGAGACTCCCAATGTGGCGCCTAGATCACACGATGGACACTGGCTTTCTCCATGGCAATACGAAACGGTCGAGACATTGGTCCGGATCAGTAGGAACGTCATCTACAGGCAAGCCCCAGCCCGAAGATTCGACCGGGATTGCGCCACCGGTGTCAATCGTTTGGCGGGAAACTTCTATTCCGGGCTGCCGCTGGCTGGTTTAGTGCCGGGTACCCAGCGCTGAACGGTGACGTTCTTGCCCGATTGGGTACGATAGAGCTTCGGCTTCACCACTTGACTAACGCCCGGTGTCTGTTCGGCCCGAACAAATGCAAGTTGCATCTCATCCAAGGGAATTTCGGCCCGGTGGCCACGGCCGCGGGCCTTCTTGTAGGCGCTGGTCTCTTTGGTCATCTGCAATATTTTGTCGGTGCTCATGTGGCCGAAACGGCGCCAGATAGCGTCCAGAAAACCTTCCACTTCGGCGGAGAGAAACAAATCCGCATCAACATCAGGCCGGCCTTTCGAGAAGGCGACGTAGACATTGGGCTCCAAGGGGCCTCGTTCGTCGGCGACGAAGGCGCCCGGCATCAATTTCCGGCCATCGAACGCGACAGCGAAATAAGCCTGAGAAAGAAACATCAACCCCTGCAGTTTTTGCGGCTGCAGATATTCGTTCTCTGCCAATGCCGTATCGGCAAAGAAGAAAGCGATATCAAAGGCGTTGTTGACTGCTGCCGGCATGGCCGAAAACCCCATCGCTGAAGATAGGCTGATACTGAAACCAGCCCTCTTATAAAATAATAAATACGCAGAAAAATGAAAGAACGCGTTAACGCCTTAGCTGATTATGTCGATCAATTCGTCAGCCTGTTCATCAGCGGCCCGGATGATTTGGGCGTTGGCCTTGTAAGCGATTTCGGCGGCAATCACCTTGGCAAACTCGCGCGTCACGTTAACCGTATCGTCCTGGACCCAAATCTGGGTCTGCACCCCGGCCCCGGAACCCAACGCTCCAGCGTTGACGACTGAGGTCGCTCGGGCATCCGATGGACGAAAGTCTTTTGAATTCTGGTTGACGATATTGTTGGCGGCCGTATGGACGCGTTGCGCATTGGCGCGCATTCCGGAAAGCGCCGTATTCAACGTGATACCGATAGCCATGGTGCAATGCTAATACCAATTCGTCGCTTGTTCCGTGATGGCTGTCACAGTTAGGCCACCATTGTGGCCGAAAAAAAACCGGCTTTATTGCCGGCCGTCGATCACCCCAAGCGTGTCCACTCAAAGACTGATACTAATTTCCGTCCCGGTTACATCCGGTTCGCCGTGAATGACCTTGGCGTTTGTTTCATATGTCCGGATTGCCTGCGTAACAATGCCGCCGATCCGCCGCGCCCGCACATCAGGATCGTCGTCATTGGCATTAGAGCCGCTGTAATATTCCAACAGCGTCGTGAATTCACGGCTTGGCACGACGACCCGTCCGCGGCCGTGCTGCGGAAGGTTCTGCTGATTGCTCGGTTGGTTTCCGGCGTCCCGCCGCTGATCTTCCTGAAGCGTGAACGATGTATCGAATGTGGTTGCATTGCTGGAGGCGGATTCCTCAATGACACCGTTTTGCGAAGCAATCTTGCTGACCGGCATGCCACGCGCCGCGGCGACGCTTTGCGCCGGCGTTGGTGCGTATATTTTCGGCACTTGAGCCATCTGGAAATCCAGCCTTGTTCACATCCACCCGTAGGCAATTTTCACGCCCAACGGATACACTTCGGGTGCAATTACACCACTTCACCATAAATTTGGCATAAACAAGGTTAAAAGTCAACCTGACGCAGTGCTGCTAAAGTGCCGTTTCAGCATGGTTTAACAAGGGTTTACGCGATTAACTTTACTGTATCTTGCCGTCAATAAAACGTATGACGTGATCGGCGGCGCCAAAATCGAACAAGTCGTTGTGACCCGCCCCGGATATCCACAGTGACTGTTTTGGCTCCGCCGCTGCATCGAACAGTTTCTTGCCCAGTTTTTGCGGAATGACCCGGTCCCGATCGCCATGAAAGATCAGCAGTGGCGCAAGGATATTGCGGATCTTGGAAATTGAACTGTATTTGTCCCGAACAAGGTGCCGTGCCGGCAGGTATGGATAATGCGATGCGGCGGCGTCGCCCATGGTCGTGAACGGCGCTTCTAAGACAACGGCACCGACGGCCGAATCTCGACGCGCCCAATTGATGGCCATCTCAACGGCAACACCGGTACCCAGTGATTCTCCGTACAGGACCCAATTTTCCTGACCAATTTCCTGCGCTTCCAAAAACGTGAGTGCGGCAGTCGCGTCGGCGTAAAGGCCGGCCTCGGTAGGCGAACCCGGATTGCCGCCGTAGCCACGGTATCCAACCAAAAGCACCCCGTAGCCACGGTCGATAAACGGCCGCACCTTATCTCCGCGGTCGGCGATGGCGCCGGCATTGCCCTGAAAGAAAATCAAGGTTGGGAGATAATCTCTCGCCTCCACGTACCATGATTCGATGGTCAGACCGTCCGTGCTTTGAGCGTCGATGCGCCGCATTTCGGGCACACCATAGGCAGATGGCTCGCCGTGGTTGCCGCCCGGGTGATACATGAGACTGCGCTGCGCAAGGAATACGATGCCGACCAGCCCCAGATAGGCAATCAGGAGGCCGGCCAGAATCCCTGTCATTTTAGGAAACGCGCGATATGGGCTGCTCAGGCCGGTCAACTGAACTCGTCATGCAGCTTAATCCAGCTTCCGTTCGCCTGCTGGCACGCTGTGCCGCCACCGGAAAACACACCATCGTCAAAAACCACCGACGACCGGTAATTCCGGCATGTCTGCCCGTTTCCACGCTGATACGACGCGACCGAGCGGAAAATCCCCGATCGTCCGGTGTCCGGATTGCTCCAGCGGACAACTTGACCGTCGGCGGATGCATTCAGCGCCTGACGAACGGTTGTATCATAATGGACCTGATCGCCGGGGCCTAAGGTTCGCGCCGCCGTATAACCGGCCGAGCCGCCCGCCATCACGCCGGCTGCCATAAAAATAGTCTGACCGAAGCCGCCGCCAAATTGGGATCCGACATAGCCGCCGACGACAGCGCCACCCAAGGTGCCGCCAATCTCAAGCCAACTCATTTCTGACACACGGTTCACCGTATCGGCACACCCGGTTAATGAGGCGGCAATCGCGCCGGCCATAAGTGTTTTCGTTAGTTTCATGGTCAATCTCCTTCTGGAGTTAACGTTTCAAATCGGATATCCGCTCACCAGGAGCCAGACAGTAATAGATAGCTGCCGCCGGCGCGGTAAGCGGGCACAGTTCCAGGCTTTGCTTCATAAATTCCGCTCGTTTGCCAAAGCGCTGGCATTCCTCGGCGGCCGCTTGAGCAACGGCCTGGGTCGTTGAACTGCGTTTGCTGTAACAAATCGTCACATCCGCGCGCGCTGTGACGCCTTGCAGAAATGCCTCTGATTCACGATTAAATTCACCGGGTGCATGGACATAGGGTTGGCCCCCACATGCCGTTAAGGCGCCCAGCAATGTCAAACAACCCAAAAAACTCAAATATCTTTCGTATAGCATTGAATCTATTTAAAGAATCCCGAACACCCTTGCAACCGTTTAAGCATCCATGGACATGAGAGCAGCGTTGCCGCCGGCGGCTGTGGTGTTAATGCTGCGGCTTCTTTCGACGGCAAACCGATGTAAATATCTCGGCCCGCCGGCCTTCGGACCAGTGCCAGAAAGCCCCTGCCCGCCAAAGGGCTGTACGCCCACGACGGCGCCGATGATGTTTCGATTGATGTAGGTATTCCCGGCCCGCACGTGACGATGTACATGTTCTTGCGTGGCATCGATACGGCTGTGTACGCCGAGCGTGAGGCCATACCCCGTGGCATTGACGGAGGCGATCACGTCATCTAAATCTTCTGAGGCATAGCGGATGACGTGCAGAATTGGGCCGAAAATCTCGCGTTCCAACAGGCCCAAATCGTCAATTTCAAAGGCGCACGGCGCGAAGAAATTTCCGTCCGTTAAGCCGTCCGGCAGCGATGCCTGACACAGCAGACGGCCGACCTTGTCCATGCGATTTTGATGCGCTTCAAGCATTGCTAGGGCGTCTTGATCGATGACCGGACCGATATCCGTGTCCAAGCGCGCCGGATCACCGATCCGCAGTTCCGCCGTGGCTCCGGCCAGCATGTCGATGACCTTATCGGCGATTTCATTTTGCAAGAACAACAGCCGCAACGCCGAGCAACGCTGGCCGGCGCTTTGGAACGCCGACATGACGACATCGCTGACGACCTGTTCGGGCAATGCGGTGGAATCAACAAACATGGCATTCTGACCGCCGGTTTCCGCAATCAGTGGCACGATCGCGCCGTTGCGGGCGGCCAGAGTTCGATTGATCAACCGCGCGGTTTCCGTCGACCCGGTAAAGGCGACGCCGGCGATTTCTGGATGTTCCACAAGCGCAGCCCCGACGGTGGCGCCGTCACCCGGAAGAATTTGCAGCACGTCCTTGGGAACGCCGGCTTGGTGAAGAATTTGCACGGCCCGGGTGGCAATCAGTGGCGTTTGCTCCGCCGGTTTGGCAAGTACCGAATTGCCGGCCGCTAACGCTGCCGCAACCTGTCCGGTAAAAATGGCCAACGGAAAATTCCAAGGCGAGATGCAGACGAACGGACCGCGTCCATGTAACGAAATCTGATTGGCCTCGCCGGTCGGCCCCGGCAACTGTTGCGGCGTCGAGAATTCCGCCCGCGCCCGATCCGCGTAATAGCGCAGGAAATCCACGGCCTCGCGAATTTCGGCAACGGCGTCCGCCAAGGTCTTGCCGGCTTCTCTAACGCAAAGCGCCATCAGTTCAGCTGTCGCCGCTTCCATGCTGTCTGCGGCCAATTCCAGTATTCGGGCGCGAACGTCGGCGGGGGTCACATCCCAACTGGCAAATCCGGCAACGGCCCTGGTCACCGCATCAGCTACGGCTTCGGTCGGATACACCGGAACTTCGCCAATGGTCATCGACGGATCGGCCGGATTGACAATAACTTTAACCTCGGCGTTTTCGGTATCAATCGCCGGTGACCAAACTGTCGGCAAATCGACCATGGCCCGGCCCAAGCCGCGCAATTCAGCACGGGAACTGAGATCAATTCCCCGGGAATTACGCCGTTGCCGGCCAAAGATGTCCACGGGCAACGGAATTTTCGGATGCGGTTTCGCTGTATAACTTCGGACCGTATCGATGGGATCGGCAATGATCTCATCGATGGGCGCCGCTTCATCGACAATCCGGTTGACGAAGGACGTGTTCGCGCCGTTTTCCAGAAGTCGACGAACCAGATAGGCCAACAGATCTTCATGCGATCCGACGGGCGCATATATCCGGCAGGGAATGCCGGCGGCGTCGGGCCCGACGATTTGTTCGTACAAGGCCTCGCCCATGCCATGCAGGCGTTGAAACTCGTAGTCCCGTGAGCCGCCAGCAAACTCCATGACTGCCGCCAGGGTGTGTGCGTTGTGTGTCGCAAATTGTGGGTAGAATGCGCCCGGTGCGGCAAATAATTTTCGCGCACAGGCCAAATAGGACACATCAGTTGAGGCTTTTCGCGTGAACACCGGATATCCGGCAAGGCCCAATTCCTGCGACCGTTTGATTTCCGTATCCCAATAGGCGCCCTTGACCAGGCGCACCATCAACCGCCGTTGATGCCGGCGGGCCATATCCTCAAGCCAATCGATCAACGGAAAGGCCCGCTTCTGATAGGCTTGAACGACGATGCCCAAACCCTGCCAGTCAGCGAGCGCCGGATTGCCGGAGATGGCCTCAAGAACGTCCAGAGAGATGTCCAATCGGTCGGCTTCTTCGGCGTCGATCGTCAGGCTGATATCGGCGTCGCGGGCTTCTGACGCCAGTCGCATGAGGCGCGGCACTAGCGTTGTCATGACGCGGCCAGATTGCGCCTCTTCATAGCGTGGGAACAAAGCCGAAAGTTTGACCGAGACGCCGGCGCTATCAATCACATCACGGCCTTTTGTTGCCGCCCCGACGGCGCCAATCGCCTGGGAATAGGCTTCCAGATACGCCAGCGCGTCGACGTCCGTATGTGCGGCTTCGCCCAGCATGTCGAAAGAATGTCGGTAGCCATGTTTCTCGTCGTCCCGAGCCCGGTCCAAGGCCTCGGCGATGGTGCGTCCCATGACAAACTGGCGGCCCATGATCTTCATCGCCTGAACCATCGCCTGGCGAATGATCGGCTCGCCGCTTTTCGCCACCAACTTGCCCAGGTAATCCGTCGGCGCCGAGACAACACTACGATCCATTTCAATCACCCGTCCGGTCAGCATCAAGGCCCAGGTGGAGGCGTTGACGAAGAGGGAATCGCTGTGACCCAGATGGGCCTCCCAGTCGGCCTCCAACAGCTTCGATCTGATCAGCTTATCCGCCGTCGCCGCATCCGGAATACGCAGCAAGGCCTCGGCTAAGCACATGAGCGTCACGCCTTCTTGATTGGATAGCTCATATTCCTGCAAAAAGGCGTCCAGGCCTTCGGACCCTTGCGTGGCGTCACGAATTTCGCCGACAAAGCTGCGGGCGCGCTTCTGGATGCGGCCGCGGGCGGCATCGCCGGCGTCGGCGGCAGCCAACAGTTCATTGATAACTGCCGTTTCGTCGACGCTGTACGCCGTTTCGACACGCTGGCGAAGTTCGCTGGGTAGAGGGATGTCCGCAATATATATGGCCGTCATATCTGTATTTTCCAAAATAATGGCTATTTCAACCAATTTATCACTATATTGATAAAATTACTGACTGAAATTGTAACTATTTCCATATAAAATCCTGTAGATTTCATTATTTTGGAAGGACCTGCCAGTGAAGCTCGATGACATAGACCGCCGCATTATATGGGAGCTTCAGCGTGACGGACGGCTTTCCAATCAGGAGCTTTCTAAACGGGTCAACCTAAGCCCGACGCCATGCCTTGCGCGCGTGCGCAGACTGGAGCGCGACGGGGTGATCACCGGCTATGCGGCATTCGTTGATCCGGCCAAATTGGAGGCCGCGTTGTTGGTCTTCGTTGAGGTTGTCTTGGAACGGACGACAGAGGAAGTATTCGATGCCTTTAAAAATGCGGTCATGGATATGCCGCAAGTCTTGGAATGCCAGATGGTTTCCGGCGGTTTCGATTATCTGTTGAAGGCGCGAGTTCGGGACATGGCCGACTATCGCCAGTTTTTAGGAAAATCCCTGGTCAGCCTGCCGAGTGTCCGCGAAACCCACACCTACGTGGTCATGGAGGAGGTTAAGAACTCGACGGTCATTCCCGTGGGCGCGGCACCTGACGTTTAACCCTTGCCGAACATGGCCAGAACCTGCCGAGGCGGCAATGGTGCTTCCCGGCACAACGCCAGCGCTTCATCCACATGAGCGGGCTGTTTCAAACCAATCAGCGCCGTGCCGACGCCCGGCGCCGAACGGGTGAATTGCAAGGCGCGTTGCGCATCGGATTGTAGTTCGCCGCCGAGGGCGGCTTTAACATGGTCCGGAAGATCGCCCAATTTCGACTGTCTGATCGATCCACTGGCCATCACCCGCAACCCAAGATTGGTTGCCGTCCGTATTGCCGGCAGACCATTGCCGCCAAGATCCTGTACCGGTTTGATCAAGGCTTCGGTCATCGCCAGATTGAGTGGCAGCTGGACGAACTTCAAATGATCAGGTTCGCCGCCGGTGACCCGTTGTGCGGTATTTTTAGTGGCCGTCAGGGACATGGCGCCAGCCTGGTTACCTTCGACCCGGAAGGCATTCCAAGTGGCAACGCCGTAGGCCCGGATTTTGCCGGCCTGCACGGCGCCTTCCAGCATCCGAAATGCGGCTTCCAAACGTTCCTTGAAAACCGCGCCCGGCACCTTACCTGCTTGGGATTCGGGATTATGCACATAATGCACGTCAATAGTGTCGAGGCCCAGATTGCTTAGGCTTTGGTCCAACTGGGCTTCCAAATAGTCCGGATGCATACAGTGTGATCCGCCGACCATATCGTCAGCCGTGATATCGCCAAGGCCGACAAAATTCCGATCAAACCAATCGCCGCCATGCGGCAAAAATCCGCCCTTGGTACAGACAATCAATTCATCGCGCGCCGCCGTGCCTTTCGTCAGCAGACGGTCCAATGCCACACCAACGCTTCTTTCACCGCGTTCGCGGCGGTAGTTGGCGGCGCTGTCGATGACATTCATGCCGCCGTCGACGACAGCCTCCACCGCGTCGGCGACCAGTGCATCCGTTGCCGCGTCGCCGGCGCCTAAGTAGGTGCCGATGCCGATGGACGACCATGACAAGTTTTGACCGCGCCGGAAGTGTCCTTGCCCGCAAGTCGCTGTGTGGCGTGCCGCAAAACGGCTCGTTCCTTCGCTGGTCGCATAACCTTGCGCTGCCATTTATTCAGCCTCCCGGGCATTTAGGATCGCGTCGCAAACCTCGCGCACTGCCGCGTCGCCGCCACGGTGCTGCGTCATGACATCGGCAATCGCGGCAACGGCATCAACGGCATCCGCCGGCGCGATGGCCAATCCCGCCGCCTGTAACAGTGGCAGGTCGTTGACGTCGTCGCCCATATGAGCGGTTTCTGCCATATCAATGCCAAGTTTTTCCGTCAGGTCGCGGAAGATCGCCAGCTTATCTTGGACGTCGGTGAAAACGTGCGGTATTCCCAAACGCGCGGCGCGGTGTTCAATGGCTCCTGGCGAGCCAGCGGAAATGATTGTCACCTCAACACCGGCGCGGCGCAACATGACCAACCCCATGCCGTCCTTGGCATTGAACTTGCGAAAATTATTGCCGTCATCGGCGTAATAGATGCCGCCATCCGTCAGCACCCCATCCACATCGACGGAAAGCAGTTTGACGCGGGCCAGTGCGTCCAACCTCTCGGCGGGCGACGGCTTTTTGATTGATGTCATATCGGCCACGTGATTACTCCTGTAGACGGTGATGAGGGCCCCTGCCCTCATACCACGAACGCCAAGTAGAGACCAAGACACGGGGTATTATGGATCTCGGCACGTTGATCTCACGCCATGCTGCCTATCGACCCGACCATACGGCGGTCGTGTTCGGTGGCCAGCGATTGAACTATCGCGCCTTCAACGCACGCGTTAACCGTCTTGCCAACGCGCTCATTGCGGCGGGTTTGGGGAAAGGTCGGAAAATCGCCACCGTCCTACCCAATTGTCTGGAACTTCTGGACCTCTATTGGGCGGCGGCAAAAACCGGCGCCGTTGTGGTGCCCCTGAGCCCCTTGCTGCAACCCAAAGGGCTGACCAATCTGCTGGGCAGTTCCGACAGTGAGATGGTGATCAGTCATCCGAATTACGCGGCCCTGGTGAATGCCTGCCGCGACGGTGTCTTGATACCCGATGAAAATTACATTTTGATCGGAACCGAACGGTACCCTGGATTTCGGTTATACAACGATCTTGTTGCCGATGTCGGGTCGGCGGAACCGCCATCGGCAAATCTCACCGATGACGATGTCTACAACATTATTTATTCCAGCGGCACGACCGGTGAGCCGAAGGGGATAATCCACACTCATTATGTCCGCGCCAACTATTGCACCCATTTTGCCGCTACCCTGCGGATCACGCCGGAAAGTGTCATTCTGCATACGGGAGCCGCCATCTTTAATGGTGCCTTCGTGACGTTGATGCCAGCCTTCTACATGGGCAGTACGTATGTCTTGCACGAATCCTTCGATGTCGACCGGGTCATCGAAACCGTCCGTGAGGAACGCATCACCCATCTCATGATGGTACCGGCGCAGGTTATCCAGCTGATCAATCACCCTGACATTGATCCGGCTGAGCTCAAATCCCTGGAATGTGTTCTAAGTCTCGGCGCACCGTTGCATCTGGAGCACAAAAAACGCTTTGATGCCTTATTGCCGGGCCGCTTCCATGAGCTCTATGGGCTGACCGAAGGTTTCATTACGATCCTCGATAAGACGGATTTTACGCGCAAGCCGGAATCCGTCGGCGGCTGTCCGCCGTTTTCGGAAATGCGCATCGTCGACGACAACGGTAACGATCTTGCGCCCGGCGAGGTCGGTGAGATTGTCGGCCGCAGCCCCTTTCTGATGCCCGGTTATTACAAGCGCCTTGATTTAACGGAACAGGCAATCCGCGACGGATGGCTGTATTCCGGTGATCTGGGGTATGTTGATGAAGACGGATTTCTTTACCTGGTTGATCGTAAGAAGGACATGATCATATCAGGCGGCGTTAACGTCTATCCGCGCGATATCGAGGACATTGCAGTGACCCATCCGGACGTTGTCGAAATCGCCATCTTCGGGATTCCCGACGAAAAATGGGGAGAGACACCGGTCGCCGCGGCAATTCTCAGGCCGAACCCAACGGTAGATGCGGAGGCACTGCGCGATTGGATCAATGCCAATGTAGAAGCAAAATATCAGCGGGTCAGCCGGGTGATCTTGAAGGAGACGTTCCCGCGCAATGCCGCCGGCAAAACCTTAAAGCGCGTCCTGCGTGATGAACTGACAAGCTGAAGGTGGTTATTCGTAAACGGAGTCTTTGGTATCCAGCTTGATCGGTTCGATCTCGTCGGCGTTGATTTCCAACAACACGCATAGCTGATTAATGGCTTCCTGTTCGGACTCGTCCAACGTCCCGTCGGCTTCGCTCACCGACGCGGTGATGACAATTAACAAGGATGCCCATTCGGGATCGCCTTTGACTGCCTCAACGGCCTCAAGCGCGGCGGCACGCCCTTTTTCCGGGTTTTCCATCAGGTCGCGGACGTAATTGTCGTACAATTCGGTGCCGTGACCCTTCGAATAAATATTGAGTTTATCCAGGGTGCCGATAAGTTGCTTCAAGCCGGCTGTTTCCTGAACATCGGCGCGGCCATCGGCGACGGCGACTAGCGCTGCGGCTGCCATGCACGCCTTGAAGAAATCGAAATTCTCCGACCGCACCTTGTTCTTAATCTGGTGCTGGACAAGCATACCGAAAATGCTTGGCATGGAGACAATCCTCTTCCCATTGATGAATTTCAACAATTACATTGGCTTCGTTTTCATCACGCAGGTCAAGCGTAACCTATGATTTATTTTCGGCCAGGGATTGCTTGGCGCCACCGATGCAGACCAACTTGCACCGTCGCTGGTTTGCGATAGGGTCGTCAGAAATAAGCTGTGACAGAGAGGCGATGATGGACGAATCGATGGAAAAGGTGGATTACGATTATATCGTCGTCGGCGCGGGTTCGGCCGGCTGTGTCATGGCCAATCGGTTGACCGAGGACGGAAATTCGAAGGTTTTGTTGCTGGAAGCCGGCGGCGAGGACCGAAATCTCTGGATCCATATTCCGGTCGGCTACATCAAGACGATGGCCAATCCTAATTTGAATTGGCTGTTCGATACGGAGCCCGAGCCACAACTGCACGGTCGGAAAATTCCCATTCCACGGGGCAAGGTCCTTGGCGGCTCCAGTTCCATCAACGGCATGCTGTATGTCCGCGGCAATGACCGTGACTATGATTCGTGGGCCCAATTGGGCAATCGTGGCTGGTCCTACGATGATGTGCTGCCGTATTTCAAAAAAGCCGAGAACCGCGAGGCCGGTGGCGATGAGTGGCGCGGCACCGGTGGCCCGCTGAATGTTGCCGAGGTGCGCACCACTTACCCAATTTTGGATCGCGTCATGGATGCCGCTGAGGAAGCCGGATACTCTCGAAATCCGGATTATAACGGCAAACGCCAGGAGGGGTTTGGATACTACCAGTTGACCCAGAAGAACGGCCGGCGCTGGAGCACCAAGGCCGCTTATTTGAATCCGGCCCGCGACCGAACCAACCTGCAGGTCGTCAGCGGCGCCATGGCGACCGGCCTTATTGTCGAAGGCTCCAAGGTTTCCGGCGTTCGATATCAAGTCAATGGCCGCGCCGAAGAGGCCCGCGCCGGACGCGAAGTCATTTTGTGCGCCGGTTCCGTGCAATCGCCGCAATTATTGGAACTTTCCGGCATTGGCCGGCCTGACGTCTTGAAAGCCCACGGCATTGAGGTCTGTCATGCACTTTCGGGGGTCGGAGAGAACCTGCAGGACCATTATGTCAGCCGATTTGTCTGGCGGCTCAAAAATGCATCGTCCCTGAATGAGGACGCGCGGGGTATTCGTCTCGTTGCCGAAGCCCTCAAATTTGCCTTCGGCGGCCGCGGCGCGCTGACCATGTCGGCGGGGATAATCGGTGGATTTATTCGCAGCCGACCGGAACTTGAAGTGCCCGATATTCAATACCACATGGCGCATGCCAGTTTTGATGATCCGGCCAAAAGGATCCTGCATAAGTTTCCCGGATTGACCTCGGCGCCCTGTCAGCTCCGCCCGGAAAGCCGTGGCTCCATCCATATCAAATCCGCCGATCCGCTGCAGGCGCCGGCGATTATTCAAAACTTCCTGAGCGCCGAGTTGGATCGGCAAACCCATCTGGCCGGCCAAAAGATCGGCCGTGACATCATGGCTGCTGAGGCCATGAAACCTTTCATCGATCACGAGGTGACACCCGGAAAGGACTGCCAGTCCGACGACGAACTGTTGGATTACGCGGCGCGGACGGGCGCTACGGTGTATCACCCAGTCGGCACCTGCAAAATGGGCGACGATCCGGCTGCCGTGGTCGACAATCGTCTGCGGGTTCATGGCCTGCAGGGGCTGCGCGTGGTTGACGGCTCAATCATGCCGCGGCTGGTTTCTGGCAATACCAATGCGCCGATCATCATGATCGCCGAGAAGGCGGCCGACATGATCCGCGAGGATGCGGCTTCTTGAACCTGGCTTTCGTCACCGGTGCCGACAGCAAGCTGTTCCTCAATCTCTGTGTCTTGATGGATTCCTTTGCTGCCCACATGGGTGATGAAACTTTGCATGTCTGTGATTTTGGCTTTCAGGCGCCGCACCGCTTGTTCCTGCAAGAAACGGCAAGGCTTTTGGCGCCGCCGCCGCACCTTGCCGATGAACCGCAAACCTGGAAACACAAGGCGTCGCTGTTTGATTTTTTCGCAGGTAGCAGCGCTCCGCCTGACGCTGTTGTCTGGTTCGATGCGGATATGGTCATCCTTGAACCGGTGGCCGAGATCATTCACCGGATGGCGGCAGAACTGGCGGCTGCCGATAAGGCGGCGGCTGTCTGCACGGACAGCAGTGGCTTGGATATTGCCGGTTTCATGGCAGAAAACGAAGTGCCCGGTGTCGACCTGGCGCCGTTCCGTGTATTATTGGATCGCCACGCCACGAATTTGGCCACGCCATACTTGAACACCGGTTTTTTCATCCTCCGCGCCGGCATCATGGCCGACACGTGGCGCGATGAAACGCTGCGTCAGCCGTTATTTTTGCTGTACGAGCAAAATGCCTTCAACGCTCTGGCTGGCGGACCGATGCACAGTGTCGAAATTTTGGATCCCGCAATCTGGAACGTTCACGGCGAGCTGCTCGGCGACTCTGAAATCGGCGGATCGGCAAAAATTCTGCACACGACGTCACAAGGCGCACACCACACCATGAGCCAAGTCGGCATTCCGATTGGCGGCATTGAAGTTGGCGGCAACCTAAAGGTATTCACGCGGCCGGATTTAATGAAAATACAAGGTGATCATCTGATGCACTTCTTGCTGACGCATCAGGAATTGGTCGCCGAAGTCTTCGCCTAAACCTTTAGAAGTACGGCATGGGAAAGACGTCTCGGCCCATTCTTGCATGGGTCCATAGCATGCCGATGTAGACGGCAATAGTGAGCAGGCTTTGCCACCAGCGGATTTCTCCGCGTTCGACCCGCGTTCGTCCCGCCAGGATGGCGCCGAGGGGCCAAAATGACGTTGATTGCTCAAATTCGGCCCACGCGTCACCGTGTTTGTCGCGCCGCTTGGCATCAATGTGAACCGCGCCGGCCAGCGCCAATCCAATCATCCCGCCGAAAAAGATGACGGCTGCCAAATGCCCGTTGCCCAGTACGTGTGAAATGCCCCATAGGGTGACGCCCCACATGACCGGGTGGCGGGTTATCTTCGTGACGCCGCGGGGACCGGTTTGCAATCCCAGGCTTTCCATCCCCATGATCCCGGGATTGGGCGTTGTATATCCGGCAACGACGAAGAACGCGGCCACCAGCATAAGCGACAGCGAGGCATGTTTCATGGCGGTGACGGGCTCATAAAGGACAACTACCGGCGCCGCGATAAAAGCCGAAATGGACCAGCCGAGAAGCAGCGCCGAGATCAAACCGTAGAGCGCCAGAAACCCCGGTCTGCCAACGCGCGCCATGACGCCTGTGCGCAGTGCCTTGCTGGACATGGCAAGATGCGAGGCGACAAACAAGCCTACGGCAACGGCCAGATGAAGATTGGAACCGGTCATGGCGGGCACTTTACCGGAGCTTGCCGGTTACCGCCACCTCGCCTAAGAACGGGGACTGTCGCGACCCACGGAAAGGCATGGCCATGCATTGGATATTTCTCGCCACGGCGATCGTTACTGAAGTTATTGGGACACTGGCGCTGAAGATGTCGAACGGCTTCACGGTATTTATGCCGAGCGCCGTGGTGGTTATGGGTTACGGGGCGAGTTTCTGGTTATTGGCTCTGGCCCTCAGAAACCTCGACGTCGGAACCGCCTATGCCATCTGGGCCGGCGTCGGCACGGCGCTGATTTCCATCGCCGGCGTCATCATGTTTAAAGAGCCGGTGACGGCAATCAAAGCAGCCTCTGTGGCGTTGATTATTCTGGGCGTTATCGGCCTGCACTTGGCCGACGGGAAAGCCGCTTAGCATTCATTCATCGATCGAAACCGTCGGCGTAAAAGACGCCGTGGACGCGGTCGGGGGATAACTGGCACGGGTCATCACGTAGGCCGCCGCCGGCACCATGATGGCTGCCAGAAAGGCCGGCAGCCGCCAGTCGTCGGCAACGATGACAGCGACGTATACGAAACTCGAACTCATCATGACAGCGGCCAGGACCTTGGTCTTCAAAGGGATCACCCTGTGTTCATGCCAGGCACGGATCGGCGGACCGAGCCGTGGATGATTCCAAAGCCAATTTTGAAACTTCTCTGAACTTTTTGAGAACGCCCAGAACGCGATAATCAGAAAAATCGTCGTCGGCAGTCCTGGCACAAAAATCCCAATAATACCAAGGCCGACGTTAAACCAGCCGAAACCCAGCAATGACCAGCGCAGCCAGCAAGCCGACGTGCGCCAAGACGAGGATTTATCTCCCTGCCCGGTCGGGTTATGATCGCTTTCAGTCATCTTGTAACGCCTCACCGTCGCCGACAGGACACCGGTATTCCGTTCACAGCAGTCTATCATGAGCCTCCCATGCCTCAATATGACTTGGCGCATATACGATGATCGCCGCAGATAGCTTAGCATTTCCACCGCATGTCGGTGACGATGGGATCTGGTGCCAATTGGTATCGCCATTGGATGGACCGCCACGGCCGGCACTGTTTCTTGACCGAGACGGTGTCATTGTCGATGAGGTCCTGTATCTGCATCGCATTGAGGATATGCAACTGGTTGACGGCGCCGCCGAGGTTATCCGCCGCGCTAACGAAGAAGGCTTTCCAGTCATTATTGTTACCAATCAGAGCGGCGTCGGGCGCGGCATGTACGGCTGGCCGGAATTCGCGGCCGTTCAGGACGCCATGTTGCGCGCACTGGCCGCGCAAACCGCCTTCGTGAACGCCGTATTCGCCTGCCCGTTTCATGGTGACGGCGTTGCGCCTTGGAACGTCGACGATCATCCGGATCGGAAACCCGGACCCGGCATGTTGACGCGGGCCGCCGCCATGTTTCCGATTGATCTTGGCACCAGTTGGATCATTGGCGACCGCGCCGGTGATTTGGGCGCCGGGCGGCATGCGGGCCTGGCGGGGGGCATGCACGTGATGTCTGTGCACGGCGAAATTCCCGCCGAACGCAGTGCCGCGCTGGCACATCAGCGTAAAGGTTTTCAAGTTTTGACGGGCGACAGCACGCCTGATTTCTTGAGCCATGGAGGGTTGTTCCAACGACCTTGAAACTCATTGACCTTCCGTCGGACTTGACTAAGCTGCACGAAATTTTTCAGGGGCAAATTCATGAAACTTCTGCGATACGGACCCGTCGGGCAGGAAAAACCCGGCCTCATTGACGACAATGGCCGGATACGCGATCTCTCCGACCAGGTGAGCGATCTTGATGGTGTCAATCTGGCGCCGGACCGCTTGGCGGCGCTGGCCAAGCTGGATGCCGAAACATTGCCTTTGGTCGAAGGCACCGTGCGGCTCGGTGTCCCGATGGCCGGTGTCGGTAAAATCGTCGCGGTTGGCCTCAATTATCGCGATCATGCCGTGGAATCGGGTATGGATCTGCCGGAAGAACCGATTTTGTTCGCCAAGGCGATCAATTCCCTAAGCGGTCCCAGTGATGACGTCATGTTGCCGGAAGGCTCTGCCAAAACCGACTGGGAAGTCGAGTTGGGCATTGTCATCGGCCGCAATTGCCGGAATGTCGATCAAAACGAAGCCGCGGCTTGTATTGCCGGTTACGCGGTGGTCAACGACGTTTCCGAACGTGCCTTCCAAATTGAGGGTACCGGCCAGTGGTTCAAGGGCAAGAGCGCCGATACCTTCTGTCCCGTCGGCCCCTGGTTGGTGACGACGGACGAAGTCACTGATCCGCAGAACCTGCATATCTGGCTTGAGGTGAACGGCGAGCGTCAACAGGACGGCAGCACCCAGACGATGGAATTCGGCGTCCTGCATCTGGTCAGCTACATCAGCCGCCACATGTCTCTGCAGCCCGGTGACGTCATCGCAACGGGCACCCCGCCGGGTGTCGGCATGGGTCAGACCCCCCAGCGGTATCTGAAGGCCGGTGATGAAATACGTCTGGGTATCGAAGGCCTTGGCGAACAGCGCCAGAAAGTGGTCGCCTATTCACCACCTGACTGACCGACAAGACGCCTAGGCAATTTGAATGCAGTGAAAAAGGTCGTTCGCCGCCCGGATGTGTGCTGAAATTAAGCTATCCGACCTGGTTGGAGACCAAATCCATGGCCGAGCAGGAAATTTGCCAGACGTGCCGTTTCTGGGATCCCCAGTGGAAATTCAAAAAAGACCAGCGCTACGAGACCCAATCGACGGCGCTTGATCAAAGCAATCCGCGGGTCACTCGAGGATTGCGCAAGGATTCCAACAAAGGCCTATGCCGGCGTTACGCGCCGCAGGCCAGCGCCCTGACGATCGGATGGATGGAAACTAGGAATTCCGACTGGTGCGGTGATTTCCTGGCGGCGCCTATTGACACCGCAAAAGCCGATTAATCTCTGGGCGGGACGGTGATCCCGTAGGCCGCCGCCCAACCTAAACCGTCCAGAGTTGTCGTGGCCGGCCGGTATTCGGCACCAATCCAACCCGTGTATCCCATCTCGTCAATGGCCGCGAAGGCTGACATCATATCAATTTCGCCGGTATTCGGCTCATGGCGGCCGGGGACGCCGGCCATCTGCATGTGATCAATAACATCCAAATAAGCGCGAGCGCCAGCAATCACGTCTTCAGCGTTCACACCAGCATGATAGAGATCAAACTGTAGAAACAAGTTCGCATGCGCCGCAACGCTCAGGATGTCGCGTCCTTGGGCCGCCGTGGTCAGGAAGTATCCCGGATTGTCGGTGCCGTTCAACGGCTCGATTAGAATTCGGACTCCATGATTGGCGCCGAGGTCAGCCGCCCAGCAAATATTTTTGATGAAGGTTTCCGTTGCCGCTTCCTGGCTCATGTCATCAGCCATTCGCCCGGCAACCACGTGAAGCCGCGGGCAATTGATTGCGGCGGCATATGTGATCGCGCCTTCAACGAGTTCTCGAAATTCTGCGACCCGATTGGGGAAAATTGCAACGCCGCCAATCGCAGGGTCGATGGTACTAGGCGGCGTGTTGATAAGGATCATTTCGACGCCCGCATCATTCAGGATATCAGTCAATTCCGGCGCAGGAACTTCGTAGGGTTGCTGGCATTCAACGGCCTGAAAACCAACGTTTGATGCCGCGTGAACACGGTCACGAAGATCAAATTCATTGAATAAAAATATAATGTTAGCTGAAAAATTTGGCATTTCACCTCAACTTACTATCCGTTCTATGGCCTGCGCGATGTCATCGGCGCTGTTCAAGCGTTCATGCTGCCAATGCTCATACGTCCCATCAAGCGCCCGCGCGTATCCCGTGTCATAGAGTGTTTGATGGAAACGCCTGTGTTTCTCCGTGATCAAGGCGGCCGGCGCGTAGATGTAAACAGGCCCCTGTCCGGCACAGGCCTCAGAACACATGGATATGGATTCGCCGGTGACGATGATCGTCTCGGCGCAGGCCAAAAACCCTGCATAGGGGTTCTCGCCGCCGTCTGTCCAGCGATAGACGCGGGCCGGTGCACGTAGGTTTGAGATCAATGTTTCGGCAACGTCGCCGGTCCGGCGGCTTGTCGTCACCAGCAGCGAGCCGCCGGCGGCCAAAGCCAGGGCGGAGGCCATTTCCGCCAATTCCAGCGCCATGGCGTCCGAAAAACGGCGCCGCCGGGTGGTGCCACCGACGACCAGTGCAATATACGGCGGCGTCAAATCCTTGAGGCGTCCAATCCATTGTTCACGTGCCGCCGACAATCGATCCGCCGTCATGCCATGCGGCGCGCCGACAATACCGATGACGTTGTCGGCGTTTACAGAAGGATCATGGCTGGGAATGCATACGAGATCGAAATCACCGAGCGGACCACCGGGGTTCATGATCTGAAGCAGGCGGGGCTGGCCTTGGACCATTCGTTTGATACGCCGGGCAACCGGCGCTGTCCGCCGCCCGGCAGTGATCACCAATTCCGGCCAGGGAGGACGCAATTCGCCTTTCGCGGCCACAGATAACCCGCCGAATGTCGGCGGCATCACCGCATTCGGCAACGCCGCCAGGGGGCCATAGCTGATCTCCTTGATGACATAAGGGCGGTTTAGCGCTTCGGCGACACCCAGCGATTGCGCACGGTTGCCTGCTCTATCGTCGGCCAAAACCCAAATTTTATGTTCGTCGCCGCTCAATCTGCCGTCCTCCGCCATCTCTGCGTATTGGTAACACCGGCAACAAGCCAGGAAAACACGCGACATGATATCCACGCGTCGGTATTGCGGTTATACTGGCATAGTCCGCCAAATATGAACGGAAGAACCGTGACTGAGACAAAAGCCGCTAAATTTGCCATTGGGCAACTTATCCAGCATCGATTGTTCGAATACCGCGGCGTGATCATCGATGTCGACCCGCATTTTAAAGGCACCAGCGATTGGTACGATACGGTTGCACGCTCGCGCCCACCGAAGGATACGCCGTGGTATCATGTGTTGGTCGATGATGCGGAGTTGCGGACGTATGTCGCGGAACGAAACCTTGGTCCGGATTCCAGCGGCCAGCCGATCAATCATCCGGATATTATCGATTATTTCTCCGGGCTAGGCGAAACAGGATATCTGCCTCGGCATCGAAACTGACGCTTATCCGGAGATCGCATCGCTCAGTGGTTGCAGGAATTCGCCATAGCGTTCGGCGTGGCCTCGCGCCGTATTGTAGATTGGTTTGCGCACCTGCCAACTGGACGCCGTCAGCACAAGACGGTCGGAATTGTGGAAATTCAGGCAGCTTTCGTCCCAAGGCAGGCCCAGGTAGTCAATCATCCTTTGGCTTTCTGATTCAGGTTCGGCAATCAGTTGCTCATAGGACACGTCAAGAAATCCGTCCGCCATGACGGCGCGCCAATGGTTCATGATCTTTTCATAGGTGGCCAGATAGCGGCCAATTTCACGAAGGTCGGTCGCCCACGGATAATCGGCGGCGAAATTCTGAAAATAGCACGATAACCCCGTATCCATGGCATCACGGCGGCAATGAATGATCGCGGCCTTCGGGAACAGGCGGCGGATGACGCCAAGGTGCAGGAACTGAAACGGTGTCTTATCGACAACCCGCTTGGTTCCGCCGCCAAGACTAGCTAATACCGCAGCACGCAGCCCGTCCCAATCGAGATCGCCAATTCCATCAGGAAAGTCCGGTATCAAAGCGCCGATGGAGTTCACCTCCCCGGCCCCTCTGACGTCTGCATGGCTGGCCAAAATCTGTTCGACCAAACTGGTGCCTGATCGCGGCATGCCGACGACGAATACTGGTGCCCGGTGGGTGTTTTCTGATAATTGATTGAAAAACGTCGATGGAAAGGCCTGGCGAATGGTGTCGGTCATGCCGTCCAAGGCGTTCGGATCAAATATTTTTCCATGATTTTCAAGTTGCGCCCGCCGTGCATCGTTACCGGCCCGATAATGGACAAAGGCGGCTGCCGTCTCGCCGCGCCGGTCGCTGACCTCGCCCAGCGCGAAACGAATGGCAATGCGCTGCTCCATGGGCAACCGTGTGTCTTCGGCCATTTCGGTCATCGCCGCGATATCCTGGTCCGGCATGTCGGCGCCCAAGGCCGAGGCCAAATTCATCCAGGCCTCACCCTCCGTTTGGTCTTTGGTAACGGCTTCGCGAAATGCCACCGCCGCCTGGTCAAGTTGGCCGAGCGCCAGAAGGACGATGCCCAGGCCCGTGTAGGCCGCCGCAGCCGCCGGATGCGATTCTATAATTCGGCGGTATTCGGCCTCGGCACCGGCCATGTCGCCGGCCTTGAACCGGGCCGCGGCCAGATTCATTTGCGCCGCCCCGAATCCGGGCCGTAGTTTCAGGGCTTCCCGGAAGGCCAATTGAGCCGCCTCAAAATCGCCCATGGCAGCCAATACCATACCCAGGCAGGCGTGGGCCTCCGGATAATCCGGCCGCAGATCGATGCCAAAGCGGCATTGCTCTTCCGCTGCTTCTAGTTCGCCAACCATCCGCAGCGCTGTACCCAAGTTAACGCGCGCCAACGGGTTTGCCGGGGCAACACGAATGGCATCCGAAAACGCCTCAATGGCGGCCACCGGATCATCCATCTTGACCAACAGGTTGGCCTTATTGACCAGCGCGTCAGGGTAGTCAGGTCGCCGCTCAAGGGCTGCATCGCACACCGCCAGGGCCTCTTCGCGGCGATCTTGCATGGATAGGGCGACGGACAGGTTATTGTAGGCCTCGACATGATCGGGGTCCAAATCGATGACATGCCGGCAGGCCGCCTCGGCTTCCGCCGGTCGACCCAGCATATTCATGATGGCGCCGCAGTCGGCATTGATAGCCACATCATCCTCATCGCGCATGGAGGCCTCAACAATGTGATTCCCGGCTTCTTCCAGGCGACCGGCCTGATAAGCCATCAATGCCAGCATATGATGCGGCTCGGCCTCGGAAATGGCTTCCTGGGCGGCTGCCTTGAACCCAAGTTCGGCTTCGCGCAACTGGTTCTCATCAAGCTGTGCGTGGGCCGCCTTCATCAGGCGCCGGTATTTTTCACTTTGGGCTTTCCGTTGCCGGCGCCGGTCCTGTCGATTGCTCACGCGCATGCCTCCCCGCGGGGCATTTGGGGGTACCGTGCCCGGCGCGTCAACATGGGAGTCAACATGCGCGGGGCGCAAATTTGCCGGTCCTGTGGACAGCTTTTCGAATCGCCGATTGTTTGGCGTTCAGGAAGGTTTTATGAAGATGGGACGGCAAGCATGGAGGAAACCCACATGACAGATAGCGGCCACACGGCGGAAGGCCTGGAAACGGCGAAATGGCTTCTTGATATCAAGGCGGTAAATTTTCGCCCCGATGAGCCCTACATGCTGACCGCCGGTTGGGCGAGCCCTGTGTATATCGATTGCCGTTGGGTGATTTCCTTTCCGGAAGCACGGCGCCGGATAGTCAAAATGGGTATTGAGATGCTTGAACGGGAAACCGATCTCGCCGGGACGGATTATGTCGCCGGCGGCGAAACCGCCGGTATTCCTTATGCCGCTTGGATTGCTGCGGGCACAGACAAGCCGATGCTGTATGTACGCAAAAAGCCGAAAGGCTTTGGTCGCGACGCGCAGATTGAGGGTAACCTGGAGGACGGCAAGAAAGTGCTTCTGGTGGAGGATTTGGCCACCGACGGCGGCTCCAAGATCAACTTTGTCGAGGCCTTGCGTAAAGCCGGCGGCCAGGTCAGCGATATTTTCGTCGTTTTCTTCTATGGCGCCTTCCCCAACGCCTTAGATGTATTGAAAGAATCAGGGGTCTCACTGCATTATCTCTGTACCTGGGCCGATGTCCTGAAGGTCGCAGAGGACGGCGCGTACTTCGATCCGGCCGCCATCGATGGCGTCCGGGCATTCCTGGACGAGCCGGTTGGTTGGTCGGTGGCGCATGGCGGCAAAGGGGCGTCGTAGATGAAAAAACTGCCGGCGGTCGCTTTTGCGGTCATCCTCGGCCTTGTCACCCAGGCGGCCAACGCCATGCCGTTGGTCGATACGACCTGGGTCAAAGATCATCTCAAAGACCCTGGTGTCGTGTTTCTTGATGTGCGCTCACGCGGTGCATTTTTGCGCGGCCACGTGCCCGGCGCCGTTAACACCCAGTATGGCCGTGGCGGATGGCGGGTTAAAAAGGGCAACGTGCCGGGCATGCTGCCGCCCATGGCGCATCTGGAAAAGCTCATCGGCGGTCTGGGCATTTCCAACGACACCCACGTCGTCATTCTGCCCGGCGGGTACAGTTCCGGTGAGATGGGCGTCGCAACACGCATCTATTGGACCTTCAAGGTTGCCGGGCATGACAAGCTGTCGATCCTGAACGGCGGCATGACCATTTATTTGGAGGACAAGAAGGCTCCGGTATCGGCGGGCCCATCACAACCGAACAATGCCGTCTTCAAGACGGCATTCCGAACAGAATATCTGGCGACGGCGGACCAGGTCGGCGCCGCCGTGAAGGCGCGCGCCGGGTTAATCGACAGCCGTCCGAACGATCAATTCGTCGGCGTCAACAAATCCGGACAAGTGAAACGGCGCGGCACCCTGCCCGGCGCCGTCAACCTGCCTGGCCGCTGGACGACCATCGACGACGGCGGCCGGTTCCGCGATCGAACGACTTTGCAGAAGTTATTTGATGCCGTCGGCGCGCCGACGCAAGGCGCGACGATCTCGTTTTGCAACACCGGCCATTGGGCGTCGCTTGGATGGTTTGTGCAGCGGGAAATTCTCGGCAATTCGCGAGCCCGCCTTTATGATGGTTCGCTGGCTGAATGGACCCGAACACCTGCCAATCCCGTCGAGCGGAAAGTGCCGCTGGACTGATCATTCAAGGATTCCAAGGCCATGCCAGGATTTCTGCAAAATCTCGTCGATAACTACCAGGCCCATATGCAACGCCAGCGCAACCGGCCGTTCTTGGAGGGCGTCATGGCGGCTTGTGCCATGGTCGCAACGGTCGACGGCGAGGTTTCCTTTGCCGAGAAAGTTCGAGTCGACCAAATTCTCGGAGCTCTTGAGCGCCTAAAAATTTTTGATCCCCACGAAGGCATCGACATTTTTAACGACTTCACGGACGCCATTCTGTCGAACCCGAAAAGTGGCCACGAACGCGCTTTTGAAGCCATGGAAGCCGTTGCCAAGGAGCCCGAGAACGGCGCCTTGATGTTGCGAATTTGCTGCGCCGTCAGCGACGCCGACGGCGAGAAATCCCTGGCAGATCAGATCGAGATCGTGTCCCTTTGCTCGCGCCTTGGCATTGATCCGGTTGATTGTGGGCTTTATGTAAATGGTAATGCAGAGGAACTTATCAAAGGCGAATAAATTGTTCGCATTTTGAAATGTTTCGAAACATCGCAAAACTGGCACCACGGCGACGCCTTCGATAATCTCGCGAGCAATCCAAGGTATCGTAAAGGCAGTGACATGGAAGTCTCAGCGCAAGACCAAAGCATCATTCAAGCGACGTTCGCCGTTATCGATGGCGGAGCGGCCGGGTTTGCCAAGGTATTCCACAGCAAATTGACAGGAATGGATCCGTCCCTGGCAAATGACTACGCTGGAGATTTGGATCTGTTTTGCAAGAATTTCATGGAAATTCTCAGCGATCTGATCGATCATATTGACTCCGCCGGCATGAAGCGCGGCGAACTTCACGTTTTTGGCGTTAGCAACGCCGAAAATGGAATCCGGGCGGATCATTACGATACGTTCGGCGCATCGCTGCTTGCCGCCCTGGAGGCGTCCCTCGGCGCTCAATATATCCCCGATGTCGCTGCCGCGTGGGCGACATTCTATAACGAATTCGCGAATGTGGTTCTGGATGGCGCAGAGGGTGCCCAGGCACTGACTACGTCGCCAACGGCGGCCGCACCCGCGCCAGCGCCCGAACCAGCGCCCGCGGCGGTTCCAGAACCCATTGCGGTACCCGTTGCAGCACCCTTACCAGCACCGCCAGCCGCGTCCCCCACGTCACCGCCGCCGGCAAATTCCGGACAGCACGCCAACGCCGAGGCCCTGAACGAGCAGATCGCCGAGCTGCGCAGCGAAATCGAAGTCGTCGATAAGGTGGCAACACAGATCGATGCCATTGCCAAGCAGACCAATCTGTTAGCCCTCAACGCGACAATCGAGGCGGCGCGTGCCGGCGATGCGGGTAAGGGTTTTGCCGTGGTGGCCGGTGAGGTGAAAAGCCTGTCGAATGAAACCGCCCGGGCAACCGGTGAGGTATCTGAGGTTCTGAAACAGCTTCGGGACCGCGTCGACCGGCTTGCCAATTTGATTTGAACCGAAGCCCGGAGATTTTCCGGCGTTTCGTGATCGCCGTGAGAGCCGGCGCAATGACGCGTATCTTACGTGGAGTTATATTTGCTTTCGCCTTAGCAGCCACCACCTCGGCTGGCGCCGAACCGCCGGCATTCAACGGTAAACGCAAGCCCTATACGATACTCAGGCCGGTGATGCCGGCGCCGATTACGCCGATTTATACAGCTAAGGGCGGCATTACCAATCTGACCCGGTTTAGGGGCAAGATTGTCGTGCTGAACATTTGGGCGACTTGGTGTGCTGCGTGTTTGCACGAACTGCCGACCTTGAGCCGGCTGCAGAACAGGCTTTCTGCCGACGACCTGGCGGTCTTGAGCGTTGCCGTCGACAAAGATGGTGTGCGACAGGTAATCCCCTATCTCAAACGCCTTGGTATCGATAACCTGCCCGCTTTGACCGATCCAATCGGCCGCATCATTGAGGCCTTCGAAGTGCACGAAGGATTACCATGGACATTTATCATCGACCGCGCCGGTGGGACACGCGGTTATCTCATGGGTGCAGCTGATTGGGACTCCGCCGCCGCCCGCGATCTATTGAAATATTATCTTTCCGGTAAATGACGCCGGCTAATGACCGTGGTAAGTTTCAGGCATGTTAAAATTCATTACCGTCTTCTGGACGATCATGCTGATAGCCGCGCCGGTTGATGCGGCCGGGCCGAAAGATAAGTTGGTCATCGGCATCACCCAGTTTCCGTCAACATTTCATCCCAACATTGATGCCATGCTGGCGAAAAGTTACATCCTGGCGATGACACGGCGGCCGTTCACGGTCTACGACAAGACCTGGAAAAACATCTGCCTGTTATGCACCAAGTTGCCGAGCATCGAGAACGGCTTGGCGAAACCCGAAACGGCGCCCGGCGGCCGCAAGGGGATCGCCGTCACCTACACAATCATGCCGAAGGCGACCTGGGGCGACGGCGTGCCGGTGACGACGAAAGATGTTTTGTTCACGTGGAAGGTCGGGCGTCATCAGAAGTCCGGCGTTGGTGATATTGAATTCTATCGCAGCCTCTACAAGGTCGATGCCATCGACGACAAAACCTTCGTCCTGCACTTCGATAAACTGACTTTCGAATACAATGCTGTCGGCGGGTTTGAGCTGTTGCCGGCGCATCTTGATGCCAAAAACTTTACCGACCCCGCCGCCTATAAGACCCGCACCGCCTATGATACGGATACCACCAATCCCGGCCTGTATTTCGGCCCGTATCGAATTTCAGTTGTCGCGCCGGGCTCCCACGTCGTCCTAGAGCCCAATTCGACCTGGTACGGCACGAAGCCGCATTTCAAGAAAATCACCGTCAGAGTGATCGAAAACACGGCGGCCCTTGAAGCAAATCTTCTGTCCGGCGGTATCGACATGATTGCCGGGGAGTTGGGCCTGACGGTTGACCAAGCCGTGGCCTTTGAACGCCGGCACGGCAACAAATTCGACATCATGTATAAACCGGGCCTGATCTATGAACACCTAGACCTCAACCTGGCCAACCCTATTCTTGCCGATCAGCGGATCAGGCATGCGTTGATTTATGCCATCGACCGCAAGGCAATTTCTGAGCGCCTGTTCGGCGGCCGTCAGCCGGTTGCCCACAGCAGCGTCAATCCTCTGGATTGGGTGTATGCCAGGGATATCCCCAAATATCCCTACGACCCGAAAAAGGCAGCGAAGCTTCTGGATGCCGCCGGTTGGACGAAGCGCCGCAAGGGTATCCGTCATAATAAAAAGGGCGAGCCCCTGCGTCTGGAGATTATGACCACGGCGGGCAACCGGTCCCGCGAACTTGTCGAACAAGTTATGCAAAGCCAGTGGAAAGCCGCCGGAATTGATGTGCGCATTAAAAACCAGCCGGCCCGCGTCTTTTTTGGCAAGACGGTGACGGAACGCCTATACACGGGCCTCGCCATGTACGCCTGGATTTCGTCGCCGGAAAGCGTGCCGCGGACGACACTACATTCGGCGCACATTCCCACCGCCGATAACAATTTTGCCGGACAGAATTACACCGGCTTCAAAAACCAGGAGATGGATGATCTTCTGGAAGTCATCGAGACCGAGTTGGACAAGAAAAAGCGCCGCCAGCTGTGGCACAAGCTGCAACGCATCTACGCCACGGAGTTGCCGGTCATCCCGCTATACTTCCGCGCCAATCCCTATATCATCCCCAAATGGTTAACCGGCATTGAACCGACGGGTCATCAATATCCGACGACCCATTGGGTGGAGCATTGGAAAACCCGATGACCGGGCCTGATGAGGCGAACGCGGGGATCATTGTCCGCGGGATTGCCGTCAGGGATATTCCGGTGGTGCATGATATCTGTGCCGAGTTAGGCTACCAATCCGATCAACAAAGCATTGGCGCCCGCATTAATGACATCGTCCACCGCGCGGGACATGCCGTGTTTGTTGCCGCAGATGACGAAGACCGGCCGGTTGGTTTCATCCACGTGTTCGGCCGCCACGCGATTGAAATCGAACCCTGTGCTCAAGTTGAGGCTCTAGCGGTTGGCGAGGCCGCGCGCCAGGGCGCCGCCGGGGCGTTGCTCATGGGGGCGGCCGAGCAGTGGGCCCGGGCCGAGGGATTTGCCTGGATATCCCTCTATTGCGCGTCGACACGCGATGCGGCGCATCAGTTTTATCACGATCAAGGATATGACGGCGCCTTGTCGGCGACGCGTTTCATCAAAAAGCTGACTTAACGCCTCGAGAAACGACGCCGCCGGGATCCCACACCCGCAAAAGTATGATGAAAAAATTTCGTCACCGCGTTGCCAAGTCGGGGACGCGTGAGGCACCCTGCAGCGATGTTGCATTTTCTGATTAACAGGCTGATCCAATCAGCCACCGTGTTATTGGTTATGTCCTTCGCCATTTACGGCCTGATTGGCCTGATGCCGGGCGATCCCATTGATTTGATGATCACTGCCGATCCGAAGATCACGGCGGCCGACGCGGCGCATCTGCGCGAACTGTATGGGCTCGATCGACCGATTACTGAACGTTACGGCAATTGGCTTTCAGCGGCTTTTGGCGGTGATTTGGGATATTCCCGGCTGCACGCCAAGCCAGTGTTGCAGGTCATGGGCCCGGCGCTGGCCAATACGGTGATCCTGCTGGGCCTCAGTTTCAGCCTGGCGCTGTTCATCGCCCTGCCCCTCGGAGTTCTCGCCGCGGCACGGTCGCGGACGAAATTGGATTACGGAATCAATCTTTTCGCCTTTGCCGGCATATCCGTGCCCCCGTTCTGGCTGGCGCTCATGCTGATTATTCTTTTCGCGGTGATTTGGGGCATCCTGCCGGCCGGCGGCACGGCAGCGGCGGCCGGCGCCAGCGGCTTCTGGGAAAGTGCCCGATATCTGGTATTGCCGGTGGCCAGCCTAACCATCGCCAGCATCGGTGGACATACCCGTTATATGCGGGCCTCAATGATTGAGGCTTTACGCCAGGATTATATCCGCACGGCCCGCGCCAAGGGTTTGAGCGAAGGCCGGGTCGTGCTTGGTCATGCGCTGCGCAATGCGATGATCCCCGTGGTCACGGTGATTGCACTGGATTTCGGCTATCTGTTCTCCGGCGCCCTGATCACGGAAACGATTTTCAGTTATCCGGGCATGGGCAAGCTGATCTTCGACGCGATCATGGGGAATGACTTCAACTTGGCCTTGGTTGCGCTGCTCTTTGCCACCGCCTTGACGCTGGCCTGCAACTTCCTGGCCGACATGGCCTACGCGATGCTCGACCGGCGGATTTCCCTGACCGAGTTTGCCGAATGAGTGCGCCCGCAATCACCGGTCAAACACCAACGGCGCTTGTCTGGCGGCGCTTCAAACGCCACGGTCTCGCGGTGGCCAGCGGCATCGTACTTTTGGCTCTAGCCGGATTGGCACTGCTGGCGCCGTTGGTTGAGCTTGGGCTCGGGCTCGACGCCAACACAGCGGATCTGTTCAACCGTTTTCAACCGGCCTCGTCGGATCACCCCTTGGGCACCGATGAACTGGGCCGCGATCTATTGCTGCGTTTGCTGTACGGCGGCCAGGTTTCCTTATTTGTCGGCTTGGTCGCGGCCGTTTTCGCCGCCCTCATCGGCACCATCGTTGGATTGACAGCCGGCTATATGGGCGGTCGGTTGGATGCAGTCCTCATGCGGGTGACCGACGGCGTCATCTCATTGCCGTTGCTGCCGTTGCTGATTGTCCTGGCCGCCATCGACCTGGATAAATTGGGGTTACCGGCAGCGATCACAGAGTCTGAAAGTGTCAGCCTCTATCGTATTGTTATTATCGTAGCACTTGCCGGATGGACGACGGTGGCTCGACTGGTCCGGGCCAGTGCACTTTCCTTGAAGCAACGCACGTTCGTCCGAGCCGCCGTGGCGCAAGGCGCCGGCCCGCTTCGGATCATGACAGTCCACATCCTGCCGAATCTGGCGTCCCCGATCATCGTCGCGACGACCTTGGCGGCCGGCAACATCATACTGCTGGAATCGGTGTTGTCGTTTTTAGGCCTCGGCATCCAACCGCCGCTGCCCAGCTGGGGCAATCTGTTGACCAATGCGCAGGAATTGATCTGGGAGGCCCCGGCGCTGGCCTTCTATCCGGGAGTGCTGATTTTCGTCACCGTGATCGCCTTCAATTTCCTTGGCGACGGGCTTCAGGACGCTCTGGACCCGCGCGCCACCGACCGCCACGAAAACTGACCGATTGCCGCCTAATGGGACATCAATAGAGGTACTGGCATGTGCTCCAGCATGTGCTGGGTGACACCGCCCAGAACCAATTCACGCCAACGCGCGTGACCATAGGCGCCAATAACGATCATATCCGAAAGCGCGTCGGCGGCGCGTGACAACAATAGGTCGCCGACGCCGACATCCTTGCTTACCGTATGATCGGCCTCGGCCTTGACGCCGTGTCGGGCAAGATGGGCCGCCAAATCGGCACCGGGCAGGTCGCCATGCCCGGTTTCGCCGGGCTCGGGATTGACGACCATGATGGTCACCGCGTCGGCTTTTTTCAAAAGCGGCATGGCGTCGTGGACAACCCGTGCCGCCATACGGCTGGCGTCCCATGCGACCATAATCCGATTACCGAAAGCCGAGCCGTCATAAATACTTGGCACCACCAACACCGGCCGACCGGCGCCCAGGATAACCCGGTCCGGCAGTTCATGGCTGCTGGGTATAATCTCAGACCCTGCCGCACTCTGACTAAGTACCGTCAGGTCACCATAGCGCGCTTGTTCGCTCATCACCTCGACGGGATCGCCTTCAACGATCCGCCAGTCGGCATTGACGCCGGCTTCATTTGCCATTGTCTCGAAACCGGCACCAATGCCGGTCAAGGCTTCACGAAATTGCTCGACCTGCTGTTCCATGAGATCAAGGCCGATCTGGGCTTCCGCGTAAGCCGGAATGTAGGGTTGGTGCAAAACCCCGACGCCTGTGAGATGTGCACCGTGATTGAGGGCGAGCGCCAGGGCGGCCTGAACGCGCCGACGGCAAGTATCCGTACTGTCCAGATGAACAACGATATCTTTGAGTGTCATGAGGTGGCCCTCCTTTATCAGGATGTTGCATCCTAGGTCTATTGAACACCGGACGCGGCAATCTTGCCTTGATCGGGGTCAAGTGCGGGCAACTTGTGAGATGGCGCAGGATCGTGTACCAAGGTCTTGTGTCCATTGGATTTTGGTACAAATGCCATGTATGCCGATAACACCCTGACCCCGAAGGAAGCCGCCCGGTTATGCGCTCTTGGAACGCTGGCCGCAGGTGAGTTGACTTATGGTGAGTTGGCGGCTTCGGTCCGGCATTTTATGGACCGGGTTCAAGGGCCGTCCCTCGACATCATGGGCACGTCCATTGAACTTTTGAAGTATGAAAGCTTGGTAAAAACGCTTGTCGGCAACGGCGACGATGCCGTGCTAGCGATCACCGATACCGGCCGGTGTGAGTTGAACGCCCTGCTCATCGCGGATGTCCGGCCGGGCGCGACGGATCTGAATAAACTCGTCGTTGCCCTGAAGTTTCGCTTTCTGCATCTTCTAAACATGGATGATCAGCGCGGCCAGGCGGATACCCTGATCGATACGACGGAAACGGAGTTGGCCCGCTTGGCTGATCTTCGCGATCATCATCAAAATGAACCGGGGTACTTGGTTGCCTGGCTGGACCACGATATTGGTGAGCTTGAATCGCGGATTATCTGGCTGAACGAATTCAGCGCCCGTCTCAAGTCATAAATAATTTGAATTTAATGCGCGGTGGGCAGGGCTACGACAGGACCTTCTCCATGACCTTTTGCAGGCCGATCACGATCTGATCCCCAGCCTTGCCGCCGTCGCCTTTCATTTTCTGGGCGACAACCAATTTCATGGCCTCAATGTGCACGTGAATGGCCTCAATCTCCGGTTCGCCGACGGTATCGATTTTCTCAATCATTCGGCAAAGCTGATTGCCGATCGCGGTGACCAGATCAAATCCGAAGCTACCGCCTTGGCCCTTCATGTCATGCGCGACTTGAAACACTTTTTCCAGAACACTCGAATCACCGCCACCGGTGGCCGCTAACTCAGTGTAAGCTTCATCCATGCGCTGCAAATCGTCCTGTACCCAGTCAAGGTATTGATCACCCATCGCGGCAATCGCCTTCTCTGCCTTATCAAGAGCGGCCGCATCTACGGCACCGGGACCGCCCACGCGGACCTTCGCCTTAACCGCATTGGGCGGATTGATAATTTCGACCTTACCTTCGCTCATGGGCATCATATGTCTGTTTCGGAGTCCGAAACATGGACCCACTTCCATTTGATAGACCTAGATGATTGTCGGGATTTAAGGCTGAATGCGCAACTGGAAAATTGTGAACGGATTTAAACTTACCGTGAACAACTATAACAAGCCCAGTTCCCGAAGTTCCGCCGCCATCTCCGCGGGCAAGTTCGCCGCGTCTGTCCCCGACTCGATAATATCCGCCGGGGCATCGTCGACCGGAAGATATCGCCAACCCTGAAAGGCCCGGTGCCGACGCGGCACGGTGCGAATATGCTCATGGCCCAGAATAATCGCGCAGGCCGGTCGGCCATCCTCTCGCTGCACCTCTTCAAATCCGATGATTGACTGGCGGACGGCGACGACGCGGCGGATCACCCAATAGAGCGAGCCGCCGGCCAACACCTCGCTAGCGCGGCGCGGTGTGTTGCGCGTGACATGACGCAGGTATTCGCGCTGCCCCTCGGCACGGGCGGTCTGCAGGCGCGTCTTATGAACGCGGATCAAGTGATCAACATCGTCAATGCCGACGCAAAGTTTGATCAGGTGAACGCTCACGCGGCTTTCCGACCAGCCAAAGCCCGCGAAACTTTCGATGACGGAGGACGGCCAAGCGCACCGGTGATGAAATCGGCCGTATCAAGGACGCCGTCGAAATCGATCCCGGTTTCAATATCCAATCCTTGCAGCATGTAGAGCACGTCTTCCGTCGCGACGTTGCCCGATGCGCCCTTCGCATAAGGGCAGCCGCCAAGGCCGGCGACGGACGAATCAACCACTGCCACACCCATTTCCATGCAAGCCAGGATGTTCGCCAGGGCCTGCCCGTAGGTGTCATGAAAATGCAGGGCAATCCGATCCATCGGCACGTGCTTCGCAACGGCGTCGATCATTGCCTGCGCGCGGCGCGGTGTGCCGCGTCCGATGGTGTCCCCAAGCGACACTTCGTGACAGCCCATTTCATAGAGCCGCTTTGATACGCGTGCCGTTTCGGATGCCGCAACGGGACCTTCGTAGGGGCAGTCCAATACGGTCGAGACGTAGCCGCGCACGGGAATACCGACCTCTTTAGCGGCGGCGCATACGGGCTCGAACCGGGCCAGGCTTTCCTCAATTGAACAATTGATGTTCTTCTTCGAGAAAGCTTCCGATGCGGCTGCAAAAATTGCGACCTCGCTAGCCTCTGCTGCGACGGCGGCATCAAAACCCTTCATGTTCGGGGTGAGCACCGAATAGATGACGCCCGGTTTGCGTTTGATGGCGGACATAACCACGGCCGAATCGGCCATTTGGGGTATCCATTTAGGCGATACGAAACTGCCCGCTTCAATGAACGTAAATCCGTTTTCCGTGAGCCGATCGACCAGTTCAATTTTTACCGCCGTCGGGACAATTTCGGCTTCGTTCTGGAGTCCATCGCGCGGCCCCATTTCAACCATTTTGACCTTCGTCGGCAATTGCATGCTCTGCTTATCCCTCTTCGAACTCAATCAGATCGGTACCCTCATCAACCTGATCGCCGACCCCATAATGAACCGCGGTGACGACTCCGTCCACCGGCGCCTTGATGGCGTGTTCCATTTTCATGGCCTCAAGAACAATCAACGTATCACCGGCGGCCACAGTCTCCCCGGCCTCTATATTGACGGCGACAATTTTCCCTGGCATGGGCGCGACGAATGCCGGTGCGTCTGAATCTGAATCGGCGGCCATGGCAGCAGGATCAGCAAGAACCATGGTCCATTCATTGCCGCCGCTGAAAATATGCAACGTATGGTCAACCGCCACGACCCGCCCAGCGATCAGGTTGTCGTCCATTTCCATCCGCAGCCGGCCACCCAAATCAACCACCGGACTGACGGACCAGCTTTCGCCTTCGCTGTCCGTCAGGGTGAAACCGGCCGGCCGTGGCGCGGCTGATAACGTGAAATCTTGTTCACCGTAACGGAACATCAGGTCCTGGTGCGCCTGATCGTTCAGCCGCCAGCAATCGGTGTGGTTCCAGGGGCTGCCCGGGTCGTTCGACAACCGCGCCGCCATGGCCGCCGTTTCAATCCGGTCCATGAGTACGTGCAAGGCCGCCAGCGTCAATCCCGTGCGATCAAGCGCCGCCTGCCCCGAGTACATCTCGGCAGGAATGCGTTCGATTAACCCCGTATCCGGCTTGCCGGCGGCGAAATTTTCATCCTTGGCGAGGGTCATCAGAAAACGCCGGTTGACGGTTGGTCCGACAACTTCGGTTGCTGCGAGGGCTTCGATAAGACGCAGGCGCGCGGCGTCCCGGTCCTCGCCCCAGGTGATAATCTTGGCGATCATCGGATCATAATGAGCCGTCACCTCTTGGCCCGTTGCGACACCCGTATCGATCCGCGTATGAGGAACATTGTCCGGAAATTGTAAGTGGCGTAGATGCCCCGGTGACGGCAGGAATCCCTTGTCCGGGTCCTCCGCGTAAAGGCGCGCTTCCATGGCGTGACCTTGAATGACCAGATCGTCCTGTCCACAGGGTAAAGGCTCGCCGGCGGCAACGCGCAATTGCCATTCCACAAGGTCCTGGCTGGTGATCAACTCGGTGACCGGGTGTTCCACCTGCAGGCGGGTATTCATTTCCATGAAATAAAAATCGTCGTTCGCATCGAGCAGAAACTCAATGGTCCCGGCGTTTTCGTAATTCACGGCCTTGGCCGCTGCAACGGCTGCGGCGCCCATTTGTTGGCGAAGTTCATCGGACAACCCAGGCGCCGGCGCTTCTTCGATGACTTTCTGGTGGCGCCGCTGTAAGGAGCAATCGCGTTCAAACAAATGCACACAATTGCCGTGGCTGTCGGCGAACACCTGAACCTCGACGTGGCGCGGACGAGCAATCAGCTTTTCGATCAGCATGCGGCCGTCACCAAAGGCGGCCTCCGCTTCGCGCCGGGCCGAGGCCAGGGCTTCATCAAACTCCGCCCCATCCGTGACCGGGCGCATGCCCTTGCCGCCGCCGCCCATCGCTGCTTTCAACAACACCGGATAACCTATCTTTTCGGCTTCTTCGCGAAGCGTCGCATCGCTTTGGTCGCTGCCGAAATAGCCGGGCACAATGGGCACACCGGACTTTTCCATCAACGCCTTGGCGTTGTCCTTGCCGCCCATGTCGCGGATCGCCGCTGCGGATGGGCCGACGAAAATCAGACTGGCGTCACGAGCGGCCTGGGCAAAATCCGCGTTTTCGGAAAGGAAACCGTATCCCGGATGCACGGCGTCGGCGCCGGTTTCCGCGGCCGCCGACAAAATCCGCTCGGTGCGAAGATAGCTCTCTGTGGCCGGGGCTGGGCCAATACAAACTGCTTCATCCGCCATGGCGACATGCGGTGCCCCGCGGTCCGCCTCCGAATAGACGGCGACGGTGGTAATACCCATGGTTTTTGCGGTTCGCATGATCCGGCAGGCGATTTCGCCCCGGTTGGCGATGAGCAGTTTGCGGATCATGGTATTATCCCTCAACCCAGGACGGTTTGCGTTTTTCGAGGAATGCGGCAATGCCTTCCCGGCCCGCATCGGTGGCGCGAATATCAGCGATGCGTTTTGCCGTGTCATCCAGGACGTTTTGATCAACGGGCTTATTGGCGACAGCGAAGATCAAGTCCTTGCTGGCTGCCATGGCGGCCGGTCCGTTCTTCAAAAGCAGCGCGACCATTATATCGACGGCTTCGATCAGCTCGGCGGCTGGCACGACTTCGTGCACGAACCCTATCTCATAGGCCTTCCGAGCATCAAAACGCTCAGCGGTGACAAAGTACCGATGCGCCATGCGCTCGCCCATGGCGGCCACCACATAGGGCGCGATGGTTGCCGGAATGATTCCCAGTTTGACCTCGGAAAGCGAAAAAGCCGCATCTTCAGAGGCGATGGCTATATCGCAGGTCGCTGCCAAGCCAACCCCGCCGCCGTAACACGGACCTTGGATGGCGGCTATCGTCGGCTTCGGGCAGATGGCGATAGTGTGCAACATGTCGGCCAAGACGCGGGCGTCGGCCATGTTCTTTTCATAAGAATTCGCCGACATGCGTTTCATCCAGTTGAGATCGGCGCCGGCGGAGAAACTTTTGCCTTCTGCGGCCAAGACAATGCAGCGCACGTCCGTGTTCCGGCCAAGACTGTCAAACGCCTGATGTAGGGCGGCAATTAAATCTTCATCGAAAGCGTTATGCATCTCACCACGGGTCAACGTCACTGTGGCCCGGCCATTGTCTTGAATGTCAGTTTGAAGCATCAATTTCTCCGCTTACATCCGGAACACGCCAAACTTGGTTTCTTCGACCGGCGCGTTGAGTGCTGCGGATAGGGCCAGGCCCAAAACCATGCGGGTGTCCTTGGGATCGATGACGCCGTCATCCCAGAGGCGCGCACTGGCGTAATAGGGATGTCCTTGGTGTTCGTATTGATCGAGGAGCGGCTGCTTGAAAGCGGCCTCTTCGGCGGCCGGCCAGTCGCCGCCCTTGGCCTCGATGTTGTCGCGCCGCACAGTGGACAGCACCGACGCCGCCTGCTCGCCGCCCATGACGGAAATGCGGGCATTCGGCCACATCCAAAGGAACCTTGGGGAATAGGCGCGCCCGCACATGGAATAGTTACCGGCGCCGAAACTGCCACCAATGATCACTGTGAACTTCGGCACATTGGCGGTGGCCACGGCGGTCACCATCTTGGCCCCGTCTTTGGCGATCCCGCCGGACTCATATTTCTCACCGACCATGAACCCGGCGATATTTTGGAGGAACAACAACGGAATACGCCGCTGTGCGCACAACTCAATGAAATGCGCTGCCTTCAGGGCCGATTCGGAGAATAAAATGCCGTTGTTGGCGACAATACCGATGGGGTATCCGAAAATGCGGGCGAATCCGGTGACCAATGTCGTGCCGTAATTCGATTTGAACTCATCAAGGCGGGAGCCATCGACGATGCGGGAAATCACTTCGCGCACGTCATAGGGCTTCTTCAGGTCTGTCGGCACCATGCCGTAAAGCTCATCGGCTGGATAGAGAGGGTCTTGCGGTTCGGTGATATTTAGATCGACGTTCTTCACATAATTTAGGTTGCTGACAATACCTCGCGCCGTCGCCAAGGCATGATCGTCGTCTCGGGCCATGTGATCCGTGACGCCTGAAACCTTAGAGTGCACTTCGGCACCGCCCAACGCCTCGGCGCTGACGATTTCGCCGGTTGCCGCTTTGACCAACGGCGGGCCGCCCAAAAAGATCGTGCCTTGTTTCTCAACAATGATGCTCTCGTCGCACATGGCCGGCACATAGGCGCCGCCGGCGGTACATGACCCCATAACCACGGCGATTTGCGGAATGCCCTGCCCGCTCATGTTGGCCTGGTTATAAAAAATCCGGCCAAAGTGTTCGCGGTCCGGAAACACGGTGTCCTGTTCGGGCAGAAAAGCGCCGCCAGAATCCACCAGATAGATGCACGGCAGCCGGTTCTGAATGGCGATTTCTTGGGCGCGCAGGTGCTTCTTCACAGTGATCGGATAGTAGGTACCACCTTTAACCGTGGCGTCGTTGGCCACGACGATGACCTCGCGGCCCGACACCCGGCCGATACCGGTGATGACACTGCCGGCGGGCACCGGGCTTTCGTACATGTCGTGACCGGCCAGTTGGGACAGTTCCAGGAACGGCGAGCCGGGATCCAGGAGGCGTCGGATACGTTCGCGCGGCAACAACTTACCACGGTCCGTGTGTTTTTTTCGCGCCGCGTCGCCACCACCCAGTTTGATCGTCGAGACAACGTCCTGCAAGTCGTCGACAATGGCTTTCATGGCCTCAGAATTCGCGCGAAATTCAGCAGATTTCGGCTGTGCGGCGGTCTTCAATACGCTCACGGTCCGCTCCTAGCCTTTACGCGACGGTTTTTCGCCGACTGGGCCGCCGGCGTCTTTCCAGCCCTTGAAGCCTTCGGCGAAATGCACGGCGTTGGGGAAACCCATGTCGTGCAAGGTCTTGCAGGACAAAGCGGATCGCCAGGCAGCGGCGCAGTAGAGCACATAGGTCTTGTTCTCATCACCGAGCGATTCCTTGTAATACGGACTTTCCGGATCGAACCAGAATTCGACCATGCCGCGCGGCACATGCATGGCGCCGGGCACCATGCCGTCACGATCCAGTTCGCGCACATCGCGGATATCCACGAACACCGTGTTTTCGTCACTATCGTTGTGACGTTGAATGGCGTCCGCCGTGGAGATGGTGGTAATCACGGCGTCCGCCTCTTCCACCAGTTCCTTGATGCCCTTCTTCAGCTTGATCGCCATGTCCGTCCCCTTATCATTTCCGTTAAGCGCTTTGGCCCTTTAGCCATCGCTTGATCATCCACATGCGGTCACTGCCCCAGAACGATTCGCCATCGGCAATGAAGAACGGCGCCCCAAAGACACCGGCGTCAATGGCCGTCGCCGTTTCGTCTTTCAATCGCTGTTTGATGGTGTCCTCGCCAAGCGCTGCCATCAAGGCCGCCCCATCAACGCCCAAAGCGGCAGCAATCTCCACTACCTTTTCCGGGGCCGAAATGTCGATGCCTTGGCCGAAATAGGTATCAAAGACAGCCAGGGCGAATGTCTTGGCCAAGGCCGGATCATTATCGTCGAGCCAATAGAACGTCCGCGCCGCCGCCTGGGTCGGCACCGGAAAGGACTCAGGCAAAGTCCACGGCGTGCCGGTCATTCGGCCAAGCCGCTCCCAGTCGTGAAGGCAATAGTCACCCTTCATGGGAATGGTGCTCAGCGGTTGGGAACCGGTAATTTTGAACAGTGCCCCCAATAGAAATGGTTTCCATTGGCATTCACGCCCGCAGGCCTCAAGGGTCCGGTCAATCTTCTGCGCCGCGAAGTATGAGTACGGTGAGGAAAAATCGAAATAGAACACGACCGGATCAGACATCAATCTTCCTCCTGGATGGCCCGCGCGATGACCAATTTCTGAACCTCGCTGGTGCCTTCATATATCTGGCAGACCCGGGCGTCACGGTACAGGCGTTCGACGGGAAAATCAGACAGATAGCCATAGCCCCCATGGATTTGAATGGCGTCGGAGCACACGCGTTCGGCCATTTCGGAGGCGAACAATTTCGCCATGGAGGCTTCCTTAAGACACGGCGCGCCGGCGACCTTGAGGCGTGCCGCATTCAGGGTCATCTGCCATGCGGCCTCGATCTGGGTCGCCATATCAGCCAATTTAAAAGCCACGGCTTGGTGTTCAATGATCGCCTTGCCGAAGGTCTCGCGATCTTTCGCGTAGGCCTTGGCGGCGCGAAAGGCGGCGCGGGCAAACCCGATGGATTGCGCCGCGATTCCGATGCGCCCGCCTTCCAGGTTCGACAGGGCGATCTTATAGCCCTCGCCTTCCGCCCCCAACATCATATCCGGGGCAAGCTTGACGTCTTCCAGGATGATCTGTGCCGTATCGCTGGTCTTCTGCCCCAGCTTATGCTCAATCCGGGCGACTTTGTATCCTGCCGTATCCGTCGGCACCAGAAAGGCGGAAAGGCCCCGGCTGCCCTTGTCAGGGTCTGTGACCGCGAAGGTCACTGCGATGTCGGCGTTGGCGCCGGTGGTGATGAACTGTTTGGTGCCGTTCAATATGTACTGATTACCCTGCTTTTCCGCCCGGCAGCGGATCGCGCCAGCGTCCGAGCCCGTATGCGGTTCAGTCAGCATAAACGCACCCAGAATATCACCGTTTGCCAACCGCGGCAGGTAGTCACGCTTCTGCGCTTCGCTGCCATAACTCAGGATACAGGTCTCGGCGACCGTCTGCACAGCCATGGTCACCGAGGTGCCGCCGTCACCGCCGGCAATCTCACTCAAGGCGATCGCATAGGAGATGAAATCGGCCTCAGCGCCGCCGTATTCTTCCGGTACCAGAATACCCATCAGACCCAGGTTACCCATTTCGCCAAGCGCGTCGCGGGGGAAATGTTGGGCCCGGTCCCACTCTTCGGCATTCGGCGCCAACCGGTCGGCGGCAAAACGCCGCGCCGTTTCCTGGATCAGGATATGTTCTTCGCTGAGTTGCATGCCGCCTCCTACCAGGGCAAAGGCTTGCCGTCATAATTGAAATATTTACCGCTGTCTGATTTCGACAGACCGGCGATGGATCGGCGCAGACCGGTAACGCTTTGCGTCGGGCTGATGGCGGCACCGCCGCCGCCCATGTCCGTCTGCACCCAGCCCGGGTGAAAATTGGCGACAATCAGATCACGCGCCAAGGCATCGCCGGAAAAGCACCGCATGACCATATTCACGGCGGCTTTCGATGAACGGTAAATATAATCGCTGCCGCCGCCGGCCTGGGTAATGCTGGCCATCACCGAGGAAATGGTGATCAACTTGCCCTGGCTGCTGGCCGCGACATTTTCGGCAAACGAGGTGGCCACTTTCAAAGGCGCCAATGAATTGGTCCGAATGACCTTCTCCCATTCAGCATAATCCATATTCTGAGCACCCATACCACGTGGGCCGAAAACGCCGGCGTTGTTGATCAGCACATCGAACACAACCCCGTCCAAGTCCTGAGCCAGCCGATCGACCTGCGGATGGTTAGTGACGTCCAAACCATGGACCTGGATATCGCCGCCAATGGCCGCCAAGTCGCCGGGATTAAACGGATCGCGGCAGGTGGCGATAACGGTCCACCCGTCGGCGCCGTATTGGCGGGCGAATTCCAGGCCGATACCGCGGTTGGCGCCGGTGAGAAATACGGTGGGCATAGCGTTAGGATTCCCCTCTTTTGCGGGCCGTGACTTCGATCTCAATTTTCATGCGTGGATCGACAAGACCGGCGATAATCGCCGTCGCGGCGGGGCGGATATCGCGGAAATGCTCACCGATGACCCGGGCGATGGTTTCCCATTCGTCCGCATTCGTGGCGATATAGCGGGCCCGCACCACGTCCGAGAGCGATGCGCCGGCCTCGGTCAGGGCGGCACCGATATTGCGGAAGGTTTGGCGGGTCTGTTCCGCCGAGTCCTCGGAAATCGTGCCGGCGGCATAATCGAACCCGGTGGTGCCCGCCACGAATACCCAGTCACCGTCGATGACAGCGCGGGAATATCCGTAACGGGCCTCCAGATCGGACCCCGATGAAATCAACTGCCGCATCAGAGCGCTCTAGTTCAAGCGTTCGACGGACATGGCCGTGGCTTCGCCACCGCCGATGCAGAGACTGGCGACGCCTTTTTTCAAATCATACTTCTCCAGCGCGTTGAGCAAGGTCACGATGATCCGCGCGCCCGACGCACCGACCGGATGACCCAGCGCACAGGCGCCACCGTGGACGTTGATCTTGTCGTGCGGGATATCCAGATCGCGCATCGCCGCCATGGCAACCACGGCGAAGGCCTCGTTAACCTCGAACAAATCAACGTCGTCCTTTGACCAACCGGTTTTCTGCAGAACCTTTTCCATCGCGCCAATGGGGGCCGTGGTGAACCAGTTCGGTTCCTGCGAATGCGTGGAATGGGCATGGATAACCGCGATTGGCGCAAGGCCCCGCTTTTCCGCCTCTGATCGCTTCATCAACACAAGGGCCGCGGCGCCATCCGATATGGACGAAGAATTGGCCGCCGTCACGGTACCGTCCTTGCGGAAAGCCGGCTTCAACTGCGGGATTTTATCAATCTTCGCATTGAAGGGCTGTTCGTCACTGTCGACCACGGTCTCGGTCTTGCGGGTTTTCACGGTGATCGGCGAAACTTCCGGCGCAAAGGAGCCGTCCTCGACAGCCTTCTTGGCGCGGGTCAGGGATTCTATGGCGTAGGCGTCCTGGGCCTCGCGGGTGAATTGATAATGTTCGGCGCATTCTTCGGCGAAGGTCCCCATCAGGCGGCCCTCGTCATAGGCATCCTCCAAACCATCCATGAACATATGGTCGCGCACCGTGTCGCCATTGCCCAACCGATACCCGTCGCGGGCTTTCGGCAGGATGTAGGGCGCGTTCGTCATGCTCTCCATGCCACCGGCGACCATGACGTCGTGCGAGCCGGCCAATATATTGTCATGCGCCAGCATGGTTGCCTTCATGGCCGAGCCGCACATTTTCGAGATGGTGGTGGCGCCGGCCTGCCAGGGGATCCCGGCCAAATGCGCCGCCTGGCGGGCCGGGGCTTGTTTGACGCCGGCGAACAGGCAAAGCCCCATGATCAGGTCCTGCACCTGGTCCGGCGCAACACCGGCCCGTTCAATAGCAGCCTTGATCGCGTGGCCGCCCATTTCCGGTGCCGACAGGGGTGACAGGCTGCCTTGAAAGCCGCCCATGGGAGTGCGTGCGGCGCCGACGATGACGATAGGATCTTCTTGCATGATCTAACTCCTTGGAATCGGGAATAAAATGTTTCGGTATTGCGGTACTTATGCGTACGGCGTGCCGTCCTTGTGGGTGAATGCGAAGCCGTCGACGCCAGCCGGGCGTTTCGGCAGGCGGAGATCGATATCCGGATATTCGGCGCCGTCACCGGGTGTGCGGTCACCGACCTCCAGATAAATCACCATCTCATCAGAATTGTTGACCAAATGGTGGCCGTTCATGACACCGGCCGGAAAACCGGCACAGGCGCCCGGGCCGAGCTTTTGTTCGCCTTCATCGGTGATCAGCGTCCCCTCACCGTCCAGGATGTAAATGAACTCGTCCTGCTTGGAATGCCAATGGCGTTGCGAAGACCCCTGCCCGGGCTTCAAATGAACTAGATTCACGCCGAAATTATTGAGACCGACCGCGTCGCCCAGCTTCCTCTTGATACGTTCATTGCCAATGGCGTTGAATGGCGGCGGATAACTGATGCCGACCAGCGGTTCGACGCCCATGGGATCAAAAGCCGGTTTCTTCAAATTGTCGTGAGACACGCGAACTCCTCCTAGCCTAACAAATAATCTGCGACGGGCAACGCCAGCGCCGTAACATAGCCGACCATCAAAACCCGCGCATAAGTACCGCGAATCTTGATCGTGCAATTGTCGGCGCAACGCCACACACCGATCACCGACCAAAACCCGTAGCCCAGGAACACCGTGATGACGATGATTCCGCCGATCGCCATTCCTGTCGCACCGGCCGACGCCGAGCCGGGGTCAACGGCAAAGCCGGCCAGCAGGCTGAAAATCATCACCCCGCAGCCGATACCGAAGATCAGCCCGTGGCCCAGGAGAAAGTAGACCCAGAAAGCTTTCCAAAGCTCGATCTTGCCCTGCCACGCCAACTTCCACACCGGCCCTTCATCGAATTGCCAATGCGGGTCCTTGCCGCCGCCGGGCGAACCGCCGCCGGTGCCGAATTGATCAACAAAGATTTGCGCGCGTTCGTTCAAGGTGTCCTCATGCCGTCTCTTCAAACAGTTCCCGCCCGATCAGCCAGCGGCGGATTTCCGACGTACCCGCGCCAATCTCGTACAGCTTGGCATCGCGCAGCAGCCGGCCGGTCGGATATTCGTTGATATAGCCGTTGCCACCCAGGCATTGGATGGCTTCCAGGGCCATCCAGGTCGCCTTCTCGGCAGCATAGAGGATCGCACCGGCGGCGTCCTTGCGGGTCGTTTCACCCCGGTCGCAGGCCTGGGCCACCGCGTAAACATAGGCTTTGGTGGCGTTCATGGTCGTGTACATATCGGCGATCTTGCCTTGCATGAGTTGGAACGAGCCGATGGACTCACCAAACTGCTTGCGTTCGCGGATATACGGCATAACCACGTCCATGCAGGCCTGCATAATACCGACCGGTCCAGCGGCCAGGACGGCGCGTTCATAGTCGAGCCCACTCATCAAAACGTTGACGCCCTTGCCAACATCGCCGAGCACGTTCTCTTCCGGCACCTCGCAGTCTTCAAACACCAATTCGCAGGTGTTGGAGCCCCGCATGCCCAGCTTGTCGAGCTTCTGTGCCGTCGAGAAGCCCTTGAAGTCCTTCTCGATCAGGAACGCCGTGATGCCGCGCGGTCCGGCGTCGGGATCGGTCTTTGCATAGACCACCAGTGTATCGGCGTCGGGCCCGTTTGTGATCCACATCTTGTTGCCGTTGAGGATATAACGCTCGCCCTTCTTCTCCGCCTTCAACCGCATGGAGACAACATCGGAACCCGCGCCGGGTTCACTCATGGCCAGGGCGCCCACATGTTCGCCGCTGATCAACCTCGGCAGGTATCTGCTACGTTGTTCTTCGTTACCGTTGCGGCGGATTTGATTGACGCAGAGATTGGAGTGCGCGCCATAGGACAACCCGACAGACGCCGAGGCGCGGCTGATTTCCTCCATCGCGATGCAATGCTCCAAATAGCCCATGCCGGCGCCGCCGTATTCCTCATCGACGGTGATGCCGAGGACGCCCAGTTCCCCCATTTTCGGCCAGAGCTGCATGGGGAACTCATTTTTCTCATCCGTCTCGGCCGCCAACGGCGCAATCTCATCGGCGGCAAAACTGCGGACGGAATCGCGGATCATGTCGGCGGTTTCGCCCAAGCTGAAATTCAGGCTGGAAAGCTCATTGGATATCATCGTGAGGCCCCTGGGTCAGGTTGTCTTTAAGTTAACCGCTTACGTCGGTGCGGCCAACGATTCGCATCAAGGTTTGCTGCATTAGGGCACATGTCGTCTCGACGCCGTTCTTAACGGCGATAACCTCGCCGCGGGTGATGGTTAGGGTCTTGCCCGGCTTCACCACCTCGCCCCTGGCGATCAGTTTTTGGCCATCGGCCGGCGCGGTCAGGTTGATGGTGAAATCGACGGTCAAAATCCCGTCGCCGGGATCAAACAGGGAAAAGGCCGCGTAACCGCCGGCGCTATCAACAATTGACGCCGTGGCGCCGCCGTGAAAAAAGCCGTGTTGTTGCAGAAGCTCCGCCTTGTGCGCCATGTGAATCTCACAATAGCCCGGCCTGACCTCGGCCACTTCGGCACCGATATGGGTCATCATGGTCTGTTTGGCGAAGCTCTCGCGCACCATGGCGTCATAGTCGGCCGTCGCGGGCATCAATGCCGTCATGCGGCGATCTCCGACAGATGTTCCTGGGCCATCGTGACAATTTCTTCGGGGAACGGTCGAGCCCGGCGCAGCGATGTGTCGATGCAGACCGCCAATTGTTCGATTTCGGCGGCCTCCTCGCCGGTCGCACCATTATACATGACGCTCCGGAATCGGACTTTCTTGCCGGACAGTTCGAGCAATTCGCTACGGACGGTCATCACGTCACCGGGCCGCAGTTCCCGCTTATAGACGATGTTCTGTGACACAGCCGCGAGGCCAATTCCATTTTCCGCCAGATACGGCCGTGTCAGGCCTCTGTCCGCCATGAAATTCCATGTCGCGTGGTCGAATTTCTCTATGTATGCCGCGACATTCATATGCCCCATGTGATCGCAATCGCGAGGATATACCGTGCCACGATACGTAATTGGCGCGTCGTTCATAAATGGCCCTCCCCCGAATAGCATCACGTCAATGCATCGGAATTTTAGTTGACGTTTACGTAAACGTCAATTTCACAGAATGCCGACTGACATAATTGTTTGCCTGGGTCGCATGCCCTAGGTTCCGCTTTCCTTGAACAAGGCAGAGAGTGCCATGACGCGCCTCCGATCATTACCCGTGAACAACCTCACACCCAAACAGCGATCCCTCTTTGACGGCCTGACCGGCGGAAAGCGCAGCGTCGGGCGGCCCATGGATGATTTTCTCGCGCCGGATGGCGGTATGCGGGGGCCGTTCAATGCCATGCTGCACCACCCGGTGGCCGGCAATGCGGTTCAGCGCTTAGGTGAAATATTACGCTTCGAAGGTAACCTTTCCGACATTCTTCGTGAGGTTGCCATCCTCACTGTGGGCCGGCACTGGAAAGCTCAATATGAATGGTGGGCGCACGCCAACATCGCACGAAAGGCCGGCATGGATGAGGCGGTTATTCAGGCCATATATGATCGGACGCCCCTGCCAACCCAGGACGGTGACATTCAGGCGGTCCACGGCTTCGTCAAGGAACTGGTGGAAACACAGCATGTGGGCGACGAAAACTACGCCGCCGCCCACGATGCACTGGGCGATACGGGGGTCGTCGAACTGGTCATTCTTGCCGGGTACTACGGATTGATTTCCGCCACCTTGAACACCTTCCAGGTGCCGCTGCCTGACGGTGAGACGCCGCCGTTTGATAAATCGACGACGTAGCAACACCCCGTTCCGGTCACCAAATCCGTGGCTGCGTCATTGATGATGCAATGCCTGAATGTTCTGTGACGCCGGCATTGCGAAAGCGGCGAATGCCGGGTGCCGGCGAGCTTCCCATCAAAACCATTGCGGCCTGTGTTAGATTCCAAAGCCGCAGTTAATTTTCCCAGAGGTTTAAGGCATTGATCTGCTGCGATCCGGTTGGCTATCGGGCGGGGTCGGCGAAATTGATATCGAACGTTAAGAACGGGACAGCCATTCAATAGGTGTCAGACAAGCGGCAGGTAATCATATTCGCCAATCCCTTGCAGCACCAAAAACGTCATCATGTTTTTGCCGCCATTGGTGACCAGATGCGGCCGCCCTGCGGCAACAGCATAAGTCTGGCCCGGATCAAGACGCAGATCCTCTTTGGGGTCCTGAAGAAACAGATGAAGCTGGCCCTCGAGAACGTAAAATGTATCGATGATGTTGGTGTGGGAGTGCCAGGGCACCGTTTGTTCAGGTGACAACTGCAACTCAGCTATCCTGAATCCCGGCCGCTCGAGATGATAAGCCCGGCGCTCAACCTCATAGAGATGACTGGCGTCTGTGAGGGCCTGGGCTTTCGGTGTATCTGCCATCTATTGTCCTTTCCGGGTCACTTTGCGTCAGTAGGGGCTGGCTGCCGAACGGCCCCCATCAATAATGATTTCCGTCGCGGTGATGAACCGGGCTTCGTCGGAGGCCAGGAACAGCGCCGCGTTGGCTGTGTCCATGCCGTCTCCCATCCAACCCATAGGCACGGCCGCATTGCGCTCTTCGATAAGCTTCTGCACGTCGCCGCCGGTGCGGTGTCCGGCGAGGCGTGCCTCGACCATTGGCGTGTGCATGAGGCCGGGCAGGATGCAATTGCTGCGGATGCCTTTTTTAGCGTATTGCAGGGCGATGGTTCGGCTGAGTTGGATGATCGCCGCCTTGGTTGCCGCGTAGGCGGCGTGGGTATGACCGGAATAGCGGATGCCCGAGGTTGACGACATGTTGATCACGACGCCCTTCCCCTGCGCTTCCATGATCGGCAACACGTAGCGGCACATGAGATAGACGTGGGTCAGGTTGTGGTCGATCTGATCTTGCCAGACGTCTTCTGGCATATCCGCCGGACCGCCCGGTTTCGAACCGCCGACGTTGTTGTGCAGAATGTCGATGCGGCCGAATTCATCCATGCAGACCTTGACCAGTGCTTGCACCTGATCGGTGTCCGCGACATTGGCGATATGGGTAACGCACGTGCCGCTCTCATTGGCGATGATTTTTCTGGTTACTTCGACAGCTTCCGGATTGAGATCGACGGCGAATATCTTCGCGCCTTCCTGGGCAAAACGCACGGCCGTCGCCTTGCCGTTACCCCAACCGGGTCCCACGGAGCCGGCGCCGGTGATGATCGCGATACGGTCTTGCAAGCGTCCAGTCATGGCGTCTTCCTTACTCAATCGGATCCGGGCTGGTGGCCGATCGAGTCCGCATACTTCTCCATCTCGTCTTCCGACAGATATGCAGCCTCCCAGTCCTTGATCTGATCAAAGCCGGCGAAGGTGTGAAAATCGCCTACCGGATGATCTTGGAAATCTTCGAAGAAGGTCGCCTCGGTCATGACCCCTTCATCGCGCAATTGCACAGCGAAATCATAGACGGCCTTCAGGGTGACCCGCATGGTCGCGCCGGGCAAGATGGTGAGCGCAATACCGAAATCGTTCATCTCAGCTTCCGTCAGGCGCGGCGACACACCGGTTTGGTTGTAGAACACGGGGCCCTCCACTTCAGCACAAATGCGCGCCACTTCATCCTTGTCCGTGGGGCCTTCGACAAAGGCCAAATCGGCGCCGGCTTCCAAATACGCATTGGCCCGTTCGATGGCGATATCCAGATTGCCACCGTGCGCCCCCCGGGCGTCGGTGCGCGCGATCAGCACAAAATCCGGATCGATTTCGTCGCGCGCATCAGCCGCGGCGCGGTACTTGCCGACCGCCTCATGGATCGGAATGACCTGACGGCCGGCCACATGACCGCAGCGTTTCGGGATGATCTGGTCTTCGATATGCACCCCGGCGGCACCGGTCTGGATGTATTCGCGGACCGTCCGGATGACGTTAATGGCGTTGCCATAGCCGTTGTCGCAATCGGCGATCAGCGGCACATCGACGGCGTTGGCGATATAACGCGCATTGGCATGCATTTCCGTCATCGTCGCCAGGCCGGCATCGGGCATGCCCAACAGCGACAGCGATGTGCCGTAACCGGTCATGTACACCGCCGGAAACCCGACTTTCTCCAAGATCTTGGCGCTCATGGCATTGTAACAGCCGGGCACCACCAGGGTTTCGCCGGATTTCAAAAGCTCACGTAAACGGGTTGTCTGTCGCACGATGATCCTCCCAAAAGATGAAGAAGTTTAGAGGCACGGCCAAACCCGCGCAAAGCGCGCGGCATTTCACGCCGTGCAGGAACAATGACCGAGGAAGTTCGGCGCTTAGGTCCCGACAGTCAGCGGTGCAACCATGCGTTCCAACGTTGCCATCACCGAGAGCGGCGTCAATTTGCCTGTCGCCGGGTTCTCTTCCGTGGGCACGCCGGCGATGGTCATGTCGAAGCGTGTGGAATCCGCATCAACACTGATTTCGTGGGTGTTGCGGTCCATGGCCGGGTCGGCCCAAATCTCATATTGCGTGCGGTCTGGCCCAATGCCGGCCAAGGCGAGCGCCACTGAAACATTTACATTCGCCGGAAACTTCGCCGCGGCGTCTCGGACGCTGCCGCTATAGAGGCAAAGCGGCTCACTCAGGCCGTCCAGGTTAATCCCCTGCTCGACGACGAAGGTCGCCTTTTTGAGGCCTTCAGGGGGCTTTCGGGTCTTCATGGTAACCGAATAGACTTCGCCTTTGGCGGCGGCCCGCACGGCGTCGAAGCCGACCAGGGCGCCGGTCGCGCAAATGATCTGGGCTCCGCTTGCCCGCGCCCGGTCGACAAGGTCAAGCCGTGGTAACAACGACGTCAGGGTCAAAACAATAAGATTTTTGCCGGCATCCACGGTGGGTACGGCCAAGTCTTCAAAACGCTCAGGCGGCAACGCCTCAACCAAAACGTCTGCCGCATCGATCAGTGCCGGCAAGTCCAACACCGGCGGCGGCGTCTTGAAACCGGCCACGCGTTCCGCGGCGCGCGGCTTATTGCCTGCCGACACACCGGTTAAGATTAGTCCCGGAACGCCTTCATCCAGCCAACGCGCCACGGGCAACCCGATGGCCCCCAGTCCGGCAATACCAACCCGTATGGATTTTTCCATGCTTCCTTACCTCGTTCTCTGGCGATCTTTTGGTGATTGCTTGTCGCGTAGCAAGCGTTCGCACTGCGCCTCGCGGTCGGCGATTTCCGCCAAAACCAAATCAATGTCCTCGCGCCGCGCCGCCAGTTGCGCCTTGCGCTCACGCAGCTTGTCCAGAAATAACTGCAACTGCGAAACTTCCGACGGATCGGCGTCATACATGTCGATCATGGCGCGGATTTCGTCGAGGGAAAAACCAAGCCGCTTGCCGCGCATGATCAATTGCAGGCGGACTTTGTCGCGGGCGTGATAGACGCGGCGTTGGCCGCGGCGCTCCGGCGTCACCAGTCCTTTATCTTCGTAAAAACGGATGGTCCGAGTGGTCACCCCGAATTCCGCCGCCAAATCGGCGATACCCCAAGTTTCCGCCATGACGCCTCCCTCGCATCAGACGTTACTTGCCGTTGACGTTAACGTAAAGATGAAGTTTTTGATCAACCCGCCCGAACGTCGCGTTCGGCAATGACCGTTTCCAGTTGCGCCATGGTGGCGCGCAGCTGGGCTTTGATTTTCTGTGGCGGTATGGCCTCGTTGGCAGACGATTCATAATCGTCGGGCAAAATGCCCTTGATGTCGAAATCGGCGGCAACGCCTTCGATATCAAAATCATCATCCGAAATGTAACGGTATTTCAGAACCGCGTTGGTCCAGGCGAAAAACCAAAACTGAAAATACCCGAAAGCGCCACGGCCCGGCCGCGACATGGCCAACAAGAGCCCGCGCAGTGCCCAGTAAATATTGGCCGGTTGTGCCGCGAAACGGGCCATACGCTGGGTCATCTGCCAAAGTGCCGCCTTATTGGTCATGATCATCTTCAGGAACAGGCCCAGGTTGCCAAATCCCTTGCTGTCCATGGCGACAAACCGGCCTTCCTCCAACAGATCAAAAAAGCCCTTCAAACGCTGATACTGATAAGCGCCTTTACAGAACGCGGAGACGAAAGACTTGTACCCATCGACCATGCGCTGGGCCGGCAACAAATACCGGATATTGGTTTGGTACTTGTAACCACCCAATCCAAAACGCACCTGCCGCAGGCGCCCCGACAACTTCATGCGACGATAAAGTGGCGTTCCTGGCAGTGCCGTGAGCAACGACGGATCACCGGACAGCAGGGCGGAATCGCGAAGCCCATCCAGGGTCACTTGGAACGATTCGTCCGTATCGGAATCGAAACCGAAGATCAGCCCCGCGACGACGATGAAACCATAGGATTGAATTTGCCGAACCACCTCGACCATGTTGGCGGTCGAGTTCTGAACCTTCGCCGTTTCGAGAAGTGAATTCTGTGAAAAACTTTCGATGCCAATGAACAACATGTCGAACCCGACACGGCGCATCTTGGTCATCAAATCATCGTATTTATAGAGATTAATGGTCAGCCATGTGTACAGGCTGGGCCGGAAGCCGGTGCGTTGTTGCCAATCGAGAATTTTATCAATGACCTCCTCGGCCCAACGGGGCTCGCCGATGAAATTGTCGCAGGCGAATAGCACTTGGCTGACGCCTTGCCGGCACAGGTGGTCCAATTCGGCAACAATTAAATCCGGTGATTTGTTATGCGAACGGTTGTTGTCCGGCAGAATGCGGATATCGCAAAACTCACACAGGAACGGGCAGCCGCGGGAGACTTCCAAAACGGCGCCATAATAACGGCCGACGGTGTCGTCCAACATGGGCTTGTGGAACGGCCGGGCGTCACCGATGGCAAACCGGCCCTTGGCCCGCGATACCCGCTCCAACGACGCACCGGTCCGCAAGGTGTCGAGCAGACCCGCAATCTCGTCTTCGCCGTCGCCGACGAAAATGTAATCAAAGCCGTCCAATTGATCCAAGGTGCCGGCTTGATCAAACGACCAGCAAATTGGCCCACCAATCATCGATTTTGCGTTCGGAAATCTTGTCTTCAGCCGAGCCCGGACAGCCTCCAAATTGGCTCCGTCCTGATTGATGCCGCTGAACAAAAACACGTCATGTTCAGTAATGCCTGCTTCGGGCTCAAACCGGCAATCATGGAGCGTCGTGACGAACCGTTCGTCATCGGGAATATGTGCCGCCAAGGTATAGGCCCAGACCGGCATGAACTTGGCGCCGTAATTCTGAGTGTCCGCATAAACGGGATCAGGCGCGTGAATGAAAGCGACGCGATATGGCGCGGCTGAATTGTCGGTCATCGGGCGACTGCCATTCTCAAAATCAGGCCCAATATTCGGGGCGAATCAATATGTTGTAATGTAGGGACGATGGCAGGCGGAAAAAAGCAGTTTCCGTGTCCGATGTCTTTACGTTTCCGGTGCGAAGCGGGAAACTCCGGTCCTGCACCCCATTTGGCCCCACCCTTTCGAGGTAAAGATGAGCGACAAGCCGCAGTTTTATATTGATGGCGCCTGGTTGGACCTGGTCGATCGCGCCCGCATGGACCTGATTAACCCTGCTACCGAGGACGTTGCCGGTACCCTCAGTCTAGGCACCCCTGCCGACGTTGATCACGCCGTTGCTGCCGCACGCCGGGCGTTCCCCGCATTCGCCGCCACCTCTCTGGCGGATCGCCTGGCGCTTTTGCAGCGAATCGCCGATGCCTATAAGGCCCGCTTTGATGACATTGGTGCAGCCATATCCGAACAGATGGGCGCCCCCCGGAAGTTCGCCACGCGGTTCCAGGCCGGCGCCGGGCTCAGCCACTTCAAGCAGGTCTTGAAAGTCCTCGAAACCTTCCGCTTCGAAGACAACATGAACGCCACCCGCATCATCCGCGAACCGATTGGCGTTTGCGGCATGATTGTGCCGTGGAACTGGCCAATGAACCAAATCACCTGCAAGGTTGCGCCGGCCCTGGCCGCCGGCTGCACCATGGTATTGAAACCGTCCGAACTGGCGCCGGGGCCGGCGATCATCCTGGCCGAGATTCTAGCCGACGCCGGTGTGCCGCCGGGTGTCTTCAACATTGTCCAGGGCGAAGGTCCTGTCGTCGGCGCCGCCATCGCCGGCCATCCGGATGTCGATATGGTGTCGTTCACGGGCTCGACCCAGGGCGGCATCGCCGTTGCCCAGGCCGCTGCTCCAACGGTCAAACGGGTCGGTCAGGAATTGGGCGGCAAGGCGGCGAATGTCCTTCTCGATGACGTTGATTTCGAAGACGCGGTTACCCGCGGCGTCACCTTGTGTTTCCGAAACTCCGGACAGTCGTGCAATTCGCCGACCCGCATGTTGGTGCCGGCCGACCGCATGGCCCAGGCTGCGGCCATCGCCAAGACGGCGGCCGAAAGCATTCAGGTCGGCGATCCCAACGATGACGCCACGGCCATGGGGCCTGTGGTCTCGGCGAAGCAATGGAACAGCATTCAAGGGCATATCCGTTCCGGCATCGAAGAGGGTGCTACTTTGGTGACTGGCGGCTCGGAACGGCCGGAGGGACTGAACCGCGGATATTACGTGCGCCCGACCGTGTTTGCCGACGTCACCCCGGAAATGAGTATCGCGCGCGAGGAAATCTTTGGGCCGGTGCTCAGCATCATGGCCTATGCCGATGAGGCCGATGCCGTTCGCATCGCCAACGACACGCCGTTCGGTTTGGCCGCATACGTTGAATCCGCTGATCTGGCGCGGGCCCAGGCCATGGCACGTCAAATTCGGGCCGGCATGGTCCACTTGAACGGTGCCGTCGCCGATCCCGGCGCGCCGTTCGGCGGCTACCGACAATCCGGCAATGGTCGGGAATGGGGCCTGCACGGGCTTGAGGAATTTACCGAAATCAAGGCGGTGATGGGGTATTCGGCGGCTTAACTGTGACCCGGCGCGCTACAATAAAATCAAAGCCGCCAATCCCAGGAAGACGAAAAAACCGACGATATCGGTAACCGTCGTCAAAAATACACTGGATGCGATTGCCGGATCGATTCCCGCCCGGTCGAGTGCCAGGGGGATGGCTGTTCCGGCCAAACCGGCGACCACCATATTGACAATCATCGCCAGACCGATGACCAGGCCGAGTGCTTGGCTGTCGAACCAGAACCAGGCGACGGCGCCGCTTAACAGAGCGAACATAACGCCGTTGATGCCGCCGACGAAAAATTCCTTGCCGACAAGGCGCATGGCGTTGGTTGCCGTCAGTTCCTTCATGGCCAGGGCGCGGACGGTCACGGTCAGGGTCTGCGTACCCGCATTGCCGCCCATGGAGGCAACGATGGGCATCAGGATCGCCAGCGCGACCATTTGATCCAACGTGGCATCGAACATGCCGATCACCAAGGATGCCATGACTGCGGTAATCAGGTTGATGAACAGCCATGAGAACCGGGCTTTCGTCGTATCGACAGTGGCTTCGTAAAGATCGTCCTCCCGCACCCCACCCATGCGCATGATGTCTTCTTCGTGTTCTTCGTGGATAACATCGACGATGTCATCGATGGTGATGGCGCCGACCAATCGGCCGCCTTCGTCGACCACCGGGGCGACGACCAGATCGCGTTGCCGGAACATTAAGGCGACGTCCTCCTGGTCGGCAGTGACCGGCACGGACTTAAAATCAGTTTGCATAATCTCCGACAAGGGTACGGGGCGCCGTGTCCGCAAGACCTTATCCAGGCTCAGATTGCCGATCGGCCGGTGCGCCGGATCGACGATATAGATCATATAAAACTGATCGGGCAGTGGGTTGTCATCCGAATCCGCATTGGCCCGTAGATGGTCAATGGCGTCACCGATGGTCCAAAATCCCGGCATGGTGACCAGTTCGCGCTGCATGAGCCGCCCGGCGCTGTCTTCCGGGTGGGCCAGAGCCTCCTCAATGATCGCCCGATCGCCTTCGGGTATGGCGTCGAGAACCTGCTTTTGCTCATGCGCTTCAAGTTCCTCGATGACTTCAACTGCATCGTCCGAATCGAGTTCAACCACGGCGGCGGCGATCTCATCCAGGCCCAGCAGATCAACCACGTGGTCAAGGACCGCGTCGTCCAATTCAGATAGGATTTCGCCATCGAAGTCAGGCCGGATGAGTTCGACCAGTTGTTCCCGGTCGTCACCGTCAAGGCGTTCCAAAAGATCCGCGACATCGGCGTAATGGACGGGTTCCAGCAGTTCGCGAACCCGGTCCATATTCCGCGCGTCCAGGGCGTCGACAATTTCCCCCTCAAGATCGGAATCCAGGCCGTGAATTATTTCTTCGGGGAATGCGTCGGATTCCGCATTCCGTAAATCCGTGTCGGGCGCTTGCGTCTCCGGATCGGTCATCGCCATCCCCTCCTTCGCAAGCCTATCGCCGCAATGGCGTGGCCCTAAAACACGAGGCCCGGCGCTGGCGCGGCGGGCCTCGGTGAAATTGGTGCGGTCGAGAAGACTCGAACTTCCACGGGATATTATCCCACAGCGACCTCAACGCTGCGCGTCTACCAGTTCCGCCACGACCGCAAAACTCCTTGCAGCAACCTCGTCGGTTGCCTTAATACGTCACTTAACTTCAGCGCCGGAGATAGCAAACCACAGCGCCCGGGGCAAGCGTTCGATTTATCCAGGACATCCATGTACACCGCTGAAACCAAAGACCTTCCGAATACTCGCGGCGACAGCGATCAGGCCGCATGCGGAGCGGTGGAATGGCGGATCGATGATCGCCAGGTGCCGTATCCGGATGCGTTGGCGTTTATGGAGGCTCGGGCCGCCGAAATTCGCGACGGCACGGCACCGGAGACGGTTTGGTTGTTGGAGCATCCACCGCTGTACACGGCCGGCACCAGCGCCGCACCGGCGGAATTGCTCGATCCGGACCGCTTCCCCGTCTATGAGACCGGGCGTGGCGGGCGCTACACCTATCACGGGCCTGGCCAGCGCGTCGCTTACGTGATGCTGGATTTGAAGCGCCGCGGCCAGGACATCCGCAAATTCGTTCATGACCTGGAAGAATGGGTCGTCCAAACCCTGCACACTTTCAACGTGACTGCGGAACGCCGCGACGGCCGTGTCGGGCTGTGGGTGACACAAGGCGCGCCGTCAAACCCGGCCCACCGGGAGGACAAGATCGCCGCCATTGGCGTCCGGGTCCGCCGTTGGGTCAGCTTCCATGGTATCGCCGTCAATGTTGAGCCCGATCTTTCGCACTTCGACGGCATCGTACCGTGCGGCATTGAAGAGCACGGCGTCACCTCGTTGTGGGATCTTGGCATTACCGCGACGATCCCGGAAGTGGATACGGCTCTGCGCACACATTTCGAAGCAGTGTTTGAGCGGCAAACCACCGATGCCCCGAGGGGCGGGTCTTGAGCGCGTTGCTGCCCTACAACGACCATGTGCTGCCGGCCGGGGTGCGCTCGCGGTTTATCCGCAACGTTAACGGCCTGACCGTCCATATCCTAGAGGCCGGGAACGCCGCGCCGGAGATGCCCTGCGTTCTATTGCTGCACGGCTTTCCGGAAATTGCCTACAGTTGGCGGAAAATCATGCCAGCGTTGGCGGACGCCGGATATTATGTCGTCGCGCCAGATCAGCGTGGCTATGGCCGGACGACGGGCTGGCATGAGGACTACGATACGGATTTAACGCCGTTCCGATTGGAAAATCTGGTTGGCGACATGTTGGGCGTATTGGCCGCTTTGAACCGGCCACACGTGGCTGCTGTGATCGGTCATGACTTCGGTGCGTCCGTTGCCGCCTATTGCGCGTTGATGCGGCCCGACGTTTTCCGTTCCATGGTGCTCATGAGCGCGCCCTTTGCCGGCGCCCCATCGGCCCAGGCATCACCCGACCCGGTTCATGACGAGATGGCTGCCCTGCCCCGCCCGCGCAAGCATTATCAGTGGTACTATTCGACGCCGCAGGCCAATGGCGATATGCACCATTGTCCCCAAGGGGTGCATGATTTCCTACGCGCCTATTTTCATCACAAGAGCGCCGACTGGGCTGACAACACGCCGTTCCCCCTGGCCGGATGGACGGCGACAGAATTGGCGAAAATGCCCACCTATTACATCATGGACCGCGACCGAAACATGGCCGAGACGGTCGCCCTGGAAATGCCGTCACCTGATTTGATTGCGGCCAACGCTTGGCTTACGGGTGAAGAGTTGCAAGTTTACGCCATCGAATATGAGCGCACCGGTTTCCAAGGTGCGTTGAACTGGTATCGGTGCCGGACCGGTGGCGAACAGAACGCCGCGCTCAGTGCCTATGTCGGGCAAACCATCGACGTACCATCAGCTTTCATCGCCGGGGCCAGCGATTGGGGCATCCAGCAGGTGCCGGGCGCGCTTGATAGGATGCAGACCAAGGCTTGCACCGATTTCCGCGGCTGCTATCTGCTGCCCGGCGCCGGCCATTGGGTACAGCAAGAACAGGCGGATGCGGTCAATGCCCGGCTGACGGCGTTCTTGGCCGATCTGCCTTGAGCACAAAACACACATAAGGAGCGCACGAGATGCCAGGATTTACTGGAAGCTGCCTGTGCGGCGACATCACCTACGAGGTATCATCCGACCCCGTGAACATGTGGAATTGTCATTGTGACGCCTGCCGCAAGATCACCGGGGCAAGTTTTGCGACCAACGTTTTCGTCAAAGAAGCGGATGTGAGGATCACCAAGGGGACACCAAGCACCTTCGAAAATGCCGCCGACAGCGGCAACACCATGACCCGGTGCTTCTGCCCCCAATGCGGCTCACCGCTGTTCAATAAAAATTCTGGAAGACTCGGTATCTTGGTCGTGCGGGCCGGCAGCATCGACGATGCGGGTTTCGTCAAACCCTGGGCCAATCTCTATACTTCACGCGCTCTGCCGTTCACCCACCTGGGTGGCGAGATGACGAATTTCGACGAGATGCCAGATCAATAGGTTATTGCCGAGTGACGCTCAGGCGGCCGCCGATTCTTTAGACTCATTGGCGTCTTTGGCTTCCGGAACGACTTCACCTTCTTGTTGCTTGAAGCGCCCATGCTTGGCGTAAAATTCGTCCGTCGCGTTGTGCCGGGCCACCACATGTGGCGCTCCCATCAGAAAGTCCCATAATGCCAGGACGCCGCCGGTCCACATGGTGCGCACCATGGGCCACAGTTTGCGCGACGCGCGCAGGGCAAACTTATCAGCGTTTTCCAGTCGGTGATAGCTTTCCCGGTCTTCCAATGCGGCCCGCACGTAATGGGTGGCGGCCCAATTGCACCGATAATGCACGGTGCCGTCGGGACGGAAGATATAGAGCATATTCGGCATTGCCCCATAGGCGCGGTGGAAGTCTCCATCCAGATTATCGACCAACACGCGCCTGTGTTCGCGGTAGCGCGGTTTAACGAGCTTGGCAGCCTTCAATTTATCATCCATGGATTTGTGCGCACCCAAGCGTTCACCGGGATGCGCTTCACGGGTGTAAATCATGGCGAATTCCACGTCCGGGAAATCAGCCTTCAACATTTCCATGGTGTCGATATTCTTGGTGTACATGGAACAGGTCGATGAGCCCGTTTCAATGACCAGCCACTTGCCGTGATAGTCCGACAGCTTCACCTCTTCACCCGCATCCAGATCGGTCAGGGTAAAATCCCGCAGCGGCTGACCGGCGGCAGGGCCGACGAACAGATCAAAATTATAGTGCCGCACCTTGAAGCGGTCGTTGTTATAGACGGGTTGTTGCTGGTCTTCAGACATGGCCAATCCCCTATTTTACGAGCGCCGCGATATTACCGTTTTCCGAACTCAGCGGCAATCGGCGGATACCCCATTGCAAATGGTCCGGAAATAGTCGAATTACAACGCTATCGTATCACCACCATCGAATGGATCGAAAGGGACCAAACATGGGGGCCAAGATCAGACATATCGCGTTTTCCGTCGCCGATCCGGATGCGGCGGCGGATTTTTATATCAAGGCCTTTGGTTTGGAAAAAGTCGGCGAATCCCACAATCCAACGGCAGACGGCGTCTACCTATCGGACGGCACCATCAGCCTCGCCTTGTTAAAATACAAGATTGATGAACCCGTCGGTGCGGGCAAAACGAAAGACTGGATCGGATTGCACCACATCGGCTTTTGGGCCGATGACGCCGGGGAAACCTGTCGCGACGCAGAGGCCGCCGGCGCCACCTGGATGATGGGTGAAGTCGCGGCGGGCGAAGGCGCATTTTACGAAGTGAAATATACGGACCCCGATGGCAACATCTTTGATATCACGCACAACGGATGGAAAGGTGCGGTGAAGGACGGCCCGACGAACGAGACGGGCGACGTCCAGTAAACGGTAGCTGTTAATTTCAGCGCAAGACGTCTTCGGCGATGGCGAGGGCGTTGAAGGCTTGCGGAAAACCCGCGTAGGGGCCGGTCTGCGCAATGACTTCAAGGATTTCAGTGCGGGAAAGCTCGACGTTCAGTGCCGAGCGAAAAAACTTCCGTTGCTGGGACTCCAACTGCAAGGCGGTAAACGCCGCAACGGAACAAATCATCCGTTGACGATGCGTGATGCCCGGTCGGTTCCAGACTTCGCCATACAGATAGTCGATAGCTGTCCCATAAAGCCCACTGGCCGCCGACCCCGGCGCCGCGTAGCCGCCCTCGGATCGTTCCGCATGCAGTGTCCGCATTGTCTGGCGGCCCATAGCGTCCAGTTCATCAAGGTCCGCAACGTTCAGATCGGCTTCGGGTTGCGGTATCCCTTTTTCATCCAGGACGCTGCGGACAACGTTGAGTGAATTTTCTGCTGAGGGCATGCCGGCGTACATAGCACAATGGATTATCACCTCATGAATTAGGCGGGCGCTCATGCCAATGTGCAAGGCGGCCCCAACAAATTCGACCAACTGTACCAAGTATTGCTTGGATGTCAGCGCCGACAGGGTCGCCAACATTCTGTCGTCCAGCTCCAAACCAGTCCGTGCCCAGACCCGGCCGTACACCATCTCATCCATCAGGTCTGCTACGCCTGGTGCCAGACGGGGATCGATCGATTTGGCCAACCCCAACCGCGACCTGATCTCCATACCGGTCTGACGCAAGTCCTCTCGGGTCGTCATATCGGCTTCCCCCTAATGTCGTGAGCCGCGCCGATTTTACATGACCTTCCAGATTGTCGTGCCAACTGGCGCCGCAGTCCATTTCTGGGTGCTCGACGACGAACACCCGGCAATACTTAATTGATAGGACTTGTTGTGCGCCACGAATTTCTTGTTGATGCCGTCGGCCTCCTTCTGAAGCTTCTCCATTTTCTTTCGGGCCGACGTATCACTGATGATTTTCGGGATAAGCTTGGTCACCTCTTTCTGGATCGTCTTCTGGCGGCTTTTCATCTTCTTGATCGCGGAAGACGTTAGCCGGCCTTTGCCCGTGGGAGCGGCCAGACATTGCTTGGATGAGTTGGCGTAACGGAATTGCCGGTTGGTGGCGTTCCATTGCCAGCGCGCCTTGCCATAGTCCGTGGCCAGTTTTTGCATAGCCTTGATGACGTTGTTCTTGGCCGCCGCCAAATTCGGCGTCGCATTCGTCGATGCCACGGTCGTATCGACGGCGGCGTCAATCCACACCTTTTTGATGGCATAACCATCGGTTTCCCAACTGCGGTGCATGAGCTGGCCGCGGTTCAACCCAAACGCCTGACCGTTCTTCAACGCGCCCACGGCCTTACATGTGCTGGCCGTCAGTTGACCGTTGCCGGTGACTTTTATGCACGCATTGGACTTGGTGTTTTTATAAACCACGGGACAGCTTTCGACGCCGACTTGCGCAAAGCTGGCCACCGCTTTCATTTGCTTCTTCAATGCATCGGGTAACAGCGGGTGATTTTTCAGAGGATCGAATATGGGTCCCTCGGAAATGCACATATCGGAAACAACACTGGCGTCCTTCGCCGGCTTATTGCGTTTGAAGTTTTTCGATGCGCTGGCGAAGGTCTTATTTTTTGCGAACTTGCCACGCAACATGGTTAGAGCAGCGTCGGCGTTGGCCGCCAACTTTTGGACAATGCGACCATCCTTGTTGAACGCCCAACGTTGCTCGGCGCCGTTGGTACATTCTGCCAGGGCAATCTGATAGCCGTCACCGAAGGATTTGTCGCGTTTCGTCGTCGTCAGGCAACGGCCCATCTGACGGATCTCGCCGCTCTGGGTCAGGGCATAGTTCTGATAGGTATCGTCACGGCAAAGGCGTGAGATGACCTTGCGGAATTTGCTGTCACCGGAAGTTTCCATGCAGCGTTCAATGCCGCCGGTTTTATGACCGATCTGTTTGTACCCGGCAAAGAACGAGCCATCCGGCAGTTTTTCCGACGCCACCCAGGTTTGCAGCTTGCTCTTGGCGCACTTCTGAACGCTCAGCAATGAGCCTATCGCGCCGACCTTGCCTTTCTTCGGCTTCACAGCGGAGGGGTTGAGCAGGTGCTTGGGATCAAACCGCATCTGCTGCATGCCCTTGGGATCAGCCGAAAGGCAGAGATCGGTACCGCGCTTTTTCAACTGCCCATTTTTGGTCATGCGCCAACGTTGCTGATCGACCTCCTTGCGTTTGGTGCCGGCAACCTTGAAGAAATTCGCCGGATCAAGAGCGCTTGGGCGTTCGACACAGTCAGTGACCTTAACCCGCGCACCGGCTTTCTCGGCCGCCGTGCTGAGGCAATCACCCAGGCTTCGGACCTCGCCGTTCCAACGGAACGAAAAGCCCTGATTGAAGTCACCATTACACGACCACAGCAACGCGGCGGGTTCGGTAATGCCGTCAATTTGCAGTTTGGTACGAACCTCGATGCATTTATCGCCACCCAGGCGGATCATCGCCGAAGCCGGCAGGATGCGTCCTTTGGCATCTATATTGGTCGGCTGTAGGGTCCAGTTCGTGACAGTATCTTTGCACGATGCCAAATTGATGAACTTCAGCCCCGCCGGTCCAGGCTTGGTTGCACGGGCCATGCACAGTTTGGTGCCCTGCAACTTCAGCCGAGAGCCGATCCAGACAAACTTCTGGTTCTTCGGCTTATCGCATTTGGCGACATAGAGATTGGCGCCCTTCTTCAAGCCCCTCGCCGTTACACAATCAAACTCATTGCGAAGTTCACCGGAGCTGCGCAGATCGAAGACCTGATAATCGCCACCGTCACATTTGTATTCCAACAACATGCCATCGGCGCCATCGATACAGGTCTTGCCGCCGGGCGCGCGGAAAGACACCGTGTAAAGCGACGTTTGCGGGGTTTCGCTGAGTTGCGCAAGATCGGCCAGTGGCGTCACGGCCCAATGCTGGGCCTTTGCCTTTTCGTCACACTCGCCAAGGTTCAGGGCATTCTTCGTCTGAACCGCGCATTTGCCCGACGCGATCGACAATCGTCCGTTGGCGAGGCGCCATTTTTGCAGCGGTTTGTCGTTGCAGCGCAACAAATCAACACCTGCGCCGACGTCCGGCCCTTTGGCGGCGAGACAGAGCGGCTTCTTGCCGTCAGAGCCGACGGAAACGAGATCACCTTCCGGGCTAAAGCGCATCAATATATCGTCGCCGACACCCTTACAGTTGTCGAACACCAGTTTCTTGTCCTTGAGGCGCAGGCATTTGTTGTTGCCTAAATTCTGATACTTTCCGCCTTTCAGGGGTACCGAGGTGTTCAACGCACCGCTTGAAGACCAATCGGGAGGCGTGAACCCGCCGCCGCTACTGCTGGAAGACGATCCGCCCGAGCCACCGCCGGATGAGCCACCGCCAAAGAAGCCGTTCTCAATTTCCTTGATGGCTTTCTTCGCCAATGAGGACACCAAACCGCCGATGGCTTTACCCAAATCTTCGGGATCGGCCGGTTTGAACTTCAGATCGACGTTGACCGGCTGATCGAAGGCCTCAAATTTCGCCTTCATGATGATCGGGCTGTTGCCCAGCAAGGCCTGAAGACTTCCCTCAAAGATCGCTTCTTCGAAATTGAAGCTTTTCCGATAGGCCTTGACCGCCTCTTCGATACCTTTCAGCGCATATTCCGTCGCCTGTACGGTCAAATCCGCCACCTTCACAGCGCCCTTCGCGGCTTCAAACGCGGCGTTCGACGCTAAGATTGCCGGTTGGAACAACACCGGGACCAGCTTGAAGGAACCTTTGACGGCTTCCAGCGCCGCTAGGGCGGTTCCCTTTGCGGCATACATGCCGCCCAGCTTGATGTTCAGTCCGGCGATTTCCAACGATAGCTTGATCTGTTTATCGACCCGGTAAAAATCCACCTTCTTCAGTTCCTTGACCTTCTTGTCGATGGTCGATTTGGTGGATTTTATTTCGTTCTGAATTTTCTCGACTTTGGCTGCGGCCTTGTCGATATCCTTGCCGGCCTTGTCGACTTCTTTCTCAGCCTTATCAAAGGCTCCCTGAACCTTCTTCTGTTCCTTTTCGACGTCGTCTGAGGCTTTCTTCAGATCCTTACGTGCCGCGTCCACGTCCTTCTTGTAGGCCGCGACAGCCTTGGTGAGTTCTTTCTCGATCTTGCCAAGAACGAAATCCAGGAAATCCCCTTCAAACGCCAACCGCGCCTTGAAATCCGGATTTGACGAAATTGCCGCTTCGGCGAGGATATTGCTGGTGAACGCTTGGCCGAGCTTGTCCGTCAGCTCAAAGCCCATCTTATCCTTGTCGAGTTGGATTTGAATTTCGCGGCTGACGCCCAACAGCGCGATATGGGCGCCGACATACAGGTGCGGCAGGTCACTAAGCCCGGCCTCGGCGTCAATCCTGGCTTCCTTGATTTTCAATGGACCAAGCTTATCAAGCAGCACTTCGCCATCGATGGAGAAGCCGCTTTCTGTCAGTTCCGCCTTGGCCTGGGCCAAATCCTTACCCAGCGCCCGAAGCCGCCCCTGGATGCCCATGCCCATGCCGTCGATGTCGAGGTTTGGGTCGGATGCCCCGGGCGTCGCCAAATAGATCCGCACATCTTCCAGTTCACCTTTGTCGTTTTTGAACTGGACGTATTCGATCTTAGGTAGCTTATCGAGCTGCAGGGTCTTAAAGAGGCCCTTGCCCCGCGCCGCCTTGGCCACCGCATTGCTACCGGTGGAGCCAATGAACACGTCGGCCAAATCCATGAAGCCTTCAAGACTGATGTGGTTGGTCGAGAGATCGAACACCACTTCTTTCGGCAGTCCCGCCGCCGCCGCCGTGGGCGTCATCAGGGTGCGCAGCGTGAACGTGGTTTTGCCGTCTTTCAGCGTGACGTCGCCCTGCATGCCGACACTGATTGCGCCATCGGCGTCGACACTGACGGAAATAGCCACGTCCCTCATGTCGAAATCCTGAAGGCCGAAGGCATTGTCCCAGGTATCCAGGGTGCCGCCCATATTGATGCCGACCCCGGACGCGGAAACAACGGCACGCATGGCCGTCCCCAATTGAAGGTCCTGCTTGCCGACCTTCAAGTCGGTAATCAGCTCAACGCCGATAGAGGATTCAACACTGGAACCGGTTTTCTTGAAGGCCAAAACGATTTGCGGCGTAATCCCCTTTGCCGCTTTCATGAACTTCGGCATTTTGCCGCCGTCGCCGAAGGTCGGCATGGCAGCGAAAAGCGAGACACTCGGATTGCCACCAAAGATGCCCTCAATGGTGCCGCCCAAAATGAACTCGCCGTCGGAGATTCCAAGCGCCTTGCCGGCGTCGCCCAATTCCTTGGCATCAATGGTGCCCAGCAGACCGACGCCCTGGGCGATATCCAATGAACCGTTGGTTTTCTCGGCCAACGCCCCCAAGACAGATTCCGTGACCGAAGGCAACTTATCCAGGTCCAGTTTTCCAGGATCATCCTTCGCCAGCGTGAATATGATGCCCGGCAGTTTGATGTTGCCGAGAGGCGTCTTACCGATGTCGGCATGAATGTCGGATAGCTTGAAGGTTTCGGTCCGGAACATAACGACCGGCTTCTTCGATGAACCCGTGCCAAGGAATGCGACCGCTGCGTCAAGGGTCTTACCTTTCCAGCTCATGATGCCGCCGAAACCGGCGTTCGACACAGTCAACTCGCTGAAGGCTAATTCCTTGATGCCCGGTACGCTGCTCAATCCGGCCAGCCCACCGATTTCAAAGGACTTCCCTTCCGGCGCCGTCAATTGAACCGCGACTTCCGTCGTGTCGCCCGTCTCCACCGACCAAGATACGTTTAGAGATTGAGAGCCCAATTCTGTCGATGCCGTCATGGCAGCCGACGTCTCATCGCCGGCGTTGATGTCGATTTCGACATTGGACAGATTGAGACCAGGAATACCGAGCGCGGTTCTCCATTCATCCTCGACGGCGACATTCATATTGAAGGCCTTGCCGTCAGCATTGATCTCCGTCGTCAAATTGATGCTGGCAGTTGGCAACGCATAATCACCAGGGAGGGTCAGGGACAACTCCGGGAGTGTGCCGACCAAAGAGAAATCCGGCGTGGGTTTGGTACCTGAGACGATTTCTTCGAGCATCGCCTGGGTCAACAGACCGTTGATGTAGATTTGTTTTGATGCGCTGTCCTTGAGGCCGATAAAGCTCAGTGCCTTGTCCGTCAGGGTTGATTTAGAAAGGTCCATGACACCGAGTACGGTGAGGCCGGGTTTGACCTCAACGGAAAACTCATTGTCGCCGGTCGCCGCCGACAGAATGGTGGCAACTGAATCCGGCACATCAGCCGCGGCCATCTCGCCTTCCGTATTGGCCAGCACGAAAGCCTGATTATTCAGGCCAAGTTTGTCGACTTCGTTTAAGCCGGGAACCGATTTGACCAAGTCGGAAATCTTCAAGTCGGACTTCGGCCTGAGAAGCGCAAACCCCTGTTTCGAACAGTTCGGTGCAAATAGATGGACGGACCAATCTCCACCGATTGGCAGGGACAAATCACCGGAAATGACATCACCGTCCAAGGCGACATTCTGAAAAGTCGCAACGCCAAGCCCATCGATGGTTCCGACCAGCGTCTCAATGCCCGCACGGCAGGCCGCATCGGCATAAGGCCCCGTATCGATCCCGGATATGGCTTCGCTCAAACCGGCTGATTGACCTGACACGGGTGCACCGGCAGCCAGCAACACAGATACCAATGCGACTGCGCGCAGACGGCGCAACTTTCCTGAAAAAATCATCCCCAATTACCTTTCTGGCCCCAAAATCCAGTCACGACTACTCTGCCTCGTGTGTAACAAAGTGTGACGTGTGGTTCATATATACACGGAAACAGTCGAAAAATGTGACGCGTGTCACTCGGGTCCTAAATTGTCGGCAGAGGGCGAAAATTAGGAAGATCCGTCAGTTCCGTTTTCTGCACCTGGACATCGGTCACTTTGGCCGCCGGAGGTCCTCGCCAGCAACCCTCAATCATCGCCGTGACGTCTTCCTGAGCGCCCTGAAAAACAGCCTCTACCGTACCGTCATGTCGATTGCGGACCCAACCTGTGATTTCCCGTGCGGCCGCCTCCCGCTCTGTCCAGCCGCGAAACCAGACGCCCTGGACCCGGCCCGAAATGACGACATGAACGGTGGTATCGGCCAAGGCGATCCCGGCGCTCTATTCGAATTCCATAATCACCTGATCGACTATCAGGCTTTCCCCGGCTTCGGCATTGATACTGGCAATCACTTGGTCACGTTCGGCGCGTAGGACATTCTCCATCTTCATGGCTTCGATGACCGCCAGTTCCTCGCCGGCCTTGACCTCTTGTCCCGCCTCGACGGCAAGTGACACCAACAATCCCGGCATTGGGGACAAGAGGAGTTTAGAGGTATCTGGCGGCTCCTTGATGGGCATCAGGGTTTGAAGGTCGGCGTGGCGCGGGCTCAAGACCATGATGTCGTCCTGCGATCCGCCGTGGGTCAGCCGGTAAGAGACTTTCTGGCGTTCCACCTGGATACAAATTTCGCGACCATCCAGGTCACCGCGCAGCAGCGGCTCACCCAATTGCCAATCGGTCTGAAGTTCATGGGTCTTGCCGTCAATGATGACGAAGTATCCATCTGCCGCAGCGCGAATGGTCACCGGGTGCGGCCCGTCCTTCAACACGACGACCCAATCGTCGGCGATTTGCCGCTCGTGGTCGGGTATTTGACCGCTGATTGAGGCCGCACGTTCCTGGTAGGCATGGTGCACTGAGGCAGCGACGGCAATCTGAACGGCCGGATCCTCGGCCGGTAGGTCCTGCGGATGGAAGCCGTCGGGATATTCGTCAGCAATGAAGTTGGTGGTCAGATCACCGGCGGCAAACCGCGGATGCGCAACAAGTGCCGACAGGAACCCGATGTTGTGGCTGACGCCGCGGATATAATAGGAATCCAGGGCATGGCGCATATGGTCGATGGCCTCGTCCCGAGTGTCCCCATAGGTGATCAGCTTGGCGATCATCGGGTCATAGTACATGGAAATTTCGCCGCCCTCATAGACGCCTGTATCGACGCGCACGTGGGCGTCTTCCTCGGGGCTGCGGTAGCGGACCAGGCGTCCGATGGACGGCAGGAAGTTGCGGAACGGGTCTTCCGCATAGACCCGTGCTTCCAGGGCCCAGCCGTTCAGTTTCACGTCCTTCTGCACCAGCGGCAATTTCTCGCCGGCGGCGACGTTGATCATCAGTTCAACGAGATCAAATCCTGTGATCAGTTCGGTGACCGGGTGTTCGACCTGCAGTCGGGTATTCATTTCCAGGAAATAGAAGTTCTTGTTGCCGTCGACGATGAACTCAACGGTGCCGGCCGAATGATATTCGACGGCCTGGGCCAGAGAGACCGCTTCTTCGCCCATGGCTTTGCGGGTCTTTTCATCCATGAACGGCGACGGCGCTTCTTCCAATACTTTTTGGTGACGCCGCTGAATGGAACATTCACGTTCGCCCAGATAGACCGTGTTGCCATGCTTATCGGCGATGATCTGAATTTCAATGTGATGCGGGTTCTCGATGAATTTTTCGACGAACACGCGGTCATCGCCGAAGGATGATTTGGCCTCGTTGACGGCGCGTTCCAGGCCGTCGCGGCATTCCTCATCATTCCTGGCCAAGCGCATGCCCTTGCCGCCACCGCCGGCCGAAGCCTTCAACATTACCGGATAACCGATGCCATTGGCGATTTTCACGGCGTCGTCCGGGTCACGAACAGCTTCTGTGTGGCCGGGCACGGTGCTGACTTTGGCCTTTTCCGCTAACTTCTTTGATTCAATCTTATCTCCCATCGCGTTGATCGCACCGACGGGTGGACCAATGAAGGTGACGCCGGCTTTTTCAAGGGCCTCGGCGAACGCCGCATTCTCGGACAAGAAGCCATAACCCGGATGCACTGCGTCGGCGCCGGTTTCGCGGATGGCGTTTAGTATATTGTCGATGACCAGATAACTTTCCGCCGTCGGTGCCGGTCCGATGCAAACCGATTCATCGGCCATTTCCCGGTGCAGGGCATCGCGGTCGGCTTCCGAATAGACGGCCACCGTGGCGATGCCCATCTTGCGCGCCGTTTTGATCACCCGGCAGGCGATTTCTCCCCGGTTGGCGATGAGAATCTTTTTGAACATGGGCATCTCCATCCCCCAATGACTGTCGCGTGGCCTGTTCTTGGAGACGTTCGTTGTACCCGCTCACCTCGGAAGAATCCATGCACGAAGAGACGATTAGAACAGGTTTAGTCAGGCCGCAGAAGTTCGAGCAACCCCATGACGTAGGCCACATGCACGGCCAGCACGGCGCCCCAACCGACCAACGGCAGCAGGAACCAGACATCATCGGGGCTCATCCAGAAATTCAACGGGACAATGATCAGCATAACGACAAAGTAGCCGACAAGGTGAATGCCGAAGCCGATCAACCGGCGCCGGCCGGCGGCAATTTTCCGGACATCCTCAGGTGTTTGGGGGTCGGGTATGTCGTTCATGGGGTCCCTTATTTGACTCTTGGCGCGTTGATGCGGAAGCTAGGTCCGATCAATTTACCGCCAAGAGGAAACCCATGGCCAGACCCCTTACCGTTGCCGCCGCTCAATCCGGTCCGATCCAGAAAGCAGAATCACGCCAAACCGTCGTTGCGCGGCTTTGCGCCATGATGGAACAGGCCGCCGACGCCGGCGCCGATATCGTGGTCTTCACGGAGCTGGCGCTGACCACCTTCTTTCCCCGCTACTACGAAGAAGACCGGGCCGACATGGACAATTGGTTCGAACGCGAAATGCCGAATGCGGCCACCGAACCGCTGTTCCATCTGGCCAAAGAACGTGAAATCGGGTTTTACCTGGGATACGGCGAACTAACCCCGGAGGGCCAACACTTCAACACGTCGATCATCGTCGACAAGGCTGGCAATATTGTCGGCAAGTACCGCAAGGTGCATCTGCCCGGACACGTGGAGTTCGACACGGAACGCGCCTTTCAGCATTTGGAAAAACGCTACTTCCTGCCCGGCAACATGGGCTTTCCCGTATGGCAAACCATGGGCGGCACCATGGGCATGTGCATTTGCAATGACAGGCGTTGGCCGGAGACATTCCGGGTCATGGGCCTGCAGGGCGTCGAACTGGTGATGCTGGGCTACAACACGCCCTCGGTGAATTCACAGCGTCCGGAAGAAGGCCCGGAGATGCGCAGCTTCCACAATCATTTGGTATTGCAGGCCGGTGCCTATCAGAATTCGACGTTCGTCATCGGTGTCGCCAAGGCCGGCGATGAAGACGGTCATCCCTTATTCGGTGGCAGTTGCATCGTCAATCCGGACGGTGAGCTTATCGGTGTCGCGAAAACCGAGGAAGACGAAGTGGTCATTGCCGAAATTGATTTGGATGACTGCAATTTCGGAAAGCAGACGATCTTCGATTTCGGCCGCCACCGGCGTATCGAGCATTACGGCCGGATTACGTCACAGACGGGCGTCGAGTCGCCGGCGGACTGACAACCTGCATGGCTGCCCTCCGCCGGCCTGCTTAATTGACCGCGCTATGTTCTATTTCTTCGCCTTCACGACCTTGACGCCATTGGTTCCGATGATGAAACGCGTCCGATCTACTCCGACCGTAACAGGACCTTTGTATGTGGTTTTCAGGCGGGCCATCAAATCCGACATCTTCGGCGGTTTGATCTTGCCATTGGTCAGCGTCACCAAATGATAAAGCGCCCCCATCTTGGGTTTCGCGGCGGCAAAGATGCGCCCGACATCTTCGGGCTCGGTGTGATGGTCGAGGATGATTCGCCACATCTTCTTTGAGGCCAGAAGTTCTGGCGTCGCCGCGGCAACTGCATGAATGAACAGATCAGTCCCTTTGCCGGCTTCAGCTAGCGGTGGGTGGTATTTAGTATCGCCGGAAATAACGACGGAGCGGCCTTTGTAGTCGATGCGGTACCCAAAGGCGGGCTTGATCAACTTGCCGTGGTTCACTTCGATGGCGGTCACCTTAACGCCGCCGGCTTCGTAAACCACGCCAGCTTCAATATCCTTAGCTTCCGGCGTCACACCAACACGTGTAAACTTCTGGTCCGCGACCCGGATACTGATGTCGGCCTCATAGGCTTTGACAAGATGTTCCATCATGCTGGCCGTGCCCTTCGGGCCGGTAATCTTAAATTTTCCCTTACGCTTTCCGAACGGCGACTTGAGCCAGCCGGTCAACAGCAGGTCTGGGATGCCGACGACATGATCCGAATGCAGGTGAGTCAGAAATACCATGTCGGGACGGCCCAAGGGGATTTTCTCCTGCCATAACCGCTGCGTTACCCCGCGACCTGCATCGAACAACAATATTTGCTCACCGGCGATAACCAGCGTCGCCGGCCCGAAGCGATGCATCAACGGCGGCGGGTTCCCAACACCCAGCATGACAACTTGGAAATCCGGTTTTGCTTGCGCATTTGCCGCGGCCAATGGCACGGTAAATATCGCAACCGCTAGTATTGCGGCGCCCATAATTTGGCGAATATTGATCAGCATGGCCTTCTTGCCTCCTCCCTGATTGGATAACGTTTTACATCTACATAAAAAATGAAATTACTAGAACTCGTCACTTTAATCGAAATTATTATATTTTGCACAGTATTTTCGATATCGCGCACGTCAATGTGAGACCTCTCCGGCCCAATCAAATTTACAGAACACGACATTAGCTATATCAAAATTCGGCGTGTTTGCAGCAAACGCACCGATGGGATTGCCAGATGAGCGTAAAATACAGAGTTCCGGCCCTCCATCCCAATGTCGCCACGGTTTTTCAGATCTATCCGCCGGCCGTTCGGCGGTGCCTTATGGCGATCAGAAAGTTGATATTTGAAACGGCCTCGGCAACGGAGGGCGTATGCCCGCTTACTGAGACCCTGAAATGGGGAGAACCCGCCTACCTGACCGAAGCCACCAAGAGCGGCAGTACGGTGCGGATCGGTTGGAAAAAGTCTGCCCCCGGTCAGTACGCCGTCTATTTCAATTGTCAGACCGGCCTGGTCGATACATTTCGCGCTTTAATGCCGGAAACCTTTACCTACCAAGGCAATCGGGCCATCGTATTTGAAACCGATGACACCGTGCCAGTCGACGCTTTGGCTGTCTGTATCGCCCATGCGCTGAGCTATCATCGTAACAAGAAAAAGATGGCGACGCGTTAAGGCACCAAATTTATCGAACCGAGGAGTTTTGTTGTGACATCAACACATTCCGGCCCCTTCCGTCTATTTTATCACCCGGCCAGCAGCGCCTCCATGCGGGTGACGCTGTATCTAAGGTGCCGGGGCGTGCCGGACGATATGGTGCAGTTGGTGAGTACGGGATTGGAAACCGACAATCGGGGCATCCTGGTATTCACCATGCCGGAAGGTGAACCCGAGACGGAAGCCGTCGGCACAAAGGACCTTACCGCCTTCAATCCGGAAGGCCGCGTGCCAATCCTGGTGCTTCCCGATGGCCGCAAACTGACCCAGACGGGTCCGATCATTGATTTTCTGGAAGATGGCCTGCTGCCCGACCAGGGCACACCCCTCATGCCTGATGATGCATGGGCTCGGGCCCAGGCCAAACGCATCATGTGGATCATCGCCTCTGATACTCAGCCCTATCAAAATATCCCGTTTATTATTCAGGCCATGGGCGAATGGGGCATGGTCAAGGCCGCCCCGACTGAGCATCCCCTGCGGCTGCATTTCATCCGCCGCGAATTTGGTGCCATTGAAGGTATCCTGGGCGAATGCGCGGGGCGTTTCGCAGTTGGCGACAATATATCGCAGGCCGACTGTTTCCTGGTGCCGCAGGTCCGCAATGCCCTATTGGCGGGTATCGACCTGCCTGGCGAGTTTCCAATCTTGAACCAGGTTTGGCAGAACATGCTGGCCGACGCCGACGTGCAGATTGTATTGGCCGCCGCCGGTGGTGTCGTCCAGCCCCTGGTCTTCGATGCGGATAAATTTGAGGTTTATGCCGCTGGATCGACGCCCGACGCCAACGCTTAACAGGGAGAATAAATTGACGGATCAGAAAAATATTCGGGCCACCGGCGGCTGTCTGTGCGGCGCCGTCCGTTACGAAATATCCGGGCCCTTGCGCAACGTCGTGACCTGCCACTGCTCCATGTGCGTCAACCTGCACGGCGGTCCCGGGCCTCATTCGAAGGCCTTGAAAGCCGATATCCGCATGACGCAAGACCGCGGTCTTAAGTGGTATCGCACCTCGGAGATTGCCCGGCGGGGCTTCTGTGGCGAATGCGGATCGAGCTTGTTTTGGGAGCCGGACCAACAGGATGCGACCGGCATCTTGGCCGGTTCCCTGGATCAGCCGACGAGCTTGAAAACCATGGGCCACATCTTCGTCGCGGAAAAACCCGACTTCGTTGAGATTACCGACGGTCTGCCGCAGTTCGACCATTCGTCCGACGGCGCCTTGGACGGCGATCGGCGATAGAGATCAGGGTTGGATGATGCGCCGTGCCAACGAGCCCTTTCCAACGCCTGACGCATACAGGCAAAAAATCACCTTCTGATCGCGTTTTGAGCCAACCGTCACCCATTGGTCGCGTTGCTTGTTAATGAAGGTCGTGATCGTCTCAATGGCGCCGCCAGAGGGATCTGGAATTTTGTGCTCCGTCATCTCACCACCTTCAAACGCAGCGACCAGACGTTCGAAATGCGGAATTACCGGCGCACATTTCCCCGCCGTGAAAATACTCGACAATGCCACATAGTGGCCGTCCGCCCTGGCATCGGATGGTGCACAAATTCCCAATGCCAGGGCCAGAAAGACGGCCCTTGAGCCAACGCGAAAATAAGCGCTAACTCCTATTTGACCTTACCGGTTTCGGTTAAGAACTTCGCCATGCCTTTAATATTCAACGGACGCCAGCCCTTGTATTGCTGCCAGGCGCTGTATTCTTCCAGGGTTACCGACTTAACCAGGTCATCGACGCTCTTGCCGGCTTTCAGACCTTCCAAGACCGAATGACGCAGTTTCTGCATGTAAATACGGGCATCCGTGGCATCGGCCTTGACGCCAATACCGCCGTGTCCCGGCGCAAAGATTTTGAAATCCAGGGATTCGATAGTACGGATTTGATTGATCCAGCCATCAATATCGGAATGCGGCATGTCGCGGAACGGCAATCGTTTCGGTGACGCCGCATCGACGATGAAGGCGACGTTTTCGGGCCTTACAACGACAGCGATCAAATCGGTGCCGTGACCTTTGCCCAGATATTTCATCTCAATCGTTTTGCCGCCGACCTTTAACGTCTTGGTGTCTTTGAAGCGCTCTGTTGGCGTCACTCCGTCGATAGCCGCCGGCGCATTGGCATGGGCGATTACCGTCTTGGCGCCCAGGGCGGCACCACCCGAGGCATGGTCGCCGTGGCTGTGGCTGTAGATCAGGTGGGTCACCGGCTTGTCGGTGATCGTCTTGAGGTTGGCTTTCAACCAACCCGAGGCGGCGGCGTTAATGGGATCAACAACGACAACGCCATCCTTAGTGACCACAACCAACGAAAAATGAAAATTGCTTTGGGCACGATAGACGTCGCCGGTAACTTTTTTCAGTGACCGCTTCGCATCCTGCGCAAATGCGGGTAAGCCGGTCAAAACCATGGCCGTCGCCAGTGTCATAGCCCACCCGTAAAATAACCTATTCATGATCATTGATCCTCCATTGAAATGAGTTCATGGCAGCCTATGAGGGCTGAAAAATTCGGACAATACACAGCTTCGTGAACTAAATTTTTAGATTTCAGAGCTAATATGCCCGAATGATTGCTAGGTTGATCGGACATACGTTTTTATGATCGAAATTGCCTGATATCCGGGTTTCAGGCTAATGTGTAGATCGACTGCCTACGGTTCCGCCTTTATTTGATAAGGAAGCAACGGGGATGCCCCCATTTAAACCTCGAAATGCCGCCTATTCCGCGCATGGCAATGTCATGGATATGCATAGCGATGACCATATGTCTCGCGACCAGTTGCTGGCGGCGCTTGAAGAGTACCGGACACGGTTTCACGATATAGTTGAGGGTTCCCTGCAAGGCATGATGGTCACCCGTGGTCCGATGCCAATTTTCGTCAACCAGACATTTGCCAACATGTTTGGATACACGGCAGATGAGGTGACGGCCCTGGATTCCTGGGAACAACTGGTCGCGCCTGAGGATCGCGCACGGGTCTTGGACATTTGCGCGTCGCGAGCACGCGGCGAAGCCGCCCCCGCCCACTACGAATACCGGGCCATGCGCAAGGATGGATCGTTGTTCTGGCTGGAGAACTTGACGCGCCGCGTAACCTGGGACGGCGCACCGGCCGTTCAAGCCACGGTCATTGACGTCACGGCCCGCAAAGAATTTGAAACCGGGATTATCGCCGCCAAAATATTGGCGGAAAAAGCTAATCTTGCGAAATCTGAATTCCTGGCCACCATGACCCACGAATTTCGCACGCCGCTGAATGCCATCATCGGGTTCAGCGATCTTCTGCGCAGTGACACCCTGTCACCGACGTCAAGCGATGCGGTCAAAGATTACGCCGAGGACATTCATAGCAGTGGTCAGCTTATGCTTTCACTGGTCAATGATGTCTTGGATATGGCGGCCATCGAATCAGGTAAACGTGAATTGTCACTCGGCCAGGTAGATATCGACAAAGCAATGGCCAAATCGATCAAAACTATTGAAACCGTGGCCCATAACAAGGGCGTCACAGTATCCCTTGAAACACCGGGTGACATCCCGTCCATTGGCGCGGATGAGCGCGCCGTCACTCAGGTCCTCCATAATCTGCTTTCCAATGCAGTAAAGTTCACAGGCCGGAACGGTCGTGTGATCCTAAGCGTCAATGTTGCCGGGGATGCAGTATCCATCACTATCTCCGATACGGGCGACGGCATTCCCGCCGACATGATCGATCGTGTAACCGAACCGTTTGTGCAAATTCAGTCCAATCCGCACGTTTCCGAAAATGGAACGGGCCTGGGCCTCGGGATCGTCAAATCCTTGATGACCGCACATGGTGGTTCGTTACGGATCGAGAGCGAGGTCGGCAATGGTACCCGCGCGACGGTAACCTTCCCGCGCTGATCATAAATTTGCGTCTTGCTGTTTCAAAATGCTACGGATGCCGGCAACGTCGAGATTGCCGCTGTCGGCGAACCGCGCCGCAGCTATGCCGGCCGCCTGGCCGGTGGCGTATGCCGTGCCCATGACCCGAATGGCCGCACCAGCCATCCGGTCGCCGTCGGCAGTCCGCCCGGCGGCGAATAAATTCGGTGTATCGATACTGGTGAGGCACCCCAAGGGAATGTCATAGGACGCCCCCTGCGGCGGCAAATCCAACGTACTGACATAGGTTTTTCGATCGTGCCATTCCGCCCCCCAGGCGCCAATGGCAATGCAATCGTCAAACTTTTTGTGGGCTTCGATATCGGACCACGTCAATTGATAAGCGCAATTGAGATGCCGGCTTTCCCGGGTACCGAATTCCGGCCCGGTACTGACTAAGTATGCATTTTCGCAGCCTTCGATCATGCGCAGCGCGTCCAGATAGGCCGCAGCCTGACGGCGGCCGGAGAGTTCGGCAGCCGTGATGCTCGTCGTTTCCCTGGGGTCGTAGTCGGCGCTGGCCACGTAAATACATAGATCGCTACTAATTGGCAGCCGAACAACGACACTGGCCATTTTGGTGAAGATGCCAGGATGGCCGGCCTTGGATGTTTCGACGGCGGCAGCGATCTGTTCCGCGGTGACATCAACATTTGACGGAATGCCGCCGAAGCGTGTTCCAAGCGAACCCAGGTTAACGGCCCCATCGTTTCCGTAACGCACGGAAGCGCCGGCCAAATGCCCAAGGTTCGCGTCGCCCGTTGCGTCAACAAAGGAACCGGCTGTAAGTGTTCTGATCCCCCCCGTATCTTGGACGGTAATTTCCGATATGCCCGCGTCGTTTCTGGTCGCGCCAACAAGGCGGCTGTGCAGGTTCAGATGAACACCGGCATCCTGGCAGACCTCATCCAGCGCCAGTTTGTTGGTTTCTGGGTCGAACGCCAGGAAGACGCCGCGAAACCGGTGTGGACCGGAGACGCCACCGTGCCGGCGTAATTTCTCAAGAACCTGCTCGCCAACCCCGAAGACAACCTGCTGCGGTGTCTCGCCAAGTGTATAGAACCCGCAATAAGTTACGACATTACGAAGCGATGCGGCGCCGCCAAGGCATCCGGCGCTTTCAATCAAAAGTGTTTTCGCGCCGGCTCGGGCGGCGCCAGCAGCGGCGCCAACACCGCCGCAACCACCGCCAACCACAATGACATCATAGTTGTTGGCCATTTCGAAACTTTCCTAGGCCTGCGGTTTACAGCTCTTCGCGAAACCCGTCGCCGCCCACGGTGGTGCGCCGCATAACGCGGCGGTGGCGTTGGGATTCCCATGGCCGCCCGCGATGGTTGACGCAACGGTTGTCCCACATGACCAAGTTACTGGCCAGCCACACGTGGGTGTAGATAAAACGATCTGCGGCCGCATGGGCCAGAAGCTCATCCAGCAGCGCCCGTCCCTCGCCCGCATCCATGCCGTCGATGTGTGAGGCATGCGCACCAACATAGAGCGATTTCCGGCCAGTCGCCGGACTGACCCGGACCAGCGGTTGAGGTACGGGCGGCACCTCGTTCTTCTCCACCTCCATGAACTGCTGGGTGGCGTCGTAGCCCATGGTGCCGCGCGAATAGGCCAGGCTGTGATTGGCAACCAGACCTTCAACCCGCGCCTTCATGTCTGCCGGTAACGTATCCCAAGCGGCCCGCATGTCGGCAAATTCCGTTTCGCCGCCATCAGGCGGGACTTCACGGGCCGATAGCAAGGACGCCTTCGATGGGATCACCTTGAACGATGAGTCCGAATGCCAGAGCTGATTACCGCGATTATAGGACATGGCTTCGGAACTTTCGGCCATGATCTGGTCGTCTGGTCCGACGTTGGAAATATCGGATAGATAAACGTTGCTGACGGCGCGGTCACGGTGGCGGCGAACCGAGGGTTCCAGCGGACCAAACCGGCGGGAGAACGCAATTTGCTGATCATCAGTTATGTCTTGATCCGGAAAGACTAACACGCCGTGTGTTTCGAAGGCGGCCTCGACAGATGCAAAGTCCCCGTCGCTCAACACCTGACGCAGATCGACGTCATCAATCCGGGCGACAAAATCTCCATTTAGGGGCGTGACCTGTACCGTCATGACAGAACCCTCCGGGTATGCCTACAGTGGGATATTGGCGTGTTTCTTCCAGGGGTTTTCCAGCTTTTTGTCGCGCAGCATGCGCAGGCTGCGGGCGACGCGCTTGCGGGTGTTGTGCGGCATGATCACATCATCGATGTACCCCCTGTGACCGGCAATGAACGGATTGGCGAACCGCTGGCGGTATTCTTCCGTGCGCTGTTCAATCTTTTCGCTATCCCCGATATCACTGCGGAAAATAATTTCCACGGCGCCCTTCGGGCCCATGACAGCAATTTCTGCTGACGGCCAGGCGAAGTTCACATCGCCGCGTAAATGTTTTGAGCTCATGACGTCATAGGCACCGCCATAAGCCTTTCGCGTGATGACCGTAATTTTCGGCACAGTTGCCTCGGCAAACGCAAATAGCAACTTTGCGCCATGTTTGATAATGCCACCGTATTCCTGTGCCGTACCGGGCATGAACCCAGGCACATCGACAAGCGTCACGATGGGAATATTGAAGCAATCACAGAACCGTACAAACCTGGCGGCCTTGATCGACGATGAGATATCCAAACAGCCCGCCAGCACCATCGGTTGATTGGCGACAATACCGACAGTTTGCCCTTCGACGCGGCCGAATCCGACGACGATGTTGCCGGCGTAGTCCGGTTGGATTTCGAAGAAATCCCCCTCATCGACCATCTTGGTGATCAGTTCCTTCATGTCATAGGGCTTATTGGCATTGTCGGGTATCAGGCTGTCCAGGGACATCTCTACCCGGTCCCATGGGTCGGGGGTATCGCGGACCGGCGGTTTCTCTTCGTTGTTGGCTGGTAGAAAATCTATGAAACGGCGCAGATACAATAAGGCTTCCATGTCGTTTTCAAAGGCCCGGTCGGCGACTCCTGAGGTCCCTGTATGGGTGCTGGCACCGCCCAATTCCTCGTGGGTGACCTCTTCGTGGGTGACGGTCTTTACAACGTCGGGGCCGGTGACGAACATGTAACTGGTGTCGCGGACCATGAAGATGAAATCAGTCATTGCCGGTGAATAGACCGCACCACCGGCGCACGGCCCCATAATCATGGAAATTTGCGGGACCACGCCGGACGCCATGACGTTGCGCTGAAACACTTCGGCATAACCGGCCAAAGACGCGACGCCTTCCTGGATGCGCGCGCCACCGGAATCATTCAAGCCGATCACCGGGGCGCCGACTTTCATGGCCTGGTCCATAATCTTGCAGATCTTTTCCGCGTGGGCCTCCGAAAGTGAGCCGCCGAAGACGGTGAAATCCTGGCTGAAAACAAAAATCAGGCGGCCGTTGACGGTTCCGTATCCTGTGACGACGCCGTCGCCCGGCACGGTCTGCTCTTCCATGCCGAAATCCGTGCTGCGATGACCGACGAACATGTCCCATTCCTCGAAGGAATCGGGATCCAGCAGCGCCTCGATGCGTTCGCGCGCGGTCAGCTTGCCTTTCTTGTGTTGGGCCTCGATACGGCGCTCACCACCACCTAAACGGGCTTGTTCGCGTTTTTCTTCAAGCTGCCGAATGATTTCGTGCATGGTCAATTCTCCGCCATATGCCCCCTGCAACTTCGCCGTTTCAAGATAGGCAAGCGGACCGGGAGCGGCTAGCAAAAAAGCTACCGCCTCAGGACTCGCAATCCCGGAATAATCCTCTAAAACTATGCCCGCCTGGAATAATCGGGGCACGCCCACGGCAATCACCAGTCCGTGGGTCTATCGAGGGAATTGAAGGGAACGAACATGAGCGATCAGATGGATATCATTTACACCAAGGTGGACGAAGCCCCGGAATTGGCCAGCGGCTCTTTCCTACCGATGATCCGCGCCTTCACGGCGCCGGCCGGCATCACCGTAGGCACTAAGGATATCTCCCTGGCCGGCCGCATCCTGGCCCAGTTCCCCGGTCGCTTGACCGAAGCACAGTTTCAATCCGACGATTTAACCGAATTGGGCGAATTGGTGAAGACACCGGGCGCCAATGTCATCAAGCTGCCCAATATCAGTGCCTCAATTCCCCAGTTGAAAGCTGCAATTTCCGAATTACAGAGCCAGGGCTATGATCTGCCTAATTATCCCGATGATCCGCAAACCGACGACGACCACGCCGTTCAAGCCAAGTACGACATCGTCAAAGGCAGCGCCGTGAACCCTGTCCTGCGCGAAGGCAATTCAGACCGCCGCGCGCCCAAGGCGGTGAAGGAATTCGCAAAAAAGAACCCGCACTCCATGGGTGCGTGGCAGTCGTCTTCGAAAACCCACGTGTCTTCCATGTCCGAGGGTGATTTCCTGACTAATGAGAAGTCCGCGACCATCACCGACGCTCAGGCCGGAGATGCCCGGATCGAGTTCGTGGCTGGTGACGGTGCCGTCACCGTCCTCAAGGACGCGATTACACTGCAGCCAGCGGAAGTAGTCGATTCCACGTTTATGGGCGCCAAGGCGCTCCGGGCTTTCCTGGAAACTCAAGTCAAGGAAGCCAAAGATCAAGGCGTCCTGTTCTCGCTTCACGTCAAGGCAACCATGATGAAGGTCGCTGATCCCATCGTATTTGGGCATGCTGTCTCCGTGTTCCTGGCGGATTTTTATGCCAAATACGCCGACATGCTGAGCGAATTGGGGGCTGATCCCGATAACGGTCTCGGCGAACTGGAGGCGAAAATTGCCACGCTGCCCGAAGGAAAACGTGGAGAAGTTGAAGCCGATTTAAAGGCCGCAATGAACGCAGGTCCGGATTTGTACATGGTGAATTCCGACCGAGGCATCACCAACCTGCACGTTTCGTCGGATGTGATCATCGACGCTTCCATGCCCGCCTTGATACGCGCCGGCGGTAAGGGCTGGGGCCCGGACGGCAAGGAACACGACACAAAGTGCGTGATCCCCGACAACAGCTACGCGCCGGTGTACGAAGAGACTATCAACTTCTGCAAGGAACACGGCGCCTTCAATCCCTCAGAGATGGGTACCGTCCCGAACGTCGGCTTGATGGCTCAAAAGGCCGAGGAATACGGCTCACACCCGCAAACATTTAAGGCGCCGGCGGACGGCACCATGCGGGTCGTCACAGCTAATGGCGATTCCGTCCTCGAACATTCGGTCGAGGACGGCGATGTCTGGCGCATGTGCATGACCAAGGACGCGCCGATCCGCAATTGGGTGCAGTTGGCAATTACCCGGGCCCGGGCCAGCGGCGATCCGGCTGTGTTCTGGCTCAATAAGGACCGTGCCCATGACGCACAGCTAATCGAAAAGGTGAATGCCTATCTGCCCGATCATGACACGGATGGTCTGGAGCTTCACATCATGGCGCCCCGTGAGGCCACCAAGTACACCCTGCAGCGCATGAAGCAGGGCCAGGACACCATATCGGTCACCGGCAATGTGCTGCGCGACTATCTGACCGATCTGTTCCCGATCCTCGAGGTCGGCACCAGCGCCAAGATGCTATCCATCGTGCCCTTGATGAACGGCGGTGGTTTGTTTGAAACCGGCGCCGGCGGGTCGGCCCCAAAACACGTCCAGCAGATGATCGCCGAAGGTCACCTGCGTTGGGATTCGCTGGGTGAGTTCTGTGCGCTCGCCGCCTCTTTGGAACATTTGGCGAGCGCCAAGAACAATGCTAAGGCGCAGGTTATTGCTGATGCTTTGGATGCTGCGACGGAAATGCTGCTCGATAATAACAAGTCACCCAGCCGCAAGGTCAATGAATTGGACAATCGCGGCAGTCACTTTTACATCGCGCTTTATTGGGCGGAAGCCCTGGCGGCACAAGATGATGATGCGGACCTCAAGGCCCACTTCACGCCCATTGCCACACAATTACGCGCCAACGAAGCGGCAATTGTTGGCGAATTGGAGGCAGCACAAGGCGACGCTGTGGACCTCGGCGGTTACTACAAGCCTAACGCCGCCAAGCGTGAAGCCGCGATGCGGCCGAGTGCGACGTTGAATGCGGTTTTCGCCTGACGTTCAGACTTTCAATAATAACCGAAAGGGGGAGCCATCAGCTCCCCCTTTTTGCATGGCGCCTGCGGATGATGCCGTCTTGTCAATTTCAACCGGCGCATCGACAATATACCGGCTGGGCTACGGAGTAATCGCCATGACCATCATGAATATTCTCGACAAAAACCCCTTCTGTGACCTTTTGGGCATCCAATACCCGATCTGCCAGGCCGGCATGTATCAGGTCGCCTATGGGCAACTGGCCGCCGCCGTATCCAATGCCGGTGGTCTGGGTGTCGTGGGCTCGGCATTCATGGAACCCGAAGACTTGCGCCGCGAAATCAGGCTGGTGAAAGACCTCACGGACAAGCCCTTCGGCGTGGACATCTTGTTTGCGGAAGTATCCGGCGACGACACTACGGCGACCGGCTACACCCAGCAGGTCGAAGATCATATTGCCGTGACTTTCGAGGAAGGCGCCCATGTTCTGGTCTCTGGTCTGGGAAATCCCGGCCGCATCGTCGCCGACGCCCATGCCCGCGGCATGACAGTCATGTCCCTGGTCGGCAATGTGCGGCAAGCCGTCGCCGTGGAAGCGTCAGGCGTAGACGTAGTGATCGCGTCCGGTCATGAGGGCGGCGGTCATGTGGGTCGCATTGGTACCATTGCGCTGATCCCGAAGGTCGTCGATAGCGTCAATATCCCGGTCTTGGCCGCCGGCGGCCTGGCCGATGGGCGCGGCCTGCTGGCGGCGCTGGCCATGGGCGCGCTGGGCGTGTGGATGGGGACCCGGTTCATCGCCACCCAAGAGGCCCGCGGCCACAACAATTATAAGCGCAAGATCGTCGACATCGACGAAGACGGCACTGTTGTCACCCGGGCCCATTCCGGAAAGCCCAACCGTATGATCCGCAACCGATTTACGGATTCCTGGATCGGCCGCGAGCATGAGATAAAGCCGTTCCCGCAACAGCTTCGTGACGTCGGGGAAACCCGGTCCTACCGTGGCCGCATCGAAGGTGATACGGAAATGGGCGTCCTGCCGGCCGGTCAGGGTGCCGGCTTGATCACCGCCGTGCCGCCAGCCGGTGAGGTAGTACGCGATATTATGGTCGAGGCGCGGGCCGTGCTGGAGCAATGGGATTCAGCATAATCGTGAAACACCCAGAGTTGGCGCATCCGGATAAACCCCCCTACAACTTCATGACATGACCCAACCCGGTTCCCATCCAGTTTCACCAACCCCAGCGGCCCTCACCATGATGGCGGCGCTGCTAGGTCTGGCGTTGAGTAATTTGTTTATCCGCTCGTCGATGGGTGTGCTGGCGCCTGAACTGGCCGAGGACCTGGATATGTCACCGGTCGTCCTTGGCGCAACCGCCTCAGCGTTTTTCTTCGCCTATGCGATCTTTCAAATCCCGGGTGGCATGTTGCTGGACCGGTTCGGCCCACGCCGGGTGATTGTGGGGCTGTTCCTATTGACGTCTGCCGGCACGTACCTGTTCTCTTTCGCACCTGGCGGCGGCACCATGCTGATTGCCCGCATCATCATGGGCATAGGCTGCGCCGCCATCTTCCCCGGCGCCTTCATGCTGATATCGCGTTTCTATCCCGCCGACCGCCTGACCAGTGTGGCCGGCATCATGAACAGCTTCGCCATGATGGGGATGTTTTTGGCGACATTCCCACTGGCCTACTTGGTCACGTCCATTGGTTGGCGGCAGGGTTTTCTGTTGATTGCCATGGCGACCACCGTGCTCACCGTCTTCGCGTGGTTTGCGATCCGCGACTGGCCGCCTTCCATTGACGGTACGCCACCGAAATCGACAGAGAACTTACGTCAAATCCTGAGCGGCGTTGGCCAAGCATTGGCCACCCGCCACGTTCTGAACATCGCCAGTGCCGGCATCGCCTTGTCCGCCGGCAGTGTGTTTCTGGGACTGTGGGGTGGCCCGTATTTAAACGACGTGCATGGATTGACCGAGACCGAACGCGGCGAGGTCCTCATGTACATGGCCTTTGCCGGTGTTGCCGGACATTTCACCTTCGGCAACATGGCGCGCATTCTGAACACGTTGAAGGGCCTCGTGTTGTTCGGCACCGGCGCTGCAACTCTCATCACAGCAACTTTGGCCGCTGTGCCGGAACCATCGCAACTCACGGTGACGGTGTTGTTTGCGGCGCTGGGTTTCGCCTGTGGATATCCTTCGGTCCTGCTCGCCCATGCGCGGGCCATTATGCCGGACCGTCTCATGGGGCGCGGGATCGCCGTCGTCAATACCGGTATTATGATCGCCATCGCCCTGATGCAAACCGCCGTCGGAACGGTGATCAGTATTTTAACCCCCGTCGGACAAGCGGTCAGCGCCGACAGTTACCGCATCGCCTTCGCTTTCCTGGCGTTCATGGCGTTTCTGTCGTTCATTCTCTACATCCGTGTTGAGGACCGTCGCCCGCGAGACACGCAGCCTTCTGCGCACTGATAGAATATATGTGCCATAATGCGCCGGCTTGGCAGCTGGGAGGATTGTGATCAATGCGGCACATATCATTGCGCTTACTATGTCTGGTGATGTTGATCGGGCTCGTCGGCCCGGTTATGTCCGTGGCGGTCGCCAAGGACCCTGTGTCGCCCAGCCCGGCATTACGCCCGCACCGGGTTGTGGAAATCCAACTGCAAGCCCTGCAACACAATGACCTGCCGTTCGCCGACGCCGGCATTCTCCAAACCTGGGCCTTCGCACATCCCAACAATAAGCGCCTGACCGGGCCCGTTGGCCGCTTCGCCGCGATGATCAAAAGCCCTGGCTATCACTTCTTGATCAATCATCGCAGCCATCGCATTGAAACTGTTACACAGACCCCGACGCAGGCCATTTTCGCGGTCACCGTCGTCAGCGCCCAGGGGCCGGTCGTCGCCTATCTGTGGGAGGTTTTGAAGGTCGCGGGCGGTGATGAAGACGGATCGTGGATGACGGCCATTGTATCGCCGCCGACGCCTGTCGGAGAAGAGACCTAGTCCTTTAGCTTAAAATAATCCGGTCGGCCGGTCGGCCAGGGGTCGCCCCACATCTGCTGACCGCCATCAACCGTTATCACTTCGCCAGTGATGAACTTGCCGGACGGCGCCGCCAGATAGATGCAGGCTTCGGCGATATCCCAGGCATCACCGGCTTTCAGCATGGGGTTCGATTGTTGGTAGCTGGCCGCGCCTTCCGGCGGGTAAAGACCGAAAGCCGTGGTCTCGCAACATCCGGGCGCCACGCAGTTGACCCGGATATTGTTGGGCGCCCACTCCACCGCAATGGACTTCGACAGATAAATGACCCCGGCCCGAGCCGCCGCTGTATGCGCAATACCTGGCAGGCCGCGCCAGATGTCGGCGACAATATTGACCACGTTACCGGGCGCTTCCGCCGCCATCCATCGCCGCGCCGCAGCCTGGGTCATATACCAGGTGCCGTTCAGGTTGGTATCGATGACGGCGTTCCAGCCTTTCGGTTTGAAATCGATGGCGGCCTGCGGAAATTGGCCGCCGGCGTTGTTGACCAGAACATCAACGCCGCCAAAGTCTGTCCATGCCCGGGCCATGAAGTCCTCGACCGCTTCCGGATCACGGATCGACAGGGCGTGCGCGGAGACACGGCCGCCAAGGCCCTCAAAAAACGAGGTGGCGACCGCTAGCTTCTCCTCATCGCGGCCGCAAATGATCAGGTTCGCACCAAGCTTCGCAAACAGCGCGGCGATGGCCTTGCCCAGCCCGCTGCCGGCGCCAGAAACGACGACACTCTTGCCGGCAAACAAGTCAGCGCGATAAACGCTCGTCATCCCGCGCAATTCATCATCGCTGAACCCGTATTCACGGGTACCGTCCGATACCGTCGTCATGGCTGCCGCTCCTCAATAATTACTGGCGTCGAAACTATGGCATCGGAACGGCAACAACAATCCTGTGCGCTTAGTTGACCTGCCTCATGGGACGGTTAGGCTGAAACGTCAGAATAGCGCGCAGCAAGGGAGACCCATCATGAATACCGTGACCGATCGCGACGATACCTACGATACCAGCGCCGAAAATTTGAAGGCCCTGGCGGAGCAATTGATTCTGACATTGCGTATCCGATCCATCCCCATCGGCATGAAACTGTTCGAAGACGCCGAGGAGATGCATAAGGTACCCGGCCTGCGCACGCCGACACCGGAATTTCATTTTACCATGTGCCAGTTGGTCGGGCAGGTTCGCTCAGCCGGTTTCACCTTGGGCATCGCTCACGAGAACACGCGTATGAATTCTAACTGCGGCGGTATCGTCGGTTTGAATGCGCCGGGTGAGTCTTATCTGACCGGCGAAAACATGGATGGTGTTTGGTTCGAAAATCGTGAAGCCTCGTTCCAACATCAAGCCCAGATGACCCGCGTGGAGCCGAAATATGCCGGCCTTTGCGCAACGCCCTTGCGGTCCGCCCGGCTTGATCCGCCTGACATCGTGTTGTTCTACGCCAATCCGGCACAGACCATCTTGTTCGTCAACGGCCTGCAGTGGAAACGTTATCGGCGATATGACATGACGATAACCGGCGAAAGTGCGTGTTCCGATTCATGGGGTCGGGCATTGGCGACCGGCGAGACGTCGATCTCCATCCCGTGTTACGCCGAGCGCCGCTATGGCGGCGTCGCCGACGACGAGATGCTGCTGGCCATGCCGCCCGATGAGTTTGTCCGCGGTATGGAAGGCCTGGCCGGTATCGGTAAGGTCGGTCTCAGATACCCAATCCCCGCCTACGGCACGCAAATGGACCCGGCTCTGGGGATGGGCGTCAGTTACCCCGCAAAAACATAAGCTCTCCAATCCCAACCAATGGCGATGGCGGGGAGATCACCGCGTGGGCCAGCGTGGGTAGGAACCGAGAGGTATTCGGAACATCAGTCCCGCACCAACAGAAAATACCGCGCCGCCTGTTCAACTTCATTCGCCATGTTGCGGCGGCGATTGATGGCCTCGTAATCCTCACCCCATCGCTCCGCCTGAAAAGTCTCATCCAAAAGTGCGGCCTCCATGCCCTGCTCCCAGGTCAGCCGCCCGTGTGCCACGGCCAAGCCTAGCCCTAAGGAACCAAATATCTGGGTCATGCGCACAACCCCGGTGAGCGGAAAATCTTCGTAGGCGGCGATGGCTGCCGAAAGTGCATCCAACGCGTCTTCGGGTTGGTTGATGTGCACGATACCCGTCGTCACCACAAGGGTGGCGTCCAAGTCATTCGACAGCCAATCGAGCATCGGTTGCCACACCGCTGATTGACGTTCCACCAAGTCCGGTGGCCCGTCGGCCCGGTAACAAAGCAAATCGGTCGCCCCATAGCCCGCAGTCTCGGTGATAACATCGGCCCGGTTGGGCATTACTCGATCCAAGGCCGTGCAGGCCAATTGCATCATCGGCATGGATGTAGGATCAATTTTGACGTCCTGAGCGGCCCATTCATCGGTGATGGCCCCAGCCAGGCTATCAGCCGGCACAATCAGTGTCGCGCCGACCGGGGTTTTCACCGGCCGGCCGTCCAGTTCAACCCGGAACCCGCCAGACGCATCAGCAACGGCGGCCGCTTCCTTGTAGAAGCGACGCGCCGCCTGATCGCTCATGCGTGAGCCTCTAGTTACCGAACAAGCTCTTCAGGCCTTTGGAAATGCCTTCCACGGGATTGGTCGGCGCTGCTTCTTCTTTTTTTGCCGGTGCCGTGCTGGTTGTCGACCCACTCGACGATCCCGACGATTTCGCCGGCGCGGCTTCCGCCATTTTGCCCGGCACGACCTTCTTCCCGGCCAGGGCCGGTGTGCAGTAGTCGGTGTTATCGGTTTTAGCAACCGTCGACTTAACCGCCTTCTCAAGCAGCAGGGAAAGGCCCATGGTGCCCACCGCAAGGCCGGTACGGGCCGCACCGGCGGCGACGTTCCCGACCGCCGCCGCAGCGTCGATTTCATAGTCGGGCTTTAAGAAGGTGCCCTTGATCGTCACCGGTATCATAACGGCAGTAGCCAAATTTGCCTTCTTGGCGCGCGGGTCGACTTTCAGTTTGATGGTCTCGTTGGCCAAGTTTACACCGCCAACACCGACGACAGAGATGCCTCCGGTCTCGAACACCACGGCGCGGCCGGCGGCCATGCCCTTCTTGATGTCGAAGTGAACAACACCGCAGATGATCTTTTTGTCATCATTGCTGTCGAACACATTGAGTAGATCAGTGGAAATCAGGTTGAGTGCGCCGCTTTCCAATTGGCCGTCCTTGGTGACCACGCGGGTTTTGCCGTTCAAGCCGGCCATGATCTGACGTACCGAACCGCCGTTGCCGGAGACATTAACGTCCACATCAACCTTGCCCTTGGCAATATCCGTCAGGCCGCGTTCGGTGAGAACCTTGCCGTAATCGACCTGCTTGACGCCAATGATCGCTTTCAGGGCCGGTGTTTTCTTCGACCCATCAACGACCACGTCGCCGCTGATCTGACCACCGCCAAATCCGGCATTTAACGGCTTCACGGCCAGCCGGCCATTCTTCAGGTTGACGCCGAGATCCAGGTTCGTGACCTGCATGCCCTGGACGATGATCTTCTTGGCCGTGAATTTGACCTTGGCGTCAGCTGCCTTCAAGCCATCCAAGGGCAAGGGATCATTCGGAAAGACCCGCCCGTCATCGGCTTTCTTGGCCGGTGCCATGGCCTTGCCGTCGCCTTTCGGCAGCAGTTCATCCAGGTTCAGGGTATCCGTGGACAGTGCCACATCAACCGCCGGGCGCTTGCCGGATAGATTGGCCGCCAGACGCCCCTTAAAGGCCAGCTTACCAATGCCGAGGTCGAGATTTTCCAGGGCAACTTTCGTCGGGCCATCGAGTTTGGTCTGAGCATTCACGTGATAAGCACCGCCGACCGGCAGTTTCACGTCCTTGGCGGCCGGCGCCAGGGCGGCGGCGGCCTTCAAAGTATTTTCAAGGCTGGCGCCCTTCAGGGCCAGTTTTAAATCGGCTTTTGGCTTGCCGCCGTCAACACCGGCCTGCCCGTCAAGACCGATGGTCGCGGCCAAGGCCGCGATATCCAGTTTCACCGGGAACATACCGCCACCGGCGAGCGCCGAGATCGAACCCACTTGGCCACCAACAGAGAACGCCTGGCCATTCAGGCTGCCTTTGACTTCGAGATTGAGCGGTGCCGAGGTGCTGTCAGCGTTCAAGGTGACGGCATCAAGGGCGACAGTATATTCCGCCTTGGCCGCCGCGTCTTTATACGTGACCTTAACGTCCTTGATAGAAACGCTACGCACCACTGGCAGGGCAAAGTCATCGCCGTCGGATTTCTCTTCTTTTTTCTTCGCCACCTTGGCATGGCCGAATTCCCAGTTACCGTGACCGCCGTTGTCTTTCTCGGCAATCAGATCAACGCCTTCCAAGATCACCTGTTTGACATCGATCTGCTTCGACAGTAACGGCATCAGAGCCATTTCAGCAGCGAATTTCTTGATGGTCACCATCTGCGGCTTTGAGCCCCACTTGGCATTGGCAAAACTGACACCTTCGACGGAAACCCGCGGGCTCATGGAGATTTCCAACTCCAGGTCACCATCTATCTTCAGTTCGCGGCCGGTTGCCTCCTTGGCTTTCTCGGCAATCAGGCCCTTGTATTGGTTCAAATCCAGGTTCATCAGATAGACGACACCGGCGACGACGACAGCCACCAGCAAGACGCCGATTCCCAATACGATCTTAATCCAACGTGACAAAATTCAGTCCTCCCTTATGTCATTCAGTAGGCCGGGTAACTCGCTGAAATCCCCAATAACCCGCACAGCACCGGCCCGCTCCAATTCTTCCGTTTCATGGTAACCCCATTGAACACCAATTGCCATCACACCGGCGTTCCGGGCCATGTCCATATCGAAAGTGGTGTCGCCGATCATCACCGTGGTTTCAATTACCGCACCGGTTTCGATCATGGCCTTTTCCAGCATCTCGGGATCCGGCTTTCCGCGCGCCCGGTCCGCCGTTTGCAGTGTCGCGAAATGGCTCAATACATTGTGATTCTCAAGCGTACCGACCAGCCCCCGGTGGGATTTGCCGGTGGCAACGCCGAGCACCCAACCGGACGATGACAGAGATTGGATCACTTCCTTGGTTCCCGGATAGAGGGACTCATCAAGCTCGCCGTTCTGGCGCATGACCTGCCAGGCGGCACTGTAACCATCCCTTAGGCGTCCTAAAACGACATCGTCGACCCCTGGTGCAAGCAAGCGGATCGCCGTCAGTAATGGCAGCCCAACGATGCGCCGAATCGCTTGATCATCGGCGCGCGCCAGACCTTCGCCATCAAATGCCGCATGCATGGCACCGATAATGGAATGTTGAGAATCAACCAATGTTCCGTCGCAATCGAAAACGCAAAGCCAGATAGTACGCGGCAAAATGTCTTCCTTTCCCAAGGCTAAAGTCACGCAGACAAATTTATCGGCATATACTTCCGTTCAGTAATTCAGGCCGGTCACGTGGCCGAATAGAATAAGATGGTGTCGCCCCAGCCGTTCATTCAGCGGTATCGTGTTCATTGAGACCGGGGAAACGGATATAGAAAACAGCCCCGCCTTCCGGTGCATCATTGACCCCTACGGTCGCCCCGTGAGCGTCCGCAATTCGTCTGACAATCCCCAGGCCGCTACGCACACTGCCACGTCGGTCGGCGCGCAAATGATGAGTGAAAACAGTCGCCTTGCTTTCGTCGGGTACACCGCCACCTCGGTCGATGACGTAAATGGCGGGCGATTCGGTTACTTTGATGGTCACCGTCGTCCCTTGTTCCGAGTGTTCGATGGCATTTTCAACGAGATTGCGCAGGGCCTGTTCCAAGGCCTCCGTGCGGCCCCAAACATAGGTCGGCGTGGCCACGCCGGTGACTTCGATGAGACGGTTCCGCCGAATAGTCAGCGGCGCAACATTGGCCGCCACGGATTTGGCGATAGCAACAAGCTCAGCCCGTTCATTGGTCACGATTTCGAGGCCATCGATCCGGGATTCAGTCAGTAATTCCTCAACAATTCGTGAGATGTTGTCGACATCAGTCTTCAGCGAATCCGTGGCGTCGAACCGTCCCAGGTTGTCAAGATTGGCGCGAAGCACCGCCAACGGCGTGCGCAGTTCATGCGCAACATCATTGGCGAACTCTTGTTGGCGCTTGATACCCTCCTGCAACGCGCGCTCCATCTGCTTGCGCTCGGAGATGTCGAAGGAAAACGTCGCAGTGCTGCCATCGGGAAGACGCTCTTCGTGGGTTAAATAGTGTGCGCCGTCTTCCCGGCGAACTTCAAAGGGCCGGCCAGGTGTTTGGTGTTGCTCCATGCGCTCAGCAATCCATGCCTCTTCGCGGCCAAGGGCCTCTGTAATCCCGCCAGAATGGGCGAGAGCGGTAACGAAGCGGATAAATGGCGTGCCGGCGACGAGATCACGTTCACCGATTCCAGTGACATCAAAAGCCTTGCGATTGATAAAGACTATTCGGTCTTCCTTATCCGTCAGAAAAAAGATTTCTGACATTTCTTCCATCGCCAAACGCAATCGCTCTGATTCTCCTTCGGCCTGAATTTTGTCGGTAATGTCACGGACAATGCCACGAACGCCAGTGAACTGGCCGGTCTCATAGGAAAATACCGGCAAGGCGCTGACCAAAAGATGGAGCGGACAGCCATCGCGGGCGGTCAGCTGATAGGGATGATCGCGAAACGGCTTTTGGAAATTTGGCGGGACTCCTGCACCATCCTCTCCGGCAAAAGAGCCAAGCTCAGCCAAGGTCTGTCCGAGGGCTTGATCCGGCGGAATTCCACAGCTGTCGAATATTCTCTCGGAAATAAAATTCAACTTGAGATCAGCATCAAGACTCCACACCCAATCGGACGTCAGACGGGTAATGTCATCCAACATCTCGATGGTCTCGGCCAATCGGGAGGAAACATCGTTAGCCGATGAGAACCAATGACTTAGTCTTTCTTCATTCATCCCAATGACGACCTGCCGAAAGTATTAAACAACATCTGCACGAAAGTATTATAAGTTTCTTAAGCTGACCTGACGCCCCGATAAACCTATGCGTCCGCTTCATCTTCCGAGAGTAAATAGCCGACACCGCGCAGCGTGTGGATTGTCACATCGGCTCCCGATTCGGACAATCGCTTACGCAAACGCGAGACGTGCACCTCGACGGAGTTCGACGATACCTCTTCGTCAAACCCGTAAATCTTGTCCTCGATAACATCCTTGGGCACGACATGCCCAAGCCGCCGCATGAGATGCTCAAGAACCCCCATCTCTCGTCGCGAAATGGGAATGGTCGAGCCATCGACCTGAACCTCGCGGGCGGTCGAATCGAACGTAATGTTGCCGGCAGTCATCACCGTACCCAATGCCCCACCCGGACGGCGCAACAGGGCCCGGATACGTGCCACCAGTTCCTCCATGGCGAAGGGTTTGACCAGATAATCATCACCGCCCAGGTTTAAACCCAGAACCCGATCATCGACACCGTCGCGGGCTGTCATAATCAAAACCGGTGTTTCGTCGCCGCGATCACGCCAACTTTTCAGTAGATCCAAACCGTCCGCGTCGGGCAGTCCCAGGTCCAGCAAGATGGCATCGTAGCTCACGGTGGAGAACGCGGCCTCAGCGTCTTCGGCGTTCAACACCGCATCCACCGTGAAACCCTCTTTCTCGATGCTCAGCCGGATGAACTCGGCGAAACGTTCGTGATCTTCCACCAAAAGCAGACGCATCGATCTCCTCCCATTCGGCCGAGTCCGCGGCCAGTTTAGTACACGTTCCCAGGTTCGGGAAATCCAGCATTCTCATCTTTGGGGTCAAAACCGAAAAACTCGAAGACTGATGCGATATTTGGCGGCAACGGCGCTTCAATCAGTATGGGCCGCCCCGATGGCCCTGCCAAACTTATTGCCCGCGCATGGAGTTGCATTCCCGCATCATCGGGCAATCCATCCAGATAGGCCGCCCGGCCGCCATACTTACCATCGCCGATAATCGGTGTTTCAAGGGCGATGGCAGCGTGGGCGCGCAACTGATGGGTTCTGCCCGTCAATGGCTCCATGACCAGCCAGGCGACCTTGCGACCGGCGCGGTCCACCGTGTCATAGATGGTCTGTGCCGATTGTCCGGCCTCCGAGGCAACCATGCGTTCCCCCTGGCCACCGGATCGTTTCGTCAGTGCCAGGTTGATCTCACCACGATCCAATGCCGGCACACCAGCAACTAAGGCCCAATAAAGTTTCCGCGTTTCGCGCTGACGGAATTGCTGAGTGATGCTGCGTGCCGCTTTGGCCGTACGGGCCAAAACCAAGACACCACTGGTATCCTTGTCCAGGCGATGCACCAGGCGCGGCCGCTCCTTGGCGCCAAACCGCAGTTCGTCCAACATGCCATCTAGATGGATTGTGGTATTGGTGCCTCCTTGTACGGCCAATCCCGGCGGCTTATCGATGGCCAGCATTTGATCATCACGGTAGAGAACGCGTTGGTGCAGATCAGCAATCATGTCGTCTGAAATTACAATCGCCTTAGGCGGCTTATGCCTGTGGCTGCTTTCCGTATTCGAGGGCAGCGGCGGCACACGGACTTCTTGGCCGGCGACAACCCGATCTCCGGCTTTGGCCCTTTTGCCATCCAATCTGATCTGTCCGGTTCGCAACAGTTTCTGCAGCCGTCCGTGCCCGATGGCCGGGTAGTGACGCTGAAACCAGCGATCGACGCGCACCCCCTCATCGCCGGTATCGACAGTTTTGATTTGAACGCCGCTCATCCCAAAATTGCCCTGAATACCGCCATGCCGGCAACGAAGGCGGCGATCCCGAAGCTCACGGATAGGACAATGTACAGTCCCCCCGACACCCACTCGCCACGGCTCCACAAAAACATGGCATCCATAGAAAATGCCGAAAATGTCGTGAACGCACCCAGACAACCAACCACCAAGAATGCCCGCATTTCCTCAGATGGCGACCAGACCAAGGCCGAAATTTCGACGAGTGACCCCAGTATGAATGAACCGGCGATGTTGACGATCATCGTGCCGTAGGGGAATCCATGCCCGATAAAGTGTCCGGCACCCGACATCACCAGAAACCGGCCCACGGCGCCGAATGCACCGCCGGCGGCAACGGCCATTAGCATTTGCACGGACATGCCTAAGGACTTTCAAACATAATTAATCGGCCTTCGTTTTCCGAAGTTTATCCCAGTATTCCAGGCGCTTGGCAATTTCCCGCTCGAAACCCTTTTGGCCGGGCACATAAAGCCGGCTTCGCGGCATGTCGTCGGGAAAATAATTCTGGCCGGAAAACCCATCATCCGCATCATGGTCATAAGCATATCCCGCGCCATAACCCAGGTCTTTCATGAGGTTGGTCGGCGCGTTCAAGATATGCTTCGGCGGCGACAACGACCCGGTTTCCTTCGCCGCCCGCCGTGCCGCCTTCTCGGCTTTGTAGGCGGCATTCGATTTTGGCGCCGTGCCAAGATAGATGACGCACTGAACGATGGCCAATTCGCCCTCCGGTGAGCCTAGACGTTCGTAAGCCTCCCAGGCGGCCAGGCTTTGCGGCAACGCGTTGGGGTCGGCCAGTCCGATATCCTCGACCGCAAAACGGGTCAGCCGCCGGAGGATATAACGCGGGTCCTCGCCGCCGTCGAGCATTCGTGCCAGCCAGTAAAGCGCCGCATCCGTGTCCGATCCACGGAGCGACTTGTGCAGGGCGCTGATCAGATTGTAGTGCGCGTCGTCGGATTTATCATAAAGCGGCATGCGCTTCTGGACGGAGCGCGACAAGGCCGCCGTGTCCAAAAGCGGCGCGTCGGGCAGCGTGAACAGTTCTTCGGCCATATTCAACAGATACCGCCCGTCGCCATCAGCCAGGGCACGGAGCGCGGCGCGGGCGTCGGCATTAATGGGCATTTGCCGTCCGGCGTCGGTTTCAGCGCGGACCAACAACTCATCCAGGGCGGCGTCGTCAAGCCGGTTCAACACCATCACCTGGGCCCGCGACAGAAGCGCGGCGTTCAACTCAAACGACGGGTTCTCCGTCGTCGCGCCGACAAGAACCACCGTTCCATCTTCCACGTAGGGCAGAAAACCGTCCTGCTGGGATTTGTTGAACCGGTGGATTTCATCGATGAACAGTAAGGTTCCGCGCCCCATCTGGCGCAGGCGGTTGGCTTCCTCGAAAGCTTTACGCAGATCGGCAACGCCCGAGAACACCGCTGACAGGGGTACGAAGGCCATATCCGACTGATCCGCCAACAACCGCGCAATCGTGGTCTTGCCGGTCCCCGGCGGCCCCCAGAGCACCATGGACGTTAAGCGACCAGAGGCCACCATGCGGCCGATTGGTGCTTCCGCAGCCAACAAATGATCTTGGCCAACCACGAGGGCCAGTGTGTCGGGGCGCAGACGATCAGCAAGCGGGCGCGGCGCCTGATTTTCAAATAATGTGACCACGCTCAGCGGTTGATCACAAGTTCACGGGCGCGACCGTTGCGCAGCAGACCCACATGCCAGCGGTCCACGGGCTTGCGCAGTTCTTGGCGCAGATTATCAACGGTCTCGACATCGTGGTTATTGACGGACCGCACGAAATCACCGACCCGGAAACCGAGGCGATTGGCCGGTGAGCCGCGCAGGATTTCGAAGATAAAAACGCCAGAGACGAATGGATCCGCGCCAATCTGCTCCGCCAGGGCAGGCGACATATTGCCGACGACGGCGCCCGCCAGGGGCTGTTCGCCATCCAGGCGGGTCTCGTTCTTCGACGGCGATTCCGGGGCTGGCGCGAGTTGCAGGCTGACTGCCCGCGTATTCCCGCCCCGCCAAGTCCGGACGACAGCCATGTCACCAACCGGTAGCGTCGCGATGCGGTGGCGCAAGCTGGTGGCGTCATTGACCTCGCGGCCATTGACCGCCAGGACGACATCACCCACCCGCAACCCGGCGTGCGCCGCCGCGCCCTTCCGATGGACCGCATTGATCAGGACACCCGACGGACGGTCCAACCCAAGGGAATTGGCAATATCCTGAGATACCGCCTGCCCTGTCGCACCCAACCACGGACGTACCAGCCGCCCGGTAGCCGACAGACCACGCACCACGGCGCGCACCATGTTTGACGGCACCGCGAATCCGATCCCGTGCGATCCCCCGCTTTTTGAAAAAATCGCCGTGTTTATTCCAACCAAGCGACCATCGACGGAGACCAATGCGCCGCCTGAATTGCCAGGATTGATGGCGGCGTCGGTCTGGATAAACGAATTTAGATCGGAATTGCCGATCTGGGTACGGGCCAATGCGGAAACGATACCGCTGGTCACCGTTTGACCAACGCCGAACGGATTACCAATGGCCAAGACCAAGTCGCCGACCTCCATTTCATCGGAATCGCGCATTTCAATGTACGGTAAGTCGGTCAGGTCTCCCTCAATACGGAGAACCGCAAGATCGGTTTTCGAATCCGTCGCGATCACATTTGCCACGAACTCCCGCCGATCCGCCAGTATGACCCGAATTTCGTCAGCCCCCTCGATGACATGGCGATTGGTGACGATGGTTCCATCGGCACCAACAATCACGCCTGACCCCAGGGAATTCTGCTTGCGCCGTTTCGGATGATCAAGGGGGACGCCGAAGCCGTCACCAAAAAACCGCCTGAAAAAAGGATCATCAAATAAGGACGGCACACCACGCCGGGCCTGCACGATCTTCTGGGTATATATATTAACGACCGCCGGCGCCGTCTTCTTGACCAGCGGCGCGAAAGAAAGATTGATTTCCGGTTGGCTAGCCGGCACCCGCTTGCTGGCGGCGGCGCTTGGGAATGCGCTCAAGGTAAGCAATACAACGGCTGCAAAAATTGACGCCCAAAGACGCAGGTATCGGTTCATGTGTTCACCTTGGTCCGTCCACGAACCTAGCACTCCGGAAACAAAAAAGGCAGCCAAGATGACTGCCTTTTATAAATGCCCCCGGCATCATGCCGGTGTTGCCTAAGCCTCGGGAAGGTCGTCCGCGGCTTCCAATTCCGCCTCATGACGGACCTTGTCTTCGGCGCCCTTGGCATCGGGGTCACGATCAACCAGTTCGATCACCGCCATGGGCGCGGCGTCACCATAGCGGAAACCAGCTTTCAAAACCCGGGTATAGCCACCGGGCCGGTCCTGGTAACGTTCGGCAAGCGTCGAAAACAGCTTTGATACGGCTTCATCATCGCGCAAAAAAGACGCGGCCTGGCGCCGAGCATGAAGCGTGCCCTTCTTGCCCAGCGTAATCATGCGGTCGCCAATGCGGCGCATTTCCTTGGCCTTCGGCAGGGTCGTCTTGATCTGTTCGTGGGTCAATAGCGAAACGGCCATATTGGCAAACATGGCTTTGCGGTGGGACGCCGTGCGGTTGAGACGGCGATATCCGTGGCGGTGTCTCATATTATGGCTCCTTTATTTACGCCCGAGCGTAGCTCTTTACCCTCGGGGAACTATTTCTTGGGGCCTAAGGCCCTCTTTGGTGGGCGTTGTCGCTCAGAACGGATCTTCCAGACGCTTCGCCAGGTCTTCGATGTTTTCCGGCGGCCAATTCGGAATTTCCATCCCCAGATGCAATCCCATGTGACCCAGGACTTCCTTAATTTCATTTAGGGACTTGCGGCCAAAGTTCGGGGTCCGAAGCATGTCGGCTTCGCTTTTTTGGACCAGATCGCCGATGTAGATGATGTTGTCGTTCTTCAGGCAGTTCGCCGAACGGACCGACAATTCCAACTCATCGACTTTGCGCAACAGGTTTTTGTTGAACGGCAGATCATCGTGCACGTCTTCGGCAACATGAACCTGCGGCTCTTCGAAGTTGATGAACAACTGCAGCTGATCCTGCAGAATGCGTGCCGCCAGGGCGACCGAATCTTCAGGGGTCACTGCACCGTTCGTGGTCAAACTCACCGACAGCTTGTCGTGGTCCGTGACCTGTCCGACGCGGGTATTGTCGACTTTGTAAGAAACCTTGCGGACCGGCGAAAACACGGCATCAACCGGTATCAGGCCAATGGGGCTGTCTTCGGGGCGGTTCTGTGCCGCTGCGACATATCCCTTACCCGATTCGACGGTCAGCTCCATGGTGAGCTTAGCCCCCTTGTCCAAGTGGCAAAGCACCAGTTCAGGGTTCATGATATCTATGTCGGCTCCGGCTTCGATATCACCGGCCTTCACCTCCCCCGGTCCGGACACTTTTAACGTCATCCGCTTCGGACCCTCAGCATGCATGCGCAGGCCGATGGATTTGATGTTCAGAACGATGTCGGTGACATCTTCGCGAACACCAGGAACGGAGGAGAACTCGTGCAGGACGCCGTCAATTTGCACCGCCGTCACCGCAGCACCGTGCAGCGATGAAAGAAGCACCCGGCGCAGGGCATTACCCAGCGTCAAGCCAAATCCACGCTCCAAAGGCTCCGCGACAATTGTTGCCGTGCGTTCGGGGTCGGACCCCGGGACGATGTCCAGTTTTGTCGGTTTAATCAAGTGCTGCCAATTTTTTTGAATCACTGAAGTGACCTCGCGCTCGCCACATGAACCAAGAGCCTGCGATACAGGCTCATTCGAATGAACGGGACCGGCATCAAGGGCCGTCCCGCCGATAAATTAATCCGCCGTTTAGACCCGGCGCCGCTTACGCGGCCGGCAACCATTGTGCGGAATAGGCGTCACGTCTTGAATAGACGTAATCGTGAAACCGACGGCCTGCAAAGCCCGCAGCGCCGATTCGCGGCCGGAACCAGGTCCCTTGACCTGAACTTCCAGCGTTTTCATGCCATGCTCCATCGCTTTCTTACCGGCGTCCTCACCGGCAATCTGGGCAGCATAGGGGGTGGACTTCCGAGAGCCTTTGAACCCCTGTGAACCCGCCGACGACCAGGCGATGGTATTGCCTTGGGCATCGGTGATGGTGATCATCGTATTGTTGAACGTCGCATTGACGTGCGCCACGCCGGAGGTAATATTCTTCCGCTCGCGGCGGCGCACACGGGTACTCGCCTTCGCCATATCCGTTCCTTACTTCACTGCTTTCTTCTTACCGGCAATGGCCTTTGCGGGGCCTTTGCGTGTGCGCGCGTTGGTATGGGTGCGCTGGCCGCGAACCGGCAATCCACGGCGATGCCGCAATCCCCGATAGCAACCGAGATCCATCAGGCGTTTGATGTTCATGGCGTGCTCACGCCGCAAATCACCTTCAACCTGAAAATCCTTGTCGATCATATCGCGAATTCGCGACAATTCATCGTCCGTCAAATCGAACACGCGACGTTCCTTGGGAATGCCGACTTGTTCGCAAATTTTCGAGGCGGAAGTCCGCCCAATCCCGTGAATATAGGAAAGGGCGATTTCGACCCTTTTCCCCGTCGGGATGTTAACACCAGCAATGCGCGCCAAAGCTCGTTCTCCTTAGACTTTGGTTCTTAACAGAATTCCGTCCGATGGGATGGCAGGGAGGCGGATTATACGGCTTGTTTTGCGCAAGTCAACACGCGCGAAACGTCAATTTGCCTCTAATTTCCAGCCACTTGCCGTCATCCCACGATGGCTTCCAAATGCTCCGTAATCTTGTCGATCTCATCCATGCCGTCGACACTTACCAGAAGGCCACGCTGATCAAAAAAATCGATGATCGGCGCCGTTTCCTGGTGATATTCTTCGAGACGGGATCGAACAGTTTCCTCTTTATCGTCGGCGCGGCGAGTGAATTCACGCCCACCGCACTGATCGCAGACACCCGCGACCTTTGGTTGTTGAAATTCATCGTGATATCCGCGATGACACGTTGAGCACGCGAAACGGCCGATAATGCGCTTGATCAGCGCTTCTTCATCAACCTGGAACTCAATAACCTTATCAACGGATATTTCTTTTTCCTTCAGTAAGTTCTCCAAAGCCTGAGCTTGCGGTACGGTGCGCGGAAATCCATCAAGAATGAACCCTTTGTTATGCTCAGGCCTTTCGATTCGGTCTGCGATCATGCCGACGATCATGTCATCGGGCACCAATCGGCCCGCCTCAATCATTTCTTTCGCCTTCTTTCCGACATCGCTGCCGGTCGCCACTTCCGCCCGCAACATCTCGCCGGTGGAAAGTTGGATCATCCCCCGGCGATCCTGAAGTCGTTTGGCCTGAGTCCCCTTTCCGCACCCCGGAGGCCCCAGGAGAACAATATTCATCCCCGCCGCCCCCGAAGCCGTGACTTTTTGATCAGACCTTCATATTGGTGGGCCAGCAAGTGAGATTGAATTTGCGCAACGGTATCCATCGTCACCGTAACCACGATCAACAAGCTGGTACCGCCGAAATAGAAGGGTACCGAATAGTTGGATATCAAAAGCTCAGGCAACAAACAGATAATCGCCAGATAACTGGCTCCAACAACGGTCAAACGGGTCAAAACCCTGTCTAAATACTCTGCCGTATTCTTACCGGGACGAATGCCGGGCACGAATCCGCCGTATTTTTTCAAGTTGTCAGCGGTCTCTTCCGGATTGAACACCACGGCTGTATAGAAAAACGCGAAGAACACGACCAGCGAGATATAAATAATTAGATAGACCGGCTGTCCGCGGCCGAGATAGGCCGCCACCGTCGTCATCCAATCAGGCCCCTGCCCGGCCGAAAAGCTCATAACGGTGACCGGCATCAGCAGAATCGAACTGGCAAAAATCGGCGGAATCACCCCGGCCGTATTGAGTTTCAACGGCAAATGAGAACTTTCACCGCCCATCATCTTGTTACCGCGCTGGCGCTTCGGATACTGAATAATGATCCGCCGTTGTGCGCGTTCGACGAAGACGATGAAATAAATCGTGATAACGGCCATAACCAGCAGGAATAAAATAAAGCCCGTCGAGAGAGCCCCGGTCCGGCCCAATTCCAAGGTGCTGGCCAAGGCGTTTGGCAGGTTGGCGACAATGCCGGCCATAATGATCAGGGAAATGCCGTTGCCGATGCCGCGGGCCGTAATCTGCTCGCCCAGCCACATCAGAAACAGCGTGCCGCCGGTTAGCGTAATCACCACGGACATCCGGAAGAACATGCCCGGATCGCCGACGGCAGCACCTTGACTGGACGACATGCCCTCGATACCCACCGAGATGCCATAGGCCTGCAATGAACAAATGGCGACGGTGAGATAGCGCGTATATTGATTGATCCGCTTTCGCCCGCTTTCGCCTTCCTTCTTCATGGCTTCCATCTGCGGCGAAACCGCGCTCATGAGTTGCATGATGATGGAAGCCGAGATGTACGGCATGATATTCAAGGCAAAAATCGACATGCGCCCCAAGGCGCCGCCGGCGAACATATCAAACATGCCCAGAATACCGCCTTGGTTCTGGCGGAAAATATCGGCCAGAACAGCGGGATCAATCCCCGGCAGGGGAATAAATGTCCCCAGGCGATAGACGATCAACGCCCCAAGGGTAAACCAAATCCGCTGCTTAAGCTCCGTCGCCTTGGCAAAGGCTCCGAAGTTCATGTTAGCAGCAAGTTGTTCCGCGGCAGAGGCCATGTTGTACCCTAAATTCCGTCAACCGGCGAAAACTGACGTCAACCACCCGCTTAGGGGTGGATCGACGTTATGCGCCGTCGTTTTCCTGCGCCGCGGCGAACTTCGCCTGACGTTCCTTCATAATCCGGTGACGGGCCTTGCCCTTGCCTTCCGGCTTCGGTTCCGGCGTCGGAAGGGTCACGGTGCCTCCGGCTTTCTCAATTGCGGCAATTGCGGATTTAGATGCCGCTGCCACTTCGATATATAATTTAGCCGAGATTTCTCCCTTCGCAAGGAGACGCACACCGTCTTTGCTGCGTTTGACCAACCCGGCGGCCAACAGAGTCTCTCCAGTAACCGTCTGTTTCGGATCAATCGTGCCCTTGTCGACGGCCTTTTGGACAGCGCCAACATTAATGATCGCGAAATCCTTGCTGAACGGATTGGTGAACCCGCGTTTTGGCAGTCGTCGATATAGCGGCATCTGACCACCTTCAAAGCCCACCGGGACGTTGCCGCCACTGCGTGATTTTTGGCCTTTCTGGCCGCGACCGGACGTTTTACCGGTGCCTGACCCAATGCCTCGTCCAACACGCTTTCGCGTTTTGCGGGCGTCGGCATTATCGCTGAGTTCGTTCAATCTCATGATTTGGATTCCCGAGAATATTGCCGTCAACCGGCGTCTTCAATGCGCACTAAGTGACTAACTTTGTTTATCATTCCGCGCACCGACGGCGTATCTTCCAATTCGCGGGTACGATGCATCTTGTTCAAGCCAAGACCGACAAGCGTCGCCCGTTGATCGCTACGACGACCGATTGGACTACCTATCTGCGTGACTTTAATTGTTGCCTTATTTTCTGCCATCTCACCCTCGCAACCTTAAGAGCCCGCCGGTTGATCGCCGCGCCGTGCGACAATCTCACCGATTTTCTTGCCCCGCCGAGACGCCACGCCTCGCGGCGAAACGCAATTTTGCAGGGCCTGGAACGTGGCTTTTATCATATTATGCGGGTTTGCCGTACCGATTGATTTAGCCACGACGTCTTGAACGCCCATGGTCTCAAAAACGGCCCGCATGGGACCACCAGCAATGATACCGGTACCTGGGGGCGCGGCGCGCAAGAAAACCTTACCGGCACCAAATCGACCCCGAATATCGTGATGTAACGTGCGGCCTTCGCGGAGCGGGATTCGGACCATGTTGCGTTTGGCTTTTTCCGTCGCCTTGCGAATCGCTTCCGGCACTTCACGGGCCTTGCCCATGCCGTACCCGACCCGCCCACGACCGTCACCAACAACAACAAGCGCACCAAAGGAAAAACGCCGACCGCCCTTGATCACCTTTGCGACACGGTTGATGTGAACGAGCTTATCGATCAATTCATCATCGTCGTCACGATCCCGGGGGCCCCGGTCCCTGCCGCCACGTTGACCGCCTCGGCCGCGACCTGGTCCTGATTGACTACGGCCCGGGCCGCGTGGGGTTTGCGTATCCGCCATAAATTCCATCCAATCCTAGAACGACAACCCGACTTCGCGGGCCGCATCAGCCAGGGCTTTGACCCGGCCATGGTAACGATAACCACCGCGGTCAAAGACCACTTCCTTGACGCCTCCGGCAATAGCTCTTTCGGCAACCAACTTGCCAACGGCGCCTGCCGCATCCGTTGTGCTGCCGCTTTTCAGCTTTCCGCGCATGTCTTTTTCCAGGCTCGACGCAGCAGCCACGGTTTTGCCGGCACCGTCGTCAATAACCTGGGCATAGATATGTTTGCCGGAGCGGAATACGGACAAGCGCGGCCGATCACCAGCTCTTTTGCGGATCCGCAGGCGGGTGCGATGCGTCCGCCGGTCGGAGAGTTTTTTCGTGTTCGCCATGATTACTTCTTCTTACCTTCTTTACGCAGGATATACTCATCCTCGTATTTGATGCCCTTGCCCTTGTAGGGTTCGGGCGGCCGATAAGCGCGGATTTCCGCGGCAACCTGTCCCACCATTTGTTTATTTGCACCGAAAATTTCGATATGCGTCTGGTCGGGACATTTGATTTCGATGCCTTCCGGAATCGGAAAATGTACATCATGACTGAACCCCAATTGCAGGTTCAGGTTCTTGCCTTCGACATTAGCGCGATAACCAACGCCGTTGATTTCCAGTTTCCGAGTGAAGCCTTCGGATACGCCGGCGACCAAATTGGAAATGACGCTTTTCGACGTTCCCCACATCTTCCGGGCATCGCGTGATTCGTCACGCGGTGTGACCCAAATTTGATTATCTTTCTGGGTGATCTCCACATTGTCCGTGAGACGGGCGCTCAGTTCCCCAAGCTTCCCCTTGGCCGTAACAACGACTCCGGCGATATCGACTGTGACGCCGTCGGGTAGGCTGACCGGGTTTTTACCAATACGCGACATGATGTCTTCCTATCTAGTTTAGCGAAACCGGCCTAGAAGACCTGACAAAGAACTTCGCCACCCACATTCATGTCGCGGGCTTCCGAATCGGAAAGCACGCCACGCGGGGTGGAAAGAATGGCGATGCCCAGGCCGTTATAGACCCGTTGCAAATCCTTAATCTTCGAATAGACCCGGCGACCCGGTGTTGAAACGCGGCTGATTTCGCGAATCACCGGCTCACCTTCGTGATATTTCAATTGGATATCAACTTCGGCAATTCCCGGACGAACTTCACGTTGTTCATAATCGCGGATATAGCCTTCGCGTTTCAGCACATCGAGCACGTTACTGCGCAGGCGCGACGCCGGCGACGAAATGCTATCCTTGCGGGCCCGTTGTCCGTTACGGATACGCGTCAGCATATCACCCAAGGGATCGGTCATGGACATTCAGGTTCTCCCTACCAACTCGACTTGACCATGCCCGGAATCTGTCCGGATGAGGCCAAATCGCGCAATGCAATGCGACTGAGTTTGAATTTGCGATAATTTCCACGCGGACGTCCCGACAGACCACACCGCAGGCGGACCCGTGAAGGCGAGGAATTCCGCGGCAGTTCAGCCAACTTGAGACGCGCGTTAAAACGCTCTTCCGGCGACAGTAATTCATCCTTCGCCGCGGCTTTCAGGCGGGCACGCTTCGACGCATATTTCTGCGCCAGGCGCTCGCGCTTTTGGTTCTTCTGGATGGCACTTTGTTTAGCCATAGTCGATCTCCATCAACCGATCAGTTACTGAACGGCATGTTGAAATGCTTGAGCAGGGCTTTCGCTTCCGCGTCACTGTTGGCCGTCGTGCAAATGACGATGTCCATACCGCGAATTTGATCAACCTGGTCGTAGTCGATTTCCGGGAACACGATCTGTTCCTTGAGGCCCAAGGCATAATTGCCATTACCATCAAAGCTGCGTCCCGAGACACCGCGGAAATCACGAACCCGCGGCAACGCAATATTGATCAGGCGCTCGAGGAATTCATATGCCCGTTCGCGCCGTAAGGTTACCTTACAGCCGACAATCATACCTTCGCGCAATTTATAGGTCGCAATGGACTTCTTGGCCCGCGTGATCACCGGTTTCTGGCCCGACAATTTGGTCAGATCGTTGAGCGCGCCATCGATCTTCTTCTTGTCCTGGGAGGCCTCGCCAACACCCATGTTGATGACGACTTTTTCAAGCTTCGGCACCTCCATGACGGAGTCGTAACTGAACTCCTCCATAAGCGCCGGCTTGATACGATCTTTATAGTCTTCGTGAAGATGTGCCATCGTGTTGTCCTTAGTTATCGATGACTTCGCCGGACCGCTTCGCATAGCGGACCTTGCGGCCGTCTTCGAGGAACTTGATCCCGACCCGGGTCGGTGTGTTGTCCTTGGGATCCAGGTGCGCCAAGTTGGAAACGTGTACAGCGGCTTCCTTTTCAATGATCCCACCGGCCTCTGTATTGGACGGACGTGTGTGACGCTTGATCCGATTAACGCCTTGGACAATTGCCCGTTCGCGCTTCGGAAAAACCTTCAGGACCTCGCCGGATTTTCCTTTGTCGCGACCGGTCGTCACCATGACCCGGTCGCCTTTCTTGATATGCAACTTTCCAGCCATCACAGCACCTCCGGCGCAAGCGAGATAATTTTCATGTACCGCTTGGCGCGCAACTCACGTGTGACCGGACCAAAGATACGCGTCCCGATGGGCTCACCCTGCTTGTTGATCAGCACCGCCGCATTGCTGTCAAAGCGGATGGCGCTGCCATCCTGGCGGCGGATGTCCTTCGCCGTGCGAACGACGACGGCTTGAAGCACTTCGCCCTTTTTGACACGGCCGCGGGGAATGGCTTCCTTGACGGTCACAACAATCACGTCGCCCACGGAAGCGTACTTACGCTTCGACCCGCCCAGCACCTTTATGCACTGGACCCGTCGCGCCCCTGAATTGTCGGCAACCTCAAGATTGGTTTCTGCCTGAATCATTGTTTTATCCTCTTAACGTACCAGCGCCGCCTATTGGGCGCTGTCGCCGATGACTTCCCAACGCTTGCGCTTCGATAGCGGGCGGCATTCCTGGATACTGACAATATCGCCGATCTTGCAGTTGTTGGCTTCATCATGGGCGGCGTATTTCTTCGAACGACGGATAACCTTCTTGTAAAGCGGATGCGTAAACCGCCGCTCGACACGAACCGTCACCGTCTTGTTTTCCTTATCGCTGACCACGACACCTTGCATTACGCGCTTGGGCATCAGATAGACTCCTTAACTTACGAGGCGGCCTGGGCCTGGCCTTGGGCCTGATTACGTTCATGCAAGGTCGTTTTGATCCGCGCGATATCGCGCCGGACAACCTTCACCCGAGCCGTGTTTTCCAATTGGCCACTGGCCGCCTGGAAACGCAGATTGAAAGCTTCTTTACGCAAACCAAGAAGCTCTTCTTTCAATTCGTCGTCGCTTTTGGCGCGAACGTCCGCAGCTTTCATGGCCCTACTCTCCTTCACCAAGACGGGTCACGAACCTGGTTTTCAGCGGCAATTTTGCCGCCGCCAGTTCCATCGCACGCTTGGCGACTTGAACGGGAACCCCGTCCATCTCAAACATGATTCGGCCCGGCTTTACCCGGCATACCCAGAACTCCGGTGTTCCCTTACCCTTGCCCTGACGTACTTCGGCCGGCTTTTGCGACACCGGCACGTCCGGGAAAATACGGATCCAAACGCGGCCGGCACGTTTCATGTGCCGGGTCATAGCGCGACGCGCAGCTTCGATCTGGCGCGCGGTGACGCGTTCCGGTTCCACAGCTTTCAACCCATAGGCACCGAAGTTGAGCGTGGTGCCGCCCTTCGCCTTGCCATGGATGCGGCCCTTGTGGGCCTTCCGGAATTTTGTTCGTTTGGGTTGTAGCATCGTTCAGTTTCCTTGTTCGGCGCAGCAATCAACGTTGCGGCTGCTGCTCCTGGGCAAGTTTATCCAGCGCCATGGGGTCGTGGGCCCAGATGTCACCCTTGTAAATCCACACCTTGACGCCGCAGACGCCATAGGTCGTGACCGCCGGTGATTCGCCATAATCAATATTGGCCCGCAACGTGTGCAGGGGAACCCGGCCTTCGCGGTACCATTGGGTCCGGGCGATTTCAGCGCCGCCCAAACGACCGGCGCAATTGATCCGAATGCCGCCGGCGCCCATGCGCATGGCAGACTGCACGGCGCGCTTCATAGCCCGGCGGATAGAAACCCGGCGTTCCAACTGCTGTGCAACGTTTTCGGCAACTAACTGGGCGTCAATTTCCGGCTTCCTGATCTCGACGATATTCAGATGCACGTCGGAGGCCGTCATACGCGCAAGTTCGCCGCGCAGTTTCTCAATGTCGGCGCCCTTCTTGCCGATGACCACACCCGGACGGGCCGTGTGAATGGTCACCCGGGCCTTCTTCGCCGGGCGCTCGATCAAGACCTTGGAGACACCGGCCTGAGCCAGCTTCTTGCGCAGAAAGTCCCTGATTTTCAGGTCTTCGTGCAGCAGGTCGCTGTAGCCGCTATCGGCAAACCAACGCGAGTCCCAAGTGCGGTTGATACCGACACGTAACCCGATGGGATTGACTTTTTGACCCATTATTCAGACTCCTCGCGTTCGCGCACCACCAGCCGTAAATTTGAGAACGGCTTAAGGATCCGACCGACGCGGCCGCGGGCACGGGCACGCCAACGTTTCATGACTAGGCTTTTGCCGACTGTCGCTTCGGACACATAGAGGCGGTCGACGTCCAATTGATGATTGTTTTCGGCATTGGCAATAGCGCTTTCCAGCACCTTTTTGACATCGCTGGCGATCCGCCGCTTGGAAAACGTCAATTCCGCCAGCGCTTTTTCACAGTCCTTACCGCGAATGGTTTCGGCAACCAAGTTTAGCTTCTGTGGGCTGGTTCGCAGATGTTTGGCGTAAGCCAACGCTTCGTTGTCGGAAAGCGACCGTTCGGCAGCGTTTTTACCCATGGATCAAACCCTCTTCGCTTTCTTGTCCGCGCCGTGTCCAAGGTAGGTGCGGGTCGGGGAAAACTCACCGAACTTGTGGCCAATCATGTCTTCATTGACCAAGACGGGAATGAACTTATGACCGTTGTAGACGCCGAAAGTCAGGCCGACGAACTGCGGCAAAATCGTTGAACGGCGGGACCAGGTCTTGATGACCGATTTGCGTCCCGATGAACGTGCATCTTCCGCCTTCTTCAGCAGATATCCATCGACAAACGGGCCTTTCCATACGGATCGTGGCACGACCGGTCTCCTTTACTTCTTGGCGTGACGGCGGCGCATAATCAGCCTGTCCGTCTTTTTGTTTGAACGGGTGCGCTTACCCTTTGTCGGCTTGCCCCAAGGGGTCACCGGATGGCGGCCGCCGGAAGTCCGGCCTTCGCCGCCGCCGTGCGGGTGATCGATGGGGTTCATGGCGACACCACGAACCGACGGGCGTTTGCCGATCCAGCGGCTGCGGCCGGCCTTACCCAATTTAATGTTCTGCTGGTCCGGATTGCTGACGGCGCCGATGGTCGCCATGCATTCAGCCCGGATCATCCGCAGCTCTCCGGAAATCAGACGCAGCTGCGCGTAGCCCTGGTCCTTACCGATGATTTGCGCATAGGTCCCGGCGGACCGGGCAATCTGGCCACCCTTGCCAGGTTTCATTTCAATATTGTGGACAATGGTCCCGACCGGAATATTCTGCATGGGCATGGCATTGCCCGGCTTAATATCGACGGCGTTGCCGGCAACCACCTGATCACCCTCACGCAGCCGTTGCGGCGCCAGGATATAGGCCAATTCGCCATCTTCGTATTTGATCAGGGCAATAAACGCCGTACGGTTCGGATCGTATTCAAGGCGTTCAACACTCGCCACCATATCCAACTTCTGACGTTTGAAGTCGATAACCCGGTAGCGGCGCTTATGCCCGCCACCGCGGCGCCGTGCGGTAATCCGGCCCTTATTATTACGCCCGCCCTTGCCACGAAGTCCCTCTGTCAGGGACTTCTCAGGCTTGCCCTTCCAAATGCCAGCCCGATCAACGAGCACAAGGCCACGTTGGCCCGGCGTGGTTGGTTTGTAGGTTTTCAGTGCCATAGCGTCCGGACCTTTCCCTAAATTCCTGTCGTCACGTCGATGGACTGGCCTTCGGCCAATGTCACGACGGCTTTTTTGCGGTCCGAACGGCGACCAACTTGGCCCCGGAAACGCTTGGTTTTGCCTTTTTGAAGCAGTGTGTTGACGTTCGTTACTTTGACGTCGAACAAGCCTTCAATGGCGTGCTTAATTTCAAACTTGTTGGCATCCGTCGGCACCCAGAAGCTGACCTGATTGAACTCGCTCAGCAGCGTCGCCTTTTCGGTGATGATTGGCGCGCGAACCAGTTCATACATGCGTTGCTGGCTGGGCTTCTTATCGCGCAGCGCGTGGTATTTGCTCATTTCAGTCGCTCCGTGAGCTGATCGACGGCATCCTTGGTCAACACCAAGGTATCGCGCCGCAGGATGTCGTAAACGTTGGCGCCGACACTCGGCAGAACGTCAAGACCAACAATATTGCGGGCCGCCTTGGCCAGATTGTCATCGACTTGCGTGCCATCGATAATCAGCGCCTTGCCCCAGCCCAAGACATCAAGCTGTTTGACAAATTCCTTGGTCTTCGGGGATTTCACGGCGCCAGAGTCGAGCACCACCAGTTTGCCGTCGGCCTGCTTCGCCGACAGGGCCGTCTTCAGGGCCAGGCGGCGGACTTTCTTGGTCAAGTCCGTGCCGTGGCTACGCACCAGCGGACCGAAGACGACGCCGCCGCCACGCATCTGCGGCGCCCGCGACGTGCCCTGACGGGCACGGCCTGTACCTTTTTGGCGGAAAGGTTTGGCTTTCGTCGCGCTGACTTCGCCGCGCTGCTTGGTTTTGTGGGTTCCGGCCTGTCGACGTGACAGCTGCCATTTAACGGCGCGGGCCAAGAGGTCTTTACGGATTTCAAGACCGAAGACACCGTCATCTAAGTCGATGGAGCCTTGTTTCTTATTGGCCAGATCGATGACATCGCATTTCATGGCCGTTATTCCTTCTTCTCGTCGGCGTCGCCGGCATCGTCCATCGCCTCGCCGTCACCGGTGTCTTCTGCCGGCGTCGCTTCAGCGACTTCCTCGGTAACGACTTCCTCGACCACTTCATCTTCGACTGCGTCTTCCGCGTCTTCGCTCGGCGCCCCTTCTGACTTCAAGCCAGCGGGATACGGCGCTTCATCGGGGCGGGCCTTCTTGATGGCGTCGGTAACCCGCACAAAGCCGCCTTTTGAGCCCGGCACACCACCGCGAATGAGGATCAGGCCGCGTTCTTCGTCAACGTCAACAATCTGCAGGTTCTGGGTCGTGACGCGGACGGCGCCCATGTGACCCGCCATTTTCTTGCCCTTGAAGACCTTGCCAGGATCCTGGCACTGTCCGGTGGAGCCCAGCGAGCGGTGATTAATGGAAACCCCGTGCGAGGCCCGCAAACCGGAGAAGCCGTAACGCTTCATGCCGCCGGCGAAACCCTTACCGATTGAGGTGCCGCAAACATCAACAAATTGGCCCGGCACGAAGTGGGTGACAGACATTTCGGCGCCGACATCCAACACCGCATCATCGGCGACACGGAATTCCGTCAGCTTACGCTTGGGCTCAACTTTCGCCTTGGCGAAGTGACCGCGCATGGGCTTCGAGACATTCTTCACCTTGGCCTTGCCCCAGCCCATCTGAACGGCACTGTAGCCGTCCTGGTCCTGGGTCCGCTGGGCGACGATCTGAACATTGTCCAACTTCAGAACGGTGATCGGAACATGCAGGCCGCTATCATCGAAGCGGCGCGTCATTCCGAGCTTTTGGGCGAGTAATCCGGTACGCATCTGAATGGCCCCTTAGAGCTTGATCTCAACATCGACACCGGCCGCCAAGTCGAGCTTCATCAAAGCATCAACGGTTTGCGGTGTCGGATCGACAATATCAAGCACCCGCTTGTGGGTGCGAATTTCAAACTGTTCGCGCGACTTCTTATCGATATGCGGCGAACGCAGAACGGTGAATTTTTCAATTCGGGTCGGCAACGGAATGGGTCCCCGGACCGTGGCGCCGGTACGCTGCGCCGTGCTGACAATCTCACCTGCCGATTGATCGAGCACACGATGATCGAACGCTTTCAGCCGGATGCGAATATTTTGTTGGTCCATGACCCTAGTCCTATAAAAATTTCCGGCCCCCGAAGTTGGGAGCCGGATTGAACTTCACTTACTCGATAATTTCCGCGACGACACCGGCACCGACGGTGCGGCCGCCTTCGCGGATGGCGAAGCGCAGACCGTCGTCCATGGCGATCGGCGCGATCAGGTTGACAACCATGGAGATGTTATCCCCCGGCATCACCATCTCCGTGCCGTCCGGCAACTCAACCGTCCCCGTCACATCCGTCGTCCGGAAGTAAAACTGCGGACGGTAGTTCGAGAAAAACGGCGTGTGACGACCACCTTCATCCTTCGTCAGGATATAAGCCTCGCACTTGAACCGGGTGTGCGGCGTGATCGAGCCCGGCTTCGCCAGAACCTGACCGCGCTCAACTTCCTCGCGCTTCGTGCCGCGCAGCAGAACACCGACATTGTCGCCCGCCTCACCCTGATCCAAGAGCTTGCGGAACATCTCAACACCCGTGCACACCGTCTTCGTCGTGTCCTTGATACCGACGATCTCAATTTCCTCGCCGACGTTGACGACGCCGCGCTCAATGCGCCCCGTCACCACCGTGCCGCGGCCCGAGATCGAAAACACATCTTCAATCGGCATCAAAAACGGCTGATCCTTCGGACGGTCGGGCTGCGGAATGTAGTCATCCACCGCCGCCATCAACTCAATAACCGAATTCTTGCCCGTCGCCTCATCACCGTCTTCCAAAGCGCCCAGCGCCGTGCCCTTGACGATCGGAATGTCGTCGCCCGGGAAATCGTAGCTCGACAGCAACTCACGAATTTCCATCTCGACCAGTTCCAACAACTCATCGTCGTCAACCTGATCAACCTTGTTCATATAAATGACCAAGGCCGGCACACCGACCTGACGGGCCAGCAAAATATGTTCGCGGGTCTGCGGCATCGGGCCGTCAGCCGCCGAAACCACCAAGATCGCTCCGTCCATCTGCGCCGCACCGGTGATCATGTTCTTCACATAATCCGCGTGGCCCGGGCAATCGACGTGCGCGTAATGGCGGTTCGCCGTCTCATACTCAACGTGCGCCGTCGAAATGGTGATCCCGCGCGCCTTCTCTTCAGGCGCTTTATCAATCGAATCATAAGCCTGAAACTCAGCACCACCCGATTCGGCCAAAACCTTCGTAATCGCCGCCGTCAACGTCGTCTTGCCATGGTCAACGTGACCAATCGTGCCAATGTTGCAATGCGGCTTCGTACGTTCAAATTTCTCTTTCGCCATCGGTGCGTACTCCGTAAACCCGTAAGTTTTCTAAATCTCGTTAGCCGGCCAAGCGTGCCTGGATCTCATCTGAGACCTGATTGGGCACGACATCGTAGTGATCAAAATGCATGGTGAACTGGGCCCGCCCTTGAGACAGCGACCGCAGCGTATTCACATAGCCAAACATATTGGCCAAGGGCACTTCCGTGTTGATGACCCGGGCGTTGCCGCGCTGGTCCATGCCGTTGACCTGGCCACGGCGGCTGTTCAAATCGCCGATAATGTCGCCCATGTAATCTTCCGGGGTCACCACTTCGACCCGCATGATTGGCTCCAGTAACTGCGCCTTAGCTTCTGCGCAACCTTCGCGGAAGGCGGCACGGGCCGCGATTTCAAATGCCATGACACTTGAATCGACGTCGTGCGAATCGCCGTCATACAACGTGGCTTTGACGCCGGTGACGGGGAAGCCCATCAGAATTCCAGCCGACATGGCGGAATTGAGGCCCTTCTGGACGCCGGGAATGTATTCGCGGGGCACGTTGCCACCGGTGACCTTGCTCTCGAATTCAAAACCCTCCGGGATCGGTTCGAAAAGGATTTTGAGGCGCGCATACTGGCCCGAACCACCGGTCTGTTTTTTGTGGGTGTAATCGATGTCGGCAGTTCTCGAGATGGTTTCGCGATACGCCACTTGCGGTTGGCCGATGTTGGCATCGACCTTGAACTCGCGCAGCATGCGATCAACGATGATCTCAAGGTGAAGTTCGCCCATGCCCTTAATGATCGTCTGGCCGCTTTCCGGATCACTGGTGACACGGAACGAGGGATCTTCGGCAGCCAACCGGCCAAGCGCCACGGACATCTTTTCCTGGTCGCTTTTGGTTTTCGGCTCAACGGCGATTTCGATCACCGGGTCGGGAAACTCCATGCGCTCCAAAATCACCTGATCGTCAGGATTGGAAAGCGTGTCACCGGTTGTCGTCGATTTCAGGCCGACCAGCGCGATGATGTCGCCGGCCCGGGCCTCTTTGACGTCTTCACGTGAGTTGGCATGCATGAGCAGCATGCGGCCGACGCGTTCGCGCTTGCCTTTGACCGTATTCATGACGCTCTTGCCACTTTCAAGCACACCTGAATAAACGCGAATGAAAGTCAGCGACCCAACGAATGGGTCGTTCATAATTTTGAAGGCCAGTGCCGAGAATGATTCGTCATCGGTATTATTGCGTTCGATCTCTTCTTCACTGTCGACCTTAATGCCCTTGATCGCCGCAACGTCGGTCGGGCTGGGCATGTAGTCGACAACACCGTCAAGCAACGGCTGAACGCCTTTGTTCTTAAAGGCACTCCCGCAGAAAATCGGTACGAACAAACCGTTACACGTGCCGGCGCGAATGCATTTCTTCAGCGTCGCCGTATCCGGCTCATTACCCTCAAGATAGGCTTCCATCGCGTCATCATCGACCTCTAGGGCCAGTTCGATCAATTTCACCCGGTATTCGGCCGCTTGATCGGCAAGATCGTCGGGAATGTCTTCTTCGTGAAATTCGGCGCCCAGGCTTTCATCGTCCCAGATGATCGCCTTCATTTTGATCAGATCAACAACGCCGCGAAGTTCCGATTCGGCACCGACCGGCAACTGCAGAACCAACGGGTTCGCACCCAGTCGGTCGACGATCATATCGACGCAACGATAAAAATCGGCGCCGATTCGGTCCATCTTGTTGACGAAGCAAATACGCGGCACGTTGTATTTATCGGCCTGACGCCAAACCGTCTCGGACTGCGGCTCAACCCCGGCGACACTATCGAACACCGCCACCGCGCCATCAAGGACGCGCAACGAGCGCTCGACTTCAATGGTGAAATCAACGTGGCCGGGCGTGTCGATGATGTTGATCCGGTGATCATCCCAGAACGCCGTGGTCGCGGCCGAGGTAATGGTGATACCGCGTTCCTGCTCTTGCTCCATCCAGTCCATGGTGGCGTTGCCGTCGTGGACCTCACCGATTTTGTAGGACTTGCCGGTGTAATAGAGGATCCGTTCCGTGGTCGTCGTCTTACCGGCATCAATGTGAGCCATGATGCCGATGTTGCGATATTTATCGAGGGGAGTGGTTCTAGCCATCTTCTTGCTCTTAACCTTTGGGCCTTACCAGCGGTAATGGGAGAAGGCCTTATTGGCCTCCGCCATCTTGTGGGTGTCTTCGCGTTTTTTCACGGAAGCACCACGATTGTTGGAGGCATCCATCAACTCACCGGAAAGCCGTTCCATCATGGTGTTTTCCGAACGCTTGCGGGCATTATCGACTAGCCACCGGATGGCCAGAGCCTGGCGCCGGTCCGGACGCACTTCAACGGGCACCTGATAGGTGGCGCCACCAACCCGGCGCGAACGCACTTCAAGGGTCGGCTTGACGTTATCAATGGCCTCGTGGAAGACCGCCAGGGGATCACTGCCACCCTTGCCCTGAATGATATCGAACGCCCCGTAAACGATGCGTTCGGCGGCGGATTTCTTGCCGTCCTTCATCAAGCTGTTCATGAATTTGGTCAGCACCAAATCCTTAAACTTGGCGTCGGGAAGAACTTCCCGTTTTTCAGCAGCGTGGCGTCGCGACATGATCTATATCCCTCAGAATGCCTATTTGGGCCGTTTGGCGCCGTATTTCGAACGCCGCTGGCGGCGATCGGAGACGCCCTGCGTATCCAGGGTGCCGCGAATGATGTGATAGCGCACCCCCGGAAGATCCTTCACACGGCCGCCGCGGATCATCACCACTGAGTGTTCCTGCAGATTGTGGCCTTCGCCGGGAATGTAACTGGTGACCTCAAAGCCGTTGGTCAGCCGCACACGGGCAACCTTGCGAAGCGCCGAGTTCGGCTTCTTCGGGGTCGTCGTATAGACGCGCGTACATACACCGCGTTTTTGCGGGCAGGCCTCAAGCGCCGGTACTTTGTTCCGTTCCACGGGCCGCTTTCGCGGTTTCCGGATCAGTTGGTTAATTGTCGGCATCTGGTCGTCCAATCCTGGTGTCAAACGCGGTGTCTTCAAACGTCGTACAGGCCTGTAATTCCAGGCCTTGGCGGGCGATCTCAATCACATGCACGTTGCCCTACCACCGGTGTTTCCCGAAGACCAAAAGCCTTGTCTCCGGGCAATCCCCACCGGGGTTTCGACAACGATACGCACCTTGGGTTCACCCAGTTCGCCCAATGGCGCGCGTCTAAATTTTTTTCGTCCTAGATGCATCAGGGCTACGTCTAGACCGCTGGGTCTACCACCAGCCCCTGCACTGTGGCCGGGAATATAGTGACGGGCCTATTTATCGTCAAGCACAATTAACGCTTAGTTTTTAAGGAGTTGCGGTGGCTGAAACGCTGTTCAGCCACCGCATCCAAAAAGACTATCGTGCGATTCACTCGGCGCCTTCGGCAACCACCTCCTCGGTGGGGGCTTCAAGGCCTAATTCGGCCGCCAATTGCGCTTCTTTTTCGGCTTCCAAAGCCTCCAACTCAGTGTCCCGTTCGTGGGCGATGTTCCGATATTCGTTCATCACCGAACCGGTGCCGGCCGGAATGGGCCGGCCGACGATGACGTTTTCCTTCAAACCGACAAGATGATCGACCTTGCCGGAAACCGCCGCTTCCGTGAGAACACGTGTGGTTTCCTGGAACGATGCGGCGGAGATGAAGGAATGCGTCTGCAGGCTGGCCTTGGTTATACCCTGCAACACCGGCGTGGATTTAGCCTGTTTGCCACCGTCATTCTTAGTGTCGATGTTGATCTTGTCGAATTCCTGACGATCCGCCTGTTCGCCGATCAGGAAGGTGGTGTCGCCGGCTTCGGCGATCTCAACCTTCTGCAGCATCTGGCGGACAATCACTTCGATGTGCTTGTCATTGATGCCCACACCCTGCAGACGATAGACGTCCTGAATTTCGTTGATCAGGTATTCGGCAAGCGCTTCGACCCCAAGCACACGGAGAATATCGTGCGGCACGGGGTTACCGTCCATCAGTGGATCGCCGATTCGCACATAGTCACCTTCTTGGACGGAAATGTGCTTGCCCTTCGGGATCAGGTACTCCTTCGGCTCATCATCACCTTCGTTCGGCACGACGACAATGCGACGCTTGTTCTTGTAATCCTTACCGAATTCAACACGGCCTTCATTTTCGGCGATGATCGCGTGATCCTTCGGCTTACGGGCTTCGAACAATTCCGCGACACGCGGCAGGCCGCCAGTTATGTCACGGGTTTTCGCTGATTCGCGGGGAATGCGCGCCAACACATCACCGGCATGGACCGATTGCCCCGATTCGACCGACAAGATCGCGTCAACGGACAAGAAGTAGCGTGCCTCAAGGCCGTTTTCCAAGGTGACGATTTCGCCCTTCTTGTCACGAATGGTGACCCGTGGCTTTAGTTCGCCGCCGCGGGGTTGCTGTTTCCAGTCGACAACCACCTTCGACGCAATGCCGGTGGCTTCGTCCAACTTCTCAGTGATCGAGACGTTGTCGAGCAGATCCATGTAGTTTGCGACACCCTCTTTTTCCGAAATGATCGGCAGGGTGTAGGGATCCCATTCGGCCAGCTTGTCGCCACGGTCCACCTTGACCTTATCCTTGACCGTCAGCTTCGCCCCATAGGGCACCCGGTGACGGGCCCGTTCGCGTTTCTGTTCATCGATCAACACCAGTTCTGCATTACGGCTCATGACGATCTGCACGCCGTCTGAGTTCTTCACCGTATTGCAGTTGGCATATTGAACCTTGCCGGTGACCGCCGCCTCGACATTCGACTGCTCGGTGCCGCGCTGCACCGCGCCGCCGATGTGGAAGGTCCGCATGGTTAGCTGGGTGCCCGGCTCGCCGATGGACTGGGCGGCGATGACGCCAACCGCTTCGCCGATATTGACCCGCGTCCCGCGGGCCAGGTCACGGCCGTAGCAACTGGCACACACACCGTCGATCGATTCGCAGGTCAGAACCGACCGGATCTTCGCCAGTTCAAGTTCTGCCTCTTCAAGCAGGACACAGTCCTCTTCGGTGATGATCTCATTGCGCTTAACCATCAGATCGCCGGATTCAGGGTGGCGCAAGTCTTCGGCCGTGGTGCGGCCAAGAACCCGTTCGGTCAACGGTGAGACAACGTCGCCGCCTTCGACGATAGCACCGACAGTGATACCCTGCTTCGTCTTGCAGTCCTCTTCGATGATGATGCAATCCTGCGCCACATCGACCAGACGACGGGTCAGATAACCCGAGTTCGCAGTTTTCAACGCCGTATCCGCGAGACCCTTGCGGGCGCCGTGGGTGGAGTTGAAGTATTCCAACACGGTCAGGCCTTCCTTGAAGTTCGAAATGATCGGCGTCTCGATGATCTCACCCGACGGCTTGGCCATTAGGCCACGCATACCGGCCAGCTGCTTCATCTGGGCGGCAGAGCCACGAGCCCCGGAGTGCGCCATCATAAAGACCGAGTTGACCAACGCGCCTTCCTCCGGCGATTCGATCTTTTTCATCATCTCGTCGGCGACCCGGTCGGTGCAATGGGACCAGGCATCGACCACCTTGTTGTACTTCTCACCCTGCGTGATCAAACCGTCCAGGTACTGCTGTTCGTATTGCTTGACCCTTTCCTCGGTCTCATGGACCAGGGTTTCCTTGGCTTCCGGAATGACCAAATCATCCTTACCGAAGGAAATACCGGCCTTACAGGCATGGGCAAACCCAAGCCCCATCATCCGGTCAGCGAAGATCACCGTCTCCTTCTGACCGCAATGGCGATAGACCTCGTCGATGACCGTAGAAATTTCCTTCTTGGTCAGCAACCGATTGATGAGACTGAACGGCACATGTTGACTGCGTGGCAATACGTCGGCCAGCATCATGCGTCCGGGCGTCGTTTCGACACGGACAACGGTCGGTTTACCTTGTTCATCGACGGTATTGTAACGCGCCTGAACTTTCGAATGCAGCGTCGCTGCACCCGATTCCAAGGCCTGCTCGATCTCGCCCATATCCATGAACGCCATGCCCTCACCCGGTGCGCCATCGCGATCCATGGTCAGGTAATAGAGCCCCAGCACGATATCCTGCGACGGCACGATGATCGGTTTGCCGTTGGCCGGGCTGAGGATGTTATTGGTCGACATCATCAGAACCCGCGCCTCAAGCTGCGCCTCCAGACTGAGCGGCACGTGCACGGCCATCTGGTCACCGTCGAAATCGGCGTTAAAGGCGGCGCAAACCAAAGGATGCAGCTGGATAGCCTTACCTTCGATCAATACCGGTTCAAACGCCTGAATGCCCAGGCGGTGCAGGGTCGGCGCCCGGTTCAGCAATACCGGGTGTTCGCGGATTACTTCTTCCAGAATATCCCAAACCTCGGGACGTTCCTTCTCCAGCATGCGCTTGGCAGCCTTAATGGTTGTCGCCATGCCGTACAGTTCAAGTTTCGAATAAATAAACGGCTTGAACAGCTCCAAGGCCATTTTCTTCGGCAACCCGCACTGATGCAGCATCAATTCCGGCCCGACGACGATCACCGAACGGCCGGAATAGTCAACGCGCTTACCAAGCAGGTTCTGACGGAACCGGCCCTGCTTGCCCTTCAACATGTCAGACAAGGATTTCAGCGGCCGTTTATTGGCGCCAGTAATGGCACGGCCACGGCGGCCATTGTCGAACAGGGCATCCACAGCCTCTTGCAGCATACGTTTCTCGTTGCGAACGATGATTTCCGGCGCGCGCAGCTCAATGAGACGCTTTAACCGGTTATTCCGGTTGATGACGCGGCGGTACAGATCGTTCAAATCGGATGTCGCGAACCGACCGCCATCCAACGGCACCAGCGGGCGCAGTTCAGGCGGAATGACCGGCACAACTTCCAAGATCATCCATTCCGGGCGGGCCCCGGATTCAATGAACGCTTCCACCAACTTCAGACGCTTTACCAGCTTCTTGCGCTTGGCTTCTGACTTTGTCTCCTTGAGGTCGATGCGGATGTTGTCGCGTTCTTCCTCAAGATCGATGGCGGCGAGCATGTCGCGGATCGCTTCGGCGCCGATGCCGGCGGTGAAGCTATCCTCGCCGTGTTCATCGATGGCGGTTTGGTACTGTTCTTCAGTCAACATCTGATGCAGCGTCAGGTCCGTCAGGCCGGGCTCAACGACGACATGGTTTTCGAAATACAGAATGCGTTCCAGATCTTTAAGCGTCATGTCGACCAACAAGCCGACCCGGCTCGGCAGGGACTTCAGGAACCAAATATGGGCGACCGGCGAGGCCAGTTCGATATGCCCCATGCGTTCACGCCGTACTTTCTGCAACGTCACCTCGACGCCGCATTTTTCGCAAACAATGCCCTTGTACTTCATGCGCTTGTACTTGCCGCACAGGCATTCGTAATCTTTCGTCGGGCCGAAAATCCGGGCACAGAACAGACCGTCGCGTTCCGGCTTGAAGGTCCGATAGTTGATGGTTTCCGGTTTTTTGATCTCACCAAATGACCACGACCGGATACGTTCCGGTGAGGCAATGGATATGCGGATAAGATCAAACCGCTGGGTGGCCTGAGGCTGACCGAAAATTTTCATCAGTTCGTTCATGTGTCTTACTCCTTCAGGTCACGGTTATCAGTTGAGTTCAACGTTCAAGCCAAGGGAGTGGAGTTCCTTGACCAAAACGTTAAAGGACTCGGGGATACCGGCCTCGAATGTGTCGTCGCCGCGGACAATGGCTTCATAGACCTTGGTACGGCCCGAAACATCGTCCGATTTGACAGTAAGCATTTCCTGCAAGGTGTAGGCGGCACCGTAAGCTTCCAGTGCCCAGACCTCCATTTCGCCGAACCGCTGGCCACCGAACTGCGCCTTGCCGCCCAACGGCTGTTGGGTGACCAGACTGTACGGTCCGATTGACCGGGCATGGATCTTGTCGTCGACAAGGTGGTGCAGTTTCAGCATGTAGATGTAGCCGACGGTCACCGGTCGGTCGAAAGTTTCGCCCGTCCGACCATCCGTCAGCATACTTTGCCCGCTGCTCTGCAAACCGGCCTTATCCAGCATGTCGACGATTTCCGCTTCGCGGGCACCGTCAAATACCGGGGTCGCTATGGGCACACCATTGCGAAGATTTTCACCCAATTCATCCAAGCCCGGATCTTCCAATTCGGAGATATCGGTCTTGAACTCTTCGGCGTTATAGATCTCCTTGAAGTGGCTTTTCAGCTTGCTGTAGCTTTCGGACTTGCGTGCCGCATCCAGCAGATCACCGATCTGTTCACCCAGGCCGCTGCAGGCCCAACCCATATGGGTTTCGAGGATTTGCCCGACATTCATGCGTGACGGCACACCAAGTGGATTGAGCACAACATCGACCGCTGTACCGTCTTCCAGATAGGGCATGTCTTCAGCTGGGACAATTTTCGAAATGACACCTTTGTTGCCATGCCGACCGGCCATTTTGTCGCCCGGCTGCAGCTTGCGCTTCACCGCCACGAACACCTTGACCATCTTCATCACACCGGGACTCAGGTCGTCGCCGCGCTGCAGCTTGTCGACCTTGTTCTCGAACCGCGCTTCAAGCCGCGCAATGTCCGCCTCGAACTGGCCTTTCAGAGATTCCACATCCTTCATCACCTTGTCGTTGGCAATGACGATCTGAGCCATCTGACCGACCGTATATTCGTCGAGAACTTCTTCCGTCAGTTTGGTGCCATCGGCCAGCCCCTTCGGACCGCCGACCGCCTTGCGGTTGATCAACATGCCGCTTAGGCGGGACTGGAAACTGCGTTCCAAGATAGCGCGTTCATCGTCACGGTCTTTGGCCAGGCGTTCGATTTCCGCCCTCTCAATGGCCATGGCGCGTTCGTCCTTATCGACACCGCGGCGCGAGAACACCCGCACCTCGACAACAGTTCCGGAAACCCCCGGCGGCAAACGCAGTGACGTATCGCGCACGTCAGACGCCTTCTCACCGAAGATAGCGCGGAGCAATTTCTCCTCCGGCGTCATCGGGCTTTCACCCTTCGGCGTCACTTTGCCGACCAGAATGTCGCTCGGCTTCACCTCGGCACCGATGTACACGATCCCGGCTTCATCCAGGTTCTTCAGGGCTTCTTCACCGACGTTCGGAATATCGCGGGTGATTTCCTCCTGGCCCAGTTTCGTATCGCGGGCCATGACCTCGAACTCCTCGATGTGGATCGAGGTGAACACATCATCACGGACCATGCGCTCCGAAATCAAGATTGAGTCTTCGAAGTTGTAGCCGTTCCAAGGCATGAAGGCGACCAGCACATTGCGCCCAAGGGCCAACTCACCCAGATCCGTGGACGGACCGTCACCAATGCAGTCACCGGCGGTGACCACGTCACCAACTTTCACCAACGGGCGCTGATGCAGATAGGTGTTCTGGTTTGAACGCTGGAATTTGCGAAGATTATAAATATCGACGCCAGTGTCCGAATGCGCCGTATCCTCATCCGTGGCACGAACGACAATACGTGTCGCGTCCACCTGATCAACGATCCCGGAACGTTTGGCCACAACAGTGGCACCGGAATCACGGGCCACGGGGCCTTCCATTCCGGTCCCAACCAGAGGAGCTTCGCTGCGGATCAATGGCACCGCCTGACGCATCATGTTTGATCCCATAAGGGCCCGGTTGGCGTCATCGTTTTCCAGGAATGGGATCAACGCCGTGGCCACGGAAACCAACTGTTTCGGCGAGACATCAATGAATTCGATGTCACTTTTCATGGACATGGTGAAGTCACCGCCCTTCCGGGAGCTGACCAAATCGTTGACGAACTGGTTCTTGTCGTTCAACGGCTCGTTCGCCTGGGCAATGGTATAGCGCCCTTCTTCCATGGCCGAGAGATAGATGACATCGGCACCGACCTTGCCGTCGGTAACCTGACGGTACGGCGTCTCAATGAAGCCGTATTTATTCACCCGGGCGAAGGTCGCCAGCGAGTTGATCAGGCCAATGTTCGGACCTTCCGGCGTTTCGATGGGGCAAATCCGGCCATAGTGGGTCGGGTGCACATCGCGGACTTCAAAGCCGGCCCGTTCGCGGGTCAAACCGCCCGGTCCAAGTGCCGACAAACGGCGTTTGTGGGTAATTTCCGAAAGCGGATTGGTTTGATCCATGAACTGGCTCAACTGTGATGAGCCGAAAAATTCACGAACCGCTGCCGCTGCCGGTTTGGCGTTAATCAGATCATGCGGCATGACCGTATCGATATCGACGGAACTCATGCGCTCGCGGATCGCGCGCTCCATCCGCAATAAGCCGACCCGGTATTGGTTTTCCATCAACTCACCAACCGAGCGGACCCGGCGGTTGCCCAGATGGTCGATATCGTCGATATCACCGCGGCCGTCCTTCATTTCGACCATGGTACGAACGACTTCAAGGATGTCTTCCTTACGCAGGACGCGCACAGAATCCTCGGTCTCAAAGCCCAACCGTGCGTTCATCTTGACGCGGCCGACGGCCGACAGATCGTAACGTTCGGAATCAAAAAATAGACTCTTGAACAAGCCTTCGGCCGTTTCCAAGGTCGGCGGCTCACCCGGACGCATGACACGATAGATGTCAATCAGCGCCTCATCGCGCGCCGAATTCTTGTCAACGGCCAGCGTATTGCGGATATAGGGGCCGACATTGATATGGTCGATGGCCAGCGTATTGATATCCTCGATCCCGGCCTCACCCAGGGCTTCCATTACTTCTTCTGTGATTTCGTCTCCGGCTTCGACATGGACCAGACCGGTTTTCGTATCGATGACATCTTCGGCGATGTAGCGGCCGATCAAGTCTTCGTCGGGAACCAGAACTTCGTCGAGCTTTTCTGTAAGCTGACGCAGCGCGCGCGGGGTCATCTTGGTGCCGACCTCCGCCACGGTGCGGCCGGACTTGGCGTTGACCAGGTCGTGGGCAAGCTTCATGCCGCGCAGGCGGTCAGGCTCGAACGGCGTTTTCCAGCCGCGTTTCACCTTGCTGAACGGAACCTTGGCGAAAAAATAATCAAGCACTTCCTCCGGCGACATGCCGGTAATGCCGTCGAGCTCGATTTCCTTGCCGTTCTTTGCGGCGGCCTCGCGCTTGGCGGCTGTATCGGCACTGTCCAGCGCCAAAAGCAACGTCGTCACCGGCAGTTTGCGGCGACGGTCAATGCGCACATAGACCAGGTCCTTGGCGTCAAATTCGAAATCAAGCCACGATCCGCGGTAGGGAATGATCCGGGCGGCGAACAAAAACTTACCCGACGAATGGGTTTTCCCTTTGTCGTGATCGAAAAACACACCGGGCGAGCGGTGCATCTGGGAGACGATCACGCGTTCCGTCCCATTGACGACGAACGTACCGTTCGACGTCATCAAAGGCATATCACCCATGTAGACGTCTTGTTCCTTAACGTCGCGGATCGAACGCGCCTGGGTTTCTTCGTCGATGTCCCAAACGACGAGACGCAGCGTCACCTTCAAAGGCGCCGCGAAAGTCATGCCGCGCTGTTGGCATTCCTCAACGTCGTACTTCGGTTCTTCGAATTCATAGGCGACGAATTCAAGCGTCCCGCGCTCGGAAAAATCATGAATGGGGAAGACCGATTTGAAAACCTCCTGCAGGCCCGTGTCGGTGCGCTCCGGCCGCGGTACCTCGCGTTGCAGGAACGATTCATATGAAGTCTTTTGGACCTCGATCAAATTGGGCATCTCGACCGTCTCAGGCAGACGGCCAAAGTGTTTACGTACGCGCTTGCGACCCGTAAAGGTGTTCGCCATTACAGTTCCCTACCATTTCCTATAGCGGCCCGATCCCCGTCCAAACACCGCCTTCAGGCGGGGGAGCCTTACTGTTTCGGTGGAGCGTCTATACCTACGGTCGACATCGACCGTTTTCCCGGCGCCCCGAAGTGGCATGCGCATCCGTTGTCCCGGCCCCGGTAAGGCCCATGCAAACGTATGCGATATTCATGTATCGGATGGGGTCCGGCGGCATGCCGCCGAACCCCGTAAATCGTTGATCGTCTGCCCGGATCCGATACGTTCCGGACGAACGATTATTTCAGCTCGACAGTGGCGCCAGCCTCTTCGAGCTTCTTCTTGATTTCTTCCGCTTCGTCCTTCTTGGCGCCTTCCTTGACAGCTTTCGGCGCTGACTCGACCAGTTCCTTGGCTTCTTTCAGGCCAAGACCCGTGATCGTGCGGACTTCCTTGATGACGTTGATCTTCTTTTCACCGAAGGCCGCAAGGATGACATCAAATTCATCCTTTTCTTCGGCCGCAGCGGCATCACCGCCACCTGCAGGTGCGGCGGCCATGGCGACCGGCGCAGCAGCGGAAACGCCCCACTTCTCTTCCAAAAGCTTGGAAAGATCGGCGGCTTCCATGACGGTGAGGTTCGAAAGTTCGTCTGCAAGTTTCTCTAAATCGGCCATTTCATAACTCCTTTGGCTTGAACTGTTTTAGTCTGGAAACCGCGGCTCAGGCCGCCTTCTCCCCTTGTTCGCTGTAGGCGCCGAGCACCCTGGCAACTTGTCCGCCCGGTGCCTGAAGCACCTGGGCAATCTTCGTCGCCGGGCTGACCAGCAGGCCGACAATCTGGCCACGCAGTTCGTCGAGGGACGGCAACAAGGCGAGCGCCTTGACGCCGTTGGCATCGAGAGTTTCCGCATCGAGGCCGCCGCCAAGAACAATCAATTTGTCGTTCTTTTTGGAAAACTCGACACTAACCTTGGCGGCCGCCACGGGGTCATCCGAATAGGCAATTGCCGTCGGTCCCGTGAACAGATCGCTTAAGGCTTCGAACTTCGTGTCCTTAAGGGCGAGACGGGTGAGCCGGTTTTTGGTAACCTTGAACTTGGCGCCTGATTCACGCATTCGGTCTCGGAGATCCCCCATTTCCGCCACCGTCAACCCGGAATAGTGGGTGACGACAACCATGGTCGATTCGTCGAACGTCTGATGAAGCGTGGCGACCAGTTCTTCTTTTTCGGTACGGTCCACTGATCGTCTCCAGTTTTTGACACGCCAACCACCGTGGTCAGAGTGCCGTTGCACTTTGGCTCTTTCGAACCCGCCAACAGGCCGGTCAAAAAGAACCGTTTCGCCTGTCCAGTGCAGTCGTTCAAGCCGCCTCAGAGGCCGTTGCCGGCATTCCAAAAACGGTTTTCAACACTGTCTCAGCAGGCGGGAATCCCCCTTAAACTTCACCCCGGCACGCCGGAGATCGGCACCTACAGTCTCGGACAGGTGGAACACGATGGTCTTCCGTGTTCCGCCTCCACCCCGGCTAAGACCCGGGGGGGAATTCTTTTGGGCGTCGCGTTAGCCGCTCATCCCGGTGACATCCAGTTTGACGCCCGGCCCCATGGTCGAGGTCAGGCTGACCTTCTTCACATAGGTCCCCTTGGCGCCACTTGGCTTAGCTTTCATGATGGCATCGAAAAACGCCGAAACATTTTCCGACAAAGCCTCTTCGCTGAAGCTCGCCTTACCGACGCCGGCATGGATGATCCCCGTCTTCTCGACGCGGAATTCAATCTGGCCTGCCTTCGCCAGCTGGATTGCACCCTTCACATCGGGGGTCACGGTGCCCAATTTCGGGTTTGGCATCATGCCCTTGGGGCCCAAAATCTTACCCAGCTTACCAACCACGGCCATCATGTCCGGCGTCGCGATACAGCGGTCGAAATCAATTTCGCCTTTCTGCACTTTCTCGGCCAGATCATCGGCACCGACCAGATCAGCGCCAGCGGCCTCGGCTTCCGCCGCCTTGTCGCCCTTCGCGAACACGGCAACGCGCAATGACTTGCCGGTACCGTGCGGCAGTGACACGGTGCCACGGACCATCTGGTCGGCGTGACGCGGATCAACGCTCAGATTCATGGCGATTTCAACGGTTTCGTCAAATTTCGTGTTGGCCGCCGCATCCTTGACGATCTTCACCGCCTCGGGAACGCCGTAATGGGATTCCCGATCATAAGTCGCCAGCGCGTTCTTCATGCGTTTACCTTTGCCCGCCATCACGCACCTACCACTTCAATGCCCATAGAGCGGGCTGATCCGACAATCATTTTGCAGGCCTGATCCACATCCGTGGTGTTCAGGTCGGCTTTCTTCAATTCGACGATCTCGCGGACCTGATCCATGGTCACGGAGCCGACAACTTCCTTGCCTGGCTCACCCGAGGCCTTCGGCAGACCGGCGGCTTTCTTCAGATAATAGCTGGCCGGCGGGGTTTTCATGATGAATGAAAACGTCCTGTCCCCATACGCCGTGATGACGCAGGGAACCGGAATGCCCGGTTCCATATTCTGGGTTTGCGCGTTGAACGCCTTGCAGAATTCCATAATGTTCAATCCGGCCTGGCCCAAGGCCGGACCAATCGGCGGCGACGGGTTGGCTTGCCCCGCCGGCACCTGCAGCTTGATATAGCCTGCGATTTTCTTTGCCATTCTTCTTCCTCAGTCTTGGGTTGTCATCTGGCCGCTTTCGCGACCGCTCTGAGTGCGTGGTACGGCCGATGGCGGGCCTCCCACACGTGCCGGCGGATGCCGGCGAAACCTTATAACTTCTCGACCTGCGTATATTCCAATTCCACCGGCGTCGCACGACCGAAGATCGACACTGCGACTTTGAGGCGGCTGCGCTCATCATCGACATCTTCAACCAAGCCGTTGAAGGAATTGAACGGCCCGTCGCAAACCCGCACCTGTTCGCCAATTTCGAAGGTAACGGACGGTTTCGGGCGGTCGACGCCTTCCTGGACTTGAAACAGTATCCGGTCGGCCTCTTTGTCGGTGATTGGCGATGGGCGTCCCTGACCACCCAGGAAATCCGTCACTTTCGGCGTGTTCTTAACCAAATGCCAAGTTTCATCGGTCATTTCCATGCGGATCAATACATAGCCCGGGAAGAACTTGCGTTCCGAATTGACCTTGGCACCGCGCCGCATCTCGACGATTTCCTCGGTCGGCACCATGACCTGATCAATCAAGTCGTCCATGCCGGCCTGACGCGCCTGTTCCTCAATGGACTGGGCGACCTTCTTCTCAAAGCCGGAATAGGCGTGAATGACATACCAACGAAGCGCCATGCGCTCAGCCTCCAAGTCCGAGGATACCCCGGACACCAAATTGCAACAGCCAGTCCACCAACATGAAGAACAAGGCCGAAATTACCACGAACACAAACACCATTACCGTCGAAATGCCCGTTTCCTTGCGCGTCGGCCACGTGACTTTCGCCGCTTCTTGGCGGACTTCCTGAACGAACTGGGCGGGGTTGCCTTTGGCCATGTAATTTCCGTTCTTTCTTCCGACGCTAAACCGATTTGCCAGGGTTGGCGGAATTGGCAGGGGCAGCAGGGTTCGAACCCGCGACCTGCGGTTTTGGAGACCGCCGCTCTACCAACTGAGCTATACCCCTATGACAATTTCCTTTTGGCCTTTTCTGCCACCGGCCAGCCCACAATCCACTAGATAGTCAGACAGAACCGATCCGGCAAATCGCCGGACCGGCCTATCGGTTCAACGTTACTCGATAATTTCCGCGACGACACCGGCACCGACGGTGCGGCCGCCTTCGCGGATGGCGAAGCGCAGACCGTCGTCCATGGCGATCGGCGCGATCAGGTTGACAACCATGGAGATGTTATCCCCCGGCATCACCATCTCCGTGCCGTCCGGCAACTCAACCGTCCCCGTCACATCCGTCGTCCGGAAGTAAAACTGCGGACGGTAGTTCGAGAAAAACGGCGTGTGACGACCACCTTCATCCTTCGTCAGGATATAAGCCTCGCACTTGAACCGGGTGTGCGGCGTGATCGAGCCCGGCTTCGCCAGAACCTGACCGCGCTCAACTTCCTCGCGCTTCGTGCCGCGCAGCAGAACACCGACATTGTCGCCCGCCTCACCCTGATCCAAGAGCTTGCGGAACATCTCAACACCCGTGCACACCGTCTTCGTCGTGTCCTTGATACCGACGATCTCAATTTCCTCGCCGACGTTGACGACGCCGCGCTCAATGCGCCCCGTCACCACCGTGCCGCGGCCCGAGATCGAAAACACATCTTCAATCGGCATCAAAAACGGCTGATCCTTCGGACGGTCGGGCTGCGGAATGTAGTCATCCACCGCCGCCATCAACTCAATAACCGAATTCTTGCCCGTCGCCTCATCACCGTCTTCCAAAGCGCCCAGCGCCGTGCCCTTGACGATCGGAATGTCGTCGCCCGGGAAATCGTAGCTCGACAGCAACTCACGAATTTCCATCTCGACCAGTTCCAACAACTCATCGTCGTCAACCTGATCAACCTTGTTCATATAAATGACCAAGGCCGGCACACCGACCTGACGGGCCAGCAAAATATGTTCGCGGGTCTGCGGCATCGGGCCGTCAGCCGCCGAAACCACCAAGATCGCTCCGTCCATCTGCGCCGCACCGGTGATCATGTTCTTCACATAATCCGCGTGGCCCGGGCAATCGACGTGCGCGTAATGGCGGTTCGCCGTCTCATACTCAACGTGCGCCGTCGAAATGGTGATCCCGCGCGCCTTCTCTTCAGGCGCTTTATCAATCGAATCATAAGCCTGAAACTCAGCACCACCCGATTCGGCCAAAACCTTCGTAATCGCCGCCGTCAACGTCGTCTTGCCATGGTCAACGTGACCAATCGTGCCAATGTTGCAATGCGGCTTCGTACGTTCAAATTTCTCTTTCGCCATGATCCGTGTCTTCTTATCTATCCGTACAGGTCCGGTGTGTTCTTCAATTCGCCGACCGGCCCTTTGGTTTCAACGTCCGCAGGCCACACCCTCTCGGATAGGGGCCTCCGATGAATGGAGCGGGTGAAGGGAATCGAACCCTCGTATTCAGCTTGGAAGGCTGCTGCTCTACCATTGAGCTACACCCGCCAGAATCTCGTGTTTCCATCACCGCGCCGCTCAACACGAGGATGGTGGAGGGAGTTGGATTCGAACCAACGTAGGCGTACGCCAACGGGTTTACAGCCCGTCCCCTTTAGCCACTCGGGCACCCCTCCTTTAAACATTGCGTTTTCCCGCCGTAGGGCGGGCGCTGGGAGCCCGAAATATGAGGATTTACAGCGCCTTGTCAACTTCAAAAAGACGTTCAAACATACGCAAACGTCCGCGCCGCGACCAACCTTGCAAAAACGGCGGAAAACGCGGGCAGACATTCACTGTCAATCATGGTAAATGCGACCATGAAAAAACGCAAGCCATCACCGGAACGCGGCCGGTCACGCAACCGCGCCAATTCTGATTCGGCAGATTGGATTTACGGTACTCACGCCGCTCTAGCCGCCATCGCCAACCCGAGCCGCAAAATCCGGCGCATTGCCGCCGCGCCCCAGGTCGCCGAAACCCATGAAACAGCGCTTGGCATCCACCCCGTCGATATCTTGGACCGCCGCGACATCGATGCCTTGGTGCACGACGGCGCCGTGCATCAAGGCATCGCCGTCTTGGCTTCGCCCCTGCCCGGCATCGCCATTGAAGACATTATTGATCAGGCCGCACCACTGGATACGGCTGTTGTGGTCATTCTCGATCAGGCCACGGACCCCCGCAACATCGGCTCGGTACTGCGCTCCGCCGCGGCTTTCGGCGCCATGGCGGTGGCCGTCCACGATCAGCATGCGCCACCCATCACCGGCAGCTTGGCAAAAGCCGCATCCGGGGCATTAGAAACCGTACCCCTGGTGCGGCTCGGCAATCTGGCGCGGCATATGAATATGTTAAAGGACGGCGGTTTCTGGTGCGTCGGCCTTGATGGTTACGCCGAGGCCGACATTACCAAGACCGATCTCAACGGTAAGGCGGCCCTGGTGTTCGGCGCCGAGGGCACGGGATTGCGCCGCCTCACCCGCGAAACCTGCGATACCTTGGCCCGCATCCCGATCCAAGGCAGCATGGAAAGCCTGAACCTGTCGAACGCCGTCGCCGTCACATTATATGAGGCGGCGCGGCGCGGCGCCTGACCGGCACCGACTTCTTTTTCGTGCGGCTTGCCCCGCCGTGCGGAGCATATTATGAACGGTTCAAATATTGCCACAGTCGCCGGCTTAGCTCAGTTGGTAGAGCACGTGATTTGTAAAGAAACTAATATTATTGATTTTCAGATCGTTACGGGCGAAAAAGCCAAAATGGTCACATAATGGTCACAAGAGGCGGTGCGCCGGTATAGCTCAGTTGGTAGAGCACGGCATTTGTAATGCCGGGGTCCCGGGTTCAAATCCTGGTGCCGGCACCACCCTTAGAGGGGCCCCTTCTCCATCGCCTCCCAAGTCGCCCACCTCATCCGAGCGTACCGCCTGAACGCATAATGGCCGGTGCGGAGGTTCGGGGTCGCGTCCCGGACAGTGATCGTCTCTTCATCCTCACGGACGATAGACACGTTCCGCCACCCCTCCTTGATGCCGCCGATATCGGAGGGGAAGCGGACGCGGATGCGGCTCTCGAAATCGATCCTCATGAATTTCGAATACCAAACTTCGGCTTTCTGCTCAAATTCGGAAGTTTGACGGACGCGGTGCAAAGGCCTGCTTATAGCCAATTGCGGAAATGCACCGTCGGCAAGGGCGGATCGGTTCAGCTATTCGTGCCATCCACCTGACGCTGATAGTCATCGGCGTCAAACCATCCCAAGGCCGAAATGACCCTCATATTTTCGTCCAGTTCCCATTCTTCCCAGCCACTAATATTCAGAGGGTTTCCCGTTTGCGCGTCGTGCCCCGTGAACGTCCACAAATACACCACGTGATTTCCTGCGGATCGAATGCCGTCATTCTTTAAAAATAAGTCTGGTACGTCGGCGTGAAACCCGGCTGCCATCGCCGTCAATCCATCGTGGCCCACAGAAGGTTCACCGCGATTTATCGAAATCTGACTGCTGGGAAGATGGAAAGCCGCAACGTTCTCCGGAACCTTGGAGTTCCATGCTTCGGTATATCTCGTAGCTAGGTCATCCAGGCTGGCTTGTTCAAATGACATTCTATGCTCCCGTGGTTTCTGAAAAGAAAGATGGTCGCGCCAGAGATTATGTGATGCATCAAAGAATAGTCAATTGCCCGGGTGCTGGCGCGTTGCGATGGCTGCAATGGGTCATCACCCGACCAAACCTCTGGACGTGAGGCCGATCCGGTTTGATCCCGATACCGGAAGTTTATCACCGGAACCTCGGTTTTGCGTCCAGCGTCGAATGAAAATGGCCGCGACACGGTCCGTCAATCACCACCTCACCGCGACCACCTGAACACTGCCACCCTTCGCCCCGCATTCCCGGCACCGCGACCGCCGCCCGATCTCCGGCAGCGACATGGCCTCGCCGTAACCGAATGAGCCGCGTGGCTGCTGTTGGCTATTAGCGGAATTACCGGAGGCCGTCGATTTGCGTCCGCTATGCAGGCGAAAGCGGACTTATGCTGGCGTCGATGTATCCCATGCCCGCTCCTAATGAAAACATCCACACCTGACACACGAACAGCCCGGTTTTCTAGGCCTCGTCCAGTCAGTCCACTCGGTCCATGGAATTTCACCTACGTTGCGCATAGCACGCGCATGTATACGACCCCTCCAACTCGTGGGTGTTAATCTTATTTCCTCATAGACAGACCGGACTGCATGGACGACGCCACAGTTTGCGCGCGCTTCAGGTGGCCTGCCTATTCGTTCGCGCATAGACCAAGTGGACGTAGCGCATTATTCTTTGGCACCTGGCCAGCCCAAGTCCTTGGCGTGTATATGGGCCTCGAATGCGCAACGACATGCCTCCAACGATGTGAAGACGTGCTGGTAGAACGGTACAATCTTCATGAACGCTTCACGCGTGAGGAGGCGATCAGGGATATCGAACTCGTCGATATCCGTTTCGCCCATTGCAAGAGGTGGCATTTCACCCTCCGTCAGTTGATGGTTTGTGTTACTATCCGACGAAGGGTGACAAATCCGGCCCTATTGCGGGAGAGGCATCGAATTCCAGGGAATTAGATGCCAACCAGCCGCCGAGCGCTCTCCACATCATCGGGCCGCCCTTGTGAGATGTAGTGTTCGGCTGATTTTTCCATAAGCGCCGTGATTAACTCCGCGCAGATACGCCGAGTTTCGTCGGAATATTCATCAGCGTCTTCATACGGAGCAACATTGGCGCAAAACCGCGACGTGTTGGTCTTTTTCTTGTCAGCAATCTCCCGCCACTTCCGATAGGTGCGACCCGCGATGCCGAACATCCGGCAAATCGTCTGGCGTGGTGAGGGGTCAGCAATGATGCCGAGAGTTGCCGCATTCGCGTAGAGGATCGCGGCGTCAATGTCGCTTAAGATAGCAGGCCCATACTTTGGAGCGCCTTTGCGGTACAACACCTGAAAGCTCTTTGGCAGCTTCCCGGTCGTCAACGCGCCAAGATGATCGCTCAAGTATTGGAGAACATCATCCGGCAGCGGTTCGATAGGGTTTCCCGCAGGATCGAAATTCTCGGCGGCCCGATACGCATCGAGGCATTGTCGAGCCGCTTCCACGAGTTCCAGTTCGCTGACGCGCATCATTGTAGCTTCACTGTCGTGTCCAAGCTTTTGCCGAGAAGCTACTGCGTTCCCAAACCGGACGTGTGCCGCCCGTACCGCGCCTGCCATCAATCGTCACTCCGACTTTTCTCATCCAATATAGATTGTAGGTGCTCGCTCCACCGATCCAATGCGTCACGCTTTTCAGGTAGCATATACATCTACAGCCGGTTCCATACGTTCCGGTGCTGTCTGATGCCATCAATGGTGGGGGACCGAAGGGAATTTGTAATTACGGGGTCGCGGGTTCGAATCCTGCAGCCGGCACCATAATTTTCAACGAAAACTGGCCAGCCCGTCAATTTTTCAAGTCATCGCCAGCATGTCTTGTCACTCAATCGGCTTCGGTTGCACAGGTTGCGCAGAAGACCAAAATGCCGTTGCCAAGGGCAAGGAGGCGGGCAGGTAACATAAAACATCCGCAACGTAAATTGAGCTTAATCGTGCCAAGCAATGTTGCGCGTTCGGGTTACCGATATAAAAATGTTGCTCATGAAATTATTGGAAAATTTCCCATAATTCATATTATCTATAACTTATGAGTATGAATTTTACACAATTGCGGGCGTTCCATGCGGTCGCGCATGCTGGCAGTTTTACGCAGGCCGCAAAGAATTTACACGTTTCTCAACCGACGGTCTCTGAGCGGGTTCGTGAATTGGAAGCCGGATACGGAGTGCAGGTTTTTACGCGCGCCAACCGCCGGGTCAAATTGACGGTTGTCGGCCGCTCACTTTTTGAAATCACCCAACGATTGTTCGGCGTTGCCGGCGAAGCCGAAGCTTTCTTGCACGCTGCCGCCGACAATGGTGCCGGCCATCTGCGCATATCATCGGTGCTACCGGTCTTCATTGTTGAAGTATTGACCGCCTTTCGCCACGACTATCCGCAGGTCAAGATTTCCGTTTCAGCTGCAAATTCGGCAGCGACGCTCAGTAGCCTACTGGCCTATGACACGGACGTCGGTGTCCTGTCGGACCACGATCCCGATCAGCGAATTTACACTCGTATCTACAATAGCCATTCCGTTGTTGCCGTCGTCAATCAAGACCACCCGTGGGCCGAACGCACGGGCCTCAGAATCGGCGAATTGGATGGTGAGATCATGGTGCTTCGCGAAGTCGGATCAAATACCCGCCGAGCGTTCGAAGCGGCAGCGGCAAAGGCCCGGGTCGCACCCAATGTCGTTTTGGAATTGGCGAGTGGTGAAGCCATTCGCGAGGCCGTTGTAGAGGGTCATGGCATCGGGGTTTTCGGTGAGCGCGCCCTGCCCGATGATCCTCGATTGAGGAAATTGCCGTTCATCGACGCCAATATCCGTCTCAACCGATATTTGGCCTGCCTGCAGGAGCGAAAAGAAGAGTTTCTAGTGCAGGCATTCTTTAGTGCCGCAGGAAAACCAAGGTAATCCCTGGGGTGATTGGCCAACAGCGCGGAACAGCCTTTTGTATCGCTCAGCATATATAATAAATTATTATTGAAACTATAATATATTGGAAATTTACCGATACATCACTCTGCGCAATACTTATCAGTAACGTTACTCTGTCCATCGACCAATAAGGTGAGTGCATGAACGCAACCGATACACGGCCTGTTTATATCGTTAGCTCCCCCCGCGCGGGCTCCACCTTATTGCGCCTCATTCTCGACAATCAGCCGAACATTGCCATACCTCCGCCTGGCTATTTGTTCAATCTCGTCTACCCTTATTTGTACAGTTACGGCGATCTCAGTATCGAAGCAAATTTTCGCGAACTGGTCGAAGACATTCTGGCAACGCCAACAGTAAAACGATGGCCGATCGATGTCGGAACTGACGATATCGTTGTAGCCGCCGGGGAAACACGAACTTTTGCATTTGTTTATGAGTTCCTCCACCGCGCCTACGCGGAGTTGAGCGGCAAATCTCGGTGGGGTCAGAAATCACCGCGCAACGGTGTCTGGATGGAAGAGATCCGCGAATTATTTCCGGCCGCACAATTCATTCACTTGATTCGCGACGGTCGCGATGTGGCGATTGATTTGGCCGATGCCGGTTTTTGGCCCGAAACCGTGCACGGTGGCGCCATACGTTGGCGGGATTGCATGCGGGCCGTCGCCGCGCTGGCCCCGTCCTTCGGATCCGAACAGCTTTTGGAAATCAAATATGAAGACCTATGCGAAAATCCGGAAGCAACGCTGAAACAAATGTGCGATTTCCTCGGTGAGGATTTTGACCCGCGCCATCTGCTTCATCACGAATCAGAATCAGCCAAAGGTTGGGCGAAAGACCCGACCCATGCGGCGGCGGGTAAGCCGATCACAACGGAATTTGTCGGCATGTATAAACACCGGCTCCCAGACAGAGACCGCGAGGCCATCGAGGCCATCATTGGCCCCGAACTTAAGCAGGCGGGATACGCCGTCGCTGACAAGCCGGTTGCGATGTCTGGGCGGCTGGAAGCCCAATTGATTGAGGCTGACATGGTCTCGGGCCTCGATAAGTTCCAGTACAAATTTTGGCTCAAGGCGCGGCGTAAGGAACGCCGTGAACGCGGTGTGTGGAAAGACAGCGACCGCGAATCGGTCCTTTGGGGATTTGATTGAATCTGGGGAAATAGCGAACGCAATGCATTGAAAAGCGATGAAAGCACATTGATAAGGGAGACGGAAACCATGACAAGCATCTGCAGAATATTCGCCGCGGCAGCGCTGAGCGCCGTGATGGTGGTGGGCAGTCTGGGTAGCGCGCGCGCTGAGAGCGGCTCGGTCGTTGTCTATGCGGGCGGCGGCTCCAAGGTCAATAAGGCCTTGGCCAAGGCATTCAAAAAAGACCACCCGAATATCAATGTTGAAATGCTAAATCTCGGCGGCGGCGAGGCCCTGACCCGCATCCGAGCCGAAAAAGAGAACCCGCGGGCTGATATTTTCTTTTCCACGGTAGAAGCTCTGGGCTCGAACCCGGAACTGTTGATGTCGTACAAAGCTGAAGAACATGACACATATCCGGGGTGGGCCGTCGGTGCCAATAACAAGCACTACGGCATCGAACTGGCGATGATGATCTTTATCGTCAATACCAAGATGATCGCCTTGGCGGACGCACCAAAAAGCTGGAAGGATTTGGCCGACCCGAAATACAAGGGCAAAATCATCATGGCCAATCCGTCGCTTTCCGGTTCAGCCTATTCACAACTGGCCCAAATGGTTCAACTCTACGGTTGGGACGTCGCCGGCAAGGTCATTGAAAATGCGATCTTCGTACCGAAATCACGGTTGGCCTATTCCCAGGTCGCGAAAGGCGAATATGCGATCGGTCTGACCGAGGAAAGTCGCGTCTATTCGCAGATGGCTAAGGGCTTCCCAGTCGCGCCGGTGTATCCTTCCGAAGGTACGGCGGCAAGGTTATCCAGCGTCGCCATCATCAAGGGCGGCCCCAATCCGAAAAACGCCAAGATCTTCTTCAATTGGCGCATCTCCAAGGCCGCCAATGAAGTCCAGGTGAAGGTTCGTGGCAAACGGGTGGTGCGCAGCGACGTCAAGGCGCGCGGCAATATGCCGGCCATGGAGGATATCAAGACCTTCGATTATGATGCGAAAGCGGCGTCTGCCAATCGCGATAAGATACTCGCCGGCTTCAATGAGCGGTTCGCCAAGAAAAACTGAGCCCGTCGACTACGGCGGCGGGGCGGCCATTGCCCCCGCCGCCGAACCGCCGTTGTATTGAAGGAATACGGTTCCATGTCTGAGCACCGTCTGTCCGTCGAGGAACTGTCAAAAATCTTTGAAACGGACAAGGGGCAAGTGTTGGCCGTCGACGCGGTCAATTTCGAGATCGAAGGCAGTGAATTTTTCACCATGCTGGGCCCGTCCGGCTGCGGCAAAACGACGACACTTCGCCTGATCGCCGGTTTGGAGTCCCTGAGCAGCGGTCGGATTCTATTCGACGGCCAGGATTACAGCCGGGTATCTCATCTCGACCGGAATATTGGCATGGTGTTTCAATCCTACGCCCTTTTCCCGCATATGACGGTGTTCGAAAACGCGGCCTATGGCCTTCGGTTGCGGTCCGCCACTAATTCGGAAGTTTCCGCGCGGGTCGGCAAAGCGCTTGAACTGCTTGGTCTGCAGCAACTCTCGGACCGCTACCCCGCCGATCTATCTGGCGGCCAACAACAGCGGGTGGCGATTGCCCGCGCCCTGGTCTACGACCCGATTATGCTTCTGTTGGACGAGCCTTTGGCAAACCTGGATGCCAAGCTTCGGGTCGAAATGCGCGAGGAGATCCGCCGCGTTCAAAAAGAGCTCGGCATCATGGCGCTGTATGTGACCCATGACCAAGAAGAAGCCATGGCGGTATCCGATCGGGTTGCCGTGTTCCATGCCGGCCAGTTGAAGCAAGTGGGCCGGCCGGCCGATATTTACGCCGACCCGTCATCCCTGTTCGTTGCTGATTTTATTGGAAAGGCGAATTTCTTCTTGGCGTCGACAATTGCTCAGCCCATTGAACGCGTCCGATCGATGGCCTCTGAACAATTTCGACCTCCCGGCTACGCTGGCGGCCCTTTGGCCATGGTCCGCCCTGAACATGTCACCCTAAATCCGACCGCCGCCGACTCTTCGAAAAATTCAGAAATTTCCGGCCGGGTCAAACGCATACAATTCCTGGGCAGCATTCATACGTATCTTGTTGAATCGGACCTCGCCATTGCAGACGTAATCGCCGACAGTCCACGCGCAGTCGAAGGTGTTCACGAAGGCGATATGGTGCGGATCAGCATCGCCGCGGACGATGCGATCCTGTTCGAGCCGGGTGAAGTCAACTGACGGCCGCCGCCCACCCCAAACGGTCAATTGATTGGTTTCCCTACGCCATCGGGGGTCTGACCGTCGTCGTGCTCGGCCTATTTCTCATCTATCCCATCGGTAAAATGGTGCTGTTCAGCTTTGTCGAACAAGGCAAAAATCTTTCCTTGTCGAACCTGACGCTGGCCAATTTCATTGCCTTCGCTGAAGGTGCCAATTCCAGAAACGCGCTTTGGAATTCCTTGCTGGTTGCCGGCCTGGTAACTTTCTTCTCTACGGCTCTTGCCTTGCCGGCGGCTTATGCCCTGGCCCGGGTACAGATGCGATTTCGCGGTATCATCATGGCCTTGATGGTCATCCCGATAATTGCGCCGCCGTTCATCGGCGCCTATGCCTGGGTTATATTGCTGGGGCGCAACGGCATCATTACGCATTTTTTGAATGCCTGGTTCGGCATTGAGCTGCCTTCGGTTTACGGCCTGTTCGGCATCGTGCTGGCCTTATCGCTCCATTATTTTCCCTATGTCTTCTTGTTTGTTCAGGGCGCGCTGATGGCATCGGACCCCTACATTGAAGAAAGTGCTCGGATCATGGGCGCCAGCCGATGGCGCATTCTCCACACGATCACCTTTCCGCTTCTGGTGCCGACCATCGCCGCCGCAGCGCTCATTGTTTTGGTCAAGGCCTTGGGGAATTTCGGTGTGCCGGCCATTCTGGGCGGTGAGTTCACCGTGCTCCCCACATTGATATATTATCAGATCAATGGCTTCTTCAATTTAAACGCCGCCTCCGCCATTGCCTTGGTGAACGTGCTGATCACGTTGCTGGCCATATTGGCCCTGTCGCGGATCAATCGGCGCAAGAATTTCGTCACTGTCACAGGCACGACACGACGCGCTCAGCGCCTAACAAGCCGTGGTGCGCGCGTCGGCGCTAACATCTATGTTTGGGGATTGTTGGCGGCAGCCCTGGCACCGCAAATGGTCATCGTGTTCTCGTCCTTTGCCGAAAGTTGGGGTGCGTCATTATTGCCGGACAAGTATGGTTTCGGCGTATACGCGTCGGTCTGGGAAGATTCCCTGCAACCCATCGTCAACAGCATCGTGCTGGCGGGCAGCGCCACACTGATGTGCATGGTGTTCGGGACGTTGGCCGCCTACGCCGTCGCAAGAAAACGGTTCGCCGGAAGGTGGGCCATCGACATGACGATTATGTTGCCCTTCGTGCTGCCCGGCATCGTTGCCGGCGTGGCATTTCTAACGACCTTCAATTCCGGCCTGATCGTGCTGACAGGCACCGCAACCATTCTCATCTTGGCTTATTTTGTGCGCCGCATGGCCTATATGTTCCGGGCCGTCTCGGCCGCCATTGAGCAAGTCGACGACAAACTGGAAGAAGCGTCCAACGTCTGTGGCGCCACCTGGGCGCAAACCATGCGCAAGATTACTGTGCCCCTGGTGGCGCCCGGCATTCTGGCTGGCGGCATCTTGGTGTTCACCACACTGATCACTGAAATCAGCATCACTGTGATGCTGTTCTCAGCGCAATGGAAAACCATTTCGATCACAATTTTTGAGTATCTGACGAGCGATGAAATTCAGCAGGCCAGCGCGGTCGGGACCATTGCCATCGTCCTCACATTGGTCCTGGTCTTCGGTGCCAGTAAACTCATCGGCAAAAGCATGGCCGATCTGTTTCGATGATTCGGCGTTTCGGCTCGGGTCATGGCTGGACACGACGCAGCATGCACCCACAAGAACAAACACGCCGTAGCGCTAGCCAAAAAGCTGGTAGGATTTCTCAGACGCGATGTTCTAAATACGGCGCCGTTATCAACCATCAAACATGAGATCGCCTCGCGCACGAAATCCGGGTGATACTTCTGATAGTGGCGTTAATTTCTTACCGTGACACTACCTTTCCACAGAACAAAACCCCTATCTGAATAGATGGCGCAACGCGACGCCTTCTGCTCGCAGTTGGCAATAACAGCGGCAGGATCATACCCCCCAACTTCACAACCCTGCTTCGTCCGACAGCTATATGCATACGCATAATTGCCCTGATAAGAGACCGCAACAATACCGTCGCGATCCGTGACTTGATCGAGAAATACTTTTGTTTTCGGATGCAACGCCAAGGGGCCTGTACCAGCGTATTCGCCGACCGTTTTACAGCCAGCAAGAATGAAAACCATGGATAGAATGACGAATGACAAAATTTTCATGACCGCACTTTCCACAATTAATGACCAAACATCAGTTTGGATAAGATACCAAGGACAAAACTAGCACTGATACAACAAGGAGAGAAGTGCGTTGATAACTTCGTTTAATGGTAGAAACAACGCGAGGAGAAAACATACGCACTTTATGACTTTCCGAATTCAGCGCCCTATAAATGTCACAGTCTTTTTTAAGGCTCGGCAACGTTTACTGCGTCGGCCGCCGACTTTCTGCAATTGATGGATTTGCGTCGCAAATTATTGCGAAAAGTTGATATGAGGTGATGGTTCCCCTGCCCGCGGGTTTCCGATATATTTTCGAACAACTGGGGGCGTGACGTTCGATGAGGGTTCCGGGGCCATGGCCGAAGACAGCTTAGATATTCGCAATTACAAATCCAATGACATCGTCTTCAAGGAAGGCGAGGCCGGTGATGCGGCCTATATTGTCGAGAAAGGCATCGTCGAGATATCCAAGGAATCGAGCAGCGGCGGCGCGGCGCTGATGCTGGCGACCATAAAACGTGGCAAGATGTTCGGTGAAATGGCGCTGATCGATACGTCGCCGCGCATGGCAACCGCACGCGCCGTCGGCAATACGACATTAATCGTCATCCCCAAGGCGGCTTTCGGAAAACTCTTGAACAAAACCGACGTGGTCATTCGCACCATCCTTAATACGGTCATGGACCGGCTGCGCAACCAAACCGATCAGAACATCAAAAAAACCCTTTAAGTTCTTGTTCCGTTAACCATTTCCTTTCGGTCTTTGTTAACGATTCCAACCCTATTCTTCTCATGAATGAAGTGGCTCCAAAGGGGCCGAAAAAGCTCAATGTGAGCGCACCTGAGAACAAGGGGCAAACCCATGCGTATTTCATATCCCAGATTGGGCCTGGCCGTGATGGCGATTTCCGCTATTGGCCTGGCCGTCGTCGCCATGACGTCGACTGTCCACTCGGCCGAGACGGCGCGGGCCGCTGCACCGGACCTGAACCTGCAAATCGCCAGCCAATGCAACGGACGCAACGCGATCTTCCGGATCACCAACGCCGGCGTGGCGTGGCCGAAATCCAGCACGTTTTCCATTTACCGGCTGTCGCGCGACAAGGGCCATATCATCGCCAAGCGGCGGATGCGCTTGAGCGCCGGTCAACAGGCCTCATTTAAGATCAAGGCGTCTAAAAATACCACCGGACGCTTGGGCCTCAGCGTCGATCCCAGTTGGTTTGAGCGCCGCAAAATTTATGACGCCAAGCTGGATTGCCGCTGATTACGGGCAGTTGATTACGGACCAAGCGACCAGACCACCAACGGCAGAGTGGCCATCGCCAACAACGTCGACAGCGCGACGATGGCGGCCATCAGTTCGCCATCACCGCCCAGTTGCCGGGCCATGATGAAACTGCTGGGTGCAACCGGCAGCGCTGCAAAAAGAACGGCAATCGAGACGGCAAGCCCGCTGACGCCGAATAATCCCGACGCAATTACGGCCAACACCGGCAGGACCGCCAACTTGACGGCCACCGACGTGGCCGCCGGCAACCCGGCGACCCGCAGTGCACGCAGTTCAAGCCCGGCGCCGACGGCCAACAGCCCGAGCGCCAAGGCAGCCTGCCCCAAGATCGTCAATACCTCACCAACCAGCGGCGGCAAACCGAACCCGCTCAGATTCAAAAAGGCGCCGACCAAGCACCCTACGAATATGGGATTGCGCAGAGATTCCCGTGCCGCCTTGGCGACCGGCGCAGCCTCGTCGGATGCACCACTAACCCAGCGGTAGTGCACATAAACAGAATACAAGTTAACTAATGGAAGGACCGCCAGCAAACAGACCGCTGCCAGCGTCAAACCCGCGTCACCATAAAGCGCATAAGCGGCGGCCAAGCCCACATAGGAATTGGGGCGGACCATACCCTGGGCAACGGAGGCAAACACCGGCCCATCCCAGGCGACGCCGGGGCGCAGCACCAAAACCACGCCGCAAACCAATGCCGTCACCGCAAACAGCGTCGCGAACAGGGGCAGCATGTCAGTGCCCGGCACCTCGGCGCCACCGATTTTGACAATTAACAAGGCCGGCAACAACAGATAGAAGGTCAGTTGCTCGACGCCGTCCCATACGGATTGATCAAGCAGCCGGCGCCTTTTCAGAAGCCCGCCAAGGGCGATAATCAAGAACACCGGAACCAATGCAGCGAATATCTGGGCCATAGCTCTGCCTACCGGCTCATGGAATCAAGAGCGCCTTGAAGAATGTAGGCAGCCGCCATTTTATCAACAACCTCGCTGCGACGTTTGCGGGTCATATCCGCCTCATTGACCAAAAATTTCTCCACCGCCGATGTCGATAACCGTTCATCCCAGAAGGCAATGGCAATTTCCATCTGACCCAACAGATTCTCTGCGAATTGCCGGGTCGACTGACAGCGCGGGCCTTCCGTACCATCCATGCTGACCGGCAAGCCGAGAACAAGGCCGCCGGCGTCACGTGCCTTGATAAATTTCTTCAAAGCTTCGGCATCGGCCATGAATTTGGTTCGTCGAATGGTTTCCAGCGGGCTGGCGATAATGCCGGCCGGATCGGCGACGGCCAGACCAATGGTCTTGGAGCCCAGATCAAGCCCCAATAGACATTGCCCGGGGCGCAGGGCCAATTTCAGTTCGGATGTAGAGACAATAGCCATCATCCCTGTTTAGCGGTTCAGCGGCGCCAATAAAAGGGTATGGCGGTTGACGTCCGTCTCGCTTAATATGGATAAACCCTTATTCTCCAAGGTCTTGCGGGAGAAAGATAGGTTGCGGAGACTGTTTTTAATCATCTTTGCACTACCGCTTTTTCTGGCTGCGGCCGGCGGCGATTGCGCGTGGGCGCAGGACGCCAAAAAAAAATCGGCATCCGTGCCTTTTCTGAAAACCACGGTGACGCCGCTAACCGGCACTTATCTGGTTCTGAAGGCCGCCAACGTCCGCCTCCGTCCGGCGACCAAAGGCCGCCGCGTCGGCCGCCGTGGTAAGGGTGAGCGGGTCCAGGTTGTCGGCCGCGCCAAGGGCCCTTGGCTAGCCATCCGCGATGGCGAAGGCAAGGATATCGGCTTCATCTACCAAACCAGTTTAATGCCGGTCATTGACGGCACATTGGACCAGCCTCTCATCGGCGACGTCAAAAATCCCGGCCAACCCGATTGCACCTACGAGATCCATTTCGAAGGCAAAAGCCCGGCCGAGGGCCAAGCCTTCGTATTCGCCGACTATGATATTGGCTGGCAATGCGATCTGTCCGGTAAATCCCTGCGTTTCCACACGCCCATGTTCATCACCGAAGGACCGCATCGCGGCATCAGCAAACAGGTCCATCAAATCACCATCGATATTCTGGACCTGACAGTCAGTCTTGAAGAGGTTCTATCGACACATGTCCTATGGAATCGCAGCCAGGGCATGGTGACGTTCGATTCGATAACCGCCAAACAATTCGCCCGCACGCCGGCCCAACCGGCCCTGCCCGCAACCAACCTGGCCGGTGCCCTGCACACCGCCATCAAACTAGCCACATCAAGTTGGAACAGCCGTCTGTGGCGGGCCATCGCCACCATGTCCGGCCCCGACGACAACTGAAACACAGGTCCATTGCACCCGCCAAGCGAGGCGTTAAGCTGCCGTCCGCAAGCGGGAGGACAATGATGAGTTTTTACGCCGGTGACAGCGAGCTTTTTCGCGATCAATTCGGAACCCCGGAGATACGCGAAATCTTCGATGACCGGATGACGGTCCAGAAATGGCTGGATACGGAGGTCGCCCTGGCCCAGGCCGAGGCCGAACTTGGTTTGATCCCGGAAGCCGCCGCGGAGGAAATCGCCACGGCCGGAAACGCCGCCGACTACGACCTGGCCGCCATGAAGGCCGAAATGGACCGCACCAGCCATCCCATCGTCCCCCTGGTGCGTGCCATGGAAGCCAAATGCAGTGCCGAGGCCGGCGGCTATTTGCATTGGGGTGCGACCACCCAGGATATCATGGATACGGGCCAGATATTGCAGATCAAGGACGCCTGGGCCGTGATCGCGCGCGATCTGGACACCTTGCAAATCAATCTCGCCGGGCTGGCCCGTGAACACCGTGACACGCCGATGGCCGGGCGCACCCACGGCCAACAGGCACTGCCGCAAACATTCGGCTACAAGGTCGCTATCTGGCTCGACGAAGTGCGCCGTCATCGGACTCGCATGGACGAGGCCGCACCGCGCATTTTCCGGGGCCAATTTGCCGGCGCCGTCGGCACCATGGCGGCGATTGGCGAACAAGGCATTGCCGTACAGGAACGGATGATGGCCTTGCTCGGCCTTGGCGTACCCGCCATATGCTGGCACGTGGCTCGCGATACTGTTGCCGAGGCGGCCTTCATCATGGTCGCCATCGCCGGCACCATGGGCAAGATCGCCAATGAGGTGTTTTTGCTGTCGAAGACGGAAACTGCGGAACTGGAAGAGCCCTTCCCGGCCGGCAAGGTCGGCTCGTCGACCATGCCGCACAAGCGCAACCCGGCGATTTGCGAAGGTGTCTCGGCAATCGCCCGGGCAGCGCGCTATTGCATGGCGCCCGCCGTGGAAAACATCGTCGCCGAAACAGAGCGCGACAAAATCGGCCTGCAGGCTGAGCGCGAATACATGGCGCGGCTGCACGGCCTCACCCATGCGGCGGTAGCAAAGATCGTCGTGCTGAGCGGCGGCTTGACCGTGAAGACGGAAAACATGCGCCGCAATTTGGATATCACAGGCGGCCTGTTGTTGTCGGAAGCCGTGATGATGGCGCTGGCCCCGATCATCGGCCGCCAGGAGGCGCACGAGATCATCTATCAGGTCGCCCAGCAGGCGGCCGTCGATGGCCGGAGCTTGAAGGATGCGTTGAAGGACGTACCGGTAGTAACGGAGAAGCTCAGCGAGGCGGAAATTGATGCGCTTTTGGATCCCGCCGCCTATACGGGACTTTCGGGGCTGTTCGTAGATCGCGTATTGGAAGGATAAGCCAATGACGATGCTCAACCTATTCGCCGGCGAGGCACTCTATTACGAATACACAGCGCCGGCCGCTGACGGCAAAACCTACGTTTTCGTCAACGCGCTGACCGGCAATACGGGCATGTGGTCGGGGGCCATCTGCGAACACCTGCAGGCGGCCGGCCATGGCACGCTTTGTTATAATTTTCGCGGCCAGGAGAACACCGAATTTGGCAACGCAACGGCGCTGACGCCAGGATTGATCGTTGAGGACCTGTGCCGACTGATGACCGAGTTGGCGCCGCCGTCGCCAATCCTGGTCGGATTGTCCATCGGCGGGCTGTTCGCCGCGCAAGCCTATTTGGCCGGTGCCGCCGCCAGCGGTCTGGTGTTAATCAACACGCTCCGCAAGCCGAGCCAGCGCCTGAACTGGATCAATCAATCCATGGTCCGGCTGGCACGCCTCGGCGGCGGCCGATTGGTGATGACCGCCAACATGCCGGTGATCGCCTCGCCGGAACTCATGGCGCAGATGTGGGACACGACATTTTCCGATGATCCTTACGAGGCGCCGGACGAAAACGATGGCCTATTCCGGTTGATGGAAGGGTCATTGGAAACGGACTGGGACTTCCCCTACGAGAAGCTCGACCTTCCTGCACTTCTTCTCACCGGCGACTATGACCGCGTCTTCCGCATTGATGCCGATGTCGCCGAATTGGCGGCGCGTATTTCGAATGCCACGGAAATCCGTTACGGCGATGCCGGGCACCTTATTCCTCTCGAAGCCCCGGAACGCTTCGTTGGCGATCTGCTGGCCTTTGCCCCGGCATGTCGGACATAGGTGCAGCGGTATCATGAAAATCAAATCCGTCGAGGCTAAATGGTTACACGTACCGATTCCTGCGGATCAACAGCACCGTAGCGATTTCGGCCTGCATACGTCTTTCGACACGACCCTGGTCCGCGTTGATACGGATACCGGCTTGGTCGGCTGGGGCGAGGCGAAGGCCGCGGTTGGCGGTACCGGCACCTACGGCGCGCTGACCGACATCATCAATAACGATTTAGCACCTGTCGTCATCGGCCAGGACCCGCGCGACCCGGCGCGCCTGTGGGAGGAAATGTACAACCGGTCCCGCGCCCACTATGCGCTCGCGCGTGGCCACGTTTTTCCCGACCTGGCACGCCGCGGCATTACCGTGTCGGGGATCAGCGGCATTGACATCGCGCTTTGGGATATCCTGGGCAAGCATCTGGGGGCGCCGGTGTGGCGGCTGCTGGGTGGCCGGACCCATGATTGGCTGCCGGCCTATGCATCCGGCGGCTGGGCGCCGGCCGACGGCATCGGCGCGCAGTTGCAGGGCTATATCAATCAGGGCGGCTTCCAAGCCGTAAAAATGCGGGTCGGCGTGATGGATGAAACCGTCAACAATTCCGTCGCCCGCGTCCTCGCCGCCCGTGACACATTGGGTCCGGACATCGACATCATGGTCGATGCCCACGGCACGTTCACAGCCCGCGACGCCTTGCGGTTCGCTCGCAAGGTCACCGACACCGATCTGGCCTGGTTCGAAGAGCCGGTGTCCGCCGACGATCTCGAAGGCCAAGCCGAACTGCGCCGTCAAACGGACATTGCCATCGCCGCCGGCGAAAGCTTAATGACGCGGTTTGATTTCCGCGATGCCATCGCTGCAAGGGCGATTGATATTCTGCAGCCCGACCCGGCGATCTGCGGCGGCATTACGGAGACCAATCGCATCGCCACCCTGGCCGCCACCCATCAACTGCGCCTGGCGCCGCATCTTTGGGGCGGTGCGATCATGTACGCGGCGGGATTCCATATTTGCATCGCCCAGCCGAGCGCCCATATCCTGGAATATTCCCTCGGCCACAATCCCATGCAGCACAAATTGGCGGCCAACATGTTCCCGCTTGTCGACGGCGGCATGGCGGCCCCGGAAGCGCCAGGCCTGGGTATTGAGATAAATGAAGACTTCGTCCGCAAGACGGCAAAATAGGGAGACACCGACGCATGGACCTCAATTTGAAAGGCAAGACGGCGATTGTCACCGGCGGCTCGAAAGGCATTGGTGCCGGGGTGGCGCGCGGGCTGGCCGATGAAGGTTGCAACATCCACATCGTCTCACGGACAGCTGCCGATCTGGAAGCCTACGCAGCAACATTACGCGAAACGACCGGCGTCGAGGTCACACCGCATGCCTTTGACCTCAGCGAAGGTGCAAACGTCCCGCGCCTTCTGGAGGCCGCCGGTATTCCCGATATCTTGGTCAACAACGCCGGCGCCATTCCGGCCGGCGACATCCTGAGCATTGATGAGGCGCGTTGGCGCGAGGCTTGGGATCTGAAGGTCTTCGGTTATATCAACATGTGCCGGGCCTTCTATGGTGCGATGAAGGAACGCGGCCATGGGACCATCGTCAATGTAACGGGATTGGCGGCCGACCGCACGGACGCGGGCTACGTCGCCGGCACGGCCGGCAATGCCAGCCTCAACGCGTTCACCAAGGCCATCGGCGGCAAAAGCCTCAACGACGGGGTGCGGATCATGTGCGTCAGCCCCGGCCCGGTGGCAACCGAGCGCCTGGTTAATCTCATGCGGACCAAGGCAGAGGCCGAACATGGGGATCCGGACCGCTGGCAGAGCTATCTGGCCAACTTACCACTAGGCCGCGCCGCCAGCGTCCAGGAAGTCGCCGACGTGGTCGTCTTTATGGCGTCTGAGAGAGCGAATTTTGTCAATGGCTCAGTCGTTAACGTGGATGGTGGTCACGGCGCCAACATGGGCAGCTTTACCTAAGACGCCTGCGCCGCGCGGTCCTTGCGGTATAGCCAATGATAGCGCAGCCCCAGAAGAAAGATCGACACGGTAGCGCCGATCAGCACGCCTTGGAAAAGGCCGACGGCACCGAGCCCCATGGGAAACGCCAGGTACCACGTTGCCGGCACCATGAACCCCAAAAATGCGACGGCCTGAATCAGACAAGCGATCCAAACATCCTGGCGGCCGCGCAGTGCATTCGCCAGGACCGCTTGACCGCCATCCGTTACCAAAGCCACAGCGACCCAGAAGATCAGCGGCACGGCCAACGCCAGCACCGTGGCCTCAAAGGTGAAGATGCCGGTCAGGGGTCCACTGAAGGCGACAATGATTACACCGATAATCGCATTGGCGATGGCCGATAATCCAAGGCCCGTCCACCCGGCCAAGGCGACATCGCGGTAATCACCGCGGCCATATGCGATGCCAACACGCACTGCCGTCGCCGACCCGATACCAAGGGCAACCATGAAAGAGATGGTCAGCAACTGAAAGGCGATGGCAAATGCCGCCAATTCATTGGGGCCGAGCCAACCGGCAAACTGCTGCATGGCAGAGAAAGCAACCGTCTCCACCGCCAGACTAAGCCCCATGGCGTAGCCGAGCCGACGCTGTCGGGCCCACGTGGCGAAGCCGCCCGGCGCGGGCTGGCGGACGGAAAATTCAGCCCGATCCTTCATCAGCCAAACGTAGCTGACCATACCGACGGCCAAGACCCATCTGGCGGCGGTGGTTCCCCAGGCGGCGCCCTCTGCACCCAGGGCCGGCACCCAACCGGCGCCCTCGACGAGAACTAGCGTCAAACCCAGATTAACCAAGTTGGCAATAACCATGAAAACGGCGCCGGGTCCGACCCGGCCGATCCCTTCCAGGAAAAAACTGGTCGCCAAAAAAACCAAATGTGCCGGCAGCCCCCAGCCGATGATCCGGATCACCCGGCCACCGTCTTCGGCTAAGTCGGCGGTCTGCCCGGTCCAGGTCAAAATAGTCTCGCCGAACAGACAGATGATCAGCCCGCCCACACCCAGGCCCGCAGAATATTTTAGCGACCGCCGCCATACGGCGCCGCATTCGGCCAGGTTGCCGGCGCCGAAGTGGTTGGCCGTCAACACCAAGGTTCCCAGAATTAACCCGAGCGACGTCACCACAATGGGCTGAACGACCGAATTGCCGATAGAGAAGTACCCAAGTTCGATGGCGCTGTATCGTCCAACGATGATGACATCGACCAAGATCATAATAACGATGCCGGAGCGGGCCAGTACGATGCCCGGCGCCAAGCGCATCATCTCACCGATGTGACGCCGCAATCTGCGCCGCAGCCAATCGGGGCCGTCTTCAGAAGGCGTGACCGGCGGTGTCGGCATGATATACAACGCATCCTTGAGCCACGGAAAACGGTCCGTGGTATGGGCCCGCCGGAACCAAAAGTCCATGCAAAACGAATCCACAGACACGGGGCCCCAATTAGACCCGTCGAGTACCGGTCGCGGCATCCCTTGGATATTTGGTGCGACGTTTTTGTTCGTGACCATGGATTCCCTGGTCAAAACCCTGCTTCGCGACGGTTACGATCTGCCGCAGGTCGTCTGGGGCCGATATTTCTTTCATGTGTTGGTATTGTTGATTGTTCTGGCGCCGAAACTGAAAACCGTGGCACGGACCGAAAACTTCGGTCTCCAAATGCTGCGGTCATTCCTCATGCTGGCGACGACGTCATTGTTTTTTGCCGGCCTGCAGTTCGTCCCACTGGCCGAGGCCAGCGCCATGATGATGATTTCGCCGCTGATCGTCACCGCACTTGCAATGCCGGTACTCGGAGAACAGGTCGGCCCACGACGCTGGGCCGGTGTGGTGATTGGGCTGATCGGCGCGCTGATCATCATCCGGCCTGGATCCGGTCTTATGCAGCTGGGAATTTTGTTTCCCGCCGCGGCGGCCTGCAGCTACGCCGTCTATCAGATCAGCACACGGTTTCTTTCCCTGGCCGATCCCATTTTGACGACGCTTTTTTACACGGCCATTGTTGGCGCAGTCGTGACGTCTTTTGCCGCGCCGTTCTATTGGACCGACCCAACACCGATGGCTTGGTTGTATATGGTTGGTGCCGGGTTGTGCGGCGGCATCGGTCATTTTGCGCTGATCAAGGCGTTGACGCTCAGCCCGGTCTCGGTGATTGCGCCCTACAGCTACATGAACCTGATTTGGGCGACGGCCTTCGGGTTTATCATTTTTGCCGAGTTACCGGACACTTGGACGGTTGCCGGTGCAGCGATCATCACCGCTAGCGGCCTTTATGTGTATCACCGCGAAAAAAGCCGCAAAGCCGCGTAACGAAACGACGTCGCCTGCGATCACTCAGAGAATTTGTTGATCCGACTCATAACGTCTTCAAGCAACGGGTCGTGTTCGCCCAGTTTGGCCATTTCGGCCAAGGTATTCGCCAGATAATCCCGGCATTTACCATTCTCGCCCTCGGCACCGCCCATGATCTCGGCCATCCGGTCGGCGGGCATGGGGCCGGTGTGCTGGACGTGGCCTTTTCGAATGACAAACGTCAACGCCGTCCTCATCTCGCCGCTATCAAGGGCCAAGGCAACCCAGGTCGGTCGATAAACGCCACTGCCCATTTCGCGCCGCCAAAGGTAGTTGAGATCGGCGTCCAAGGTCTCCATGCGAAGACCGTAAGCGATCCCCCGGCAGTGCCCTGCCCCCGGCACGAGGCAACATCCCAGGCCCGGACGCTCCAGCGTGCCACGGCCCACCGTCGACCAGATTTGAAATTTACGTTCATAGCTTTGGAGCGTTGCGCCTTGCCGATCATGAACCTCGATACCGGGCCGCCACATGAGTGAGCCGAAACCGAATATCCAAAATTCATCTGCATAGGGCGAATCTGCCATCACCCGGTCTTGTTCCGCCTGACGTTCGGCGTCAGTCAGTCGCGGGGTTGGGCCTTCCGGCGGCGGGTTCGGCGTCACGGCGTCCATTACGACAAGCTTTGTTCCTTGGTCTTCAAAAACTTCAAATCGGGCCAATCTTCCTGAGCCCGGTTCATATGCCAGGCGTTTCGGGCCAGGAATACGGGCGACCCATCATGGTCCTCGGCCATGGCGGTCCGGTTCTCATCGCTGAACTTTTTGATCTGCGCGGAATCATCGGATTCCACCCATCTCGCTGTATACAGTTCCGACGGTTCAAACCGAACGGCAACATCGTATTCGGTCCGCACCCGTTCCGCTAGGACCTCAAATTGCAAAGCACCTACGACGCCAACGACCCAATCGCTGCCGATAAAGGTCTTCAGGGCCCGGGCCGCCCCCTCCTCGGCAAGCTGCACCAGGGCCCGGCCCAGATGCTTTGCTTTCAACGGATCATCCGGTCGCACCTTCTGCAGCAATTCCGGCGCAAAACTGGGAATGCCCTTGAACTGCAGTTCCTCGCCCTCGGTCAGGGTATCGCCGATCCTGAGATTTCCGTGGTTTGGGATGCCGATGATATCGCCGGCCCAGGCCTCCTCGGCCAATTCGCGGTCGCGGGCCAAGAACAACACCGGGTTATGGAGATTGAGGGTCTTGCCCGAGCGGACATGGCGCATTTTCATGCCGCGCTTGAATTTGCCCGAGCACAGCCGCACGAAGGCAATACGATCGCGGTGTTTCGGATCCATGTTGGCCTGGATCTTGAAGACGAAGCCGCTGACATCCTTTTCCTCCGGCGTCACGATGCGGTCGGTTGCCTCCTGCGCGCGCGGTGACGGCGCCCGTGCCGCCAGACCATCCAATAATTCACGAACACCGAAATTGTTAATGGCGCTACCGAAGTACACCGGCGTCATGTGGCCTTCGCGGTACGATTGGATATCAAATTCCGGGCAAAGACCGCGCGCCATTTCGACCTCTTCGCGCAGCGTCTTCACCGAAAGGGCAGGTAACAGATCATCTAACTTCGTATCTTCCAGGCCTTCGCAGGTTTCACCCTCGTCGGGCTTACCCTCCCGCGATCGCTCGATCAAAATCAGCCGGTCATCAAACAAGTTGTAACAACCATGGAAATTGCGCCCCATGCCAATCGGCCAACTGGCCGGGGTCACGTCCAGGGCCAAGTTCTGTTCAATCTCATCCAGCAGGTCGAAGGGATCGCGGGATTCGCGATCCAATTTATTAATAAACGTGATGATCGGCACGTTGCGCAGCCGGCAAACCTCGAACAGCTTCCGGGTCTGCGCTTCGATGCCCTTCGCCGCATCGATAACCATGACGGCGGAATCAACGGCTGTCAGGGTTCGGTACGTGTCTTCGCTGAAATCCTCATGACCCGGTGTATCCAGCAAATTGAACGTGCGACCGTCATATTCATAGGTCATGACCGATGACGTCACGGAAATGCCGCGCTCGCGTTCAACTTTCATCCAGTCCGACCGAGCTCGGCGCTGTTCACCGCGCGCCTTCACGGCACCCGCCTGCTGAATGGCGCCGCCGAACAAAAGCAATTTCTCGGTCAACGTCGTTTTGCCCGCATCCGGGTGTGAGATAATGGCAAACGTTCGTCGTGCCGCAACTTGATCAGTCAGAGTGGTCAAGAAAATACTCCGGTTCGGCGTTTTCCCGCGTCACGGGATCGACGGGAATTTAGTGACTTCCGGCCCAATAGCCAACGTTTTCCGCGACCGCTTCGGACAACCCTCAACCGATCACACCTTTGTGCAACAATCTTGCCATTGTCAGTTAGCCGATTTAGCCTATCCGTCAATTGGGGACTTGGCCAAGATTTGATAGTGAAATCTGATCATGGCTTGAATACACGATTGGGGAGACGACCATGGGGACACCAAAGGCAGACCGAAAGAGTTCGGATCGGCGCGACAATGACCGTCGCGACGATGATCGGCGCGACGACGAACGGCGCGACGAGTCAGACCGCCGTCTCCGTGCAGAGGCCGTCGAGCGTGAACGGCGGGCTGCAAAACGCCGTGACGACGTCCGGCGTGTACCCGATGACAACCGCCGGACGGCACCGCGTCGCGGCGACATTGACAGGCGCGACCTCTAAAATCCCGGCCTGGTAAAATTCCTGCCAGGACGTCCTTAACCGGCCGCGGCGGCCGGCAGGTGACGCCACCAATATTTGGTATTCACGGAAAACACCGGCTGGTAATGCCGGATTTTGTTTTGCTCGACGATTTTCTTAATTTGATTGTCGAGAACAAAGTAGCGCTTTCGTTTCTTTTTATCGCGCAATATGACCACCAAAATGGCATGACCAACTTTCAAGTTCATGTCCTTGACAGCGACCACGCGCAATTCATGCTCCTTGAAACCAAGCGCCCGCAGCGACAGGTACTTGACGATGGCGTAATCCTCGCAATCACCGAACCGTGCCATAAACTCACCGGGCGTCGCCCAATAATCCTTGCGGCCCCAGTTGTTCTTGTCGGTTACGTATTTGGCCTTGTTCATGCGGGCGTTGACCGCCTTCATTTGGGCATAGCGCCCCTTCTTTTTGATCGATTTCAGAAACTTCGCCCAGTCCCCGTAGTCACAGATGTTAAGCCGTTTCGAATCGCATCGGAATTTACCGACGCCTTTCTTGCGTTCTTTCACATATCGCGACAGCGCCGCCCGCCATTTCTTGAAAGCCTTCAGGTTGGAAGACCGGACTTCAACGCTGCGGAAAAAGCTGGCTGTGGGTTTGCGCTTTTTCTTTTTTGCGCCCCACGCATCACCGCCGGCAGGCACACTCATCATCACGGCAGCGATGATCGCCAACGCGGCCACTCTGCGAATCGGTATGCGTCGAAAAAAGGCGGCAAGGCGCAATTTCACGGATTTTCGAACTCCATAGGTGCCTCTTATAACATGCAATGACACAAAATGAGTAACGTCGGCAATAATAAGGTTTACAGCCACTTGGGGACAAGCCGCACATGATCACATCACCTAGCTTTGATGATCCGTGTGGATTCTCTCTTGCGTCCGGTCCCGCAAGCCTTAAGATTCTGGAAAGTCTATGTTTTTTGGGAGAACGGCATGGCCCTGTGGCGTAAGCGGGGGGCTAAAACCAGCGACGATCCAAAACCGGCTGAAACCGGTGGAAACGATTCGCCTGCTGAATCGGACGAACCGGGAGAAGCCACACAAGCCAGCGTCAACAAGGTCGTGTTGATTGGCGGCGGCGGCCTCGCTGTCCTGGTCGCCTCAGCCATCTTTGCTGCTGTTACTTATGTCGAATCAGAGCGGACACGCGAAGTTCAAGCATGGCAAGTCCGGCTGGGCATTGTCGCCGACAGCCGATCTGCCGCGGTTAACGAATGGGTCGATCAAAATTTCACTTCTATCCGGGAACTGGCGCAGAACGCCTCACTGCAGGTCTATATGTCGACCCTTACCGGTGGCGGCGGTGGAAGCGCCGATGAGGAAGATGATGAGCCGGACCTCGGGTCAATCGATGATGATACCGCTAAGGACGGTGAAGACGCGAAAGAGACCGAAGAAGAAGAAGAAGAAGAGCCCGAAGAAGCAACGGATGACGGCGCCTCGGCGTCTTATCTCAGGAATCTTTTGATTGCCACGGCAGAGCGGACCGGTTTCAAGGCGCCACCGCCGGTCGGTGAGGTGTCGGCAAATGTCGAACGGCCGGGCGTCGCGGGCCTCGGCCTTGTCGACAAAGACGGTCAAGCCATTGTCAGCACACCGGATATGCCACCCATGTCGGGGAAAATTCGCGCTGCCGTGGCCAAGGCTTTGGACGGAGAGCCGGCTGTTATTGATTTATATCTGGGCGCCGGCGGCGATCCGACCATGGGATTCGTTCTGCCGGTATTCGGGGTTCAAGATGACCAGGAAGGCGCGAAAGGCATTGGTGCCGTGGTCGGCTTGCGGATCATTAGCCGGAATTTATGGGACCGCCTGAAGCAGCCGGGCGAGACCGCAAAAACCGCTGAGACGTACATTGTCCGCAGTAACCAAGGTCAAATCGAATACCTGTCGCCGTTGGCTGATGATACGCCGCCGATGAAACGCCGACTGGCCCGCGACACACCTGAATTGGCGGCGGCATATGCATTGGGCAAACCCGGCGGCTTCGGCGTTAAGCGCGACTACGCCGGCACCGACGTTCTTTCCGCATCACGACGGGTTTCCCAACTGAGGTGGGTATTGATCCGCAAGGTGACCCGTGATGAGGCCTTGGCGGAAACCGATACACGGCTCACAACCATTCTCGGCGTGTTCATTTCGATGATCGTGATCGTTACACTGGCGATTTTGTTTGTTTGGAAAAAAGGTGCGTCGTTCCGCGCCACGCAAGCCCTGCATGAGGCGCAAGTGTCGCTTGAGCGGTTCACCAACATGTCAAAATTCATGCAAGTGGTGACGAACAATCAACCCAACAAGATTGTCGCCGTTGACCAGACAACCCAGTTCACCTTCGCCAACGAACCTGTCACCGATGGCACGGACATGGCGCCGGGCGACGTCATGGGCAAGACCATGGCAAGCATCTGGGGCCCCATCCGGGCGCAGTCCTATGCCGAGGTCAACAAGCGCGTTATTGATAGCTTCGAGAAGGAAGTTGCCACCCATCAGTTTGGTGATCCGGATGTCGATGACCCTGATGATGATGATCGGTTTGAGGTCATTCGTTCATATCATGTGCCGCTGCGCGGAGATCGGGATTTTCCACCGGCGGCCCTGATGATCCTCAGTGATATTACGGAACTGACCCACGAAAAACGCCGCGGTGAGCGCATGATGAACGAACTCATCGATACGTTGATCACGGTCGTCGATCGTCGCGACCCGTTCTCGGCCAATCATTCGACGCGTGTCGCCGAGGTGTCGCGCGCCATCGCCGACGAAATGGGCCTTGATGAGTTGGACATCAAGACGGTGGAAACCGCTGGCAAACTCATGAACCTCGGCAAGATTTTCATACCGCCCGAAGTGTTGGTCAAATCCAGTGACCTGTCGGCAGAGGAGCGCGGCCTGCTCGCCAATGCCTATTTGACCTCCGTGGATCTGTTGGAAAACGTGACGTTTGAGGGCCCCGTTGTCGAAACCATACGGCAATTGGGCGAGACCTGGGATGGCAAAGGTCCGCTGGGATTGAAAGACGAAGAGATTTTGACGACGTCGCGTATTTTGGCCGTCGCCAACACCTTTGTCGGGATGATCAGCACAAGGGCCTACCGCGGGGCCATGCCGTTCCGTAAGGCTTCCGATATCCTGATGGAGGAAACCGGCACCAAATTCGACCGCCGGCCGGTATCGGGCTTGGTCAATTTCTTGGAGAATCGCGGCGGCATGCGCCGCTGGGCGCACTTCCGTGAAAAACCCGGCGGCACCGACCTCGCCGCCGAATAAGCTTCAATTACGCCATATGAATGCCGATCCAATTGCCGACAAAAAGATGACGGCGACGTTTCAAGATAACGCCGCCGCCTTTTCGTCGTCAAATTAGTCGGGTCGCTTATTCCATGTTCTCGATGGTAATGCTGACTTTGCCATCGTCATCGTTGACGGAATAACCGGCACCATCGTCGGAATTGATGTCGTCCATGCTGACGCCCTCCAAGGTAACTGACGTATCATCTACCCCTTGGAAGGAGACGACGACATCCCCGGCATCATTCTCCGTCAGGACCAAGTCATCCATGGCGAACTGCTGGCCTTCGAAGACCAAGGTATCCTGTTCGAAGATATCCGTGATGATATCGTTGCCACTTTCGGCATCGAAGATGAAGGTGTCCTGACCGCTCCCGCCGGTAAGAATATCATCGCCGGTTCCGCCGACAATAATATCGTCATGCTTTCCGCCGTCGATCACGTCCTCACCATCGCCACCATAAAGCTCGTCGCGGCCCCGGTCACCAAAGATATAATCATCACCGGTGCCACCATCGACCACGTCGTGGCCCCTGCCGGCATCGATCGAGTCATCGCCTGCACCGGCTGCGATGTCATCGTTGCCCCGCTTGGCGTCAATGGTATCGTCGCCGGCGCCACCAACCAGATCATTGGCACCATCGGTACCAACAATATCCTGGCCTTCGACAAGGCCTTCAATAACATCAACACCAACGCTTTCGGCATGTGTCGCCGTGTCTCCCGTATCGGCTTCCGTAGAAATGGCCGTCACGGTCATATTGAAGTCGGTGCTGACTTCGGCGGGGACGAACATATTCAGACCGTCCACTTGATCAGTTGTTATCGACCACGTGCCATCACCGTTGTCGGTTCCCGCCGACAACTCAACACCAGCCGGCAGACCGGCGACAGTGATGGCCAAGGATTCCGAACCGTCGGTGTCGGTGAGGGAAGCATCAATCGACAGGGCATAGACGGCCCCGACGGTATCGTCGGCACCGCCTTCGCCACCTTCTCCGCCCTCGCCGCCCTCGCCGCCTTCGCCGTTGCCAGTCGGTTCAAATCCGTAAGCGGCCATCTCATCATCGCTGACGACGACACCGTCACTGACAGCGACATCGACAGTCGGCGTATCCGCGACACCTTCAACAGTGACGGTAAAGTCTTCAGATACTGTATAGCTGTCGCCATCATCCTCGGTCGTGGTGACGCTGAGCGTCAGATTGATCGCCCCGGAGAAATCATCCGGCGGCAGGATGCAAACCGTCGGCAATTCGGCCGCAGGGGCGGACCAAACGCCGCTGCCCAGATCGGTGCCGGGGTTAAGCCGGGCGCCCTCAGGAACGCCGGAGATGGTTATCGACAAAGTCTCGGAACCATCCGTGTCTTCGGATGCCGCGCTATCGAGGTGCAACTGAATCCACTGGTCCTCGTTACCCGTTTCATCCTGTGCCGTGGCATCAACCACATCCGCGACACCGGCCAAGGCGACACTCAATGTCGCCGTCTGGGTCGCCGTATCGCCGGTCGATGATTCCGTCGATGTCGCCGTCACGGTGAGATCAAAATCAACGTTCGAATTGGCCGGCGGCGTGATCGTCAAGCCCTCCAGCTGATCAGAAGACAACGTCCATGATCCATCACCATTGTCCGTACCGGCGCTTAAGCCCGCACCTTGCGGCACGCCGGCAATGGTCACCGAAAGTGTTTCGGAGCCATCCGTGTCGGTCAAGGCCGCGTCGATATCCAACGCGATTGCGGTGTCCTCATCACCAGCCGCCGCAGACACTTCAAGCTCTGGGTCCGAAGCCTCCGTATCTGTCTCGACGCTGACGGATGTGCTCACGGTGGCCGTATCTCCGTCATTTTCGGTCGCCGTCGCCGACACATCCAAATCGAAAGCGGGGGCGTCGCCCGGAACCCGTACCGTTAGTCCGTCCAGGTCCGCAGGGGTCAATGACCACGTTCCGTCACCGTTGTCGGTTCCGGCGGAAAGTGCGCCACCGGCGGGAACACCGCCGACCGAGATGGAAAGCACCTCTGATCCGTCCGTGTCAGTCAGGTTCGATGAGATATCCAGTGGATAATCCGCGAAGACCACATCATCGGTGGCCACGCCGGTTTCGGTCATCCCAATATTGTCGAGACGAATACCGCGCCCGTAATCCTGGGCCTCGCCGGTGGACAGGAACTCAAGGTTCATGGGCTCGCCGGTACCGACAAAAGTAATTGTGTGGGCCGCCCACACATTGTCCGCATTACCGGAACCATCGGGCGCCAAGGCACCAATGGATTCACCGTCAACCTTGACTTCAAAGGCGTTGACGTCGGCGTCATAACCGGGCCGCGGTGAATAATCGAAGGTCAACGTATAGGTCGCGCCTTCTTCCGTCGGGAAGGATCGGTTGATGCTGGTCGCATCATCATAGTGATCGATTGCGTCATCATTGAGCTCAACGAAGACGCCATCGCCGGATTGACCTTGGTCACCGTCCTGCCAGACCTCAACGGCGTCGGAAGTCGTCGACCACCCGTCAATACCGTCGGCGAAATCAACGACACCATCGGTCGCCGTGTCGGTACCGAAATTGGATGAGAATACCGATGTCGGTTCCGGCGTCTCACCAGGAATAACGACCTCGGTCGGTTCACCAATGGCCGCCGTCAACTCAGGCGCATCGGCAACGCCGGCAACGGCAACCGGAACGGTCGCGGTTTGGGTTGCCGTGTCACCACTGGACTCTTCGGTTGATGTGGCAGTGACCGTGAGATCAAAATCAACATTGGAATCTGCTGGCGGCGTAACCGCTAAACCGTCCAGTTGATCGGGATCCAGCGTCCAAGACCCGTCGCCGTTGTCCGTGCCGGCACTCAAGATGGCGCCGGTCGGGACGCCAGAAATCGTGATCGACAAGGTTTCCGAACCGTCTGTATCCGTCAATGCTGCATCAATATCCAACGCGATCGAGGTATCTTCGTCACCCGCCGCCGCAGTGACCGCAAGGTCAGGGTCCGAGGCCTCCAAATCAATGTCAACGGCCGGCACATTCACCACCGTATCAACACTGGCCGTATCGCCATCGTTCTCGGTCGATGTCGATGTCACGGTCAGGTCGAAGCCCTCTTTCGCCTGCTGTTTGTTGGCGATAATAGTCAGGCCGTCCAGTTCATCGGGCGCCAGGGAATACGAACCATCGTCCTGCCGGGTTCCGGCGGACAAACTCACACCGCCGGGCAGGCCGGAAACGGAAATGGAAAGCGCTTCCGAACCGTCCGTGTCCGTCAGCAGCGACGAAATATCGAAATCATATTCGACGTGGTCGATAATGCCACCGCCACCGTCGCCATCGCCGTCATTTTGGTTCTCGTCATGACCCGGCGGCGGCGCATCTTCACCGTTGCCCAGGCCTTCGTTGCCCTTGTAGACGACATCAACGTCACCAATTTCCGCGCTGAGCGTCGGATCATCGGCAACCCCGCTAACACCGACATGCAGCGCGGCCGTGGTTTCCGCAGTATCTCCAGAGGCTGTTTCAGTGGACGTCGCTGTTACGCTCAGGTCGAAATCAACATTCGAATCGGCCGGCGGCGTCACCGTTAGACCATCGAGTTGATCCGGGTTCAGAGTCCAAGAGCCGTCTCCGTTGTCCGTACCGGCACTCAAACTCGCCCCTTCGGGCATGCCGGAAATCGTCACCGACAAGGTTTCCGAACCGTCCGTATCCGTAAGCGCCGCACCGATATCCAGGGCAATCGCCGTATCTTCGTCGCCGGCCGTGTCGGAAAGAACCAGCTGCGGGGGTTCGGCTGTGACGTCGCCACCGTCAACATTGATAGACAGCGTTGCCGATGCCGTATCACCGTCCGCGTCGCTCATGGTGTAGGAGAATACGTCGTCGCCTTCGTTGATACCGCCCGCCTCAAACTCAACAGAGCGAACGAAGAAATCACTGGAATCGTTGGGGTTTGAATCGTTGGCCGTATCAGTGGCTGTGAAAACCAGGTACTGGAAGCCTTCACCGCCGGTATCGATATCAACGGTACCGACATGGTTTGAGCCGTCATAATCAATCGAGTCGGCATCAATGGCGCCCTCGGCAACAAGATTGCCGTCCGAATCAAAGGCCTGCCAGTGGCCCTGCTCTCCGCCGTCTTCGCTGAGATAGAGATTGGACAGTTGAACCGATGCCGACAAGGTCTCGGTGCCCAGGTTCATGCCGAGGGCTTCGGATTCTCCGGTGACCTCGTCATGATTGATCTGGTCCGGCGCCGGCATGCCGTCTTGCGTGCCGGCAACGCCCAGGCCGTTCGAATTGAACGTCACCGTATCGTCGGCCAAGGACGGATCGAACTGGCCATTGTCGTTCAGAATTGAAGTGCCGAAATCAAACGCGAAAGTCTCGACGCTGGACCAAGCCTCTTCGACGTCCGCTGAACTGGCGGAACCGGTCAAACCGGCAACATCCGTGCCGCCGCTGCCCGAATCGTCGGCGGTATACGCATAGTCACCGCTTTCATACATTTTCAGGGAACCGTGCTCGCCATCGATGGTGATGAAACTTCCACCGTCATCCGTTTGCACGGCGCTTGGATCGTCGAAGCTGACGGTCGAGCCGCCAAAGGTCACGTCCGTCACCGAATTGTCCCCGTTGGCGGACCCCGTATCGGCGGCACCATCCGGATCGACAATGTCGCCGAGGCCGGTGATGACGTTACCCTCTGCCGTATTTCCGGCGACCGTTGCATTGGCGTCGTCGGCCGCCGTCGGGTCGACATTAACCACCGCGCTAACGGTATTCGTTGCCGTATCACCGCCGTCGGCCTCGGTAGAGGTGGCGGTGACGGCCAAGTCGAAGTCGTCACTGGCGCCGGCCGGCAGGGTGATCGTCAAATTGTCCAGATCATCACCGCTGAGCAGCCAGGTGCCGTCATCGACTTGCTCACCGCCATTGATGACGGCGCCATCCGGCACATCAGTAATGGTGATGGACAAGGTTTCCGAGCCGTCCGTATCGGCAAGGGCCGCGGAAATATCCAAGGCCACCGTCTGGCCGACGTCGCCATCACTGTCTTCCGCGCCGACCGCCGGGGTATCGGCGACCGCATTGACAACCACATCGATGGTGCCGGACGTGGATTCGATATCGCTGCCATCGGTGGCAATCGCGGTCACGCCAAGCGCGAAGTCGACATCGGAATCCGCCGGCGGCGTTATGGTCAAGCCATCCAACTGTGCCGGATCAAGGCTCCACGAGCCATCACCATTATCGGTACCAGCACTCAGGCTTGCCCCTTCGGGCACGCCGGAAATGGTAATACTCAGGACATCGTCGGCATCCGTGACAGACGCATCAATATCCAGAGGAATGGCCGCGTCTTCATTGCCTTCGGCATCGGTGAGAACCAAAACCGGCGGTGAGGCCTGGCTGGACAAATCCACTGCAATTGTGCCGATGGTCGATGCTGTGTCACCATCGTCCTCGCTGGACGTCGCCGTGACGCTGAGTGAGAAGTCATCGTCCGAACCAGCTGGCGGCGTCAGGACAAGGCCGTCCAACTCTTGCGGCGTCAACGTCACGCTGCCGTCAGGATTGACCGTTCCATTATTCAAGGTCGCGCCCTGGGGTAGGCCGCTGATGGTGATACTCAAGGATTCCGAGCCATCCGTATCGGTCAGGGCCGAAGAAATATCCAATGGAATGGGCTCGCCCTCATCACCTGAAACATCGTTGGTCGCCAAAGTTGGATCGTCGGCAACGCCGGCAACGTTGACTTGCAACACACCGGTCGTCGTCTCCACGTCCCCACCGTCGGTGGCCGTCGCGGTCACAGTAAGGTTGAAATCAACATTCGAATCGGCCGGCGGCGTCACGCTCAAGCCGTCCAACTGCTCAGGTGTCAGCGACCAGGAGCCGTCACCATTGTCCGTTCCGGCACTCAGGCTGGCGCCATTGGGAACACCCGAAATCGTCACCGACAGGACATCACCGGCATCAGCAATGGCGGCGTCGATATCCAGCGGAATGGCGGTGTCTTCGGCGCCGGCAGCATCGTGCAAGACCAAGACCGGCGGCTCCGCGTTGTCTTCCAGATCAACATTAATGGTCCCGGCGACCGACGATGCATCACCATCGTTCTCCGTGCTGGTTGCGGTCACGTCCAGGGCGAAATCTGCCTCGCCTTCCAGCGGCGTGATGGTCAGGCCATCCAATTGTCCAGCCGTCAAGGTCACGGACCCATCCGGATTGACCGTGCCGGCGCTCAGCACCGCACCCTCGGGAATACCGCTGATGGTGATACTCAGGGTTTCTGATCCGTCCGTATCGCTCAGTGCGGATTGGATATTCAGGGCGACAGGGTCACCGCTGCCACCGGCGGCATCTTGGGTGTTCAGCGTCGGATCGTCGGCAACACCAACGACGTCAACCGTCAACGTCCCGGTGGTGGTTGCCATACTTTCTCCGTCAATGGATGTGGCGGCAACGGACAGATCAAAATCAACGTTCGAATCGGCCGGCGGTGTCACCGTCAATCCGTTCAGCTGCTCTGCGGTCAGGGTCCAACTACCGTCACCATTATCGGTGCCGGCGGACAGTGTGGCGCCGTCAGGGACGCCGCCGATGGTCACGGAAAGAACTTCTTCCGGATCGGTCAGACAGGCATGGATATCAAGATCAATAGCCGTGTCCTCAAACCCTTGCGCATCGTCGAGCGTGAGGATGGGCGGGTCGGCAAGGTCATCCATGGTGACGTTGATGACGCCGGAGTTAAGCGACACATCGCCGTCGTTCTCTTCAGATCGGGCGACCACGTGCAGGGTGAAATCCCCATCCGTGTTCATCGGCGCGACAATCGCGATATCACTCAATTGATCCGGGCTCAGAGTGTATGAGCCGTCCGGATCGGGAGAAATTTCGCTGCCGTTCACCAACATCGACGCGCCATCAGGCACGTTGGAGATGTTGATCGACAGGGTTTCAGAACCGTCAGTATCGGTCAATCCTGATGCAATGTTCAAGGCAATCGGCTGGCCGGCATCGCCGTCCACATCCGATGTTTCCAGGTCGGGCTGATCGGCAACACCGACAACATCGATATTCACGGTCCCTGAGGTCTCGGCAATATCGCCGTCCTCAGAGGTCGAGGTGGCCGTCACCGTCAAGGTGAAATCCTCATTGGAATTGGCAGGCGGCATGACCATCAGGCCTTCAATGTCGGCCGGGTCGATTGACCATGACCCGTCGCCGTTGTCCGTTCCGGCGGTCAACTGAGCGCCCTCGGGAACGCCGGTAATCACCACCGTCAAGGTCTCGGAATCATCCGTCAACGAGGCATCAATAAAGACCGGAATGGCGTTGTCTTCAAAGCCGATATTGTTTTCCAAGACCAAATGCGGCGTATCAGCCACGTCGAGCACATTGACCGGCAAGGACATGGTAATGCTCGACGTTCCGACATCAGCACCGGTGGCATCGGTCATCGTGCCCGCATCATCTTCTGTGGTGGTTGCTGTCACCGTCAGAACGAACTCATCGGTTGAGCCCAGCGGCGGCGTGATCTCCAAGCCTTCCAACTGGTCCGGCGTTAGTGTGAATGTGCCATCCGGATTCCGCGTCCCGTTGTTGATATCGGCGCCTTCGGGAACGTCGGAAATGGTAATGGTCAGGGTTTCCGAGCCATCCGTGTCGATCAGACTGGTGTCGATCGACAGCGCAATGGGGGTGTCTTCGTCGCCTGTCGCCTCTTCCGTGGCCAGTGTCGGCGTATCGGCCACACCAACGATATCCACATGAATCGTCCCGATCGTGTCGGCCGTATCGACAATCTCGGCGCTGCCGGGACCGGCAATGGTGTTCGCCGTCGCCGTAACCGTAAGGTCAAAATCAACGTTGGAATCTTCAGCCGGTGTCACCGTCAGGCCTTCCAACTGAGACGGCGACAAGGTCCACGTGCCATTACCTTCGTTGGTGCCGGCGGAAAGCAACGCACCGTCCGGCACACCGGCAACGGTGATCGACAGAAACTCCGATCCGTCCGTGTCCGTTAACGCCGCATCGATATCCAACGAAATAGCGCTGTCTTCAAGGCCCTGAGTGTCACTGAGATCAAGGGCCGGCGGCTCGGACTCACCATCAACCTCGAAGGTGATGGTGCCGAAAGTGGAATTCGTATCCGTATGATCGCCCTCGCCCGTGGGTTCGGCGTCGGTCGTTGTTGCCGTCACGTTGAGAGCCATTTCGCCGTCGTATCCAACGGGCGGCGTGATGGTCAGGCCGTCCAGATCGGCGTTTGTGAATGTCCACGACCCATCACCGTTGTCCGTGCCGGCACTAAAATCCGTGCCCGCAGGCATACCGGTGATGGAAACGGAGATCGTTTCCGACCCGTCCGTATCGGTAATGCCGGTCGAAATATCGAGCGGAATTTCGAACCCGGCATTCCCCGCCTCACCCGCTGCATCAAGCGTGATTTCGTCAGCCACGCCCAGCACTTCAACATCCAGGCTGACTTCCGTCGGTGCGATTTCGCCGGACGCGATATCAAGAGATTCCGCGGTCACCGTCAGGGAGAAGTCGACATTCGAATCCTTAGGCGCGGTTATCGTCAGTCCCGCCAATTGATCCGGCAGCAAAGTGACGGAGCCATCGGGGTTAACAGTCCCGGCAGACAATGTGGCGCCTTCGGGAATGTCGGAGATCGTAATGGAAAGCGTTTCCGATCCGTCGGTATCCGTCAAGGCGGCATCGATATCGAGGGCGATGGGCTGATCTTCGTAACCCGTCGTGTCCGTCACCGTCACGGTTGGGGCATCGGCACGGGAATCAACTTCGATGGTCACGTCCTTGGGAATTGAGTAAACCGCCATATCGGCTGTTTCTTCACCATGTTCGACTTCCCCTGCCGCTTCCACATCCGTCGTCGTCGACGTCACGTTGAGGGTAAACTCGCCCTCGAAATTCTCGGGCGGTGTAATCGTCAAACCATCCAATTGACCGGTCGTCAGGGTCCACGTGCCGTCACCATTGTCCGTGCCCGCCGACAGAACGGCGCCTTCTGGCACACCGGCGATATCGACGGATATACTTTCCGAGCCGTCCGTATCAGAAAGTTCGGTGAAGATATCCAAGGGGATGGCCGTGTCTTCATCACCGCCCGGCGAGCTGACCTCGAGCGGGATTGCGTCGGCGACACCCAAGACATCAACATGCAAGGTGCCCTCGGTCGTCGCGTATTCGTAGATCAAATTGCCTTCCGCATCGGTCTCCGTTGCGTCCGGTTCATGCGCCGTCGCCGTCACCGTCAAATCGAAATCATCGTTGGAGTCAGGTGCGGGCATGACGGCAACGTCGTTACCGATCAGGAAACTCGGGATTGACACCGATCCTGAATCATCGACTGGCAACTGCACCATAATGGAATCACTATTCTCCGTATCCTCCGGCGTGGGATCGAATTCAACGAAGAATTTCGCGCCATCCGGAATACCCGAAATCGTGATCGACAAGGTTTCCGACGGATCAACAACGGCGGCGGAAATATCGAGATTGACCATCTCGTCTTCCAAGCCAACCGCGTCTTGCATTTCCAATGTCGGCGCATCGGCCCGGTCAAAAATTTCGATGTTCATGGACCCGACGGTCGTCGCCGCGCTGCCGTCCGCTTCGGTCGCGGTGGCGGTCACCTGCATGACGAAATCTTCGTCGTGATGCAACGGCGGCGTCATGGTCAAGGTGTCCATGATTTGCGCCATTTCGTCGGCGGCATATCCCTCAATGACGAAGTCGCCGTATTCATCGCGCTCAAACGTTACGGTTGTCGGCACAACGCTGCCGTCTTCCTGGGCAATATCCAGGGTCGCCATCACGGTCGAATCGCCATAGGGGCCGTCCGGAATGCCGGCCAACGAAATACTCAGCGATTCCGATCCATCCGTATCGACAAGGTTGGCATCGATATTGAGCGACATGGTGGTATCTTCGGGGCCGTAGACATCGGCCAGTTCGAGCTGCGGCTCATTCGCAATGGCGTCCATTTCGACGCTCAACAGGGCCCGCCCGATCGCTTCGCCGTTGGCATCCACGGCTTGAATATCCAGGGCCATGTCTTCGCCGTAAAATTCCGGCAACTGGGCCTGAACACCGGTGATCTGATTGGGGGCCAAGGTAAAGACGCCGTTTTCATCAGGGCTGATTGTTTGGCCGTCAACCAAAAGAACGGAACCGTCCGGCAGGCCTTCCACGGTGATGGCGTCGGCCAATCCGATGTCACCAAGAGCGCCCGCCAGATCAAGCGCCAGGGGCTGATCTTCGGTCCCCGTGGTCTCGATGATGGCCAGCAATTCATCGTTTGTGCCGTCGGTGAATTGCAACAATTCGACACCACGGAGAACGGTAGATTCGGTCTCGCCGCTTTCGTTTTCATAGGTAATGACAAAATCATCACCCTGCACGTCGAAACCGAAATCACGCAATTGCCCATCAAAGGTGGCCAAATCGTCACCGTGACCGCCGATCAGGATATTGTTTCCGGTTCCGCCGGAAAGGATGTCGTCGCCGTAGCCGCCGGCAACGATGTCGTCGCCGGCGCCGCCGGCCAATATATTTCCGCCATCGCTGCCGATAATGATGTCATCGCCGGCACCACCGACAACGTTCTCAATATCTTCCAGCGTATCGACGGACGAATATTCAATATTTTCAATGCCGTCCAGGGTGTCGGAATAGATGAAACCGTTATAGTCACTGACATCCATGGCAAGGCCGGTGGCCAAATTAATCACCATGCCCAATTCGGACTCGGCATCCGTATAGTCAACCGTATCCGTTCCCTCGCCGCCGACGAAACGATCATCGCCTTCGCTACCGGCGTTAAAAACATCGGCGCCCTGGCCACCAAAGACGACATCATCCCCGGCGCCGTCATCGATGGTGTCGGCACCGGTGCCACCGACGATGACGTCATTGCCGTCGCCGCCGTTGATCACATCATGTCCGGAGCCGCCGATGACGATGTCATCGCCGGTACCGCCATCAAGGGTGTCGTGGCCGGCGCCGATCGTCGTATCGGTCTCGACGACTTCGGTCGTTATCTCGCCGTTCTCATCAACAGTCGTGATAACGACATCGCCATCTTCTGTGACCGTGATATCGCCCGCATCCGCCGACAGGTCGCCGCCGATCAACAGATCGTCGCCTTCGCCGCCTTCGATTAAATCACTGCCCGTGCCGCCTTCGAGGATATCGTCACCGGCGCCACCGTCCAGGGTATCGGTGCCGGCGCCGCCTAAGACCCGGTCGTCACCCGAACTGCCAAGAACGATGTCATCACCTTCACCGCCCGAGACCACGTCATCGCCGGCGCCACCATCAACATAATCATTCCCCTCGCCGCCGCTGACGACATCGTCGCCTTCACCGCCGTCTAGGGTGTCATCTCCGGCACCGCCATCAATGACATCGGTACCACCGGTTCCGTAGACGACATCATCGCCGCCGCCGGTCAAAATGACGTTGTCGTCGTCGCTGCCCGTCAATTCGAATGAAACAGTGGAATCAGAGGCATCAACATCGCCTTCGACGATGCCCTCGACGCGCCCTTCTTCATTGATGGTCGGATTGGAAATGGCTTTCGGTATTTGAATGGTCGATCCGGGAACGAACTGATTACCCGGGTCGGGCTGCGGGCCCAGATCCTCGATGAACACAGCATCTGTATCGTGCTCATTGACTGTGTTTTGCGGTCCTTGCTGGGTCGGGTCAATTTCCGGCTGCACGTCCTCGACGACACGTTCAATCAATTCCAGACCCGCCGTATCTTCGCCGGCGACGACGATGTCTTCGCCTTCCTGCGCGACCTCTTCTTGTCCAGCCGCCGTATCCAAGTCGGCCAAGTCAGCGCCGCTATCTTCACCTTCGATCTGTTGGATTTCCTGATCGAGAAACTCACCTTCGTTGCCCTGGGTGCCGAAATCGTTCTGGTTGCCGTGCACAAGCGGCAGGTGTCTCAACGCGACGCCGAAACTTTCGACCATCTCGGCCTGCTCAATAGCCCGGGCCTGGGTCGGCTGGATCTGGAATCCCTGGACCTGTGTGGACGAGTTGGCGCTATTCAGTACCTGGGCGCCGGCATCGTTCATGACGACGACCTCGCCGACGAAGCCGTCGGCTTCCTCCATCAACACGACCTTCATTTCTTCCCCATCGGGAATTTCGATACCCACCTGGGTACCGCGGATACCAATCGTCGCGACCGGCGTATCCAATGTCATGGCATCGGGATCGGTCTTCGCGACCTGACCGGAGACAAATGTAAAGACCCCTTGCAGCGCCGACATGGAGACAGAACCCTCCTGTGTCGACGGATCGTAAATCATTTCATCGAGAACCATCTTGCCGCTCTCACCCATGGAGAACGTCGTCTCATCGGCAAGCAGAACACCCAGCGCGCCGTCCGGACCGGATTCAAGAATGTCGCCCTGATAGACCGGGTCGCCGACCTGTAATTCCACCCGCGTGCCATCGGCACGCACGGCCCAAACCTCACCGGACATGTTCTCAACGTTACCGATCGGCTCACCGTCGGTACCCGTCAAAACAGTGGGATTGGCGGCGATGGTACCGCTTTCCGGAGCCGCATCCGGCGCGTTGCCGTCGGTGCCGGCCATGACGTTGGCGGAATCAGCTTCGCCGCCGGTCGCATCGGCGGTTTCCAGATTTTCCATGGAAGCAGGATCGTCACTGGTCTGGCCAACGCCGCCGGACAATTGAACGACCATGTCGCCGGACAGTTCGGCGCCATCGGGCGTTGTCAATTGCGGCGGAGAATCGCCGGCGTGAAAGCCTTCGACGACAACCTGTGAGCCGTCTTCAGCGGTAATGACCAAGTCATCGCCGTTGGTCTCGAACTCGGCGGTCGTTAGATCAAAGCCATCGGGAAGGGAAACGCTATCGCCATCACCTGCTTGCAGGGTAACAGCGTCATCCGCACCAGAATCACCAGTGGGATTTAAAATATCAGCCATAATCTTCGGTCCTCTTGGAATACCCCAGTTCGCGACTAATGGGTATTCAACGGGATCCGGTGTTTTGTTGTTTTTCTTCTATATGACAAACTTAGTTGTCAGCATCGTGAGTATCAAGTTTTACCGCAGAAATCTGTGATGAGGATCACAGGTCTGATCTTAACCCAATAAATCGTGATCAAGCCGTATCCGCGCCGTAATAGAGTGTCACGACGTGTTTTGCTTCGGCAAAGAACAGCCACCGCTCAATCAGCAAGCCGGTGGTGATCGAAATGGCGCCAAGAAGACCGGCAAGCACCGAAATACCGCCTTCCGACGCATACGAAATGGCAACCAGAGCCAGCGGTAATGCAAACCCCAGACCTTCGCTGTAGTCGCGCAGTTTAGCGGCGTGTTTACGGGCAATCCGATATCCCATTTCCTTGAGTAGGTAATTGTCTTCTGTATGCGGCGCTTCAAAATTCGAAACCTCGCCCAACGCACCCAATCCCGTTGCCGTTCCCTTTGTTGCCGCGTGCGACGTGGTATCAATGAAGTTCCAGTAGGCCCGCTTTGCCAGCCAGGCGGCAATGACGGCAGAAATTGCGGCGCCTGCCACCACCGGCTGATTGATTTCCAATCCGGCAACAACCGCGTTCAACCAAACACCGCCGCCCGCCAATCCCAGCAGTAAGTAATTCGGAACGGTCAAATGGTTGTGCCATTGATGGACGGTTCTCAAACTTTGATAGATCATTCCGGTGCAAGCCACCGTCGCCATCGCACCGACGGCCGTCAAGACAGCCCAAACCGGCATCACAACGCCGCTGCCGTCATCAAATAGCCAGAAATAGGTCAACATCAGGACCGGCACATAGGTCGCGACCGCGACCACGCCTTCCCGTGACAGCCATGAGGTTCGCCACTGAGAGAAAGCCCGCCATGCACGTTCGGGATGGCCTAAGTGCCATGTCGACGCCAAAAGACCGGTACTGACCGCCACCAGGCCAAGGCCAAGGCCAATGAGACCGAGGGGTGTTGATTGCGGGAGCAAACCAAAAGCGACAAGAACGCCGATCAATGCCAACAAGCCATATCCCGTACCCGAGAACACGGTAAAAAAGATAACGGAAAATGCTGGATGCATATGCCCGGCCTCGTGCGCTTATCGCGACAACATACGATCGGCCCACCTGAGCAGCGGGTTTTCGATCTCCGGCCCGGTCGGCAGATCGGGCAGATTTTGCGAAATATTCCGTGATCGCGGCGGCAAATACTTATTCGTCGGCTTGTAATTCATTTCCGGCATCAAATCATATCCGCCGCGCTCGGCAACCAGTATCGAGACATCAGAGCCCGGATCCGCGAAATTGCCGAAGTGGCGCGCGCCTGCCGGGCAGGTCGAGACACAGGCCGGCACCCGATCCACTTCTTCCAGGTTTTCATTGTAAATTCGATCAATACACAAGGTGCACTTCTTCATGACGCCGGCATCACCGTCAAATTCCCGCGCCCCATAGGGACAGGCCCAGGAACAAAGTTTGCAGCCGATGCATTTCGATTCCTCGACCAACACGATACCGTCCTCGGAACGCTTATAAGAGGCACCGGTTGGGCAAACCGTCACACAAGCCGCATCCTCGCAATGCAGACAGGATTTCGGAAAGTACATGGTCATATTCGGTTGATCGTCCGCCGTCTTCACCTCGTAGGCGTGAATGCGGTTAAACCAGACCCCGTCCTGAGCTTTTCCATAAGCATTGATATCCGTGAGCGGCGCCATATGCCCGCCGGTATTCCATTCCTTACAGTTGACCGCACAGGCGTGACATCCGACGCAGATATCCAAATCAATGACCAAACCAAGTTTGGATTTCGTCTCTGTCGGCAGGCTGGTCATTTGGCGCCCCCTTTCTCACGGGCACGGCGAAACTCATCGCCATAGCGCAACACACTTTCAGGCCTTTTCATTTGCGGTGGTTTTGCGGTCGGCTCAAATTTTGGCAATGATGTTCCGGCACGCGCCGGATCTGCCTTCTCCACCCGAACCCGTAGGTCGAACCACGCGGCTTGCCCGGTTAAAGGGTCAGAGTTCGAATAGCGATAACCGTCGCCTTTCTCGGGAAGCAGCTCGGAAATCAAGTGATTCATGAGAAATCCCTTGCGCCCTTCTGCGGCGTCAGTATCCAAGTTCCACGCCCCTGGTCGCTTGCCGATGGCGTTCCAGGTCCAGACCGTATCCTTGTTAACCCCGTCCATCAGCGCGGCTTGAACGGTGATCTGGCCATTGTGGCTGGTGACCGTCACCCAGTCGTCCGTTTCGATGCCAAGTTCCTGGCCTTTTTCAATGGACATGTAGAGCCTGTTCTGACTGGTGATCTGGCGTAACCAGGCATTCTGCGATCCCCAGGAATGATACATGTGCATGGGCCGTTGGGTGATGGCGTGCAGCGGATAGGCGGTCTCATCGACCATTTGCTCTTCAATCGGCGGATACCAGATCGGTAACGGCGATGCATACGTCCTAATCCGTTCGCGTTCACTGTCCGGCGGCTGAACGTCGCCATGGCCTTCTGCGGCCAGGCGAAATTTCTGCAAAGCTTCGGAATATATCTTCATGACAATCTGTTCGGCATTTGTCGTAAACGCCATGGTTTCGGCCCATTCCAAATAACCCTTGTTGGCGAACCGATAGTACTTGTGGGCGTCAGGCAGCTTGTATTCCCAAAACCCTTCGTTCTCCACATACCGCTTCAATTGATCCGGGTTTGGCGCGCCGCGCCCCTGCCCGGTTCCATCCTCATCGCGCCAACCGGCCAACGGGCCAAGGCCCGGCCGGCGTTCATGGTTGACGATATAATCCGCATACCCACCCGGATATTTTGGTGATCCGTCATCGTTCATCATGCCGGCCAACCCCAGTCGGGCACCAAGATCTAACAAGACTTCTTGAAAACAGCGGACGTCGCGGTCGGGCTCGACAATTGGCTGTCGAATGGCATCAGCCGCTGCGTCGGCATGACTGATTGGGCGGTCCAGCAAGGAGATGCAATCCCAGCGTTCCAGGTAGGTCGTGTCGGGCAAAATCAGGTCCGCATACGGCACCATCTCGGAAAAGAAAGCATCGGAATAGATGATCCGCGGAATTTTATATTCACCTGTCTCCTCATCCATATCCGTCAGCATATCCATGACCTTCGACGTATTCATGGTCGAGTTCCAGGCCATGTTGGCCATATACAAGAACAACGTATCGATGGGATACGGATCGCCCTTCCATGCGTTGGTGATGACCATGTGCATGAGGCCGTGCGTGGCCAGCGGCGCCTCCCAGGAAAAGGCCTTGTCGATGCGCTGAGCCTTACCGTCGTCATCGATGAGCAATTCTTCCGGGGCCATGGGGAACCCCAAATGCGGCCCGGCTAACGGCGTGTTGGGTTTGATCTCTCGGTCGCCGCCCATCGGCTTCGGTAACGAATAGAGGGCTTTCGGATAAGGCGGCTTGTATCTCATGCCACCGGGCACATCGATGCTGCCGAGAAGAAGTTGCAGAATATGGATGGCGCGGCAGGTGTGAAAGCCGTTCGAGTGCGCGGAAATACCGCGCATGGCATGCATGGCGACCGGCCGGCCAATGACCTTGTCGTGTTTGCGGCCAAACGTATCGACCCATTCAATGGGCAATTCGATGCTTTGTTCGAAGGCCACGTCGGCCAGTTCGGCGGCAATACGGCGGATCGTCGCCGCCGATATGCCGGTTTGCTCGGCCACGGCCTCCGGGGCGAACTGATCGTCCAGATATTGCTCGGCGATAAGCTGAAACGCCGGCACGGCCTTCCGGCCATCAGGCAACACAACCTCACCGACAAGAATTGGCTTGGCATTGACGTCGGTGTTCACCGCCAGCGTCTGTGTTGCACCATCCCAGCATTGCGCCGCGCCGTTTTCATCGCGGACATATAATCCGTGATCAGGGCCGCCTTCATTTTGGATCACCAGCCAGTGGACGTTGGTGTAACGAACCAAATATTCCTCATCGATGGTCCCGGCGCGCAGCAACTCGCGGATCAACGACATGACGAACAATCCGTCCGTGCCCGGGCGAATGCCAATCCATTCGTCGGCAACACCGGAATAGCCGGTCCGCACCGGATTGACGGAGACGAACTTCACACCGCGCGTTTTCAGTTTTCCAATGCCCTTCTTTATGGGGTTGGAATCATGATCCTCGGCAACGCCAAACATTAGAAAGTACTTCGTGTGCTCCCAATCGGGCTCTCCAAATTCCCAAAATGCGCTACCAATCGTATAAAGACCGCCGGCGGCCATATTGACGGAGCAAAACCCGCCGTGCGCCGAAAAATTCGGGGTCCCGAATTGCTGGGCCCACCAACTGGTCAAGGATTGGCTTTGATCGCGCCCGGTAAAAAACGCCAGTTTTCTGGGGTTGGTCGCACGGCACCGCGCCAGCCAGGCGACCGCCGTATCCAACGCCTCTTCCCATTCTATCTCCTTGAACTCGCCGCTGCCGCGCGGACCCACCCTTTTCAAGGGCTTTGTCAATTTCGCCGGTGACTTGAAATTCATGATTCCGGCAGATCCCTTGGCACACAGAATCCCTTTGTTCACCGGGTGATTGCGGTTGCCCTGGATATAACGAATCTGACCATCTTGCAGATACACCTTAATGCCGCACCTGCACGCGCACATATAACAGGTCGTATGCTTCACCGTGTCGCCAACCGATGGCGACGTATCGATGGGCCGGTCGTGAGATGATGCGGAAAGGTCCGTCATATTGCTTCACTCATATCACAAAATTATAAAATATACTTATAATGGGACTTTTTGTCTCTTTTTATATAATAGTGTTGTTATCCATTAAGCCAAGACAGAAATACAATATCGCGCTTTTGATCGGCAACCACAGCACTCAATACACGAAAATCAGGCTACGATATAACATATTCATAATATTGAATGTAACATCTATGCCAACTTTAAACACAACAAATACCCATCGGGGTCAGCCAGGCGGCTGACCTCAGCGATACCAAATTAAAGATCATGGCTAGTGGCATCGGACCGGTCCGGAAAACCGATCACACAGCCAATAGGCTTTACATTTGTTGGCGTGTCCCATAAGCGGCCAGGAACCGTTTCTCGGAGCCCGCTTCCAGAAAAGCAATGGCGCAGCCCAGAACCCGGTCCTCGGTTTTTTCGCGGCCCGTCCGAACCGGCGCATCTGCGGCGGGACAGGATTCCGCCGCAATTTTAGGCACCGTATCCTTCATGTTTGCCTTTTTCTGGGCCGGAATGGCACCGGGAAGGTCAGCTTCGCGGCGACCCGGCGTTTTCGGCTTCTGCGCTGCTTCGATAATTATATTCGGCTCAACGCCACGCGCTTGGATCGTCTGACCATCGGGGCCGTAATAGAGGGCCGTCGTCAACCTCAAGGCGCCTTCGACCGGCATGGGAATAATCGTTTGAACGGAGCCTTTGCCGAAAGTCCGGCTGCCCATGACCGTCGCCCGGCCATGGTTCTTAAGCGCGCTGGCGACAATTTCCGAAGCCGAGGCGGAGCCACCGTTGACTAATACGATCATCGGAAGACCGGCCGCCATATCTCCATCAACGGCCTTAAACGAGCGCTGATTTTGTGGCGTCCGACCACGTACGGAAACCACTTCACCGTCGTTCAGAAATGCATCCGCAAGAATTACCGACTGATCCAAAAGCCCGCCCGGATTATTGCGCAGATCCAAAACTATGCCTGTCGGGTTGCCCCCCAACTCAGCGCGAATTTCCGCAAATGCCTTTACCATGCCGCTATCGACACGTTCCGAGAACCGACTCACACGGACATACCCGATCCGCCCGATCGTTTGCCAGCGAACGGCGCGGACCTTAATAATTGCCCGAACAATAGTGACATCAAAATCCACGACACCGGCACGCCGGACCAACAACTGAATGGGCGCCCCGGGTTTGCCGCGCATGCGGCGCACCGCCTGAGCCAGCGTGAGGCCCCTGATCTCCTCACCATCGACCTTGACGATCAAATCACCGGACTGCATGCCTGCCTGTGCGGCCGGCGTATCCTCGATCGGCGCGACAACTTTGACCAAGCCGTCTTCCATGGTCACTTCAATACCAAGGCCGCCGAATTCGCCTTTCGTATGCACAAAGCTTTCTCTGAACTCACGTGCATTCATAAAGCCGGAATGGGGATCAAGCGACGCGGTAATGGCATCAAGCGCAGCCTCCACTAACTCTGCCGGCGGCAAGTTGGCGGCTTCGGGTTTCTTTTCCTGCACGCCTTTGATTGCCGCATCCATGAGCGTCGCGTCGTCGATATTGCGCACATAACTGGTGCGGATTCGTTTAAAGGCAAAGCCGAAATACTTCAGTTGGTCGTCAGCATCCGAGCCGGCTTTTGCATATTTCCGAAACACATTTGCAAAGCGATCATATTCCTGCTGTGCGTCCTCCGGCAGCGGCTGAAAGCGATCACCAACAGCTTGTATCACCTGGCTGATTTTTGACGTTGGCCCTTGCACACAACCACTGACCGTCGGCAACAATGCCAATCCCATCAGCACGCCGATGATCACCAGCAAGGTCTGCGGTGAGCGCCGCCATATTCGCACTTCAATACTCCTAGGCCCCGAAAAACTGCAGGCAATCGAACGTTTTTACAGTGCCTTCCAGCGTTGGCCGATCAATCAACCGTCGGCGTTGATACGCTCGATCAATTCACCAAGAACGCGCTCGGCGTCATCGTTTTCGACTTGGCAGGTGCCGGCATTTTCGTGCCCGCCGCCGTCGTATTCCAACATCAATGTCCCAATGTCCGTATTTGAGGTCTTGTTCAAGATCGATTTACCGGTGGCATACACGGTATTCAACTTGTTCAAGCCCCACAGGATGTGAATGGAAATGTTGCAGTCCGGATACAGCGCATAAATCATAAACCGGTTTCCGGCGTAAATCGTCTCTTCGTTGCGCAGATCCAGCACGACGAGATTTCCGTGCACGGTCACACACCTGTTGACCTGTTCAGTGAACTTTTCCTCATGTTCCCGATACAGGTCGACCCGTTCTTTGACATCGGCAAGTTTCAGGATGTCGTCAATGTCGTGTTCGCGGCAATAATCGATGAGGTGCATCATCAATTGGTAGTTCGACACCCGAAACTCGCGAAACCGGCCCAGCCCCGTCCGCGAATCCATTAAATAATTCATCAAAACCCAGCCATCCGGATGCAGCACTTCTTCTTTGGAAAACTGAGCTGAATCGCCTTTGTCGACGGCATCCATCATGTCAACGGAAACCCGCGGCAATTTTTCGGCGCCGCCATAATAATCATACACGACACGCGCCGCGGAAGGAGCTTTCGGATCGATAATATGATTGTCGGGGTCGCCGCCGACCCGTTCGGCTTCACTGGAATGGTGATCAAAAGCCAGGTACACGCCTTCCACATACGGCAGGTTGGTCGTGATATCATTGTCCGTAATGAGGATGGTCCCGTCCTGCATATCCTTCGGATGGACAAATTTTATATCATCGATCATGTCCAGTTCTTTAAGAACTACCGCACAAACCAGGCCGTCAAAGTCGCTTCGCGTCACCAGCCGATATTTTTTGTCGCTCATTTCCGAGGTCCCCATCTTCTGTCATATTTATATCCCGGATTTCCTTTTCAGGTATCCGGGGTTTGAAGTCAGTTTAACCGACACAGTCGCAACGTAAAACCCATTGCGCAGGTCTTTTTGCACGGGTTGTAAATTTCCGATGCCATAGAATTGCCGACGTTAACGTGGGGCTATTTACCTGGCGATGTCAACTCGCGGAATACCCAAGTCGCACTGGCTAACAACAAAACAGCCACTGCCTGATGCAAGGCGGCCAAGCTTACCGGAACCACAAGTAGTAATGTTGCAATCCCAAGCCCTACCTGCACGACGACAACGCAAGCCATGACATTAATCGCCCAAACCAACGATCCAGAAAAATCCCGAGATTTCGAAGCAAACCAGAAGCTGACGACGCAAAGGAACGTCGATACCGCCAGTACCCGGTGATCAAATTGCACCGTGGTCACGTTCTCGAATAAATTCAGGTAGAACGGGGCCAATGCATACATGCCTTCCGGTATCCATTCACCGTCCATCAGCGGGAACGTATTGTAAGTCAATCCGGCATCCAGCCCGGCAACCAATGCACCACTGAATGCAGTAATAAAGACCAATACAACGATCCCACCGGCGGCCCGGCGAAACCATAAAATAGCCTCGGAGTCCCGCTCATGCCATTGGGCCTGATAGCCGCCATTCAGCCCGCGGGCGACCCATATCAATGCAACGATTATGAGCAGCGCCAGACAGAGGTGCGCCGCCAATCGGTATTGGCTGACGTCCGGTTCATCGACCAAACCGCTTTTCACCATGTACCAACCCATGACGCCCTGTAACCCGCCAAGCACAAACAAGGCGCCGAGCTTGATCGCGAGCCGACGGTTGACCCAACCGCGAAGCACGAAAAACACAAACGGCAACAAAAAGGCGCCGCCGATAATCCGCCCCCAAAGCCGGTGCAGGAATTCCAACCAGAAAATCCCTTTAAAGCCGGAAAGGGTCATGCCTTCATTGAGTTCCTTGTATTCCGGGAACGTCTTGTATTTTTCAAAGACCACTTGCCAGTCGGGCTCGGTCAATGGCGGCAGCCAACCGGTAATGGGTCGCCATTCGACCATCGAAAGACCGGAATGGGTCAAGCGCGTTATGCCGCCAAGAACAACCATCGCAAAGACCATGGTCGCCATGAGATATAGCCATGAGGCGATCCAATTGGCGTGTAAGGCGGCATCTTCGGAAACCTGTGGAACGGGCGTTGATTTCATATCTCTTGGGAGTCCGGATTTTCGATCAGAAAGGACGGCGTGTAACATAGGCGCACCTTGGTAATCAAATCCAACTGTGGCTGGTTCTTCGCGGGCGGTTAGGTTAGGTTGAACGGTCACTTTCGTCTTGATGTTAGTCAAATAGATTCATTGATCATGCCCGTGGCTCATCCCGTTTATTTGGTCGGCGCAGGCCCCGGCGATCCCGACTTACTGACTGTTAAGGCCCTGCGCCTGATACAATCGGTCGATGTGATCGTCTATGACAAGCTTGTTTCAACGGCGATCATTGATCTCATTCCAGTAGGTACGACCCGCATATTCGCCGGAAAGCAAGCCCGCGACCACCATATGCCCCAAGAAGATATTAATGATCTGCTGGCCGACCTTGCCGGCGGCGGCCGACGCGTCATGCGCCTGAAGGGTGGCGACCCGTTCGTTTTCGGGCGCGGCGGCGAAGAGGCCCTACATTTGGCAGCCCGGAACATTCCGTTTGAGATTGTGCCCGGCATTACATCGTCCGCAGGCTGCGCGGCCTATGCCGGCATTCCTTTAACCCATCGTAATCTTGCCCATGGTGTGCGGTTCGTAACGGGCCACACCCAGGGCGAAAACGGTCTGGACCTAAATTGGGAAAGCCTGGCCGACCCGGATACGACGCTGGTCGTATACATGGGACTTACCAACGTCCGGGAAATTTCTACGAAGCTGATTGAGGCCGGATTAAACGGCGAAACGCCGGCCGCCGCCATCAACCAGGGTACCCGCCCAGACCAACGAGTCCTGACAACAACATTGGCGAACCTCGCTGATGAAATTGAAAGTCAGCAGATTAAAGGCGCGACCTTATTGGTCATCGGAAAAGTTGCCGATCTCGGTGCGCAGCTTTCTTGGTTCCCGTCGCTCGACGACATTGAGACGTTGGCCCAGTCCTAGGCGGCATCCCTACCCGGTTATAATCTCGCGGCCCAGGGCCCGCGCCAGTAACATGTAAACCTTGCCGACATCCGATGCCAGGAAGGTCGTCCGCAGCAGGCTTTCCTGATCCAATTTGGCGGTATTCTCCAAAAGTCCGTCGAAATCGTTTAGATAACGGGTGACATAGTCGCGGAATTCCGCGTCGCGCTGATATTTGTCGCGCACTATGTTCAGCTTCGCACGTTCCCGGAAACCCAGCATCTTGCGCACGAAAATTCCCGTTTCACCCTTGTTGAAGCGCCGCCATTCCTCTTCGGTTATCGTGGTTTCAAGAACCCTGTTCATATCGACGGCCAAGGATTCCAATCTCTCGTTGACGAAAGTCGCTTGCTGCATGAAATCAATGACCGCAGCCTTGCCGCGACGCTCTTTTAACAGTTCCACCAACGCTGCCGCCTCGTTGACGACGTCCCGCATGTCGCGGGTTTGGCCTTCCAATAGACGACCGGCCTCTTCGGCGCTCTTCGCCGCGGTCGTTGTCGCCGTCGCCATCGATTCGGTCTGCGACCGCATGTGCTGATCCCAGGCCGCAACTTTGGTTAGTGCCGCTTCGGTTGACGCGCTCAATTCTCCGGCCCTCCGTGTAATGGCGCCGCCAAGAGCCTCCATGCCCTGCTCGGCCCGCTGATAGGTCGTGTTCATATTGTAAACTTGGCGACGGATGGATTCGGCCATGCCCTCCAAACGACCGGAGACATTTTCGACGCTCATTCCCGTGTCCTGGGTCTGCTGGCGGAACATATCAACGGCCTTGTGTAATTTCGACGTATTGACATCCACCGCCACGCTGGCCTCCGCCGAACTCTCGGCCAGGGATTCACCGACGCGCTTAATTCGCGAAGTTGCCTCTTCAGTGGCCGTGGTCAACAGATCAGTCCGGTGTTGGAAACCGTCACTAACATCCTCAATCTGCGCGGACGCACGTTTTGCGGCACCATCCAATTCCTGTGATTGACGTCTCAGATCGTGGCTCACCTCTCTGAGGTTGTCGTTCGTGCGGCCAGACATCTGGTCCAATTCTTCGTACTGACGCGTCAATTCTCCAGCCACCTTGGAAACCTGGCCTGAAAGGTTCTCCGATGTCGATGTCACTTCATCAGAATGCTGATGCAACGCGTCCGTGACGAGAGTGACCAGTTGCACAGCCCTGTCGGCGCTGGATGATAGCTCATGAGTTCGCTCCGTCAGACTATCGCCGACCCGGCTGAGTTGGGCCCCGGCTTCAGTCGAAGCTGTCCGCAACCCCGTTGATTGCTGATTAAGCGTATCGGCAAATGATTGGACGTGCGTCGATGCCGCATTATAGGCTTCCGTCAAATCCGTCGAACTGCGGTGCAAAAGATCACCGACGTCGTCAAATCTGTTGCGGGCCTGGCCAAGCGATCCTTCCAACTCCGTAATGTGGCTTTTCAGCGATTGAGCAATACCTTCCAAATTAGCCGCGGCCCGGCCGGATGAATGGGTTGCCAATTCAACATTTTCGCGCATGCTCGCCGTCACATTAGTGATGTGTGATTGCGAGATTTCGGCCGCCGTACCAACCTCATCAAGGGCCGTCGTCGAAACATTCTTAATTCGGCTAATAGACGCTGTCGCTGTTTCTCCGGATTCCATTCGGACCGTTGAAGCAATATCCCGGATGTGAGTTAAAGAGGCCTCTGCAACGTCCCCTACCTCGTCTTTGGCGCGCGACGCGACGGTCGCGACCTCAATGCCGGTCGCCGCCGATATCTGCTCCAGTTCACCGCGCAAAACCGACGCAACTTCGACAATCTTTGCTTCGGCCACCGTTGCCGTATCATCCAAATTGTTGCGTCCTTGCGACAATCGGCCGGATACCCGATCGATGCGTCGCGTGGCATCCTCGGAAGCCGTCGCCAATTCACCAACTTTGGTCTGCAACCCGTCGCCGGCTTCTGTCAGTGTCTCTCTTGTTCGCTCCTTCAACGATTCAAGCTCCATCGCGCGGCGCGTGAACATGTCGGCAAGCGAATCCATTTCAACCTTGGCCGTGCCCGTCACCGTGTTGAGGGAATCGGCCTGACGAACCATAACCTCGGTGACCAGCGAGAGGAGCTGCGCGCTCTTATCCGCTGCCGATGTCAGATCTTTAGAATGTTGATCAAACGTCTCACCTGAACGCGAAACCTCGGTAACAGCTAATTCGCCGCTTTCAGCCAGCGTTTTTGTGCTGGAGCGCAATAGGTCGACCATGCCGCGAACCCGACCGGCGGCATCGTCGGAAGACGCCATGAGTTCAGTCAAGGAGGCCTGCATATCCTCGCTAACAGAGGTAAGGCGGTCTTCCACTCGTTCCGTTGCTGTGTCCAAGTCGGCGACGCGCTCGCGCATCACCTTTCCCGTGTTAACCAGCATTGTCGCGGCGCGTGACGAGAGACCGGTCAGATGTCCGGCCTGGGTCTCCAGTACCGACGCAACGCGCTCCACGTCGTTAATAGCATTGCCGGCGGTCAAACTCAGTTCACGCGAATTCTCCGACACCGATCTCCCAAGGCTCTCCAATTGGCCAGCGGCGTGATCAGATACTTTGGTGATATCCTCCAAATGACCTTTAAATGTCGTTGCCATGCGCCCGCCTTGCTCAGCCGAGAGAACGACCTGCTCATGGGCTGAGCCCAAAGCATCTGTCACCGTGATAATTTCACGGCTGCCTTTATCGACTGCGCGAATTATCGATTCACTGCCGCGCGTCAATGTTTCAGTGACGCCAGCCAACTGAACACCGGCTTTTTCCGATTCCGTCGCCAATTCACCGGCGCGCACTTGAAGCGCCCGGCCAATCAACTCCAAATGTTCGACGCCGCTTTGCGAAGTTTGCTCAAGGTTTCCCGCATGATTGCTGAGACGTTCCGCGGCCTCTGTTAATTTGGCTGCTGCGCCGTCAGACGCCTGGTCGAGTTCCTTTGCGCTGCCGTCCAATTCTTCACCGACCTTTGAAACCTCGGCCAGCACTTTTTCGGCGATCATCGACAATAGATGAGAACCGCGTTCAAGCCCGTCACCGACGGAATCTATCCTGGCCTTCGTGTGGTCCGCCAAGGCCCCCATTTCGCGAGCTTGATCACGAAGCGCTTCGCGCCCGGCGCTGGCCCGTTCGACCACCTTTTCCGACGATGCTTCAAGATTTCTGGCCTGCGCACTGAAGGATTCCGTGGCGATGCGAATACCGGCATTAGTGCGGTCTCCGGCATCCAACAATGAAGCCGTCTGCCGTGACAGCGATTCTTCGATATCCGTTGTCCGCTCAGCAACTTGATTTGCAATGATATGAAGATGCTCCGATTGCGCGCCGAGTGAGTCTTTCAGTCTGTCTATTTCCGCGGCCGACCGCTCTGTTTGTGCAGCCATTTCGCGCGTGTGACCTTGCAAGATCTCTGAACCCGTGCGGATTTTTGCTGTCGCATCTTCGGAAGTATCAACAAGTCTCGCCGCCCGCTCGCGAAGCAATTCGTCGGCAGTTTCGGCCCAGGATGTGACGGCCTCGCCGGCTGCTTCCAGTTGTTCACGGCGCGCATCCAGATTTTCGGACAAATCATGGATTTTCTCACCGGTGTTTTCCGCCGCCCTGTTCAGGTCTTCGGTGCGTTCGGCTAAAATCTCGGTGACACCCTCTGCCCGGGTCGCGGCCCGGTCGGCGGATGCGGTCAACGCACGGGCGCGCTGTTCCAATATATCGCCGGCTCCATGCGCTTTGTTAGCGGCTTCACCGGTCATACGCTGCAAATCTTCCGTCTGCCGTCTCAAGGCATCGGAAACCGCATGAGACCGGAGGTCCGCATCTTCGGAAACCTGAGCCAGTTCCAGGGTTCGTTGGCGAATTTGCCCGCTCACGGCCTCGCCGCGCCGCGCCGCATCTTCTGAAACATTGGTCAAATCGCGGGCTTGGCGCCGTAGGCTGTCGGTGATTTCGCCGATCCGTGATTGGGCCCGGTCAGAGGGGTAGATCAATTGACGCAGATGCCAGCGCAGCATGTCCGTTTCGTGCCGCAAATGACGACCGCGCTCAAAAAAAGCAACGACCATCCAGAGCATGGCCAGGGGCGTCAAAATACCGACGGCGACCCCGGTGATCTCATGGGGGAGAAGCTGCAGAACGTTTTCCCACCCCATCTGGGTCTGCACGAATGAATGCGACACCCACATCCAACCGGTCGAAAACAGAAGCCCGCCAATAACCGCCAAACGGTACTTCAGATGGAAGGGCTTCTCCCAATCTTCCAAAGTAAGCTCCAGAGGTCCGGCCTCTGGTGATGGCGGCAGGTCCGGACGGTCCTCAAGCCGCCGATCCGGGGCCCCGGATTCCGTTGGCTCTGTGCTATTTGGCGATTCCGGGTGCTGGCTGTTTCCTGGTATGTTTTCCGCCATAACAACGTCCTCCGAACATCACAGTGCAGCGCTTGGCTCTGATGCCAAGGTTACCGTGACAATCATACTACGCTATATATTGTGGGTAAATCCCACCTAAGCCCAAAATCTGGGGGTAACTAGGGTAAAATTTTGCTCAGCTGTCGATCGCCGAAATATGGGCGGCAATCCGATCCGCGGCGTCCCCATCGGTAAATTCCCCAAAGAGGAGACGCCGGCACCTTTCTCGTGCCGAGGCATGGGGGTCATCGCCGTCCACCGTTCGATGGACGATCTCTGAAAGCAGTTCCACGTCCTGCACTTCGGCGGCCATGTCCGGCCACGCCCATTCGTATCCGGAAGGATCGTAATGGGTTTCATCACGAAACCTTTCCGGATTAATGACGCGGATGATCGGACGGTCCAAGGCCAGGTATTCCAACATGGAGCTCGCTGCATCCGATACCATGGCATCAGCTTGCAACATGTAGCGCGCCACCGGCACCGTTGAATCCAGGCACAGGTGCACGTTCGGTTCTGTGGCAACAAGCGCTGACAGTTCGTCCTGCCAGTTGGCGGCGCGCTCACAAGAATTTGGGTGCGGTTTCAAAATCAAGTTGATGTTATCGCGTTCACCGCGCAGCAATTCAACGGGACGGCGTAAAATCATGCCCGCCGACGACAACATCGCGCGCTCCGTCGGCGCATAGAGAATGGTCGAAGACGTGCCGGTTAGGCCTGTTGGTGGGTCCTGGGAATTTCCTTGAAACACCTGATCAAGAACCGGCATCCCGGTCACCCAAACTTGTTCAACGCTCAAATTGCTGTGTGCGACGACGTCAGCCGCCATTTGCTCACTTGTCACACAAATGACATCACCTGGATCCGGTATTCGGGCGAATAAATTCTCGGACGCCAACCCGGGTAAAAGATTGATCACCGTTGCCCCGACCAAAGAACGAATGGCCGGCGTGTGCTCGCCGGCGACAACGACGATATCGGGATCGAATTCCTGGAGTGCCCGGCCATCTCCGGAAATCATTGGCCAGTGTTCCGTACATAGTGAGCGAAACACCGGTTCCAACTTCGCAAATTGGCCACGACGATTAAAATGCAGAGCAACGCGACGACCTTGTGCCGCGTCTGCAAGATGCGCGCGGCCGGCTTCGTCTGTCTCCATACTGATCATTTCGGCGCGGGCAAAAACATTTCGAGGATCGATATTCAAGGCCTCCTGAAACGCCGCGATGGACTCATCGCGGCGCCCCACACTCCGGCGCACCAAGCCAAGATGGGTATGGGCATCGCCTCTTTGCGGATCCAAGGCGATGCACCGTTCCAGACGGGTCAGCGCCTTATTGGCTTCGCCCATCCGGCGATAAGCGGCGCCCAGTAAATACTGTGTTTCCGGATCCTCAGGCGACAGTGTGGCGGCTTGTTCCAAGGCATGCACGCCATCGCGGCCGCGGCCAGCCAGCAAAAGCACCTTGCCCAAATTGCGTTGCGCGGGAAGGTTCCCCGGTTCCCTGTTTAATGACCGATTAAAGCTGCTGACGGCCGATTCCAGATCGCCTTGGCGGGCCTGCAGCTTTCCCAGTTCCACATTGGCAACCACGTCGCCGGGATCAACACGCAAGGCCTGAACAAAATAATCTCCTGCGGCGGGCCAAGCCCCACGTGCGCCGGCGGCCAACCCCAATTCCACCAAACGCGTCGCCTCGGCGGAGGTACCGTCATTGGAAACATCCTTCACAACGTCGTCCTGGCCACCGGTTGTCAGCGCGACGACGCCGATTTTTGCCATCCAGGCCAGGGTTCGCGGTAACCTGAACCGAACCTCTTCGGGCAATGCCTCGGCCAATGTGAAGATTTCGTGTTCAATGCCCCCAGCCAGCAACTTCAAGAGATCATCCATTGCAGGTTTCGGCAGCATCAAGGCGGCGGCGAAATCGTTCATCGGCGCCGTCCGCATGCGCTGCAATCGCTCGGCGTCATCCCTGTCGCCGTCCGTCAACAGCCGGACCATCGTTTGGCCGTCAATCGTCGCCGATGCATAGCCACTGAACAGCGTGAACGGATCGTCCCGCAAAGGATGTATGGGCCGCCCTTCGGTCAGCCCCGCGACTTCCTGCGAACGCGATCGGATATGCGCCAATTCCCGCCATAAGTCCTGGTAGGCGTTGACGATCACCCGCCAATCAAAGTTCTGCCGGGCATGTTGACGGGCCGCCGCGCCCATGCCCTGACGCCGGTCATCATTTTCAATTAACACCGTATAGGCCTCGGCGGTCCGCGCCACGTCGACCGCCGTGCACTGGCTGACGACACCGCAATAATGGTTGTAGTTGCGGTCGCGTTCTATGTCGCCGATCAATGCGTCATTCTGCAGCGCCAGATCGCCGCCCGATCCCGGCAACGGCAACCAAGTTGGAATGGCAAAGCCGTCTTCACCATCGCGCACCGTATCGCGATAACCGTTCCAATCGGTGACCACGCTGGGCAGCCCGGCCGCCATCGCCTCGATCGGGGTCAGCCCGAAACTTTCCTGGACGTTGTCGGAAAGCGACGTGAATACATCCGCCGCATACCACACGTCGCGGCATACGGCTTCATCGCGGCCATCCAGGAAAATCGCATTGACGGCCGGGGCATATTGACGCGCGCCGTCGCGAAATTCCCGTTCAATGCCCTCATTGGGGAAACGGCCGGTTTGCAACAAATGAACCCGCCGCCCGGTACGGCGTGCCGCCTCCTGCAAAGCCAAATACATGGGCAACGGATGGGCCTTGGCATGAAAACTGAGGCGGCCAAAATACAAAAACGCCACGTCATCTTCGGCAATACCCAAGCCGCGGCGCAGTGAAGTTCGAATGCGATCGCGCTCATCGCCGATAATAAACTTATCGCAGTTCACACCGAGCGGAATAACCGGCAACTTGGCTTGCACCGTAAACGCGCCGCCGCCGCGGCGGCTCAGAAAATCGGCTTGGTTGTCCAGAAGGCGTGCGATCACCGCCTTGACCGACCGCGATGTGCTGATTACCGCGTCCCACGACTGAACGGGCGACGTCAACAACGCGCCCAGCCCATCCATGGCGCCATCCGAGGCGACCGTATGATTAATGCCGCAAAGACTGTATTGACGCGCGCCCAGGCCGCGTCGGCGCCACGCATGGACACCGATTGACGGATCGGGAACGAACAATGTCCGGTCGGTCTCGGCCAATTCGGGCATGCCGTTTAAGGCAACACTCACGCAGGGCTTTGGCTCACCGGCATAAGTTTCGATCCGGGCCGCAAAGTCCTCGCTATGTGCGGGCGCCAAAACATGACAGAGAAACCGCTCAACACCGGCGTGGCGGACAAAGCCTTCCAGAAATCCGGCGCCGGCGGCTTGCCGCCCCATGAGTTTTTCGCGGCCCAAATCGACGGCATCCGGGTGATGCAAAAGCACCGCATTTTCGCTGCGCATATTCTGGTCTGCCATCAATCGCCGCCGGCTCTAAAACATATGCTGGCCACCGGTCACCCAAATCTCGGTACCGGTCACATAACTGGAATCGTCTGAAGACAGATAGAATATCGTCTTGGCGACATCTTGCGGCAAACCCATGTGGCCCAGCGGGATACGCGGAATCAACATTTCGTATTCCGGCTGGATCATCTCGGTTTCAATCTCACCGGGCGCCACGGCGTTGACGCGGACACCCAACTCGCCGAATTCGTTGGCCATTTCCCGGGTCAGCCCGGACAGCGCCGTCTTCGAAATTGAATACGCGGAACCGGCGAACGGATGGATCATATGTCCGGCAATGGACGTCACATTGACGATGGCGCCTTTCGCTTTCGTCAGCGCGCCTGCGAAACCGCGCGACAGCTTCAAGGGTGCGAAAAAATTCAATTCGAACACCTCGTGCCAGGCGTCCAAATCACCGTTCAAGCACCCCAGTCGTTCCTTGTAAGTTGTCTTCGGCGACATGCCGGCATTGTTGACCAGTGCGTGCAACGGCTGTTCGCCGAGAAACGCGTTCGCTTCCTCGATAAAGGCGGCCAGACTGTCGGAATCGCCCAAATCCGTCGCAATGTGACAGGTCCAGTTGGGGTCCCGGCCGCATTCGGGCGGTGCTTCTTCCCGGGAACAGGTGATGATCTGCCAACCGCGCTCAAGGAACAACCGGGCCGTTTGATGACCAATACCGCGGCTTGCCCCGGTGACAACGACGGTTTTCCGTTCTGCGTTCATGGTGCCGACGTTAGAGCAGTTCACGGACAAACGGAATCACGAAATGACTCCGTTTGTCCGTGAGCCGCCCTTTTCTTCCAAGATCGGCCTCCTAAGACCGGGCGGCGGCACGTTTCCAACGGTCTATGCCGAGAGGATATACAGAGGGAATATACCAAGGGGATAGGGAAGTTTGGCGAATATCGTTATGGTGATCCCATGTGCTCCCGGTTTGAACTTAGCTCGTCCCCCCGCGACCTGGCCCGTCGGTTCAGCTTGGATGACCTGCCGTCCGCCTTCACCACGGGAGAAATTCGCCCGACCAACGGCGCGCTAATCGTCAATTTCTCGGGCGCCGCAACGAAGAACTGGGGCCTTAGTGTCGATTGGGACAAGAAGCCGATCATCAATGCACGGGCCGAAACGCTCGACCGGAAGCCGACCTTTCAGCCGCTGCTGGAAAACCGCTGCCTGGTCCCGGCCACCGCCTATTTCGAATGGCGCCGCGATGGCACGGCACGGTTCAAGAACCGGATCGCCGCTGGTGACGGAGCGTTGTTCTGCTTCGCCGGCCTGACCGATGGCGAGCGGTTTACCGTCATCACCCGCGCCCCGCTGCCCTCCGTCGCTCATATCCACAACCGCATGCCGGTCATCTTACCGGCGGCGATCCAGGCCGAATGGATTGAGCCGGCGGCCGGGTTTGGCGATGTGGCGCATCTCCTGGGTAATGATATGGACGTGTCTCTCATCGCGGGCGAAGACACGCCGCCGCCGCCGCGACAGGGGGACTTGTTTGGGTGAAGGAGATCGGGCATCAAGCGGGATGGGTGGGGGAAATGGTATACGGTCCCCGTTTTCGTTGACCCGAAAGAGAAGTTTCAAAAAGTTCGTTTCAATTAGGTGGATTGCTCACCCCACCAATTAATCGCGTCAGTGGCGGCTTTTTCAAGCTCACCCATTGATTCACGAATGGCGTCAATATCATCTGATTCTATTTCCATTTTAGCAGCGATCTCGGCAACCCGCATTGCAAACATAGAGCCGCTGGCTCCTTTGATCGAATGTGCTGCTTCACGTATTTTATGTGAATCTTGATCATCGACGCCTTGTCGAAGTTCGGTTAATCGATTTTGAAGCGAGTTCTGTGCTTCTACCAACAGTCCAGACATAACTTCTGCAGGTAAATGTTCGCGGAAACCGGCAAACCCTTCTTCATCTCCTATTGCGGTAACATCGATGTCAGTCGTACCGTTTTCATTTGGGTTAATTGTCGCGAACTCAGCCGTTTCAACTTCGGGGAGTTCTTCCGTGACTGGCGTTTTGTCTCGGCTCTTGCTTCGTCTGTCAATGGGCTGGTTAGCGGCAAGTGTATCGGCCAGTTGTTGCTCTGTGAACGGTTTGGTCAATACATCTACCATGCCCGCTTCAACAAACTGGATATGACGATCTGCAAAAGCTTCGGCGGTTAACCCAACAATAGGTATTGTTTTCCCCTGTTCTGTCGCTCGAATTGCCTTTGTTGCATCAATACCATTCATCTCGGGCATATGAATATCCATGAGGATTAAATCGGCCCAACCTTCTTGCGCAGCCTCGACAGCCAGAACACCGTTCTCTACGTGTCTAACCTTGTGTTCAAACTTTTCCAGAAAGGCCCGTGCGATCATCGCATTTACTTCATTGTCTTCGGCAAGCAGTATGTTCAGATGATCCTTCGTCTTGCTGTCACCATAGACTTTGCGTAGCGAAATTATTTCTGTCTCATCTTTCGTTGCTGCGTCAAAGGGCAGATAAACAAAAAACTTTGTGCCTTTGCCAATTTCACTATCGACATGGATTGTTCCGCCCATCAGTTCAGTCAACTTTTTGACGATGGAAAGCCCCAGACCTGTCCCCCCATGCCTGCGATTGATGGTACTGTCCTCTTGAGTGAAGGCATCAAAAATTGCATCGATCCGATCTGGCGCTATTCCCGCACCCGTGTCTTCGACGGCAATATAGAGCAAATAATCTTTTGAAATTGAGATCAATTTGTCTGAATTGATCGTATTTTTTACATTTTGTATCGTCAGGATAACGTGGCCTTGATCGGTAAATTTTATCGCATTACTCAGGAGGTTCCACACGATCTGCCTCAATCGAACGCTATCACCTTTAAGTATTTCTCTGAAGGCGATGTCGTTGCTCACGATCAATTTCAGCCCTTTGTCGGCGGTCAATATCTGAAAAGGCGTTGTAATTGTCGAGATTAAGTTGTTGAGCGAGAACGCACTTTCCTCCAACTCTATTCCTCCAGCTTCGATTTTGCTCATATCCAAGACGTCATTAAGGATTGAAAGAAGGGTCTGACCGGAAGAAAGAATGGCTTCTACTTTTTGGCGTTGGTTTGTATCTAATTTTGTATCGGTCAATAACTGGGCCAACCCCAAAACCCCGTTCAAAGGCGTGCGAATTTCATGGCTCATGGTTGAAAGAAAATTAGATTTGGCAAAATTGGCCGTTTCTGCAATTTCCTTCGACACCTCCAATTCATCCCGAGATACCGTCGTCTCGCGCAACCGCCCTGTCATCCGGTTGAAAGAACGCGCCAACTCACTGACTTCGTCCCGCGATAAAACGGGAAACCGGGATTCCAGGCCAGCCTTGCCGGGAAAGTTTGCCTCGCTTAATTTGATCTCGATTTCCTTGTTGAAATCTCCATGAGCCAATTGATTAGTGTGTAGGATAAGATGGTTTAACGGCTGGGTAATCGAGCGGGTAATAGCGATACCTATAACAAGAGAAAACAAGACAATCAGAATGACAAAAATCAGAGTCTGAATTGAGTTTTGACGCAGCACCGTCTGAGCATTTTCGGCTGACAATCGAATGGATATTATTTCCTTTTCGCCACCGCCATGGTTTAGAAAATAAGTCTGAAGCCCCCGCTGAAAGGCCCTTTTATTGTTCCAGTATATGTCGCTTTTTAGGGTTTTAATGGCGCTAGGTCTGTCATTTTCCTTGACCAATTTAACCGTCTTTGCTTCCAACTCGCGAAGCACGATCCAAGCCGTCTGAATTTGCGCCATCACGGGTCTGTTGTTGACACCGCCAAACTGCAAGGCTTCGCCGATTTTTTGCTCAAGTTCGGTTTTGTGTGCGTGAAAACGCTGCACCCAACGTTTTTCCTCGGTATAGGCATAATTTTGCACACTTTGGGTAACGATGTCGCCCAAATGACTGATCCGGGCCATCAAAGTGTCGGTTTTCGAAATCTGCCGAAAGTTCTTGATACTGGATGAAAACTGTTTCTCCAGTGGTTTAGCAACTTTTCCCATTTGGTGAAGTGCCCAATATCCACTCAGGGCTGCCATCAAAGATACTGCAAAAAAACCCATCAAGAGTTTGAGGCGGATGTTCACGGCATTGCCCTCGCCTTAGTTCTTTACGATTTCTTTTGCTGTTTCGAGAATATCTTTTGGCACAGCTAATTCGATAATATCGGCCGTTTTTTGATTGAGAATAATATAATTGTCACGTGGCGATTCTGTTTTTAGCCATGAAGGCTTGGCCCCCTTCAGAATCAACGCTGCTTTTTCACCGGAAATTTGTGCGATGGCATGGAAATCACCAACATTGCCGACCAAATGGCCTTTTAAAACACCTTCCTTATTGCAAGCAAAGGACGGCTTTTTGTGTTTAAGAGCGAGTTCAACAATTAATTCCTCGCCGCCTTTAGAGTGGGTTAGCGTGTCACATGTCGAATAGATCGAGTCTACTTGCCCGATCACGTCTGACAACTTTGTACGCATGTCATCCAGATCGACCGCGGCAATATCGACGACACGGATGCCGCGGGTTTCAAGCAATATCTTAACTTCACCAAATTGATTTGTGGAGTTTGGCTCACCCTGGCGGCGGACGACAGCGATCGACTTCGTGTCTGGATATAGCCGTTCGAAGACAAAATACTGTTGCGGGAACGGGACATAATTGCGCGTGCCAACCAGATTGTTTTTTGACGACTCGAGCGATGCGATCAAATTTGATTCTACCGGATAAGTGCAGACGGAAAACACGACGGGTATTGGGTTCTCCATCTTGCCGGTTATTTCTTTTGCAATGACGGTGCCTGGCGTCGTCAAAGAAAAAATGAGATCAACGTCATCGGCAACAAAAGAACTGATAATCTCGCGTTGTCTGTCCAAATTGGCTTGTGGGTCTTTGACGATGAAGCGGACATTTTCGCCTTCTTTATATCCGTTTTTAGCCAGCCCCTGTTTAAAGCCGTCAACACTTCGCCCAAACTCGGGATTGTCACTCCACCGTGCAATGCCGATCGTAACCATTTCCTTAGTGGATGGCCCAAAATAATAGGCTCCGATCCCTCCAAGAATAAGTACCCCGACAATCGCTATGAGGATTCCGTTTTTTAAGCCACTTTGCATTTTTTCTCCAAATCGACTTCTCACAGGGTAATTTTCAGCATAGTCGTTTTGTCAAAAACGCATGCGGCGACAATATGAGAAAGGGACGAACTGCAATACATTATATAGCGGCTTGGCATTCGACAATGGTCGGCGGCAAGATTAACGGAATTGGCTTTAGTGCAGTTCAGACGACATAAATTTATCTTCTTCAACTTCTCCCAACGATCCCAATTGCTGCCGCCCTTTCACGAAAATAAGGGGTTCAGGCACAACCGTTGTAAAATTTCTCAGTCACAGTCCGGTTCCGGGCAATAGGCTAAGTGGCTTATTTTTCGTCATGCCACCAATGTCTCCTTATGGCTAAACTCGGACTCTTTCGGCAGCCCGCCAGAACGTCCGCTTTTATGTGGCTAAGCGGACCCGCGATGTCCGCTTTTTCGAAATCGGGAATTCGACTTCCGCTTTGTGGCGCTAGGCGGACCTCAGAAACGGCCAGCGAAAACTTCGGCTTATGACCCTTTGCGGCCATTCTACATATGTCAAACATCACCGATTGTCCGTCCAGCCAGGCCATACGCGGAATCCGGAACTGGCCGGACGGTCGGTACGCTTACGATGTCTTGCCGTCACCTGCTGGGGTTTTCTTGAAGTACGCTTCCCCATCACAAGAGCCATGCCCATCGGTGGTCCCCCAGCGAACGTGTACATAAATGTCGCCATTTTTTGATACTTTTCCGGACACCCACTGGTATTTCGCTATGCGCCCTGAATATTCATGGGCCCTTCCCGAATTCGCGCTGTTCGACCCCCAGCCGGACGAGGAGGAAGCCCACCAGCGCAACCAAAGCCGATGCGGGCCGTCTCCGCTGGAGGCGCCGAAAGTTCCATCATCGCCAACGGGCAGGGAAAAATTCTGTGGTGTCAACTGCATGGCGGGCTCGTTGTCACGACGGCCTGTTATCATCGAGCCAACGATTTTTCCTTCAGTATAGTCAGCGTTCCAATCCGGCTTCCAAGTTGATCCATCAGTGAGTTTGCGGCAACCCACGGCATCGATATATCCGCGCATTTGGCTGCCGTCGAACGTCTGTGCGTCGTCCGGCGCGGCACTAGGCCCCGATGAAGACGACGTACCGGTAGATGTCGTCTGACAAGCTGATACCAAGATCATCAAAAGAGATACCATCAGAATTCTGTTCATTTCCGTTCCCTCCAGTTTGAATTGTCGATTTCGTCCCCGTTACTGCGACGGCTTAACCACCTGCCGCTTGCTTTTCCAACTTGTCTGCACGCCCCTTGACCTCCGGCCAGTCCAGACGCCGGATCATTCTTTTGACTTTTCTGATTTGGTCGGTCGCCATTTCTCGGCAGTTCTGCGCCAAGGCGGTTTCGGCAATTCGAAGGTGATTGTTTGCGGCGACTTTCAAATAAGAACTGGCCAATTCCGGCTCGGCGTCGCGCTTGTCGCGGTAAGTCAGCACAAACTCGTAGGCGATGCCGTCGGCATCTTTCGCCCAACGGCTCTGACAATCGCCTGCCTGTTCAAACCGGACCAGAGCGTCGGAAAGGTTTTTCTCCTGTCGGCTGATGATACCGGCCTCGATCTCCGCGCCCGAGCTTTTCCGGCGCTTGGTAATCGCGCCTCGACCGTGGCAGACATTAATTGTCGCACCTCGCTTGGTCGCCTTGATGTCAACGAGAATGGTACCGTCGGCGGTGAGCTTCCCCTTGACCCAATTCCATTTGATATCCCCGGCATTATCGTGTTCGCGGTAGAAAAACTTGCCATCATCGTTCCATGACCCCCACGTGCCGTCGTCACGGATCTCATATTCAAAACGATGCCCGGCTTTGCCACCGCGATACTTCTTTTCCAAGTCTGAAAGTCCGGCAGCTTTGTCCCGGACGCCGTATGCGGCGAACCCGTATATGCGACCATCCTTCATCCCGATGGTAAAGTTTCCAGTGTTTCCGTGGCCGCAATATTTTCCCTGATACCTGGTGCTGAAGGGTTTCGACGGCGTATAGCTGCCGACGACGGCATAGCCTTCGATGTCGTTTTGGGCCTTGGCAGTCCCCAGATGCACCGCGAACATTATCGCCGGCAAGACCAAAGCCGCAGTCTGCGTAACATGTTTTTGCATCATTCGTTTTCCCCCGTCCCCACAACGAACAGTCCATGCCATCGGATGAGGTTAAAGGAGAACCGATCTCCGCGCGTACCGCATATGGGTTAGTTCGTAGACATATTTTATGTATACTCAGGTGATTGCACTTTTTTGATCGCATTGGGGAAGGCGATAGATGGCGCAAGAAACATCTTTGAACGACGTGATATTGTGTCTCTATGACGCCGCCACGGATTTTGATATGTGGCCGGTGTTCCTTGACCGCTTGCAGGAGACCTTTGGCGGGCGTGGGGCGCACATATTCCATGTTGATCCGGAAAATGAGCAGCTGACGTTTTCCGTCATTCACGGCATGGATGACTTCATATCGGAATGCTACCAGATCGAGGAAAACATCACCTTCGACATGGCCATGGAGGCGTATACGCGCCATTTCACGGCCCTTGTGCCGATTGATCCGCGGATCGCCGCGGTTCAGAATTTCCCCAGCAAGGCCATGACGACATCGGACGCCGTCAGTGATGACGAATGGCATGCCTGCCAGATGTACAAAGAGATCAATTACCCCGGAGATGCCGAATATTCGATGATCGTCGGTATTCCCGAAGACAACGGTTATCTGACAGGATTGGGCGTCCATCGGCGCCGGGAATCTTCGGACTTCACGCCGGCCGAGGTCAGTTCGTTCGGCCTGCTTATACCGCACCTGAAGAAAGCCATTTCCCTGCAGAGGAAATTCGCGCACCTCGATTTCGACCGGCGCGTCACCCTAGAGGCCCTGGATCATTTTCCCCTTGGCATGATCCTGATGAACCAGGATGGAAAGATCATCAACGCCAATCGCGGTGCCTCGGAAATACTGGAACAGGCGGATGGGCTCACTGAGATCGACAACAAGCTCGTCGTCGCCAATGAGGCAGAACACAATGAGTTGATGCGTGCTGTAAGCACGGCGATCCACAGTGCCCGGCAAGGAAATATCCAGCCGGGCCATGCCCAGATGATTTCTCGCGCCTCCGACGCTGAGCCGTATCCAGCGGTTGTCCGTACGCTATGGGGTAATCATCTCCGTTTCGGGCTGGGTATGATCAATGAGCCCGTCGCGGTGCTGTTCATTACGATCCCCGGCTTGCCGCAAGAATCGCCGACCGAATTGCTACGCCGGCTGTTCGGCCTGACGCCACAGGAGGCGCGGCTGACGGAATGTCTGGTCAATGGCCAAAGCCTGCGCAAGTCCGGCGATGCCCTCGGCATATCAAATGAAACCGCTCGGGTTCATCTTCGCAACATATTCAGCAAAACCGATACCAATAGGCAGGGCGAACTGATCGCGAAAGTCCTGGCAACACCGGTTTGGATGGACTTGAGCGAACAACAAGTCCAATGGATGCGCGGCCAAACGGAAAGTTGACTTTCCAAGTTTTGCAAATTCCCAACCTCCTGGAACAGTAACAATCAGTGAGATTGGGCCTTATCCAATCCGAAATCCCGTTCGTGTGTCTATGGCCAATGCGCCGCAACGGCCAGCCTTGCCAGCAAACCGACGAAGCCCGCCAGAAATAGAGAATGTCCGTTCATGGCTACACCCGGCCTCTTTCTGCAACCTGCCGGAACGTCTGCTGTTGGGGGGTAAATCGACTTCCGCTTTGAGGGTGTGCAGCGGACCTGAAAATGGGGCGGCTCTGACTTCGCTTTTTGACCCATAACGGAAGCTTGCGATCTCGTGGCTACTCTAGCAAATTGCCATTCCCGATAACCGTATACTTGAAGCGTTCCTCGCCTCTCATCTTTTTGTAATACACGTTCGGTTCACCCTTGCTGATCACCGGGCCACAACCTCTACCCTTACAGTGTTTGTCACCTTTTACGCTCCACTCAAATTCAATAATTTTATTCGGCCCCGGCTGCGACAGCCATTCCCCGTTGGGTCCAGAAAAAATTCGAACGGTAATGCCTTTTGCATAATTCTCCCCGATGAGGGTCTTATTTGTTAAGGCAGCACGAATTTCGTCGCCAGATAGTTTCTTGCTTCCTGCATCAGCTGGCGACGCGGAAATAAGACCCACGACCAAAATCGTTGAAATGCCATAAAACCGGATTTTATCGAGCATTTTCTTCTTCCTTTTTCGAAGGGGTTGCATCGCACTTTTTTGTCCATACACCGTGTACATTATTGGCATAACACATTCGGAGACAACTCGAGAATTCCCCATCTAGTCAGGTCGGCTTTTGGCTATGAAGAGACCTTCTGACGGCACTCAATTTTAGTCTGCTGTTGGGTGGAAAGCGGAAGTCATCCGCACGAAATCTGCATTTTCAAATTCCATGTCCGTTATGAGGGGGTAGAACGGACCTCAATCCGAGCAGGCGTTTTCTTCTCCTGCTTGGTTTTCCCCCGTTTTAATGGACACCTAGACTAGGCGCAACGGGCGCTAGGAGGTGTTGGATGACGAAGCCGAAGCGATATAAGCGCTACAGCGCGGAGTTCAAGCGCGAAGCGATTCTCAGGG